>Ga0302167_10000016_pt1 | contig 180471 bp, 133 predicted proteins | sample I_Fen_N1_1_FD_193496 | JGI IMG/M metagenome (GOLD analysis project Ga0302167, IMG submission 193496) | Peat permafrost microbial communities from Stordalen Mire near Abisko, Sweden - I_Fen_N1_1 | ecosystem: Environmental > Terrestrial > Soil > Wetlands > Permafrost | place: Sweden: Abisko... | reverse complement strand
TTTCGCACATGCTTCTTGTACTACTAATTGTTTATGTAATCTTATCAAAGAACGATTCACGCTCGAATTTTTATATCCGAAAGCGGTTGCAAAGGTAATCACTTTTTATACTTACTTCCTAATTTTAGTAAAACTTTTTTTGAAGTTTTTTTTCTCTAGGAAGAATGTTGGAAGGCTTCTTACAGCAAACTGTAAGGAGAGTCTTCTTGGCTCAATCATTTTTACCCCGTTTCCTCTTTCAATATGTCATTTCTTACGCTTGCTTCCCTGTGGAAGCGGGTGCAAAAGTACTCTCTTTATATGTACCCTCCAAATCTTTTTACCTCTTTTTTTCTGGATTTTATTAGAATATTACAGCATTGTTACACAAGTTACTTATACTCTTTTATTTAAGCGACAAAACTTTTTTTCGCTTTTCGTTATTTATTTTCTCTGATATTGCTTAAGAGAACGGATTTACTCGTTACTATGACTTGTCTGCGTCGTTACTAAGAGTTGTTTGCGTCGTTACTATGGGTTGGGAAACTTGCAGTTATGGAGTGGGAAACTCGCTATTGACGGGTGGACAACTCGCAGTAACAAGTTTGAAGGAAAAAGACTTTGACTCATCCGTTGCATCCCTATAAGGTTATTTACAGAATGAAGGCTAAAGATTTATTTGCTTAGCATCATAGAAATTTTACTCTATCCCTCAAATATCAGAAAACTGTTTTTTCCCTTCATCCTTCACTTTCCCTTTATTCATCGGCCTTGCCGAATGAACGAATGAAGGCTCCGTTTCGTTTTCTCCCTTCATTTGTATCGTTCAAGATGGGGGAATTTCTTTATGTTTGCCGCTTTATAAGGTTGGCTTATCATTCATCCTTGCCATATTCGGGGAACCATATACATATATGTATACAGAGAGGATTTTCTTAAGCGAATGAAAGTACCCTTCATTTATCTTCAAAGCTACACCTATTATATAGGTGTGGTTTGGGAAACCTCCGCTTCCTTTCATGCACAATGTTTGCAAACTTGCCTTCACCTTCAAACTCGTTTACTATTAATGCGTTACGAGTGAATGAGTGAAGGCTACAAATTTTCTATCTGCCTTCACCTTCCTATTCTCAAAGGGCTGAGATCTTGACAAAATCAATGGGTGCTTTGATTATCTCAACTTGTTCGATTACTCAAATGAACTGTATGTTTTGGCAGACTCAAACAGGTCGGTTTATCAAAACATACAGTTCACTTTGACGGTTGCTCGCCTGTAATCCTGCAACTACTGCTCTGCTCTTACTCTGCTACGCGCCTGTAGTTCTGAAACTACACGCCGACTCTTAGGCAAACGCAGGCGGGCAGGAAGATGATTGCCCGCCGGTAATCGGAAAAAAGGATTTGATGAATGTGTTAATTTTTATCCATCCTTCAGTCGTTCATTCGTAAGTTAATGAAAATGTGATAGTTTGAAGGATGAAGGATACCTTACACTTTGTGTATTTTAGGTGTTATGGATCTTGCGATTCATTCAACCCAAGCAAAAGAGGAATGCTTGCCGATAACTGGAGATGAGGATTAAAATGAATGTGTTAATTTTTGTACATCCTTCAGCCGTTCATACGTAAGTGAATGAAAATGTGTGAGTTTGAAGAATGAAGGGTAATATGCACTTTCTGTATTTCAGGTGTTATGGATCTTGCGATTCATTCAATCCAAGCAAAAAAAATGAATGCCAGCCGATAACAAGAAATGAGGATTGAAATGAATGTGTTAATTTTTGTCCATCCTTCACTCGTTCATTCATAAGCGAATGAAAATGTATGAGTTTGAAGGATGAAGGGTGTTTTACACTTTCTGTATTTATTACAAACATTGATCCTATATGCCATAAGATATGGGAAAAATTAAAGCCTATAATTTATGCAATGTATATATAAAAAGGTGCTATCTTTGCATAAAGCTAAATGCACAAAAGATGATAGATAATTTCACCATAGAAAGAATAATGAACACTGCAAATATTGTAGAAGTGGTTTCTGAATTTGTCACATTACGGAAGCGAGGCGCAAACTATATCGGATTGTGCCCATTTCACAATGAAAAGACTCCTTCATTCAGCGTTTCTGCTTCAAAAGGTATATGCAAATGTTTCAGCTGCGGCAAAGGTGGAAATGTAGCACATTTTCTAATGGAACATGAACAAATATCATATTATGATGCATTAAGATGGCTTGCAAAAAAATATGGAATAGAGATAAAAGAACACGAACGAACACAAGAAGAAGAAAAAGCAGAGAAAGAGAGAGAAAGTTTGTTTATTGTCAACGAATTTGCTAATACCTATTTCCAAGAACAACTGAATTCATTTCCAAGTAAGGAACAAGCCGTCGGCTTAGAATATTTCCGTAGAAGAGGATTTCGGGATGATATCATAAAAAGATTTCAACTGGGATATGCACCTGAAGAATGGGAAGGACTATCGCAAGCAGCAATAAGCAAAGGTTATAAGCCTGATTTTCTAATAAAAACCGGGCTATGTAAAGAACGGAAAGATCATTCACTCTACGATACGTTCCGCGACCGAGTAATGTTTCCAGTACACACTCTTTCTGGAAAAGTGGTGGCATTCGGAGGACGTGTAAGAAATCCTGAAACAAAAGGAGTCAATCAAAAATACGTAAATTCTCCGGAGTCAACGATTTACCATAAAAGCAACGAATTATACGGATTGTATCAAGCTAAGCAATCCATTAGCCGCGAAAAAAAATGCTACATTGTTGAAGGTTACACAGATGTCATATCAATGCATCAAAGCGGAATTGAAAATGTTGTTGCATCGTCAGGGACTGCTTTAACTCAGGAACAAGTTCATCTTATCCATAGATTTACGAATGATGTCGCATTGCTTTATGACGGAGATGCTGCAGGAATAAAAGCATCAAACAAAGGTATAGACAAAATTTTGACAGAAGGTATGAACGTAAAAATCGTGCTGCTTCCTGATAATGATGACCCTGATTCCTTTGCGAAGAAGCATAATTCTACAGAATATCAAGAATATATCAAAACACACGAACAGGATTTTATTCTTTTCTTAGCCACTCAACTCAATGGTGAAAAAGCAAAAGACCCAATAAAACGCGCTGACCTGATTGCTAAAATTCTGAGTAGTATTGCTAAAATTCCAGATATAATAAAACAAGAAATGTACATTCAAGATGCAAGCCAAGTAATGCATATTGAAGAGAAAGTTCTTAAAATTGAAGTAAGCAAAAAGAAAAAGCAAATCAAGGAAGAAGAAAGAATCGAAAGGCAAAGAGAAGCATTAAGGCTTCAACAAGAACAAATAACAAGTCAAAAGGAGGCTATTGAAAATACGCCATTACCACCAAATATCCCGGTCACTCAGGAACAAATTCCACCTGAATTGGAAAAAGAATCAGAATCCGCTCCAGAGGCATTAAAGCCGAATTTAGCAACCGATCAACAAGAGCCAACGTCTCCAAATGAATTGCTAATAATGAAAATGCTTGTGCGTTATGGAGAAAAGATAATGATCAATATCCAGAATGAGAAAGGTGACCTTATACCTTTAACTGTTGCAGAGTTTATTGCCCAAGATTTAAAGCGGGACGAATTAATATTAAGCTCGCCATTACATCAACAAATGTTAGAAGATGCAATAAGCCACCTGCATGATGAAAACTTCTGCTGTGAAAAATACTTTGTAAACCATCCCGACATGGCAATAAGTTCACTTGCATGTAATCTTGCCAGTGACCAATACACGCTGAGTAAAATATTCACTCGAGGAGGAGGAGGTGTAGAACTAGCCACAGATGTCGACAATTTACATGAATTAATACCACGCGTATTATCTGATTACAAAATAGTAATCGTTGAAGATGAATTAAGACGCGCACAAAAAAGTCTACAAGATCCCTCTATCTATTCAGATATGGAAAAGTTGAGAGAGGCTATGATACGAATTAAACACTTGCAAAACATACGAAACCAGATCGCCCACATAGTGGGAGACCGGATTGTGATACCTGAATAATAATTCTATCTCATTCATGATGATTAATCAAATTCATAAACTCCTCACGAGTTTTTGACTGATTAAATGCACCTGTAAAATCAGAGGTAGTTGTTATCGAGTTTTGTTTTTCAACACCACGCATTTGCATACACATATGTTTGGCCTCCACCACAACCATAACTCCCATTGGATTAAGAGTTTCTTGTATACATTGTTTTATCTGTAATGTCATTCGCTCTTGAACTTGCAAACGATGTGAAAATATATCTACGACTCTGGCAATCTTACTTAATCCGGTAATATATCCATTTGGAATATAAGCGACATGTACTTTACCATAAAAAGGAAGCATATGATGTTCGCAGAGCGAGAAGAAATCAATATCTTTCACAATAACCATCTGGCTATAATCTTCTTTAAACTTAGCTGAAGATAGCACTTCATGGGGATTTTGACTATATCCTCGCGTTAAAGTCAACATTGCTTTTGCTACACGATTTGGTGTTTTTAGTAGTCCCTCACGTTGCGAATCCTCACCAAGCAATTCTAATATCCCAGAATAATGCTCCATCAATTGTTCAATCTTCTCTGCTTGTTCCTCTTCTTTAAATTCCATTTTCAAAATATTTATCAAAAAGGCTGCTAGAGACAAGATGTCTTCCCTCAGGCAGTCTTTTTATTATTTAAAATCACCGCTATGATGAGATATTAATTAAAAGCATCAATAATACCTTTAAAATCGGCTGCTTTCAATGAAGCTCCACCAATTAGGCCTCCATCAATATCAGGTTTTGCAAAAAGTTCTTTTGCATTAGATGCTTTGCAGCTTCCACCATATAGAATAGATGTTTCTTCTGCAACTTCTTTGCCGTATTTATCAGCTATAGTTTTACGAATATAAGCATGTACTTCTTCTGCCTGTTCACCTGTAGCAGTTTTTCCTGTTCCAATAGCCCATACTGGTTCATAAGCAATCACAATCTTTGAGAATTCCTCGGCAGAAAGAGCAAATAATGCATCATTTAATTGTGAGAAAACAACCTCATTCTGTTTTCCAGCCTCTCTCTCAGCTAAAACTTCACCTACACAGAAGATTGGAGTTAGCCCATTTGCAAGAGCCAATAGAACCTTTGCTTTTAATGTTTCAGAAGTTTCATGATAATAAGCACGGCGCTCTGAATGACCCAACACTACATATTTTGCTCCTGTAGAAGCAACCATCGCAGCAGATACCTCTCCAGTATATGCACCTTTATCTTTATCAGCACAGTTCTCAGCTCCTACTCCAATTTTCTTATCAGCAATAGGACTAACTGATGCTAAGTGGATAAAGGGAGTACAAATAATTACATCGCAGTTTGGTGTTGCATTAGCCAATACTGCATTTAAATCTTTAACAAGATCAATACCCTCTTGAAGAGTCATGTTCATTTTCCAGTTTCCAGCAACAATGTTTTTTCTCATCTTTTTATTTATTAATGGGTTTAATAATAAGTTTCTTTTCTTACGAAGAGTTCTTTTTATAAAGAGCAAATCCAACCAAAGCAGAATAATAAGTGGAATAAAGAACCATCCGATACATTGAGCAATGGTCTTTAAATCATCATCTGTCTGCACATGCCCCATAGGCAATTTACTTAGTTTGAATTTTTGATCCGTTTCATCAGGAATATTATCATGATTCCATTTATTGAGGATTGTTCCTTGCCGTAATAATAACAATCCCGGATTTGAACGTATTATAGTTTTTAAGACAACGTCGTCTGCAACAAGAAAAGGATATTCTGCTCCTGAACGATCGCACCATTGACGAATATCCTTTTCAGGAGAAGATGTTACACAATAAAACGGATATCCATTTTCACGAGCATAGTCATACATGGCATTGATCAAATCCAAGTCATCATCATCAGCTTCTTCCACTCTATTAGCTATCAATAAAAACACATATCGCTTATCCTGCAATATTTTTTGTGTCATATCATCACCCGTCTTCGGATCTTGTAAAAGAAAATCCTTTATTGGCGGATCATAACCTTTTTCAACTAATGTATTTTTTGAATCTATAAACTTCCATGTACTATCAGGATAATTATCAAGTGTGAAACTTTTCTTGACGCCATTTTTTTCTAAGAGGAACTCAGTCTTGTACACAGGAAGTTTCTCTCCTTTAGGAACAATCATTGATTCAGCTATATTTACACCTCTTCGGTAAGGCCTAAAATCTATTATTGGTAAATTTGACAAGCAATAAAGTGCCAACACTAGAGGATATGCTATCATATAAAGAGAAAAAAGCCAATGAAGCTTCTCACTAATGAACGAAATGATCTTAGGTCTTCCCAAAAACACTGATAAAGCTGCAATCAGCAATACAATATTTTTATAGAAAGTTTGCCAATTTGTAAGCTTTAGGGCATCACCAAAGCACCCACAATCAGTTATCGGATTCTTTAATGCCAAGTATAAGGTAAGAGGAGTAAGCACTAACATCATTAGAAAAACTATGGCTGTGCTCATTTTTCGCCTTACACCAAAGAGGAGGCATGATCCGATCCAGAATTCTAGTACAGAGAGAAATACCGCAAACGAAATTGTTGTAGTAGATGAGGATAATATAGAAAAATGGAATAATGAAAAGTACTCGTGAAGTTTATATGATCCACCGATTGGGTCTATCGCCTTAACAAAGCCGGAAAGAATAAACGTAATCGCTAGAATAAATCTACAAACATTTACCCATATTTTCTCTATTATTTTTTTATCTATGGTCATCAAACTCTATTTTAATCAAAGCAAAAACCGAATAATTAATCATATCCATGTAATTTGCATCTACTCCTTCGGAGATAAGAGTTGCGCCATTTAATGATTCAATCTGTTTGGTACGATGAATCTTCATCAAAATTATGTCTGTCAATGAACTTATCCGCATTTGCCTCCAAGCCTCACCATAATCATGATTTTTTGCCAACATAAGATCACGACTCTGCTTAGAGTATTTATCATAGAGTATGACAGCATCTTCCACGGAGAGGTCCTCATTTACGGTGTTCCCTTTCTCTAATTGAATCAATCCAATTATGCCATAATTTACAATAGCAATAAACTCTGACCTTATATCCTCATCAACCATATTCACTCCGGTTTCTTGGATAGAACGAATCCTATTTGCCTTAATCAATATCTGATCGGTAAGAGATGCCGGTCGAAGAATGCGCCATGCAGCACCATAGTCATGAAGTTTTTTAAAATAAATTTCACGACATATTTTGATGATCTGCTCAAATTGTTGTTTAGTATCTTCCATATATTTTATGAATAGGCTGCAAAGTTAACAAATTATACCCTAAAAAAGAAAAGGGGTATCTTAATTGTTTATAAGATACCCCTTTCTATATTGTTTTTTTATTAAGAGCAGCGTAACACTTGGCCAGGCTTCAACTTTGAAGAAGGTATAAGCCCATTAAGTTTGCAAAGTTGGTCAACAGAGATACCTCTTTCACGAGCCACTCTATATAGAGTATCACCTCTATGAACTTTATAGAACAATGACACACTTTGTACTTGTGATTCACGTATTGCTTGTTTCTCGTTCCGCACCAAGGCAGATCCATTATCTGCATTCCTAAATCCAAACTTATGATATGTATAAAAATCGGCAGTCACATCCTGATGAGGGAAATCAAACATTAAGGCAGGATTAATGGCAATGCCCAAGAATCTAGTTTCAAAGTGAAGATGAGATCCGGTGGAACGTCCCGTACTACCGCCAAGTCCAATTGGTTGACCGGCACGTACGACTTGATTTTGATGAACAAGCTGTGCTGACAAATGTCCATAAACAGTTTCCAATCCATTATTATGGCGGATTACGACATACTTCCCATATCCCAATGGTTCATATTTAACAACTCTAACTTTACCGTCAAAAGCTGCATGTATCGTATCCCCTAAATTTACTTTTACATCAAGCCCTGTATGCATACGGCCCCATCTCATAGCAAATGGAGATGTGATCTTACGGCTCGGTGTTGGCATATAAAAGCCTCTCAAATCAAAAGTATATTTTTCAGGAACTATAGCTGAGGTCTTATAAGTATTTACATAATTGTTGTTCCAATTAGGATATATACTAAGAGCTTTATATGAATTCTGTTCTACTCTTATTTCACGTCTAAGAGCTAATGAGTCAATACTCCTTAACTTACGATCAATAGGCGCTTGGCGAGCTATTAAATCTTGAGAACATATGCTGATGCTCACAAGAGAGAAAGTAAATAGTACTGCTGTTCTTATTAAATTAAAATTCATTCGTTTCTATTTTGATTGGATACCATTGCAAAAAGGAAAAAATCACAATAAGAATCTCCAATCGGGTTAAAAATCCGTTATGCTGTAAAATCTCTCCCTAGTAAGATATACAAGGAAAGCACTTTTACAATAAGGTGCTAATCTTAATCCAAAGCGTTTAAATCTGTAATGATTAATACAACTAATCTTCAAAGAAGTGCTCGCGATTCAAGAATTAACGAAGGTCATTACTAAATAAAGAGGGTAAAATCGATTGATTTTTATCACCTCATGCTGTAAAAACACTCAAATATAATATTTTTCCTGGTAAGTTATACTATGGGTTAACTATTTTTTAGAAATTAATCTACCTCAAACAAGACGAATTCTTATGGGAAACTGTTAGTCAGAAACATTTTAAGAGGGGCTTATGTTTTTGAACATACATTTGAAAATTAACGGAATATTTACATATATTCAGCTAATGGCACCCCAATTAAGATTTGTTTTTCTTAAAAGACGCAATTGTTGCCATAATACATCATTCTCCGGCATATCACATTTAGGATCTTTCTCAAGAATTTTTACTGCGATTTCACGCACATACTGCAATAATTGACCGTCTTTTGCAATATTAGCTATTTTCAAATCAATGGCAACTCCGCTTTGCTGTGTTCCTTCTAAATCACCCGGTCCCCGCAACTTCAAATCTGCTTCAGCTATTTCAAAGCCATCATTCGTTTGGGTCATGATATTTATACGTTTTTTTGTTTCTTCCGACAATTTAAATCCTGTAACAAGAATACAATATGATTGATCCACGCCACGCCCCACTCTTCCCCTTAATTGATGAAGTTGAGATAAACCGAACCGATCAGCATTTTCGATGACCATAACAGATGCATTGGGAACGTTCACACCGACTTCGATAACAGTTGTTGCCACCATTATTTGAGTTTCTCCTAAAGAAAATTTTCTCATTTCTTCATCTTTGAGTACTGATTTCATTTTACCGTGCACCATACTAACTTTACATGAAGGGAATGCTGCCGAAATATTTTCGTATCCATCTTCAAGATTTTTCAAATCACTTTTTTCACTTTCAGTAATTAATGGATAAACAATATATACTTGGCGTCCCAAAGCGATTTGTTTATGAAGAAATATATATAAACTTTCAACATGATTATCGTATTGATGAATTGTTTCAATGGGCTTACGCCCCGGAGGCAACTGATCTATTACAGATACATCCAAATCACCATACAAAGTCATGGCTAATGTACGAGGTATCGGTGTCGCTGTCATAACCAGAATATGCGGTGGTTGTATACTTTTGGTCCACAATCGAGCACGTTGAGCCACACCAAATCGATGTTGCTCATCAATAACAGCTAATCCTAATTTATAAAAGTTTACATTCTCTTCTAGAATTGCATGCGTGCCTATCAAAAGATGAATACTACCATCAAAGATTCCATCAAGAATCACTTTACGCTTCTTTCCTTTTACGGATCCGGTTAAAAGAGCTACACTTACATTCATGCCTTGAAGATATTCCTGAATCGATTCAAGATGCTGATTTGCCAAAATTTCCGTAGGAGCCATTATACACGCTTGATATCCATTGTCGAGAGCAATAAGCATAGCCATCAGAGCAACCATGGTTTTGCCACTTCCTACATCTCCTTGCAATAATCTGTTCATCTGACGACCAGATCCCATGTCTTTTCGAACCTCTTTAATCACTCTTTTTTGAGCATCTGTTAGACTAAATGGCAAGTGATGATAGTAAAACTCATTAAAAATATTGCTTACATGTTTACAAACACAACCATGATATTTCTGTCGACGGTCTTTTACATAACGCAATATATTGAGTTGTACATAAAATAATTCTTCAAATTTAAGACGATATTCCGCATTGCGGAGACTCACAGGGTCATGAGGTGCATGAATAGTTATCAATGCTTCACGCAACGACACCAAATGATATTTTTCTAAAATATAACCAGGGAACGTCTCAATCATTGGATCAGGCAGTTGATTCAAAATCACCTTGATTAATTTTTCTATAGCAGAAGAATCAAGATAATTTCGTTTCATTCTTTCCGAAGTATTGTAGTATGGGCGTAATCCCATGGCGGAGGGTTTGAAGCTATTTCCATCATCCAGTTCGGGATGGACTACATTAATTCGGCTATTAAAAACAGTGGGTCTACCAAATACAACGTATGAAGTATGCACCTTTACCTTACCTGAGATATACTTTAATCCCTGAAACCATACTAGATCTATAACGCCTGTTCCATCAGAGAAATGAGCTATCAAACGGACCTTTCTTCCCTCACCTTGCTTTTCAAAACTTAAAATTTCACCTTTCACTTGAATAAAAGGCATGTTACCCGTAATTTCGCTTATTTGATAAAGTCTGCTACGGTCAACATACTTATACGGGAAATGATATAACAGATCATGGACAGTATTAATATTCAATTCCTTCTTTAGTATAGAAGCCCGTTGAGGACCTACACCAGGGAGATACATGATGTCACGTTCAGTTATATCTATCATCAGTGATTAAAAGCTTCTGCCAATTTTAAATCAAAAGGAGTAGTTATTTTTATATTTTCACGATTACCATGTACCAATGTAACATTTACACCGGCCGATTCAACCACAGATGCATCATCCGTAAATTTATTAGAATAAACTTGCTGTTCGTAAGCTTCATGTAAAAGTGCTGCATCAAAGACCTGAGGAGTCTGCACCAACTTATATTCATTGCGAGGAACTGTGTGACTTTCTCCAAATGGATGTACTTGGCGAATTGTATCAATAACATCTACAACCGGCACAACTGCTTTGGCATGAATAGCTGTATTATAACAACAATTTATCACCTCATCTGCTACAAAAGGACGAACGCCATCATGAACTCCGATAAGCCCTTCTTTCGTTGCTTTCTCAAGACCATTCTTCACTGAATGAAAACGAGTTTCTCCTCCTTCTACTAAAATGTATGGAATATTGAAATGATGATGTTCGCATAATGTCTTCCATGGTGAGATCTGGTCTTTAGGCAATACAAGAATAATACCTATACTTGGATCAACATGATAAAACTTCTTTAATGTAAGCATTAATATAGGTATTCCTTTTATTTCAATGAATTGTTTAGGAATTTCATTCCCCATGCGTTCACCTTTGCCTCCGGCGACAATAATTACCTGTTTTATATTTTCTTTCATTATGCTAGTCTTCTACAGCCATCATTTTTTTCTTCAAATCTTCCACCACATTTTTTCCACAAAAATGCTCAACTATCTTATATGCAAATTTGCATGCAGCACCTGGACCATTACCGGTAATAATATTGCCATCAGCGACTACTGACTTCGAACTTTTCTTAGCACCTAGAAGGTTGTCCTCAAAGCCCGGATAGCATGTTGCTTTAACTCCATTCAAGATATTTAATTTTCCGAGAACATACGGAGCAGCACAAATTGCAGAAATCGGTTTAGAATCACGAGCAAACTCCAATAAAAGCGTGCGTAGTCCACTATGTGCTTCAAGATTTGAGGCACCTGGCATTCCACCCGGAAGAATTAACATGGAAGCATCACTAAAACTTTCATCATCGAACAAAGTATCGGCTTGAATGGCAATACCATGAACACCTATAACCAGAAGTTGATTACTTATCGATACTGTTTTGACTTGCAATTCCGCACGTCTTAAAATATCAACAGTAGCCAGTGCTTCAATTTCCTCAAAGCCTTTTGCTAGAAATAGATAAATTATTCCCATATTATTTGAGTTTAAAATGATACATTATCGTACCTTGTTGATTGTTTACGCCATTAATTGAATTAAATCGAGCTTGTTTAGCAGCATTCAACGCTGCATGTCTCAATGAAGCATTGGTTGTGTTGGTTCTCTTATTTATAGATACACTTATCACTCTACCGGAGGGACTTACTGTAATAGATACAACAACCGTACCTTCATCTTGAACACTATATCCCGGACGAGGAAGAGCTGATGCCAAAGTACGACCATCCAAACTAAAAGTTCCATTTCCTTTCCCGACACCACTTGTACGTCCATATGAAGCATTACCTTCACGAGAGCCAAGAGTGCCTTTACCTCCATGCCCATATCCGGCACTATTCATCGCATTGCCACGACCAAAAGCTCCAGCCATTTTGCTATTTACAATACGTGCTGTAGCCTTTTCACGTGCATCTTCAACCTGAGTTTCATTCGATTCATTTTTTGAAATTGAAGGGATCTTTTTAGGATTCCTCACTTCATTAGAAGGTTCTATTACCGGTTCGTCCGCTACATTAGGATCTTTCACAGCACTCGGAGCAGGAACTTTATCACCTTTTCCCCTTTTAGTATTACCCAAAATCACCGGAACAGACTCTTGAGGAACAAGAGCTTCTTGATTATCTATTTTTGCTTCTTCCAAGTCGGATAAATCTGCAACAGCTGTTACACTTTGAGAATAATCCTTGGGAAAGAGCATATTCATGAGCATAGGAACTGCGAATACAAAGAACGTTAATATCAATACGATGATCACAGACGCATTATAACGCTTATATGAATTTCTGCGAATATAATATGCCCCATATAATTTATTCTTCCCCTCAAATATCAAATCACACCATGCAGGTGAAGTCAAATCTATTTTTCCCATTATCTCTATATTTTTGATTCATCAGAAGCCACAAATTCATTGAAAACGCAATTGCCTCAATCTGATTTACAGCTCCCCATGATACTCTTAAATAATTATGCCCTATTCTTTATCAAAGTCAAACTAGCGTATTGGTATGTAGCCAATCTGTTGAGTTTCTATCTTAAGTAAAGGGCTTTACAAAACTCTTACTGGATCTTTGTAAATAGGAGATACCAAAATAATGATTTATTTACTAGTTTGTTTCTCCTCACTCACCAGATCAATAAAAGCAACAGTTATGGCATCCATTTTATTAACAACACCATTCAGCAATAAAACCAAATAATTATGTCCAAATAAAGCGAGCAATCCTACAAGAATCCCCCCGATTGTTGTAATCATTGCTTCGTAAATGCCATCAGAGAAAATAAATACAGCAAGATCTGCATTCCCGGCACCTTTCATATTTAAAAAGATACGAACCAAACCTATTACTGTGCCAAGAAATCCTAACATAGGAGCAGCATTAGCAATTGTTTCCATAATAGGCAAAGATTTTTCAAGTTTTGCAGCTTCGAGGTCTCCAATATTCTCTATTGCGATCTGCACCTCATTTACAGGACATCCCAAACGTTTAATGCCTTTCTCTATCATTCGAGAAGAAGGAGTATCTGTGTATTTACAGTAAGTTAATGCCGCTTGTATTTCGCCTTCAGCAATATAATCCTTTATTTTTTCCATGAACATTGGATCTTCTTTACCCGCTTTTCTAATTACATGGTTGCGCTCAAAAAATATATAGAATACAATTATTGAAAGCACTGCTAAAAGAATCATTATACAGCCACCTTTACAAATAATTTCCCATAAATCCAGTCCTGATTGAGTAACAGCTAAAACTATTAATGCTTTCATTATGGTAGATTATTAGGGTTTCAAACAAGCTTTATATTGCTTAATCGCCTCTTGGATTCCTAAATATAAAGCATCACTGATCAATTGATGACCGATTGACACTTCTTCTATCCATGGAATATTTTCCCATAAATAATGTAGATTATTTAAATCCAAATCGTGACCGGCATTTAATCCTAATCCTAATTTACGAGCAACTTTAGCCGCTTCGACAAAAGGGGAAACAGCTGCTTCCTTATTTTTGGAATAGCCTTCAGCATATGGCTCAGTGTATAATTCGACACGATCTGCTCCAACTTTCGCAGCTCCTTCAACCATCTCCACATCCGGATCAACAAATACAGATGTACGGATGCCTGCATGATTAAAGTGTTCCATAAGCTCAGATAAAAAGGCTGCATTTGCTTTTGTATCCCAGCCATGGTTAGAGGTAAGTTGATCTGGCGAATCAGGAACAAGTGTAACTTGTGTCGGTTTCACTTTAGTTACTAAATCAATAAATTCGGGAGAAGGATAGCCTTCTATATTAAATTCGGTCTTAAGTAAAGGTCTAATTTCGAAAACATCCGATCTTCGGATATGACGTTCATCCGGACGTGGATGAACCGTAATTCCATCTGCGCCATAAGATTCACAATCCAGAGCAAACTTTGTTACATTCGGAGTGTTTCCTCCTCGTGCATTACGAAGCGTAGCAACTTTATTAATATTTACACTTAATTTTGTCATAATAATATTTGTTTTATCCGTAAGGATTCCTCATTTTTGCATACAAATGCCTGCAAATGTAACATGAATTTATGAAAAACAGGCATATTAAAATAAAAAGAATACAAAAAGAACATTAAAGCGAAAGCAGGAATATATATGAAATTTGTAATATTTGGGAATAGCTTCCAAGCTAAAAAATCGATTCACGCAACAAAATTATTTGACCTTTTAAAAAAAAGAGGTGCAGAGCTGTTTGTTGATAAAGATTTTTACGATTTTATCTCTTTAGGACAAGGGCTAGATGTAAATATTGATGGTATAATTGAGAATGACAATTTCAATGCAGATATGGTCATCAGCATGGGGGGAGACGGTACTTTTCTTAAAGCTGCAAGCAAAGTTAAAGATAAAAACATACCAATTTTAGGCATAAATACTGGTAGATTGGGATTCCTAGCGGACATCTCTCCCGAAGAAATGGAGGAGATGATTGTTGAAATATATAAAGGAAACTACAAGGTTGAAGATCGCACAATACTTCACCTTACATCAAGTAATAATGAGCTTACCAGTTATCCATATGCACTAAATGAAATATCAATATCCAAAAGGGATAGTTCTTCGATGATAGGCATAAAGACTTACATAAATGGTGCTTTTCTTACAACTTATCAAGCTGATGGTCTGCTTATATCGACTCCAACAGGGAGTACAGCTTATTCCCTGAGTGTAGGTGGTCCTATCATTATTCCTCATAGCAATGTAATAGCAATAACGCCTGTTGCTCCTCATAGTTTGAATGTACGTCCTATGGTTATGCCCGATGATTTTGAGATCGAAATACAAGTCGAGAGTAGAAATCATAATTTTTTAATAGGCATAGACGGACGAAGTGAAAAATGCGCAGAAGGTGCTATCTTAAAAATAAAGAAAGCCGATTACAATATAAAGGTGGTAAAAAGGATGAACCACATATTCTTTGACACACTGCATAAAAAACTTAATTGGGGCATAGATATCAGAGAATAAAAAATAAGGCACCTACCTTAGATGCCTTATTTAAGTATATTTCTTAATTAAGCCAATAATCGCCTTACTGCACTTGATATTTCTTTACCTTCAGCCTTCCCGGCAAGCTGTTTAGTTGCAACGCCCATAACTTTTCCCATATCTTTAGAATCAGTTGCGCCTGTTTGCACAATTATTTGCTTTAACGCTGATTCCAATTCTTCTGGAGTCATTTGTTTGGGTAAATAATCTTCAATAGCTTTTACTTGAGCTAATTCCTCATCGGCAAGATCCTGGCGATTCTGTTCAGCATAGATTTGCGCAGAATCTTTTCCTTGTTTCGCCAGCTTTTGAATAATTTTCAGTGCCACATCATCAGGAACTTGATTATTTGCACCCGGAGCTGTTTTAGCTTCGATAAAGAATTTCTTAACATTGCGCAAAGCTGCTAAACGCACTTTATCTTGTGCCTTCATTGCTGACACAATATCTTTACTTACTTGATCGAATAAACTCATATTATTTATTTTTAAAATGTAATCACGCCATCATTTCCAACAGATGCATCATCATTTTCGATTCCTTCTGAACTGATTCTTTTACTTTCTATTTCTCGAACTCTAGTAAGATCACGATTATAAGTGGGTGACGATTCGACCATACCAATAAGTTCTTCATTGTCAATATCTGAATCTTTAAAATAGAATAACTTAAAGCTTTTCTTTATGCTCTTTCCATTTTTATCAATATCCTTATAATATTCACCAACACGATTATTCTCTTGTTCTTCTTTATCTTGCTGACGACGTTTTATTGTTTCATTGTCCAGCTCCTCTTTGTCTTTCATTTCGGGTATATTACGCAATCCAAAACCTGTAGCAAGAATGGTAATTTTCACATCTTCACACAAAGTCTTATCTGTATTTAGTCCCCAAATAACTTCAATATCCGGATCAAATGAATCCATAAAAGCATCTACCTCAGTCATCTCTTCTGCAAGTACTGGAGCATCATCACTAGCTGATATATTGAATAAAATCTTCTTCGCATTATAAATATCATTATCATTTAATAATGGAGAATTTAAAGCATTATTTATAGCTGTCTGCAATCTTTTATCCCCTCTAGCAATTCCCGTTGACATAATAGCAACGCCACCATCTTTTAGCGTCTTCTTCACATCTCTGAAATCTAAGTTTATTATACCTTCAACAGTTATTATTTCTGCAATGCTCTTTGTTGCTATCGACAAAATATCATCAGCTTTTGCAAAGGCTTCTTTTAGCGTAGTTATCCCATCTGTATATATTTCACGAAGACGCTCATTATTTATAACCAATAAGGCATCAACATTTTTCCTCATTTCTTCTACACCATCAAGAGCTTGTAATATCTTTTTTCGTCGTTCAAAAAGAAATGGGATAGTTACAATTCCAACAGTAAGTACACCCATGCTTTTAGCAACTTTAGCTACAACAGGAGCTGCACCGGTACCAGTACCACCTCCCATTCCAGCAGTAATAAATGCCATCTGCGTGCCATCTTTAAAAAGATTTTTTATATCTTCAATACTTTCTTCAGCCGCTTCTTTAGCTACCTTAGGGTCATTTCCTGCTCCTAAGCCACCTGTAGTTTTACGACCTAATTGAATTTTTATAGGTACTTCTGACTTCTTAAGAGCCTGACTATCAGTATTACATAGAACAAAAGTCACATCATGTATGCCTTGTTTATACATATGCTTTACGGCATTTCCACCGCCTCCTCCCACACCAATCACCTTTATAATACTAGGTGAATCAGTTGGAAAATCAAATGGCATTATCTGGTCTGTCATAACTATGTTTGTTTAATCTATATTACATTTATTATTCGTTATTGCCCTCTGTATCGGTAAAGAATGAATCCATTAAGTTTCTAAAACGCTGTTTCATGCTTTTCTTACTTTCGCCCTTTCTACTCGCTTCGTTTATACGATCCGGATTATTCTGTCGATTCCTTAGTGCTTCTTTTTCTAATTCAGCTAACTTTTCTTTATCTCGAATTTGTGCCTCTTTTATTAACTTTTCTCGTCTCTTATCTTCTTCTGAATTGTCATCAACAATCATATCTGAAGTTTCTTTATAATCATCAACTTCATTTTTTATTAGACTTTCAACTTTCACATTATGCGGTATAATTGGTTCATTATCGCCACAATGTTCTTTCCCAAAAGTCAACAAACCTATAAGTGTATTTATGGTTCCATCATTAGGCATCTCGTTCCAAGATAATTTTATAGAACTAGCTGGCGTCTTCATTATTTTAATGTTACCATTAAATCCCGTTTTTTGTTTAATTGCGTCAACTAAATCACGCATATTACTCGCACCGCCAGTTAAAATCAATCCACTTATCAATTCACTTTTATAACCCGATTGCTCCAGCTGATTCCAGACATTTGCAATAATTTCTTGCATACGAGCTTCTATAATTTCTCCTAACAATTTTGATGGTATAGACCGTTTCCCATCATCAAAAGAACAAGTTGCATCATCACTCTCATCACCTTTCAAATTAAGTAAAGCCTGCCCATACTTAATTTTCAACATATCTGCATCCTTATCTTCAATTCTCTCCGTCATAATATCCCTTGTAATGTTATTACCTCCCAAGGGAATTGTTGCTATAAATCTCAATACATTATTTTTATATACTGAAACGGTAGTAGTTTCTGCTCCAAAATCTATGAGTGCACAGCCGGACCTTTTTTCAGCATCAGTTAAAACAACCTCTGCTGTAGCTTTAGGTGAAATAAAATATTCCGAAACTTCTATATTTGCTTTCTCAAAACAAGTTTCTATATTTCTTTTTATTGATGAACGAATCAAAACATTTAAGAAATAACCCTCAAGGTTATTGGATAATATGCCAATAGGTTCTGTTTGCAAATTTAGCCCCACTTTATATTCTTGCGGAACCACATCTAATATTTCCATATCAGGTAGATGAAGTGATACATTCTCATCAATAATAGAATCAATTATTTCTTGAGTGATTATCTTTTCTTCATCCATTTTATAAGGAACTCGATTTTGAATTGTTCTTAACGCATTTCCTCCAATACCTACATAAACTTTAGAGATGGAACTATGTAATTGAAGTTGAAGTGTATTTACAATAGTAGATAAACATTGAGCGGTCTTATCAATGTTATAGACCATACCTTTTCTCATAAAGGTTGAAGAATCTTCCTTACAATATGCCAATATTTGCATACTCCCATCAGGATTCTTTGTACCGGCAATACCAGCTATTCTGGAAGATCCTAATTCTATTGCTACGATAAAATCATTTCCCATATCTTTAGTTCCCTTTTTTTGTACATATTATCTGATTGTCAAATTCCAAATTGATTCGTGAATATTTGTTCCAACCAACTTTGTTTAGAGCTTCTTCATAGAAACGCTTTAGCCTTGACAATTTTTTTTCATAATTGTAAATGCTTCCCATAAATATTACATGATCTCCAACAAGAGGTATCAATTCAATTTCATGAGTGGGCAGCACATTAATTTGCTCTACTTGTGCGTTCCAAAATTTGTCCTTTTGCAAAAATACACCAAAGTTATATAAATTCCGCATAACAAATGATTTTTCTGCATAACCTGTTACAATTGGTACATTTATTGCACAATTTATTTTAATTGACATTATTTTATTACGACTATCAAGAAAAAAGTTTTCTCCTTTGTTATTCATTACTCTCAGAATAGGCAAACGCTGATAAATATCAATTCCAATTTTATCTGCAGTTGTCTTATAACATTCAACATGTTCTATTAGTGGATGTTGCTGTAAAGCTTTTTCAATCTTCTTAGGAACAATATTATCCAGATTTTCCCCTACAGGATAAAGATTCTGTTGCTTAAGCAATAATATTATTTCTCCTCGCTTAACAAACTGGATGTCTACACTATCCTTATAATTCAATTCAATATCCCTGCAAATCCTATGTTCAGGTTTGTTATTAAATTCTGTAATTGCCACCACAATATAAGCAATTACAGAAAAGAGTGCAAGCATTAGCAGGATTTTTTTTATCATCGTTCACTCAACAATTTTGTAATTTCTGGCACTAAGTTATCTACATCGCCAGCTCCTAGAATAATCAGGACCTCAAGCTTCTTACTTTTTAATTTATCAAGTAGCTCTTCCTTCTTACACATCATTTTTTCTACGCCCGGACGTAAATTATCGAAAATGAGCTTGCTCGTTACTCCCGGTATAGGCAATTCACGAGCTGGATATATGTCCAACAGAATAACTTCATCCAACATAGAAAGGCTCTCTGCAAAATCTTTGTAGAAGTCACGAGTACGAGTATATAAATGAGGTTGAAAAACAGCAGTAATCTTTTTATCTTTATAAAGCTCTCTAATTGAAAGGACACTTTGCTTTATCTCATTGGGGTGATGAGCATAGTCGCTTAAAAACACAATTTTGCTATTCTTTATTTTAAAATCAAAACGTCTGTCTACGCCCTCAAAAGTTGCCATTCCCTTACGAATTTCATCATCACTAACACCATTAAGAAAACAAATAGCCATAGCTGCTATTCCATTCTCGATATTAATCCTCACAGGCACACCCAACTGTATATCTTTAATAGTTCGCTCAGGCGTTACAAAATCAAAATAGATTTCGCCATTTCCAACACGAATATTTTGAGCATGAAAATCACCTTCATCCTGTGAGTAATTATAAATTCTAACATTTTCTTGAACATCGGGTTTCATCTCTAAGCCCTTATGTATTATTAAAGCTCCTCCTGGACGGATTAGAGATGTATACTTGCGAAAACTTTCAAGATATGCTTCTTTAGTCCCGTAAATATCTAAATGATCTGGATCAGTTGCTGTAATGACTGTCATATAAGGAGACAACCAATGAAATGAGCGGTCAAATTCATCCGCCTCAAGCACAGTATAATCACTATGGGTCGACAAAATGAAACTACTTTGATAATTTTTTGATACGCCACCAAGAAATGCAGTACAATCAAGATGAGATTGATGCATTATATGTGCCGCCATTGTTGACGTAGTGGTTTTTCCATGAGTTCCTGCAACACATAATGCTTTACTAGCCCTTGTGACTGTACCAAGGACCTGTGCACGCTTCACTACTTCAAAACCATTTTCAATAAAATACTTTAGTTCCAATTGAGTTGTAGGTATGGCTGCTGTATACACAACAAGTGTATTTTCCTTGTCTTTGCAATAATCAGGTATAGAAGCAACGCTCACCTCATAATGAATATCAACGCCTTCACTTTCCAACGCACGAGTTAAGTCACTGGGAGTACGATCATATCCTGCAACTTTTTTACCTCTAGCATTAAAGTATCTTTCTAATGCACTCATCCCGATGCCACCGGCACCGACAAAATATACTGATTTTATCTGATCAAATTCCATTTTCCTCTTTATATTTCTTTGCTAATTTATAAACTTCTTGAGCGATAATGCTAGCTGAATTTGGATAAGCAAGCTGTTTTATATTTTTGCTTAATTTGCTTAATCTATTTTCATCTCTAATTATCTCTAATGCTACAGGTATTAATTTTTCAATTGCCTCATCATCTTTCACATAAATTGCTGCTTCTTTTTTCACCAAAGCTAAAGCATTTTTTGTCTGATGATCCTCTGCAACATTAGGTGAAGGGACTAAAATAACTGATTTGCCCAATAAACAAAACTCAGAAATAGATCCAGCCCCAGCACGCGAAATTACAAGATCAGCCGCCGCATAAGCATGTTCCATGCTACTTATAAAATCCGTACAATACAACGGTAAATCTTTTTCATCTTTTATACTTTCTTTCGCCTTCGCGAAATAATATTTACCTGTCTGCCAAATGATCTGAATATCACTTTGCATTTTTATCTTTTCAATATTCTGAATGATACATTCATTAATCGTTCTTGCACCTAAGCTTCCGCCAATAACCAAAATGGTCTTTTTCGTAGAATCTAGTTTAAAATGGGCAATTCCGTCCTCTCTACATATAGTGCTATTTAGTAGATTTTGGCGAACAGGATTTCCCGTAATTATGATCTTATTTTTATCAAAAAAACGCTCCATTCCTTCATAAGCCACACAAATTTTACAAGCCTTTTTTGCTAACAGCTTATTGGTTACTCCTGCATAAGAATTTTGCTCTTGTATCAAAGTTGGTATACCCATAATTCCAGCCTCATTTAATGTCGGACCACTAGCATAACCACCAACACCTACAGCTACTTGTGGTCTGAAATCTTTGATAATCTTACGCGCCATAATTCGACTTTTGAAAAGTTTAATAAGCACACTTATATTTTTGAATATATTTTTTCTATCAAAGCCGGCAATAGGTAATCCCTTGATTTCATATCCTGCCGCAGGAACACGCTGCATTTCCATACGTCCCTCTGCACCAACAAATAAAATTTTTGCCTCAGGATGTTGCTCTCTTATAGCATTTGCAATAGAAACTGCTGGAAAGATATGCCCTCCGGTTCCTCCACCGCTAATTATTATCTTTAAATCGTCTTCCATTTGTCTATTAATTATCTTAATTAATTAATTGCTCATCACTCGCTAATGTCTCTTTTGTAATACGTGTATCATCTATTTGAGAAGTCATTTCCCCCTTCTTTTGAATATCTAAACTCTGAGTATATCTGCTAACACTCAAAATCATGCCTATATATATACAATTTATTATAGTTGATGTACCGCCCTTGCTTATCAATGGTAAGGTCTGACCTGTCACAGGGAATAACCCCACAGCCACACACATATTTAGTAATGCTTGGCTAACCATCATTATGGCAAGTCCCATAACCAATAACGAAGCAAAACTACCTCTCGCCTTCTTGGCTATTCGTCCTGCTCTTATTAGCAACCAGATATAAAGAATAACGACGAATATTCCACCGACTAAACCTAATTCTTCGATTATAATAGCAAAAATGAAATCAGAATAGGCTTGAGATAAAAAATCACGCTGTTTACTATTCCCTGGCATTTTCCCAATAATGTTACTAGTAGCTATAGCAATGTTAGCATGTGCCACCTGAGCATTATGATTAATATCAAATTTTGCAGCAGGTACCGCTTGTTTGTGCTCCATAAATCCAGAAACACGAGACTTCCATGTTGACAAACGATGTAATCCCGGAATGTTATTACTTTTATCTGGCAAAGAAAAAGCCAACAATATCCCTATCATTACACATCCAATTATAACCGAAACTGTATAAACAAGCTTTTTTATAGGAATATGCCCAATAAACATCATTACCATCACAACCGCGAATAAAAGGCCTGCTGTAGAGAAATTTTCAGGTAATATTAAACCACAGACTACACTTGTCAATATTATAATCTTACGAAACGCCTTCTTATTTATTATACCATCACTTTCTTGGCTCCTAGCCAGCACATAAGCGACACAAATAATAACAGCCATTTTTGCAATTTCTGAAGGTTGAAATTGTAATCCAAAAATATTTAGCCATCGCGCAGCACCATTTATTCTAGACCCTGAAACTATACCCATCGCAAACACGATTAATAATACGGCCAATGAAACCGGATATAGTAAAATACCTAGAACTTGGAAGTACCGATAGTTAATATTATGAACACCGATGAGAACAAATGCACCGAACAATAAAATGATGGTATGCTGAGTCACAGGTTTCCAATGATTTCCCGTATCATAAGTTAGAGTACTTGACGCACTAAACACTTCTATGATAGAAATCAAACAAAGGAAAAGGAATATAACCCAAATAACTTTGTCACCTTTAAATAAATTCTTCAGCAAATCCATTTTTATATTTTATAGGTTTCTTACGCATTCCTTAAATTGATCTCCTCGATCTTCCATATTTTTAAACAAATCAAAACTTGCACAACAAGGAGATAATAATACGGTTTCACCAGAAGAGGCCATTTTAAAAGCTTTTTCAACACAATCTTTCATACCTAGACTATCTTCTAAAGGTATATTAAAGCCATCGAAATGATCATGCAATTTACTATTATCTACACCTAAAAAAATGAGACCTTTTACTTTTTCTTTTACCAGATCATCTAATTCAGAATAATCGTTACCTTTGTCTTTTCCTCCTAGTATAAGAATTGTTTTTGCTTTCATACTTTCCAAAGCGTACCAACAGGCATTTACATTTGTAGCTTTTGAGTCATTTATAAATTCTACGCCACCAACACGTCCCACTTTTTCGAGACGATGAGGAACACCCTTAAAATCAGACAATGCTTTGCGAATATCCTCTTTTCTTACTCCTGATATATCAGCAGAAATACCAGCAGCGAGGGAATTAAATAAATTGTGACGACCTGTTAGTGTCAACTCTTCTTCCTCCATATTAAATTGCATCGGATATTCAAAATAGATTTTCCCCTGATCGGCAAAGGCAGAAGCATCATTTTCTTTTTTATCGGCAAATGGATAATGCCTTGCAAGAATATGATGTTTTTTTAATTCATTAAGAATTATCGGATCATCATTCCAATAAATAAATGCATCATTCTCATTTTGATTTTGAGTGATCCGCAATTTAGCATCAATATAATTCTGCATATTATATCCATAACGGTCAAGGTGATCTGGTGTAATATTTAAAATTATTGCAATATTTGCATGAAATTTGTACATATTATCTAACTGAAAACTACTGAGTTCAATTACATAATAGTCATAATTACATTCTGCGACTTGCAATGCTAAACTTTTACCTATATTACCAGCTAATCCTACATTATATCCGGCACTCTTAAATATATGATATATTAAAGAGGTAGTGGTGGTTTTTCCATTACTTCCTGTAATACATATCATTTTAGCATTTGTATACCTGCCTGCAAACTCAATTTCATCAATTATTGGTGTGGCTTGGCTTTTGAGTTTTAATATCAAAGGGGCATCATTGGGGATACCTGGACTTTTTATAACTTCATCGGCATTAAGGATCAAATTTTCCGAATGATGACCCTCCTCCCAAGTGATACTTCTTTCATTGAGCAAATTTTTATATTTGTCTTTGATTATAGATGAATCAGACACAAATACATCAAAATCCATTTTTCTAGCAAGGATAGCGGCCCCTACACCACTCTCACCCGCTCCTAATATTACTATTTTTTTAGACATTATCTAATCTTTAATGTAATTATCGTTATAGCAGCAAGCAATATTGTTATTATCCAGAATCTTACTGTTATTTTAGATTCATGAGCAACGTTATTGGGTCTTGTCCATTTATAAGTGCAACTAGGATCCAGCTGCGCTATCGTTGTACGGAAATGATCATGGATAGGTGTTCGTTTAAACAAACGCTGTTTTATCCCTTTTTTCTTACCTTGTTTATAATATCGCACTTGCATTATCACTGAAAGATTTTCCATCAAAAAGATTCCACATAATATGGGGATCAATAATTCTTTATGAATAATAATTGCAAATACAGCAATAATACCACCGATAGTAAGGCTTCCGGTATCACCCATAAATACTTGAGCTGGGTATGCATTATACCATAAAAAGCCGATAAGAGCTCCAACTAACGCACAAATGAATATAACTAACTCTTCACTACCAGGTATAAACATTATATTAAGGTATTGAGCGAATCTAATATGACTGGACATATAAGCTAATAGACCAAGCGCAATTCCTATAATTGCTGTATTTCCTGCAGCCATACCATCCATTCCATCATTTAAATTAGCTCCATTTGATACCGCTGTGACTACAAAAATTGTTACAATCACAAAAAGGATCCATCCTCCCTTCTGAGCATATTTTCCTAAAAAACCAACAAGATCTGCATAATCGAGATTATTACCTTTAAAGAAAGGAATAGTCGTTTGAGTTGACTTTATATTTCGAGGTGCATGAATGACATTGACTATTTCATGTCCTTTTTGTATCTCTATATTTTCTCTAATTACAACATTCGGACTATAGTATAAAGTTAGACCAACAATCAACCCTAACCCAACTTGACCAATTATTTTAAATTTTCCATGAAGTCCTTCTTTGTCATGTTTAAATATTTTAATATAATCATCAAGAAATCCTAGCAATCCTAACCAGAGGGTTGTAACCAACATCAATATCATATATACATTCTCTAATCTCCCCAAAAGCAAACAAGGGATTAAGACAGCAACAATAATGATGATTCCCCCCATGCTGGGGACACCTACTTTTTGAACTCCAAACGGATCAATGCTTACATCTCTTTGAGTTTCAGAAATTTGTTTTTTCTTCAATAGATTAATGAACTTATTTCCAAATATGCTAGAAATAAGTAGCGACAATATCACAGCTAACAAAGCTCTGAAAGAAACATAACCGAATACTCCTGATCCTGGAATATTATAAGTATGAAGCCACTGAAAAAGATAGTATAACATGAGTTATTCCCCAATTAATTATTTAATCCAAAAATTTCTTTTAAAACCTCTTTATCATCAAAATGGTGTTTTACCCCCTTTACGTCTTGATAATTTTCATGTCCCTTACCGGCAACAAGAATGACATCACCTTTCTGAGCCAACAAGCAAGCTGTACGAATAGCCTCTTTACGATCAACAATACATACCACATTCTGCCGTTGCTCTTCTTTCAATCCTGCAATCATATCATTAATAATATCGCTAGGATCTTCAAATCGAGGATTGTCACTTGTGATAATAACTTTGTCACTTCGCAATTCTGCTTCTTGAGCCATGATTGGGCGTTTACCTTTGTCACGATTTCCCCCTGCACCTACGACTGTGATTATATTTCCTTTTCCATTAAGTACTTCACGTATTGTGTCAAGTACATTCACAAGAGCATCCGGTGTATGAGCATAATCAACAATAGCTGTAAAACCTTTGGAAGATCGAATTGCATCGAAACGTCCATTCACAGGATGCAGAGTACTCATTGCCACAAGAACATCTTCTTTTGACCTTCCCAGCAATGTAGCTGCACCAAAAACTGCAAGCAGGTTTGATGCATTGAATCGTCCTGTAAAATGCAAAGATACATCTTGTCCATTGATATTTAGCAACATTCCTTCAAAATGATCTTCAAGTATCCTACCTTTAAAATCACTTAAGTTGCGTAAAGAATATGAATATTTTTCAGCCTTCGTGTTTTGTAACATTACTAATCCATTTTTATCATCAAGATTCGTGATTGCAAAGGCCGATTTTGGCAAATCATCAAAAAATTTTTTCTTTGCTTTCAGATAATTCTCAAAAGTTTTATGATAATCCAAATGATCACGAGTAATATTTGTAAAAATACCTCCAGCGAATTTCAATCCGCTAATTCTATTCTGAGCAATAGAATGAGAACTAACTTCCATAAATGCATATGAGCACCCTGAATCAACCATACGTCCTAATAACTCATTTAATGTTATTGGATCAGGCGTTGTTTGTGCCGCAGGAATTGCTTCATTATCGATATAATTGCATACTGTAGACAACAATCCAACCTTATATCCAAAATGTTGAAAAATTTTATATAACAATGTCGCTATTGTCGTTTTCCCATTTGTACCAGTTACACCTATAAGCTTTAGCTTAGCGGTAGGATCGCCATAAAATATTGTTGCAATACTCCCAACGGCACTTTCAGTTTCTTTTATTTTTATATAAGTTACCCCTTTGACCAAATCCTTGGGTAATATCTCACAAACAATAGCTTTAGCTCCATTATCAATAGCTTGATTTATAAAGTCATGCCCATCGACTTGCGTTCCTTTAAAAGCAATAAATAGATGACTATTTGTTATCTTACGTGAATCAATATTGACACCGAGAATATCGACATCTGTACTTCCCGTAACTTCTCTTTCTTTTACTTTTTGCAATAAATCAATTAACTTCATTTCCTTTATATTCTTTTTAGTTTAAACGAAGGGCTACAATTCGACCTTTAACTAAGGTGGAACCTTGTGAAATACTCTGCCAATAAACTTTTCCTGCACCGTAAAGCCTTACATGAAGTCCACATTTTTCAAGTAGGTAAACAGCATCACGTGCACCCATTCCTATAACACAAGGTACCATTTGTTCATTTACTCCTTGAGGATTGATAATGACAGCATTTGAAGTGCATGACACCGAACCCCAAGCATCAAGTCCAGCAGGCTTGTACCTCTCTAAATTCTGGATTTTTAGACCATCTAAGACTTCTTTCATTCCATTTATATTACCAGATTTAACTCTAGGAATAACGACTGAGTTAGAATCAACAGCACGAGATATATTCAGACTGAGATTTTTTGCAAAAATCCGTTCAGAGATCTTATGAAACACGCCTCCTGCCATTACCCCACCAGATGCTGGTAAACCTGATTTTTGAATAGACACATATATTGAATATTTGGGCGCTTCTGTAGGAAAATAGCCACAAAAACTTAACAAATAACTTGTTCCTCCTGATTTATATCCACCTGCGCCTTGAGAAATCTGTGCTGTTCCGGTCTTTCCTGACACATCAAATTGTGCAGAACCTGCAGGTTTAGCTAATCCATCTCTTACTACACGTCGCAAAATATAATGAATTTTTGCGAGTGTTTTAGGTGAACAAATTGAAGGTTTAATCACCTCAACAGGAATCTCTTGAATAGTTTTGCCATTTTTTAGAATTTGTCTTACAAAACGAGGTTTTACCATTACTCCATTATTTGCTATTGCATTATAAAATGTTGCAACATTTATAGGAGGTACTTGAGATTCATATCCAATCGACATCCAAGCCAATGCTGTTTTTGACCAATTATATTTGTTCGGCATACGAATTCGAGCCTTTGCGACTCCAGCAAAGGGCAATTTCAAGTCAGCATTAATTCCTGTTTTATACAATCCACGCACAAACCTCTGTGGATTATTGAAGTAATGTTTGTCTATTAATGTAGAGACACCAATATTTGAAGATACCATCATAATTTGAGGTAATGTCAAATAATGATATCCACCCTTATACCAATTCCAATCTTTCATTTGACGACCGTGCATCCAAACAACACCACTTTGTGTGTCTACGCCATCACCAAGATCAAACATTCCATCCTCCAGGCCTGCCATAATAGATGCAGTTTTAAATGTTGAACCCGGTTCCATAAGACTAGTCAGAGCATTATTTTGAAGTTCATAATAATTACCATCTGCACATTTAGTCATATTCACTATGGCTTTTACATCTCCAGTAGCAACTTCCATCAATATAACAACTCCAATGTTTCCATTAATAGCTTTCAGCTCATCAATCAGTGCTTTCTCAGCAATATCTTGCATACCAACATCAATCGTTGTGACGATATCGCAACCATCTTCAGGAGGAGAATCGATGATATTTAAATATTTATTCATCACTTTCTGACGATGCGATTTTCCCGGCTTTCCACTCAGTATTGAATCGAAAGCAAACTCCAATCCATTTCTAGCTTTTCTTGAAGTGTCTACTTCCATCTCTCCTAAAGTCTTTGCAGCCAAAGAACCAAATGGCTTTATACGTCGATTATATTGTTCAGCATAATATCCACTTCTATTTGAAGACAAGCAGAAAAATGGTATTTTCTTTGTCAATTTATATTTTATATAAGAAATGCGATTGGGATACAACAACCAACTACGACTCTGTTTCCGACGACCTTTCAATATCCTTTTTCTAAAATCAGCAGCCGACATATCAGGGAGTATGCGATGTAAACCCTCGCATATATCTGGCAGATTTTTCATTAAAAGAGAATCACGAACATTCGTCGTGTCACCAGCTTGAAAATCCAGGAATATCTTAAATTGTGGCAAACTACTCGCCATAAGCTTACCATCTGCTGATATAATATTTCCTCTAGTCGGCCATACTGGGATATTTTCCTTAATGAATCTATTATCAACCTGTTCCCAATATCCCCTCTGAAAAAACATAAGATAACCCGCCTTCACAATTACAGCAAAACCGACAATTCCCATCAATAGCATGATGAAGAAATATCTAGTCATAATGCTTTTTTTAGTGATCTTCTTTATCATCGCTTTCTTTAATTAAATATGGAGGGTTAGTAGATGTTCGCAATCCAGTTTGTTGGGTTGATATATAATTTTCAATACGCGATTGTCTTGTACGTTCCATCAATTCTGAAGAGCGCGTTAGTGCGTCATATTTTATGTCTTGCAAAGTATCTTCTTTATTTTGGATATCTATCATCTGTTGTTGAACAGTATATCTGTTGCTAATGTAAAAAATAATGAATACCATAACCAACACCAGCAATTTTGCTTGCCTACGTACAAAAGGATTGGTAAGGAAATCCCCTCCCAATATACTCTGTACGAATAATCCTCCTAACTTGGTATCCTTTCTTTCATCTTCGCCAGATTGAGGTAATAAGCTTTCTTTTATTTTATCATTAACGTCGCTCATGGTTCTATCTTTTCTGCAATTCTTAATTTTCCACTACGCGATCTAGGATTCTCACTAATCTCTTCTTCATTGGGAATAATAACTCTATTATTAATAAGTTTATAAGGTGATTGAATACGTCCAAAAAAATCCTGAACTTGCTTACCCTCATTGTTACCGCTCTTCATTACATTTTTCACAATACGATCCTCAAGTGAATGATATGTAATAACCACTAGTCTTCCTCCAGGAACAAGAAGCCCTGTAGCCGATTGCAACATTTCTTTCAAGGTATCCATTTCGTGATTTACCTCTATTCTTAATGCTTGAAATACTTTTGCCAATTCTTTTTTCTCTCGTTCCCTTGGAAACAATGGATTTATTATTTTAAGAAATTCTTCTATCGTATTAATTTCATTTACATTACGTCCCTTTACTACAGCAGAAGCAATACGTCGACTGTTTTTTAGCTCTCCATAATAATAAAATACATTTGCAAGGCGTTGTTCATCATATTTATTAAGAATATCAGAAGCTTTCACACCGGCCCTTTTATTCATCCTCATATCAAGTTCTCCATCAAAACGAAAAGAAAATCCACGCTTATCATCATCAAAATGATGTGAAGAGACGCCCAAATCAGCCAACAAGCCATCAATTTTTTCTATTCCATAATATCGCATAAAATTATGCAAATAGCGAAAATTACTGCGAACAAAAGTGAAACGATTATCCTCAACAATATTTTTTTCAGCATCAGCATCTTGGTCAAATCCATAAAGATGCCCCTTTGGACCTAATCTTCTGAGAATTTCCTTCGAATGTCCGCCACCACCAAATGTTACATCAACATAAACGCCATCGGGTCTTATATTCATTCCATCCACACTGGCTTTCAGCAAAACTGGAATATGATAAACCTGCTTACTCTCTTCCATGCTCGTTTTCCTTTCCATTAGCCATTATTTCCTCCATGCATTTTGAAAAATCCTCAGAACTCAAAAAAGGTTCTTCAGTTTTTTCTTTTGCCCATATTTCAATTGTATTGTAAACCCCAATAAAACGAACTTCAGAAGTAATCCTTGCCATTTGTAAATATCTTTTGGGTAATAAGATTCGTCCATTATTATCAAGAGCAATAATTTCCACATCCGACACATACTGACGAAAAATTTGTTGGTGTTTGGGGTTCCATTTACTTAAACGGCAACGCAATTCACTAAGTTCTTGATCCCAAACGCTTTCAGGATAAAGAACCAAACAATCTTGGAAAATATCTTTGCGCATAATAAGCCTCTCTTCAGCTGCTGCTTGCAGTTGTTTTCTAAACAAAGCCGGCACAAATATTCTTCCTTTCGAGTCGGTTCTGGCTTCAATATTGCCCAAAAATCTCTCCATTAATTTTGATCAAAACTATTTGGCTGCTAAAGTACACAATTCTCCACAATTCCCCACATATTTTTAGAAAAAAAAGTATATAAATGATTTTTCACATACTAAAACCAAAGACTAGAGAATAAAGCCATCAGTACACCTCTCAAAAACAATAGAACAAAAGCCTCATTTAATCACCATTACTTATTTCTTCCGTTGAATTGAGATGTTTGTTTAATTGAAAGCCCAATTTGACGATTTAGACGCTTAAATATAATATAAACATTAAATGACTATTTTTCATGAATCTAAATTCTAAAAATAAAACATAAAAAATTTCTTTCATAAAAAGGAAATTAGGTAACTCCGCATTTTACTAATACATCTAAACATTTTCAAGCAAAAAAAAGATGCATCACTTTTATATGACGCATCTTGACTAATTATTATAAAGATTACTATTTACTTAATGTTTCCTTCTTTTATCAAGTATTCGGCGATTTGTACAGCATTTAATGCAGCACCTTTTTTTATCTGATCACCAACAATCCAGAAAGTTAAACCATTCTCATCGCTTAAATCTTTACGTACTCTACCGACATATACAGGATCTTTTCCTGCCAAAAATAATGGCATAGGGTATTCAAGTTTAGCCGGGTCATCTTTCAGAACTAATCCTTCTCCGTTAGCAAAAGCATCTTTCGCCACGTCAACAGAGATAGGTGTTTCTGTTTCAACCCACACACTCTGAGAATGCGAGCGCAATGAAGGAACACGCACACAAGTTGCACTTACTTTGATGTCACTATGCATTATTTTGCGACTCTCATTATACATTTTCATCTCTTCTTTTGTGTATCCGTTAGGTTGAAACACATCAATTTGAGGTATAACATTAAATGCTAATTGATAAGGGAACTTACTCACCGTGACTGGTTCATCAGCCAAAACTTGCTTATATTGTTCATACAATTCATCCATCGCCGCAGCACCCGCACCACTAGCTGCTTGATATGATGAAACATGAACACGTTTAATATGCGTGATATCCTCTATTACTTTTAATGCCGCTACTAATTGAATGGTTGTACAATTAGGATTGGCTATGATTCCACGCGGACGATTAAAAGCATCTTTAGGATTAACTTCTGGAACGACTAAAGGTACATCCTCTTCCATACGGAAAGCACTTGAATTATCTATCATCACAGCACCATATTTAGTAATTGTTTCAGCATATTCCTTTGATGTACCAGCACCGGCAGAAGTAAAAGCGATGTCTACTCCTTTAAAATCATCATTATGTTGCAAAAGTTTGACTTCAATTTCTTTATTTTGGAAAGTGTATTTTCGACCAGCACTACGTTTAGATCCGAATAGGATCAATTCGTCCATAGGAAATTTTCTCTCATCTAGTACGCGAAGGAACTCTTGCCCAACTGCACCACTTGCGCCAACAATTGCTACTTTCATTTCTTTTATCATTTAATTGGTAAGTATTCTAACTGCAAAATTACAATATTTCTATTTATTATTCTTTGAAATGTAGTAAAAATATTGCGAATAATGTTGCTTTTTTGTTTCTTTGCATGCAGATAAGATATATATCCATGATACAATTAAAAGGAATAACAAAAAGTTTTGGAGCACTAAACGTGCTTAAAGGTATTGATCTTGAAATAAACAAAGGTGAAGTCGTAAGCATTGTCGGCCCAAGCGGTGCCGGTAAAACAACACTACTTCAAATAATGGGAACACTAGATACACCAGATAGTGGCTCCATCGTTCTTGATGGACAAAACATTAGCAACCTTCGCGGGAAAAAACTAAGTGCTTTTCGCAACCAACACATAGGCTTTGTATTTCAATTTCATCAATTATTACCTGAATTTACTGCTCTAGAGAATATTATGATCCCAGCTTTTATTGCAGGGATATCTCCCAATGAAGCGAAAAGGAAAGCGCAAGAAATATTAGACTTCATGGGACTGAGTGATCGCGCAAAACACAAACCGAATGAACTTAGTGGCGGTGAGAAACAACGTGTCGCTGTAGCAAGGGCGTTGATAAACAATCCGAATGTCGTTTTAGCTGATGAGCCAAGTGGAAGCTTAGACACTCATAACAAACAAGAATTACACCAGCTTTTTTTTAAACTCCGTGACGAGTTTAATCAAACATTTGTGATTGTCACTCACGATGAAAATCTTGCCCAAATAACAGACAGAACGATTCACATTGTTGATGGAGTCATTTCTGACGGTATTCTACCAGAAACTGAAGAAAATTAAATATCCCCATACTTATTTATGCAAATTCTTTAAAGAATCACGCGAAATAGAGAGTCTTGTATCATTAAAAGGATCTAGCAGAAAACAACGTCCATCGTCGATAATAGATAAATAAGACCAATTTATAATATGTTGCTTTGATATCTTAAAGAACGTTTCAGATACATTTAAAATAGATTCTGCCTTTGTATTTACTTTTAAAGTCAGACTTGACTTATCCACAAGCATGGCTTGCCACGATCTTTTATCCTTATTATATTCAAAATAACCGATTTCATTAAAATGGACTTTTCTATACCCCAGAGGAGTTGCTATAAGAAAACTATTACTGACATCTGGTAATAATATCGGTATTCCCATTTTAGACTTAACAAAATCCTCTCTAAAACGATTAAGCATAAGATTCAATTCATTCGAATCAAATGGCTTCATTAAATAATCAAACGCTGAATTACGAATAGCCTGCAACATATAATCATCATGGGCCGTATAAAATATAACTTTCATTTTCCATGCATAGTTTAATATAATACCAAAACACTTATTAGCTGAATCATTTTGAGATTTACGTACATAGTTCCATGCTCTCATTGAAATAAACTTGCAATAAACCACGTTATCTTTTACATTAGGGATATTATTATTTATTAGCCTAAGCGCATAATTGGGATTCACGGCCATTGAATCATCAACTTGTTGCATAAGCAAGTCAAAAGAGTGCATTTTCTTACTTGCTAAGTCTTTGTTCGCGGTTTTTGTACAACCCACAGCAAAATAAGCACAACAAAAATCATTTTATTTTTTAGAAAATTTGTGACCATTTACAGATATAAAAAACATATTATGTCACAAAGATGACTTATTTTTTCATATATTAAATGCTTTACGTTATTTTTTCAATTTCTGTATTTAGTAAGGTATCATACAAATTCGTTTAGATTAAGGACATAATGATTCATCGTACCATGAGTAAGAAGAGGGTCTGTCAAAAGCCACGCTCAAATATAAGATAGTTATAATTTGTAACTTTGAACAATAAGAAAGAGCCATTTCACGACCACAATATAGGTTGGAAATGGCTCTTATATAGCTGTAAGATGTTGATCAAATGATAATCTGTAACTTTCGTCTTTCAGATTTATGCTTTTGAAACATCCTCTTCTTTATCTTAAAAATCAGCAGATTTCGGAGTTCGAGGAAATGGAATCACATCACGAATATTTTGCATACCCGTAACAAAAAGAATTAATCGCTCAAAACCTAATCCGAATCCACTATGCGGACATGTTCCAAAACGGCGAGTATCCAAATACCACCAAATATCTTTTGTTGGTACATTCATTTCGGCTGCAAGTTGTTGAAGTTTCTCCAAGTCTGATTCACGTTCGCTACCTCCAATTATTTCACCAATCTTCGGGAACAGCACGTCCATGCCTCTTACAGTCTTACCATCTTCATTTTGCTTCATATAGAAAGCTTTTATTTCTTTCGGGTAATCTGTCAGAATTACAGGTTTCTTGAAATGATCTTCAACCAAATATCTCTCATGTTCCGAAGCTAAATCAACTCCCCAATATACTGGGAATTCAAATTTATGACCATTTACAACAGCCTCTTCCAAAATTTTAATTCCTTCTGTGTATGTAAGACGTTGAAAATTTTCTTTTGAAACACTTTGCAGACGTGATATCAAATCCTTGTCATATCTCTCGTTCAAGAAATCCAAATCATCCATGCAATTATCAAGAGCCCATTTAACACAATACTTGATAAAATCTTCAGCAAGATCCATATTATCTTCGATCTCATTGAATGCGACTTCAGGCTCAACCATCCAAAATTCAGCCAAGTGTCGAGGGGTATTCGAATTTTCTGCACGGAACGTAGGACCAAATGTATATACGGCTCCTAAAGCAGTTGCTGCTGTTTCAGCTTCCAACTGCCCGGAAACAGTCAAACTTGTTTGTTTACCAAAAAAGTCTTCATCATAAGCAATAGAACCATTCTCATCTTTTTTCAAATCATACAGATTCATTGTAGTAACCTGAAACATTTGTCCTGCTCCTTCACAATCACTAGCAGTGATAAGCGGAGCATTGAAATAATAGAATCCATGATCATTAAAATATTTATGAATAGCATATGCCATATTATGACGAATACGAAACACAGCACCAAATGTATTGGTACGGAACCGTAAATGAGCTATTTCGCGTAAATACTCAAGCGAATGACCTTTCTTTTGTAATGGATATTTTTCAGGATCTGCTGTCCCTAATACCGTAAGCTCTGTTGCTTGCATTTCAACAGTTTGTCCTTTACCCATAGACTCAACGACTTTACCATTAACGCTAAGGCATGCACCCGTAGTAATTAATTTAAGTACTTCCTCCTCAAAACTAGCAAGATCAATAACAATCTGCAAATTATGAATAGTAGAACCGTCATTTAAGGCGATAAAACTTACCTTTTTACTACCGCGATTGGTTCGAACCCAACCCTTAACATTAAAAATGGTTCCGAATGATGTTGTTTTTAATACATCCGAAATTCTTGTTCTACAAAGCTTTTCCATACAATCTAACCTTTTTGTTATTCGAAAGCACCCATGCGCAAAGTATTAACTTCTACTTCTGTCAAGAAACGCCAGTCACCACGACGCAATCCTTTCTTTGTTAATCCGGCAAACAATACACGATCGAGTTTTAATACACGATATCCTAATGACTCAAAAATACGACGTACTATACGATTCTTGCCTGAATGTATTTCAATACCGACTTGTCGTTTATCACCTTCATCAGAATATCCAACTGCATCTGCTTGTATCGTACCATCTTCCAGTTCTATACCTGTTGCGATACGATCAAGATCTCCTTGCTGGCAAGTTTTATCAAGAGTAACCTGATAAACTTTTTTCTTCATAAATTTAGGATGAGTTAACTTAGAAGCCATATCTCCATCATTAGTCAACAACAAGACACCGGTAGTATTTCTATCTAAACGTCCTACAGGATATATTCTTTCTTTACAAGCACCTTTCACAAATTCCATAACAGTCTTCCGAGCCTGCGGATCGTCAGATGTAGTTACGCAATCTTTTGGTTTATTAAGTATGACATAAACCTTACGTTCTACACTCACTCTATCTTCATGAAACTTTATTTCATCTGAACGCTTCACTTTTGTGCCTAATTCCGTAACGATGGCACCATTAACAGATACAACTCCAGCTTGAATAAATGCATCAGCTTCACGGCGAGAGCATACTCCTGCATTTGCCAAATACTTATTCAATCTAAGCAATTCATCAGGATCATAATTTTTTTCTTTGTATTCGATTTGTTTCTTTATCGAATATTTAGCATTGGGATCATAGCCATCACTGGGGCGACGGAAACCGTTTGTTGGTCGTTGCGCTCCATAGCCTCCCTGATTATTAGAATTAAAACGAGGGCCACGTTGCTGATATCCTCCTCTATTTTGATATCCTCCTCCGCTATTATAGCCATTGCTACGTCCCGGATTTGAATACCCACCATTATTATAGCCACTGCCTTGTGGGCGGAAGCTAGGACGCTGCTGTCCTCCACTCTCTGAATTATCACTTTGATATGGAGTTCTGCTATAGCGATTATTGCTTCTGCTATTGTTATAATTATTATATTGAGGACGTTCACTATTACCATTATAACGAGGACGATATGCATTTTCGCTATCTACCGGGTTAATACGTGGGCGACGAGAACTGTCTTCATTATTCCTATCATTACCATTGTATCCACTATTATTACCATATGAGGATGAACGGTCATTGCCATACGAGGGACGATCATTGCCATATGAAGGGCGAGAGTTTCCATATGATGGCCGGTCATTGCCATATGAGGGACGGGAGTTTCCATATGATGGACGATCATTACCATATGAGGGGCGATCGTTTCCGGATCTATTATAAGATGGACGTGACGGACGATCGTACGACGAAGGTGCCGACCGTTGGATACGTGGACGATAAGGTCTGCTGTCTTCACGACGGCCATAACCTTCTTCACTGCTAGATGTTGCAGATGAGTTCTTTTCATCATTTTTGTTTGCTCCTCCGTCTTGGTAGGAATCAAACAATTTTTCATTGTCTGTGCTCATTACTAAATGAATTATACTAAAAATTTAACCTGTTAGGCCTCGCGGCCTGAATTAATATTCTCTAAAATTATTATATACCTGTGTAGTTGTGAGGCGTAATAGCTCTTAATTCTTCTTTAACGCTATCACTTACATTTAATTCGCTAATAAATGACTTAATAGATTCTTCCGTTATTGCTGCATTCGTACGAGTCAAAGCCTTCAATGCTTCATACGGATGGGGATATCCTTCACGGCGCAATATTGTCTGTATAGCTTCAGCTACAACGCTCCAACAAGAATCCAAATCTGCAGTAATTACTTTTTCATTTAAAATAACTTTGTACAATCCCTTCAACAAACTTTGAATAGCGACAATCATATGTCCCATTGGTACGCCAACATTTCTAAGCACTGTTGAATCCGTAAGATCACGTTGCAATCTGGAGACCGGCAACTTCATTGACAAATGTGTCAAGATAGCATTCGCCATTCCAAGGTTACCCTCTGCATTTTCATAATCAATGGGATTTACTTTATGTGGCATAGCACTTGATCCCACTTCACCCGGTTTAATCTTTTGCTTGAAATATTCCATAGAAATATACATCCAAAAATCTCTGCACAAATCAATCATGATAGTGTTTATTCTGCGCATCGCATCGAACACAGCAGCTATATTATCATAATTAGATATCTGTGTAGTATATTGTTCTCTTTCAAGTCCAAGTTTTTCTTCTACAAATTTATTGCCGAACGAACGCCAATCTCTTTCAGGATAAGCCACATGATGAGCATTAAAGTTTCCTGTTGCTCCACCGAATTTTGCAGTTATCTTAGATGCCTTTAAACTTGCCAATTGAGTTTGCAATCTATAGACATAAACCATAATTTCTTTTCCTAAACGAGTAGGCGAAGCCGGTTGTCCATGAGTTTTGGCTAGCATAGGAATATCTTTCCAAGTCTCTGCATATTCTGCAAGCAAATTAATCACTTCCTCAATCTGTGGATAATAAACGTCTACCAATGCTTCCTTTATAGAAAGAGGTACTGATGTATTATTTATATCTTGTGAGGTCAAGCCAAAATGGATGAACTCTTTATAAGGTTCCAATCCTCCAATCGCATCAAACTGTTCCTTAAGGAAATATTCAATTGCTTTCACATCATGATTAGTAACACTTTCTATTTCCTTAATACGTGTAGCATCTTTCTCTGAAAAATTCTTATAGATATTTCTCAACTTCTCAAACACTTCTACTTCCACACTCTTTAATTGAGGGAGAGGAAGCTCGCAAAGAGTAATGAAGTATTCAACTTCAACTCGCACACGATATCTCATCAGAGCGAATTCAGAAAAATAATTGGCTAAAGCTTCAACTTTGCCCCTGTAGCGGCCATCAATTGGTGATATTGCCGTAAGTATATCCAGTTCCATAGTCATTTCTTGATAATTATCAGATTGCAAAATTAGTTCTTTTATTCGGAAATCCAATTCATAAGAAGAAAAGTTCACGCAATTTATGATTCATTCCAATTTAATGCCAAGAATAACTCTCAATGCAATAGCTTATTAAGACGCAAATTAATTAAATTGGATCAAAAAAAAGATTGAAGAGTCGAACAAAATGAGCATATGCATTTATACTGTGTACAATCAAGAATCAAAAAAAAAATAAAAACGCTTGTAATTTGAAATAAAAGCACTACTTTTGCAAGCCGATTATTATCTGAGATAGATAACTTATTAGAATTCAGCAAATTATGTTTCTTTGTCCGAGAGCATAGTTACTGTACAATTAATGTTTTTATTAGTAGTTAACAATTAAAAAAGAATTTAAAAGTGGATACTTTAAGTTTTAAAACCGTTTCTGCCAATAGAGCTACCGTAAAAAAAGAATGGGTTGTAGTAGATGCAACAGACCAGTCTTATGGTCGCTTAGGCGCAAAGGTTGCCAAATTATTGAGGGGAAAATACAAACCTAGTTTCACTCCTCATGTCGATTGTGGTGACAATGTTATTATCATCAATGCTTCTAAAGCCAAGTTTACAGGTAAGAAGTTAACAGACCGAATCTATTTAACCTTCTCTGGTTATCCAGGCGGTCAAAAAGAGCATACTCCTGAGTCAATTTTAGCAAAACCAAATGGTTCTGAGAAATTAATGAAGAGAGTCGTAAAAGGTATGTTACCCAAGAACAAGTTGGGAGCAAAATTATTGGGAAATTTGTATGTGTATGAAGGTGTAGAGCATCAACAACAGGCACAGAACCCAAAATCTATTGATATTAACGCACTTAAATAAAAGAAAATGGAAGTAATAAATGCATTAGGCAGACGCAAAAGTGCTATTGCACGTATTTTCGTTAGTGAAGGTACTGGTCAGATTACCATTAATAAGGAAGAGCTCGCTAAATACTTTCCATCAAGCATTCTTCAATATGTAGTAAGACAGCCTCTTAATACTTTGAACGTTGCTGATAAGTACGATATCAAAGTGAACTTAAAAGGCGGCGGCTTTACAGGGCAATCACAAGCTCTTCGCATGGCTATTGCTCGTGCGTTAGTAAAGATAAACGCTGACGATAAGAAATTATTACGTGCCAACGGTTTCATTACTCGTGACTCACGTGAGGTTGAGCGTAAGAAACCAGGACGTCCAAAAGCTCGTAAGAGATTCCAGTTCAGTAAACGTTAATGCTTACAGAGGATACTCCTTACTGGCTAGCTACGTTTAGTATCTAAACTTCCGGGATTTGCACGGCGCAACTACCCGAAGGTTGGTTTGAGAAAAACAAAAAAGAAAGTAAACGATTTAATTTAAAAACAATGTCAAGAACAAATTTTGATACATTATTAGAGGCTGGTTGCCACTTCGGACACTTAAAGAGAAAGTGGAACCCTGCAATGGCCCCTTATATTTTCATGGAACGTAATGGTATTCACATTATTGATCTCCATAAAACTGTTGCCAAGGTTGATGAAGCTGCTGAAGCTTTGAAACAAATTGCTAAATCTGGCAAAAAAATTCTTTTTGTTGCTACTAAAAAACAAGCAAAAGAGGTTGTAGCTGAGAAAGCTGCTTCTGTTAATATGCCTTTCGTCATTGAACGTTGGGCCGGCGGTATGCTTACTAACTTCCCTACAGTACGTAAGGCTGTAAAGAAGATGACCAATATCGATAAGTTAACTAACGATGGAACTTACTCAAACTTATCAAAAAGAGAAGTTCTTCAAATATCTCGCCAACGTGCAAAATTAGAAAAGAACTTAGGTTCTATTGCTGATCTTACTCGTTTACCTGCTGCTTTATTCATCGTTGACGTAATGAAAGAAAACATTGCCGTTCGCGAAGCAAATCGCTTGGGTATTCAAGTATTCGGTATCGTTGATACAAACTCTAATCCTAATAATGTTGACTTTATCATCCCTGCAAATGATGATGCTACAAAATCCATTGATGTGATTTTAAACGCATGCTGCGGAGCGATTGCTGAAGGACTGGAAGAGAGAAAAGCTGAAAAAGTTGATGCTGAAGCTGCTGGTGAAGGTGCTGCAAACAAAGGCCCTAAGAAAAAAACTTCTAGAGCTCGTCTAGACAAGAAAGACGAAGAAGCCATCAATGAAGCTAAAGCTGCTGCTTTTAAAGCAAAAGATGACGTAGAGGCTTAAATAATTCATTAACACTATAAAAAAGAAATAATATTATGGCTGTAACAATGGCTGAGATTACTCGTCTTCGCAAAATGACGGGTGCAGGTATTATGGATTGCAAAAAAGCTTTAACTGAAGCTGAAAACGACTTCGAGAAAGCGAAAGAAATACTTCGTGAAAAAGGTAAAGCTATTGCTGCTAAACGTTCTGAACGTGAGGCTGCTAATGGTTGCGTATTAGCAAAGAAAGACGGCAAATATGCCGCTTTAATTGCTTTGAAATGCGAAACTGACTTCGTTGCAACTAATGCAGGCTTCGTAAATGCTACAACTGAAATATTAGACAAAGCAGTTGCCAACAAAAGCAAATCTATGGATGAAGTGAAAGCTCTGAAATTAGGTGAAGGTACTGTTGAAGAATCTGTAGTCCAAAGAAGTGGTGTTACCGGTGAAAAGGTTGAACTTGATGGCTTCGGCTGTGTTGAAGGTGAAACGACTGCAATTTACATCCACCCGGGAAACCGTTTGGCTTGTATTGTTGCATTCAACTTACCTGATGTTCCTGCTGAAATCACTCATGAGGTTGCTATGCAAATTGCAGCCATGAATCCTATTTCAATTGATGCTAAGGGTGTTCCTGAGAACGTTTTAGCTCAAGAGAAAGAAATCGCTGCTCAAAAAGCTCGCGAAGAAGGTAAACCTGATAATTTGATTGAACGTATCGCTGAAGGTCGTGTACACAAATTCTACAAAGAAGTTTGTTTACTTGAACAAGAGTATGTAAAAGATACCCAATTGACTATCGGCCAATTCATCAAACAATACAACAAAGATCTTACTGTTGTAGATTTCAAACGCTTTACATTAAATATGGAATAATCCGATTTTAACGGAAACATATATTTTAGCAAAGGGCATGCCTATCAAGGTGTGCCCTTTCTTTTTGAACTATAAAAAACGAAACATGCTATGGTAGAAAACATCGATTGCATACACCCATTTTACAATTTGTATGTATCCTTTTTTCAATTTACCCATTTGCATTTTCATTTTTTACGGCCGTAGAAATGCTTTTTTACAATTGTAGCACGACAGTTCTACAGCCGTAGAAAAGCATTTCTACAACTGTAAAAATAAGTTTTATTAATGGGCAACCAATAAAAAGTAAAGGGCGAGTTGGAAAACTCGCCCTTATCATATAGAAAACTCTAACGCTATTTACCTTTCGTTCTCACATATCCGGCTTGCTGCAACAAGGCAATGACCCTATCCTTCAATACTCCTTGAATGATTATTTCACCGTCTTTGGCACTTCCACCCACACCACACTTGCTCTTTATTTGTTTGCAAAGATCTTTCAAATCATCTTCCTTACCCACAAAGTTTGTCACAAGGGTTACGGTCTTGCCATTGCGATTCTTTTTATCAAGACTCACATATAAGCGTTGATCACCAACCGACAATGTATCTCCCCCTTCTTGACTTTCTTGAGCATATTGATAATCAGGATTGGTGGAATACACAACACTCAGCCTACTTTTCCAATCATTATTTTTCATACTTGTTCCTTTTTAAGAATCAAATATAATAAAACTTTTTATTGGTTAGATGTATTTTCAAAAAAAATTCTGTACTTTTGTAACCCTAATAAGAATTACAAATCAAAGATGAGTGGCGTTGATCAAAAAGCTAAAATGAATGTTCCGGAACCTACATTACGCAGGTTGCCATGGTATCTTTCAAATGTGAAATTGATGAAGAACAGAGGAGAGCATTTTGTCTCATCCACTCAAATTTCAAAAGATATAAACATTGATGCATCACAAATAGCCAAAGACTTGTCCTTTGTCGATATTTCAGGACGAACTCGCGTAGGTTATGATGTGGATGAATTGATAAATGTTCTGGAAAATTTTCTAGGCTTCACTAATATGCACACAGCATTCCTTTTCGGAGTGGGAAGCTTGGGTAGTGCGCTTTTAAGTGACTCAGGATTGCATCAATTCGGCTTAAAAATAGTGGCTGCATTTGATATTAACCCCAAAATCGTAGGAACGGACATTAACGGAATTCCGGTATTTCATACGGATGACTTTGAGCAGAAAATGAAAGAATTTGATGTGAACATTGGGGTACTGACTGTACCGATTGAGATTTCACAACAAATAACGGATATGATGGTAAGTGCCGGAATGAAAGCTGTATGGAACTTCACACCGTTCCGTATTCGTGTGCCGGAAAACATTGTAGTTCAGAACACATCCTTATATTCACATTTGGCATTAATGTTCAATCGCCTAAACTTTAATCAAAAGAAATTATGAAAGTTATAGTAGCAGCCTTCAATTACGCTGCACATAATGAAGCCCATAATAATCCGTTTAATCTGCCAGAAGAACCGGTCGTATTTATGAAACCGGATTCAGCCATACTTAAAGACGGCAAACCTTTTTTCATTCCTGATTTCCTTGGTAATATAGAATTCGGTGTACATTTAGTTGCCAAAGTTTGTCGCTTAGGAAAATGTATTCCCGAACAATTTGCACATCGCTATTATGATGAACTGACCGTAGGAGTTGACTTTAGAGCAACCGATTTGCAACGCAAGTGCGAACAAGAAGGTTTACCATGGGATATTGCATCAGGATTTGACAGTTCGGCAATCATCGGCAAGTTTATTCCTAAAAGTGAAAATGCATTCGATAACAATATCCGGTTTCATTTGGAAGTAGACGGTGAGAATGTACAAACAGGAGAAACAAATAACATGCTGTTCTCTATTGATCACATTATCTCCTACTTAAGCACATTATATACACTGAAGATCGGTGATCTGATTTTTGCCGGAATACCGGGGAAGATGACAAAAGCAACAATAGATCAACATATCCAAGGATACTTGAATGAAGAGAAGTTGATCGATTTCCACATAAGGTAGTTTGGTACTTCGCTATAGGAGCTCGCTTCTGTTAGCGGCTAATTATTATATAGGTTTCACGTTGATTTAGGACAAAATGAGTAAAACAAGAATAGGCTTTGGATACGATGTACACGCTCTTGCAGAAGGAAGAGAGCTTTGGATCGGCGGCATCAAATTGGACTATGATAAAGGATTGGTAGGACACTCGGATGCAGACGTATTAATCCATGCTATTTGTGACGCCTTATTAGGAGCAGCAAATTTACGAGACATAGGGTTCCAATTTCCCGACACATCAGCAGACTTCAAGGGAATTGATAGTAAAATCCTTTTATCAAGAACAATGATCCTCCTACGCGAAAAGGGATTTGAACTGGGAAACATAGATGCAACTGTCTGTGCCGAGCAACCAAAACTCAATCCACACATCGAAGAGATGAAAAAGACATTAGCTGACGTGATAAATACGGATGTAGAGAATATCTCTATTAAAGCAACAACCACAGAGAAGTTAGGATTCACGGGGCGAGGCGAAGGTATATCTGCTTATGCCGTAGCATTAATAGAGAAAGATTAATTCATTTTATTTATCACATCTGCCATCGTGTGTTTTGACATTTTTTTCTTTTCTTTGTATCAATTCTATTATAACAAAACATCAAAATGAAAAAGGTTAGCTTGCTTTTATTACTCATCTGTCTCTCCGCTTCCGGTGCATACTGTGGCGAAGCATATCGATTTCATATAACGTTTACCGATAAAAACAAATCACACTATAGCCTTGATAAACCATTAATGTTTATTTCTAAAAAGGCACTGGATCGCAGGACTCATCAACATTTGTCTCTCGATTCAACTGATCTACCTGTTTCAAACTTTTATTTAGAAAAAGTGAAGAAAAGCGGAGCTACCATAGCAGCCGTGAGCAAATGGAACAATTCGGCACTTATCACACTTGACGATTCATCAAAGATTGCAAATATTAAATCACTACCATTCATAAAATCCACTTGCTTTGTATGGAAAGGCAATGTAGTTCCAAAGTATAGCACGGTAGATACCATGTCAATACGACATCGGCAAGATTCCGATTATTATGGTCCGGCTGCTGCACAAATCAAAATACACAACGGGCAGTTACTCCATCAGGCCGGTTATAGAGGTGATGGCATGACAATAGCTGTGGTTGACGGAGGATTTATGAATGTCGATAAAATACCTTTGCTTGATTCTGCACACATCTTAGGAGTGCACAACTTTGTACGCCCCACATACAGTATTTATAAAGAGCAAAGTCATGGCACACGAGTACTGTCATGTATGGCAACCAATAAGCCTTATGAAATGGTAGGCACTGCTCCCAATGCTTCTTACTGGCTACTGGTGAGCGAAGACTTTTATTCTGAGACACCGGCCGAGGAAGATTTTTGGGCAGCAGCAGTAGAGTTTGCCGACAGTGTGGGGACAGATGTGATAAACTCCTCGCTAGGCTATTACAAGTTTGACAATCATTCGGATGATATACTTTACCGTCAATTAAACGGCAACTATTCATTAATATCCCAAACAGCTTCAATGCTTGCGGACAAAGGTATTGTATTAGTTAACAGTGCCGGTAATAGTGGCATGGATTCATGGAAGAAAATTTCGATTCCGGCAGATGCCGACAATATACTGACAGTTGGAGCAATTGATACTGAAGGGCGTTTAGCTCCGTTTTCTTCCATAGGAAATGCTGCTGACAATCGTATAAAACCGGACATAGTGGCTGTTGGAGTCAATTCCGTCATTGCTCGTCCCAATGGCAAAGGCACAGAGAGAGGCAATGGAACCTCATTTGCTTCGCCCATCATGTGCGGGCTAGTTGCTTGTCTCTGGCAAGCTTGTCCGCAGCTAACAGCCAAGCAACTAATTGATTTAATCCGCAAAAACGGTGACCGCAATGCTTACCCGGATAATATTTACGGATATGGAATTCCTGATATGTGGAAAGCATTATTAAGTGTTCACCCTGAAAAAGCTCAAAATGGAAGATAAAAGAATATTGACACTGTTCGAGCTGAACTCGCTTGTTCGACAGGCTCTTAAAATGACATTGAAAGATGAATATTGGATTCAAGCCGAATTGAGCGAAGTGCATCCCAATCCCAACGGACATTGTTATCTTGAATTCATACAGAAAGATGCCAAATACAATAGCATGTATGCCAAAGCGAAAGGAGTAATATGGAAAGACGATTGGCAACTTATCAAATCTTATTTCGAAGAAGCCACCGGTCAAGCCTTTGTATCAGGTATCAATGTGCAGGTTCAAGTCTCCGTTGCTTTTCATGAAGTGTATGGGTACACTCTAGTCGTTCATAATATTAATCCTGAATTCACATTGGGAGATATGGCTCTTAAACGCCGTGCCATATTGAAGCAAATTGAGGAGGATGGAATACTCACCATGAATAAAGAGCTGGAAATGCCTTTATTGACTCAACGTGTAGCAGTAATATCATCTCCCGCAGCAGCCGGTTACGGCGACTTTTGTCGACAACTGATTGACAATCGAATGGGGTTAGCTTTTTACATTCATCTGTTTCCGGCGATCATGCAGGGTAATCAAATAGAGAACTCGATATTGACCGCTTTAGACAATATAAATGAGCATAGGGATCTTTTCGATATAGTCGTTATTATACGTGGTGGTGGAGCAACTAGTGATTTATCCGGTTTCGACACTTATCCTCTAGCAGCGGCGTGTGCACAGTTTCCACTTCCTATCATTACCGGAATAGGACACGAACGGGATGATACAGTGATTGATATGATTGCACACACACGTGTAAAAACCCCCACTGCAGCAGCCCAAATCCTAATAGATAATCAAGCAGAACAACTGTCTTGGGTAGGTCAAGCTGAGAATGTAATCAAAGATAATATCGGCATGAAGATACAGTATGAGACCGAAAGGTTAAGTTCTCTGGCTCAAAGTGCACTACGAGGTATACCCGGTAGGCTTGAGAAAGAGCATCTACGATTAAATATGATGAGACAAAGTGTACAATCAAAAATAGGATTGATACTTATGAATGAACTACACAACTTGGATTCATACTCTAATCGAATGAAATATGGAACAAAACAAAAGCTAGTGTCAGAGCAATCACAGTTGTCACTCATACAGCAACATCTTGCGGACAACTCACCACAACGCTTGCTAAGCAAGGGATACACTATAACTTATATGGATGGACATGTCCTCAAAGATATTAAAACAATAAAACCCGGAAGTGAACTGCAAACCATCATGGCGGGTGGAAAAGTATACAGTAAAGTCATTAAAACGAAAGAAGATGAATAAGAAAATGAAATATGCCGAGGCGATGGCGCATCTACAAGAGATTGTGACGGCAGTAGAGAACAACGACTTGGATGTAGATCAATTAACCGAAAAGCTAAAAGAAGCGCAAGAATTGATTACATTTTGTAAGGAAAAGCTTACTAAAACAAGCGATGATGTAAAAAAAATACTTGAAAATTTGTAGTAATTACGAATTAAAAACATTAATTTTGTGGTAATAATGCAATTAACACAATAAGAATAGGTTATATCATGGAAGAAATTGATTGGAAGAATTTGTCCTTTGGTTATAGAAGGACTGATTACAATGTTCGTTGTTATAATCGCAACGGCAAATGGGGAGAGATTGAAGTAAGTTCAGAAGAGACCATCAATATGCACATGGCCGCTACTTGTTTACACTATGGACAAGAAGCATTTGAAGGACTAAAAGCATACAGAGGAAAAGATGGTAAAATCCGAATTTTCCGTTTGGAAGAGAATGCTGCAAGATTGCAATCTACATGTAGAGGCATTTTAATGCCTGAACTCTCAACAGAAAAATTCCGTGAGGCTGTGCTGAAAGTAGTTAAGATGAATGAGCGTTTTATCCCTCCTTATGAGAGTGGCGCTTCACTATATATCCGTCCGTTGCTAATCGGTACGGGTGCTCAGGTGGGTGTACATCCTGCTGATGAATATTTGTTCATTATTTTTGTAACTCCGGTTGGTCCTTATTTCAAAGGAGGATTTGCTTGCAACCCATACGTGATCGTTCGCGATTACGACCGTTCAGCTCCCCTAGGCACTGGATGTTATAAAGTTGGTGGCAATTATGCTGCAAGCTTACTTGCAAACAAGAAGGCTCATGATGCAGGATATTCCTCAGAGTTCTATTTGGATGCAAAGGAAAAGAAATATATTGATGAATGTGGAGCAGCCAATTTCTTTGGTATAAAGGACAACACCTATATTACTCCTAAATCATCTTCTATCTTGCCATCAATCACCAACAAGAGTTTGATGCAGATTGCTAAAGATATGGGATTGACTATTGAACGCCGCCCTGTTCCGGAAGAAGAACTGACAACATTTGAAGAAGCCGGTGCATGTGGAACAGCTGCCGTAATCAGCCCGATTGAAAGAATTGATGATCCAGTTGCCAATAAAAGCTATGTCATAGCCAAAGACGGTAAACCAGGGCCTGTATGTACAAAGCTATATAACAAGCTGCGTAATATTCAATATGGCGACGAGGCTGATCCTTATGGATGGGTCACAGTGCTAGATTAAGAAAATTTGCTTTAATCAAAAGACACATAGGAATATGAAAGAAAACTTTCTGCTTCGCAAACAGTCATACGATTTGCTTGAAGGACGCTGGATGATATCAGCTCTGATCTTCTTAGTATATACCGTGATCATGGGAGCAGCAAGCTCAATTGTCATCGGTACTATCTTGTTACTTCCTTTGTCATACTCCATAAAAGTAATATTTTTGGATCTAAATAGAGGGCAAGAACTTAATGCATCAGATCTCTTTGGTGGATTCAAAGATTACGGGCGTATATTGTTGACAATGCTTCTAACAGATATTTATATCTTTTTGTGGAGCTTACTTTTTGTTATTCCCGGAATAATAAAATACTATTCATATTCCATGGTACCTTATGTACTAAGAGACTATCCGGATTTAAGTTTTGACGAAGCAATAGAGCAAAGTATGCATATGATGAACGGCTTCAAATCAAAATTATTTATGCTTGATTTGAGTTTCATCGGATGGGCTATACTTTGCGTATTTACATTAGGGATCGGATTTTTCTGGCTTATGCCTTATGTATATACCAATCATGCCCTCTTCTATGAAGATTTGCAAGAATTTTACGAAGCCAGGGCCAAGGAATAATTGACAAGACATAACTAATAATATAGAGCTCGTGAAGTGTTTGCGAGCTCTTTTTTTGATAAATATGGGAAAGAATAAACTCCAAAAATTTGCGGATATGGAAAGATACCCACATGTATTCCAGTATCCCTATTCAGTAGTTGAGGACATACCTTTCGAGATGAGAGGCAAATGGAATGAACAATTCTTTAAGAATGATCATCCCATTGTTGTGGAGCTAGGATGCGGACGTGGCGAATATGCAGTGGGATTAGCCAAGATGTTTCCGAATAAAAACTTTATTGCTGTAGATATAAAAGGTTCGCGCATGTGGACCGGTGCTACGCAGTCATTAGACGAAGGGCTTACTAATGTAGCATTTCTTAGAACAAACATCGAAATCATTGACCGCTTCTTCTCACCGAACGAAGTTGCAGAGATATGGCTTACATTTCCGGATCCTCAAATGAAGAAAGTCACCAAAAGACTTACATCAACCTATTTTATGGAACGTTATCGTCGTTTCTTAATGGACAAAGGACTCATTCACTTAAAGACCGATAGCAACTTCATGTATACCTATACTAAGTATATGGTGGAAAAGAATAAAATGCCGGTCCTTCTATCAACAGAAGATCTATACAATAGTTCTATAGAAGACCCTATCTTAAATATAAAAACCTATTATGAGCAACAATGGCTAAATAGAGGATTGAACATTCGCTATATCAAGTTTGTTTTACCCAATAGCGGGGACTTAGAAGAGCCCCAAGTCGAAATAGAGCTTGATTCATACAGAAGTTACAATCGTGAAAAGCGTTCGAATTTGACTCATAACATTTAATTAATAATTGCAATGACACTTTATCCAAAATTAATTCTTGACGCACTTGAAACCGTGCGATACCCGGGTACGGGAAAGAATATTGTTGAATCCGGAATGGTAGAGGATAATATTCGTATTGAAGGAATGAAAGTTTCCTTTTCCCTTATATTCGAAAAACAAACTGATCCTTTTATAAAGTCAGTTGTCCGTGCTTCCGAAACAGCAATTCTCACCTATGTCAATAAAGATGTAGAGATAAAAGGAAATATATCCGTTAAGTCAAAACAATCTCCACGTCCGGAAGTAGGTCGAATGTTGCCTCAAGTAAAAAACATCATAGGCATCTCTTCAGGCAAAGGCGGAGTTGGTAAATCAACTGTTGCAGCAAATCTAGCAGTGTCCCTTACAAAATTGGGATTTAAAGTCGGATTACTGGATGCAGATATATTCGGTCCATCCGTACCGAAGATGTTCCACATAGAAGATGCACATCCTTTTGCTGAAACAAAAGATGGACGTCAATTAATTATTCCTGTCGAAAAATATGGAGTGAAAATTCTATCAATTGGGTTCTTTGTAAGCCCTGATCAAGCCACACTATGGAGAGGTGGCATGGCATCAAATGCGTTAAAACAATTAATTGCGGATGCCGATTGGGGTGAATTAGACTATTTCCTTATTGATCTACCACCCGGGACAAGTGACATACATCTTACTATTGTACAGACATTGGCCCTAACCGGTGCCGTTGTAGTAAGTACTCCACAAGCTGTAGCTTTAGCAGATGCACGTAAGGGAATAAATATGTTTACGAATGAAAAAGTGAATGTCCCAATATTGGGATTAGTTGAAAACATGTCATGGTTTACTCCCGCAGAGTTACCTAATAACAAATATTATTTATTCGGTAAAGAAGGAACTGTAAAGCTAGCAGAAGAAATGAATGTTCCGCTGTTAGGACAAATTCCAATTGTTCAAAGCATTTGTGAATCAGGTGATCAAGGAGAGCCTGTTGCTTTGGATCCAACAACGATAACAGGTAAATCTTTTCTGCAATTAGCCACGTCACTTACACGACAAGTAGATAAACGGAACGTTGAAATGAGTCCTACCAAAATTGTAGAGATGCATAACAAATAGAACAAAAAAAGAAGGTACCTTTTTAGATACCTTCTTTTTTTATTTCATATTGACCTAATTACTTATTTCTCAAAACCGAAGCTTCGTGAACCAACCAAATTGCCATCAGCAAAGACATCCACTCTGTAACTTCCAGCATACAAATATTCATCTACATCCCAATATAAAGTAACAGATTGTTCCTGTCCAGTGTATTCGATGGTTCTTTTCATAGAATAAGTTATGCTACGATTTTCATATTTGAATGTTCCGCTGCCTCCTAAGACACCATTATCCGGCTTAGATATCCGTACATAAATAGTTTTTTCTCCTGTTTCGGCGGTAATATTCTTAACAACGGTAAAGCTTACCTGAAACTTCTTAACATCACCGATCTTCCTTGCAACTTTTCCTTTCTTGTTCTTAGCCATTAATGAAATGCCCGTAACATCCAATTGTGCCGCAAGTTTCACTTTACTATTAAGATGCTGTTTCTCTTCTGCAAGAGAATTGATCTGCAACGTTGCATTATTATATTTGGAAGTAATGGCTGCAGTTTGAGCCCGCAAATCCTTGTTCTCACGATTCAAAGAATCTATTTGATGAACATAACTTACAAGAACCTTACGCATCGTATCTAATTCGCGTTTTAGCTTTAATATTTCAGTCGCATTAGTTGCCTTCACTGTATGCAATTTCTTCAAAAGCCCTTGGATCTTGCTTTGCTGTTCTTGAAGTTTAGCAGACATCTTATCGTTTTTGACTACAACCCGCAGCTCATCATACTGCTTTGCAAAGCCTGTATATTCACCCTCAAGATCATGTTTGTCCTGCTCAAATGTTTGAGTCAACTGACCATTCTCTAGTTTCGCTTTTTCTATTTCTTTATTTTTCCTGTCGATTAAATAATAAGCACCTGCAATGATAAGAATCAATGCTATACCACCAATAATCCAAATGATTTTATTTTTCATATCTTTTCAAAGTATATAAATGTTTGGGTTGCAAAAATAGGTGTTTTCGGTATTATTAGCTAATCAATTAACTAAATTTATTACGGAAATATTTCTTTAATTTAGATGAACGTTGTAACTTTGCAAGAAATAAAAAGATATATAACTTTTAAATAAATAAGAATTATGTCAAAAGTAACCGTAGTAGGTGCAGGTAACGTAGGTGCTACATGCGCAAATGTTCTAGCTTTTCATGAAGTAGCCGATGAGGTAGTAATGCTGGATGTAAAAGAAGGAGTATCAGAAGGTAAAGCAATGGATATGAACCAAACCGCTCAATTATTAGGTTTTGATACATCCATTATAGGTTGCACTAATGATTATGCAAAAACAGCAAATTCAGACGTTGTAGTTATTACATCAGGCATACCTCGCAAGCCCGGTATGACTCGTGAAGAGTTGATAGGTGTAAATGCAGGCATCGTTAAATCTGTTGCTACAAGTGTTTTGAAATATTCTCCCAATGCAATTATCGTTGTAATTTCCAATCCTATGGATACAATGACATACTTGTCTATTAAATCTTTAGGTATACCTAAAAACCGTATTATTGGAATGGGTGGAACACTAGACAGCTCTCGTTTCAAATACTTCTTATCTCAAGCATTAAATTGTAACCCTAATGAAGTAGAAGGTATCGTTATCGGTGGTCATGGTGACAAGACAATGATTCCTTTAGCTCGTTTGGCTACATATAAAGGTGTACCTGTTACATCATTATTAAGTGCAGAAAAAGTTGAAGAAGTGGTTAAATCAACAATGGTTGGTGGAGCTACACTTACAGGTTTGCTAGGAACTTCTGCATGGTATGCTCCAGGAGCAGCAGCTGCATATGTAGTAGAATCTATTGTTCACAACCAAAAGAAATGCATCCCTTGTTCTGTATATCTTGAAGGTGAATATGGTGAAAGCGATATTTGTGTAGGTGTACCTGTTATTCTTGGAAAGAATGGTATCGAAAAAATTGTCGAGCTTAAATTAAGCGAAGAAGAAAAAGCAAAATTTGCAGAAAGTGCAAAATCTGTTCGCGAAACAAACGCTCACTTAAATGATGCCTTGAAATAAGTTTATAGGTAAGCATTACTATAAAAGTATACTGTTAGGGTATGTCCATAAGGGCATACCCTATTTTTATAGAGCATCCACAACGTTAATCAAATAGTCCTTTCAATATATCCAAAGATTTTAGTAATGGGAAACTAGGAATATGCAATCTGTAATAATCTATAATCACATTCAAACATTGCATGCGTTGATCACGAGCTAAATGGAACTTATTCATGTTCGTATAGCGCATACACATAAAATAACGCACCCATTTAGCTTCATCAGGCTTCAGGTAAAATGTATGCATAGGTATCTGACTGCAGAAACAACCATTCATCAGATCAAAGAAATATCCCCTTTTATAGCCTTCAGCATTAGGGTATATACCTAAGAAACGAGAAATTTGTATCATAAAAGTCAAATGGAAATTAGCGACCGGATCTTTTGTTTCATCAAACCACTGAATTGAATTCGTCAGGAAATCAAACAAGGGCTTATCTTCATATTCTATACGCAATGCTCTATGCAGAAATTCAGCAAGAAATACTGCTATAGTTGTCTTATAAACATTAAACGGTATGGACAAAAAAGGTACAGATAATTGTACATCTCTCAAATAATGCAGATTGACACCTGGTTTCAAATCTGTCACAAAGTCGACCAAAGACAACGGCTGGTATAGAATATTGTTTCCACCTCCTCTCCGTCCTGAAGCAATATGAACTACAAACGAAACACATCCAGTTACATCTGTAAAGATCTCTACAATCTTCTTTTGATCACTAATCTTTGTCGCGTATATCACTACTCCTCTCATCTTTTTTTGCATACCAATCTCCTATAATCAAAGCCCAATAAAGGCATTAAACCTTCACAAATATACTCATAAAAATAAGTCAAAGTGGAAGCAAAATGAAGAAAACTATCATTTTCTTTATTTTTTTCTTCCAAATGTTTTGCAGATATAAATATTATATCTACTTTTGCAACCGCAAATAAGAAATATGGCCCGTTCGTCTATCGGTTAGGACGTAAGATTTTCATTCTTGAAAGGGGAGTTCGATTCTCCCACGGGCTACAATTAATAATAAATAGAACTTAAAAGATTAGTCGAAATGGCAAATCACAAATCATCAGTTAAAAGAATCAGACAGACGGAGAAGAAAAATCTTCACAACAGATATTATGGTAAAACCATGAGAAATGCTTTACGCAAGTTTCGTGAATTAACCGATAAATCTGAGGCTGTCAAAACTTATCCTTGTGTCGTAAAGATCTTAGATAAGATGGCTAAAGTTAACCTTATACATAAAAATAAGGCTAATAATTTAAAGTCAAAGTTAGCTCTACAAATAAACAAAATGGCTTAATCAGAGCATTATCTTTTTGTAATCAGTATACGAAGAGGTTGGACTATGTACTATGGTCCAACCTCTTCGTATTTTATACCTAGTCACTTAATCTTATTGAACTAAAAAAAACATAACACAAAGAAAATAAACCGAGAAATAAGTGGAAAATCACTCTAAATTTATTATTTTTGTCTGTTTAAATATAAACCTGAATAATAGAAATTCTATAGTATATGACAGAAAAAGAAATGCAAACGGCCGAAGATAAGTACTCAGCCAGTAGTATACAAGTGCTTGAAGGTCTTGAGGCTGTAAGAAAGCGTCCAGCCATGTATATTGGTGACATCAGCTCAAAAGGATTACATCATTTGGTCAACGAAGTTGTGGATAACTCCATCGATGAAGCATTAGGCGGATTCTGCTCACTTATCGAAGTTACCATCAATGAAGATAATTCCATCGCAGTACAAGACAACGGTCGTGGTATACCCGTAGATTATCACGAAAAAGAAAAAAGATCAGCACTTGAAGTAGTAATGACTATATTACATGCCGGAGGTAAATTTAACAAAGGATCTTACAAAGTTTCCGGCGGTTTACACGGTGTTGGTGTGTCATGTGTGAATGCACTATCGTCTCACATGACTACACAAGTCTTTCGTAACGGAAAGATTTACCAACAAGAATACGAAAAAGGTAAACCTATATATCCTGTGAAAGAAGTTGGCACAACAGACAAAACAGGAACACTTCAATGGTTTATACCCGATGCTGAAATATTCACAGTACACGAATATCAATATTCTATACTTGCCGGACGTATGCGTGAATTGGCCTATCTGAATGCAGGCATTACTATCACACTTACTGATCGTAGAGTAAAAAACGAAGACGGTTCGTTTAAACACGAAGTTTTCTTCTCAAAAGAAGGACTAAAAGAATTTGTAAAATATATTGATTCTTCACGTGAGCATCTTTTCGAAGACGTCATTTATATCAATACAGAAAAACAAGGAATTCCTGTTGAAGTTGCGATCATGTATAATACATCTTACGCTGAGATCCTCCACAGTTATGTGAACAATATTAATACAATTGAAGGTGGTACTCATGTTGCAGGATTCCGTCGTGCACTTACTCGCACACTCAAGAAATATGCCGAAGATAATAAGATGCTTGACAAAATCAAGATAGAAATAGCTGGAGATGACTTCCGTGAAGGACTGACAGCTGTTATTTCTATTAAGGTTTCAGAGCCTCAATTTGAAGGACAGACAAAAACAAAATTAGGAAATAATGAGGTTATGGGATCTGTAGATCAAGCTGTAGGAGAAGCTCTGAACAACTATCTAGAAGAACATCCCAAAGAGGCTAAAATGATTGTTGATAAGGTTATTTTAGCAGCAACTGCACGCCACGCTGCACGAAAAGCACGTGAAATGGTACAACGTAAATCACCTATGGGTGGAGGCGGGTTACCAGGTAAACTTGCTGATTGCTCTGATAAAGACCCAGATAAATGCGAATTATATCTTGTCGAGGGTGATTCTGCAGGAGGTTCTGCGAAACAAGGACGTAATAGATTCTTTCAAGCAATCCTTCCATTACGTGGTAAGATTCTGAATGTTGAGAAAGCAATGTATCACAAGGCTCTTGAAAGTGAAGAAATCAGAAACATATACACAGCGCTCGGAGTTACAATCGGTACAGAAGACGATACTAAAGAAGCGAACATCAACAAGCTACGCTATAAGAAGATTATCATTATGACCGATGCCGATGTAGATGGCTCACATATTGACACCCTTATCATGACATTCTTTTTCCGTTATATGCCTAGCATTATTCAAAACGGATATTTATATATTGCGACTCCACCTCTTTACCTTTGTACAAAAGGAAAAGTCAAAGAGTATTGCTATTCTGACGAACAACGCCAGAAGTTTATGGATACATATGGTGATGGAACAGAAAGCGGAATTCATACACAACGATACAAAGGTTTGGGTGAAATGAACCCATCACAACTGTGGGAAACAACTATGGATCCGGAGACAAGAATACTGAAACAAGTTAATATTGAAAATGCAGCTCAAACAGATCAAATATTTTCAATGTTGATGGGTGAAGATGTTGAACCTCGTCGTAAATTCATTGAGGAGAATGCGACTTACGCTAACATTGACGCATAAGAATATATCACTTACATCTTACAGAAAGAAAGAGCCTACTCAATGAGGCTCTTTTTCTTTTTATCGATAGAGACGACTAAAATCTGTTAATATTTTTTGCGAACTATTTCTTTATGAATACATTTGTGTGATACAAAATGTAAAAGGGGGAAATATGAGTAAAATTGTAACTTTCGGAGAAATGCTTCTCCGGCTTACGACACCGCATAGTTTGCGGTTTTCACAAACAAAAGCATTCGACGCTACCTATGGTGGAAGTGAGTCAAATGTGGCTGTTTCGTTATCCAGTTTCGGACTAGAGACTGAATACATCACAAGACTACCGGATAATGACTTTGGACGTATTTGTGCATCTACACTTCGGGCACACGGCGTAGGTATTGACTACATTGCTTATGGTGGTGATCGATTAGGCATTTATTACCTTGAAACCGGAGCTGTTGCAAGACAATCAAATGTTGTCTATGACCGCGATGATTCAGCTTTTGCCACACTAACGCCTGATATGATTAATTGGCATGACGCATTCAAAGATGCAAAATGGCTACATTGGTCCGGCATTGCAACTGCAATAAGTAAAAGTGCTGCAGATGCATGTGAAGAAGCAATGAACATTGCAGATGAAATGGGATTAACTATTTCATGTGATTTAAATTATCGAGGGAAACTATGGAACTATGGAGAAAAAGCAACAGATGTAATCCCTAAATTGGCAAAAAAGAGTGATATAATATTTGGAAGTGATGATGAGTATGCCAAAGTCTTCGGACTGAAGACACCTGGATTTAAAGCCTTGGATTCAAATTACAAGATCGATCTTGATGGGTATAAAGAAATGATGAGTCAAGTAGCAGACCGCTGCCCTCGTTGTAAAAAGTTCTTTGTGGCCTTACGTTATCAAGTAAATTCAAATCATGACACTTTCAGCGGACTTCTCTATGAAAACGGAGAAATACATGCAGCTCCTATTTATGATGTAACACATGTTGTTGATAAATTAGGTGCAGGCGATGCATTCGCAGGAGGTATGATCTATGGTCTCAATACGTATGATGATGATCTGGCTGTACTAGGTTTTGCCACAGCATGCGGAGCTATTAAAAATACTATTTGGGGTGATTGCAATTTGGTCACTAAAGAAGAAGTAGAGAGCCTTATGAAAGGTGATGGTTCTGGTAGAGTAGCAAGATAACAATTCTAATAAAAAAAGTCGGGTGTAACACTTGTTCACCCGACTTCTATATTATATTATGCTAAAGTTTTTATTTCCCATCCTAATGCACTTGCCCCTAAAACTGCAGCATCTGAATCTTTTAACTCAGAAACCATCAATTTTGTTTTTCCTTTGAATATCTGCAAAGAATTATCTTCCATTGCTTTCAAAACAGGTTTCAATATATAATCACCAGATTTAGCTAAACCACCAAACAATATAATAGCTTCGGGACTTGAGAAGGCAATGAAATCAGCTAAAGCCTCTCCTAAAATAGTTCCGGTATATTCAAATATGCTTTGTGCCAGTTTATCTCCTTTTACGGCACAATCATATACATCCTTTGAGGTAATCTCTTCACCGGGAATTTCACGCAACAAACTCTTATCAGAATGTGCCACTAGAAATTCACGTGCTGTACGTGCTACACCAGTTGCCGAACAATAAGCTTCAAGACAGCCTTTGCGTCCACAACCACAGAGACGCCCTTCGCGGCGTACAATCACATGTCCAAGCTCACCGGCAAACCCATCGTGACCATAAACCATCTGACCATTCACCACAATGCCACTACCTACTCCTGTACCAAGAGTAATCATAATGAAATCTTTCATTCCACGAGCTGCACCATAAGTCATTTCACCAATAGCTGCTGCATTGGCATCATTTGTAAGAGCTGTGGGTATATGAAGATGTTCCTCAAACATCGCTGCAAGTGGAATAATAACTCCTTTCCATGGTAAGTTAGGAGCAAATTCAATCGTACCATTATAATAATTGCCATTGGGGGCACCGATACCTATTCCTTTAATTTTACTTATACCGCCCAACTTGTTGATTAGAGGCAAAAGAGAATCACATACAGCAGAAACATACTCTTCTATTTTACCATATGACTGAGTCTTTATTGAAGTAGAATCAAGCACTGTACCTCTCGCATCAACGATTCCGCAAACGGTATTAGTTCCACCGATATCAATGCCTACAACGTAGGGCTTTTCCATGTTACCAATCATGATATTAATTTTATTTGGTTAGTTAGATGAAAGCAAATTACGCAAAGAAGAATGAATATTCAAAATTATTTTTTACTTTTCTTTTAGTACATGCAACTTTTTTGTAACTTGCTTCGTCTAACAAACATATTTTAGCATAATAAACTTACGAAAAACGACTTATAATGATACATCTAGAGGAAATAAACAAGACCTACAACAACGGTTCACCTATACATGTTCTTCAAGGAATAAATCTCGATATAGAAAAAGGTGAATTTGTTTCTATCATGGGAGCATCTGGTTCAGGCAAATCTACATTACTTAATATTCTAGGTATTCTTGACAATTACGACACCGGTAATTACTATCTTAATGATGTACTTATCAAAAATCTAAGTGAAACCAAATCGGCTGAATATCGTAATAAAATGATTGGATTTATATTCCAGTCATTCAACTTAATACCATTTAAAAATGCAGTTGAGAACGTAGCACTTCCTCTTTTCTACCAAAATATTAGCCGTAAGAAACGGAATGCCCTGGCTATGGAATATCTTGATAGATTAAAATTAAAGGAATGGGCTTATCATATGCCTAATGAACTAAGTGGTGGACAAAAACAGCGTGTAGCTATTGCACGTGCATTAATTGCTCAGCCACAAATCATTTTAGCAGACGAACCCACAGGAGCACTTGACAGTAAGACATCAGTTGAAGTCATGAACATATTAAAAGAAGTGAATGGTAACGGAATGACGATGGTGGTTGTCACTCACGACCCGAATGTTGCTGCACGTACAAACAAAATCATTCACCTGAAAGACGGATTAATTGAAGATATAATAGAAAATCACCATGAGAATGATCCGGTTTGACATCTGGCAGGAGATATATTCTTCGCTAAGAAGAAATAAGTTACGCACATTCCTCACAGGATTTTCTGTGGCATGGGGTATATTCATACTAATCGTTCTACTCGGAGCAGGCAATGGATTAATTCATGCTTTCGAAGATCAATCAAAAGATATATCAATCAATACGATACAGATATTTCCCGGACGAACAAGTAAAAGTTACGATGGACTGAAAGAGGGACGTAATATCTCATTGAACGATGAGGATGTAAGAATCTCAATGCGACAATTCAATAAAAACATTACGAACGCCTCAGGGACGCTATCTATAAATAGTAGCAATACCATTTCGTATGGAGAAGAATATGTGAACACAGACATTATGGGTGTCTATTCCAACTACAATCAAACAACACCCATGACTATCGATCCGGGCAAAGGACGCTTCATAAATGAATTGGATATACGCGATAAACGTAAAGTAATCGTAATCAATGAAAGATCAAGGAAAGTTCTTTTCCCTATGGACAACGCTATTGGTAAAAAACTGAAAGTGGGTGGAGTCATTTATCAAGTAGTCGGTGTATACAAAGATCGTGGGAATGAACAAAGCAGTACGGCGTACGTACCATTCACTGCGGCTAAATCTATTTATGCCCGCGGTGATACTATTGATAATCTCATGCTTACTACTAAAAGCCTCAATACCGAAAAAGCAAATAAAGATTTTGAAACAGCATTTCGAAAAGCTATTGCCAAACACCATCAGTTTGCTCCTGACGATGAAAGTGGAATATGGATATGGAATCGATTCACTGATTATTTGCAAACACTGCAAACCAAAAGCGTACTGAATACTGCAATCTGGATCATAGGCATCTTCACGCTGATGAGTGGTATAGTAGGCGTCAGCAATATCATGCTAATCACCGTAAAAGAACGAACCAAAGAGTTTGGTATTCGCAAAGCTTTAGGGGCATCGCCTGCATCAATTCTTTGGTTGATTATTATGGAAAGTATTATTATCACTACTATTTTCGGATACATTGGTATGGTGCTCGGCGTTGGAGCCACCGAATATATGAACCTTGTTGCCGGACAACAGGTAATGGATGGAGGGACATTTCATGTCGCCGTATTCTTGAACCCGACTGTAGATTTGCATGTTGCTGTTGAAGCCACACTTGCCTTAATTATTGCAGGCACATTAGCAGGCTTTGTTCCCGCTCGACGAGCTGTAAAGATAAGACCTATTGAAGCATTACGTAGCGAATAAATTATAGAAAGATGAAAGCATTCGACATAGATTGGTTTGAAGAAATCATAATAACAATTACCCGCAACAAAACACGAAGCTTGCTCACCGCATTTGGAGTTTTCTGGGGTATATTCATGCTAGTTGCAATGATTGGAGGAGGAAGAGGCCTACAAGATTTAATGAGTAGAAACTTTGACGGATTTGCCACAAACTCCTGCTTTATGTTCACTCAGAACACGACAAAAGCATGGAAAGGATTCAAAAAGGGACGCAAGTGGAACTTGGAGAATGATGACATTACGCATTTACGTAGTATGGTTCCAGGTATCGCACACATCACTCCTGCCATTCTTGAGAATAATGTATCGGTGGTAAAAGGTGATAAGAAAAGCACATTTAATCTCAAAGGTATCTATCCTGAATATGTATATATCGAACAACAAAAGATGTCATCAGGTCGTACAATAAACAATGAAGACATCGTCTCAGGACGTAAGGTATGCACCATCGGCTCGCGTGTATATCACGATATGTTTAAAAACGGAGAAAACGCTATTGGACAATATATACGTGTCAAAGGTGTTTACTACCAAGTAGTAGGTGTAACCGGAGGACACAGCAACATCAACCTGGGCGGTAGGGCCGAGGAGGCTATAGTAATTCCATTTACTATCTTGCAGCAACTAACCGGGAGAGGAAAGAATGTTGATATTATATGTATCACTGCCAAGAATGGGTTGCTGGTTACTTCACTTCATGATCAAATAGACAAGATTGTGAAATCGTCGCACATGATAGCTCCTACAGATGATCAAGCACTATCTTTCATTAATATGGAACAAATGTTTTTAATGATGGACTCACTCTTCAGTGGCATTCGCTCTCTTGTGTGGCTGGTGGGGTTAGGAACATTATTGGCCGGAGCAATTGGAGTAAGCAACATCATGATGGTGACTGTGAAGGAAAGAACCTCCGAAATAGGAATCCGAAGGGCTATCGGAGCCAAACCCAATGAGATAATGATACAAATCATAGCCGAGAGTATGTGCCTTACATTGCTCGCCGGACTGGCCGGCATATCGTTTGGCGTACTCATCCTACAGCTGTTTGAAGTAGGTATTACAGCATCGGGAACCATCGCTCACTTCCAAGTTTCATTTTCAATGGGTATTGCCATGCTGTTCGTGCTATTAACCCTCGGTATAGCAGCTGGGCTGGCACCGGCATATAGGGCAATGGCCATCAAACCTATTGATGCAATTAGAGAAGAATAACAAGAAAAAAACAAGAATATGAAAAAGTACATGAAATTTGTGTGGATTGCACTCGCAGCTTTAGTCTTCATTGGCACCTTTGCCTTTTTGTATGTCAAGTCGCAACCCAAAGTTAAAAACTACACACTGGAAACTCCCAAGTATGGAGATATAGAGAAAACAACGGTCGTCACAGGTACAATAAAACCGCGTGACGAAATCTTAATAAAGCCGCAAATATCTGGTATAGTTGATGTGGTATACAAGAAAGCCGGTCAGATGATCAGAGCAGGAGAAGTGATTGCCAAGGTGAAAGTGATACCCGAACTAGGATCATTGAGTTCTGCTGACAGTAAAGTGCGCACAGCACAAATCAATTACAATCAAGCAAAAATTGATTATGATCGTGCTAAGCTACTTTATGATAAGCAACTTATTAGTAAAACGGATCTGGAAACGGCTTCATTAAAGATCAAAACGGATAAAGAAGATCTGAACGCTGCTAAAGAATACCTTGAAATCACAAGAGATGGTATAGCCAAAAACATGGAGAAATACAGTAGTACGATAATTCGCTCTACAATCACCGGACTGATCCTGGATATACCTATCAAGAAAGGAAACTCTGTGATACAAGCTAATACAATGAACGACGGAACCACAATAGCGACCATTGCAAACATGAATGATCTGATATTCGACGGTAATATTGATGAAACAGAAGTAGGCAAACTGAATGTGGGTATGCCAATAAAACTTACCATCGGTGCTTTGCAAAATGTGAAACTGGAGGCCAATCTTGAATTTATTTCGCCCAAAGGAACCGAAACAAATGGTGCAAACTTGTTTGAGATTAAAGCAGCTGTGAGATCTATAGGCCAGGTGCAGATACGTTCAGGATATAGTGCCAACGCAGAGATCGTATTAGATCATGCGCAACACGTATTGATGATACCGGAAAGCACAATTGAGTTTACAAATAACAAATCATACGCATACATACTCACCTCGGGAAAGGATAAGAAACAAATATTTAAACGCAAAGAAGTGACACTGGGATTGAGTGATGGAATCAACATTGAAGTGAAAAACGGACTGACACTCAAAGATAAAGTAAGGGGTACCGAAATCACTGATGATAATAAACAAGACGGCTCCGATAGCAAGCAATAACTCTAACTGTATATATCGAAAAAAAGGAATCAATTGATTGATTCCTTTTTTTTATAAGGAACATTTTTTTGTTTTACAACTGTGGAAAGTAAGTTTTACAAAGGTTAAACTTAAATTCAACATAGGTTAAACTTAAGTTTTACCTATGTAAAACATTGGAATGTTCAATTCAAAGCAAAAAAATGTACCTTATTAATGCATGATTTAATGCTTTCGATTCAAAGTTATGAAAGTGCAATCCAAGATTTTTAATAGATACAATGAAGAGTTTCACTTATTTTTTTTCCTTCCGTATCAGATTTATTCTTTATCTTTGAAGAAACAATTAAATCTAGTAACCATGATTGAGCTTATCCCCACCAAAGAAGAAATTATGAGCTTTTATGAATTCCCTAACACTCTCAGCCAAGAAGGCAGGGAGTTGCTTATACCTGCTTTTGGCAAGTATAAAGCAGAGCGCAATGGACTCATACTCAAGCCGGGGCACATTTCTCATTGTGTATACCAAGTACTCACAGGAGTCATTCGTCAATTTTATTACAAAGGCGACAAAGAAATTTCAGAATACTTTGCTCTTACAAAAGATAAATTCTTCTGTGTTGAAAGCTTCATCAAACAATGTCCTTCAAAAGTGGGTATAATGTCAATAGAACCCACCACTCTATTGGGACTGAAATACGAACCGTTAATGGAATTGTGCAAGCAAAATCTTGAGATAGAGATATTCTACCGCGCTTGTCTTGAAGAGTCATTAATCATCTCACAGCAACGTGTGTTCTCACTTCAGTTTGAGACAGCACAAGAACGATACAATTATTTAATTGAGAACCGCCCTGACATTATTCAACGAGTTCCATCTAACTATATTGCATCTTATCTCGGAATCACATCAGAAACACTTAGTAGGATAAAAGGCAAGAAATGAAACTTATTGACATATATCAATAAGTGATTCATACCCAATCCTTTGCATTTTAATTGACAATTGTCAAGCTATTCAAGCAGCTTACCTCATACATTTGTGAAAAGATATCAACTTTGTTACATTAAAACACAAATGTACTATGAACTTTCACAGAATAATTATTTTAAGTTTGGCGTCATTCGTTGTCTGCAATGCAGAATCACAAGTGAAAAGCCATGAAAAACAGGTAAAGAAAGATTCTATTGCCGTAAACAGCAAAGAAGAAAAAAACCGTAATGTGATGTTGAACGCTTCCTCAACATCCGGTCCACGCGATGTAAACATCGGACTACCAGCCTCAGTAGGAGGAATCACCGTCTTAGAAAACAGCCTGCCTACCGTATATTATATGTGGCCTGAACTTCCTACACGTACATGGAGACCAAGCGTCAGTTTGGATGGCATGGGATTGCTAAAGATGAGTGAATTGGCTATAAAAATGGGAGATCTTGGATATGCCGTAAGTGCAAAAACCCGTACAGGAACGGATAAAACACAAGTTATCGGATCTACTGCAATTAATCAATACGGATATTACAATACCGACCTTAATCTTTCCGGAAAAATAGGCGGTCGTTGGTACTATGCATTAGGAACATACAATGCTGCTGATCCAACAGAAGCCAAAATCAAAGCCACAAAGTATTTGGATCAAACCCAAATATACAGAGCTGTATTGACTTATAAATTTAAGGAAGACAAGGGTTCTATATCATTCGGTTATAAGTATGCTCGCTCATCAATGACGAGTAACTATGCTGTATTCACTTACCACACAGACGGAACAGTTAGCAAGTATAACGATTTCAAAATAGGACGTGATTCTTATTTATTAAATTCAGGATTTGTAAGATTAAAGAACACGTTAACAGGCGACCCATATACACTATCAATGAACAGTGACAATTGGTCCAGTTCAAATACATTTGACGTTTTTGGTAATTACAAATTAAATAATAATTGGACTCTGAGCTTCTCCAACAGGCTACATTTTTCTAAAGCTACCATACTCTATCTAGTTCCTGCCGGAGTATCGACTGTTGGATCAAGTGATACATTCACCTATGAAGACGGAACTGCTTATACAGGCAATCGTGTACAACAATCTATGGTAATGTCTTCGCCTAATATACCAACCACCACATTCATGACACGTTGGGAATTGAACAAGAAAACAGAAAACCATAACTGGAGCATCGGATTACTAGAATCCTATTATAAGGTAGATCATTTCCGCTCAGACCGCTCATTCTATTATCAAACAATTGAGAACAATCCACAATTATTGATTAAAACCGCAGGAAGTAGCTCTTGGGGCATTTCTAAAGATGGATTCTACGGATACAATATCGGATCTGAATACCACAACGGGTGGGAAGATAAATTAAACTTATATTTCTCTGACGACTGGAATATAAGCAACAAACTCTCCATCTCATATGGTTTGGATGTACAATATCAAAAATTAAAAGGAGATTACAGTTTGGAAAGCCGTGGAGATGTGGCACTAAACGACTATGGCTTTACTACTTTTGATCACAATTGGTATCACATTCATGGAAGTCTAAAGGGAGTTTATAAATTGACAGATAAATTCGGATTTACAGGTGAATTCTTGTACCAAGAGAAACACGGACAATTAGAGAACTATTCGGGGGCCTATACTCCATCATTTGCAAAGACAAAAACGCCAATGCTTGCAGTCGGTGTTTATTTCAACAACAAATGGTTGAGTCTTGTATCACAATACACCTATCTGACTCGTAACAATTATCAAACAAGATTAAACATTACGGATTATGACACGGGAGTATCTAGCGTAGCGTCTGTTCATTATGATATCAAAACCACAGGTTGGACCACTGATATGTTGTTAAAGCCATTCAATAATTTCCAATTACATTACTTACTAACTGTTCAAAATCCAACTTACAAGAACTTTACATACATCAACCCGCTTGATGGGAAAACAACTGTTTCCTATAACGGAAACACTGTAACAAGCATCTCTAAGATACTTATGGAAATAGATCCTACCTATGTTTATAAGAAGTTAACCCTTGCATTAAACTTGAGATATTTCAGCAAGCAATATGCAAGCTATACCAACCAATTCTATTTTGCACCTCACTGGGAATCATTCATCACAGCAGGTTATAAATTAAACGATAATATAAACTTGGGACTATTGGTTGTCAATCCTCTTAATCAAACAGGAGCTTCAGGAACTATATATGCGTCAGAGTTACCATATTCCGACCGATCTAAAGCAGATGGATCCATCGTAACAGGTTCCTATATTCGTCCATTGACATTCCAACTAACAGCGAATTTCCATTTTTGATTTTATAGACAATCATCTTCAAACAGTTATATCAATAGACTTTAGCTCTCGACGTAAATGCCGGAGCTAAAGCCTTTCTCTAAAACAAACTGTTTTTATATGCATGTCTATACAATCAAGGAATAATGAAAGATGAAACGTTCGCACTAATCCTTGCCATATAAAAGTCTACAACAAAAAGAATTAGCTGATATCCTTTGGGAATATCATTTCAGAAGAAAGTATAATTTGATTTATAATACCATGAAAAAGATAATATTATTAGCTCTGCTCTTCAATCTTGCTTTGGGAGTCAATGCACAAAACATTGATAACTTTACTCTGGTCAAGAATAAAAATGGAGCAACATTAGGCTATTCATCAACCTCCGGTGTGAGAATAATTACGGTGAATGGAAAGAAGTTTAAAGATCTCAATCATAATGGGAAATTAGATCCTTATGAAGATTGGAGATTACCGTATGAGAAAAGAGCGAAAGACTTAGCTAAAAGAATGTCTATCGAACAGATCTCCGGATTAATGCTATACAGTGCACATCAAGCTATCCCTGCATTTGATAAAGGGTTTTCTTCAGGCACATATAATGGCAAAGCTTTCTCACTAAGTGGAACTTCAGCATATGAATTAACAGACCAACAAAAGAAGTTCCTTAAAGAAGATAACTTAAGACATATCTTAATCACATCGGTAAAAGATGCAAAAACAGCTGCGTGTTGGAACAACAGAATGCAAGCTTATGTGGAAGGACTAGGCCTGGGTATCCCTGGGAATACTAGTTCGGATCCTCGGCACAATAATGTTAAATCAGCTGAATACAATGCCGGAGCAGGTGGTGCTATTTCAGTATGGCCGGATAACTTAGGAATGGCTGCTACTTTTGATCCACTATTGGAAGAAGCATTCGGTCACATTGCTGCTAAAGAGTATCGTGCCCTAGGAATAACTACGGCCCTATCTCCACAGATTGATTTAGGAACAGAACCGAGGTGGTCACGTATCAGTGGCACATTTGGTGAAGACCCCTATCTTGATACAGACATGGCGCGTGCTTATATTGATGGATACCAAACATCATATGGGAAGGATGAGATTGCAAACGGATGGGGATATAACAGCGTAAATGCAATGGTGAAGCATTGGCCTAGCGGAGGTCCGGAAGAAGGAGGAAGAGATGCGCACTTTGCCTATGGTAAGTTTACCGTATACCCCGGAAACAACTTTGAGATGCAAACAAAGCCGTTTATTGATGGAGCGTTTAAACTAAATGGTAAGACAAAAGAGGCTGCCGCTGTTATGCCCTATTATACTATTTCTTATAATCAAGATATCCAAAATGGAGAGAATGTAGGTAATAGTTACAGTAAATACCTTATCACTGATCTGCTAAGAGATAAGTACCATTATGATGGAGTCGTCTGCACTGACTGGATGATTACTTATGACGAAGGCAATAATCCCGGAGTATTTGCCGGTAAATGCTGGGGAGTTGAAAACTTGACAGTGGCTCAACGACACTATAAGATATTAATGGCTGGAGTAGACCAGTTCGGTGGCAACAATGATAAAGGTCCTGTACTAGAAGCCTACCAAATGGGAGTAAAAGAACATGGTGAAGGATATATGCGCGCTCGTTTTGAAGCCTCAGCTGTACGGTTATTAAAAAACATTTTCAGAGTCGGCTTGTTTGAAAATCCTTACCTTAATCCAGAACAGTCTGCAAAGATTGTAGGCAATCCCGAATACATGAAGGCTGGTTATGAGGCACAATTAAAATCAATTGTTTTACTAAAGAATAAAGGTAACATTTTGCCTATAAAACAAAGATCCAAAGTATACATTCCTAAGATTTACCGTCCTTCAACAGCTGATTGGTGGGGCAATATGAGCCAAGCAACATTCAGCTATCCTGTTGATACTGCTATTGTAAACAAATACTATGATGTGGTAACCTCTCCGGATCAAGCTGATTTTGCCATTGTTTTCGTGGATAGTCCAATAAGTCTTGAAAATGGATATGATTATAAAGACCGTCAATCCGGAGGAAATGGTTATCTCCCTATTTCACTGCAATATGGAACATACACGGCAACAGATGCAAGAGAACAAAGTATTGCTGCAGGCGACCCGATGGTTGATCCTACCATAAAAAACAGAAGTTACAAAAATAAAACATCTACGGCATGGAACACAATGGATCTTCGTACAATACTTGATACCCAGAAGATGATGAAAGACAAAACTGTCATAGTATCTGTTACAGCATCAAAGCCCATGATCTTTAATGAATTTGAGCCTGTGACGAATGCTATCGTCCTTAACTTCGGAGTTTCAGCACAAGCCGTCTTAGATATTATCTCAGGCAAAACAGAACCATCAGGATTATTGCCGGTGCAAATGCCTACTGACATGAAGACCGTTGAAGAACAATATGAAGATGTGCCACACGATATGAAATGTTACACAGACAGTGAAAAGCATACCTATGACTTTGGATATGGGTTGAATTGGAATGGAGTTATTAATGACTCCAGAACAGCTAAGTATAAGAAATAACTTATCAAACAACATCATGATACTCAAAAAGATAATATTCCTTTCTCTAGCGTCCATGACCATTGGTAACGCAATGGCTCAAGACTACTACTCTGCAACCCAGCGTGAACATTGGATGCATATGGCTAAAATGAATACTCCTATATTAAAAGAGCGGGAAATCATTCCTGAGAACGGAGTAAAACTTGTGAAAGACCAGCAAGCTTTTCAAGGTTGGAAAGTTACATCTCTTGGTAAAATAGATAGCTTATACATTAAGTCATTCAAGAAGCAATCAGGTGTAATCGTTGATTTAGGAGACCACTATACAGGGCATTTTACTTTTTCATTATCTGAATTAAACTCAGTGTCCGACTCTCCCATCAGACTAAAGTTCACTTTCGCAGAGGTTCCTGCTGAGTTGGCAACCCCATTTGATCCTTATAAGGGTTCAATCAGTCGAGCATGGCTGCAAGATGAAACCGTCACTATTGAACAACTGCCTGCAACAGTAACCATACCAAGACGATTGTCATGCAGATATATTAAGATTGAGATCTTAGGCGATTCTCCTTATGCTGATTTTAAAATATCGAGGATGAAGTTTATTGCAACAACGTCTGTCACATCTACACCGGCTGAGTTAGCTGAAACGACAGATCCAATAATCAAACAAATTGATAAAGTAGGGCAAAACACTTTAAAGGAGTGTATGCAAACCGTATATGAAGATGGGCCGAAGCGTGATCACCGTTTATGGATTGGAGATCTGTACTTACAAATGTTGGCAAACAACTGCACATTCAAAGAGGATAACTTATCAAAAAGATGCCTCTATCTGATGGCCGGACTAGCTGCCTCTGATGGCATACTTTACACTAACGCATTTGAATCGCCTCAACCGCATGCACAAACAGGTGTACCAATCTTGCTATATGAATACCCGCTTATATACAATGCGGCGTTAAAATGCTATTATGACGCGACCGGTGATAAAGAAACATGTGAAGATCTTTGGCCCGTAGCAATGCGACAAATCAGTAAAGTAAAAGATATGCTGGATAAAAACGACATGTTCAGTATGGAAAAGGCAAAGCAAAATCACTTGTGGCTATTAATTGATTGGAAAGATGATCTAGACAGGCAAACATCCGAGCAAGGACTATACATTTACACTCTAAGAAAAACATATGAACTGGGAATGGCGTTGGGAAAGAAAAACGAAGTATCCTTTATTCCTACTCTAATTAACAAAATGACAAAGGGAGCTCGTTCGATGTATGATTCTAAACTCGGAGTTTTTGTAAGTGGAGAAAGCAAACAAGTATCCTATGCATCACAAGCTTGGATGATATTGGCCAAAGTGGTTAATAAAAAGGAAGCTCAATCCGTAATTCATTCACTAAGAAATATGAAAGACGTAGTAAAGCCAGGAAGCCCCTATTTGTATCATTACTATATACAAGCATTGATCGATTGTGGATTAAATAAAGAAGCAAAGCAGGAACTTACTAATTTTTGGGGAGGTATGGTGAAAAAAGGTGCTGATACTTTTTGGGAAGTTTATGATCCCAATAATGATTTCATCTCACCTTATGGCTTCGCCCCTGTAAACAGTTACTGTCATGCGTGGAGTTGCACTCCTGTCTACTTCATTCGTAAATATCCTGAAATCTTTCAAAAATAAAAATACGATACCATGAAAACTCTTAAATTAATGTTAGCAATACTTTTGCTAATAGCCGGCACCACAATGCAGGCACAAACATCCATTCAGTTGTATAAAGGCATTGCTCCCGGATCCGAAAGTACCAATTATAATGAAGAGCAACAGTATTCAAAATTATTTAAAACAGAAGTTGCATTCAATGTTACTCATCCATCATTATTAATGTACAAGCCTGTTCGAGGGATTAAAAATACAGGAACATCTGTAATCATTGCCCCTGGTGGAGGATTTCTTAGCCTTTCAATAAACCGCGAAGGAATAGATCTTGCAAAGTATCTTAGCAAAAAAGGAATCACAGCATTTGTTTTGAAATACAGATTAGCTAAATGCGAAACAGGAGATCCTGCGACAGAAATGATGGGCGCTTTAAAAGACAGAACAGCTTTTGAGGCCAAAACAACTCCAATTGTAAAGTTGGCCGAAGCAGATGGGCGCACAGCAATCAAATATCTACGTGATAATGCGGCCATACTGGGAATCAATCCACAAAAGATTGGTTTTATAGGATTCTCAGCCGGTGCGACTGTAAGTATATCAACCGTGTTGGATAATAGCAATGAGTGCCCCAACTTCGTGGCTTCTATTTACGGGGGAGCACCCGATTATATATTAAACAGTGATATGCCTCAAACAAAGATTCCTCTATTTATAGCTGCTGCAACTAACGATCAATTAAAGTTGACTCCCAAAAGTGTTATCCTTTACAGCAAATGGATGAATGCCGGATATCCGGTGGAAATGCATCTATTTGCTGAAGGTGGTCACGGATTCGGTATGGGAATACAAAATAAGCCTGTAGACAAGTGGGTTAATATTTACTACACTTGGCTAAAATCAATTGGTTTCTAAAGAACTATCTATTAATAAAATATATACTAGAAAGAAATGAAAAGTCCATTTATTAAAGTATCACTTTTAATTGGTTTACTGTGCTTATCATCCGAATTCAACAGTAACCTTTTATATGCTACCAACAAAAGTTCTATAACAAAGGTAGACAAACAAATTGAGAGACTTATCTCTAAGATGACTCTCGAAGAGAAAGCTAAATTCTTATGTGGAACAGGTATGCCTGGATTCGAAGGGCTAAAGCCTATTGTTGGATTTATTGACAACGGTCGTGTTCCGGGAGCAGCAGGAGTAACTTATTCTATTCCTCGTTTAAAGGTTCCGGAAATTGTTGTAGCAGATGGCCCTGCCGGATTGCGCATATCCCCTACTCGTAAAAACGATACTCAAACCTATTACGCTACGGCATTTCCTGTTGGCACGTTATTAGCATCTACCTGGAACCCATCTTTAGTAAAAGAAGTGGGTGCTGCAATGGGTAGCGAAGTAAAAGAATATGGAGTTGATGTGATCTTAGGACCCGGATTAAATATTCATCGCAATCCTTTATGTGGACGTAACTTTGAATATTATTCAGAAGATCCGGTCATTACCGGTAACACAGCTGCTGCGATGGTAAACGGGATACAAAGCAACGGCGTAGGAACGAGTATAAAACACTTCGTTGCAAATAACCAAGAAACCAATAGACTATCCATTAATGAAAGCATATCAGAACGTGCTATGCGAGAAATCTATTTAAGAGGATTTGAAATAGCCGTAAAGAAAGCGCAACCATGGACTGTCATGTCTTCATACAATTTAATTGATGGTGAATACACCTCAGCTCGTAAGGACTTACTAACTTATATCCTACGTGACGAATGGGGATTCAAAGGATTAGTTATGACCGATTGGTTCGGAGGATTTGGTGGTTTTTCAAGCTTGAATAATGGAAGTAGTGATGTCGCAAAACAAATTGGTGCAGGTAACGACTTGCTGATGCCCGGTGTTGAAGCACAACGTAAAGCGATTGTTGCTTCGGTAAAGGATGGAACACTCTCTATAAACGATGTGAATGCTTCTGTTAGAAGACTATTGGAACTTATTTACAAATCACCTACAGCATATAACTACAAGTTCAGCAATAAGCCTGACTTGAAGAAACATGCTGAAATTACACGAGAAGCTGCATCAGAAGGCATGATTCTTTTAAAGAATGATGATAAAACTTTACCAATCAATGAATCAGAAGGCACAGCTGCTGTTTTCGGAACCACTTCTTATAACTACATTTCAGGTGGAACAGGCAGTGGTGATGTAAATGAAGCTTATACCATTTCATTAATACAAGGACTAAATAATGCCGGATTCACATTAGATAAGGAATTGGTTGACATGTATACTCCATTCGTTAAAAGTGAAATTGAAAGAGCTGCAGAAGAACGTAAAGGAATACTTGACGCTCCAATAAAGTTGAAAGAAATGGATATGGAAAGCAACTTCATTGAAAAGAAAGCAGAAGAAGATGCCATTGCAATCATTACCATCGGTAGGAATTCAGGTGAAGGACATGATAGGAATATAGAAGGAGACTTCAACTTGGATGAATCCGAACAAAAGATGATTTCACAAGTTGCCGATGCCTTTCATGCACGAAACAAGAAAGTGGTCGTAATTCTTAATATCGGTGGTGTTATTGAGACACAAAGTTGGAAGAATAAAGTTGATGCTATCTTGCTTTCATGGCAAGCAGGGCAAGAAGGAGGGAACTCTATTGCTGATATTTTAAAAGGAAGTGTAAATCCATCAGGGAAATTAACAATGACGTTCCCTATATATTATTCAGACTCACCATCTGCTAAAAACTGGTTAGGTTCTCCGGTGAACGATCCAAAGCATGTGACTTACCAAGAAGGTATCTATGTAGGATATCGTTATTACGAAACATTTGGAGTAAAGCCTTCCTATGAGTTCGGATATGGATTATCATACACAAACTTTAAATTCAGCGATTTAAAACTAAATAACGATACATTTGACAAAAGCATAACCGCTTCGGTAATTGTAACAAACACGGGCGACAAAGCCGGCAAACAAGTTGTTGAACTTTATTTGACTGCTCCCAAAGGCGATATAGACAAGCCGGTAAAAGAGCTAAAGGCTTACGCCAAAACATCTTTGCTACAGCCCAATCAAAGTGAAACGCTCACATTGACCTTATCACCTCGAGATCTGGCATCGTTCAATGAAAATAAAGAAGCTTGGATAGCAGATCAAGGTACCTACAAGATAGGAATAGGTACTTCATGCGATGAAATTCTCCAGACAGCAACATTTGATTTACCAGAAACAATTATAGTTGAAAAGGTGCATCCTGCATTCAAGGTAGATAGTTCTTTTACAGAATTAAAAGCTCCACAAAAGTAAAATTGCTTCGAATACCATAAATGTTTAAGTAAAAAGGCCGTGATTATAAAGGATCACGACCTTTTTTAATAGAAAAGAAACAAATTATTACAACTGTATGTTTCCTGTGATTTCATAAATCCAATACTATTTAAAGTATTCATAATATCATTAAATTGTTTTTCAGATATTACATAATAAAATAATTTATTATCTTTGTGAATATTAATAAATAGTCAACATACATGAAGCAACAATTCCTTAAAGAGCTAGAAATAGGATCAAAGAATGCAATGCTTAAGAAACGTATCATCAAGTATTACATTAACAATGGTAGCTTTACAATCACAGATCTTTCAAAAGAATTGGATCTGAGTGTCCCTACTATCACCAAACTAATCTTGGAAATGTGTGATGATGGTTACATAGATGACCTAGGCAAACTAGAGACATCAGGAGGTAGACCTCCTATTCTGTATGGTTTAAATCCTGCTTCAGGTTACTTCATTGGCGTAGACATCAAGAAGTTCTCTATTGATATCGGTCTAATTAATTTCAAAGGAGATATCATAGACTTGAAGATGAACATCCCATACAAATTTGAGAACACCGTAGAGGCTATGAATGATCTATGCAAGTTGGTGACAAACTTCATAAAGAAATTAAGCGTCGACAAAGAAAAGATTTTAAATATTAATATTAATATTTCAGGAAGAGTCAACCCTGAATCAGGATATAGCTTCAGTCAATTCAACTTTGAAGAACGTCCACTTGCAGAAATTCTAACTGAAAAAATCGGTTATAATGTAAACATCGACAATGATACCAGGGCAATGACCTATGGCGAATATATTCAAGGGTCAGTAAAAGGAGAAAAGGATATTATATTTGTCAACATTAGTTGGGGATTAGCAATAGGAATTATTATCGATGGAAAGATATACAGTGGTAAATCCGGATTCTCCGGAGAAATTGGACACTTAAGTACTTTCGATAATGAAATTATATGCCACTGCGGGAAAAAAGGATGCTTAGAAACAGAAGCATCCGGTTCTGCATTATACCGCATACTTCATGAACGAATAAACAATGGTGAAAGTTCTATACTAACAAGCCGAATACAAGCTGGAGAGAATTTAACACTAGATGATATTATTTCGGCTGTAAATAAAGAAGATATACTTTGCATTGAAATTGTTGAGGAGATTGGTCAAAAGCTAGGAAAACAGATAGCCGGCCTTATCAATATTTTCAATCCGGAACTAGTTATTATAGGAGGAATATTATCTCTAACAGGAGATTATATCACTCAACCGATACGCACTGCTATACGAAAGTATTCCCTTAATCTTGTTAATAAGGATTCCGCTATTGTCACGTCTAAGTTAAAAGACAAAGCGGGTGTAATAGGAGCTTGCATGCTTGCAAGAAGCAAAATGTTTGAAGATTAATAAAAAAAGTAACAAAATAAAAGAAGGTGTGTCCTCAACGACACACCTTTCTTTATCTTGAAAAACAACTAAACTAAAAAATTTGCAATTCTTGTAATTAAATATTATCCTTTTCAATGTCTTTAAAATAACGATACGTGGATACTTTCAGTTCCATTGCTGCATTTTCATCGCACACAATGATTCCGGCCTGATGAACTTGTAACGCTGAGATAGTCCACTGCTGACTGTATCCTCCTTCTATTCCATGCTTCAATGCACGTGCTTTTTTAATTCCTGTCGCCAATATCAAAACAATACGTGCCGAAAGTATCGTCCCTATTCCAACTGTAAGGGCTGTTTTAGGAACTCTATTCATATCATAATCGAAGAACCGTGAATTAGCAATGATTGTATCCTTTGTAAGTGTCTTCTGACGTGTACGTGATTGCAAAGAAGAAAATGGTTCATTAAAAGCAATATGCCCGTCCTCTCCTACTCCTCCCAAGAAGAGATCAATGCCACCACTACGAATGATACATTTTTCATAATCGTCACATTCCTTATTCAAATCAGAGGCATTACCATCCAAGATATGAATATTCTCTCTCTTAATATCAATATATTTAAAGAAATTATTTTCCATAAATGAATGATAGCTTTGAGGATGATCAGGAGACAATCCCACATATTCATCCATATTGAATGTAACTACATTTTTAAAAGAAACCTCGCCGGCTTGATGCAATCGTACTAGCTCTGCATAAGTTTCTAAAGGAGTTGATCCTGTGGGCAAACCTAAAACAAATGGAGCATCACTCTTTAATGCTTTTTGTTTGATACGCTCAACAATATATTTCGCAGCCCACTGAGCTACGTTTTCTGGTGTATTCTCTATTAGTAATCTCATAATACAGTTGCTTAAAACATTTTTACAAAAACCTCTATTGCTTGGTATTCAGCCATACCTAAATCATCATAAACATTAGCGGTGTGCTGATTTCTTTCTTCTGCACGCTGCCAAAATTCACGGGTATCTTTACCGGGGAATGGCATAATATCTTTTTGTGATAGATGACGGAAAATAGCATGTCTCTTCATGGTCACTTCGCTCGGGCTCAGTGGAACAGCCATATCAACCATTCCAAGATCCCATTCTTGCCAAGCTCCACGATAAAGCCACATATGACAATTCTTGAACCAATCATCAGCTCTAACTTCATCTAGGGCTGCAAGTATGGCCTCCATACAAGTTCTATGTGTTCCATGAGGATCTGAAAGGTCACCTGCTGCATAGATTTGATCGGGCTGTATTTTACGTAACATTTCAACAATGATATCAATATCTGCAGAGCTTAGTTGCCCCTTCTTAATGCCTCCTGTCTCATAGAATGGAAGATTAAGAAAATGTACATTCGTATTATCATTCAGTCCAAATGAGCGGCAAGCAGCTCTTGCCTCTGCACGACGAATAGAACCTTTTATATCAAGCAATGGACGAGGCTCTGGGCTTCCTGGATGTTTAGCTTCAATAATTTTACGAACTTCGTCATAACGATCGCCAATACCTAATTGACGAGCGGTATCAAGATTCTGAAGGACTACATCATCATGAACGGCAACATTACCGGACGTTTCATAACACACATGCACATCATGACCTTGTTGAACCAAACGAATAAATGTTCCTCCCATCGAAATCACATCATCATCGGGATGTGGTGAGAATATTATTATTTTCTTTGGGAAAGGAGAAGATTGCACAGGACGTGTTGAATCATCAGCATTAGGCTTTCCACCAGGCCATCCTGTAATAGTGTGCTGCAAGTCATTAAATACATCTATATTAATCTTATCGTATGGTCCTGCATATTCTAATAACTCCGATAAAGAGTTCTCCACATAATCTTTATAAGAAAGTTTCAATATCGGTTTGTTTACCTTTCCACACAACCAAACAACAGCACGACGAATAAATTTAGGTGTCCAATCGCAAGAACCAACTTGCCAAGGTGTCTGTATACGAGTAAGTTGTTCTGCAGCATTCTCATCAATAATAACTTCTATATTAGAATGGTTTTGGAGATACGTTGCTGGTATTTGAGGACTGACACTACCTTCAACAACATTGTGTATTACATTTGATTTGTCTTCACCCCAAGCCATTAAAATGATCTTTCCCGCACGCATCACGGTATCTATACCCATTGTGATAGCCATTTTAGGAGTCTTTTCTATTCCTAAAAATGCTTCAGATTGTATTTCTCTTGAATCATATGATAATTGAACTAATCGAGTTTCCGAGTGCTCATAAGAACCCGGTTCATTAAAACCGATTTGTCCTTGCACACCAACTCCCATTATCATTAAGTCGATTTGAGTATTTTTCTCATATTCAGCACAATACTCTGATATTTTATCCATTGGTATTGATCCATCCGGTATATGAATATTTTCAGGCTTTATATCTATATGATTAATAAATTCTTCATGAATGCGATAGTTACGACTTTGCTCCTCTGTCTGATTAATAGGATAGAACTCATCAAGACTATAAACTTCAACATTTGCAAAACTTATTACACCATTTTCAAAGCGGTGTACCAACTCTCTAAAAAGTCCTACAGGAGTACGGCCTGTAGTAAGCCCTAATGAAAAGAGTTTCCCCTTATTCTTCTGCTCATAGGACTTTATCATTTTTATGATTTCATCGGCAATATATTGCACGGCTTTATTTTCACTTTCATAGATTAATGTATCTACTTTTTCAAAGCGATGTAATATATCATGTGGAGCTGAATTAGGAATCAACCCTCCATCTTTTGGAAGAGAATATTTACTGTTCATAATTATTTTAAATTTAATGAGTTATTTTGTTCTAATCTTATATCCCCAGCATCCATAATAAAGAATAAATAAGAAACAAGGGAAACATACCCAATAGGCTTCTTGAATGCCTACAACATCTTTTAGCCAACCAAATATAATTGGGATTACAGCACCACCGGCAATGGCCATTGTCAATAGTGAAGAACCTGATTTTGTAAATTTACCTAAATCAACCATAGCTAAGGGCCACAATGCCGGCCACATTAAAGAACATCCCAATGCAATGAATGAAATAAAATAAATTGAAATTCCACATGGTAATGTTACAACCAGGACAGAACCGACAATTGCTACTACAGAACAAACTTTTAGCGCTGTGGCTTGATTCATATATTTCGGGATAAGTATAATACCACAAATGTATCCTATGACGATACCAATAGGAGCAATCCATGCATATATTTGTGCATTGGGCAATCTTAAACTTGTTGCATAATCGACCAACGTACCTAAAGAAACTGTTTCTACACCTACATATAAAAATAATGCAAGACAACCTAACAACAAGTGAGGGAATTGCCAAATAGAGGTTTTGCCAACGGCATACGGGCAAGATCCATCAGATTCGTCATCTTCACCTGCAGCTTTGACATCTTTTAATGGAGCCATCAATGAAATAATGCCTAGCAGTAAAAAGACCCCTACAATAATATAGAATGGTAAATACAAATCACTTACTACCGTCTTTTCGATGCTCTTACCTATAATGAATACAAGAATAGCAGGTGCTACAGGCCAGGCTAATTTATTACATATTCCCATTATACTGATTCGTTTTGCAGCACTGTCTAGTGGCCCTAGTATTGTAATATACGGATTTACTGCGGCTTGAAGAAAAGCATTTGCTGTACCACTCACGAAAGAAGCTACAAGAAAAAGTAATAAACTCCGCTCCTTTGCTGAAGGAATAAATAATAAAAACGCTATGGCAAATATCAAGAAAGATAAAGCCATTGTCTTTTTATATCCAATTGCCTTTATCGTCATAGATGCAGGGTATCCAAATATTAAAAAAGGAATAAATGTAGCAGCAATAACCAAATAAGATTCTGCTGAAGTTATCCCTAGAGAGCTCTTCAAAACAGGGATTAGAAATGAATTTATGCCCAGTGCAAATCCAAGGGCAAAGAACATTATTCCAATGAATGATAATGGAATAAAATAATTACTTTTTTGTTGTACCATATTCTTTTAATTAAGTATAATTTCATCTGTAAACAAGAAGCCGGGTTTACCTACAGCTCCTATATGCCATGCTGGGATTGAATGCTCTGATAGAACTTTTATCCTTACATATCTTGTCACTAAAGGTTTAAATGAAAATTTATGAGCAATGCAACCATCAGGATCTGTAGATTTCATTGGAGGATATAATTCCGATCCAACCTGCTTATAATTAAATCCATCATCTGAGACCTCTACAGAAAAGCCTCGTGCATCAAAAACCCAATCACTCTTTTGCACACAAACGTTAACTGATGCCTCCGAAATTTCTGTCGGTTTCGTTAAATCTATTACTGCATCCAGATCATCGTCACAAAAGGAAATCCATCTTCCTGAAGCATAATTAGCATCTCCACAAAGCCCATCTACCAAAGTCTGTGCACCTTGAAAATAATACCCTTTGTAGATCGGCTGGTACAAGAAGATTGGTTTTAAAGAAGCTTTATTAAAGGCAACCTTTTGAGTAAATATTTTACTTTTCCCTGATTTACGAATAACAATTGCTTTAAATATGCAATTCTGCTTTAAGCTCATTTCAGCACCTTTCATTATAGATGAAGATAATGTAGGATCCGAACCATCTAATGTATAATGAATATCAGCATGATCTATCGTATTTACATTTACGTCTAAAGATTGATCTGGAATATTTACATGAAAAGTTGTATTCAATCCGAATACATGCTTAGCATATTCATATCCATTTTTCTCATATAATAAACAAATGTTTGGCAGTCGTTGAAGGAAATCACTATAATTTTTCTTCACAGGCTCTGTCCATTGAACCTCAGAAAGAGCTGCAATACGAGGCATCAACATATACTCCACCTGTTTGAATGATGGAATATACTCCGTCCACAGATTAGCCTGAACACCTTTAATATAAAGTTTCTCCGCATCAGATAAATTTGTAGGAACCGGCTCCGTTTCATACACTTGACTTACAGGTAAGTACCCACCTATAGCCAACGGTTCATCGTGAATATCATCTGTCTGATAATGATCAAAATATAATGACGTGTTCGGAGTCATAATTACATCATGTTTAAGCCTTGCAGCTTCAACTCCTCCTGCTATTCCTCTCCAAGACATAACTGTTGCATTCGGAGCAACTTCTCCTTCAAGAATCTCATCCCAACCAATCATTCTACGACCATGTGCATTCAGATAATTTTCAGCATGGCCAATAATATAACTTTCTAATTTGTCTTCAGCTGAATGTCTATCATCAGCCTTTAATCCTAATTCTTTTATTTTTGCCTGACACTTAGGACAATTCTTCCATCTTGTTCGTGGACATTCATCTCCTCCTACATGAATATATTCTGAGGGAAAAATATTCATTATTTCCCCAAGTACATCATCTATAAAGTTCAGGACTTTATCATTACCGGCACAAAGCACATCCTCAGCAACACCCCATTGCCCCCACACTTTATATGGGCCTCCAGTACACCCCAACTCAGAATAAGCAGCTAAAGCTCCCAACATATGCCCAGGCATATCTATTTCAGGAATAACTGTAATATATCTCTCTCCCGCATATTTCACAATCTCTCTTGCTTGTTCTTGCGTATAATATCCTCCATAACTTTTTCCATCATAACGAGGAGAATTATGACCTATCACAGTAGAGTCTCTTTTTGACCCAACTGATGTAAGACGAGGATATTTCTTTATTTCAATTCTCCAACCTTGATCATCTGTAAGATGCCAATGAAAACGATTTATATTATGCAAAGCTAAAATGTCAATAAATGTCTTTACTTCATCCACCGTAGAAAAATGGCGAGAGACATCCAGCATCATTCCTCTATATGAAAAACGGGGAGAATCATCTATTTCAACTTGCGGAAGTAATATATTCGTTTTTTCCTTTATGGGTAATGATTTCCTAAGAGTCTGTATTCCATAGAACACGCCTGCCTCAGTTTTCCCTATTATGCAAACATCTTTGTTTGTCACTTTCAACTTATATGCCTCTAAATTGATTGATGGTAATCCGAGTGACAATACAATTTGATTAGATCCACTTCTATCTGAAGTAATTTGATGATCATACCCCGTAATTTCTTTCAAATAAGAAGCAAGGAAACGAGCATTACGTTTCATCTTTTCATTTCCTACTGGATATACAATTTGCACATTCTTTGTCAGATTAAAAGGAACTCCATCTATATCCACTATATTTTGTGGCAATGGTATCACCCTATAATTTACATTTTGTGCATTAGATGAAATAGAACAAAATGCAAAACCAATTAATAACATTAGTATAAACTTCTTCATCTCTATATTTTTATGAATATTTTCTTCTTGTAAAGAATATAACCTACAAACCAATTAAAGCCTACCAAAATAAAGGCAAAAAGTAAAGATGCCCCATATGGACTTAAGCTCTTTACATGTATTATATTATAAAGTGCCTTATGGGCACTAATCCACGAACCGTTATCATGGAAACCCACAGCATACAATCCGACAGCTAGAGCTTCAGACAGCACATACAAAAATAATGGATTCATCCCAAATACATGAAAGAAACCGGTCCATTGTTTGTATTTCTTTACATCAATCAACCAAATCAATAAAGCTAGTAACAATGCTGCCAATCCACATGTTGCAAAGACATATGTGGGTGACCATATCTTTTTATTTATAGGGCACCCAAAACTCAAGAAATAACCCAAGAAAATAAGAACAGCCCCTACTAAGAACAATCGTTCGATCTTAATATGTATGTCATTTCTGTCTTTTATTATTTTCCCACAACAGAAGCCAATCAAAGTATGAGCGATGGAAGGAATCGTACTCAATATTCCTTCCGGATCAATCCCATTATCACTATACATATGATTGAGTCCTAGAATGTGACGATCAACGAATGAAAGAATATTAGATTCATTGTAGTCAAATCCATTACCAAGCAATAGTAATAACAAATATCCGACAAGAAGAGTTGAAATAATATATACTATATGCTTATACTTTACAGTAATAGCTATCAATGATGCCGTTCCATAGCAGATTGCAAGCCGTGGTAGAATACCTAATATACGAATATCTGAATTTAAAAAACCTTTTTGGCAAAATAGCATAAACGCATTAAGTCCTAATCCAATAATCCATATTAAAAGCGAACGCTTCAATATTTTTGCAAGAATAGAACGTGTGCATGTAAATTGAGATTTGCTCAATGAAAGATACATAGACACTCCCATAATAAACATGAAGAATGGGAATACCAAGTCCGTTGGCGTAAGCCCATTCCATTGAGAATGTGCAAAAGGAGTATATACGAATTCCGAGCCGGGATTATTTACACAAATCATTCCCGCAATAGTAATACCTCTAAACACATCTAATGCGAATATACGGCTACTTGAAATATCATTTTGTTTATCGCTATTTTGCATATCAACAAATTTAATAGATTATGTTCTCCAGAACCATTTTATCTTTGTAAAAAACATTGTTACCAACACTGACAATGTAGTAAAAAAGATCCCTTGCATAAAACCTAACCAAGGACTTGCTCCACAAAAAGAAATAATAAAAGGGAACACACCTATAATATTAAATAACGGCATTATCAACAAATCTCCGGCAACATATGCAATCATTGGATTCTGACCAGACATTACCAAGAACTTTGTTCCTCGATGACAATGATAAAAATCACAAACAATGTGGAAGAAGATTAATGCCATAAAAGCTAACCCTGATGTTACAAAAAAATAACTGAACGTGGCTGGGTCTTTCTTTATTCCGCCTTGGAACGGTTCAAAAAGAAGACCTAATATAAGTAAATAACTTCCATATGTAAATAATTTTTTCCACAACAATCCTGTGCCGGATGTCTTATGCAAAGTAAACCTACCAATAGCTAATAATATTAATGTAACCAAAAGATCCGTTACATATGAGTGTGTATATAGTCCAACCAAATTACAAACGATAATGGCCAAAGTCAAGAATACTAATATGCTAGATTGCCATGCTATACGTTCCTCATCTTTATGTTTGTCAAAATCAGATGACTTTGACATCCATGCTAATAGGACTTCGCCGGCTATGCTGCCAGGTATTACAATAAAAAGATATTTCAAATAATCAAAATGAAACATCCATCCTATTGGAGAATATTGAAAGACAATTTTAGTCCATGATCCATCGATAGTTGCACTAAGCATAAAAGCCATTAGAGGCAAAAGCACCATCAAACGAACCAATGGTTTATGAATCGTAACAATATAAAGCAAAGATGCAAAAAGAGCCATATTGGCAAGTAGCAATATAATAATATTACTAGAATACAGATTAAGTGTTGTTCCGTCAGCATGTTTGGTAAGAAGCATCATCAATGCAGCTACCGCATAAGCAGCCAACTTAATTGTTGTATGTGCCCATGATGGCATCTTTATCGGAATTCGCATAAACATAGGGAACAGCACCATAAAACAAAGTATGGCAAGGAACCATGAACGATAATTTTGTGGGGCATCCAACATATATGGATAAAAATGTTGGAGGAATATTGCAAAGAAAACCAATTGTATTCCTCGCTTTACTGCATCATAAGCCAGTGTCCATTTTGACATACCACGTTCAAACTTTCTCTTTATTGAAAAAGGAAACGCAGCTCCCATCGCAAACAAAAAGAAAGGAAAAACAAGATCCACCCAAGTTAATCCAGTCAGCACCGGATTATAAACATGATCAGGTGGTGGAGTTTGTGTATGATACATCCACCCCGGCAAGACCCGTTCCGCAACCATTGCTGACAATACCATTGTAAGAATGGCATATCCACGCAATGCATCCAATGCATAGGCTCTTTTACTCACAACCTTATCCTTATCATTATCACTCATAAATTACCTCCTTCTTTCATTCCTTTGGCAACTTCATTCCATAAATTCTTTGTAATAATATGAACGATATCAAAGATCATCAATCCATCACTTTTATGAAGATTCATTGAAATGCTCTCACTTAATTTATCCGGATGATCGTAAAACTGATCTACTAAAACTCCACCCATGAATTTATTGCCTTTCATTATTTCACGTAAATGCTGGCAGGAGCCTTCCACACAATACCAGGTACCACTTTGGTATTGACTGTCTGTTTCATTTAGCACAATACGATTTGTCTTCTTATATTCTTCAAGAGAAACATCTGTATAATAATTGCCGGTAGAATAAGCATCCATCAATTCTGCATATCCTGTTTTATAATAATCGGGAGTAGCCCAATCAAAATCTTTTTCAGGATGATATTTATTACTAGCGAAATTTACCCCAACTTCATAATATGAAGGATACCAAGCACCTGTGTAAGTACCGAAAGATATATGCTTGTTTACAGACTTTACTTCCTTGCGAGCTAAAGCCATAAAATCTGTTATAACATTTGCTCTCCATTCAATCCATTTTTTAAAGTATTCTCCTCGCTTTGGATAATACTTACCATCATCTCCTTTCTCCCATTTGAATATATCGTCCGGGAAATGAGTTAACTTTTTACCAATGTACGCTTCAAAAGTTGTACGAGATAAATCTGAGAAATCAGCTTCAATTCCATCATAACGCACCCTATCCAGCATCAGTCCGTCAAGAGTCGGATATTTCCTTACTACCTCTTTTAACACATTAAGAATATAAATACGATACTCTTTATTCAACGGATTTATCATTGCACCATATTTCTGCTTTTCCTGCATAATTGAGATAATTCCTTTCTCAGGATTATAAACCATTGAAGCCCATTCGGGATGTCCGCTGTAGACTAATCCTCTATCAATATAATTATGCCCGGCACAAAAAACATTTAATGATGCATCTACTTTTATGCCTAGTTCATGGCCTCTTTTAATGAAATATCCCAAATAGTCAAAATCACCACAAGGAGCCCCTTTCCACTCTTTCATCTGTGGATCATAAGCACTTTTATATAAAACTTCACCAGTGATTGGACGAATATCCACTACGACATGCGTAAAGCCTAATCTACTTAATTTCTTTAGATAGAAATCAATAGAGTCTTTATGACTGAAACGTTCAAAATTAGCTTCAGCATCAATCCACATCAATGCCGGCTTACGTTTAAGTACCTTCTCCTTTTTATGCTGAACACCCATACATATTGCAGGGACAAGCAACAGGCACAAGAAAAAACTTTTAAACAATCTCATAACATTAATTATTTTGAATGGTTTATCACTATACGAAACGGGGATGCAGGTAAGCCTGCATTATTAAAGAAATCACCTATCTTATAATTCCGAAAACAATAACGGACTTCTATAGGATTAACAATTGAATCATTCCACACTTTTACAGTGGAGGTTGATGGTATAATTTCAGCCTTTGCCGAAACAAAGACACTGTCTTTTCCTGCTATTTCAAACCCCGCCAATTGCTGATTCTCCGGATTCAGCCCATCTTCTCCATAATCAAAGTTCAGCTCTACAACCGAGCCATTCAACTTATAAGAGTTTATGATAGGTCCCGAACATTGAAAACCTTCATGCCCATATGTCTTTGATAAAGCCCAATAAGCCAATCTTTGACCTATTTTTATTTTATAAGGAGTATGTATAAATATCTCACTACCGGCATCACCGGTTGTTACCATACCTACATCAGGAACTTCTTTCATCAAATCAAGCTGCACTTGTCGAAACTCTGCCCAATCAAGTTTATCACTTCCTTCACTTTGCCATGGAGCTAACTGCACATAATAAAAAGGTAAATGAGGAGACTTAAAGAAATCCCTCCACTGAGAAGCCATAGCAGGGAAAAGTTTCTTATACAAGGCTGGGGAAGGACTATTCGCCTCACCTTGATACCAGATAACACCTTTAATAGGGAAACCTTTCCATGGATTCACCATTGCGTTCCATAGCAAGGTGGGAGTTCCGGCAGTCCAATCAAACTGCTTTTGATTTACATCCGGTAACTGAACTTCAGAGAAACTTTTTAATGTCTCCTTATCCATCCAAGCCTCTATTTTGGACATACTCCATGAACAATTTATTAATCCTACAGGCACATCCAATGCTGTCTGTAACATATCCCCAAAGAAGTATCCAACTGCACTGAAATTTGCCACTTCCTTTGAAGACAATTCAGTCCAATGCCCGTCTATACCATCTGTACGAGGAGTTGTACTCCATGCATTCTTTACTGTGAACAACCGTAATTGTCTCTTGGAATTTGCTTGAGCTATATAAGGAAGGTTACCAAACACAGGCTGTCCTCTAAATCCTTTCACAGGCATTTCCATATTTGACTGTCCGGAACAAAACCAAACTTCTCCTATCAATATGTTTTTCAGTATAAGCGTTTCGCCATCTGAGAAAATTATTGAATATGGTCCACCGGCTTTAGGGGTAGAAACCTTTATGGAGAATGTTCCATTTTTTCCAATTGAAGTCACAATCTTCTTGTTACTCCAAGATGGTACAATAGAAAGAGTCTTTCCAGGATTAGCTTTGCCATAGAAGGTTACTTCCGATTGTTGCTGCAATACCATATTGCTACCCCATATCGAATGTAAAACAACTTTGCCCCAAGATCCTACAGAGAGCATCAACAGGAGCACAAACAAACCAAACTTTATATTACATCTCTTTTTCATAATTCAATTATAAAGTAATGAAGTTTCACAAGTGTAAAAGTATTCTTTTGTTTCCTCAAAAACGATTTCACATCTGTGAAACTTCATTTATAAAATCACAAATCAATGACATCCAAGTATCTTATCGGATGATTCCGTTCTACTTCTATTTCATTTACTTGCAAGATAACATTTTATTTATAGCGTTGAGTATCCCACCATACACGGACATTCGATCCATCACCCTTATTACTATTCAACGATGACAAGCTTGCATTAGGATTACTCTTTGTTTCCTCATCTACATAGCGAAGCTTCTTAATGAATTGATTCTGAGTAGGATCAATTGTTGGCTCATCGCTCTCTACAACAGGAGTTAACTTAGGATATCCTGTACGTCTGAACTCACTCCATGCTTCGATACCGTTAGGATAAACAGCTAACCATTTTTGAGTAATGATTTGGTTTAATTTTGTTTCCAACTCTGCTGATTCATCCCATTTAACCGAACCTGTGGTAATGTAAGTATTATCATCTGATGTACTATACAAGCTTGCTTCTGATACGGATGAACGTTCATCTGCAAATGAAGCTCTTATTCCATCTTCATAGTCAGCCTGCGCCGTACCGGCTCCACTCCATCCACGTAAGGCAGCCTCAGCTTTCAACAAACATACTTCAGCATAATTCATCACTTTCATTCTTTTACTTAATAAAAAGTTGCTAGGTTCTGTTCCTGCAGAATTCCATTCAGGACAAGCATATAAACCCCATACATAGGAATTATTATCAGGAGCATAATTACCGGTAAGAGACGTACTTGCAAGACCATTCGGAATTCCTTGGTATTTTACTGATGATGTTCCGGCAACATATGCTCTTGTTTGTCCGAACCAAATAGAAGTACGAGGATCAAGAACTGTACTGGTGTTCTTCAAGACATTCTCCATCGTCTTACTCATCGTAAACTCACTCCAACCACTAATTTGGTAAAGAGGATATCCATTTGAACCATTTCCGGTAATCTTTACACCGGCATTGTCATCATTGCTTCCCATTACTCCTGCAGCCAAAGCAGCTTCTCCTTCAGTCTTAGCCTTTGCCGGATCAATGTAATATAGGCGCAATGCATATCTCAATCGAAGAGAGTTTGCTAATTTAATCCATTTGGCAACACTGCCTGAATAGATTAAATCTTTATCGCCTGAACAATCGGCCTGTGTATCATCACTCTCATGAGCCTTTAGAGCTGCTACGGCTTCAGTTAATTCATTAAAGACATCATAATAAATGCTCTTTTGAGAATCATAGGTGGGTTGAGAATTTCCTACCGAAGCTTCGGAATAGGGGATATCCCCAAAAAGATCCGTCATACTTGCTGTGCATGAAGCAGTATATATACGCATCATTTGATAAATGTTGGAGTAAATGGTATCCGTCTGAGCAGTAGTCTTCACTACCTTCAAATATTTCAGCACTCCATTGTAATACGGAGTCCAAAATCCATCGGTGATCCATGAACTATTGTATGTATAACGGTCCGCAGAGAAATAAGTAGCGGAATTCGCTAAATATTGAGAATATAAGTTGGTATGCAAGTTATCACCAACCTGATATGCCCATGAGTCTACATGGATACCGGTTTCTTCCACATACGGTAATATGTAAGCCGGACTCGCATCATCAATTGACAGTGGATTCGTATTCATTTTATCGAAGTCACTTGTACATCCGGTCGCAAATATAGTGGCTAATAGCCCTAGTATAATATATCTATATCGTTTCATAATGCCTTATTTTTTTAAAATTTTAAGTTTACTGCAAAACCAAAAGATCTAACAGGAGGTGTTGAACCAAGTTCAAAAGCTTGAGCATAATCAGAACGGGTATATGCACCTTCCGGATTCACAGGAGCACTCTTGTATATATAGAATAAATCTCTGGCTACAGCTGTAATCTTTGCTGATTTTATAAAAATATGTTTCAACCATAATGAAGGTAATTGATAGCCTAATGACAATTCACGCAGTTTTATATAAGTGTTCTTATACATGAAAGCTTCACCTACTCCATAAGGTCCTGCTATAGAAGTATAATATTTTTCAGCTGTTGTCTTCACAGTATTTGCTTCGCCTGTGGATGCACTCACACCGGATACAACCATACCATCACGTCCTGTCAAAGTTTTGGTTGAATTACCAAACTCACAAGCATAATTGTCTGTCATTGAAATGAAATCGCCACCATAGCGCATATCAACCAATGCACCAAATGTAAGATTCTTCCATTGCAAATTGTTATTGATAGACCCTGTCCATTTAGGCATCATGTTACCTATAACTTGATCCGATTGTGTTTCAGGCAAACCATTGTCATCTATAAGAATGTGGCCCTTCGCATCTCTTTTATAAGCGATGGAGACAATGTCACCCATACTGCCACCTTCATTAACTACAACCTTTCCTATACGTATCTCACCAAGTTCATATTGCTTGATTTCATCATCCAACTTCACACACTTGGTACGATTCATACCCCAGTTCAAGTTTATATCCCATTTCCAATCCTTTGTTTTAATAGGAGTACCGCTAAGCATCACTTCATAACCGGAACTTTTTATCTTACCGGCATTAATATTCTTTGCTGTATATCCTGAAGATTGAGGCATATTAATGCTCAAAATTTGATTTACAGTGTTTGAATTATAATAAGTAAAATCCAAACCTAAACGACCTTTGAACATTTGTAGTTCCAAACCTGTTTCATAAGAATTTGTCTCCTCTGGTTTCAAATTATACAATGGATAAGTATCTGATAGTTTTACTTTAATTACATCCGAGTTTACTTTATCGGCTGAAGTATATAGACTATACGAATTAGTCAATTTGTAAGGGTCTGTATCATTACCCACTTTGGCCCATGATCCTCTCACTTTCAAATAAGATATCTGACTAGGGAGATTGAACATTTCAGACAAAATGCCACTCAAACTTACTGAAGGATAGAAATAAGAACGATTGTTTGCCGGTAATGTAGACGACCAATCATTTCTTCCGGTCACGTCCAAATACACCATACTTTTATATCCAACCGATCCGTTAAAAAAGACTGATTGTATCTCTTTCTGACTGTAACTTTCAGTATCAGTAATTGTAGATCCATTTGCTAATGTTACCAATCCCGGTATTACAAACGCTCCAGTTGAACCGGACATTTGAGTATTCGTTTGGCGTTCAACAGAAGTTCCTAAATTTGCCGATACAGAAAACTTACCGAAGTTCTTATCGAAACTTAAGATTGCATCTGCATTGAAATCTTTATTCGTAACAGTAGCTCTTGAATATTGCGATCCTGTAGAAGTTTTATCTCTTATTTCATTGTAACCTCTTATATCATCTGTATACCAGTCCATACCAACACGTCCGGTCAAGCGCAAATAATCAGTAATATGAGCCGATGCACTGATCTGTCCAATAAGTCTGTCACGCAAGCTTTTATTACCATTCTGAGAAAGTATCATGCCATAAGGATTGGAATAAGCTTCATTCGCTCCTGTCCAATTTACCAAATAACCATCCGTTCCTACCGGATTTTGTAAATCCTGCAAGCGGATACTTCTTGGCATTTTCACAAATTGATTCATCAAGCCATATTCTCCTTGGCCGGGTGCATTCGTATTTGCTTCGTGCATATAACTTAATTTCACTCCTACAGTCAACACCTTATTTTTCATTTCCGTATTCAAGTCATAATATTGTCTGTTAAGAGAATGGTTAGGAGTAATATCTTGATTACGGGTATCCGTAGCAGAGAAACGCCCTGTTATATTTTGTGCGCCGCCGGTTGCAGTAATCGAGTTTGAATAATTAGTTCCTGTCCTATAGAAATCGCTTATATAATCTTTCTGAGGCAACATAGCATAGGAAGAATATCTTGTATCTCCATATTTCGTATTGCGCCAGTTAGAGATCATCTGTCCTTCCATTTTCGGTCCCCAGCTACCATATGAATCTGCGCTGAAAGTTCCTCCGGTTCCCTGTCCATATACATTTTGATAATCATAAGAGTTATATGCCTGCGTCAAAGTTAATGCTCCATTATACTCCAACTGCAAAGGTTGACCCTCTTTTCCTTTTTTGGTAGTCACAATAATTGCTCCACTCTGCGCCCTTGATCCATAAAGTGCAGCAGCATTAGCACCTTTAAGTACAGATATAGTCTCAATATCTTCAGGATTTATCTGTGAAGCTGCACCTGCACGGTCCGCATTACCCCATTCATAAGCCGTTTCTGAAGCACTATCATTTATAGGGAATCCATCAACGACCCATAACGGCTGATTGTTTCCACTTAAGGAACTCAAACCACGTAATACGACACGGGTTGATCCACCAACACCTGTACCGGATTGAGAGATTTGTACACCTGCGATTTTCCCTTGCAATAAGTTGGCAACACTTATAGATTTATTCTCACTCAATCCTTCTGTCCTTACTTCTTGCATGGCATATCCCAAGGCTTTCTTCTCGCGTTTAATACCCAATGCAGTAACAACCACTTCATCCAATTGCTCAACAGACGAGCTCAGCACCGGGTTAACGGCAGCACGACCATTAATAGGTTCCTCATGAGCTTCATAACCGATAAAACTGAAGATCAAAGTAGCCTTGTCACTTGGTACCGTAATACTGTATTTACCATCAATATCGGAAATACTTCTCACTGACGTTCCTTTGATTTGAATAGTCGCTCCGGGGATCGTTTCTCCACCCTTGTCACGAACAACTCCTGTAATTGTAATTTTCTGCTGCGACGTTTCTAAAACACTCTGTGCCGGTATACTCGCACTTACCCTTAGTATACCCGTTCCCAACAACAGCCATATAAATACAGCCTTCTTGGGAAACCACTTCTTTTGTTTAGCATCTCTTCTCATAACTTCTCATTTTAAAAATTTTATACATATAGTTCAACTATATGCTTTCCACGGTAAAAGATTAATAATTCCCACACAAACATGGGTTTATAGAAAATAAGGAAATAAATGTCACATTATAATAATCATCGCTTATGATCGCAGCAACAGTCTATATTCGCTTTATATAAACATGCCCGAAACGATCCGTCACTTTCACTTGTATTGTTGCATTCGCATCTCTCGGAGTCGCCTTAAACAAATGTTCGGTAGGCGTAGGAGATATCCAATCATATTTTACTTTCGTCGTATCACTGCAAAAAGCCTCAGCTGAAGGATCGTATCCGGTAAAGTGAGTCATCTCGCCCATTACCTTACCATTCTCAATCCATTCCACTTTCCACTTCTTATCATAGTTCCACACATTTGCAATAATATCATTAGGTTGCTCTTTGGAAGCTCCCACAGGGTATACCCTCATCTGATAATCTTTGGAATAACCCGAACTCTTATAATACCATTTGACATTGCTGCCATCCACTTCAAACACTCCATATCCCCGCGGAGTACCGTCAAGGCAGATGTCCGATTGCCACCATGTGCCACATACCGCTGCTACATTGTGTTCCATCATACTGTCACTGAAGCAAATATTCAAGTTGTAATGCATGTGACCGGTGATGAAATGAGTATCATAATCTTTAAAGAATTTATGAAGTGCCTCTGCGTTCACAGTCTGATCGGCAATCATATTATAATCGTACTTGAATGTAAGCTCTTTTTCTGTAAGACGCGTGGGCATGTGCATGATCACAAACACCAATGAACCTTTAGGAGTATACTTTAAATCTTCCTCCATCCACCTGAATGTTTTTTCATCTACATAACCTAAATAATAGAATTCACGTCCTATATAATAATTGTTGTCTATAACGATGTAATGCGCTTTACCTTTGTTGAATGAATAATGCTGAGGCCCGAAATAATGCTCAAAGGTGTGATATGAAGTTTCAAACGAACGTCCATAATAATCCATATCATGATTGCCTATTACTCTATAAATCGGTACGTCTATGGGAGACGCTTTTTTGATGTACGACGGATACAATAGAGGAGAATCTCCAACAATATCGCCACAATCAACTCCAAAAATATCTTTGTCTGCGTTTTCTTTTATAAGTTGTTTGCAGTCGGTCACTACACTGTTGTATGTATCCAAGTCTTTCTCTGAAGTTACTTGAATATCCGCTTGCACAAAGAAGACGTGTTTATCATCTCCTTTCGGATTTTTCTTGAGAATGAAATTATAACCTTTCGTCTTCCCTTGTTCCAATTCTTCGTAATAGCGGGGAATGGTGGTATCTCTGTCCGTTAAATATCCCGACGGAGTTGATATATATACATATTTCGATCCTTCAGACCAAGATAACTGATAATATCCACTCTGATCCGTACGGGTACAATGTATGCCGTTTGTTACAACCACACCTGCAACTGCCTTACCGGCACACGTCACACGCCCTTGTATAAACGAATCCGCAAAAGCGAATGTTCTTCCAACACAAAGCAATATAAGAACTAAAATATACCTTTTCATCGACATCACATTCATTGTTTTTTTATAAATGGCACAGCACCCGAATACTCAAAGTGCCGTGCCTAAATCACAGAAACACCTTACTAAAATCACTTATTACCAGCTAATTCTTCTAATACCTGCCAACATTGATACAAACCTCTTGGAACATGGAAACATCCTTTCCATTTTCCTCCTTTCAAAGGTAGTAATACATCTCCTCTACGATCTAAATAGCCAAACCATTCAGGATATTCAGGATCTTTGAAATGGCTCCATACATATTCATGTACTATTTCAAACCACTCCAAACATTTTTTATCTCCGGTAAGTTGATAACCTTTCAGCATCGAAATCAATGTTTCAATATGCACCCACCAAAGTTTCTGGTCCCATTCCAATTGTTGTGTGGGATGACCCAAACGATCCTTGAAATAAAAGATGCCTCCGTACTCTTTGTCCCATCCATATTCAGCCATGATCAAAGCCGTATCCTTTGCTTGTTCTATCAAATCGGGACGGTTCAAACGTTTACCCAAATCCATAATAAACCACATTGCCTCTATCGAGTGTCCCGGATTCACCAAGCGACCGTCCATCGAGTCACTTAAGTTTTCACCATCTACAGTCACATTTTCAACAATAATGCCTCCTAGTTCAGGACGACGAAATACATCCATCACCTCATGTACACAGGTATCAATGGTTTTCTGCATAAAGGCGGGATCAAGCAACGGTTCTATCTCCAACGCAAGATTACAAAGAATCATCGGAAGAGCGAAGTTCTTCAATTCGCGTGTTCCGGGATGAATCTTGTTCCATTTTCCTTTTGGATTGCCCACCTTTGAGAGTATGATATCAAAAGTCTTCTTGGCTATTTCCTCATACTCCTTGTTGCCGGTAGCAATGCTCAATTGACCGAAAGCCATTGTAGCAAAGGTATACGAGAATATATTATACGGTTCCACTAAAGGATTACCTTCACGATCAAGAGAGAAATACCAATTAAGATTCCCATCATGACCATACTTTTTCATAAATTCAGCCCCCTGAACAGCACAATCCAACCACTCTTGTTTTTTCGCTACATTATTATATAGCATGGAAAACATCCATATTTCCCGTCCTTGCAACCATACAAACTTATCCGTATCAAACACATTTCCCTGACGGTCGAGACATGTGAAGTAGCCCCCGAAATCTTTATCCTGAGACTTTTCGAGCCAGAAAGGAAGAACACTGTCAAAGAGTTCATCCTTATACTGATTTGCAATCTTTTTAAAATCCATATTGATTCGTTTTAAATTTAATTGTTCATTTAGTTTTGTTCCAATAACGTTCTATCTCTTCGAGAGACTTGCCGGTGGTTTCAGGTACTAACTTCCAAACAATAAGCATATACGGAACACACATCACGGCAAATAAGAAGAAAGTGCCTGCAGGTGTTAGGTTCTTCAACATCCATGGAGTAAGTTGCCCAATCAAATAAGTCCCTATCCATAATGAAAAGCCTGCAACCGACATGGCCAAGCCTCTGATTTTGGTAGGATACATTTCCGATAGCAACACCCATATCACAGCACTGATTGATGCTGCGCAACAAAAAACATAGAACAAAAAGAATGTGAGAAGAAATGTACTTGACAATCCCCATTCTTTACCATACATGAAATAAGTACCTATAAGTAAAAGAGAGACAATCATGCCGGATACGCCATAATAAACCAATGTTTTACGTCCGACCTTGTCTATAATAATTGTTGCCATAATGGTGGTAAGCACATTCACCAGACCCACCAACGTTTGATAGAATAAAGAATCACCGCCCGAGAGGCCGGCTTGTTCAAAGATTGACGGACCGTAGTACAACACGGCATTCACGCCCATAAACTGCCCTAAGATAGCAATACACACACCTATAATTACAGCTTTCATTATTCCCGGCTTCAGCAACATAGTCCATTCGGACTTCTCTGTTGAAGCACTCATTACTGACTTTGTTTCGTTTAATTGCGCCGTAGCATCTTTGACAGATACATATATTTTGTTCAGAATATTTTGTGCCGTCTTATCTTTACCGTGAGAAACCAGCCAACGCGGGCTTTCAGGAATGAAGAAGATAATAATGAAGAATATCAGTGCCGGCAAAGACTCCATACCCAACATGCCTCGCCATACTTCCAAAATAAACACTTTACTCAATAGACCGGAACTCAATACCGCTCCGCTTAATGACCATTGCAACAATTGGAAATTAGCTAAATAGGCTCCTAAGAATCCTACGGTCACAGCCAATTGATAGAGAGAAACCAAACGTCCCCTGTAATGTGCAATGGCTATTTCCGATATATAAAGAGGTGATATGATAGATACAATACCTATACCGATACCACCAACGATCCTTGAAATAACAAGTTGTTCGAAACTTCCACTCACGGCACAACCTACACCGGACAATGCAAACAAGATGGCTGCCATAAGCATCACTTTCTTCCTTCCATATTTGTCGCTCAAAATACCTGCGAACATGACTCCGCCAATCGATCCCACCAAAGCACAACCTACATACCAACCTTGTTGTATGGTATCAAGATGGAACTGGGCAGTCACTTGCGAAATGGTTCCTGAAATAACCGCGGCATCATAGCCGAATAAGAATCCGCCTACTGCTGCCACCACCGACAGGAAGGTCAAATAGCCAAAATTTATATTTTCTTTCATACCTATTGATCAAATTTCAAAATACTCTCTATATCTGTCATACAAATGTCCGGCTTGTATATATGCTGATTGAGGACTCATGAAATGAGAAAACTCAAACGTGATGGCCTTATCATATTTGGCTCGCTTAGCTGCCTCAAGTTTAAGGCGAAGCTTATCAAACTTGATCGGTAAGAAATTAATAGGCATATCCCTATCGAATGTTTCGGCATTCGTCCAGCATTGCATATTGTATTTATCAGCAAGTTTCTTGTTCACCGTGAAGAAAGCATCCAGTTCGTCATAGTCGATGTGTCCATCTTGAAAAGCACAAGCATCTACCACATCATGGATACCATCAAATATTTCGCCCCATTCACGTTCATGTTCTTCCACGGATATAGCATCCGCTTTAGTGAGCTGTTGTGTTCCCATCACTGCTTTCTTCCCATCAATCCAAGGAGAAATAAAAGTGGGAAGACCACCTGAAACATCTTTACATTGTTTGCCCATTGCATGGAATGAACTAATAGCTCCTTTAGTTTTCCTACTAATTTCGCCACTGATGTACCAACCTTTGAAACTCTTATACTTTGTTCCGTAACGCTGCCACACCTCATCAATTACATATTTATTATCTTCAATTTCCCACGACAAATCACCTGTATCCCAATATCTTCCCGAATCATAGAGTCCAAAATAGAATTTCATTCCATACTTTTCCGCTAGGCGAAGATACATGTCAAGCAAATCAACCGAAGGCATATAACATCCTTTCTTCAGTAAGTAAGGCGAAGGATAAGTAATGAATTTACGATATCCTGAACGAATCATTATTACGGTGTCAATGCCGATCGCTTTCATATGCTGAAAATCTCTGTCCCATTCCTTCAATCCCCAGTTTTGATGAGGTATATCGTGTGATATTTCATCCAGGAAAGTTCCGGTAATATTCAGTCCGTTCTTCTTTGGTACAATGAGTTTGCCTGCTTCGGCTTTTAAGGGAGTGGAAGATACTTTAGGCAACACACGCCCATCTTCCGCCAGTAGCGATGGGGCAATCATGGCAGATGCACCTGCCAAAACAGCCTTCTTTAAGAAATCTCTTCTATTTGTCGCTTTCATATGTTCTTTCGTTTTTAGATTACTACAAATTTAATGTATTTATTTATTAACTACAAACTATTTAATAAATATTTTATTCTATATATTAGAAGTATTTAAAATAATAGTATTTAACCTCCTATGTATACTAAAGAAGCTTACTATTACTCATTAACAACCTATTCTCCTTACACATTGATACCAGCCAAAGATGCAATGGAATCTGCTCGTTGCTGCAATGGATTCCTTCATCTTCCCACATCAAAAACTTATTTCTACAGCCGTAGAAATGCTTTTCCACATTCGTAAAACAGTCGTGCCACGGCCGTAAAAATGCTTTTCTACAACCGTAGAAAATGAAAATGCATACGAGCATTTCATAGAATACTCCTTTGTATCGGATGTTTTGGCCGTTTTCATACAATGGTTTGCAAGTGGCATTATTTCACGGTCTTCAAATAGTTATCAATACCTGTCTTCAACGCAGCCCAATAATCATACTTTTTGACATGGCAAATATCGAATAAGAAGTATCCGTTACCGGCATTGATGCATGCATCTACGGTTTGAGGTATCTTGGCAGATTGTCCACCATTCGTCCAACCTGTAGCATTGCCTACATCCGGTCCGCCTGCAAACTTCACATCTCCCTTTAATAAGTTCGTTGCATTTGTACAAAAACCTTGCATTGTCCATTCACCCGTACCATATATATTATCTGTGGAAGCATAAGCTCCAAGCAACATAAAATCCAAATGATCAGCATAGCCGTAAGTACTGTAATCTGCAGTTGCCCATGTAGGATAATCAGCAGCAGTGTTGTATTTAGGGCTTGCCCAATTCACTCCCGATTCATAATAAGTGGAATACCACGCTCCAACATAAGTGCCGAACTTAATGGTATCATTGACGGACTTAACAGCTGCGCGAGCTTTTACCACGAAATCATGTATTACTTTTACCCTGAATTCCAACCATTTCTTAAAGTAAGTTGGTTGAGTTGATGGTAAAGAAGTGGTTCCGGGCAACATGATATCACTGGGATAATTAGTTACTTTAGTACCGATATACGATTCAAACTTCTGCCTTGACTCATCAGAGAAATCACTCATCATATCGTCATATCTACAACGATCCAAGAAGATTCCATCGAGATTGTATTTTGCTAAATCCTTCAACAGCTGAAGAACAAAAGTCTGCACGTCATCATTTGCCGGATTCAAAAATTTAGTTCCATATGTATTGTCGGGATCATTCGTTGAATTCAAATCCATCTCATTGGTAAGTCCTGACGACATATTAAGTGTGGTTGCCCATCCTTTTTTCGAACTGTCTCTAAAAAGCATACCTTGCTCACCCAATCCGTAGGAGTATAAGTTACCACCGACGAAAGTATCGATTGAAGCATTTACTTTCAGTCCCAACTTATGACCGATATCAATAAATGCTTGTAAATAATCCCAGGTTGCGGTGCGTTGATAAAATTGATAAACGGATCCGATCCATACATCAAGCTTCGTCACTTGATCAACGGCCGAAGTGCTAAAGAGAGCATCTCCCATCGAAGGACGAACGTCAACAACAATATCCGTGAATCCTGCATTTTTAACTTTAGTCAAGTCACGCTCGATATTATCTTTGCTATTAGCATAATCAGGGAAATTGGCACATGCATCAATCCAAATATATCGAGGTTTCGCCTTGGTTGAAGTAGAATCATTTCCCCAAGCCCATGCAGGAGTGTCTCCATTGGAAGAGCCGCATGATGTGGCTACTAACAGAAGCACGAACAATAAGCTTAATACACCTTTTCCCATACTTTAATTATTATGCTGCTGATTTTACTTCAAACCAACAGCTGTTACTACCTTTCTATCGGAATTATCACTCGGTTGTATCGTCTCTTTTCCATTGACCAACATGCAACTGGATCCGCCTCCATCTAAATTCATTGCTTCTGTACATCCTAATGAAAGCATGATTGTAGCCACATCACCAGTGGTGAATCCTCCAACTCCGGGAGTCATATTGCGACCTTCACATACAAAGAATATCATTTTCTTTCCACTAGTTATACCGATTGCAGAACGAGGTTGATTGGAAGTAGGGTCTATATCCAACAATTCTTCTTGATACGTATTCTTAATCACTTTATTCTTTATCAAGACAGGACCTCCGCCAATCATTGTTGTACCGCTAAACTTAGTAGCTCCACTTGGGAAAGTATCACATGGAACTGCAAGAGGAGTAGTACCGTATTTATTAGCAGCCGGTTGCGGGTAAGAATAAGTAACATGGCTCTGCGTTGTATAAGTCCATGTGGTCGCATAGGTTCCATCAGACAACAGTCCGAATGCACCACGTGTCGGATAATACAGAGTGACCCAATCTTGTGAATCAACCTGATTACTGGGACAAATCACTTTCCCGTTGCGACAAATGAGGCTTAATGAAACGCCATTATAGAAGAATCCTCCATTCAACACAATAGAATTGGAAGTATCCTTATAAAAGTCACTTAGATACTTATATCCCGTAGAATCACCAAGCACTGAAAACGTTGCTTTACTTAAATCCGCCACAGCAATATAAGCAATGGCTTTCTTCCCTTGTAGCGAATCAGGAGCTTTATACAGGTTTATATAGCTGGGCAGCGTGCCATAGGTACTTGAAACATTTTTCCATCCTAATGCCACAATACTGGAATCAGCGGTACTATCTCCACTTTTCCAATACCACTCAGGCGTTGATCCGTCACTTGAACTGCATGACACACAAATGAATGCAAACAGTGACAACATAAAAAAGGTGTATCTTCTCATAATATTTAGAATCTACTTATTATTTAATCTTAAAGAAGAGGATGTCTTCTGAAACTAAGGAACACCCTCTTCTTCATGTATTAATTGATTATTTATCTATACAATCAAACTCATAGCAGCCCAAAGTCTTGCAAGCGTTGTCGATATAGAACAAGCATAACTTATATCCATTTGAAGCGGATTGCAATAATACATCACCTGTCCTCGGTTCTGAAGGATCCGATGCATTATAGGAAGTGATGCTTGACAACTTGAATGCCAACGATGAACTTGTATCCACATTGCCTGTAAATGATGACAGACTGGTCACATCATACAAATATATGCTGGAATTCATGCCCCATTGCGGGAAATATCCTACACTATAAAGAACCATATAATGAGCATTGTTGAATGTACGTGAATCAAGTATACCATTGTTCATGCCCCATGCTGATCCATCACTTTGTGCACTAAGTGTTGATGTCACTGCATTGCTACCATTCAGATAGTAAACATTGTCGTTACCACCATCATAATGTCCTACAAATGATCCATCCGATACACTTGATGAGCGATATACCACTTTAGCATCACCATCTAAACCACCCCAGGTACTGACGCCACTTAGATTAATAACTTCCGGTGATTGTAGAACTCCATTGGTAACGATCCATCTTACATATGCACTTGAGCCACTTACACCGGTACCATCAAGAACGGATGTGATAATTGCATTCGTACTCAAATCACCCTGTACTGACATACGAGCGCCCATCGGGAATCCTGTCGTATTATTAAATGTAATATACGGTGTAGGTGCCGCTGTAGCAGATTGTGTCTTGTAGATCTTCAACGTACTGCCGCTCTGCGCATAATTACTAATCAACATATTGCTACCTTCATCGCTAGCCACACATCCATCAGCTGAAGCATTACCTAATGTAATAGTTCCTATTTTTGATCCGGTAGACTTATTGAAATATAATGGTGTACTGCCATCTCCATAATCCACTACTAGATTGTTTCCAACTGCAGCTAAAGTAGGATGAGAAACATCCGGTAATCCCATTGTAGTAAGATCAACCGTAAAAGCCGATTTCTGACTACCTGAACGGAAGCCATAAGCAATCTTTGCAGGAATAGCCTTCACTACTTTATAAACAGCAGATGCAGTTCCATTATTTGCTGTAACAGTAAATCTTACAGTATCATTATAATTCAACTCCTTGGTAGGATCCGGAGATATTGTTGCATGAGGAGATAACGATACGGTTGCTTTACAAGCCGACAAGTCATCCGCTGAAATCAAAGAGATAATCTTCGTATCTTGATCAATTACACCGGTTAATCCTTGGTCTGCCAATGCAAAGCTTAATAGCTGACATTTGCTTGATTTTACTCGTTCGCCTGTAATGACAATCTTTCTCGAATTACCCTGCTCATCGGTATAAGTAAACTCATTATCTTTGGTCAAATCAAGCACACCAAGTATAGGTGAAAGCGTGCAATTGGATTGCAATCCGGCTTGAACCTTCATAGCCGTCATGTACTTATCAGTAGTACTATCAGTCTCTTCCGGATAATAATAGGGTACCGGAATGACAAATCTGCTTACCGATTGATCGGGTATAGTATATACTTCGGCCTCTTTACCTACATACGTTCCGGAAGTAAATATTGCCGTCAAGCTGGTAGGTCCTTCATTTTTTGCTGTCGGATTCACAAAATCCATATCTCGACAACCGAAAAGAAAGACCAAGGCTCCACAAATCATATATATTGTATTATTCCTTTTCATAATCATTCTTTATTAATATCATTTCCAATTATCATATTGACTAACAGCCGTATTATCCTCTACTTCCGATATAGGCATCGGGAACTGATACATCTTTGAAGGAAATTCCCTATCTTTTCTATCACATTCAACATAACTGTAAGTAAACGAACCATCGGCATTCTTAACTATTTTCAATCCATGTGTACGATAATTAGTGAATGCGGTTGATGCAAGTCCCCAACGTCTCATGTCCCAATAATACAAATCTTCAAAAGCAAGTTCCACCTTTCTTTCTTGACGAATGGCAGCCATTAACTCATTACCGGTTTTATCTGTGTAAGGTAATCCCACACGACTACGAACTTGCCTTAAAGCAGCATTTGCATCTTTGGTATCACTGGTTTCATAACATGCTTCAGCATAATTGAGTAATACCTCGGCATAACGCAATACAGTCCAAGGTTGAGTACTGTTTTGAGTAGTAGTGAAATGATGACTCTCATCCACAAGTTTACGTAAGTAATAACCCGTAGTAGTGCGTCCTTCCGGAGCAGCATCCGTCAACCAGGTACACCAGCCATCAGTACCATCAACATACGGTTGAATAGTACGGTTCTTCCATGTTGATCCGTTATAAAGAACTGTTGCAGCAAAACGAGGTTCCAACTTACTATATGGAGGAGTATCTGTTGTGCCTGCTGTTGTGTGCCAATCTGACCAATTCGGAAAGCCACTTCCATCAGCTAATTCATAAGATTCAACTAGCTCTTGCGTCGGTGTTCCAAAACCTCCCGTCATTGCATTTCCATCGTTTGCCTTATCACCTCCCGGTGCATAATAACTATCAAATGAATGATAGACAGAATAATTGCTTTGATCAAATCCATATTGAAGAATTGCTTCTGTGCTCCCTAGTTTAAAAGCATTTGCATAACTTGAAGTCAAACTATACAACCCCGACTGAATGACAGAATCAGCAGCAGCTTTGGCTACATCCCATCGTTGAGCATAAAGCATTGTCCTTGAAAGCATGGCAAAAGCAGCTCCTTTTGTGATACCATTATTAGGTACAGCACTTGCAGAAAGGTTTTCTGCTGCATATTTCAAATCGGCCTCAACGAAGTCCCATCCTTGCGACTCGGTACTCAGTGCCATTGTCTTAGAATATTTCGTAAGATCCTCATCATAGATTATAACCTCCTTGTATCTCTTCATTAAATTGAAATACAAAAAGCCACGAAAGAAACGCATCTGTCCCATTAAGCTTTTGGTTTCGGCATCTGTGAACGAGCTATATTTGTTCATACTGTAAATAGCTTCATTCACTCTACGAATATATTCATAGACCTTAGTCCATGAGCCTAAATAAGTATCAACATAATTCACAGACAGCGTAGTTCCCCCATAAGCGATCTCGCTGGGAATATAACATTTGGCATTGTAATTAGAAGATCCGTATTTAAATATATCAGTTAATCCTTCGGTCATTCCGGCAGAGCAATCACCATCACCAAAAGTACCGAGATAATAAATATAATGATAGAAATCATTAACAGCCAATTGCGCATAGGTTGCATTGCTCCATACCAGTTTATCGGATGCTGAATCCGTAGGGCTCAAATCCAAATAGTTATTGCATGAAGTCATACCCAGCATGGCTCCAAATAGTAATATATATATTCTTTTCAGTTTCATAGCTTATTATTTTTATGAATTAGAATGTCAATGTAACACCACCCATAAATGTACGTTGTTGCGGATAATATCCGTTGTTCACCCTTGGAGATTCAGGGTCAATGCCTTGAGGTAAACCGTCAATTGTAAATATGTTAGAGCCTTCAACGTATAGTCTTAATCCCTGAATATCAATTTTAGAGAGCAATCGGCGAGGCAGACTATAACCTATCTGCGCTGATTTCAATCGAACATAATTACCATTACGCAACCAGAAGGTTGAAGCCAAGCCATTATCACCGCCATGAGTTAAGTTACCAATAGTTATACGAGGGAAATCACCATTTGTATTAGCAGCGCTATAAGCATTCTTTGCTAAATATAATGGAGAATTGGCATTTTCTTTAAACGTTTGTGTCCATACAGTGTTGTCATCGGATCCATTATAATAGGTACCTGTTAGTGAAACGTCAAACAATAGCCCACCGGTAAACTGTGCATTAAAGTCAAATCCATTCCATGAACCATTCAAGTTCAATCCAAAAGTTAGTTCAGGACGATTACTCTTACCGATCATGGTCTTATCATTTTCATCAATCACACCATTACCATCCAGATCCTTGTATTTGATATCTCCCACATTAGGACGTGTATTATACCAGGCAGAATTAGTAATTTCATCTTCCGACTTGAATAAACCTTCAGCAACCCAACCTAGATTGGCATCTACACTCTTACCTACTCTTTTACGCCAGTTTACGTCATTCGCGCCATCAGTATATTTCAAATAACGGCTTTTTGCATAAGTCATATTGCCATTTACTCCATAATCAAATCTCTTTCCAGCCAACATAAACTTGTTACGATGTCCTATGGTCAACTCTAAACCTTTTACATCCATTTTATCGTAATTGGCATATGTATAAAAATATCCACCCATAGAAGGAGGATAACCACCACCCTGTAGTATCAACATGTCATAAGTATAGTTATAGAATCCATCAACATCCATTGATAGCTTGCCTCCCCACATTGTAAAATCAAATCCCGTATTGTATGAAAGAGTTTTCTCCCATGTAAGACCAGGATTTGCCACGACTTTTGTATAAACAGCATTGGCTAATGTACCATTCTGCACAATCTGACCATCAAATCCGTATGTACTCAGATAAGAGTATTCTGGTACACCAGCATCATTTCCTAACAAACCTATTGATGCACGGATTTTCAGATCATCCAGAAATTTCCAGTTTTCCATGAAACCTTCTTTAGATATACGCCAAGCAGCAGATGCCGATGGGAAGAATCCCCAACGCTTGCCACTCACATTTCCGATAAATTTATAAGAGCCGTCATAACGTCCGGTAAATTCAGCCAAATACTTATCTGCATAATCATATTTCAAACGATAAACAAATCCTGCACTTCTTGATTTATCACTCGAACCGGAAATAGGACTACTAGTTGCTGTAGACAAACTTAATTCAGGTAAATCTGCAAAACTTAGATTCTTTCCATAAGCAGAGAAACTATAGCTGGAATTATCGTGCAACTCGATCAGAGCGAGTACATCTATATTATGTTTTCCGAATGAGTGGACATACGTAGCGCTGCCTTGCCCCACCAGATTTGTATAACTAGACTCACCTTCACCCATATTAATTCCATCTGTTGTACCTCGAGGGTCAGCTGTTTTTGTAGCTGTCCAGGTAGCAGTGGATGTAGGTGTTGTAAAAGCATAAACATAATAAGGAGTATTCAGGTTCTTATTGTGTGAAGATTCATAGTCATAAGAACCATTTATTTTCAAGGATAATCCCTTTAAGAAAGGAACATCATATTGCAATGAAATATTTGATTGAATATCCAAGCTGTTGGTCTTCTTGTAACCTGACTCATAAATAGCAGCCAACGGACTGTTTGCCAAGCTTGTATTCTTTTGAATGGTTGCAGTATACAATCCATTATACTTTTCAGGCAAATAGGGATGCATCATAATAGCTTGATGGGCTACGGAAAGCCATCCTTCTTCTGAATCACCCGCATCTGTTCCTCCGGATGAATACCCCGGAGTATGACGCTTACCCACATTTCCGGCAAGCCCCAAGTTCAAATGCAAATTCTTTGCTACTTCTGCATCAATATTGGCACGTAGATTATAACGTTTATAAGTAAATTTATCTATGTTACCGTTCTGATCCATAAAACCTAAAGATGTATAATAACGAAGTTTTTCAGTTCCACCTTGAGCTGTGATACTATGCTTTTGGTTTGTACCTGTTCCAAACACCTTTTTTATATAGTCCACATTATCCCAACCATCTGTAGGATCACCATTGGTCATAGCTTTTACATTATCTTGCGAAAATATTGGAGTATATTCAGATGCTGATGAGATAGTTCCATTTGCCAGTTTGTCCATCATATCACCCATATTATAATAATAAGCGAATTGAGGACCATTCAAAAATTTGGGGAAGTTGGCATTCGTTGATACACCATAAGAACCATTGTAGGTTATTTGTGACTTCCCTTCTTTACCTTTTTTAGTTGTTATAATGATGACACCACCGGAGCCTTGCAAACCATAGACAGCAGCAGAAGCACCATCTTTCAAGACTGAAATACTCTCCACATCATTAGGATCAATGTCATTAATTGACCGCGGAATACCATCAACAATATAAGTAGCCGCATTAAGTGATCCACGCACACGTAATGATGCCTGGTCATCTCCCGGTTCTCCTGAAACCTGTACGGATGAAATACCCGGTAAACGTCCACCTAGTAGACTAGATACATTAGTTGAAGGTGTCTTAAGCAATTCATCGCCATTAATGGCAGATACAGCTCCGGTCAAAGAAGCCTTACGCTGTTTGCCATAGCCGACTACAACTACTTCACCTAAAGCAGATACATCTTCTTTTAGAGACACATTAATTACACTTCTGCCGGCGACCTTTACTTGCTGGGATTCCATTCCAATAGAAGTAAAGACTAACACGCTCTTTGGATTAACCTTCGCGTTATAACCTCCATTCATATCGGTAATTGTTCCTCGAGTAGTCCCCTTGACAGTAACACTTACACCAGGCATCGGTGCTCCAGAAGCATCCGTTACCGTACCATTAACAACTGTCTGTCCAAACACAGGAAAAGCGAAAAACACCAATAACAAAAATAGAAGTGTTTTCACCCATAAAAATTTTCCTTTTTTTAAGCCATACTTTGTCATAGACAAAAAATTAAAAGATAATTGACTAATATTTCTATTATATTCCTCTATTCAATGATTTTCAAAAGAGGGAAAAGAAGAACCACAAATAATTGTAGTATGTCCATATGCTACAAAAAGCACGTTATATTATCAATCACAAGATTTTATCAAAATTTGGAAAAAGAGAATCCAGTCCACTGGCAAGATCTATGAAATTATCAGCTACGATTGTAGCTAGGATCTGAGTATACGCAAAAAGCGATACATCAACAGCACATATAGTTCAACCATTTCGTTAACGGTCGCAATGTATATAGTATTTTATTATTTAGCAAGCATTTAATAAAATATTTTCATTATATTTTTCATATATACCTAAATTAATTAGAAAATAAAGGGAAACAAACAAAAGATGCAATGAAATGACATTTTCCTATATAGATATCATAATGATTCGTAATTTCAAATATATCAACGATATTTATCACATATAAATGCATAACTATCACAAATAGTCAAAATCAATCATTTACTCAGGTATTTCATTTATGTTATATTATATACAAAATATTTTAATAATACGCACTACTATGAAATGTATTTGTGGAAACAAAGAGGCTATTTATTGAATAAATAGCCCTAAATATCACTCAAATAATACTTTCGGAACACTATAGCCTACAAAAAAAATCAACTTGGAGACGTTATGTCTTTGTTTTTTGAAACAAAAGAACTACTTTTGCCCAGCGAAACAAAAATAATATATAACATGGACGACGGCCCGGAAAATAATTTTATTACAAATCTCATATAGTCAAGGTTTCACGGCTTTTGTACGTTCACTCCTTGCCTATATAGCAAAAACAAGGAGGTAATATGTTATCACTCACCAAACAATATTTCAGCTGCATAGTGCAGAATGGAATATACATTAATGATCCCACATTAATATATAAGGATTTATTCTTTGATCCTTATTCGTAAAGATGCTTTATGAGCACAAAATATTCAACAGCTATTTGTTGAATGTAATGTTCGTATGCCTTGTTCACAACAAACATTACGTAGCTCACTTTCAGCGGCCATTAGTGAATGGTTGAAAAATAATCTAACACAAAAATTCAATAACGATATTCTGAAATGAAATTATTAAATAAAGGAACAAAAAGGGGAACTCAGGCTAAAACGGTAAATGGCTTTAATGCAAATGCCACATTAAGATTGAAGAATGCAAGTCGCAGTGATTGTGATATGATTCATTCAATGCTTGAAAGTAATCCTAACGGTTTGACTGCCGAAGAGGTAGAAAATAGACAAGAAATATATGGAACAAATGAAGTTCACCACGAAAAAGCTCCGTCTTGGTTAAATCAACTATTGCATGCTTTTATTAATCCGTTTATAGGTATATTGGCTATTATTGCCATTGTTTCTTCTATCATAGACATTTGGTTGGCTAAACCTGGTGAACAAGATTATAAAACCGTAATCATGGTGGGTATAATGGTTATGGTTAGTGTTTTATTGCGTTTCTTCCAGGAATTCAAAAGCAACCACGCTGCAGAACAGTTGAAAAGTATGGTTGAAACGACAGCTACCGTATTACGAAAAGAAGAGGGAAAATCAGAAATCGATATTACGGATTTGGTTCCAGGAGACATCATTTATCTATCAGCCGGTGATATGATTCCTGCTGATTGCAGAATCATTCAATCAAAAGATTTATTTATCATTCAATCAATGCTTACTGGTGAATCATTACCTGTTGAGAAAAAAGGAACTCCTACAGATAATATAGAAAATAAATCCCCCCTTGAATTGGATAATCTGTGCTTTATGGGAACAAATGTGGTCAGTGGCACAGCCTCTGCTATCATTGTAAATACAGGCAGTCAGACTTATTTCGGTTCACTTAGTAAATCCATTGTGGATAAACGTGCCGAAACAAGCTTCGATAGAGGAATAAAGAAAGTAAGCTACTTATTGATCTCATTCATGTTAGCCATGGTCCCTCTGGTTTTCGTTATTAATGGTTTGGTCAAAGGGGATTGGTTGCAAGCTTTACTTTTTGCTGTAGCTATTGCCGTAGGATTAACACCGGAAATGTTACCAATGATCGTTACTGCAAATTTAGCAAAAGGTGCAGTGAGCATGAGCAAAAGAAAAGTTATTGTAAAAAGATTAGATGCAATCCAAAATATCGGTGCAATGGATATGCTCTGTACTGATAAGACAGGTACCCTCACTATGGACAAAGTTGTACTTGAAAGACATCTTAATATATATGGTGAAACGGATGAAGAAGTACTAAAATGGACATACCTAAATAGTTTTCACCAAACGGGACTAAAAAGCTTGCTTGATGTAGCCGTATTGGAACATGTTGAATTGCATGATTATTTGAACGTTGAAGAATCATTTACAAAAGTGGACGAGATTCCATTCGATTTCCAACGCCGAAGAATGTCGGTTATCTTGAAACAAGCAAACGGTAGACATCTACTGATTTGCAAGGGTGCAGTTGAAGAGATGCTTGACTTATGTTCCTATGCTTTTGAACCCGGAGAAAATAAAAAGTTGCATATCGAGACAGATAAGATCGTTCCTATCGATGAAACAGTCCGTAATCATATCCTCAATATGTCTAAGAATCTTAACAAAGAAGGATTAAGAGTATTACTCATCGCCATCAAAGAGTTTGATGATAGAGCATTGACTTATTCTGTTGAAGATGAAAAGGATATGGTAATGACAGGCTTTATCGGTTTCCTTGATCCGGCTAAACCTTCTGCTAAATTGGCTATTGAATCACTTCAAAAGCTAGGTATCAGCATCAAGATTCTTACAGGAGACAACGAGATTGTTACTAAAAAGATATGTCGTGATGTAGGCATTTCATATAATCACATCGTGCTAGGCAATGAATTGGAGAAAATGGACGACGAAGACTTACGTTCAATAATAAATGATGTGGCTATCTTTGCCAAACTAAGTCCTATGCAAAAATCAAGAGTAGTGAAAATGCTGCAGAAGATGGGACATACTGTAGGCTTCATGGGTGACGGTATAAATGATGCTGCCGCTTTAAGAGATGCCGATGTAGGTATTTCCGTAGATACCGCAGTGGATATTGCAAAAGAAAGTGCCGACATTATTTTACTTGAAAAAGATTTAATGGTACTTCGTAAAGGAGTTATCTATGGAAGAAGGACTTTTGGTAATATTATTAAATACATCAAAATGACTGCCAGCAGTAACTTCGGTAATATGTTCAGTATGCTGGGTGCAAGCGTTTTCCTCCCATTCTTACCCATGCTACCCATACAGATATTGTCGCAAAACCTGTTGTACGATATTTCACAAACGTCAATTCCTTGGGATACAATGGACGAAGAATTTATCGAGAAGCCTAAAGAATGGGATGCATCAGGTATATCACGATTCATGTTTTTCATTGGACCGATCAGCTCTATATTTGATTACATGACATTTGCATTGATGTTTTTTGTTTTCAAAGCCAATTCGCCGGAACACCAAAGTTTATTTCAAACCGGTTGGTTTGTTGAAGGACTATTATCGCAAACACTCATTGTGCATATGATCAGAACACGGAAAATTCCATTCATACAAAGTTGGGCTAAAGCACCTGTTACGGCTCTGACATCATTGATTATGGTCATAGGTATTTTCATTCCTTTCTCACCATTAGCAAAAGCGTTGAAATTGCAGCCTCTTCCATTATCGTATTTTCCATTCCTTATAGGTATATTGTTCTGCTATTGCGTTTTCACACAAGTGGTAAAAAAATGGTATATGAAAAGATTCAATCAATGGTTATGATCCACCGATCATAATAAGATATACAAAAACGATTTTCTTCACGATCAGGTCGGAAGAAAATCGTTTTTGTATATCTATTTCATCCACCTCCCCACTCAATATACCGACAAAAAACACACGACTCACCGATTACATATTGTATTTCACTCAATGCTAACCTATTTTTGTCTCAACGAAACAAAAAATATCAGGACGTATAAAATATTTTTTGTTTTGATTTGTCTTCTTAAATGAATAGTAATAATAAATATGACAACAGAAGATTTTGAAATCAAACTTTTCACATTTGATTGCACCGGCTGTGGTATATGTCGGGATAAATGCAAAAATAATGTATTGAAAATAATCGACAACGGAATGTGCCGATTTGTAAACGTCATAGATGAAGCATCATGCATCGGCTGCGGATTATGCGAAAAGCATTGCCCGACCAATGCCATAAAGATATTCAGGAAAAAAGAATTAATAGAACAACTATGAAAGATATGCCACAAGCAATGAGAACCACAGAGAAAATCATAAAGAAAAGTTGTATCAGAAAACTTTGGGCAAATCTGAATACGAGTATACAGAATGAGGTTTGTGTATGTGCCCAACAAATGATAGAAAAGACCTGCGAGACTGGACCACTTCAAAAATATCTATTGCATTCACTCATACCATCGGCTGCCATATATAAGGTACTGATTGAGTATGGCATTTCCAAAGAAGAAGCATATAATGAAATAAAAGATACTGTTTTCTGTACAATGAGACCAAGACGACGGAAAATGAAAATGATCAGTTCCATGCCTTGGGCATTCAATTGGGTCTGGAAAAACATGCCGAACTTCATTATGAAAAAGTTCCCGTCAAAGGGATGGGACATCCAATGGATAAAAAAAGACAATCGTGAAATCAAATTCAATATGAAGAGTTGCTTCTATTGCGACTTTTTTCGCATTTACGAATGCCCTGAGTTAACACCAATTTTCTGTAGTTGCGATCGCATCAGCTACGGGCTTATGAAGAGCTTTAACTTCACGCGAACACATACCTTGGCTACCGGAGGAACGAAATGCAATTTCGACTTTAAACGAACAAACTAACTAAATATATTCATTGGTATCATCTTTCTGCACTTCACATAAAATATTGCTATTATAGAAATAGATCAATCCATTTTCACCTAAATATTTGATATTATTGGGGAAATATGTTTTTATAGCATTACTTTTTCGCTATTATGAATAACTTAGAAGTTATTTCAGCAAAGAAAAATACATTCGATTGTGATTTTTCGACATCATTTGTTATTAATGGTAAAGAGTGTACACTTAAACAATTTTTATTTAAGAAATAAAATGCGAAATATGTATGACAGAGAATGAACTAAAGGACCAATTTATCGATGTCTTAGAGAAACATATTGGTATAATTCTAAAAATATCAGGAGCATATGCCTATGTGAAGCAAGACAGAGAAGATTTGATTCACGATATTATCTTTGAATTGTGGAAATCGTTCAAACGTTTTGATGGAAGTTGCAAAATTTCAACATGGATTTATCGTGTTGCTTTGAATATCTCAATGAATTATAAACGAAGGATGGCAGATGCAATAAAGTTTTCATCATTGAACGATTTCAACGAAGAAGATATAGCTTTATGGTTTGAAGAAGAGGACAATTCAACGAAAATGGAAACGTTGTACCACTGCATTGACAAATTAAATGAAATTAATAAAGTCATTATCCTACTTTATTTAGATGGTAATTCACATGATGAAATATCTGAAATTACAGGCATTTCCAGAACCAATGTTGGCACGCGAATTAGCCGTATAAAGGAACAACTTAAATATTTAGTCATTTCAAAAAACGAATAATTATGGAACTACAAGAGTTAGAGAACATATGGAAAGAATGTGATCGAAAAGTCACTGAAAACAATCGGATTAACAAGGAAATTCTAAGAAAAATGCTTGTCCATAAACCGGAAAGAATTATCAATTGGATAGAAATTAAGTCTGGCCTAAATTTACTCTCTCCGTTTATTCTTTTCGCTTTGGTAACAATTACGAATTATCAATTCCATTTTATATCAGGATTCTACATCGGTTGGGGATTACTTATACCTGTTTACATTATTACTTATATATGGGATTTGAAATACTTCTTGCAAATACATAATCTTGATTTATCAGACACGACATTAAATATTAAAAAGAAGATAACCATATTGGAAAAGCATAAAGTAAAAGTGACGCAAGTCCGATATATGCTTATACCTATTGCTATTACCGGGTTACTTCTTATTTTCTGCCCAAGTTTCATATTCAATATAGAACTTATAATAATGCTATTACTGATAGTAGTTGTTTTCATTTCATCTGCCTACTATCGGTTCTATTCTATTCGTGAAAGGTTTCGAATACTGAATAAAGAAATTGAAGAAATAGAACGAATGGAAAAAGAATAACCTACTATTATTAACCATAGCACAAAAATCCTGCCACCATCAATCGGTAGCAGGATTTTCATGTTTCAATTAAGCATCAAATAATTTATTGTATCGGCACGTATATCTCTGTCTTCAACTTATCGGGAGTCGTGCGATCAGGATGATTAAGATATTTCTCAAAGCCCGGCTCCATAGCTATCTTATAGCCGCCTTCGGGTAAATATTTACCATAGATGGTATCATATACCATTCCTAAATTTTCATAGGGACCTTGGTATAGGTAAACGGCATACTTACCGCCTACCAAAGTCTTCACTCCTATTTCACCTTTTGGCTCAGCCTTCTTCGGCAAAATGAGGCAAACATCTGTACGTAACTTCTCTGCAGTCGTAACCTGCGGGTCATCATGGTAAATGCAAATATGTTCTATTCCAGCCGAAAAGAGTCCTGCTTCTTTTACATATCCCCATAACTTCTCCCATGCTCCACAATAATCATTTTTTTGATAATCGCCTGTTAAGCGAACATACAATACCTGCCGAGGTTCCAGCTCAACTACTCTTTCTTTTAATTTCAACTCCGGATTTAATTGCAATGGTTTCATAATCGTGTAAGTTTTATTATTACGAAAATCGTTTGGTGAAATACTGTAAAACTGCTTGAAAACCTTTGACAGGGAAGAAGGCACATCATATCCTACCTTATAAGCAATGTCCTGAATAGGCATGTCGGAATAACGCAACAGTCGAGCTGCAGTCTCTATGCGCATTCTTACAATAAATGCCCCGATAGGCTCACCTAAAAAAGCTTTTACGATACGATGAAAATGATAGGGTGAGAAATTGGACATCTCTGCCAATAACCCCAAATCAATATTTTCATCAAGATGATTGTTGATGTATTCTACAAGAATATTTATTCTTTTAAAATATTCTTCTCTAGTTGATGGTCTCTGTTGCATAGTCTTATCAATTATTTCATTGCAAAGATATCACGAAGCCACATAACGGACTTGTCCGAACTTGCTATTTTATAACCACACCCAACAATCGTGTGAGCTCAAGGGCTTGTATATCTGTAACCATTGCTCCATACAGATCTGTTAAAGACAAACGAATGCCACTAATGTTACAGGTCGTAAGATCAACGCCTTTTAATTTGGTTTGATAAAGCTCTGCTTCGATAAGATTGCAGGTTTCAAAAACAACAAGATCTAATCGGCAATGGTCAATGACACTACTTTTCAAATCGGTTTCATTAAACGACAAGTGATTAAACTTACAGTCGGACAATAATACATAAGGAGCACTGCAACGTTGGAATGTGACATGAGTAAAAGCTGCTCCGGAGAAATTGGTTCCTACCAATTTACAATCAGTGAAAGTTACCCGACAAAAGTTACACTCCTGCAACTTCGTATTTGAGAAGTCGCAGTTAACGAACTCCACATCACAAAAGCTACTTTTATGAAAGTTACATTCACGGAAAGTACATCCATCGAAACGACAGGTTTGAAAAGATAGATGCTCATTTGATAGTTCACACAACATTTGGCGTGTAAACAAGCACTCTTCAATATCTTCATCAAATTTAGTTTCAATCATTGAAAGCAAATCATCAATCTGATGCAATATTTTCGGCAACTGGGGCTGACTAATTTTCATATATAGAAATGATTTAATATAAAACAGTCTACAAAAGTAAGAATAACTTCAGATGAACAAATTTCTTTTAAAGGATTTTCGTGGAATTATCTATATTCTTGTCTCTGCAATAGGTCTCCACTCTGAGTCGTACATTCTCGCGAATGTTCATCCAGAACAAATTATAATCAAATGAATGCAAGTTTTTAATTTGTCCCATAACTTTAGCGGATAAGCCAGCCAATGAAACCCATAACATGTTTGAAGAGGGCTCTATCCTTGCACCTACTTCTCCGGGAACTAATTTATTTAATCCCATCAATACGCCTGTATTAGCTTCTTTGTCCACATTTTCTAAAGAAGTTGTCCATGTAAGAGGATTTACACATAATGAGTCACCGTTCTCAGTCTTAATATCTGGAGTGAATATACCCTCTTGAAAACTGCGCCATCCAACAACACATCCTATTGCATCTGGTGATTTCCCCAACGGGATATGGTCAAACATGTATTTAGGTAAACGGTATCCCACCAGATAAGCACAGACCAACTGCTTTTGCAGAGGCTTCCCGTCAAAGTAATCTTTCAACAGCCTTATACCATGCAATGTCCCCTGGCTGTGAGTTGCTATCACGATGGGACGCCCCTGATTATAATGGTCAAGATAATATTCAAAGGCATCCACTATATCATTGTAAGCCATATCAAAAGCCTTCTGTGATGGTTTTGAATGAGGGGCAAAAAAGGCTTTGATATGCGCTTGCCTGTATAAAGGAGCAAAAACTCTACAGCTGGCATTAAATGCTGTCGCTTGATTTTGTATGGCACGAACATCCGTCAAATGATTCAAATGTTCGTCACTCAAGTCGGCATTCCAAGAGGCCTTTTTCATGGATGCTAACAACACGCCCTTATCATCGACATCACGCAAAGGAATGAGTGGATTCAACTTACTCACATAAGTAGTGGGATATAAATAAAAGACATCCGCTTTTTGAGTCTTTTCTTCATTTCCCAAACCAGACGGGCAATGATCCGATGCATTTTTCTTTTCAGGAGAACATGCCCAATAACGTAAATCACTATAATCAGGCTGAGGCCCGGCATTAGGTACCGTATCTCTGCCTAGCATCTCACCCACAGCATCTTCCATAAATTGTTTCTTCAACCTGTATACTCGTCCATTCATCATTGAATCCATTAAGTTTCATACTAAGAACAAATTAACGTCTAATTTGTTGGCCGACAAACAGATACGAATGATTTAAACATAAGAAATCTTACCGTTTGTTAATAATATCAGACGAATCAATTTAATAGCAACCTTATCTGATATGAGTTTGTTATCTATGGATGTGCCGTTGAAGAACAGGGCTCATCACCTATTTTCAAATTAAATTATAAACTCTCAAATAATCTATTAAAACTATGAAGTATGATATTGGAATTATTGGTGGAGGTCCGGCTGGTTACAATGCAGGCGAAAGAGCTGCAATGAACGGCTTGAAAACTATACTTTTTGAGAAGAAAGAGGTTGGAGGAGTCTGCTTGAATGAGGGATGTATCCCTTCCAAAATGTTACTCTATTCTGCTAAATTATTGGATCATGCCAGAGACTCGTCCAAATATGGAATTTCTGTCGGCAATGCCCCTACATTTGATCTGGATAAAATTATCGGTCGCAAGAACAAAATTGTAAAAAAGCTCACTATGGGAGTAAAGATGACACTCAAGTCATTGGGCGTTACCATCGTAGAAGGTGAAGCAGCTCTTGCTGATGCGACAAACGAGTCCTTCACTGTTACATGTAACGGAGAATCTTATGAAATGAAATATCTGTTACTTTGCACCGGTTCGGAAACAGTTATTCCTCCTATAAAAGGATTGTCTGATGTAAGCTTTTGGACATCGCGAGAAGCTTTGGACAACAAAGAGGTGCCGGAGTCTTTAGCTATTATCGGTGGAGGAGTTATCGGAATGGAATTCGCTTCCTTCTTTAATAGTATTGGCATAAAAGTTTCCGTCATAGAGATGCTACCTGAAATATTGGGAGCTATGGATAATGAATCATCAACGATGGTCAGGTCAGAATACACGAAGAAAGGCATTAAATTTTATCTTGGAGCCAAAGTGACTGAAGTAAATAATCATCAAGTCATTATTGAGAAGGATGGAAAAACGCAGGCTATAGAAGCAAAAAAGATTTTGCTAAGCGTGGGACGAAAACCTACTATAGACATGAACGGTTTCGACAAACTTCATTTGGAACTTCAAGGAAGAGGTGTAAAAGTGAATGAACACCTGCAAACTTCACATCCCAACGTTTATGCGGCAGGTGATATTACCGGATTTTCCATGCTTGCTCACACGGCTTTTCGCGAAGGGGAAGTAGCAATCAATCACATTATCGGATTGAATGACAAGATAAATTATAATGCAATTCCGGGAGTAGTTTATACAAACCCTGAAATGGCAGGCGTAGGGAAAACTGAAGAAGAATTGAAAGCTGCCGGATCGAACTATAGTGTAATGAAACTACCTATGGCCTATTCCGGAAGATTCATTGCGGAAAATGAAACGGGCAATGGATACTGTAAACTGATTGTGGATACTTCGGAAAAAATAATTGGATGTCATCTCGTAGGTAATCCTGCTTCGGAACTGATCGTTGCAGCAGGTATTGCCATTGAGAAAAACTTTACTGTAGATGACTTCAAACGAATCGTCTTTCCGCATCCGACAGTAGGTGAAATTATACATGAAAGTTTATTTGTTTGATACATAAAATTATGATTTGCATTGATAGCACAATTACCGACCCTTACTTCAACCTGGCTGCTGAAGAGTATTTGCTGAAAAGGTCTACGAAAGATGCCCTGATGATTTGGCAAAGCGAACCGTGCGTCATTATCGGTCGTCATCAAAGTGTGGAAGCTGAAGTGAATTTGCCGCTAGCCAAAGAATTGCGCATCAAGATAGCTAGACGGAGTTCGGGAGGAGGAGCTGTATATGATGATTTAGGTAATATGAATCTTACCTTTATAGAAAGCGGGAAAACCCCTGATTTTAGTAAATATTCAAAACTGATGATTCACTTTCTTGAGAATTTTGGTGTACAGGCACAAGTTGATAAACGCGGAGGACTGGTTGTTGATGGTCTAAAAATATCAGGAAGTGCCCAGGCAATATGGGGAAACAGAATGATGTTCCATGCCTCACTTTTGTTTTCAACAGATTTATCCATGCTCAATGCCATATTAAAAGGGAATGAAGATATTTTCAAGTATAACTCTGATACGAACAACAAAAGCTATGTAAAATCAGTAAGAAGCGAAGTTTCCAACTTAAGTAGTTATTTAAGCGAATCCATGCAAATCAACGATTTCAAGCAACAACTTATAAAAAACATATTAAACAAGGATATGAGCAAGCAGCTCTACACTTTCAGTGATAAAGAAAAGGAAGAGATCACTCATTTAAGAGAAAATAAATATAGCACTGCGAATTGGAATCTATATCAATCCCAATCAACGAATGCTTATTCTGTTAATTTTAAAACTTAATGATTATGTCAAAATTCGAAGTCAAAATGCCTAAATTAGGTGAAAGCATCACCGAAGGAACTATTATATCATGGTCTGTGAAAGTAGGTGATGTCATTGAAGAAGACCAAACTTTATTTGAGGTGACAACAGCAAAGGTAAATGCAGAAATACCTTCACCCGTTGCCGGAAAAGTTCATGAGATTCTCTTTAAGGAAGGAGACACCGTAGCTGTTGGAATAACCGTAATGACTATCGATACGGAAGAAGGGAATGAGGAAGAAAGTCCGACCGAAACGAAAGAGCCTGAAAAGACTGCAGAGACAAACAATTCTTCACCCGAAGTTCCTGCAAATAATACTAAAGTCGAACCAATCTCTCAACCTGCGGCTCCTGTTACTAATAAAGCCGATCACAACGAAGAAAACAGATGGTATTCACCAATCGTTCTTCAATTGGCAAACGGAGCACAAATACCTGCCGAAGAGCTTGATCATATTCCCGGAACAGGATACTTGGGAAGGTTGAGCAAAAAAGACATTCAAAAATATATTCAACAAAAGAAGAGCGGAACTGTCATACCGGCACCACATACGGAAATGGAAGTTAAAGCAGAAGCAAAAAGCGAGATACATATTGCTCCTGTTCTATCCGGTGAAGACCAAGTGGTTGACATGGATCCCGTACGCCGCATCATTGCCGATCATATGGTAATGTCAAAGAAAACGTCTCCGCATGCAACAAATGTGATTGAAGTAGATGTCACCAAACTTGTAAACTGGCGCAAACGCACAAAAGATGAATTCAAAAAAGCAGAAGGGGTAAACCTTACTTATCTACCTGCTATTACCGAAGCCGTTGCCAAAGCTTTGATCGAATATCCTCAGGTAAACGCCTCTGTTGACGGATACAAGATGATCCTTAAAAAACATATCAATATTGGCATCGCTGTCGCTTTAAACAACGGTAACTTAGTAGTACCGGTGATTCATGATGCCGACCGACAAAATGTAAAAGGCTTGGCTTTAGCCATCGATTCATTAGCCAACTTGGCACGTGCAAACAAATTAAAAGTAAATGACATACAAAACGGGACCTTCTCCATCACCAATTTCGGGACATTTAAAGGATTGTTTGGAGTGCCAATTATCAATCAGCCGCAAGTAGCCATTCTGGGTGTAGGTTACATTCAAAAGAAACCGGCAGTCATTGAAACTCCCGAAGGAGATGTGATTGCTATCCGACACAAGATGTACTTGTCTCTATCCTACGACCACCGAATGGTTGACGGGACATTGGCAGGCAAATTTATATACCGAATCGCCGAGTATTTGGAGAACTGGGATAAATAAATTTAAACATTGAAAGATATGAAAACATTAGATATCATAAACACAGATAAGGAGACTTTGGAAAAATGGTTTCACCTGCTGACCCTGGGACGTGCATTGGACGAGAAAGCACCTGTATATCAACTTCAGTCTCTTGGATGGTCCTATCATGCTCCTTATGCAGGACATGATGCCATTCAACTCGCCATTGGACAAGTGTTTACGCGAGGTGAAGACTTTTTGTTTCCTTATTATAGGGACATGCTGACCGTACTATCTGCCGGTATGACTCCTGAAGAGATTATCTTAAACGGAATATCCAAAGCAACGGATCCGGGCAGCGGCGGACGCCACATGTCCGATCACTTTGCTAAACCGGAATGGCACATTGAGAATGTGTCATCAGCTGTTGGCACACAAGACTTGCATGCTGTGGGCGTGGCCCGTGCCATGAAGTATTACAAGCACAAGGGAGTAGCCATCACCTCTCATGGCGAAGCTACTGTATCCGAAGGATATGTATATGAAGCAATTAACGGAGCCACTACTGAAATATTACCGGTAATCTTCGTCATTCAAGATAATGGCTATGGAATATCCGTCCCCAAAAAGGATCAAACAGCCAATCGGAAAGTGGCAACAAACTTTTCGGGATTCAAGAACCTTAAAATCATTTACTGCAACGGTAAGGATGTATTCGACTCGATGAATGCCATGAGAGAAGCCCGCGAATATGCCATAGAGAAGCAGTCCCCCGTAATAGTACATGCCAACTGTGTGCGCATCGGTTCACATTCCAATTCAGACAATCATTCGTTATATCGAGATGAGAATGAATTATCATACGTGAAAGGAGCTGATCCATTGCAAAAGTTCAGGAAGATGCTCATTATGTATGAACGGTTCACAAAAGAAGAGCTGGCTCAAATTGAGAGTTCTGTTAAGAAAGAAGTAAGTGCTGCCAATAAAAAAGCAATAGCTGCTCCTGATCCGGATCCCAAAACAATCTATGATTTTGTGTTTCCCGAACCTTACCAACCACAAACCTATGTGGATGGCATAAACAATCAGCAAGGTGAAAAGAAGATGCTGGTTACTGCTCTTAACGAAACTTTAAAGAGTGAATTCAGGCATAATCCCAATACATTTTTATGGGGACAGGATGTAGCCAACAAAGACAAAGGTGGTGTTTTTAATGTAACGAAAGGGATGCAACAAGAATTCGGCATCGAGCGAATATTCAACGCTCCCATTGCGGAAGACTACATAGTTGGTACAGCAAACGGAATGAGCAGATTCGACCCGAAGATTCATATAGTGATCGAAGGAGCTGAATTTGCCGATTACTTCTGGCCTGCTATTGAACAATATGTTGAATGCACCCATGAATATTGGCGTAGCAATGGTAAATTTACCCCCAATGTCACCATCAGGTTGGCATCAGGAGGCTACATCGGCGGAGGCTTGTATCACTCTCAGAACTTAGAGGGAGCATTAAGTACCCTGCCCGGTGCAAGAATTGTATATCCCTCATTTGCCGATGATGCAGCCGGATTATTAAGAACATCCATCCGTTCAAAGGGAGTTACACTGTATCTTGAACCTAAAGCTTTGTACAATGCCGTTGATGCAGCCACTACGATTCCGGATGATTTTGAAGTTCCTTTCGGTAAAGCACGTATTCGCAGAGCAGGAGACGATCTCACCATCATCACTTATGGAAATACCACCCATCTGTCATTAAAAGCGGCAGAACGGTTGGCTAATGAGAATTTGGGCAGTGTAGAAGTCATTGACCTTCGCTCTTTGATTCCACTGGATAAAGAAGCCATTGCAACATCGGTAAAGAAAACAGGTAAAGTATTAGTGATACATGAAGATAAAGTATTCTCTGGATTCGGAGCCGAAATTGCGGCAATGATCGGTACCGAGTTGTTTCATTACTTGGATGCACCGGTACAACGTATAGGATCAACCTACACTCCGGTCGGATTCAATGCAGTCCTTGAGAATGCGATCCTTCCCAATGAAGATAGGATCTACAGTACTGCAAAAAAACTGTTGGCTTATTGACAACATCATAAATAAATGCATATGAAAAAGATAGGTATATTCTACGGAAAGGAAACCGTAAAAACAGCTTCCATAGCTAACAAGATACAAGAACTTTTCGGTGATTCAGAGACCAAAATGGTTCCTGTTGAAGAGGCATGGGAGAAGGAATTCGAAGCTTACGATAATCTGATTGTCGGCGGTGCCACATGGTTTGACGGTGAACTACCGAATTATTGGGATATAATCATTCCCGAATTGAAATCCTTGAGTTTGAAAGGTAAGAGAATCGCTATTTTCGGATTAGGCGATCAAGTCAACTACTCTGAAAACTTTGTCGATTCAATCGGACTGTTGACAAAAGCGTTCATGGAAGCAGGAGCGATGATAGTAGGACAAACTTCACCTGAAGGCTATTCATTCAGTAAATCATTAGCTCTAAAGGACGGGAAACTGCAGGGATTGGCAATTGATGAAGATAATCAACCCGAAAAGACTGATGAACGAATTAGCAATTGGGTAACACAACTAAAGAAAGAATTCCAATAATAACATTCCAACCATTTTCTAAAAAGCACCTCCCAAGCCGTATGCCATCGACAAGGGAGGTGCTTCTATGATAGGCCCTTATAGAGTTCTATTATTCACTTTTTTGAAAAGCGACTCGGGGCGTTCCATTTGAAACATAGATTATTCCACAAGCCGCATAATCATTTCTTTCAAGGATGTGTTGCATGATAAGGTTGTCGCGATGAGTATCTACACGAATATTAGGACATTGTTCGTAACACCATTGCAGACAATAATCGGCCAATCCATGTAGTTTGCCATTTCCGGCAATTCGATGCACCACACCATAGGGATTGTTGTTAAGCCACTCTCCCTCATCAATTATTGCATAATTGGGATCTTCACCTTGCTTGAAACAAAAAGTCCCCACAATCACTCCATTATTATCTACGCACACATGGCTATTCTTATCCATAATATCCTGCATCACAATTTCTCGTGAAGGATAACCGTTGATCCATTGATTTTTATTGCCCGTACTACACATATATTGTGTGGCATAGGCAAATATCTCCATCAATGAATCTATATCGGAGAGCAAACTACGTCTTATTCTCATTTTTTCCTATAAAGAACGTGCTCCATAAACAAGACGGCAATCACTCCCACAACAAAACCATTGCCAAGCAAAGGACGCAACATGGCAGGCATAGCCTCAACCACATTTGCAGGCATAAACACTATAACCAACGATATCATAATCGGCACAGCAATGATCATGCAACTTTCGAAATTAGGAATAGCCTCTTTTTGACTCATCATTTGAAGAGCCGATGCCAACTGAGTCATCATAAGGTAAAGCATGATTACGCCCATGACCGGTTGCGGTATGGCTGTAAAGATATGAATCACTCCAGGAAAGAAGGCGCAAAGTATAAGTGCAATTCCCGCCGGAACAAGAGTGTATCTGGAAGCGCAACCCGTACTCATAATAACACCGGGACTTAGAGAAAAATCTACAGGACCTAATACGCCTACAGATCCCGAAAGTATATTCAGTAGTCCGGTAAATCTTAATCCTTTTTCACTTCTCTTATCCAACTCACCAACATTGATAGCGGCACCTACAGATTGTATAGAGCCGATTTCATTGATAAACAAAGCCACGTAGCAAAACAAGAAAGAAAGCAATATGCCCGGATTAAAAACGAGACCGGAAAGAAATATTGACGTAGGATTATTGTTGACCGTGTGCACAGCAACAGATGTGTCTCCCATGAAAAGACGATAACAAATTGATCCGATCAAAAGTCCCCACATCACTACCGTAGATTTCCAGATACCACGTAAGAAATGTCCCGCCAACAAAAGAAGCACGACTAATATCATCGAAAAGACCAACGGGAACAATGGATTGCTCTTATCAGCGAACATAAGTTGCAAGATTGTCGGCATGATGGTAAATGCGATCAATGCAAGAATTACGATAATTATTCGAGAAGTGAACAACTTCTGCAAATATTTCATCCATCCGGTATATGAAAGAAGAAACATTAAGACTCCTCCACAAATTATCGCCGTATAAACCTCATTCATTTGAGAAGCCTGTGACGTGATAAGTCCAATGAGCAGCACTGTAGCCGGGCCTATAACCAATGGCAACTTATGTCCCCAAAGCACTTGCACAATGAAGCCTATTCCGGTCACGGCAAACAATTTTTGAGTATAAAGCGTACGTTCGGCCACACTCATCATACCCACATTGCCAACTACAGAACTTAAGATAATCACAATCGGTATGGTAATCAAAAACCACTGCATACCATACATAATCAACGGCCACAAAGCAGGCTTATCATCATTTTTATATTTCAAAGGGGTTGGCTGAAAACTCATAGTCTTTATTTTATAATTAATATTACAACAAAACATTCCATGGGATGCACCATCACTCATCCATTCATTGCCCTGAATGATATTAAAGAGTTGCAAAATTAGCGATTATTTGAACAAAGACCATACTCATTGGTAACAAAATCCCTATCAATGGAAAAAAGTCCTTACAAGCTCAATTTATTCAAAGCTTTTATAGTTGGAACTCCCCCCATTACGGACTTGTGCTGTCAAGCCATGCACCGCTCACCAATAAAAAAGGATGCAACTATCGCCACATCCTTATAAAACTTAAAGTTTAAAAATTTATATCAGCAAAGCTATAAATAAAATCCACTTGCAACACGCTCCATCACATGATTTAAACTCTTTGAAAATAATGAAAGCATTTAATGAGAGATTTCTAATTGAGAACCTTTCTCAATAGAGAAAGATTTGTTAATTGTTACCGAACTTGAAGCAACAAATGTTAGTTTAGATCCGTTAGTCACTGTCACATCACTAGAATAAATATCAGAACCCGCAACTGTTTTACTACTAGAAACAGATTGGTCTGTAAATCGAACAATACTTGAAACAGCCGCAAAAGCGTTTAACAGTCCATATCCTGTCTCATTGTTCCATGTACCATTTGAACGATTAGATGTTGTCACATACGAATATCCATCAAGTTTTTTTGCGGTCCTTTCTATAATATTTGAAACTTGCTTTTGAGTTAGCCCGGGATTAACAGACAATACTAATGCAGCTGTTGCCGCGACATGAGGACAAGCTGAAGACGTTCCATTAAAACGGTACGTATAATCTCCATCCACATATCCTCCACTTCCTGTAAGATCTGTTGTTGTAATAAAAACTCCAGGAGCTACAATATCGAGTTCATTACCATAATCGCTTCCCCAATTTTCTCCATCACAAGATGAGGGACTTTTCCTCTGTCCACATGGGCTCATTGCTCCAACAGCAAGAATATCTGGATTACTATTTGCCGGATAAATTACAGAACTATTAAAATTACCTGAAGCAAAAGCTACAACACATCCTAACCCATTACGCCCCAAAGTAAGAGCATTAGATATTGCATCATCAAGAATTTGCTGCTTTGTCGGAGAATACCATGAATTAGAAATAACTGATGCACCATTCTTCCATGCATAGTTAAATCCATCTGCTAATTTTTGATTTAAATCAGTCGAGACCATCATTGGATTACTTATAGACATAAGAGGACAATTTGGGGCAATGCCTGCAACACCTAAATTATTATCTGTTTTGGCTGCAATTATACCAGCACAGCATGTTGCATGTCCTCCATAAACAACGCTTGGAGATGTTCCTGATTCCGTATTATAACTTTTGGCATAAATATTTAAATCAGGATGGCTTAGTTCTATTCCTTGATCAATCACTGCAACCATAATGTCACCACTACCTTTTGTTACATTTGATGCATTCACATAATTAATATCTATTCCAGCCGTTCCACCATTTTGACCAATATTTGCTAGATCCCACTGTTTACTAAACAATGGATCATTAGGACCATCACATATTATTGTTTCTGTACTAATAAAATCAGGTTCACAGGATGCAAAAAAGCCTGTTTCATAAAACTTATTTGCCATTTCCAATGCATTTCCTAAAGATTCTTTTGTACATGATAAGGTATACCACAGTGGCATGAACTTGTTATTGCCTAAAATTGTGACATTATTTTTCGAAGCCAAACTTTCCAATTCTGACAAATCTTTTGCAGACTTTAGCTTAGCATAAAAAACATATCCTAACCCTAATTCCTTACCATCAATCGATTTAAAACAAGGAGCTTGATATACAATATTAGCATTACTATTCAAAGCAGTGGAAACTAATGTGGGGCTCTCCACGATTGCCCATTTCAAAGAGCCACTGGTTTTAATATTTTGCTGAATATTTGATGATAAGGTTACATCATGTGGTTCCACTAATGTCTTTAGATTATTAGAAGAAGTCAATGATTGAGCATAAGATGAATTAAAAAGAATAAATTCTTTATTCTCAACTTTTGCGATAGTTATCTGCTGACCATTATACCAATAATAATCAGAGCCAGCCAAGGCACGAGTTGCAGTTACATGAGATGCTATATTTGATTCTATTACATCATCATTACATCCTACCATTAGAAAAGAAATAGTAGCTAACAACAAGAATATATTATGTATCTTCATAACTAATTATTTACATTTTATAACTGAGTTATATAAAAACAAGATGTAGAGAAAAAATTTCGAACATATCTTATATTACTGAAGGGAGGTGGTAATTTCCTTGGTTTCAAATGAAATTTCTGCAAATAATGAGGATTGACAAGCCACAAGCATCTATCGACAATTTTATAATTTGAGTCTTTTACTAATCGCTCAAAATATTCAACTGTGATCCTTGTTTGCTTTATACTAATCAATTCTTTTATGCATCCTTCATCTTCACCAAAAGATTTGAGCAAAAACTTATAAATGGATGCAGGAAAAAGATGAATAAAAGGTAATTTAGAACAAATCTTATTATGGCAAATCTGCTGATGTCCTCCAAACGGCATTTGCCATGCAGGAAATCCCCAAAAGATAATTCCATCACTTCTTAAAAAATCTTTTAAATGTTCCATTAATAGTTTTTTTTCAAAAATATGTTCTACCACATCATGTATTAGTATTATATCATATTTTTCATCAAGACTTCCTACATCAAAAGAAAAAACATTCACATTTATAAAGTCTCCATCAAGATTTGATTTTCGAAAGAATTCACGGGCTTGCTGAATTCTAGTTGAGCTATAATCTATTCCTTTTACATAACACCCTTCCTCTGCAAAAGGAAGTAAATTTCCACCTTCTCCACAGCCGATTTCAAGGACTCTGGAACTCGGAGAAACTTTATGATATTTTTTCACATACGGTAAAAAGAATGAACGTGATGTTGTAGCTAATTCTTTAAAATATGATTGTCGATCTGTGTGTCTTGCTTGCATTACAATATCATTTTTTAGTTTTTAATGAATCAACCTCAGCCTGAAGAGACTGCACAGCCTCTATTAATACAGGAATAAGGGCAGTATAATTAATTAGTTTTTTCCCTTCACTATCTGTTATTACAACATTAGGAAGAACACCTTCTACCTCTTGGGCTAATAAACCTATTTCTGGCGAACTAGAACTGGTAGCCAATGTACGCGTAGTCACGTTCCCTGAATTATTAACAAAATTATAAGTCACAGGCCTTAACTTTTTTACTACATCTAAACCATAGACACATGTTTGGATATTAGTTTTTGCTCTTGCATCAGAATAATTGTATACATCTTTTACTTGTATACTATTAAATGTACTTGTCTGAGTATTATAAAAAACAACCTGGTCATCATGACTAGCCAAACGAGTTGCAGCAGGTGTTAGGTCTATTTGAAAGAAATGACCACCATTTTGTGTTAAATACATACTACCATATACAGTTGTAGAATAAGGACTGACAGGTGATGTTGGACCAATTGTAAAAATACCGTTTGAATCGTATTTAATCTGCGCATTTACAGATAATGCAATAAAAAAGGAAACCATCAAAGTAAAATAAATTCTTTTCATAAACATGTTTTTTTATAATTAATAGATAATATCATTATTAAAATATATTCTCGACAAATTTAATAAAATATTTAATATCATATCATATTTTTCAAAAAAAATACAAAATACTAATATTAGCCATTTATCTGAGCTTACAATTAATAAATCACTGAAAATATGCGAATTAAATGATATATTCTTGAGCTTTTCGCACTAAATTATTGAAATATTTTTTCATTATATTGTTACATCGCAAAGACAATTTATTTTTTCCCCCATAATCCTACCATTTTATTTCCAATATTTTACCTTAAAATTCTAGATACATAGTGAATACAAAATGAAAGTGTTGCTAGATCCATTATATTACAAGATAGAAATAAAAATCGTGAAAATATTCTCATTACTATCATCATGGAAAAGTAAAGTAGAACAGCTAACCTATATTATTGATGATAATTCATTACCACTTTCTTACCATATGTTAATTTTTACCTAATCATAATGTTGTAACTTTGCAAGCGAATTTAAAGAGTAAATCAATGAGTAGAGATAGTATAGATTTGGGGACAATGAATATTCTAAGCCTGTTCCGTAAAATGTTTATTCCCACACTTTTGGGAATGCTTTTTACAGCGACTATTACCATAGCCGATGGCATTTTTGTAGGACATGGAGTAGGAAGTGATGGATTAGCTGCCGTAAATATAGCCGCTCCACTCTTTATGATCACGACCGGAATTGGACTTTTATTCGGGATTGGTGCATCTATTGTAGCAGCTATTCATCTTTCACAAAAAAATATCAAAGCAGCCCGCATCAATATCACCCAAGCACTGATTGTGTCATCGATCATAATGCTACTCATATCCACATTGGTTCTGTGCTTCGACAAAGAGGTTACATATCTTTTTGGAAGTTCAGATAAACTATTGCCGCTGGCTTTGAGCTATATTGACTGGCTGGCTCCATCTCTTATATTCAGTATGATGATCAGCTTGGGATTATTTATTATCCGACTTGACGGTTCACCGGTATTTGCCATGCTATGTAACTCTATTCCTGCCATATTAAATATCATATTATGCTATCTTTTTGTCATCAAATTGGAATGGGGCATAAAAGGCTCGGCAATAGCATGCGGTATTGCCACAGCAATAGGAGGAATCATGGTTATGATTTACATGGTCTGGTTTTCAAAGACATTGCACTTCTATAAATTAAAAATAAGCAGAAAAAGCATAATACTCACCATTCGCAACATTGGTTATATGATCAAGTTGGGTTCATCAGCTCTTCTTGGTGAACTTGCCGTTGCAAGTATGATGATTGTAGGTAACTACGTATTTATGGGAGCATTGGGTGAAGATGGTGTAGCAGCATTTAGTGTAGCGTGCTATTGTTTCCCTTTAGTCTTTATGATCAATAACGCTATTGCACAATCAGCGCAACCTATTATTAGTTATAACTATGGAGCAGGTGATTCGCAACGTGTAAAGAAAACGCTTCAACTTAGTGTGGGTGTAGCACTCATTGCAGGATCCGCTGCCACGCTAATCTCAACAGTCTTCTGCAAACCTCTGATCGGTTTATTTTTAAATTCCTCTTGCAATGCATATAATATAGCCATTAATGGGATACCCTATTTTGCATCCGGTTTTATATTCTTTGCATTCAACATTGTGATTATAGGATACTATCAAAGTATTGAAAAAGCAAAGAGAGCCACCATCTATATGCTCTTGCGCGGCTTCATCTTCATGATACTCTGCTTTTTGACATTGCCACTACTTTTTGGAGAGAAAGGAATATGGCTCTCTGTCCCTTGTTCCGAAATGCTGGCGTCAATAATTATTATCAGCCTGTTTTTATATGACAAGTCAAAAAAGAGTAAATAACTGACCCAAAGAAATATCATCATAACAAATGTGGACTTTAATTTTGTTTCTATATCTTTGCAATACATAAAGATTGCAATATGAATGAGTTGATTCCAAATTTTTGTAAGGCATATAATTTTTCAAGAGAAGAAGCTTCCATACTTATTGACAATATGGAACTTATTGAAATTAAGAAAAATGAGAAAATAATTGAGCAAGGAAAATGTAACTCAGATTTATATTTGATAAATAGTGGCATCATGAGAGTTTACGCTGTGGTGGATTCTCAAGACATTACAGAATGGTTTGCATCAAGAGCTAACCTCGTTTTTTCAATTTGGTCTTACGCCAATAATCTAAAATCGCGCACAACAATTGAAACAATAACAGATGCTACGGCATATTACATTTCTCGAGCTAAATTGTTGGAGCTGTTTAACTCTTCCATAAAATCATCTAACCTCGGCAGAAAGTTGATAGAACAATATAGCATGATAACTGAAAATTGGCTGATGGATTGGGAGAAGCCAACAGCTAAAGCACGATATTTAACGCTCATGAAAATGGATCCCGAAATCATAAAGAATGTCCCTCTACAGCAAATAGCATCCTATCTTTGAATAACACCGCAATCGTTAAGCCGAATAAGAGCTCAACTGTAAAGCATCAGGACAGACCTTGAAAGTCCCTAAACTCGCTATGACGTTTCATCCACCTTGTAACTGAGAGTTGCTCAACCCACAGTTACAAGGTGGCGAACTCGCTTAAGAGAAGAGGATAACTCTCTACTACGAGGTGAACGAAACGCTATAGTAAGGAGAACAGACGGTAATATTCGTTGTCTAAAATCTCTACGTTGTTTGTTGTGATTTTCCCCTTCATCCTTCATATCCCTTTATTCATCGGCATCCCGAGATGAACGAATGAAGGCTCCGTTTTATTTTCTCCCTTCATTGTATCGTCCATAGAGACCACAATTTTAGTCAGCGGCATCCAGTTAAGTAATCGACTATGATATGAAGGCAAAAAAGAACCTCTTCCCGAGTAACATTTCACCAAATCAACACGATTCTGACTTTTGCCTTCATCCTTCATTCTCTTTATTCATAGGAGTTTCGAGACAAGTGGATGAAGGCTTAACACAATTTTAACACTTCATTATTCCTTCATTTTTAATGGTAGTTTTTAGGATTTCATCCAGTTCATTTGACAATCTCAACTGTTTGTTTTTACAAACTCAAACAGTTCATTTCATCAGAAGTATTAATTGATTTTTACAGACAAAGGGCATACAAATGAAGGCACCATTTTATTTTTTGCCTTCATACGTTCATTCGGAAACCTCGATGGGTAAAGGGATATGAAGGATGAAGGCACTTTACGAGTATTTTGTACTCTTATTTTATGAGAACTTTATTTATTGCATCTATAATAGTTTCCACCTCTTGACCATTTGTATGAATCGCCATATTTTTATTCCCATAAGGTTCATAGCACTTAACGTTAGTGACAGAAAACAATCCGATTGTTGGCGTGCCGGATGAACATGCTAAATGCATTATTCCACTGTCTGCTCCAATAAAAAGAGTGGAGTTGGCAATCAATGCGGCCATTTCTCTTATATTTCTACTATAGAATGATGGAGCGGCAAAGTTTATTTGAGAAATATTCTCTATAGGCAAAATTTCAATAATATTGTAATACTCTCCATACTCTCCCTTCAACCTGTCATATAAATTCGTCCACCATAGTTGAGAATAACATTTTCCTCCGGTGGCAAAGGTATAGATGCAAATTGTCTTTTTATTGTTGCTCACAAGTTCTTGCAAAAGTTCTTTCCCTCTATTTTTTTCATTTGAATCTAATTTTAGATCCAAAACGGGAATAGGTCTATCTTTATTTACGCCAATGTTCTTATCGAAACATCTTCTTAGATTGTAAACCGGATTCTTGGCTATATGTACATAATCATTATAGATGTGCAATAGGCGTTCATCCGGGTTATTGAATATTTTTATTGGGGATCTTGATAATTTTGTAGAAAGTTTACCTGATGAAGATCCATTGTCAACATTGATAATTAAATCATATTTCTTATTCCTTAATTTGACCCATACCATTAAATATTGCATCAGATTTTTGAAAGGTTTTCTTGGCAAGCAGATTATCCTATCAATATTCTTGTAATTCTTAAATATAATTAGAGCCAATCCACCTCTTACAAATAAGTCTATTGTACAATTTGGGAAAAGGTTTGATACTTCCTGAATGATCGGAGTCATTAGGATCTGGTTCCCGAGCCTGTTGTTTGGCCTTGAAATAAGAATTTTATGGACATTAATATTATTAATATCTATCGGGCTGTCTAAACCACCTACATGTTTCGTGATACAGCCCAATGCACAACGTCTTGCTTGATTAACACTTCCCTTAAAGCTCATATTGCTAAAGAATTTCATTAATAGATGGCCAAAGGTAAATGATTAATTTGGTAGAAGCATCGAATTTTTCAGGAAATATTCACCAAATAAGAAGAAATTAAGACCAATTACATTAATTGTAGAGCAGAGCACATTAAATCATAAAAAAATAAAGAGAGTTATTACTAAAACTATCCTCTCAATGATAAAGATATTAGAAAAGCATAAGCAATATTAAAATTAAGAAACCCTATATCGAGAATAGAAAAATAGTCGTATTTTTGCATATGATGTATATCTCTCGATCGACATATAATAAGTTTCTAGCTGTCATCTTGATAGCACTATTGTCACTTTCTTGCCCGATAAAGAGAGAGATAAAACAATACCTCAGGATTGAGACCCCTCAACATACTTTGGAATCAAACTGCCCGAGAACCTGTTACACCAATTCAAACTATATCCTAAGCCGCTTTGTAAGGAAGCAGCGAGAGGTAAAAACATTATTCCCTTTTAGTTTTTGTACTAAGTGTATCGACAAGTTTGCTTTGCTGAATGATGTCTCCCTACACCATTTTTCTATTTTCCAAAAACAGAAGATACCCTCTTTTCTGCTCTTCAGAAAACTCTTGATTTGAATAAATACTTTTCATTTAGGTAAGCACAATTGACACGAGGCTAACTTCTCTCATTTTACGAGCAAAGTTGTACCTTCATGGCAATAGTAATGTTTCATACAAATAAATATAGAAAGAAATGAAAAAGTATATTATGATATTATTGTTCTCATTTATTATGGGAACAGAAAATGCTAGTGCACAAACAGCAAAAAAAATCAACCAAGTTGAACAATCAATTAAAAGCAATGGAAAGTATGCACTGCTAGTGATGAACCCGAAGCATTTGAAAGTGGCTATCTTGACCGGCGAAAGATTTAAAAATAAAAGTAAAAAGATAGATTTTCAGATAGTGACATGCGGAGAAGTAGTAAAAGAAATCTCTGCTAACGAAGAGCTAAAAAAGAGTGTTGTGGAGGCTGTACAAAAGTATGGATTGAAAATAGTAGTTTGTGGCTTGACGGTTAAACAACTAAATATAGATAAAGCACTTCTTCCTCCTGAAACGCCAATTGTAGATAATGGAATCGTTTATATGTTTGGACTGGAAGAGCTGGGCTACAAATCGATAATCATATAATGCATTCTGAAGATGAATATAAAGAATTATAAGTTGCCACAGGTTGGTGCTAGCGGACTTTTTAGTTTGTCGATGCGTTGGGTGATAGGTTGGACCTACTTCTCCGCATTTTGGCGCAGAGTTGTTTTGGAGAATAAGTTGAATCCTGATATAGCGGGCTATGTGGGAGAGAAGTTCAATCACTTTCTTCCGAATGCACTAGGTATAAAACCTATTATTGAATATATGGTGATGCATCCGCATGATTTGCAACTTGCCATGATCCTGTTTACGATGGTTGAGGCTATTGTGGGTTTATTCATGATACTTGGACTATTCACCCGATTAATGAGTGTCGGTGTGTTTGGGCTTGCATTCGGTATCCTTTTAGGTTCAGGATGGTTGGGCACTACATGTCTTGATGAGTGGCAGATCGGAATTTTAGGATTAGCCGGTGGGTTCACTTTATTCTTAACCGGTAGTGATGTGTATTCGCTCGATCATTATTTCATGCGGCGAAAAAGTAAATTCACTACTACCCGTTGGTTCAGGTGGCTTGGTTCAGGTGCATTGCCATTGGAGAATATGAAGACTTTTATATTGTCTTTTTCATTATTCATTTTTGGCATAGCCCTATTTACGAATCAATCCTTCCATGGTGGAGTATGGGGTACTTTGCACAATAAATCAGTAAAACCGAAGATCGAAATATCTAATGTACGGCTCAATGGTTCCGATCTTACATTTGAAGTGTATAGAACGGAAGGTGTAGATGTATATGGCTCATTCTTGATAGGCATACAAATAATCGGTCCGAGTGGTAAAGTTATCAAATCATTGAGCATTGATGATCTTTCAAAGTTCCCTCCCGAAAGGATAAAGAATCAATATGTTACGAAAGTAAAACCAGGTAAACATAGTTTGATAATACCTTTGGGCGCAAAAGCCGATCTAGCTATTGATGTAAGAGGTTTGCGTATTAGTAATAAGGATACTTTGAAATTGATAGATGTTAGCGGAATAGAATGGACTGCTAAGATACAATGATGTATTACTAGTTCGTAGTTTAAAAGGTCTTCGATAAAAAACAGGTTTCACCCATTTTACTCTGTAATAAACATGGAGTAGCAAAGGGTGAAACCTATTTTTGTGTAAGAAAAGTTCAATTAATAAAGATGAATGATAATCTAGAAAAAATCATAAAAGATAGCTGCATCAGGAGCCTTTAGGCAAAAATGGAATTTGCGAAGAGACACAGTAGATGATAGAGAATAGTTACAAATTCAGACTTTTACATAATATTTATTGCATTCCTTAATGCTATTCAGAGGCAGATACAATATAATGATTAATGACAGGATGATTGAGGTAAGTCACAAGAATAATAACTAATTGATAATCTAAAATAACGTTACAATAATTTTTCTAAAAAGAAATGTATATATATTTGTCATCAAATATACAATAAGATGATGTTTATAGAGGATGTAGGCTAAAATTATAGAAGTATGAATCGTTTAGTTATATTTATCTTATTAATATTTTCAATGCCGATATACGGTAAAGATAATATAGTTTTGCATGTGAAGGATGAATGTTCTCATTCTCTTACTTATGGAGATGTGTTTGTAAAAAATGAATGGCATTTCATCACTGACAGCACTGGTAAAGTAAGTATCAAAGAACAAATATGTCATGTAGGAGACACAATAAAAATTACTTATTTAGGGTATGAAGATAGAATTATTCCTATAACTGAAAAATTTAGAACGTTAGCAGATACAGTCATTCAATTGACTCCTAAATCATATTCATTAAATGATATTACAATTAAGAGTAAACATAAATTTAATGCTGAGAAATTCTTTAAATCAAAGAAACGGTTTCTATTATTACCGTATGATGACAAACGAATAGTATCTGTTTATGCCAAAGTGAATTATATTGATGAAAAAGGGAAACCTAAAGTGCTTTGTGATTCTATGCAAATTCTGTTTGAATCTATAAAAGGAACATTTTTAAAGTGTGGAATACAAGATACAGTGATACGATCACGAATTATTCGTTACATGCTATATGCTTCGAATTCTGCTCCTTATGCCTGTTGTTTGAAGAGATTAAGGAAGCTTTTTAAAATAAATTATTGGGGTAAAACTGACTCTACGTGGAATTTTAGATTTGATATATTACCTGAGAATGTTTCAAGCACGTCCATTAATGGACATTTAGGTGATGATATTCAAATAGTTGTAGCGATAGATAAGAAGGGGTTTATTCCTACTATTCAGCTTCATACTATATTAAAGTTCAATCCATCCCGTTCATATAACATGTTTGCAATATATGATGACTATAAGAATGAAATGGTACCTGAATATGTAAATGCAACATCAATTGCCGATAAAATGAATATCGAATTATGGTGCAAGTATGGCAAGTGATGATATTAACCTAAAGATAACGTTGCAATAACTTTTTCTAAAAAGAAATACATGTACATTTGTTTTCAAATATATAAGACTATACTTATAGGGGATGCCTGATAATATTTACAAATCCATTATATTAAAAATAAAAAGAAATATGAATCATTTAGAATGTGTAACACCAAAACGGAATAAATGGTGGTGGTATTTATTAACCGTTGTAGGCAGTTTTTTAGCCTCAGTTATTATTGGTCGTATTTTATTAAGCGTATATTATTTATATGCACATATTAGAACTGGCTGTAATTGGCATGCGTTTGTTGTCGGATTAAAAGCAAATAATAATTTACTATTATTTATCGAGCTTTTTGTTTTTGCAATTTTATTGGTATGCATGATCGTTCTCATTAAGGTAATTCATGGGCGGAAGTGGACAGAAGTTATTAACGGTACAAATCATGTACGTTGGTCCAGATTCTTTCATGGGTTCGCTTTTTGGAGCGGTCTCATGTTAGTTGGTTCTTTGATTGATTATTTTATAGATCCTAACAGTTTTGTATGGCAATTCAATTTGGGGAAGTTTATTCTTTTGTTTTTTATCTCCATTATTCTTGTGCCTATACAAACTTCATGTGAAGAATTTATTTTTCGTGGATATCTTACACAAGGCTTTGCTTCATGGACAAAAAATCGTTGGTGTGCATTGATCTTCCCGAGCCTTCTTTTTGCCTTAGGGCATTTGTTTAATCCTGAATGCGCCGGATATGGCTATGGAATCATGCTGGCATCTTATATTTTAACGGCGCTAACATTTGGACTAATTACTATATTGGATGACGGTGCAGAATTGGCAATGGGAGCACATACTGCTAATAATTTACTGACATTCCTTCTTATTGATTACAAGGATTCAGTAATACCAACCAATTCGCTCTTTTATACTACGCATTTTGATCCTCATGAGAATTTCATCTCCTCTTTAATTCTTACAATTATACTCATTATTACCATGTCACGAGTATATAAATGGAAATTTAATGTGCTGAACAAAAAAGTGGCTACAAAAGAAATGAGATCGCTATTTTGATATAAAGAGCCTCTTTACATCTGAAAGATTCTGTTTAAATTTGCTATTGGGACTTTGTCACAGCAGTAATTTTAAACAGAATATATAAAATCTATTTTTTAATAATAGCCGCAGTATTATATAATATGCCTACATATTATTGAAACGTTAAGAAAAACGAGAAGTATGTAATTTTTCTCTCTGAAATTGCATTTAGGCTTGCTCATATATCCAATTATCACAATTTATTCACCCTACTTCCTTATATACTGTATTCTTTGTCTTCCATAATTTATAGGCGGCATCACTATTACATATTATCCGTCTTGATTTAGGATTATTCTATGGATTCTAAGTCCAAATTGTGAATAATTTACCGATGCTGTTTTTTGTCATTTATCCGTTAGAGATAAGCCGATTCCCTTAATGGTGTTGATGTTAATTCCCGTAACGTCTTTGAAATAAGTTCGTAGGTGTGCAATGAATACATCCAAGCTGCGGGAGGTAAAGAAATCGCCTTCTTTTTCTTTTCCCCAACAGATACGCTCAATTGTATCTCTTTTTACAATATCTCCTTTGTCTTTAGCCAATAATTCAAGTATCTGAGATTCGCGAGTGGTTAAGTGGATTGTTTTCTCTTCGCTTTTTAGCAAGCCATGTTTGGGGTCAAATTTATAGGGTCCGATTTGTAATGTATCCGATTCGTTTCGCATTTTTATTCCTTCACTCATTTTGAGCACGGCTTTGATATGAGCATCCAGCTCTTCAGGGATGAATGGCTTTTTAATATAATTGTTGGCTCCTAATTTGTATCCGGTAACCACAAACTTAGGCGATATGCACCCTGATGTGAATAAGATAGGTATTGTTTTATCTATTTCTCTTATGTGTGCTACCATATCGAAACCATTCATTATCGGCATTTCTATATCGGCCAAAATGACATCGGGACTCTGTTCTTTGTATAATTTTATTCCTTCTTCTCCGTTGTTTGCCGTAGTCACTTCATATCCGCCAATCATATCCTCTAACCCGCTTCGAATGATATAGCAAAGGTTGGCATTATCTTCAACTAATAATATCTTCGTCATTTTCTATATTAGATTTATTTATTCTACAAAAGTAATAACAAAACCCTAACAACTTTGTTATTAGCTGTGAATTTTAGATTATATTATTTGTGCACAATCCCATTAATATCAGAAATATAATTATCATATTTTACCTGAATTTGATGACCGAGGCATCCTTCAATACTGAATTCATATAATGTATAGCCCAAGAATTATTTTCAAATACTTATAATATTATCTTTTTCTTTGCTCGTATATATAAATCCATCTTTATGAGTCAGTGTGAAATTATTCTCAACAATAATATCTTTAACAAAGTTCAGGTAGGTGATATAATCACTTTCTAATAAAATCCTTATTATCAAATTATTACTATTCATATTAGTGATTTTTTAATACTAAACATAGTTAGTGAATTTCTTCTGTTTCATTAGGGAAGTGCAATGTGAATTCGCTGTACATTCCTTTTTTACTATTGACTTCAATACTACCTCCATGAGCTTTCATCACCTGATATACATAATTCAGTCCTAATCCAAAGCCGGTTGCTCCGCCCTTGGGTGTGCGTCTTGCGGCTGAAGCCCGCTCAAATTTGTCGAAAATAATCTTTTGATCATCTTCCGTCATGCCTAAACCGTTGTCTTTGACATGGATGGAGGTACATCCCGCAACTTCATTGTCTGCTGATGTGATATCTAGATTTACCCCTTCATTTTTTGAATATTTCAACGCATTATCTATGAGGTTTTCCAAAGTTTCTTTCAGACATTCTTCGTCAGTATAGACATATTCGGCTTGTAGATTAAAATGGAATGAAACCTCTTTATTAACTTTAGCCTTGAATGCTTCGGCTATACCTTGTACTATCGGTAGCAAATGAACTTGTTGTTCGTTCAGTTCCATTTTGCCGTTTTCTAATTTAGAGATTGTGAGAATCTTATTGATTAAAGTTAGCAACCGTTCCGACTCTTCATTAATTAAATGAAAATTTTTTTCTTTCTTTTCCGGTTTATCATCCAACTTTCCACTGTGAAGAATCCTCATGCCCATAATGATAGTGTTAAGCGGATTTTTCATATCATGGATTAGCGCATAAGAAAAATCTTCCCTTAATCTGCTTATTTTGTTTTGTCGCAAAAAAATCTGGACTTGGTATGCAATGCAATAAATCACTAGAATAAATATAAGTATAGTGCCAATCAAAAAAAGTGCCATTTGTTCTAAAACAATTTTGTACGGAGATATTATAATAGCTTGTACTGCTATACTTTTATCTTTACGAATAGGAACGATAGTTGTTGCTATTTCGGATAATGAATGTAGATTAGGTCTTATAGATTCAATCACATGCTTTGTTCTTAAATTAATTTTTTGTAATTTATAAGAACATGTAACTCCTTCCTTTTTTAATGAAGCGGCATAAACTGAATCAAGAGTTTGCATTGAGATTGGCATGTGCATTTTAACCTCCAAAAAATTCAGCATTACAATTTCAACTCCATTTTTATCCTTTATATCATTGGGATTAATACAATCAGCAACCACAATAGGTTCTTTATATGTTTCTCTGTCAAACAGAATATATGCTTCGTCATTTATAGAGGAATAAAAGATTTTATTAATCTTGTTCTTTAATTCATTTTCTAATAACGAATAAGTGTGGTAAACCCAAATAGACTGTAATAAGGCAATCAAAATAAGTCCAATGATTGATACAGCTTTATACAAATTTATTTTATTTTCTATAGCTTTAGGCACATTTTGAAGTTTGTCACAAAATTAATAACAAAATACTAACTATCAATAACTTTGGGCTAACTTTCTGCGAAAAATTTTCCTTGTACTTTTGTATTAGATCAAATACAAAAGATAATGAAAAAACTACTAATTAAAAGATTGACAGATAAAGAGTAAGCAAATATTTTTGGAGGTGAATGGCTATATATTTGACGATCAAAACATCTTATGATAGTAAAAGAATATATTAACACCTTAATGGCTTTAACATCTGACTAACAACTATATTTCTCTAAATAAACAATTTACTTTATAAGTAAAATTCTCTTTTCCCATCATCCTCGCAGATCCGAATGGTTATTGCGCGAATGATGGGATAATTATTTATAAAACCTTCCCTTTTCTTCCCTTCCCATTCATTGCTGAAGAAGTAGCAAACCATATTCAATAAATTTGAAAAAGCTTCCGCTACTCAAAGAACAAGATCAGAAGACTCCACAGGCTTTGGTCTTGGATTGAATTATATGTAGAAAGTGATTGAAGCATATAATGGAAAAGTTTTTGTAAATAGTATTGAAGGAGAATTCAGTGAATTTATCATGTATCTATAATTAACGATGAGAGAACTTTAATCAAATGTTTCATATTGAAGATTCTCTGACTTTATATTACTAAATTGGATGAATGTATTCATGCCACAATCAAGAGAATGAAAGGATGAAACAGACAAAACAAAGAGGGTGATTGCTAAACCACCCTCTCTATAATTAAGATATTTGAATTGAAATTAATGCCCGAATCTTGAGGTATCCACTGTTTTATGTTGCTTTGCTTTGTAACCTCCAAATTTATAAGTGAATGAAAACATTACAGCTCTTTCGTCTGGTTTTTGATTCATTTTTAAATTTTGTCCCTTATAATCCACTTTGGCATTAGGAATGGAACTATTGAATAGATCTGATCCATTTATTCTTAATTCTGCATGTTGATTAGCAAAGATCATTTTTAATCCTGAATCAACTTTCCATATAGGAGTAAGGGTGTATATACCTTGTAACATAGGAGAACAATAAATTCCATCGACTTCTAACCGGATATCTGGTTTGGAAGTAAGTTTAAATGTATTGTTCATCACTGCAATACCACGGAATTTATCTATATTAAAGCTAAGATTGTGATATGATTTATCTACAGCTTTATTATATGTGCCATCAAGGGTGAAACGAGTGTCCCATATACCGTTAATAGAGAATGGAAGAACAAGTGTCAGACCTATTTGTTGAGTATAGTCATAATTTACAGTTTGATATATTAATGAAAGCTTATCTGCTGCTTGGTAGGCTAACTGTTCAAATTTATTTTGTACATGACTGAAATATAAATTTGCCATATATTTGTTCTTTAAAATATATACTATTTCAGCGGTGTAATCGGTTGAAGGTTTTAAATAAGGATTCCCCTGAATTTCTGCATACCCGTTAAGATAACTGGTTTGCTCTTGCATTGACCAATAGTCCGGGTATGACTTGTCTGAAGAAAAGTTCAATTGCAGAATTTGACCTGATGCAGGAGCATAACTTAATTGCATTGTTGGGTAAACATACCATTTATGAAAACTTGCCATCTTATAATATTCACCGGCAGCAGACATTGAAAGTGAAACTTTTTCTCCAAAATCCTTTTCAAATCCAGCATAGAGATTATATGTTTGTTCCTTTAAATTGCTGCTTGTGTTCTGAGACGACATATCGTTGCTTCCTGAGTCGTGATAAACTTGTGAGTTTTTATCATCTGCGAGTGATACATCAAAGCCATAGTTTATTTCCCATTTATTCTTGAATGAGTGTGTTTTACCTACATATATTTTCCAGCGATTAATCGTTTGCTCAGCATCTGCAAGAAAGTTGTTTGTTTCATTCGTGCTTGTTGTGCTCGTAAAGTTTTGAGTGGATGGGCTGTTATAATAGGTGTAATCAACGCCTAAATTTAATCCCTTTCCATGAGAATAATCAACACTAACATTATGCATTCTCTCATCAACGGTTTTTATGTTTTCTGAATTAGAAAAGTTACCAATGGACTTTTCAACATTTTTTTTGTTAGGAGTAATAGCAGCAGTGTATGCAACATTCAGGTTGTTATTACTGTTGATTTGATAGGACGTTCCCACTCTGACATTGTGAGTGATCGAACGTTTATACCCTGAGTTTATCTGTTCAATATCATAAACATTATTATTCATTGTATGCTTTGATTTTATATCAAGGCCTTGGTGCAGTTTCTTGTAATCAGCAGAATAAAGAATATCTGTTGATAATTTTTTGTTAGAGAATGAAAGGCTAATATTTTCATTGCTACCCGCGCTACGTCTTTGTGTATAATTAGCACCTATTTCTCCACGTAATTGGCTATTTACAGTCTTATTATTCTTCATAACTATATTAATAGCAGCACCTCTAACTCTAAGTTTTGCAGGAGCACTATACATGACTTCGACCTTTTCAACGTTTGAAATAGGAATGTTTTTAAGAAGGTTTGTTAGCTGTTCCTCAGTCATAGAAGTTGGTTTCCCATTTAAAAGAATGGTTACACCATTCGCTCCGGCTAACGTAAATCCCTCACTTTGTTCAATGACACCCGGCAAATGTAAAATAGATTCATATGCATTACTTATTGTACTTTTCTTTGCCATATTTGCGATATCATATACCAAAGCCCCATCTTGCACCTTAACTTGTGGAAGCTCACCTTTAACGACAACCTCTTTTAAGGAAAACTCACGTTCTTGTAATGCAATAATACCGGCATTTGCACCTGAAAATCTTTTTTCTAACGGTTTATACAGTAGATGCTGGAAATTTAAAAGATAAGAATCTTTTGTAAGTTTTATCGAGAAGGCACCACAAGAGTCAGTTACGGCAGCACCTACAAAGGTAGAATCAGTTGTTCTCATCACTACTGTTACTCCTTCAATTGGACGTTTATTTGAATCAAGAACTTTTCCGATAGTTTGGGCTGTTACTATCATGCAAATAAAAGCCATTCCTACAAATAATAAAAAAAATCTGTTTATCATAATTTTCGTTTTTGTTAATTCGAGAACTTTTATGTTACAAAAGTAATACTAATATTTTTTATATTAGATTAATCCCAAGTTATTATTAGATTTAATAAGTCTTCTTATAAGCATTCAGAACAGTCACTTACCTCCATTTATTTATCAATACATCTATTACATAATTGATTATAAACGTTATGCTTAGCTCTATACGACATATATGCAAGAATCTCTGGTAAATATCGGTATTCTATCACTAAAATATCTACAATAAAATGCAACTGAAAGCTGAATTAAAGAATAGCTTTCTTATTAATCTGTTGGAAAGACAATTACAAATATTTTTTGGAATAACTAGAAGAAAAGCTACTCATCTTTGCCTTAATCAATAATTAAAAGTATAGGCAAAGAACCTTGACAAAAAGTATTACAGGCTTATTGATGTTAGATCTTTACCCACTTCCAGGAACTGAATCGTATCACATTTTTGTTGCAACGAGTATATATAACAATTTGACCTTGGTAAATACACTTGCGCTTTTGAGACAATGGGACAGATTGATAGAAATAATAACCCATTCGTCATAACTTCATTTTATTAATGATTTTCTTCCATTTACGAATCTTACAATCTCTTTATTTCTTCTGCAGCCGCATTCTTCCCTTTGTATTTACTTTGAGCACTATTGAACAAATAAGATACGGTCAACAAGAATTGCCTTGTATCACCATTTACAATTCTATTTCGCATGACATCAGAGACTTTCATCTTCCATCCTTCGTTCCTTGTTTTGAAAAGATCCATAAAAGCTAAGTTCACCTGTAATTTTTTATTCAGAAAAGATTTCCTGACTGCTAAGTCCACGCTCCAACTTGGAAGCATTATTGTGATTCTATCATTACCTTCAGTAGAGCCTGCGACATCTGCGGTTAAAACAAAATCAGACGGTAGTGTAAATATATTTTTCATGCTATAATTAAATATGGGTTTATTGAATGATTGACCATTATAACTCAACCAATGCTTATCAATGCCAATCGTAGTAATCGGTTTCCACAAACCTAGCGTTGGAGAATAGGAAAAACTAGTAGACAATCCATGCATATTAGCATTTTTAGGATGGAAAATAAGAATAGGTTGTTCATAGCTAAAATGTTCTTTGATATAAATGTCCGTATCTTTCAAATAGCTATACGACAAATTGAATTGTAAATCTTTCCATGAAAAAAGATAGGAACAATCAGACACCGTTGATGGCTTCAACAAAGGATTTCCTCCTTCCACCTCATAAGGTCCGGCATAAACCAATGAACTACGAATACTACTGTACTCGGGTCTGACAATGGACTTTTTGAATGAAAGTGACATAGACGTTTTATCATTCATGTCGTAAGATAAAGAGAGATCCGGCGAAAGACTATTGTTTATCCGACTAGCCTCACTATTCTTTACATCATTCTCAAAGTAATCAAAATGAACATATTCCCATCTTAAACCAATATTAATAGAAAATTTGTGCCACTTAAAATCATAAGAGGTGAATGCAGCTAACGAACCTTGTTTATTTAGATTTTTAGAAGAGGGGACATAAGTAGATACCTCTTTATTTTCCATAATGTATTTTTGATTATCCAACGTATAAGAATCCTCTGTGCCAATAATAAACTTTCCTGTTCCGATTGACATTTTAAACCAAAGTTTTCCTGCATATAAGGTAGATTGGCGATGAGTAAATGCGGAAACAATTACTTGATTGTTTGTATTCAGATAATTTACTTCAGTAAGATTATTATCATGTAAACGACTATGCAAGAATGTGACATCAAAATGTAAGGTATATTTCTTTGCAAAAAGTTCGTCATAATACAACGAAACTGTATGTTCTGCTGATCGAGAATCCATGTATATATCATTATTCATTTCGTTTTGCACTTCTCCATCTATCTTATCATATTGTCCTCCGATATTTTTAAAATAATTGGGTGCACCAACATAGTTATAATTGGCTCCCATAGATTGCCCATTAGGATAAACATAATTAAATCCGACCTTATAGAGATAGCATGTAAAATTATCACGGACAGTGGATGAGTTGTATAAATCATACGCTTTATCTTGGAAAGTAAAATCTGTCGTTCCGCTATAATATGACTTTTCTCTTTCAGACTGATATAGACCTTCTCCAAATATATCCAATCCCCCGCTTCTATAATTTATATTGGCAGATTCATTATGTCCGAATGCCCTCTTCGCTGATGATTGAGCTTCAATTCGTCCACTAAAGCCTTCTCCAACAGGACGCTTAGTCGTTATTTTAATCACGGCTTTTGTATTCGATTCATATTCTGCTCCCGGGTTCATTATTATTTGAACGTCTTTTATATCCTCACTCTTAATCATTTGAAGTTCTGTTTTGTTTCTCATAAGCCGATTATTAATATATATTTTAGGAGTTCCTCGTCCTAAAACAGAATAATCTCCATCACGCCCTGTAATAAAAGGAAGCCTGTAAAGCACATCATTTGCATTTCCAAGCTGAGATAAGAGTGTACCGGCAATATTTGTTTTTAAAGCATTCCCATCTAGCTTATAAACAGGTTGATGGCCATTAACAACTACCGAACCAATCTCTATTTCGGATGGTTTCATTATGATAGTCCCTACTTCTGAAGATTTTAAAACGATCTTTTGCGATGCATAGCCTAAACATTTTATATAAAGGCTCAACGCTGAAAGAATCGCATGACCATCAGAAGGTATTGAAAAAGAACCTTGTTCATCAGATACAGTACCTCCCACAAAAAGCGTATCAGATTTGCACAACATAACACTGACATAGGGTAAAGGCTGGCTCTTACCATTCTTGAGATACCGAATAGTACCGGAAATTGTCGTTTGACCTTGTAGCAAAACGAAATTCACAAGAAATAAAAGAATTAGAGATATTTTCTTCATCTGCGATATATAATTGGGAAATAATACATTTATAAATTGAAAGAATACTGCCATTATGCAGAAGCGGGAAAAGGTGTCCACTTCTGCATATAAGGCATAAAAATTGAGATTATTAAGTTAAATTAGTTACATTAAAATGGAACAACCCACTCGCGCCTTCCGTCAGTAATATTTTAGGTTTCTTATCCCTAAAGAATATAGAAGAGGTAATTCCACCATAAAACATTTGACTTACTAATTGAGCAAACAGTTGTTTATTTACAGCAACTGTTACACAAATGGGCGATAGAACCTTCTGCTGAATTCGAGTCAGAAAATACAGCGGAACAACATAAAGCACAAAGGGAAAAATTAGAATTCGTTTCATATAGTCTTTATAATTTACATTCTTAGAACTGCAAATTTATAAAGATAGAATGATGAAACAGTAAGAAAATGATAACAACAAGGAATCCATATTACACTGAAATACAGCATAATACAATAATAAGCGATAACATTTTAAGATTAAGTCTCTGATTCTACTTCCGCAATCTTGGATTTAAGTCGTAATCGACGTTGAGCAACGATCTGTTTGTTGGTATTACCAAAACAATAAGCGATGGTGGAATCATCAAGATTACACAAACAAAGACAGCAATAGATACAATCTTCATCAGTCAGTTTTGGGTAGGATGAACGTAATTGATCTATATAATCAGCATATATTTCAAAAATAGTCTTTGCCAATTGTTCTTGCTCTGCAGTAATAAGCACTTGTATATTCTTTTTCTCTTTTCTATCTTGTTTGCTCAATTTTTCAATTTTGCGAAAGATGGAAGTTTTCATGAAGAGCACATTACATAAACGAGCTTTTTCTTCAATCATTCGGTGCAAGTCTTCTTCTTTTTGCTTTATCTCCTCCTCATTACGAACATGCATTTGTTGAAGTTCAAGCACATCTTTCTCTCCAATCTTAATCCTCAATTGCAACATAGCAATATCATCCCTCAATTGCTTCATCATATGTTCATACATCAATCTGGCAGATTTTTGACGACGTACTAAATATTGCACTAGGAATATAGCAATAAAAATCACACACAAAAGAATGGAAAGGTTTATCATTTTCGCTTGGTTCTTCTTTTGGATAGATTTGGTATCGGTCTGGTATTTATAAACAAGGTGCTCTACTTCCGATATTCTATTTAATGAATAGATTGAATCAAGAACTTGTGCATATTTCTCTTCATAAGAAAATGCATCTTTAAAGTTACCATTAGCTTTTGCGATACCAGCTAAATTGGAATATTCAACCGCATGTTTCTTCTTTTCAGAAAGTAAATAATTTATACCTTTTACAGATAAGCCGACAAATCCTTTATCATACTTATATGATTCAAAATGCTTCGTATAAGCTGCATGTATAGACGCCTTAAGCTTTATGGATTCAGCATTTGAAGTTGTCAATTCAGTTAAAGCCTGACTATAATAGGCTCGAGCTTTGTCCGGTAAGTTCTGTTGATCCAGAATACGACCTTTGTAGTAAAGTGCTTTAGCACGATTTTCGCCTGAACCTTTACTATAATAATTCAAAGCATTACACACCAACGAATCACAAGGGAAAAGTGGAAGAGAAACCTTATCTGTTGCTTGCGTTACTAGCAATCCATAGTAAACTCTTTCTGATTTTGAGAATGCAGTGGTATCTAATAATTCCAGATAGTGTAATGCACTATCCGGCTGTGACTGCATAAGCGTATCTATTTGTGATAATTCCATAGCGTGATTGTTCGGTTGTCCGCACGCACAACAGAGACCAATCATTGCTATTATATACCACAACAGTTTTCTCATGACTGCTCAACTATAAATAATCTATATTACTTGACATGAGGTACAGGAATCATGCGAGAAATAACGATACGCCCTTCTTTCAAAATTCCCATGACACGACGTTTTAAGGGATCTGTTTCCACGGGAATTCTCTCCTTTTCAAGTAGTTCTTCTCTTGTCCAATTCGGATTATGGTGAAGTAGCATTTCACGCACCAACTCCACTTTTGCTTGATCTTTTTGATTCAAATAGTATCGTAATAATGCGATAGAATTATTATTGTATGCGTTAAGTAATTGATCATAAACTAGTGGTTGGGTACCTTTAAAATAGTCCATCAGTAATTCACGTATCTTTATCGCTATTATATATTGTTTATCTACTCCTGAACGACTCCAAATAGCACTATTATGCTTGCGATAAACAGCCATACAACGAGGCATATAATATATTTTCCCAAATTGAGCATTCAATAAATGAACAGCGTAATCGTAGGTACTTACTTCACTGAACCATTCGGGCAAAGGACCGAACAATCCTTTACGAAAAACTGCAGAAACATTTGAGATATAATTACTTTGTGCCAAATCTATGATATTGGTTACTCGTTTTTGTCCGCCATTGCTCAAACTCATGCTACGATCCTCTTCGTAATAATTCACAACACGATGAATACAAGTAGAGAAATCAGGATGCAAATCAAGAAACTTTACCTGACGTTGCAATTTATGCTTGTCAATCCAATAATCATCGCCCTCACAGATTGCCATGTATACACAGTTACAAGCATTATAAGTACGAATAAAATTTTGCTGTAATCCTTTATTTCGCTCATTTTCAAGGATTACAATACGCGAAGGGTAACGTCCTTGCCATTTTTTACAAATTTGTAAAGTTTGGTCTGTGCTACAATCATCTCCTATTACTAACTGAAATGTGAATTCGGTTTCCTGATTCATCACTCCTTTAATTGCTTCATTTACATACTTTTCTTGATTAAAAGTAAGCATCAATACTGATACCTTATATTGTTTTTCTTCCATATCACTTATTTTTAAAAATCATACCTAAAGCTTCATCCAACAATTTTGAGCCGGACAGTTTAACCAGAATTATATAAATTAATCCACCTACAATAATCTGAGTAATCATCAAAAACAAAGAATTTATTATTAATAACCGCATCATCCATATAGCTCCACCCATCAACAATGATAAGCTCAAATATGGTAATAAATCAAGTACTTGAGATCCAAATGAATAACCAGTATATTTATCAGAATAGAGTACATTTATTATATAAATAACAGCTCGCGCAACCACTTGCCCTGCCACCATTACCAACACAGAGTAGTGGAATGTCAGTAACAAAAAGACGACCGTAACGACTATCTTATATAATTCTATCTTAAAGATAATCTCAGAACGCCCGCTAACCTTAATGAAATTGTTATTGATTGCCGTAAAAATAGTGAAACATCCTCCGGCACACATTAACTGGAAAAAAGGTATGCACGGCCACCACTCTGCTTTCAATAGAAGCTTGATTAGTGCAGGAGCAATTACAATTAATCCTATTAATGCAGGGAAAGTGATGAATGCTGTAAAACGGACAGTCTTGCGATATGCCCTTATAAGTCGATCACCTTCATCTTGTATGCTACTAAAAATAGGGAATGTGGCATTTTGAATGCTACCATATAATGTAGCTACTCCCATATCACACATTTTGTTCCCTTGGGTATAATAGCCTAATTGCTTTACCGGATATATACGGCCGATGATTAATGAATAGACATTAAGGAAACAGGTATTTATTAAACTGGCACCTAGCAAACTGGACGCATAACGAAATAAGCCGCGCACACTGATCCAGCTGAATTGGCGTTTTGGACGCCACGAACTGTTCAGCCACAACATAATCGTACGGCACAAAGCTAAAACGACAGGCTGCAAAGCTAAAGTCCAAACGCCAAATCCCAATAATGCCATTACTAGAGATGAAATACCTGAAACCATAACAGAGACGACATTGACTTTAGCTAATGCTTTAAAATTAAACTTTTTATTTAATATCGTAGTTTGTACAATAGAAAAAGAATTGATCAATAGTGCGAAAAAGATAACTGGAGCAAGCAGAGTTAATTTGGGCTGATGAAAAAACATGGCTATCAAAGGAGAACATGCAACCAGCAACAAATATAAAACAACACTAATGCCCATATTGAAGAAAAAGACAGAGTTGAAATCAAGTTCATTCGCATCTTTCTTTTGAATCAATGCACTTGAGAATCCACTTTCTAATACAATATTAGCTATAGCTGTAAAAATTGCCAACATCCCGACAAGTGCATAATCTTCAACAGAAAGGATATTTGCGACCAATATACCTAGTACAAACATCAAGATTTGTTGCCCTAGACGATCAACTAAATTCCATAACAAAGCCCCTACTGTTTTTTCTTTTAATGTTTTTTCCGCCATAACCAGTATTATATTGCAGACAAAGATACAGAAAAAAAATTAAGTAGAATCTTTCCGAATAATTCTTCCGAAAAGGTTCCACTTAATTTTATATATTGAATACTTTACTTTACTTCGCTGCCTGGCTTCACACTCTTTTCCGGCATGATTATCGACAAGCTTCCATCTACGTTTTCAGCACTTAAAATCATACCTTGACTTTCTATTCCTTTTAACTTGCGAGGAGCCAAATTTGCAATAAAGCATACTTGTTTACCCACTAAGTCTTCCGGTTTATAATGTTTGGCTATGCCTGATACAATGGTACGTTTATCAAGTCCATCCTCTATTAAGAATTGAAGCAATTTATCAGCCTTAGGGACTTTGTTACATTCCAACACGGTTCCTACGCGAATATCTAATTTCTCGAAATCAGAAAAATCTACAACTTCACGTATTTCTTTAGCACGATAGTTGGCTTCTTCATTTGCTTTCTTTGTTGCTAACAATTTCTGAACTTGTGCTTCGATCACGTCATCTTCGATCTTTTCAAACAAGAGTTCGTGTTGATTCATCTCATGTCCTGACTCTAACAAAGAAATACTTCCCAAGCTATTCCAATCAAATTCGGGCATGTTCAACATCTTACGAAGCTTTTCACAAGTGAAAGGCAAGAACGGTTCAAAAGCTATTGCCAAATTTGCAACAAGTTGCAGACTTAGATTCAAGATCGTTTGAACACGAGCCATATCAGTTTTTGCGACTTTCCAAGGCTCAGTATCAGCCAAATATTTGTTACCGATACGTGCAAGATTCATAGCTTCTTTCTGTGCATCGCGGAATCGGAAATTATCAAGATAATTCTCAACTTTGGATTTTACATCTACAAATTCAGCAACAATATCATTATCTATCTGTAGCATCTCAGACACCGCCGGTACTTTACTTCCAAAATACTTGCTGGTCAGCACCATCGCACGGTTAACAAAATTACCGAAAATAGCAACCAACTCATTATTATTACGTGCCTGGAAATCTTTCCAAGTAAAATCGTTATCCTTTGTTTCAGGAGCATTCGCTGTCAACACATAACGCAAGACATCTTGCTTGCCCGGGAAATCAACTAAATACTCGTTCAGCCACACAGCCCAATTACGACTGGTAGATATTTTATCACCTTCTAGATTCAAGAATTCATTAGCAGGAACATTATCAGGCAAGATAAAACTACCTTGTGCCTTCAACATGGCCGGGAAAACGATACAATGGAAGACAATATTATCCTTACCAATAAAATGCACCAAACGAGTTTCAGGATCTTTCCACCAAGTTTCCCAACTATCGGGTAGCAATTCCTTTGTATTGGAAATATAACCGATAGGTGCATCAAACCAAACATAAAGAACTTTTCCTTCTGCACCTTTTACAGGCACAGGAATACCCCAATCCAAGTCACGTGTAACAGCACGAGGTTGCAAATGCATATCCAGCCAACTCTTACATTGACCATAAACATTCGGACGCCATTCTTTATGCTCTTCCAAAATCCACTTACGCAACCATTCTTCATAGTCGTTCAACGGAAGATACCAATGAGTGGTTTCACGCATTATCGGTTGAGCCCCGCTAATAGCTGATTTTGGATTAATCAATTCCATTGGACTTAACGAAGTGCCACATTTCTCACACTGATCACCATAAGCGTTCTCGTTACCACAATGCGGACATGTACCTGTTATATAACGGTCAGCAAGAAATTGTTTTGCTTCAGGGTCATAATACTGTTCACTTGTTTTTTCAACAAATTTATTCGATTTATATAAATCTTCAAAGAATTGTGTAGCCACCTCATGATGAGTGCTACTTGTTGTACGGGAATATATATCAAAAGAAATACCGAATTCTTTAAAAGAATCTTTAATGATCTTATGATAGCGATCTACGATATCTTGAGGTTTGCATCCCTCTTTGCGTGCACGAATAGTAATGGGTACTCCATGTTCATCCGATCCACCGATAAAAATAACCGGTTGTTTTTTAAGACGCAGATAGCGTACATACGTATCAGCAGGTACATATACCCCCGCCATGTGACCGATGTGCACCGGTCCGTTAGCATAAGGCAACGCAGCCGTCACAGTAGTTCTCTTAAATTTCTTTTCCATGTAATTATATTCTTTTTCTTCTTTTTGAATTTGCATTTTGCTACTTGCAATGTGCAAAGATACAGATTTTTTTGCTTTCCATATATAAAAGTTTGATCCGAAATAGTCTGTTAGTCAAAAAGATAAATTACTACGCAATCTATTAAAAGAATAATTACAAATAGATTTAAGCCGATATTATAAAAAAGGATTCGCAATTTAGTTCTACAGTTCTTAACGCAAAACAAAAAAAGGGCAGATTCATTTAGAATTGTCCTTTTTTTGTTGCTTATACGCTTGTATAGATTCATATATGCGTTCCTTTAATTCAAATTTTTCAATATCAGTCAGCGGTTTTACTACATCCTCAACTTGGTGAGCAATAGTACAAATTCCTTTTTCATTAATATTAGATTTCCTCCTCACTGTGTACATGTATTGTTTCTATATTGACGAAGCAATATATACCATGTACTCATATATAGAAAGAAATCAAACTGCTAATTCACGTAAGCGAAGTAAACTACGATGCATCAAATTACGAACAGACTGATAATTCATGCCCATGATCATACAGATGTCCTCATATTTACGCTCTTCAATGTAATATAATGTAAGAGCTTCACGCTGACGTGGAGAGAGTTGCGAAAACAAACTCTTAATCATTCGATTTTCAATCTGCATGTGTTCTTTCGCCAAATATCCATCTTCGACATTATCAACCGCAGGTTGTACAGTGATATCCTCCACCGCTGTATCTGCCAAAAATACATTGCGACGGAATTCATCATAAATTCTGTTCTTCAACGAAATAAGAAGATAGGATTTAATATTATCTATCTCGCTTAATTCATCACGCTTTGTATAAAGCTTTACAAAGACGTCTTGTATACAATCCTTCAGCATTTCACGATCGCTCGTGAACTTGCATCCAAAATTGAACAAACTATCAATATACGTGTCGTATAAATGTGAGAAGTTCTTCATGGTAATAATCTCAAGCTGACTTTTATTTTTCACACCACAAAGATATAGAGGCGAGGGTACAAGAAAAGGTAAAATCTGGTATATAGACAAAAAAAACAGATACTATGTTTAAGAACATAATATCTGTCTTTCTTTACTAAAGGATACTATAAACTACAACCGATGGAACCAATAGACGGTTTCACTGGCTTCGGTCTGAAGTTCATACTTATCTTGTATTTTAAGTGCTTTCTCTACCTTTTCCATCTTACCTGAAGCAGGAATTATGCGAACAATTTCATATTTTCCGGATAAAAGTTGAACCGGAATCGTTTGAGAATAATGGGAATAAATGATACATCCTTTACCAATTTTTCCTATTTCTTGATAAGAAGAGATTCCTGTATCAATTGTTTCCATTCCGGCTGCATCAATCAAAAAGGCCTGGTCTGTGATAGGAAGTGTAGGACAAGATCCGCCTGCCATGAAGATACCCCAGCCTAATGCCGGATAATTCTGTGCAAAGAATGTGACCGCTTTATTAGGATATTTGGTGCGATATTCATTGACCGCATGATAAGCTTCGGCATAAGTAGTCTTACCTACCTTGAACTTGCGCATAAATTGACGAGGTGCCATATTCATGCCACCTTGAGGTGCATACAATCCATCGGTTTTATAATGCCAATAACGGATATCAATAATATCTACAACTTTCGAACGAACAGGATCAGCCAGAATTGCATCTTGTACATCTTTCGTTGTACTTAATGCTATTAGTGGATGTTTGCCTGTTTCATGTTCCCATTCTGCAATTACATCAATCCAAAACTGCACAAAGTGCAATGGGCCAGTAAATTCTGCTCCTATAAGTTGAACCACATTATGATTGTCGGCAAAATTATTCAAACATTGACGAATATATTGGCGATGCAATGCCCGGCGTACTGAATCATTTTCATTATAAAAGTATTCTGCCATAAAAAGTCTTTTGTCACCGGTAAAAGGTACCGGTTCAGGGAATCCTGTATGGTTTATGTTGTTAACGGTACGCCATGGACAATCTACCCAATGTGCTCCAGCTTCAATAATATTGTGTTGAAAATAATTCTCGTGGAATAATAATAATCCATTCTGCTCTGCCTTATCAGCAAAGGTTTTCAATCTACTCCAATACCAAGCGTTCGGACGGGTTAAATCATATTTGCTTAATCCATCCCATGCTGTTCCTTGTCCGCTACGTGAAAAGGGAAGTTCATAAAATGGAGCCCACACATCACCATCTTGACGACGAATGCGCTCATGATCGTCACGACGAAGATCATACCAAAGGCCATAGTTGTGATCAAAAACAAGAATATGATTATTTTTCATAAAATCAACAACAGAATCAATATGATCGGTTAATCCCAATCCTTCGCGTCCCGGAACAAAACGTGTGACATGAGGTTTTGCATGAGAAAGGAAGCTATCTTTAATCCTGCCATTCCACCACGGTGTTTCAAAACGATCACCTACGAGCAACGCATTATCCATTGTAAGACGCCCTGTAGCTATCTCATAATCATGATTAGAGACTTTAACTACATTTTCTTTTACCTTAACGTTATCTACATTTTTCAAACCTTTGTTGGATATGGACGCAGTATAAGGGACTGAGTCTTGCCACATTTCCATAGTCAAACGAGGTTTTGATAAAGCCTCTTTGGCCATCAATTGAGCTTCTTCAACAGTTGGGCTACTTGATGCATCTGTACTACGAGGCAATACATAGCCATTTAATGCAGATGCTCCTATACGTTTTGAAAGCTGGTCATAGAAAATACTACGAGGTTGTACGTGTTCATTGGAATTATCCCATTCACCATCGCCTGAGAACTGTCCCCAACAGCCATTTGCGCTATTTTTTCCATCTTCTGAAGGTGAATAGCACTCTATCTCAGAAGCTGTACATTGCCAGAACAAGCTGTTAGCAGTATTCCATCCTGCACCACACCGACTTTGTCCTAAGTTTTTATAAGTAAGTCTGTTGCCATCAATATTTACTATATCAAATAATAAACCGGTAGCCCATGAATCAATTGATCCACTATACCCATTCGTTTCTTCTGCTTCACATTGTACAAAAGCATTAGGCCCTGGCGCACAATATCCGGCAGCGAAATCATGAATGCCGTTACGTGAGATACAACGCTGAATCAATGTCTGTTGACCTCTTGTTAAGAACGTACAACGACGCATTCCACCTATTTCAGAGACCGGCTCGCTTGCAAGACAATCCTCAACAGTTACTCTCGAAACTGTATTCTGTAATGTAACGGCACTACCCGCTAAATGAATGAAATGTATGCGACGAGCCCAACAATCGCGAGCATTGTCCATATATACACCATTCCAACAATGGTCTTCATCTTTGGGGTTCGTTTTATCAATTGTCGATTGCATCGTAAGATTTTCCACGCCACAATTATCCAATCGGCCGTTCCATTGATAAATCAAAACTTTACCTCCACCCCACTTTGAGTCAATGGCAGCAGTTGTAGGAGCATCATAGGTAATTTCATTTCCTTTTACACTAGTCACAATACGATCCCATTGTATATCGATATCACCCGGTTTCCAACCAAGAGCATCAATGCCTCCTCCATAGATATTACATCCGACAGAAGCAATCCAATCCTTTGTAGATGGACGTAAGATTTTGATACTTGTTCCTTTTTTCAACTTACCGATAGATGAAACCATTAGTGATGTACTCCCGGCTTTTACTTGAGGAGATGAAATATTCAATGTATCAATCACACGTAAATCGTTTCTGCCTTGAATATAAAGCAAAGAGCCTCTATCAACACCCTGTTTCAGTAGAATGGTTTTTTGTTCATCCATACCACGCAGCACAACACCTGATGCTGAGATTGTCAACGGTTCATTCAATAAGAATGTTCCTTCACCAAGTAGCACTGCGCCACGAAATCCATCTTTTCCTAGTGGTAATGACGATACATAATTAATAGCACGCTGTATACGGGCAGAGCAGTCACCCGCTACCCAAGGCACATACACAACACCACGTACATCCGGAATTGATTGCTCGGAGGCACGATATCCGCAATATGAATAATCCATAGGGATATATTTTGCCGAGATTTTCATCGGGCACAATAAGACTGCCAATGCAGCCCAAAGAAGTTTATACCTCATTATTTTATAATTTTATTCTCTAGAATTAATATTTAGACGAATAAAGAGGACTTTTGTAAGCAATGATTCAGGTATTTATAATAAAGATTTAAGGATATCATCAAAATAAGAGATCTGCCATTCAATTATTTTAGGATTACTGATGCAATGATCTCCATTCATTCTGATATTCTCTCGGAGTTTGATTATACTTCTTACGAAAGCATTTGCTAAAATAACCAGAGTCCTTAAACCCGACTTCAAAGGCTATTTCCGAAATATTCAAGTCAGTTGTCTTTATCAATTCAACAGCTTTGTTCAGACGAATTTCTTTTACCAAATCAACCGGAGCGAATCCTGTCAGACTCTTCAGTTTTTTGAAGAATGCCGATCTACTTAATCCAATTGTTGCTGCAATAGTGTCAATATTAAAATCGCTTTCATTTAGATTTTGTTCAATCACTTCATGAATTTGTTTTATAAATTGAACATCTTTCTTTACCAAATGCTGTTCATAATTATTGCCCTTTCCCTCTTCCGCATCATTATTGGACTCATGCATCCAAATCCGTTCATGGAACAAACGCCGTTCATTCAAAAGCTGAGTTATGCATGCTACCAAATAATCACGACTAAAGGGCTTAGTTATATATGCATTGGCACCTAGCGTAATAGCACGCATTTTGTCCTCCTCACCATTTTTTGCTGTAAGGATAATAACAGGTATATGACTGATCTGAAAATCTTTACGAATGCGAGTCAAGAGTTCAATGCCATCTATGCCCGGCATCATTTGGTCTGTTACAATAATATCAGGATGATATAGATAAACTTTTTTCATTCCTTCCAAACCATCATTAGCCGTATAAACATTAAACTGACTCTCCATCTGCATCTTCAACATCTGGCAAAGATCTTTATTATCTTCCACTAACAATAAAACAGGTAAAGAAGAATCGACATTCGCGCTTTCGTCTATATTAGCCTGTGACGTATCCTCATCATAGAATGCAGTAGCATCATCAACGTAAAAGTCCACCTCATTTAAGCCAAAATGTTCTTTGCCACATTGGAGTTCCACTATAAATGCGACACCTTTTTGATCTGATTCATTCTCCGCCCATATTTTTCCATGATGCAACTTAACCAACTCTTTGGACAAAGCCAGTCCTATTCCACTTCCTATATAGGAAGATTCTTCATTTACATTATCTGCTTGCGAGAACCTTTCAAATATTTCAGAGAGTTGTTCCTCAGGGATGCTTACACCATCGTCTTCTACTCTAATCTGACAGCGTTTGCCTTCATCCAACAATTCCAACACCACACAGACCGTACCGCCGGGTGAAGTAAATTTAAACGCATTACTTAAAAGATTACGAACGACTATTTCAAGTTTTTCTTTCTCTCCCCAAATGACCACATGATCCTCCGGCATTTGAAAAATAAATGCAACATCTCTTTCATCAGCCAGCATCTGGAACTCATGGTGAAAGCTGTTAAGTATTTCATTCATATCTACAGAAGAAACGTGCAGCCGCATCTTACCACTTTGCACTTTCCTGAAATCAAGAATCTGATTAATTAATTGCAACATCTGCCCCGCATTTTTCTCCATCAGAGCCACATATTGCTTCCCTTTTTCCGAAAGATTTTCTTTATCTTTCAGCTCCTGTATAGGACCTTGAATAAGAGTAAGCGGAGTTCTCAATTCATGACTGATATTGGTAAAGAAACGTATCTTCAACTCGGCTAAACGCTGGCCGATATAAACCTCATTTTTCATCTTCATCATTAGATATGTCAAACGAATAGCTGAGATCAAAAATACAACTCCTAATATTGAATATATCAAATATGCCCACCATGTGCCCCACCAAGGAGGAAGCACCGTAATGCTCACGCTGCACTTTGATGTTTCACCCGGGTTAGCCTCATCCTGTGTTTCCACACGGAACACATAATGTCCCGGTGGCACATTTGCGTACGACGCAATGCGGTTATGTCCACTAAAGTGCCACTCTTTTTCATATCCTTCAAGTATATATTTGTATGAAATTCTGTTTTGATTCGTATAATTAAGAGAGGAGAACTCTATTGTGAACATCGATTGATCGTGTTTCAATTTTATCTCATCCGCATACTTCACAGAACCTTCATATATAGGAGGATTAAAACTACGCAAATCACGATTCAAAACTTTGAAGTCAACAATGAATGTTTTATAAGAGATCTTTTGCTGTTTCGTTATATTCTCGGGTGAAAAAGATAAAATACCTTGTTTGCATCCCATCCAAATTTCGCCATTACGAGTAAGTAGAACCGTGTTATCCTCCATATCTATATTGGGGAATCCATCATAACGGTCATAATTTCGTATAATGCCATTTTTAAGATCAAGGCTCGATAGGCCACTTTCTGTACCTAACCACAAATGAGCATGTCTATCTTCAATAATAGAAGACACCACATCGCAATTCAGCCCTTCACGAATACCATATGATTTAAAAATAGGACAATGATGGTTTTCATCATAACTTACCATCTTGTTCAAGCCACCACCAAAGATACCAGCCCATATATATCCTTTGGTATCTTTATATAATGCATAAACATCCTTATCCGAAATACCCGCATCAATGTCATTACGATATGTTTCAAAATGAATATCCTCAGGACGTGTAAAACGATTATTAAATGAAATTAATCCATCTACCGTTCCCACCCAAATACGCCCGGAATGATCTTCGACCATCATTCGCGTATCCATGTAAAGACCATATTGAGGATAGTTTTTAAAGCCGTTATACTTATGATGAAAGAGAATATTATTGCCTTGTTCTTCAATTAGATTGAGCCCACCGCCAAAGGTTCCTGCCCATATGCGTTTTTCCCTATCCTGAAAAGTAAAATATACATTATTGCTACTTATTGATGAAGGTACGCGTTGATTATATGTATATCGCGTGAAATGATATCCCTGAGGAGAAAACTTATCCGGCTCAGCCTTTATAAGACCATTCCCTTTGGTAGAAAACCACAAGCGCCCTTTATTATCTTCCATAACATGATACACATTGCCGATCGTGCCGCCGAAGTATTTCTTTACATTGCATTTATTGTCAATGCAATAGACATCCCCCCATCTGGTCCCAACCCATATATCTCCATTATGTGCCTGATAAAGAGAACGAACTCCTCGTTTCTGAAGTTCCATTTTATCCCTTGTGAAGAGAGACGGACACACTAAGCTGAACTGCTTGCGAGGAAAGTTAATCCGGTATACACCATTGGTTGTTGATGACAACCATAAGACACCATCCGAATCTAATAATATATGAAAGAATAGTTGTCCAGTCGCATCCTCTGATAACGATTTAAATGTATTGACATCAGTCATTGATAACTTTTCACGATCAAACATCCAAACATTACCGCCGGGAGTAAGAACATACAAACCATTCTCTCCAGCATCTTGTATCAATAAATTATCTACAATCGGCTTTTTCTTTTCAAATGAAAATCGGCGAGATATTCGACTCAACGGATCATAATAAACAATTGCATCACTATCATCCAAAAGCCACAATTTGTTATACTTATCGAGATAGGAATCAGATACATATCGGCAAGTGACAGATAGCAGCTGTATTTTATCTCTTAACGAACAAGAATAGATTCCTTTGAGTGAGGACAAAAATAACGTACCTCTGCTTTGCACGATATTCGTTATAGGAGATTTGATTTGAGAAAAAGAATAGGAGTGCACTTTGCCCAAATACGGATTAATACTATATATGCGTCCGCTTGCAGTTCCTATCCAAACAAAATGCCCATCGAAATAAGCGCAAGTAAGATCAGACGATAAATTAGTTTTTAAGCAGTTGCTAATAAAATTATATTCACGTGAGAACAACGACGTTCCTTTACGTATTACAAATATTTTATAGTCCTTCCCTATCCAGAATATATATTCTTTCGTTTCACCCAGCACATTGTGCTTCAGTTTCATGTCATAGGGATTAATATCATTACGGGCATCATAAAGCAAACGAATGCGAATATTTCCATCAGGTAAAACTCCAGCTAGAAATAAATTTTTATCCTTTGTCAAAAGTAAAACATTCCCATCCGGTGTATTTTGCACTTTGATGATTTGAGCATTTCGTGTGTATTTCTTCATCTCATCATACACCTCATGAAAAGTCTCCCGGCGTTTATTAAAGAAATACAACTTCCTATCGAATGTGCGAATCCATAAAAATCCTTTGCCATCCTCAACGATACTCTGTACTTTGCGAGGAGGTACATCCGAATGATCATTAGGTTTCATTATATATGGAGTGAACTTGGTTCCATCAAAGGAGCAGAGTCCATACCACGTACCAAACCACAAGAAACCATCTTTATCTTTCAAGGAAGAATTCACAATGTTATTAGGTAATCCCTGCTCAGCGGCGTAATGCTCAACAATCATATTCGTTTGCGCAATACAGATTGATGGCACACTAACTAAAATACTCAATAACAATGTGATATATCTCTTCATGGTAAAAATTTGTTCATAAAAAAGCTAGGATGCAAATATACGAAACATTCTATTTAATACCAAAATCGGCCTGCTGTTGTTCCACAGCATGAAGTGATTTTTGTTTTTCTTCCTCACTCATTTTATGAGATTGAGTTGGCGATGAAGGCACAGAATTGGATGTTCCTACATACATACCGGATTCTTTATCCACATAGCAAGCCGGAATATTTTCAGGAATACTTTCAAATTCTATGCTACCTTCAGTAGGAGCATATACGCCTTCAAACATCGGATGTGCAATAACCTTTATTTTCCCTGCTTTTCTAGTTGACTGGATCAATACCGGAGCTGATCCCCATTCTACTGCACGAGGATTTGCCAAAATGGATGCATCACCAATAATTTTTCCTTCTCCTTCAACTGTAAATACAATGTTATCTTTTGCCAATCTACGCACATTACCATTATCATCCGTGATTTCAGCAACCACTACTATAAAGTCCGACCCATCAGCAACCAATGATTTACCTTCTGAATCGACATAAAGCCTTATTTTTGTAGAACGACGTGACGGCATCTTCTTGGTCGTACAAACGACCTTACCATTTATGATACCTTCTGCAACCAAATTCACTTTTTGCCAGTTCTTTTGATAATAGCTATAATTACGAGCTTCCCAAAAACTCCAAAAACCTTTAAATATAACCGGTGCGTTAGGTATGCCACCCTTGGCATGTACTACTGGTAATGTTGCTACCTTTACTCCATCATATGCTGACAATCTTACGGAATCACAATTGCTGAATATAACTACATCCGAATCGGAGAATTGTGTCATCTCATTAGCAATATATACCATTGGACCACTCTCAGCTACCGGCAATTTTATATTAGCCGGAGATTGACTGCGAAACATGTAATATGCTGACTTGGGCTGACGAAAAGCGTCATAAATACCACCCCAATAAGGATCAGGATGATAACCTCTTTGATGATCAAAGGGATGCCACTGAGCGCCTCCTATAAACTGCCCGGAAGTTTTAAACATTTGTCCATAAGTATCGGCCAAGGATAATGCCTGAACCAACTGTGGATGTTCGCCCCAACTACGGCTTGCTCTGTTAATATTATTATGTGCATACCAATCATCAACATATTCTCCGAATTCACGAGTGAAAATACATTGCTTAGGTGCATCCGCTTTCAAATCATCGCCAGGCCAACCATAAACTACATCATAGTTCTCTTTCACTCCAGCTGAATTCATATCTGCAGCAGCGGCAGGACGACCCGCGTAAGGATACTCATCTTTTGTTAATTGTAATGATTTCAATGCGAAATCGAGAGGATAATGGGTCTCATTTAAAATAGGTTCCCACATAAGCACACATGCATGATTGCGATCTCTTCGTATCATATCACGAGTATTTTGGTATACTCTTTCAGCAAATTCGGGTTGTTTACTCCAATATTGCCATCCGGGAGTTGCTACAATCACAAACAATCCCAACTCATCACAAGCATCCATAAAAGCAGGATCTTGAGGATAGTGAGCCGACCGAATAATCACACAACCTGCGTCACGCAATCTTTTTGCATCTCTCCATTGCTGGCTGTTTGGCAATGCATTTCCCACATAGGCAAAATCCTGATGTCGATTTGCTCCTATCAATTGCCCGAAAGGCTTTCCATTAAGCCAAAATCCTTCTTTACCTCTAAACTCGGCTTTTCGGATTCCCATTCTTACCATACCACCATCAACAGAATACTTTCCATCCATTATCCGAAGTTCTACTTTGTACAAATAAGGATCATTAGGAGACCATAAATGAGGATTCTTTAGTAACGTCTGTTGAACAGCTGTTTTAGATTCACCTGCTGAAAGTGATAATTTTGATTTCAATACCTTAACGACCTTACCTCCTGCATCACGAACAGTTGCTATCAACAATACTGTTGATGCTTTGTTACTACCATTCTTTATATCAGTATTAATAAAGACTTTTGCACTTTTATCCGAGATGTTATCATAATGAAGGAAGACTCCACCACCAGCTACTTTACCAGCTTCTATGGCATCCGTTATTGATACCTGCGATTTTCCGATAAGCCATACATCACGATAAATGCCACCGTGATAACAGAAGTCCAGTACGATTTGTTTCTTTCCCGGTGGATATGTACCGTCATCACTATTATCAGCCTTTACTGCAATCACACAGGAATCGCCCGGATGTACTCCACATTCAGTTAAGTTTACTGTTATCGGCAAATATCCTCCCAAATGAGTTTTGACTTTCTTTCCATTTACATATATTTCCTGTTTACCCATGATTGCTTCAAAATGCAAGAAAGCTTGTTTGCCTTTCATATCTGTAGGCAGCACAAAATGTTTCCGATACCAGGCAATTCCTTGATAATTGCGACATCCACTTGCCTCAGCCGGCATCAATTGAACCGTGTGTGGGGTAGTTACAACATCCCATGAAGCATCATTGAAATGAACGGCTTCAGCACCTTTAATATCGCCTCTATAAAAACGCCAACCGGGATTGAAGCTATAAACTACTCGTCCGCTTCCGCTCAAAGGGAAGAGACCGGCCACTGATGTTTCAAGCTGAGCCATCAACTGCAAAGGCAACAGTATTATGATAAGAAAAAAAAGTCTTTTCATTTGATTATTTATTGTTTTTCAATTGCACGTATTTGATACGCTGGCGGCGCCAAGTATATACAATGTGTAAAGTGCCATCTTTTCCTTGTATGATGGCAGGATATGAATATTGACTAATAGGACTGTTCTCTAATGTAATCCAATGATTCCAATGCAAGCCGTCTTCTGAAAGGGCAACAGACAATGGCGTTCTTACGCCTTTAGGTGTACCAGGTATTGTTGCAAAGTCATTATAGACCAACGCATAACGACCATCGTTTAATGCCACTGCATCAATTCCTGAATTATTGTTTGGTACATCTGTTAATTGAAGCGGTGTCCAAGTATCCCCATTGTCTTTACTCCATGACACAGCCAAACGTCCATTCCGAGTTCTACAAAGTACTTCCAAACGACCATCCTTTAATGTAAAGATTGAGGGTTGAATAGCATAAATAGGCTTCTTACCGGATCCTTCAATTGCTTCACCGGCTTCTTGATCATCTTTGGCTTTTGACAAGGCTTTACCCTGCAACTGAGTAGGAATAGCCAGTTCTGCGGCTATAGGTCCAACTTTCTTCCACGTTTTTCCTTTATCATCAGATATCTCAAAATAAACTCTCCACCCACCAGCTTCGAGGCTACAAGGTGAAATTATTCGTCCGTTCACATAGATTGCTTTATTCTTTGAAGGACCTAAAATGCCATTTGGCAAAGGCTCTCTACGACTCCATGTTTTTCCTCCGTCCTTCGAACGAACTACCCATCCTGTCCAATCGGCCACATCCTTACCTATTTTAAAGAAGAGCAAAAGATCACCACCGGGCACTTGAAACAGTACCGGATTCCAACAAGCCTTACGCTCTTTCGCCGACATCACACCATCAGCTACCATCTTAGGAGCAGTCCATGATTTTGCACCTTTCGGTTTGCGGCATACCCAAATACAAACATCCGGATTACGTTCCTTTGTTCCACCGAAAAAAGAAGCAACTAAAGAACCATCTTTTGCTTCTGCTATAGTAGCCGCGTGACATTCAGGGAATGAAGCTTTTTCATAAAGAAACTCATCCTTTGCCATTGCATTATCACGTAGAGGCATCTTTACACTAAATGACCAATCACCTGATCCAAGTTGTTTCACTTGTCCATCCGGTAAATAAGCATCAGCCGTTGTATTTGCCGGCACTACAATATGCCAGTCCAATTGTCCGTTGTTTTTCGTCCAGTGACTAGTGACCTTTCCATAAAGCGTCTCATATGAAACATTGACGCTATCCATATCTTCCACACTAAAATCAGGTTTTATGATGATGTGTTTGAAACCCGGTTGTTTCCGGTCTGTTGCTATTCCGCCCAAATCCTCGTAGCACCATGACAATAAATCACCCAACAACATCACATGATTGCCACTGTTCATTTTAGGATTAGCCGTATCACCATTCCATAATTCCCAGATTGTAGTAGCTCCACGCTGAGTCATGTATCCCCAGCTTGGATAAGTTTTATTGGTAGCCAATGACCAAGCAATGTCAGAACGCCCCATTTTCGTAAGCTCATGCATCAACCATTGCACACCAATTATGCCGGTTGAAATATGGTTGTTATTTATTGTGACAATAGCATTGATTATATTCTTTTCAACTTCTTGCTTGGTATAAGCGTTCGGGATCATATCAAATGCCAACGGCAACAAATTAGCTGTCACCGTATTGTTTCCATAATAGGTACTATCCGGATAAAGCAAGTGTCCGGGAGCCAAAGAAGTACCTTTCTTCACGGTCAAAAACTTCTTATTAAATGCCTCTTTTACTAAAGATGCTTCTGAAGCATAAACACTTTCTTCGGAAGAAAATCCTTGTAATCCTGCAAAACGCTGCATTAATTGCAACATCTTATAATAGTATGCAGTAGCAATAAGAGTTCCGTCTGTCTGGCGAGCCGGATCTTGGCTATGTATTAGTTCCGGCTTTTCGGGTGGTACACACCAATCTCCATATTTGTCACGACTAATCAATCCGTCATGTACATATAAATCTTTCAAATGTTTCATCCAAAGCTTCATGTTCGGATATGCACAACGGATAGGTTCCAGGTTGCCATATTGTGTATACAACATATCCGATGCAAGCAGCAAAACGGAAGGCCAAGTAACATTGTCGGAATAATAATTCCAATAAGCTGGTGCCACATCAGGAATACAACCATCTTCACGTTGAGCCTCACAGATATCGCGCATCCATTTAGCATACAGAGGACCGTTCTCAAACAAGAAGCTTTCACCCCAGCAGCCCATTGCACGATCACCCAACCATGGTTGGCGCTCATTACGTTGCGGGCAATCTACCGGCAGTCCCTTATAATCACTTTGAACGCCCCAAACGGCATTATGATATATTTTATTTAATATAGTATCCGAACAAAGGAATGAACCGGTCTTTTTCATTTCATCACTAACCACTTCACCTATAAAATCTTCTTTTACAGGATGATCATATCCGGTAACTTCTACGAAACGGAAGCCATGATAAACGAATCGGGGAGCCCATTCTTTTCCATTTTCATCACCTTTTACAATGTAGTAATCCGTACAGCGGGCATCTCGTAAATTAGCTGTATACAACGATCCATCCTTCTGCAATGTTTCAGCAAAACGAAGACGAATCGTATCACCGACTTTACCTCCATTAATTTTCATTCGAATCCATCCGGCAAAGTTCTGTCCCATATCTAGTATGTAACTATTGGAATGCTTTACCATAGACACAGGCTTCAAACGATCAACCACTTGCATATTCGAAGCCATTGCTCCACGTAGTGTTCCTGTTGGAATGCTCACGCGACTGGCACTACTCCATAGCGAATCATTGAATTCTGGTAATGTCCAATCGGCAAACTCTTTACGAGCATCATAGATCTCTCCATCATACTCATTGTCACTACGTATAGGCCCGTCAGCATTCAATTTCCATGAATCATCACTTGAAATGGTTTCTTTAGTACCATCGGCATACTCCACAATCAGATCCAAACGCATCTTGGGATAGCCGAAGTTTGTTATTTTATAAGGTTTATAATTCTGCCGCATCGTATAGAAGCGACCGTTACCCAATGTAATACCTAATGCATTTTGCTTCTTCAACAAAGAAGTCACATCAAAAGCATTGTAAATAACTGTTTTACGATAATCCGTTGGTGCCGGAGCCAATACCTGAGAACCGACTCTATTACCGTTGATAAACAATTCGTACATCCCCAAACCGGCAATATAAACAGTTGCCTGCTTAACGGGTTTTGAAAGTTTAAATTCTTTGCGTAAATATCTTGCGCTCAACCTACTCCAAGTTGTTTCATTATCCCATGGAGAAGGAGCATCCATTCCTATCCAGTCACCTTTCCAGAAAGTTTCACCAAGCAGACCCACATTCCATGATGAGGTCTCACTCCAATTACTATCTCCCTGTGATGTTGTTACTTTTACTTTCCAATAACAACGGGTATTACTATACAAAGGCATACCGGCATAGGATACCCACTGTGAAGCATCAGAGCCTACAGCTCCTGAATCCCAAAGATTTCCTTCATTCTTATTCAATAGTTCAGGCGAAGAAGCCACCAGTATGTGATAAGAAGTCTGCATCACATTCTTCTTATCGGACACGATTTGCCATCCTAGACGAGGAGCTGAAGTGTCTATGCTCATAGGAATTGTCATCTCTTCGGTACGAAGATTCATAACTTTTACTTCCTCTCGTTTCTTTGCATTCATTGACAAAGAGGCGAAAAGCAGACAACATACAATACTATATAATACCCGTTTCATTTTCATTTATTCAATTTCTCTTGTGCATCAGGCAATGTTTCTGCCGTTTTATCAAAATAACTCTTATCTGCATCCACGGCAATCAGCACTTGATCATTACCGCTCATATAACCGCTGTCATGTTGAAATGTTACAGTCTTATTGTCAAATTCACCGATATATTCCAACTTCCCCGTTGACGTGCTATACCACCATGCATTTTTCTTTGCTCCACTAATCTTAGTCAAATCAATTAGCATAGAACGACCACTATAATTGTATGCCAACAAATAGTCCTTACCTCTGGTTGCAACGACCCGATCATATCTCTCACCGTTTTTACCTGCAACGATACTTTGGTCAGGCACACGCTCAAAGAAAGGGAAAGTCAACATCAGATTCTTCAAATATTTCATCTCATTGTAACCTGAATCATTCAAGGCATCATACCAAGGCTTTTCTGCACCGAACGAAGCTAATATGCCCGGACGTATAAACTGCATAATGGAATTATGTCCATAAGTGTGACCAAAGGAACCGGCGAATACCGACCAGTAAGCATAACGACGTACATCATAATCTTTCCAACGGGTTTCCTTAGGATTATGCAATCCTTGAGGAATATCTTCGTATACGGGCTCTCCATCTATAACAGGTTTCATAGGAGCTGTAGATAAGCTCTTTTCTACAAAGCGCCAGTTATCTTCTTCCGTATTTTCCTCAATAGCATAGTCACCGTCACCATTACGTTGACCGTAACGTCTATGTCCGCTCTGGAACATATTGAAATCAAGCCAATCTTCATTATTGAACCACGTAGCAGAAGTGGTGCGTCCACGCGGATGGAATGTCATAAGGTGATTGTGATCATATTTTTTGATGGAATGAGCTAAAGCTTCCCAAACCTCTTTTTTCATATCACCTCTTATATCACCTCCGATAATCCATATAATGTTGGGAGAGTTTTTATATCTTTCTGCCAAGAACTTACCATAAGATTCAGCTTCCTTCACATTCATCTTTCCTTCATTCACAGGAGATCCCCAAATACAAACCATACCTATATATATACCGTTCTTCTCCGCAGCTTTTATGATATTGTCCATATTATCCCAATAACCGTAAACTCCTTTGTGCTCAATGTCCTTGAAATTAAAGCCATCAACCAGCGAAGGTTGTCCATAGAAATTCATTGAAGGTACACTGTTCATCACTTGCACCTGAACCACATTATAACCGGCATTTTTGCAACGGTCTAAATAATATTCAGCCTCATCACGATTAAGACGTTCCGGCAGTAACCATCCGGTATCACCCAACCAGAAAAAAGGAGTACCGTTTTCATGTTTCAAATATCTATGTTCATCTGATACCATCAATTTACCATTATCCCATGGTTTATAGACTTTCACTTTTTCTCCATGCACACTACCAACCATAGCAAGCAAAATCAAGAAAGCTGAAAAAACTTTTAACTTCATATTATTATTTTATTTAATTCACTAATGTATAAGATGCCCCGGCCTTTGTTTTTAAATCATAGACATAGGTCTTGCGTAATATCACCTTATGTAATTGTTTCGAATCATGAACAATCGGTGCTGCATCTGTCGGTATATTATATAATGCATTCGAATTTATTCCACGTGCGGGTTTCAATCCTTTCCCCTTTAAAGGAACTAACGAACGAATACGGCAATTGCCACCCAACTGAGATTTAATCGTCACTTGTTGCAATTGATTTTTTCTCCAATTCATTGATATTTCAAATCCACCTCGAGCATGTAAGCCACTGATACTTCCCTCTTTCCAGTTTGAAGGCAAAGCCGGTAGCAAATAGATAAAGCCATCATAACTTTGCATCAACATTTCCGCAATTCCTGCCGTACAACCAAAATTCCCATCAATCTGGAACGGTGGATGTGCATCAAACAAGTTAGGATAAGTTCCACCTACCTTCTTTTCATTCCTTACTAATGTCAACTGATCACCTATCAACTTCCATGCATGATCACCATCTAACAAACGTGCCCACAAACAAATCTTCCATCCCATACTCCAACCGGTAGAAGCATCACCTCTATGAATTAACGATGTACGGGCAGCATCAAATAATTCAGGGGTGCGATAGGGAGAAATATGTGCACCTGGGAAAAGAGAATAAAGATGTGATACATGACGATGAGTATCATTCGGATCATCCCAATCGTCCATCCACTCTTGCAATTGTCCCCATCTGCCTATTTGCATAGGAGGGAGCAACGCCAGTTTCTTTGATAAGCTATCTGCAAATTCTTTATCCTGATCAAACATTTGTGAAGAAGCGATTACGCTTTGAAACAAGTCTCGTACCAATAAATTATCCAACGTAACACCGGCTGCTGTTGTAGCCTCTCCTTTACTTCCGGCATGAGGATTTTCAGGTGAAAGACTGGGACAAACCACTAACCATCCATGTTTAGGCTCTTTTACCAATGTTTCATTGAAAAAGCGAGCGGCTTCCTTCATTATAGGATAAACCTTGTGCAAAAATGTGGTATCACCCGTATATAAATAATGTTCCCATAAATGACGACATAACCATGCTGCACCTGTAGACCACATACCTGAAGGAGCTTTATCCACAGCACCTGTAATACGCCAAATGTCGGTATTATGATGGAGCACCCACCCGTCGGCACCATACATCACTTTGGCCGTGTTCTTACCGGTCTCACTCACTTCACGAATCAATCGGAACAACGGATCGTTCAGTTCTGTAAGATTGGTCACTTCAGCAGGCCAATAGTTCATTTCCAAATTTATATTACAAGTATATTTGCTATCCCACGAAGGAAACATCTTATCATTCCATATGCCCTGCAAGTTAGCGGGTTGACCTCCCGGTTGCGAACAACTTATCAACAAATAACGTCCGAAACGAAAATACGTTGATACCAAACCGAGGTCGTTGTTTTCTTTAAAATGCACGATTCGTTCATCGGTAGGCAAAAACGAATAATGATCAGGACCGAGATCAAGATTCACTCTATTCATATAGTGTTGAAACATGCTCACATGTTGCTGTTTCATTTGATCATAATTGTGCTTCATTGCCGACACAAGATAGTCCTCTGAACGTTTTGAAGCATCACCTGATATATCCTTATAGTTGTTGAAATTGGTAGCTATAGATACATAGAAAACCACTTCATCAGCTTTATTTATTGAAAGTACTCCATCGCGGCTTAGCATACTTCCGCCCTTTACATTGGCAGATACTCGCCCCTCAAATTCTACTTTTCCTTTCAATCCTTCGTGCCATGAAGAGACACCACTTAAAGTAATTTCTTTGTTTTCAGATTGTATCGTTACATCCTGATGAGGTGATGTCAACATGGCATTACATGTAATGCTACCGGGTTTACTGGCCGTAATTCTTACTGTCACTACCTGATCGGAAAATGAAGTAATCACTTCACGACGATATTCCACATCATTCACTTTATAGGTAACAACAGCACGAGCCGAGTCAAGACTCAGCTCCCTATAATAATGAGTATATTGTGCATGTGAAGGAAAATTGATATACAAATCACCGAAAGGTTGATAAGGCATACCGCTATTCGTATTAGACATCACATGCTCCGTTGCCATCGTTTGGGCTTCCAAATACTTTCCTTCAAAAACCAATTGCCGAACCTTTGGAATATACTGTAATGCCTCTGGGTTGGCATTGTCATTCGGTTTGCCAGCCCATATGGTTGCCTCGTTCAACTGAATATGTTCAGAAGCCGGATTCCCAAATAGCATTGCACCCAAACGTCCATTTCCTAAAGGCAATGCCTCTGTCCATGTTGACGCCGGACGGTTATACCAAAGTTTATATTCTTGAGATGCCATAGACCGTACAGAAAAAAGAACAGCCAGACAGCCCATCAAGAAAGTGCGTATATTCATAATTTTCAGAAGTATATTTATAAATTAGTGACGAGACGCTAGTACCTTTGTACTCATTTATGAAACTTCATAGCGTCCTCATTCTCTATCGTTACCTTGCTCTCATCGAGCATATTTTTATTCAATTTGAATACGTCTGCAAAGAAGTTGTATACAGCCATACGCTTGTTTATTCCGAAATCGTGTTGCTCTTTTGGCAAATGCACATTGTAAACATTTGACTTTGCATTATACATATCGTACATATGTTGAAGATAAGGATATTCCAAACGAGGAACAGCCGCCGTCCAATCACCGCCATCACTCACAACCAACAAGGGCTTAGGAGCAAACATGGCAGCTAATTCTGCATTACAAGTTCCACCACCTGAAAGCTGTATAGGTTTACCGCTTTCACATGGACAACCGCCATCAAACCATGACGAAAGGCTCACCACTGGAGCTGCGGCCGTAAAGCGTTGATCAAGTACGGTGAGTAGTATCGTTTGTGTTCCTCCGCCTGAACCTCCATTCACTCCGACACGTTTCGTGTCAATATCTTTGCGCTTTATCATCCAATCCAAAATGCGCAAACCATTCATAGCTTGCACAACATGTGCCTCACTGGTTTGATGTGCTGCTTCTCCTACTTCTTTAGCCGACTCACCCCAACCGTAAAGATCGTAATCCACACACACAGCTCCCATGCGTGCCAATGTACCCATACGTTGCTGCTGATCTTCTCGATAGCGTCCCAGCAAAAAATGTCCGTTCGGACAAATGATTAGGGCATGCTTCCCTTTCGTTGCAGGTGTATAGATAGAACCGCACACAGTCAAACCCGGTGTGGTTTCCATTGAGAAGTTCTGTACCGTATATCCGTCATATTTACGAATTGCCGTTAGCTTCGGTTGAGCTTTCACACATTTACTCAACTTCTCGTCAACGCCTAAACGAAGGCGCACCTCACGTCTTAACGAATCTCTGCGCAACTCCCAAGCCTGTTTGTCGCCATATAAAGAGGTGAGATAAGTCAACAACTTCCTACCATCTTCTTCGGTACGACGAGTATATTCATAAGGTTTTATCTTATAAACACCTTCATTTTGCTTTACTATCTTATAGTCAAACGGAGCTAATATGTTTGTAAGTGATTCTTCCACCGAATAAGGACGAATACGGAAATTAGCATAAGGCAACATCTTTCCGACCGTATCCACATTATATTTCAAACGAACATGAAAGCGAGCTTCTACATCTGTCAGCACATCATGCAACGAACGTGTAAAATGATTCTCATATGTCTGAGCATTTGCTCCTAACGAAAATGCTAATGCAGGCAACAACAATATCTTTTTCATCTCAATATTTTATATTTTACTTATAAACGAATACTCACCACCGGTCACAGATTGAACCTCATTGCTACCGGGTACAAACACTTTGGCTGTACAACCATCAGGTATAGTTACATCCAGTTTCACCTGACCATTTACTCTATGCCATTCTACTTTTATCAGCCCTTTGTTGCTCATATAAGAAGCTTTCACATAAGTGAGATCACCCACTACTTGAGGTTTAATCACAATATGACTGAAGCCTTGTCCATCCTCTTCATGACCTATACCTGCAAGAGAAGCAAAGAACCATTCATCAATTTGTCCCATCATAAAATGGTTCCATGATGATCCTTGACGCGGGTCCCATTGTTCGGTTAGTGTGGTAGCACCAAACTTCAATTGGAATCCATATCCGGGAACATCCTCATGATTGTGCATCTTATACATCAACTCGTTTAATCCGTTACGGGCCAATGTCTGAAACAGATATCTATTACCTACATCTCCCGTTGTGAGGCGGTTGCCATGAGTCTTTATATCTTTTATCAAATTATTCAAAACAGCTGTACGATTTACCGAATCCACCATATTCAAGAACAACGGAAGTGCATTGCTACATTGACTGCCCGTTCCGTATTCCGATGTATCAGAATGATAAAACGTACGATTAAAAGTATCCTTCACATCATCCGAAAGTTTCTGATAATATACTTCATCATGCTTGTTGCCTACAATCTTTGCAGCTTGCAGCATATAGCAGATATCCATATAATAATGTGCGGTCGCCACCAATGGAACGGGTGTATTACGTGAGAAGCCTGCACGGAAGTTACCATAATCATACCAATCTCCCAGACCGAACGATAGGATGTGATCCTTTGCACGAGTGCCCAAGTAATCAACATATCTTGCCATTGAACGATAATGCGTCTTGATCAACGATGAGTCTCCGTAATAATATAAGTATTGAAAAGGTATCACTACCAATGAGCTTCCCCATTCGGGCGACTCCTCAAAGTCAGCCATTCCGGGACCAGTAAACTCTACATAGTGAGGTGCTACAGTCGGCATTCTACCGTCATTACCTTGTGCATCAACCATATCTTGCATGATCTTCGGCATCAACGTTGACAAATCATAGTTGAAGAATAGTCCGGGACCATTCAAGTGCAACTGTTCCAACCATCCTAGTTTTTCTCTATGCGGACAATCTGTAAAGATTCCTTGCATGTTACTGCGAACAGCCATTTGTATCAATCGATGTGTAGCATTAAAGATTGGATTGGAACACTCAAACGTAGATACATCTTTTGCCGAATTGGAAACAAAGCAGGAACGTATCTGCTTCAAGACAGGTAACTTTGATTTATTTTTATCATTGGAAAGAACTGCGCCTTCCACCTGAATATATCTGAATCCATAGTATGTGAACCGAGGGTGCCAGACTTCTACGCCATCTCCTTTCAACGTATACACATCATAATAGGGACGACCGGTCTGACGTTGATCCACTACTCCCTCTTTGTTCAGACCTTCTGCCATTAGCAGAGTGATACGTTGTCCGCGTTTACCTTTTACTTTGATTAAAGGGAAACCGGCTAAGTTTTGTCCCATATCAAACACCATTGCCGAATGATCAACCGTTCGCTTGGTAGACTTACTTGCCGAATCAGCTTCGGCAACAGTCAGTTTATGAATAGCTTTCACATCATAGTATGAATAGATCTTCACCGGTGGAGCTAACTGACGGCGAAGTACGCCTAGAGGAGCCTCTTGCAGAACCACGGGATGCCACTCATTGGACTTGAACCCGGATTTGTCCCATCCGCTTTGTTCCATTCGGGCATCGTAATCTTCCCCTCCATAAATACTATTGAAAGTAACGGGGCTAAATGAATATTTCCAACTTTCATCCGAACAAATAGTTTGTATCGTTCCATCATTGTATGTTACTACCAACTTGAACAGCAATGTAAGCGGGCCGAAACTTATCTGTAACTTCCGATAGCGATCTTCTCCTTGCACATTATAAAAACCGTTGCCAAGCAACACACCTGCCACGTTTTCGCCTTTGCGTAAGAAAGAAGTCACATCAAAGCTATTATAATAAACCGTTTTGTCATAATCACTCCACAACGGAGCAAACTCTTGATTGCCACCGACCTTCTTGCCATTAAAGGTTAGCTCGTAATGTCCCAAGCCACAAATCAACAATTCAGCTTTCTTTATATTTGAAGACACCGTGAATGCCCTTCTCAAATAAATACTTCTGCGTGATAAACTATCCACTGCCGCCCAAGCCGACTTCACATTCGCCTGCTTAAGCATCGCACCTTGATAAATTCTACCTTTGGGCAAATGCGAAGCATCACGAGTGATTGCTCCCACCCATTGAGCTGAGCCAAAGGGATGTGAACCTTCATCAGCAAGCAAAGACTGAAAAGGCATTAACAGCAAACAACCCAACAACAGAATTATACACTTCTTCATAACAAATTCTTTATATATAAAAAGAACTATACTCTACCGAACATCAATACATGACACTTCACAAGTCATCTCATCCGGTAGAATATAGTTCTTAAGAAAAGTCTTATAAGCAATTCTCTACAATAACCTTTTGTAAATTATCTTTATGAGCGACTTGTTTTCCGTCCACAAATATACAAAATCCTTTGCCTTGATGGTATCTGCTACCATCTTTATCCCACATAATTGTAATATTATGGTTATGGTATTTCAAATTATCCAAGCAGAACCAGTTCCATTTGTTAGCCGGTATCAAAGGATTCACTTCAATGGCATTGTCGGTACGCGGACGCAAACCAACCAAACCGGTAATGACCAAATCTTCAAATGTGGAATGATTATAATAACGACTACGTTCTTGATCACCTTTTAACCAATATCCGGTCACTTCATCAAGATATTCTCCTACATAAGGACGTCCGCGATGATATTGCGACTCAACGTAAAGTTCCATTTGATTAAAATACACACTGTCATTCAATACGTGTTGAGGATAATTGTTCATAAAGTTAGCCATTGCCGTCAATGTTTGTGCAGTTGCAAACGGCCAGATAGCTCCATCCCATTCGCACTTGCCTACATCATGGGCACGGAACAAAGGATGACGACGCTCAGCTGTAGTCAATCCATAAGGAGCAGAGAATCCTTTTTCGTCCATCACCTGTTTCCATGCATCATCATATTTGCCGGCATCAGGTAAATTGAAATACCACGGCAAGTAACCGATGGCTTCACGAACATTAGCCGATGAATCTGGGCGCATCGTTTCAAAGAAGCCCTGCTTCTCATTCCATAATTTGCCTTGTATTAAACTCTTCAACGTATCGGCTTGTAAAGCATACTCCTTGGCTGATTTCTCATTGCCCGACAAATGTTCCATAGCGGATAATGCCTCTGCGTTTCCATACATATAACTGTTTATCGTAGGACGCGCAAAACGCTTGTGTCTTCCTCCACTAATAGACTCTTCCATACCATCTTGCACATCGCCTTGCCAGTAGAGCCCGTTGCTCAAACGATTGGTCTTTTTCCAACGATTATACTCTTTCTCAAGATCAGGAGATAAACTCAACAGAAAGTCTTTATCGTTTTGTACCTTATACATATCATACACAGCATAAGGAGCCCATGAACTGAACTTATCCATTTTGGTCATAGCCCCACCATTATTCCCTTTATACCATGTACGCAAAATTTGATGTAAGTAGGTAGTATCTCGTAGCCAACGACTTTCATAAATGTGATGTCCCAAAGCACTTGCAATCAAATTAAACTTATCTGCATAAGTGCGTTGCAACAAGAATTCCGTCATACCATAACCCACAGGAGTCTTCTCAATATGCTTACGCAACGACCACCATCTGTAATAGTATATCTCTTCGAAATTCTTTTGAGGACAATCAAATAAAGGTATATTCTTTTCCATCCACGCTGACGATTCGCTATTAGGAATAGCTGCAACCACATTCTCATCTTCCATGTTGTTGAAATAGTCAGCATAATGTGCATAATCCTTATACTTAAGTATAGCCGATGATGCATCCGGATCAGTTGATTCAGTCTTCAGGTTGGCTATTTTGAACACAGCAAGCGGTGCTTCATCACTGGCTCCTTTCAAATCGAAATCCTGATCGGCAGGTGTTTCCGTTGTAGGAAGCAAGCTCTTGTCACCTGTTCTGAACACAATGCGATCTATAGCGGCAACAGGTGTGTCAAATATACGAACACCGGCTTTCTTTCCATCAATATAAGTCGTTATACTACGATCTTCTACTGACAGCTCGGCTGTGATATGATAGGTTTTGTTGGCATCATAATGTTTCATCAACGTGCCATATCTAGCACCGCCTTTAGCAAGAAGTTCTCCGTCGGAATTAAACACCATGCGTGTACATGCCGTTCCCTGATCATCAACAAATTCTATTTGGAATGAACCTTGATTATTCTGACCGGCCTCTACATCAAAATCTACTTTCAATGATTTTGAAGCCGGTATCTTTCTTTCTACTTTCGCATAGTCAAACGGATCCTTATCTTGCAGACAAAGCCATTTACCATCCAAGCTGACAGGAGCCCACAACGGTGAATAAATATTCCAATCGCCCAGTTCACTTATATTGTGATACTTGGTGAAGTCATCATTCGCTTGTGCTGTGGCATTTATTTTCACAGGTACGGTGATGCGTGACACCCACATATCTTCTTTGTTCATACTATAAGTTACCCATAAATTGCCATCAGGAGGAGTGCCGTTACCTTCTTGTATACCACGTGTATATTGAGGGCCGAACGATTTGTAGTTGCCTCCATAACGCAACGGAGACACATCGCCATGCACCAAATTCAATGTGGTATAATTCAATCCATCGGCACTCAACGAGATAGCCAACGGCCAGCGATACTCGGCAGGATTATAAACGGTTGCATAAGAGCCATCGCTCAATCGTTGCCCCCATATCTTGGCATTACTGGTCACAAACCCTTTTGCACGCAACACCGGTTCAGCCCAAGTGTTTCCGCCATCCGTACTAATGGATGTAAGCGCATGTTTCCAAAGACAAGCAATTCGTCCATCGGGCAATGTATAATCATTGAAAGCCTTGTAAGGCTTGTTCAACGGAATAAGCGGATCATTGCGATCGGCTTCTTCCACCCATTGCATGCGATAAAGAGGATTTGCCAATATCTCGTCACAAGCCTTCACAAAAGCTTTATCGTGCGACTTTTTATAATGAGGGTAATCCGTATTCTTCTCATTAAATCCATGATTGTAATAGATAAAATAGATCGGACCGAATTTGCCGTTTTTCTTTATTTCACGCACAACTCTTCCTATGCCATTACCGTCATTCGGATCATCTTTATCATCAAGCACCACGCCATAATTGCCCATAGCAATCAGCTTGCCACTTTTTGATACATAGAAACCCACACGTTGATGCATCACTGCTATCAGGTTCTTAGCCACTTCACCCGGATGATCAGCCTTGGTATACCCATCGGGTACTTTGTAAGGAGGGAACACAACAACAGGATTGGCCCAATGATAACCGTCAACAGATGTCATCAACATGGTACGGCCCGGCGGTACATGTTCGCTTCTTGGATCAGACAAATAGTGCAACCAAAACTTGCCTTGCCAGTAAGCCAACATAGGCTGATGATTGTATGTCCATCCCTCTCCATTACTTGCATCAGGATGCAGACGATTGGCACGCAATATCTGAATATTGTGTACACCTATTACTGGTGACAACCCACCATCATGAAAGATCGGATTCGACAGAGTCGTACCCGAATAATGAATTTTATCTTGTGAGATTGCAGGCTGTGTCGTCAATCCGGCACAAAGGGCAAACAGGTATGCGAATGTTATGTGTTTCATTTTTTCTGTTGGTTTTCTCTTTTTATCAAATTCTTAATGATGCTTTTCGGTGCACGGAAGATGGTTCCGTGTTTATGTCCAGCGGGCACTTTCACTTCATTGGTAGCGTCTATAAAGGTATGAAAATCTTTCGTACGCATAGCACCATAAATCTTTTTACGATAACTATCGTAATAAATATAATATTGATCGCCTACCTTTACTGTAGTAGGACCTTCAGAATATTCTTCTGAAAATGGTTTGGAAGCTTCGCTCCACGGACCATATGGCGACTTAGCGAAAGCTACTTTCAAGTCTCTTCCCAAGCGGGTATTGTCTTTCAACACCATCACATAATCACCCTTGCCTCTCTTCAACATAGTAGCATCAATGGTACTGAATCCCGGATCATACAACAGTTTGGCAGGAGCAAACGTTTGAAAATCCTTTGTGGTGGTATAATATAAACGGTGATTGTTCCGTTCATCTTCGAGTCCTCTCTTAAACTTGTAAGGGACACAAGATGCCCACACAATCATATATTGTTGTTGTTCATCATCATAGAAAAGCTCAGGAGCCCACACATTCACCGTACTGGTATCAGTCATTGCAATGATTTCACGCTCAGGAGTCCAATGAATCAAATCACGACTGGATGAATAGCCAAAACCTCGATCACCTTTCCAACTGCAAGTCCAAACCAAATGATAGGTACCATTCGGAGAGCGCACGATAGAAGGATCACGCATGACACGTTGTTTTCCCACTTCCGGCTTCAAAACCGATCCGGCAATGCTGTCCCAATGAATGGCATCCTTGCTATATAATAATCGGAGCCCTTCATTTGCAGGCTCGTGAAAAGAGGTAAATACGTAGTAGTCTTTCCCTGCTGCACATCCGGTGAATAATAAAGAGGTGAGCAACAAAGAGAGTAATCCATATCTGTAGTTCTTCATATCCAATTTTTACAAATAGACGAAAAACAGAATTGTGTGTACTCAAAGAGTGTAATGTATCACAAACAAAGAATCTTCTAAAAAGATAACAGAGAGAATTAATAATATAATGAGAGTCTCTATCTCTTCAAGATAACGAGAATACCGATTGCAGCTAACTTTTATGCGACACCATAATAGGTTTTTCCTGATTGCATTAAAGGAAAACTTATTTTTACGGCTGTAGAAAAGCATTTCCACGGTTGTAAAAATGCTTTTCTACGGCCGTAAAACTGTCGTGCCACACTTGTAAAAATAAGTTTTCTTAATTATGAATGTCTTTTACTGATTTAGGTATACAGAATATTAGTTATTATACTGTCGAGAGGTACAAAGAACCTCTTGTCATCCTGAAGCGGTTTACAGTCTCTTCTAAATGGAACTGATAAGGTATACATTTC
>Ga0302167_10000011_pt1 | contig 309389 bp, 259 predicted proteins | sample I_Fen_N1_1_FD_193496 | JGI IMG/M metagenome (GOLD analysis project Ga0302167, IMG submission 193496) | Peat permafrost microbial communities from Stordalen Mire near Abisko, Sweden - I_Fen_N1_1 | ecosystem: Environmental > Terrestrial > Soil > Wetlands > Permafrost | place: Sweden: Abisko... | reverse complement strand
AAGAATCTAAGAATCTAAGAATCTAAGAATCTAAGAATCTAAGAATCTAAGAATCTAAGAATCTAAGAATCTAAGAATCTAAGAATCTAAGAATCTAAGAATCTAAGAATCTAAGAATCTAAGAATCTAAGAATCTATCCCGGATAGCTGGGTTAAAATCAACAATCTAAAATCTAAAATAATAAATGGGTGCTTTTGTAATAAGTAAAAGGTTTAATGATGAATATAAATTCGTGTTTACTTCCAGAAAAGGCAAAGTGATATTTACAAGCTTAAGTTATGAGTTAAAGTTTGAGGGTGAAGAGGGTATTGAGAGGTTTAAAGCAAATATAGATCAGGCCAGGTTTTTGAAGTTTAAGGGTTCTGGGGGGAAGTATTTCTTTAAATTGATGTTGGGCGAGGTTCACTTTGCGACAAGTCGTAAATACACGACGGAATTGCTTTTGCAGAAAGGGATAAAAGAAATTGTGACATATGCTTCGAAGTCGGAAATTTTGGATTTCTCTTCAGGTGAGTCGATTTTTGAAGATGAGATTGTTGAGGAAGAAGTTGAGGATTAGAATAAAAATCCCAATATTTAAAATTTTAAATTCCAATGATGCTTTGTGTGTTGTTGGAATTTTGAATTTTATGTAATGAGGGTTGGTTATGTGTGTTCTTGTGGCGGTTGGTATTTCGGGTTATTGAGGTTGGAATTTGGAATTTAAAAATGTTGAAGTTTTATGTTATGAGTTTTGTTGAGTTTAGAGCAAAAAAAAACCATCTCAAGGATGGTTTTAAAATTTTTAGAACTTAGGTTCTAATTATTTTTTTACTTCTTCTACTTTAGCAGCAGCAGAGTCAACTTTAGCAGCAGCAGAGTCAACAGTTGCAGCAGCAGAATCAACTACAGCAGCAGCAGAATCAACAGTAACAGCAGTAGAATCTACAGCTTCTGGAGCTGCAGCGTCAGCTTTTTTACAAGATACAACAGTTAAAACAGCAACAACAGCTAAACTTAAAAATACTTTTTTCATCTTACTTTATTATAAAAGGTTAATTATTAATTCGTGGCAAAGATATAAATTTTTTAATATGTAAAATATTTTTTTATTTTTTTTTTAAAATATTTTCATTGCTCACGATTATCTTATTTATCAAAGAATATGCCAAAACTACAAAAATATCTTATATTATTGTATTTTTTGTATAAATTATTTTTCATTGAATATTCAATAAGAGAATTGGCTGTTTTTATTCTCTTCCTTGCAGTTTATTTTGTTTTTAGTTCATTATTTAGTAAGCTGTAAAAGATAAAAAGAGCTTGTTTAAGCTCTTTTTTGATCAATAACGACCTGAATCTTACTATTGTTTGAATGAATAGCTTACAAAACGTTATTCATAATCGTTTCTGTTGCCCCTTTGTTATTTTGTATATAAGATTTACAGATTTGACTTTTTTCTTCCAGGAAATCTGAATCAGTAAGTAAACGATCTAAATTTTGTTTTAATTCACTCGCATCAGAGATAACAATGCATCCTTTAAGTGAAACTAATTGAACTGCTTCTGCAAAATTGGAATAATTTGGGCCAATTACAATCGGTATTCCAAATGTTGCAGGTTCAAGAATGTTGTGAATTCCGGGATTTCCAAAACCTCCTCCTACGTAAGCAATGGTTCCGTAACTGTAAATTTTAGTCAGCAAGCCTATTGTGTCTATAATAAAAACACTGTGTTTTGATAAATCATGATTTTCTTTTTCAGAAAATAAAACTGTCGATTTTGTAATTTGAGATTTAAGGCTTGCTATTTGGTCTGCTTTAATGTTGTGCGGTGCGATAATAAATTTTACATCGTCCGGTGCCTGATTGATGTATTCAGCTAATAAAGCTTCGTCTTTTGGCCATGAGCTTCCTATAACTATAGTGGGTAAGTTGTTTTTGAAGGTTTCAATAAAATCAAGTGTATTGTTTCTTTGTAAAATAGCATTTACACGATCGAAACGGGTATCTCCGGAAACGATAACATTGTGAAATCCTATGGCCTCAATTTTTTCTTTAGAACTTTCATTCTGAACAAAAAAACAGGTGAATGCTTTTAATGCTTTTCTGTAAAAACCACCATACCATTTAAAAAACATCTGATTGTCCCTAAAAATCCCGGAGATTAAATAAGTGGGAGTTTTGCTTGTTTCAAGTTCTTTTAAATAGTTCAGCCAGAATTCATATTTAATAAAAAAGGCGAATTCAGGATGTGCGAGTTTTAGAAATTTTCCTGCATTGCTTTTAGTGTCCAAAGGCAAGTATAGAGTAACGTCGGCAACAGTATTATTTTTGCGTACTTCATAACCGGAGGGAGAGAAAAATGTAACAATGACTTTATGTTCAGGATATTTTTCTTTGATTTTCTCGATTACCGGTAAACCCTGTTCGTATTCGCCAAGTGAGGCCGAATGAAACCAGATTGTTTTATCAGAAGGTTTTATTTTTTGTTCTAAAATGGTAAAAACATTTTTTCGGCCATCGACAAAAAGCTTAATTTTCGGACTAAAAAGAGCTACAATTTTCAGAAAAAACCCCGCAATAGAAATAACTAAATTATATAGAAAAAGCATCTGTTTGTTTTTGTGGCTAAATTACGTTTCTTTCGATTATTTTCATTGGTTTGAAGGTATTAAATAACTATTTTTGTTCCTCCTTTTAGAGATTCTGATTTCAAAACAGGTCTTTAATTTTAAAAATATATTGAAAATGAAAAAAATTCAAATGGTTGACTTAAAGGGTCAATACGAGAAAATAAAAACTACCGTTGACGCTTCTATTCAGGAGGTTTTAGATACAAATACTTATATAAACGGCCCGTTAGTACATCAATTCCAAAAAAATCTGGAAGATTATTTGGGTGCAAAACATGTAATTCCGTGTGCAAATGGTACAGATGCTTTGCAGATTGCCATGATGGGATTAGATTTAAAACCGGGCGATGAGGTAATTACAGCTGATTTTACTTTTGCAGCAACTGTTGAGGTTATTGCGCTGTTGCAATTAACTCCGGTTTTGGTTGATGTTGATATTACCAATATGAACATCGATGTCGAAGCCATTAAAAAAGCAATCACGCCAAAAACAAAAGCAATTGTTCCGGTACATTTATTTGGTCGCGCAGCAAATATGGATGCAATTATGGAAATTGCTGCCCAACATAACTTATATGTAATTGAAGATAATGCACAGGCGATTGGTGCTGATTATATTTCTAAATCAGGAACAAAAAGTAAAGTTGGTGTGATTGGTCATGTGGCTGCAACTTCATTCTTTCCATCTAAAAACTTAGGTTGTTATGGTGATGGTGGAGCGATTTTTACAAACGATGATAAATTAGCACACATTATCCGCGGAATTGTAAATCACGGAATGTATGAGCGTTATCATCACGATGTTGTGGGAGTAAATTCACGTTTGGATAGTATTCAGGCAGGAGTTTTAAATGCAAAATTACCTTTGTTAGACGAATATAATAAAGCACGTCGTTTAGCAGCATCAAAGTATAATGCAGCTTTTGCAGGAAATGCACACATCATTACGCCGGAATTTGATGCAAACGAGAATGATCATGTTTTCCATCAATATGTATTAAGAATTATCGATGCTGATCGTAACGCTTTAATGCAATATTTGTTAGATAAAGCGATTCCGTGTGCAATTTATTACCCAATTCCGTTGCATTCACAAAAGGCTTATGTTGATTCTCGTTATAAAGAAGAGCAGTTTCCGGTTACCAATCAATTGGTAAAAGAAGTTATTGCTTTGCCAATGCATACTGAGCTTGATGATGAGCAAATTAAATTCATTACAGATTCTGTTTTAGAATTTTTGAATAAATAAAGATGAAAAATTTCCGAGTTTTAATTTTGATGATTCTGATTCCCTTTTTGGCTTTTGCTCAAAAATCAAATGCTAAAGAAGAAGATGCTGTCCGTAATCAGATAGAAATTTTGCGTCAGGCAATGATTGATGCTGATGGAGCGAAATTAAAAGTATTGACTTCGGAAAAGTTGAATTATGTTCACTCGAATGGCAATTTTCAAAACCAGGCAGAATTTATAGACGGAATAGTTAGCGGAAAATCTGATTTTGTAACGATAGAGTTTCAAAATCAAACGATATCTGTTCAAAATGATGTAGCGATAGTGAGGCATATTTTGTCGGCTCATACTAAAGATGGCGGAATCGACAGAGATATTAAAATAGGAATAATGCTGGTTTGGCAAAAGCAAAAAAACAACTGGATTCTTATTGCAAGGCAGGCATACAAATTAACTACATAAAAATAACCACAAAATGAAAGTATTAGTAACAGGAGGATTAGGATTTATTGGTTCTCACACCGTAGTCGAATTGCAAAATGAAGGCTTTGAAGTAGTGATAATTGATAACCTTTCGAATTCTTCAGAAGATGTTTTAAAAGGAATTACAAAGATAACAGGAAAAACGCCTTTATTCGAAAAGCTAGACTTAAGAGAAAAAGCTTCGGTACAGGATTTCTTTAAAAAACATAATGATGTTACTGGCGTAATTCATTTTGCGGCTTCAAAAGCAGTGGGTGAAAGTGTAGAACAGCCTTTATTGTATTATGAAAACAACATTAGCAGTTTAGTATATCTTTTGCAGGAATTACAGCAAAAACCTGAAGCAAGTTTTATTTTTAGCTCGTCTTGTACGGTTTACGGTCAGGCCGAAAAAATGCCAATTACAGAAGATGCACCGGTTCAGGCTGCAATGTCTCCTTACGGAAATACAAAACAAATAGGAGAAGAAATTATTACTGATACTGCTAAAGTTACCAATATCAGCGCAATTTTATTGCGTTATTTTAACCCGGTTGGAGCGCATTCAAGTACTGAAATTGGAGAATTGCCATTAGGAGTTCCTCAAAATTTAGTACCTTTTATTACGCAAACAGGAGTAGGTTTACGTAAAGAATTATCCGTTTTTGGAGATGATTATCCAACTCCCGACGGAACTGCAGTTCGTGATTATATTCATGTTGTAGATTTGGCAAAAGCACACGTTATTGCACTACAGCGTTTATTCAATAAAAAGAATTTACAAAAAGTAGAAACCTTCAACTTAGGAACCGGAACAGGAAGTTCAGTTCTGGAAGTAATTCATAGTTTCGAAAAAGTAAGCGATAAAAAATTACCATACAAAATAATGCCGCGTCGTGAAGGTGATATCACCGAAGCTTATGCCAATACAGATAAAGCAAACAACATTTTAGGCTGGAAAGCGCAATTAAGTTTAGACGAAGCAATGGCAAGCGCCTGGAAATGGGAGCAAAAAGTTCGCTCTTAGGTTAGTATTCAGTCGCAGTCAAAGTTTTCAGTCAGAAAACTAAACATATAAAAAATCCCAAATGATTATCATTTGGGATTTTTATTTTAATTCAATTTATTTTGTAATTTTGTAAGAGTAAAATGTAAGAATTATGGGCTCTAAAAAGGAAAATAAAAAAAGTGATAAGGTTGAAGAACCTCGTGTAGAATACGAAGTTCAAAAACCTAAATTTAAAGGAATAGATCGCGAGACTTTTGATTTTGATGCTGAGTTTGCAAAGGGTTTAACTCCAGAGGAATTTAAAGAGGAGATGTCTAGAAGAATAAAAGCATATCCTTGGAAAAAGTAATTTTTGAAAAAGCTGTTCTGGATTATTTTGATGATTTAGTTTATTCTCTTTTTAAAAAAGAATATTTCGGTTTTGCTGAATCTGCACAGCGATACGCTGATAATATTGTAGGTTTTATTATTTCGAATATATCTACTTTTCCTCATAAGAAAACTCCAAGACCTCTTGAATATTTAGGCTCCAATTATATTTTTTATAAAACTACTAGTAGAACGACTTGGTATATCTTCTTTGAGAAAAGAGAACAAACTTATTTGATAACAGGAATTACAAATAATTACTGCGAAGAAGCAAAAGAATTATAAAACAAAATCCTCACAAACAATCTGTTCATGAGGATTTTTTATTTATATCGTAAGCAACTAAAACTGAATACTAAAAATTATGCATTCGCAGTAACCGCTTCTTTGTCGATTTTGCTAATCAAACCTGCTAACACTTTTCCAGGACCAACTTCAGTGAACAAAGTAGCGCCATCAGCGATCATTTGTTGCACAGATTGAGTCCATTTTACCGGAGCAGTCAATTGAATAATCAAGTTCTTTTTGATTTCGTTTGCATCAGAAACAGCGCTTGCTGTTACGTTTTGATACACCGGACAAATAGGAGTAGAGAAAGTAGTCGCTTCAATTGCAGCTGCTAATTCTTCTCTTGCCGGTTCCATCATTGGAGAGTGAAAAGCGCCTCCAACAGGTAAAATCAATGCACGTTTTGCTCCGGCAGCTTTCATTGCCTCGCAAGCTTTTTCAACTGCTGTAGTTTCTCCTGAAATAACCAATTGTCCCGGACAGTTGTAGTTTGCAGCGACAACGATTCCGTCAATAGAAGCACAAACTTCTTCCACAATATTATCAGCTAAACCTAAAACGGCAGCCATTGTAGATGGAGTAATTTCGCAGGCTTTTTGCATTGCAAGAGCACGTTGAGAAACTAATTTAAGACCATCTTCAAAAGATAAAGTTCCGTTGGCAACCAATGCTGAAAATTCTCCTAAAGAATGTCCTGCAACCATTTCCGGTTTAAAATCTTCACCTAAAGTCTTTGCTAAAATAACTGAGTGTAAAAAAACAGCCGGTTGCGTCACTTTAGTTTCTTTTAATTCTTCGGCAGTACCTTCGAACATGATATCTGTAATTCTAAAACCTAAAATTTCATTGGCTTTTTCGAATAAGTCTTTGGCTAAAGCCGATGATTCATATAAGTCTTTGCCCATTCCTGTAAATTGTGCGCCCTGACCCGGAAATACGTATGCTTTCATTTCTCTAATTTAAAGTTGAATTTTTTTGAATTGAAAATTAGTTTCAATTGAAAGGCAAAAATAGTATTTTTTTAGCTCGTATAATCCTTAAACATATAAATCCATGCTAATCTTGAAAATCGGAGATTGAAAGAAGTGAGTAATATAATGACAACGGCAATAATCGGAATGATTCTTAAATCGAAATTTTTTTCAAAGAAAAATTGAGCAACACAATAAGTAGCAATACCTTGCGCGACAGTTAATCCGTAGTTTACATACATGGCGCCAAAGAAATAACCGGGTTCTTTCTGGAACTTGTAATTGCAATGACTGCAGTATTCATTCATTTTTGGCAAACTAAAATTCAGGAAAATATTCTTATCTTTAAATACTTTTCCTTTATGACAAATAGGACATTCGTTGCTTAAAATATGAGTTAATGCACTTGACATGATCTTGTTGTTTTTATTTATACAAAGGTAATTCAGATGTTTTTAAAAGTCTTTTTTATATCTTCGCCACTTATAGCACAATAAAGACATTTTGTATTAAATTCCAATAAAAAAATCCAAATCCGAAAAATCTACAATCTAAAATCTACAATCTAATCACGTATGAAAAAATATCCAATTTATAGTGTTCAGAATTTTAGTTGTAACGATATTCATCGTGATTTTTACGTGAATACTTTTACAGAACATTTAAAAAGTCACAGTTTTGTCGAAGAACCGCATCGCCATGATTCGTATTTAATGGTTTTTTTTACCAAAGGTTCCGGTCAGCACGAAATTGATTTTGACCAATTCGAGATTAAAAAAGGAAGTCTGTTTGTGTTGCAGCCCGGACAAATGCATCATTGGAGTTTGTCTGAAGATATTGAAGGATTTGTAATTATTTTTTCGCAGGAGTTGTATAATCTGTATTTCGGACAAAAAAATATCAACGAGTATAATTTTTATCATTCAATTCACAATCGGCCCGAAATGGTTTTTGAGGAAAATCAAATCCCTAAAATATTACCCTATTTTGATTTGCTGATTCAGGAAAATAATCAGGAGAATAAATATCAATTGGATAAAATGTTGAATTTATTGGATTGTATCCATATCGAAATTGCCCGCAAATACAGCGAAACCTATTCGCATCAAACGCATTCTTACAATATAAAAATTAATAAGTTCGAAATGCTTTTGGAGGAATATTTCAAAGAAGAAAAGGCCCCTTCTTTTTACGCCGAGAAGTTGCATATTACTTTGAAACATTTAAACCGAATCTGCAATGAAATTTTACAGAAAACAGCAACAGAAGTGATTACAGATCGTGTTGTTTTAGAAATAAAAAGAATGTTGATTGATAAACAATTGGCTGTAAATGAAGTGGCATTTAAAGTGGGTTACGAAGATTATTCGTATTTCTCCAGATTCTTTAAAAAACAAACCGGAATGTCGCCAACTGAATTTCGAAATACTGTGCGATGAGTTTTTAGCCAAAAAAAGCCTGCACTTCCTAAAAGTGCAGGCTTTTCAACCAACCAAATTAAATTCTGTCGAAAAGAATTAAGCTTGTTTTGCAAATTGCAATTCAATGTTCAAACGAACTTCTTCTCCAACTAAAACACCACCAGTTTCAAGAGCTGAGTTCCAGTTTAAACCCCAATCTTTACGATTAATTTTTCCTTCTATACTTAGACCTACTTTTGTATTTCCCCAAGGATCAGTCATGATTCCGCTAAAATCTACAGGAAATGTTACAGATTTTGAAACACCTTTGATTGTTAAATCACCAGTTATTTCATAATCACCAGCATCAATTTTTTTGAAAGATGAAGATTTGAAAGTCAATTTTGGATTGTTCTCTACATCAAAAAAGTCTGCACTTCTTAAGTGACCGTCTCTGTCTGCATTTGCAGTATCGATAGAAGCGATATCTCCGGAAAATTGAATATCTGCATTTTCGAAGTTATCTCCGTCTGTAGTAATTGTTGCGTCGTAAGTTCCAAATTTACCTGAAACATTTGTAAACATCATGTGTTTAACTTTAAAACCAATTTCTGAATGTGTTGGGTCAATTGACCATTTTGTAGTTGCCATAATTTTTATTTTTAAATAATTAATTTCATTTTGATAGGACAAAGTTACTTCGACTGTCTTCATTTGGCACTTAACCTAGATTAAGAAATAATAAATGAAATAACTTTTTGATTCCAATTTTGTTTTGTTTGTTGTTTGAAAAATTGCTGCTGAATTAATAGTTCATCGGAATGTCCATTAATAAAAATTCAGCGTCCGTATTTGCGTTTATGTTTAGAACGTCAGTTCCTGAAATTCCAACAGCATCACGAGTGTTTAATTCCTGGCCGTTGATCGTTATATTTCCTTTTAAAACAAAAGCGTAAACTCCGTTTCCTTCTTTCTTGATTTTGTATTCAGTTGCAATTCCGGCATCAAAATTCCCCATGTTGAACCAAGCATCCTGGTGAATCCAAACTCCTTCGTCATCAGCATTAGGTGATAAAATTTGTGCTAATTTATTGTGTCTGTCCGCAACATCCAAAGTGATTTGTTGGTAACGTGGTGAAACGTTTCTTTTATTTGGAAACAACCAGATTTGTAATAATTTAGTTTGCTGATCCGCATTTGGGTTAAACTCGCTGTGTTGAACTCCGGTTCCGGCACTCATAACCTGAATGTCACCATTTTTGATGATTTCAGTATTTCCCATGCTGTCTTTGTGTGCTAAATCTCCTTCTAACGGAATCGTGATAATTTCCATATTATCGTGTGGGTGAGTTCCAAAACCCATTCCGCCTGCAATCGTGTCATCGTTTAAAACACGAAGTGCACCAAACTGAATTCTATCCGGATTGTACCAGCTTGCAAAACTAAAACTATGATAAGCGTTAAGCCATCCGTGATTTGCGTTTCCTCTTGTTTCTGCTTTATGTAATACTATATTTTCCATGATGATATTGTTTCTTTATTTTTATAGTACAAAGATGCCGCTAAGGTCAATGAAAGGCACTTAATCTAGATTAAGAAAAGGTTTTTAGCTTTTTTTTGAAGCAGAAATTTTTAGTTTTCAAAAGAGGTGACGTCCCGCTATTCGTTTCAATCTTTTGTGCCGAACCCCGGCACAAAAGGATTTTCACTTCTATCGGGGCTACGCGAGAAGTTTCATTTTCAAAAGTTGTGTAGATGTAAGATGGCAGAAGTATAAAGGTTTCAGTTTGTCATCCTGAGGTACGAAGGATCACACACGAAGCTCGACAAAGATTAGAAATTACAAATCTTTTTTAGCCTCAAAGTAACTGCACAGTTTGTCATTCCGAGGAACGAGGAATCTCCATAAGTAACTCCGCACAGTATGTTTTTAACCTTTGTCGAGCTTCTTGCCCTCGGAATGACAAAATACGTGTTAAACGACAGGGATAAATTATTTTATCCTAATCAATTTCCCTTTTCCAACTACTTCTTCAAGGTAATTCGCAGATGAACTTTGCTTATCATGCATGTAAAACAGCATAGTGTCTTTTTTGATTTGATCTTTTGGAATACTTATAATTAGATTTGTATTTATGAAATTGTCCAATAGGATTGTACTGCCATAAGAAATTTTTCCTTTTGGCATATACTTGTTATCAAAGGCAAAAACACTATCCTTAAAAGTAATTTTATCTTTTTGGATGTATAAATTGTTGTCTTCAATTAAATAATTATAACGGCCAGTAAGTTTGTCTGTTTCCTGATTTAAGTTTAAAAAAAACAGCGTTATTATTAAAGTGAAATATCTCATAATATTTTAGCTAAATTGACTAATAAACTGCTGTACAACCGCATCCGTATTCTCGTGACGTTTTTTCTGCTCTAAAGCAATTGGCGGTGCGGCTCTTTCCAGGCAATCTTTTACATCGCAGGTTTCGCAGGTAACACCAACAATTCTTTTAACCAAAGGCTTTCCTTCGATGAATTTGAATTTCTTTTTCATTGCTGGTGTAATCAAAATTCCGACCGAAATACTACGAATGTTATGATCAACAAAAGGATCTTTGGTTGCTGATGAAAAAACCAAATATTCATTTCCGCTATGAACGTAACTTGAAATTTGAGCATCAAAAAAATGAGGTTTATTTTGTCTGATGGCTTCGTCTATGGTTTTGACTGAAACCCATCTTCTGCAATAATGCTCGTTGGTTTCGTTGGCGTGCGGTTCCTGCTGATTGGTAATGTGTAATTCTTTTTTGATCTGATAAACATCCGAACCAATTTTATGAGACATTCTGAGGAAGAATAAATTCTTTAAATGAAAATCCTTTGGTAATAAATTGGTTAATCTCTGATAAAAAGATTCGGGAGAAACTTCGAAGCTTTCTATTAGCTTAACAAATTCTTCCGGATTTGGTTTTTCGTTATTTAAAAAATCATTGATTTTGGTAACAACCAATTGTCTTGGTAACAATAAGGCTCCGGCAAAATAAGAAGCATAAAAATTGTGCAAAACCTGATCGAAATTTTCAAACTTGATCCAACTGAAAGTCAGTAAACGATCTGATATTTTTAGGTAATTATAGGCAATTTCTTTAGCCAAAACAAAGGCTTTTTGCGGATCATCAATTTCTGTTGAAAGTAATAAAGTCTTGCTTTTTGGGACATAAATCGAACGTAAATCGCCCAAAGCTTCCTGATCTGTAAAAGCGATTTCTTTTATTTTATAGTCATACTCTTCTTTTAAGATCGCTTCTAATTCTTCAACGCTGATTTTAGAATCTAAATTGATTTGGAACGATTTTGAAAAAGCAATTACTTTCTCTTCTAAATCTTCAAAATAATTACTGTGCGCTTCCTGATACGATCGTAAAGCGGCCAAAAAGAAACTTTCTCTGCTTAAATTATAATGCTGCGCAATTTCGATAATCGTACTAATAAAGGCATTGACTTTGGCAGGAGCATTGGCAATAATATCAATTAAATCAGCTTCCTGAATACCAAAAAGTTCTAAGGGAATCTCTTTTAAAATACCTGATTTCAGTATTTCACCAATCGGCGCGAGATTGTTATCGAGTTTTAAGGACACCATTTGGTCATAACTAATATCTAAATGTTCGCACAGCAGTAAAATTTTATCTGTTTTTGGATATTTTTTTCCCTTTTCAATCTCGTTTAAATACGATTTTGAAAGATTTGTCAATTTGGCTAAGCCAAAAAGAGAAAGATTTTTTTGGGTGCGGACTTGCTTGAGTTTTAGCCCAAATATCAGCTTTATATAGTCTTTTTCGATATCCATATATCAAATATAGGCATATTAAAAATAATCGCCAAAAAATTATTTTTAATATTTAGCGAACGTTCGCTTGTTTTGTAAAAAACTTTTTTCTAATATTGTGGTGTAGAAATTATTAGATATCAGGTTGTTATAGTTTAAATGTTTTGAAAAGACATAAACGATTCAATTGTTACTAATAAAAATAAAATCCACAGCTATGAAAAACCAATTAGAAATTACCGAAACGGCAATGGAATTTTTAGCCGAAAAGAAGCTTTCTTATCCAAAGATCTGGACAGAAGAAGCGATTGTTTTTATAACCGAATTGCATCGAAAATTCGAATCGCAACGAAAACTGTTATTGTTACAGCGCGAACAAAAACAAACTGCTTTTGATCAGGGTGTCATGCCGGTTTTTACACCAGAAACTAAAAGTGTCAGAGAGAGCAATTGGACAGCTGGTGAGATTCCGAAAGATTTATTGGATAGAAGAGTGGAGATTACCGGACCGGTCGATCGTAAGATGATTATCAATGCCTTAAACTCCGGAGCGAAAACATTTATGGCCGATTTTGAGGATAGTACTTCTCCAACCTGGCAAAATTTAATGGATGGCCAAGTGAATTTAATAGATGCTGTAAATAAAACAATCACGTACACCGATTTGGCGAAACATAAATCGTATCATTTAAATGAAAAGATTGCAACTTTAATAGTGCGTCCGCGCGGTTTGCACTTGCCGGAAAAACATGTTTTGATTGAAGGAAAAGAGGTTTCAGGTTCTTTAATAGATTTTGGATTGTATGTTTTTCACAACCACAAAAGACTTTTAGAAAACAATTCAGGACCGTATTTCTATATTCCAAAATTAGAGCATTATCTCGAAGCGCGTTGGTGGAATAATGTAATTGATTTTACCGAAGATTATTTAAAGCTGGAAAGAGGAAACATCAAAGTGACGGTTTTAATTGAAACCATTACGGCGAGTTTTCAGTTAGATGAAATCATATATGAATTGAAAGAACATATCGTAGGACTGAATTGCGGACGCTGGGATTATATTTTCTCTTACATCAAGAAATTCCGCAAGAATCCAAAATTCATTGTTCCGGATCGCGATCAGGTAAGTATGACTTCGCCTTTTATGAATGCGTATTCAAATCTGGTAATTCAAAGATGTCATAAACGCGGTATTCATGCGATTGGCGGAATGGCAGCTCAGATTCCGATTAAGAATAATGAAGAAGCGAATGCTGCTGCTTTTGCAAAAGTAAAAACCGATAAAGAACGTGAAGTTCGAAACGGTCACGATGGGACGTGGGTGGCGCATCCGGATTTGGTTTCAATTGCAAAAGAAATATTTGATGAAGGAATGCCAACTCCGAATCAGATTCATATAAAAAGGGAACATCGAAAAATTACAGAAGCAGATTTGATTGAACCGCCAATCGGAATCATTACAGAAAACGGTGTGCGAAAAAACATCAATGTAGGTGTTTTGTATTTGGCTTCATGGCTGAACGGGCAAGGAGCCGCAGCGTTGCATAATTTGATGGAAGATGCGGCAACAGCCGAAATCTCAAGATCTCAATTGTGGCAATGGCTTCAGAATAAAGTGACTTTAGATAATGGCAGAAAATTAGACCTGGCGTATTATCATGAATTGGCTTTAGATGAATTCAGGAAAATTAAAGATGAATTGGGTGAGGAACTTCACGAAAAGCGTCAATTTCCTCTGGCTGAAAAAGTGCTTGAAAGATTGGTTGTAAATCCCGATTTCGTTGATTTCTTAACCATTCCATGTTACAAATACCTATAGACAATTAAAAATTTGGAATTAAAAATTAAAAATATTTTTCACGCAGATTATCAGATTACGCAGTTTTTTAATTTTTAATTCTCAATTTTTAATTGAATGAAATGCTTTACTAACCAACTTAACTATACTATTTATGAAAACAACAGAAGACAGAATTCAGGAATTGATTAACGATTGGATCACGAACCCAAGATGGAAAGGCGTTGAACGTCCTTATACGGCTACAGAAGTAGTTACACTTCAGGGTTCGTATCAAATTGAGCATTCTATTGCCAAAATGGGAGCGCAAAAATTATGGAGAAAGTTAAAAAATCAGGATTATGTTGCTGGTTTAGGCGCATTAACAGGAAATCAGGCGATTCAGGAAGTGGATGCTGGTTTAGAAGCGATTTATTTAAGTGGCTGGCAAGTGGCAGCCGATGCAAATTTGGCTGGAGAAATGTATCCTGACCAATCGCTTTATCCGGTAAATAGCGTGCCGATGGTGGTAAAAAAAATAAATAATGCTTTGTTTCGTGCTGATCAGATTCAGACCGTAAATAAGGTTGAGGATAAAAAAGATTATTTAGTTCCGATTGTGGCTGATGCCGAAGCAGGTTTTGGGGGAAATCTAAATGCTTTCGAACTAATGAAATCGATGATTGAAGCAGGAGCTTCCGGAGTTCATTTTGAAGATCAATTGAGTTCTGCTAAAAAATGCGGGCATTTAGGCGGTAAGGTTTTGGTACCAACTCAGGAAGCGATTAATAAACTGATTGCAGCTCGTTTGGCTTCAGATGTTATGGGAGTTTCTACTTTAATTGTTGCAAGAACAGATGCTGACGCAGCAAATTTATTAACTAGTGATGCAGATCCAAGAGATGCTAAATTTATCACGGGCGAAAAAACCGCTGAAGGTTTCTTTTACGTAAAAAACGGAATCGATCAGGGAATTGCAAGAGGATTAAGCTACGCTCCTTATGCCGATTTAATCTGGATGGAAACCAGTAATCCGGATTTGGTGTATGCTAAAAAGTTTGCCGATGCCATGAAAAAGGAATTCCCGGATAAAATGCTGGCTTACAATTGTTCGCCTTCATTTAACTGGGCGGCAAAATTATCTGTGGCTGAAATGGAAACGTTCAGAGAAGATCTGGCCGCGATGGGATATAAATTTCAGTTCATAACTTTAGCAGGATTCCATGCTTTGAATACGAGTATGTTCGAATTGTCTAAAGCCTATAAAGAACGCGGAATGGCGGGCTATTCTGAATTGCAGGAAAGAGAATTTGCGCTACAGAAAAACGGTTTCAGAGCAGTAAAACATCAGGCTTTTGTGGGAACTTCTTATTTCGATGCCGTTCAAAATACGGTAATGATAGGAAAATCAACTATAACAGCAATGAAACATTCTACGGAGGTTGAGCAATTTTAATTTTTTTCCGCCACGAATTCACGAATTATTTTTTGACAATCTTTGAATAAAAATTCGTGAATTCGTGGCGGAAAATCTTATTTTTTTAAAAGCCTGGCTTTCATTTTGCTGAAAAATTCCGGCGTAACACCAATGAAAGAGGCGATTTGTTTTTGGGGAACTTTGTGAATTAAGGTTCCATATTTTTTACTGAATTTTTCGAAACGTTCTTCTGCAGGCAAACTCAAGTTGTCCATTAATCTTTGTTGATTAGCTACTAATGAATTTTCGATTAATATTCTGAAAAAGCGTTCTAATTTTGGAATATCATGATACAATTGTTCCTGATTTTCTTTAGATAAGGAAACAACTTCTGCATCTTCTAAAACTTCTATAAAAAGCTGTCCTGGTTTTTGCGAAAAATAACTGTACATATCACTCATCCACCAACCTGCACAGGCAAATGAAAGAACATGTTCGACAATGTTATCGTTAATGTTGAAACTTCTTAAAATTCCTGAATTTACAAAATAAGAGTGTTTACAAACTTCGCCGGCACTTAGCAAAATGGTTTTGGCTTTATAAGTATGTGTTTCGGTTTTAGATAAAAAGTGTGCTTGTTCTTCCGGAGTTAGCGAAACGTGTTTGGCAATATTTTCAAGGATTAGCTCCATTTATTTTTCTTTAAGTAAAGTGAATGAAGTGGCTTTAAAACGATTGTTTTCTATTTTTCCGGTAACAGACGCTTTGCGGATTTTATTACAAAAACCATCTTTGGCATGAGCATCACCATGTTGGTCAATAGTGGTTCCGTCAACAAAATACGGTTTTCCGTCGATGCGAATGGCTAAATCACAGCTTTTACCTTTCATCCCAAATTGACATTCGCCACAAGCAGTTTCAACAATTTGAGGTTTTTCAGTTGTTTTTTTATCGTGCGCTTGCGTTGCGATTCCAACAAATAGGAATACTATAAATATTGCTTTTTTCATTTTTTAAGAGTTTACAGTTATTAATTTCGAAGTTGTTTTGGCGCGTTCGATAATTTCTTCAATTGGAGTTACTAATGAATCATGACTTAAAACAACGCCCATTCGGCGATACGGTCTTGAAGTTGGTTTGCCAAAGATCCTGAAATCGGTTTTAGGTAGTGCAGCTACTTTTTCTATTCCGGTAAAAGTTGGGTTTGTAGAATCTTCCGATGCTAAAATTACGGCGCTTGCTCCGGCTTTTTCTAAAGTAATTTCGAAAATTGGTAAGCTTAAAATCGCACGTAAATGCAACTCGAATTCATTGAAATTTTGAGTTCCTGCTAAAGTTACCATTCCGGTATCGTGTGGGCGAGGAGAAAGTTCAGAGAAATAAACTCCATCATTTGTCAGGAAAAATTCGACACCAAAAAGTCCTGCTCCGCCAAGAGCTTCTGTGATTTTTTCGGCCATATCCTGTGCTTCATACAAATCGGCTTCAGAAACTTTTGCGGGCTGCCAGCTTTCCTGATAATCACCGCGTTCTTGTCTGTGACCAATAGGAGCACAAAATAAGGTTGGATTATTATTTTGAGTAATCGTTAAAAGAGTTATTTCTGAATGGAAATCAACAAAAGCCTCGACAATAACTTCGATAACATCACCACGTGAACCTGCAACGGCATATTGCCAGGCTTTTTCGATATCACTTTCTGTTTTTATAGTTGATTGTCCTTTTCCTGAAGACGACATTAACGGTTTTACCACGCAAGGAATCCCAACTTCCTGAACTGCTTTTTGCAGTTCTTCGGCAGAAGTTGCATATTGATATTGGGCTGTTTTAAGTCCAAGTTCTTTTGATGCCAGATCACGAATGGCTTTACGATTCATGGTAAAGTTGGCTGCTTTCGCAGAAGGAACAACAGTAATGCCTTGTTTCTCGTAATCGTAAAAACGTTCGGTACGAATGGCTTCTATTTCAGGCACTATAAAATCGGGTTGGTGTTTGGCCACGATTCTGTCCAGCGCTTCGCCGTCGAGCATATTGATGACTTCAAATCCGTGAGCCACCTGCATGGCCGGAGCATTTTCGTAACTGTCAACGGCAATTATAGTTTGTCCGATTCGTTGTGCTGCAATGACAAATTCTTTGCCTAATTCGCCTGAACCAAGGAGTAATATTTTCATTTTGTTTCATTTAAAGTTTGAGGGTTTCGACTCAGTTTTACAATTATCAAACTGCTTATAAAAGTAAGAACCATTAATATAAAGGATAAAAACAAAATTGTAAGTATTGAAAATACAATTCGATCATAAATTTGAGATTTAAAGACGACTGAAATTCCGTTACCAAATTGTTCGATTAGATAAAGAATAAAAAGAGTTATTATAATTTTTAAGCTTATTGCGAATGAAAATTGAAAACAGGCCTGAAAATAAGGTATTTCATTTAAGGAAGGATTTATTTTTTTTGCGGAATGTCCAAAAAATAATATAATAAATATTGGAAAAAGAATGCCCCAGAAAATAGGATTCCAGAATTGCCCAAAATCAGAAATTGGAGTGCAAATATCGATAAAAGAGCTTTTTGAAAATATCAATAACGGAAAAATAGAGGACACAAAAAATCCACCTGTAATGGAATATTTTTGGATGCTGTTTTTTTGTTCCATTTGAATCTTATTTTGAGAGTAAAGATAAATAAAATGGAATTTATTCTCACGCAGATTTTGCAGATTCAGGAGATTTTAAAATTTACCGCGAAGTGCGCAAAGTTTTTTGTTATACGTTGAAAAAAAGCTACAAAGATTTCACGTAGATTTTTAAACTTTAATCTTGAATTGCCTCCAGGTTTAGCCGGAGGTGAACATTATACAATGTTGTGGCTTTAGCCAAACTTTATTTTTCGGCTAAAGCCTTGTTGAAAACTCTTTCTTATCTCCAGCTAAAGCTGGAGGCAATTCAAAAAAAGCTCTTTGGTTTTGAAAATGAGTTTTTTCGTTTTCCGGTTTGCGTGAGGGATAGCAGTGGAAAGCCCACAGCCTGACGAAGGAAGTGCGAGGACTTGCAGCGGATAGCCCGACCCTTGTGGTCACGCCCAAAATAAAAAAAGGTTCGCAAAGATTTTAAAATAAACCTTTGCGAACCTTGCGTAATTCTTTGTGCTCTTTGCGGTTAAATTATCAATGAAAATGATCTTCTTCGATTTCGAATTCGGCATCTTTTTCCCAAATTTCCATTTCGCAGGGTTTGCAGTTGAATTTTAGTTTGTATTCGAGCTCACCTTGTTTTAAAACTAACGGTTCTTTTACTTTAACACCCATGATATCTTTTTGGTGTATTGGGCATTTTTTTAATTCGTATTTGATGCAATATTTGGTGGTCATCACGCGTGATTTTCCCGGATCCCATTGCAGTTCGAATGCTTTTTCGATTTCGGTTACGCCATGACGCTCGTAGAATTTACGGGCCGTTTTGTTCGAAACGTTGTACATGAAATCCAGTTTGGTTTCAGGATACGGATGTGAAGTTTTAACCAATTGGTGTTCTTCGCGTACGTAATTTGCCAAACGAATCTCAGTTAATTGGTCATAAACTGTTCTTCGCATTTCGTTTATTTTTGAAATAGGAAGGAACCAGCTTTGAGAGAACATGATAGTAATTTCATCAGCAGTATAAGGTGTAAAACCTGTTTTTGCCAATTGGGTTTTGATGTTTTCCTCGATAGATTCGCCGGTTTTAGTCTGTTCTTTTGAATGCGCTAAAGTAACGGTACTTACGTTTCCGTCTTCATCGGTTGCGATTAATTCAAAACCGGTTTCGTTTTCTGTAAGTAATAAAGTCGTGCTTAGTTTTCGAACAGCACTGTCTTCTCTTTCAACAATTTTGATGAAAGCGGCATCGTTATTTCTGTAAATGAAAGTGCCGTCTTTTACTTCTTTTAAAACGTTTGGATATATTTTACCGTTTTCGGCTTTGTTTACGTAAATCCCGTCGGCTTCATTATTTTCGTTGATGAAGCAAAGTCCATCACCATTGTTTAATAATTCACCATTTTCGATTTCGTAAGCGTTTCCAACAGTTCGGATTAGTTTACCAATATATTGTCCTTTTGATTTTGGACTTTCCCAGGAACCAATACTGTGATTTCTGTCGTTTACAAAATAATCGGTATACCCACGGTTGAAAGTTCGGCTTAAAGAAGAGTCGAAAGTATAAGTGCATTTTCCGGAAGAAGCTTTCATGTATTTATCGCTTCCTGCTCCTTCTAAATAGCTGTCCAGTTTTTGACGTAAAAAAGAAACGTTGTTTTTTACGTAAACTACATCTTTTAATCTTCCTTCGATTTTAAAAGATACGATTCCTGCCTCAATCAAATTCGGAATCTGATCTGAAATATCTAAATCTTTGATAGAAAGCAAGTGGCTGTTTTTGATTAAGGTTTCTCCGTTTCCGTCTATTAGGTTATAAGGCAAACGACAGTTTTGAGCGCAGGAACCACGATTGGCGCTGCGTTCTCCGTTGGCTACACTCATATAACAGTTTCCACTGAAAGAAACACATAAAGCTCCGGTTACGAAAAATTCTAACTCAACATCGGCCTCGTCGTAAATCGTTTTAATTTGGTGCAGGTTCAATTCGCGGGCCAAAACCACACGTTTGATTCCGGCATCTTTTAGGAATTTAATTTTATCTGCGTCACGATTGTTGGCTTGTGTACTGGCGTGAAGTACGATAGGAGGTAAGTCCATTTCCATAATTGCCATATCCTGAATAATCAGGGCATCAACACCAATGTCGTATAATTCATAGATCATTTTGCGACACGTTTCTAGTTCGTTGTCGTATAAAATGGTATTCATTACTACAAAAACCTGGGCATTAAATAAATGCGCATATTTTACCAATGCGGCTACATCTTCAATTGAATTATTGGCATTAGAACGCGCACCAAATTGTGGAGCACCAATATAAACTGCATCGGCACCACTATTTATCGCGGCCATTCCTCCAATTAAATCTCTTGCTGGAGCTAATATTTCAATTTTCTTCTTCATTTCTAAAACTTTAGGCTTTTGTGGTATTCATGGAAAAAAGTTTGCAAAGTTCTTATAAATAATTCGAGATTACTAATGCTGAAGTGACTTTTTTTGAAATAGTTAACTAATATGGAATGATGATAAATGAAGTTTTATTTATTTAATAGGTTCGTAAATAAGTTGCACAACCCCTGATTTGAAAATATTGGTTGTAAGTAACTTTAGTTCTATCCGGTTTTTTAGGTCTTCAAATAAAGGTTTACCGCTTCCTAAAGCTATTGGATGAACTGATATTCGGTATATATCAATAAGATTTAATTGAATAAATGTTTTAATAAGACTTGCTCCGCCATATAACCAAATATCGCCTCCGGAGTGGTTTTTGATTTCGTTTACTTTAGTCGCGATATCAGAATTTATGAAAGTAGCATTATTATTTTGTTTATTCTGAGTGGAAAAAACATATTTCTTTTTTGAATGAACTCCCTGCCAGAGCTCTTGTTCTGCAGAACCTGCATCTGCATCCGGTTGAAAATTTCCCCACGAATCATAGCTTACCCGACCGTAAAAAATAGTATCAATACCGGATAAAAAACCATCAAAATCCATATCGTCATCCATGATGCACCAATCAATTTCTCCATTCGGGCCTTCAATAAAACCGTCTAAGGTTACAGCTAAATCTAAAATTACTTTTTTCATTTAAGGATATTTGTTTTACTTATTAACATAAGGATATAGAATTTCAAATTTAGTAAAAACAAAAAAACTACCCAGTTTGATAACCGGATAGTTTTCTTCTCAAAAAAATATTGCCATTTATTATGACAATTTTCTCGCTTTAATTTTAGTTAAAGTATTTTCGATACTGTTCAGTTGTTTTGAAACAATACTAACCTGACTACCATCAAGATGGTTATGTTCTAAAGCCATTTTGTATTTTTCGATAGCGGCTTCTTCTCCTGTAATACAAGCATTAATAATAGCTTCGGTATCGCCACTTGTAAAGGATGATTTAATATCGATCCAGGCACGGTGTATCGCTCCTAACGGCCCACCGCCAGCAGTATCAGTTGATTTTCCCAGTTTGTTGATTTCGTCTTGTATTTCTACAATGAATAATGCACGCTCACGGGCATAATCTAAAAAGTCAGTTTTAATAGCCGGACTGTCTACATGTTCTGCAGCGTTTGTGTATCCTAGTTTTCCGTCTTCCAGAATTGAAATTAATCCTTCTAATGTACTTACTGCTTTTTCTGTGGTTTCATCTGTATGTATCATGATTATAATTTTTTTAATTAATTTATAATACAAAGATGGGAACTAATAGATTGTTGTGTCTTACAGGATTATACTTGTGATTTATAATATTGTGGAATGGGAATTTTGAAAGAAATTTTTGTTACTTGCCACGAATTACCCGAATTTACCCGAATTTGTTTGAGTGCATAATTGATGAAATTTTCTCGTTTGTTGTTTTGCGTGAGGGATAGCAGCGAAAAGCCCACAGCCTGACGAAGGAAGTGCGAGGACTTGCAGCGAATAGCCCGACCCGGAGGGACACGCCCAAAATAAGAACATAAAAAAACAGCTTAAAGTATAAAGATGAAACTTTAAACCTTAAGCCGTTTTAGTAAAATGATATATTGTTATGCAGCCAAGGCTTCTTTGATTCTGCGTAATGCTTCTTTTAAAATATCGTCGCTTGTTGCGTAAGAGAAACGAATACAATTTGGATTTCCGAAAGCGTCTCCGGTTACTGTTGCTACGTTTGCTTCTGCCAAAAGGTACATAGAAACATCGTTTGCATCTTTAATTTCGGTTCCTCTTAAGGTTTTTCCGAAGAAAGAAGAAACGTCAGGGAAAACGTAAAATGCGCCTTCCGGAACGTTGATTTTTACTCCTGGGATTTCTTTTAATAATCCAACAACTAAATCTCTACGGGTATGGAAAGCCTGAACCATGTGGTTTAATACGCCTGGATCAGCATCTACAGCCGTAATTGTAGCACGTTGCGCTACTGAATTTGCTCCTGAAGTTACTTGTCCCTGAATTTTTGTACACGCTTTTGCGATGAATTCCGGTGCTCCGATATAACCAATTCTGTATCCTGTCATAGCAAATGCTTTTGCTACTCCGTTTACAGTAATGGTTCTTTCTAACATTCCCGGGATAGAACCGATACTGCAGAAAGTTCCTGAGAAATTAATGTGCTCATAAATTTCGTCAGCTACTACGTATATATTTGGGTGTTTTTCTAACACTTTTGCAAGAGCTGTAAGCTCTTCTCTGCTGTAAACAGATCCGGATGGATTACAAGGAGAGCTGAACCACATCATTTTTGTTTTTGGTGTGATGGCAGCTTCTAATTGTTCTGGTGTAATTTTGAAATCAGTATCTACAGATGTTGGAACTTCAACTGGAACTCCGCCTGAAAGTTTTACAATTTCGAAGTAAGAAACCCAGTATGGTGCTGGTAAAATAACTTCGTCACCATCGTTTAACATTACTTGTGCAATGTTGTATAAAGATTGTTTTGCTCCTGTTGAAACTACAATTTGAGTTGGTTTGTACTCTAAATTATTGTCTCTTTTGAATTTTCTGCAAATTGCTTCTCTCAATTCTAAATAACCTTCTACCGGAGAATAGGTACTGTAATTTTCATCTACTGCTTTTTTAACGGCTTCTTTGATGAAGTCAGGGGTATTAAAATCCGGTTCGCCTAAACTTAAACTGATAATGTCTTTTCCTTGTGCTTTTAATTCACGCGCTAAAGCAGCCATTGCTAAGGTTTGTGATGTCGCTAAGTTGTTGATTCTGTCTGAAAGAATATGATTCATTATAAAATTTTTGAATGTCCTTAATTTCAACTTTAATTAAGGAAGGTTAATTATTAATAGATTTTTTTTAGTTTATGCTAGTTCAGGTTTCATTCCAAGATCTTTCAAATGCTTGTAATGTGCTATAACGGCTCCTCTCATGGTTCTGAATTCATGATAAGGTAAGTTGCATTCGATTGCGGTTTCTTTTACGATTTCAGCAATTTTTCCGTAGTGAATGTGACTGATATGCGGGAAAATATGGTGCTCGATCTGGTGATTTAATCCTCCGGTAAACCAGTTGATTATTTTGTTTTTTGGAGCAAAATTAGCTGTTGTGTACAATTGGTGAATGGCCCAGGTATTTTCCATTTCTCCTTCTTCATTCGGGATTGGATTTGAAGTTTCTTCTACTACGTGTGCTAATTGAAAAACAATACTTAAGATTAATCCCGCGGTATAATGCATTACAAAAAAGCCAATCACCACTTTCCACCATGTTACGCCCAAGATCATTGGCAAAGCCATCCAGATTAAAACGTAGATGATTTTTGTAATGACCAGAACAGTCCATAATTTAGTTGGGCTTTGAGGTGCTCCGTAAGATAATTTTCTTCTCAGATAGTTTTTCATTTGCTTAAAATCGGTTGTTAAAGCCCAATTGAAAGTCAATAGTCCGTATAAGAAAAAAGAATAATAATGCTGAAATTTATGAAAACGGTGCCATTCGGCATTTTGTGTAAAACGAATAATTCTTCCGGCATCAAGATCTTCATCATGACCGTGAATATTGGTATAGGTATGGTGCAATACATTGTGTTGTACCTGCCAGTTATGAACGTTTCCAGCCAGAACATAAATGCTTCCGCCCATAATTTTATTGATCCATGATTTAGAAGAGTACGATCCGTGATTTCCGTCGTGCATCACGTTCATTCCAATTCCGGCCATTCCAACTCCCATAAGAATGTTTAATAACAATTGTGCCCAAAAAGGCATATCAAGAGTTAGTATCAAAAAGTAAGGCGTTAGAAAAACGGCAAAAAGAATAATGGCTTTTAAGTGCAGCTTCCAGTTTCCTGTTTTCTGAATGTTATTCTCCTTGAAGTAATTGTTTACTCGTGAGTTAAGTGTTCTGAAGAACTTCAGATTGTCTTGTTTAGCAAAAGTAGGCGCGGTGTTATTCATAATTAATTTAAATAGTTTTCAAAGGTAATTATTATAAATTTTCAATTTGCAAAATTGAGTTAAATATTTCAATCGTAAAGTAGTACTTTTGTTAAAAAATTAGAGCAATGGATGAGATATTGAAATATTTTCCTGATTTGACCGACATTCAAATCGAACAATTTCAAAAATTAGACTTTTTATACCACGACTGGAATGAAAAAATCAATGTTATTTCGCGTAAAGACATTGATGCCTTATATACAAAACACGTTTTGCATTCTTTAGGAATTGCAAAAATCATGAAATTCGAACCCGGAACAACGGTTCTGGATGTTGGAACCGGTGGAGGGTTTCCTGGAATACCATTGGCAATTCTTTTTCCGGAAACCCGTTTTTACCTTATTGATGTTATTGCCAAAAAAATAAAAGTGGTTCAGGGCGTTGTTGATGCATTAGAATTAAAGAATGTAAAAGCGGAACAATTGCGTGCCGAGAATGTAAAAGGTGATTTTGATTTTATTGTGAGTCGCGCTGTGACGAATATGCCTGATTTTGTTTCATGGATTAAAGACAAAATCAAAAAACAACACAAACACACTTTAAGAAACGGAATTCTATACTTAAAAGGTGGTGATTTGACCGAAGAATTAAAAGATTTCCCAAAAGCAACCTTATATGATTTGTCTACTATTTTTGAAGACGAATTTTTCGAAACTAAAAAAGTGGTGCATTTGCCTTTGAAGTTTCAGGCTTAGAAATTAAGATAAAAATAACCCGACAATGATTATTATAAAGTATTATTGTCGGGTTTTGATTTGTCTAAACTAATTTGTAGCTAGTATTATCTTCATTTTTGATTGCCGTTTAAGACACCTTTGCAGATAGTTTTAAAAACGGATTAGACTTGTGATCTATATTTTCGACAAAATCAATAAGGGCTTTTTCTGCTGCTTCCTGAGTATATTCAAATTTAGGATCAAAGAAAAAGTCACGGCAAATTACAGGTTCATTTGATGAGTCATAAATTGCTTCATCGGTTTGATCAAGACTATCATTCTTATATTGACATGGATATTCTTGTTCTAATTTTACTATTATTCTGTTGAACCATTTATCAAAAACTTTTTTTCGGGGGGTGATGTGGCGTGCTAACAATATCAATCCGATCAGTTCGGTTTGTAGCAGGCAGGATCCTTTTTTGTACATAACATCGATCATTCTGGTATTCATAAGGGCTATCCATAATGGACCATTTACATGACCTGATGCAGAGATATCAAAATCGACATCGAAAAGCAAAGGTTTTGTATTTTCGATATTGTCTACAGAACACCAAAGAGCTTCTATTCTTTTTTCAATATCATTTATTGGAGTGGTATAACCTTTAAAACGCCAGTAAATCCATTCTAATAAAGCGGCTGTAAGGCCAATACAAGCTTTATGGTTAATTTGAAGTAAAGTGTCATCAAGTTCTTCTATGCCTTCTAAGGGATCTAAGAGATAATCTATCTTTTTTTTATTCCATTTAAAATCAATTGGGTGACCAATACTTTTTGCTTTTGCAATTACTTTAGGTGTGTTTTGTAAATTTTTCATGTTTTTTCTTTTTTAAAACAATTGATTTAGAGTTTACTTTAAACCAATAAATGTGATTCTGTATGAACTGTTTTTTATGCGATTAATCATGATGTAAATTTATGAGGACCTATGTTTTTAAAGTATTACAATACGTTTTTTAAATAACAGAATAGGATTTTTTATTGGGTATTCTATTGATAATCAATATAATAAGAAAAGTATTACAAAATGAATTGATTTTAATTGGACACTTGCTTTTTAAATTTTATATTTTACTTTTAAGTATTTGTTATTTAGTGATTTATAATTAATTTTCATGGTGTTTTTCTTTAAAACAAATAATTGATTTTGGGTATCAAATAGTAAAAAAGCAAAAGCCGAATCTTAAAATTTTAAGATTCGGCTTTTTATATTGACAAAGTTTTAAACTTCAAACGTTGACACTTGAAAAAAAATTATCCCAGGAATGGGTATCTGTAATCTTCCGGAGTTACAAAAGTTTCTTTGATAGTTCTAGGAGAAGCCCAACGTAATAAGTTCAATGCAGAACCTGCTTTATCGTTAGTTCCTGAAGCTCTTGCTCCACCAAAAGGCTGCATACCTACAACAGCTCCTGTTGGTTTATCATTAATGTAAAAGTTACCGGCAGCATTTTGCAATTTAGTAGTCGCTACTTCAATAGCATAACGATCCTGACTAAAGACAGCTCCTGTCAAAGCATACTCAGAAGTAGTATCTACTAACTCTAAAGTTTCTTCCCATTTTGCATCTTCGTATACATATATAGTAATTACCGGTCCGAATAATTCGGTTTCCATTGTAGTATATTTTGGATTTGTAGTTACAATAATGGTAGGTTCAATAAAGTATCCTACAGATTTATCGTAGTTTCCGCCAACGATGATTTCAGCATCTGCATCTTTTTTGGCCTGATCGATAAAACCGGCTAATTTGTCAAAAGAACCTTCGTGAATTACTGCAGTAATAAAGTTTCCGAAATCTTCCGGAGAACCCATTTTCATCGATTTTACATCAGCAATTAATTGTTCTTTTACAGCTGGCCATAAACTTTGCGGGATATAAGCTCTTGAAGCAGCAGAACATTTTTGTCCCTGAAACTCAAATGCACCACGAGTAATTCCTGTAGCTACTTGTTTTACGTTAGCGCTTGGATGTGCGATGATAAAATCTTTACCACCTGTTTCTCCAACGATTCTCGGGTATGTTTTGTAATGGTGAATGTTAGCACCAATTTTAGCCCAGATATCTTTAAATACATGAGTTGATCCTGTAAAGTGAACTCCTGCGAAATCGCGGCTTGCTAAAACAGTATCCGTAATCATTAAAGCATCTCCAAAAACAACGTTGATAACACCATCAGGTACACCAGCTTCTTTGAAAACATCAATGATGATTTTTGCAGAAAATACCTGGCTGTCACTTGGTTTCCAGATCACAACGTTACCCATCATGGCAGCACTTGCAGGAAGATTTGCAGCAATAGCAGTAAAGTTAAAAGGAGTAATTGCGTAAATGAAACCTTCAAGAGGTCTGTATTCTAAACGGTTCCAGGTTGTAGAATCTGATTTTGGCTGATCTCCGTAAATCTGAGTCATAAATTCTACGTTGTAACGTAAAAAGTCGATCAATTCGCAAGAAGCATCAATTTCTGCCTGATGAATGTTTTTAGATTGACCAATCATTGTGGCTGCATTAATACGGGCTCTGTACGGACCTGCAATAAGTTCAGCAGCTTTTAAGAAAATAGCAGCACGCTGTTCCCATGCCATGTTTGCCCATGCTTTTCTTGATTCAAGAGCATTAGCAATTGCTTTTTCAATATGTTGTTTTTCAGCTAAGTGATAAGTTCCTACAATGTGTTTGTGATCGTGAGGAGCTGATATTGTTCTTGTATTTCCAGTTCTGATTTCTTCGCTTCCGATGTATAACGGAACGTCAATTTTAGAATTCCACAATGTGGTATAAGCCGCCTGAACTGCTGCTTTTTCTGGTGAGTTAGGTGCGTAACCTTTTACTGGCTCGTTTACCGCTTTTGGTACATGAAAGAATCCTTTTAGCATGTTATTTAAAATTAGATAATTAGACAATTTAAGGGTTAGATAATTTGATTTATTACGAATAATCTAACGCTGCACAAAAGTACAAAGGATAAATTAATAATTTGACAATTTTATGATTAAGATAACGATAAAAAAAGATAGCGTTTTTATCCTAATATTAGTTTAGGGCAAAAGGGGCGCACATCCTAAAAGTAGGAACAATTACTTTGAATGTTTTTGTAGAAGTAAAATTGATCATATTAAAATGACCTTTCATGGCACCGTAAGGAGATGATAATAAACAACCTGAACTATATGTGTGATTTTCTCCAGGTTTTAAAACTGGTTTTTTTCCGATAACACCTTCTCCGTCAACAATTTCTAAATCGTTTAAAGAGTCGAATATTTCCCAGTGGCGGGATGTTAACTGAACGGAATCTTTGCTGTGATTTTCGATTGTAACTACATAACTAAAGGCAAAGTGAATCTTGTAGTTCTTGAAGTAAGTACCTTCAAAACTAGTCAAAACAGATATTTTTATGCCTCGTGTTATCTGAGAAACCATACTAAAGTAGTATATATGTGTGGATTATACCTGCAAATCTACAAAAAAAAATCTTTCGATTGAAATCCTTAACAATGTTTTAATTTATGATGTTTACTGAGCTTGCATTTCCTTTTCCTATAACTCTTTGATAACGATCTGTACTTTCCTTATAATAAACTAGTATGGTATATTCATTTTCAGTTTGATAAAAGTTACCATCTATTGCATTTTCATAATCAATGACTCCTTTTTTATCGGCAACTGTATATTGAAAATTAGTAAAACCCTGTTTGATCATCACTGCTTTTTCATAGACACCTTTGTCAGTATTATAATCCATTTTATATTCTGGCGACAAACTGTAATTGTTGAACATTCCGGAAATATAAATATCTTTTGTTGACGATCTGAAGGCAGGCGCAGACAAACTAAAATAAACCCAGGCATAATCTGCCTCGATTTCGTTATTGGAAGCATTGATGTTCTTAACAACAAAATTTCCGTTTACATCCTGATATACAGAATAAATCTGATTGGCTCTTGCCTGATTCGTGTATAAGTAAGCGTTATAAATGTCATTGTTTGCCCCAACTCTTCCTACATTGTTACTTGCAGCGCGAATGTCTTTGTTTTCGAAATATAAAAATTCATTTCCGCCCCAAAACTGTGTTTCCTTATCGTATTTATAAACCAATTGGTTTCCGATGGTGTATTGTGGCGGAACGTTTTTAATAGCAGTATTAAAATTGCCATTCTGTAGTAATAAGATTTTAACGTTTTGTAACGGGGTTTGAAAAACAATGTCGTTTGATAGTATTGAAAAATCTAAGTTTTGTTTGTAATCAATATTGGTAACGTCGCGGCTTCTTTTTACCTGAGCGCTAACCGTAGAATGATTTTCGTATAGGATAAATTTTCTGGAGAAAATAACATCTTTATCTTCATTTAGAATTCTGAGCATATAATTTCCCGAAATACGTAATTGTGTCGTAAACTGATTTGGGAAAGAAAGCCTGTAATGAGAATATACCTGAAGCGTATTAAACGAATTTAGATAATCAGTAATTCTTTGATTGTCAAAGCCGCTTAAATAATCTGTTTTCGGAATATCAGTTGGTTTCCAGTTATAATCGCAGTGGATTACTTCAAAATAATAATTGGCTTCATTGCCAAATAAATCATCAAACTGAAAGGTAAAGGTGTCACCTAATTCAAATATAGGAACTACATTATTACCGTTTTGAACAAACGAAACTGTCTTGATATTATAAGGAGGATCAATCTCGGTTTGTACTTCCTGGGCTGTCGCCGAAGCAAAAATGAAAAGCAGCAGAAGATTCTGAAACAAAAATTTTGGCATCATATTACGTTTGTAAGATTGTAAATATAAGAATTTTATGTAATGTAACAGGATGCCATTTTCATTGGATTTAAAAAAACAATTTATTAAGAACCCAAAATGTATTCCAGATTAACTTCGATTTCGTCACTAATATAACTTTCTTCTAAAAGGGAATCTGATAATAGCTTTTTGTTTTCCTGCAGTTTGATTATTTTTTCTTCTACCGTATTTTTCGAAATAAACCTGATCACATTTACTTTATTCAATTGTCCAATTCGGTGTGCCCTTCCAACTCCCTGTTTTTCGGCAAAAGGATTCCACCATGGATCCAAGAACAAAACATAAGAAGCTTTTGTAATATTAAGACCGACACCACCTGCTTTGAGCGAAATAAAAAATAACAGGGGATTTTCATTTTCCTGAAACAGTTTTACCTGATGTTCTCTTTTATTGGCAGGAGTTTCGCCTGTAATTTCACAAAAATCTATTTTATTTTCCTTGCACCAGGACGTGTAAAAATGCAAATTAGTAACAAACGAACTAAAAATGATGGTTTTCTGTTTCTCTTTTACTAAGGTCTCCAGGTAATTAGTGACTGCATTATATTTTCCGGAATCAATTTCGGATTCCTGATCTACCATTTTCGGGTGGTTACTTAGTTGTCTTAATTTCATCAGCGTATTGATAATGCTGATTTTGTCAGGACCGGAGCCATCTGTTTTTAGCAAAAAGTTTCGTGCTTTTGATTTTTCTTTTTCATATAATTTTTCCTGTTCAGGATCCATGTCACAATAATAAATCTGCTCTGTCAGTTCAGGCAAATCCTTCAAAACCTGTTCTTTGGTTCTTCTTAAAATATAAGGCTGAACAAGGTTTTTCAATTCATTTAAACTATTTTCGTCCTGCTTTTTTTCAATCGGAATTTTAAAATTCTGAGCAAAAAAATCATAAGTGCCCAGAATATCCGGATTTATAAACTGCATTTGCGACCATAAATCGTCCAGTGAGTTTTCGATAGGCGTACCACTTAAAGCAATTTTATGATCTGTGTTTATTTTATTTATCGCTTTAAAAATTTTAGAGTTTTTATTTTTAATGTACTGGCTTTCATCCAAAATTAAATAGCGGAAATTGTATTTCTCTAAAACCGAAATATCACGATGAATAATATTATAACTGGTAAAAATTAAATCTGATGATTCTAATCTGTGCACTAATAATTTTCTATCGTTACCCACATACTGGATTTTTGAAAAATGCGGTGTAAATTTTGCAGCTTCGTTGTACCAGTTAAAAACCAACGAAGAAGGTAAAACAATCAGGGTTTTTAAAGGATCTCTTTCAATAGTTGTTTCGTTTTGAAATAAATCAAAATTTGTGGTTTTAGTAGTAAATCCTAGTTGTTCTTGTACTGCAACGAGAACAGCAAGAGTTTGTAAGGTCTTTCCAAGTCCCATATCATCAGCCAGACAAGCGCCCAGATTTGAGTTAAAATGACCTAAAAGCCATTTAACGCCATCAATTTGGTAAGGTCTCAAAGTTGCTTTGAGCAAATCAGAAGCTGTGTATTCAGCTTTGTGAATTACGTCGTCTTTGATTTCCGGAATCGCATCTAAAGCAGCAAAATTACTTTTACGCAAAAGGAGATTACCGTTTTCCGTTCTGGCTAATTTTGCCAGTGAACCATATTTGCTGAGCCACTCTAACGGAATCAAAAAGTAGTTTCCGTCAGGCAGTAAAAAGAGTCTTTCCTTACTTTTTATATTGGGAATAATTTCACTGAAATTTATGGTGTAAGATCCAACTGTAATGATGATTTTGATATCAAACCAATCTTCTTTTGTTTCCGCTTTTGAAGCTGAAAAGGTATGGCTTTCCGTGATAATTTCTTTGCTTTCCAGTTTCAGATTATGAATAGTGAAACCTAAATTTTCCAATTCTTCTTTACGGTCAATAATCAATTGAATATTAAGGTAAGGATCAGCAATTTCAGGTTCTGAATTCCTGCCAAATAATTCGTTTTTGATTTTTACTAAACCAATTTCGAGTAATTTGTCTGTATATGAAACTTCGTCAGTACTTCGTTTAAACTGAATTATTTTGGGCTCGTTCGCAACACTAAAGTCAACAAACGTATGTGTTTTTTTAGTTTTACCCGTATCAAATGAATATCCGTTATAATCAAAATAAAGGTTGAGGTAATAACAGTTTTTAAAAAAATCATAAACAGGCTGAATCGTGCACGAAATAATTTTATCGCGAGTTTCAATTTCAAAACCATTTGCTTCAATGTCGATTTTTTTGGCTATTTCAGGGATGAAATTTTTAAAATAATCATCGACTAGTTTTGAAGGAATTTCGATTGATTTTTTCTTTAAAAAAGGTAAAAGCTTTTTAGAATTAAGCTCTTTTAGCTGCCCTAATTTTTTATCAATAATTAACCAGCCAGGTTCGTCCAGCAGTATTTCAACACTGCTGTTCATTGGTAAAAATAAAGTTTCGTTTTCTTTTAAAGATAAGGTATAGGTAATGCCTTCAGTATGTTTGTTAAATTCAATCTGAGGTTCAAAATGCAACGGATTAGTATTGACTCTGGAACGATAAAAATCCTTTTCGGGACTCATATTAAGAGACAACGGAAATTGTTCTTGTACAATCAGCGTGTAAAAGGAGCTTAAATTGAGTTGTAAATGCTGGCGAATGGCAAATTCAATTTTAGAGTCTTTTTGTAAATCAGCAATTGTTTTGGCTGATTTAATTTTTGTACTGAATTTTTTAAAAATAAATTCAGGCTTTAAAGATTCACAAATCGTCAGTATTTTTTTTGTACTGGAATCTAAATTTTCTAAAATAATTCCAAAACTTTCCAGTACATCCGGAGTTGCTTTTTTGTTTAAATATTTAATTTCATCGGTATTCTCAACGATATAAGCTGTTGGAAGATAATGGTTCGTGTTTTTTTCTAAACTGATGTCAAAACAGAACTGAAATGATTTTGAAGGTTTCAAGGTTGGGAGTTTGGTTGTGTTGTAATTTGGGATTGGGCTTAAATTTAAAAAGTTTTCAAAATAGGACTATTTTGAAAACTTTTTAAATGAACTTATATCACTTATATGGTGAAAAAATCTAATAATTTAGTTTTCCGGTTTAAAGCAAAGTGGAATAATTTCTCCTTTTGCCAAACAATATTTTTCTACCAATTCAGGTGTTATTTTATGCGTATAATCTTCTTCGATTACTATAAAACCAATGCTTCTCAGTTTATCAAAATAATCACGGCCATAAATACGTACGTGATCGTATTGACCAAATATTTTGGCGCGTTCTTTTTGATCTGTAATAGTATCATCAGCAAAAGTTACCGCTCTGGATAAATCCTGTGGAATTTGAAGAATTGCCATTCCGCCTGGTTTTAAAACGCGAAATAATTCCTGCATGGCTTTTGTGTCATCCGGAATATGTTCTAAAACGTGATTGCATAAAATCACATCGTATTCATTATCATTAAATGGTAAATTACAAATGTCTGCTTTTACATCAGCCAAAGGCGAAAACAAATCTGTTGTTGTGTAGTCAAGATTCTTTTGCTTGCGGAATCTTTTGTAAAAAGCTTGTTCCGGAGCAAAGTGAAGTACTTTTTTAGGAGCTGTAAAAAAATCAGTCTGATCGTTTAGATACAACCAAAGTAAACGATGTCTTTCTAGTGAAAGTGTGCTTGGCGAAAGTACATTGTTACGTTGTTTTCCATATCCGTAAGGCAAAAATGATTTAAAACTTCTTCCATCAATCGGATCAGTATATTTAGTTCCTTTTAATGAAAGTGCTAAAACTGGTCGTGCCACATAACTCAGGCGAATTAATAATGGACGAGGTATTGTGTTAAGTACGAATTTAAAAAGTTTTTTCACAGTAAAATAAATTTGAACACGAATTTCGCGAATTTACACGGATTATTGTTATGGCGAAATTTCGCGAACCTTTGTTTTGGGGTTAAAGTATTATTCTTTTGTATTTAAGGCTGTCTTCTCCAAAGTTCACTAGCAAACCTAGTTTATTTTTTGATGCAGCCAAGTAATTTAATGTTTGTTTTATTTCACTACTTGAAAGCGCTACAATTGCTTTTAGTTCTAAAATTATTTGATCAAAAACCACAAAATCTGCGAAGTAATAACTTGATAAAATGATGTCCTTGTATGCAATATTGTATTTCAATTCACGGCTATATGGTATTCCGTTTTTTTGAAACTCATATTCCAGCGGATCGCCATAAACTTTTTCACTATGTCCTTTACCTAAAATTTTATGGACTTCCATACAGATTCCTATAATTCTATAAGATTCTTCTTTTAAAAACAACTCGCTCATCATCATCATCAATCATCAGTGAAATTTCGACAAAATATTATTTCGTGCTAATTCGTGAAATTCGTGTTATAGAACCAACGGCACTTTTCTGAATTCATCTTCTTCATTGCTTTCGATTCCTAAAGCTTTGTAGATGTATTGAAAAGTTGATAAGATTTCTGGTTTTCCGTCTATTAATGCAACATCATGTTCAAAATGTGCACTTGCTTTTCCGTCTGCAGTTGTAATGGTCCAGCCGTCTTTGTGTTGTTTGATATTTCTTGTACCAAGATTAATCATGGGTTCAATTGCCACGACCATTCCTTCTATAAATAACTTTCCACGACCACGTTTTCCGTAATTTGGCATTTCAGGTTCTTCGTGCATTTTTTGCCCTAAACCATGACCCACTAATTCACGAACTACTCCGTAACCATGAGCTTCGGTATATTTCTGAATCGCATTTCCAACATCTTCAACACGATTTCCGGCTTTAAACTCTCTGATTCCTACGTAAAGAGATTCTTTAGTTACCTGCAAAAGTTTTTTAACTTCAGGAGCAACTTCTCCAATTTCAAAACTGTACGCATGATCACCGTGATACCCATTTTTAAAGGCTCCACAATCTACCGAAATAACATCACCGCTTTTTAGAGGTGTATTATTTGGTATTCCGTGTACCACTTGCGAGTTTGGACTCATACAAAGCGAATTCGGGAAATCATATAATCCTAAAAAGCTTGGTACGGCACCGTGATCACGGATAAATTCTTCAGCTAGTTTGTCTAAATATAATGTGGTAACTCCCTCTTTAATTTCAGAAGCAATCATTCCTAATGTTTTAGATACGATCAAAGCACTTTCGCGCATTAACTCGATTTCTTCACGTGATTTTACAATAATCATAATTTCGGATTTTCAGTTCGCAAAAGTACGATTTTAATATTATTTTTTGTCTAAATTTTTTTGCCACGAATTCCACTAATTTTCGCGAATTAATTTTAAGAATCAGCGCAAAACTAATTTGATTATTGAAATTCAATTTTAAGATAAAATCAAATTCGTAAAAATTCATGAAATTGCTTCGCCTGTCCGCTATCGCTCGGGTCGTAGCAAAACGCCAAAGAATAACGTTTAGAATTGACAGAAAAAACGTAAATTAGTAATAGTTAAAACGAATTAAATTATGGAAACATCTATAGATCAGGATAATATGTTAAAAAAGAAAGCTTTAAATAAAATGAAAGACAATGCTTTGTCGCTTTTAGGAGTTGCAGTACTTCTTTTTATACTTGCTATTTATTTTAAAATTCCCATGTTGCAGGCTTTTAGTGAAGCAGCAATGGTGGGCGGAATTGCCGACTGGTTTGCTGTTGTAGCGTTATTTCGCCACCCGTTAGGAATCCCAATTTGGCACACTGCTATCATTCCAACCAAGAAAAATGAGATTGGTAAAAACCTCGGAAATTTTGTTTCGGAAGAATTTCTGAATCGGGAAAAATTAGAAATTAAGCTGGAAGAATTCAACTTTGCCACAAAAGCTTCAGATTGGTTGTCGCAGGAAGAAAGTGCCAATAAAATTGCCAATGTAGTTGCAGTAAACATTATTCCGGGAATTTTAAAAACGATAAAAGATGAAGATATAAAGCGATTTATTCAGGTTCAATTTAAAGAAAAACTTGAGGCAATTAATTTTGGAGACTGGGTAGCTTTGGCTTTAGAGCCTTTGCAAAAAGGGAATGTAAAAGACGAATTGTTAACGAATGTTCTGGATGTTATGAGTACAGAACTGAGTAATAACAAAGATCTGATTCGGAAAAAAGTAAAAGAATCAACGCCATTTTTAAGTTTTGGCTTAGCCGATAAAAGTATTTCAGAGGGTATTTTTAATGGATTACAGGAATTTTTGGATGAAGCCAAAAAACCGGAAAGTGAAATCAGGATTAAAATAGATGAGTATGTTTATAATTTTCTGGATAAGGTAAAAAACTCAGAAGAAATGAGGGTAAAAATCAATGATATGATTCTGGGTTTTGTGGGTAAAAAAGAAGTTCAGGATTATATTAACGGAATTTGGGACGAAATAAAATTGTCGATTACAAATGATCTGGATAAAGGGGATCAATCATCGATCAAAAAAAGTATTTCGGGTTTAATTCAGACTTTCGGAAACGGAATCAAAGAAGATTCGGTAATGATTGACAAAATCAATAATTTCATAAAAAACGATTTGCTTTCTATTCTTTTAAACAATAAAAAAGTGATTGGAGATTTAATTTCTTCAACCGTAAAAAGCTGGGACGGAAAGGAAGTTTCTGAGAAATTAGAATTAGAAATAGGGAAAGATCTTCAATATATTAGAATCAACGGAACTCTTGTTGGAGGTCTAATAGGAATTATAATCTACTGTGTAGAGTGGACGTATCACTATTTTGTATAAAAAATTAAACCATATAAGTAATATAAGTTCTTATAAGCTTTATGCAGCTTTATTTAAATAAACTCACATCACTTATATGGTTTAAAAAGGTGAAGTGTTTCTACAACAACGAATGGCAAGTCATTGCGTTTGGCTGTTGAACCCCCATTAGTTCTAAAATAGTAGGAGCAATGTCACCAAGAACACCATTCTCGATATTTTTTAATTCTTTGTCGACTAAAATAATTGGCACCGGATTGGTTGTATGTGCTGTATTTGGACTTCCGTCAGGATTAATCATAGTTTCGCAATTTCCGTGATCGGCAATTACAATTGTAGTATAATCGTTGGCAAGAGCAGCTTCGATTACTTGTTTTACGCAAGCATCTACAGCTTCGCAGGCAAGAATTGCTGCGCTCATGATTCCGGTATGACCTACCATATCTCCATTGGCAAAATTCAGGCAAACAAAATCTACTTCTTTTTTGTTTAATTCAGGAACAAGAGCTGCTGTAAGTTCGTAAGCGCTCATTTCCGGCTGTAAATCGTAAGTAGCGACTTTTGGAGAATTTCTCAAAATACGGGATTCACCTTCAAAAGGAGTTTCTCTTCCACCGGAAAAGAAAAATGTTACGTGCGGATATTTCTCTGTTTCAGCAATACGAATTTGTTTTTTACCTGCTTTTTCTAAAACCTCACCAAGAGTTTCGGTAATATTGTCTTTATTGTAAACTACTTTTACGTTTTGGTATGTTTCGTCGTAGTTAGTAAGCGTTACATAATATAGGTTTAGCTTGTGCATGTTTTGCTCATGAAAGTCATGTTGCGAAAGTGCTTCTGTAAGTTCACGGCCTCTGTCGGTTCTGAAATTAAAGAAAATAACGACATCACCTTCAACAATTGTAGCTAATGGTTTTTCCTCTTCATCAACCATTACAATTGGCTCAATAAATTCATCGGTTACATGATTTGCATAACTATCCAGAATGCTTGCAACAGCATTTTTAGACGGAGTTCCAATTGCATTTACAACTAAATCATACGCCAGTTTTACACGTTCCCAACGTTTGTCACGGTCCATGGCATAATAACGACCAATGATCGAAGCGATTTTTACAGGAGTATCTTTAATGTGTTCTTCTAAATCGTGAATATATTTTGCACCGGATTTCGGGTCAACATCACGACCGTCAGTAAAAGCGTGAACATATACCTGATCTAAACCGTATTCCTGAGATGCGTCGATTAATCCACGTAAGTGAGAGGTGTGGGAGTGAACTCCACCATCTGAAACTAATCCTAAAAAGTGAACTTTTTTGTTGTTTTCTTTAGCATAAGTAAAAGCATCAACAAGTACTTGTTCTTTGGCAAGTGTTTGGTGTGCTACAGCTAGATTTATTTTGGCTAAATCCTGATATACAATTCTTCCGGCACCAAGGTTCATGTGGCCAACTTCACTATTTCCCATTTGACCTTCTGGTAAACCAACATTTAATCCGTCGGTTCTAAGTTGTGCACTTGGGTAATTTTTGTAAAGACTGTTTATAAAAGGAACGTTTGCATTGTCTATTGCAGATACTTTAGGGTCAGGAGATTTCCCCCAACCGTCTAAAATCATAAGTATTACTTTTTTGTTCATCACTTTTTAGTTTTTTACAAAGATAACTCATTTCTAAAATGTGCACGAAAGCAATTGTTACAATTATGTTTAATAAAATGAAGCGTATTAAAAAATAGTAATCTTGTCGAAGAATTCTATATTTTTTAAAATTAATTCAGACTAAGCTCTTTTTAGAACTTTATTTTTGACAGCATTATAATCAATAAAGTATTTTACGCTTACGGAAAACACATGTTTTAACGCGTCATTATTGAGTAGGCCCGTAACATTGTGCTTAAAATCTTTGTTAATGATGCGTTCAAAGTTAGCTGCATTATTTCTGTACAATACCGAAAGCTGACTGCCGGGAGCAAACCACCATGAATACGATAAATCAGTATTCCAGGAATAAAAACTTGAATTTTTATTTTTTGTATATTCAGGATAAGGAGTCAGAGTGCCATCAGGCTCAAGCTTAAGCTCTTCTTTGTTTTCGGCAAATGACCAGTACTGACGAACTGCTAAATTGAGAGTCATGACGCTGTTTAAGGCGTATTTTCCGCTTAATGTGTTAGAGTATGTAATTACGTTTCGATTTGCAAAAACAATAGTTTTAGGAGTGTTGCTATTGTCGTCATCGTCTACACTGTCGATGTAGCCTTTGTTATTGTTTTTTCTGTAAAAACTGAAAGTATACGTTAGTAAAAGTTTGTCACTAAAGCGATATCTTGGACCAATATCAACGCCATATGCCATTCGTCCTGCTTCATCCGTAAAAACAATAGAAGGATTTAAATCTAAGGCAAATTTCTTGTTGTAATTAGTAGATACGCTTGCCCAGATTTCTAATTTTCTTGGAATTATAACGTATCTATTTGCCGCCCTTGGTTCATAATAATCATTAGATTGCAAAGGGAAAATTGTAAATCCAAGCCCGTAATAATTGTTTTTTATTGTAGAAAGATTTACCTCTGAACTGATTTTGTTTTCCTGTATTTTTCCTGATTCTTTATTAAACTCAGCATACATTTCATAATCCACCTTAAAAGTATTAAAAAGCTTGGTTGGGTTTAGGATTCTGTAGTTTCCATTTCCGTAAAAGTTATAATAGTTGGTATAAAAATTAATTCCCAGATCGTTTGGATCAAAATCTTTAGAGACAAAATTAGATTCTATGCTGTAACGATAATTTCCGCTCGTTTCGGCAAAACTTAATGTGCTGTAAATGCCATTTTTATCTTTAGTATCATTGATCATGCTGTATTTTACATTTCCGGATAAATTGTAAGTATTTGCTTTGGTGTTTAAATCCCATGCTAATCCTGTTACGTTTGCATCTCTGTAATGGCCATTTCTGGTTACATTAGTATTAATAAGTGTTACAGAAGAGTTTTTACGAAAGCGCTGGTCTAAAACCAATACATTATAATTGGTTAGAGGTTCTGTAATTTCTTGTCTTTCTGTGCCGGATATAGTATCTTTTATAGTGGCAAAAGTTTTTTCGGTAACGGCATTTAAAATACCAACACCCAATCCTTTTTTGGTTCTTCCTGAAATTTTTAAAGCATTGATAAGGTTGACATTCTGTACCGTTTCAATTACTTTTTCATTGTCTTTTAAATCCGGTTCTATCGATGGTTCTCCGCCAATTCTTCTGGAATAAACCATATTTCCTTTATTAAATAAATCAGTTCCTTCTGTAAAAAAGGCCCTGTTTTCATTGAATTGCTGTTCAAACGGACCTAAATTTAGAATTTGGTCATCGTATTTTGTTTGTCCAAAATCCGGTATCAAAATAGCATCAAGTGTAAACGCATCGTTGATCCCGTATTTAATGTCCATTCCGCCTTTTAAGGTGGCATACGTTTTTTGGCTATCAGCAGCATTTAGATAATAAGATGCATAAGGCATTAGAAATAATCGGGTAGGAGGTTTAATGTTTTCTATTCCTTCAAGGACACCATTTTGTTGTGTAAATGTTCCTATTTTAGTGTCGATTAAATTCCAGGTATATTTTTTACGTTCCCGCTTTATTTCTCTGAAAAAATTAATACCCCACGTTTGTTTGTCTGCGGCTGAGAAGCGCAATGCGGCATATGGGATTTTTATTTCGGCGACCCATCCTGTATCGGTAAGTATTGCTTTGCTTACCCAGACAGCGTCCCAGGAATAATCTTCACCATTTACGTCAGTCATTATACAGTCGCTTTGTACATCTGCGGCTGATACAAAGAATTCAAAACTTTGCTGACCGTCATTAAAACCATTTATAAAAACTCCAAACATATCAGCAGTCCCGAAATTATCACGTTGCGAAATTTCTTTTAATATTTTATTTGGCTCATCATCATGCATTATAGCGCCAATATAAATAGCATCATTATTGTATAAGACTTTGATTTCGGTTTTTTTATTGTCGGGAATTGGTTTTCCGTTATCAGGTTGATACATCACAAAATCCGAAGCAATGGCTGCATTTTGCCATGCTGCTTCATCAAGCTTTCCGTCGATAGAAATACTTCCGGTAATGAATTGGGTTTGTAAAACTTTTTTCTGGCCATAACTCCAAAAAGCAAAGAATAGGAAACTAAAGAAAACTAATTTTTTCATGAAATTTTTTAAAAACGGTATACCTGCTGTAGTAGACTCAGTTATTTTTTAATTGTTACACTTTTGATTGTAATAAATGATTTTTGTTATACTTTTCTTAAGAAAATAGCCAAAAACGTTTGGTTTTTTATGATAAGTAAAACTCTTACAAAAATATTTGTTTTTTCCTCCAAATGCTAATTTTTTGCTGTGATTTTGTTAAAGTTTAGGCAAAAAAGGCCTGATTAACAGACTTGTACTTTGATAAGTATATTTTTTTTATACTTTTGCCAAACCCAAACCTTTTGTTTAACCTAAAGAAATTCAATGATTTACAAAATTTATCCATTGCTAGTGTTTTTACTGTTATCTTTTGGTAAAGATTCAAATAACACTCCCGAAATTAAAGAGGCAACGACAAAAACTATCGCTAAAGTTGAAAAGCTGACTGTCGAAGCTAAAATCGAAAGTATTTACCATACCTTAAATTCTAACAATTTTAGTTTGCCCGAACTTAGAACTTTTTCTGAAGCCTTAAAAGGGTTTTATTTATTGAAAGAAAAAGGTGTTGTCCAAAAAGATATTTTGACATTGATTGACTTTAGTTTGTCATCAAACACAAAACGTCTTTGGGTGATTGATTTAGCAACCAATACCATTTTGTTTAATTCTTTAGTTGCTCATGGCAGAAATACCGGAGAAGAATTTGCGTCTAATTTTTCAAATTCAAATTCGTCTTTTAAAAGCAGCTTAGGTTTTTATGCAACGGGCGAAGTTTACCAGGGAAAACATGGTGCTTCTTTACGTTTAGACGGTTTAGAAAACGGAATTAATAGTAATGCTCGTCAAAGAGGGGTTGTAATGCATGGTGCTGATTATGTTTCTGAATCTTTTATCAGAGATCATAAAAGATTAGGCAGAAGCCAGGGTTGCCCTGCACTTCCAATTGAATTGACGGATGAGATAATTGAAATAATAAAAAACAAATCGTGTTTGTATATCTACCATCCTTCCAGAAGTTTTGCGATGGAAGAAAGGCTAATTTCTTAATTTAGCATACAAATCCGAATCCAGATTATAGATATCAGCTCTGAAAACGAGCTGATTTTTTTTGCTCCAGGCCGTCCAGTACCATTGGTATAGAGCGTATTTTTTTTTGATTTTGACGCTGGTTGTTTTCTTTGAAGCAATTATGGTATCGATTCTGTCTTTCGACCAGTTTTCAGAATCATCTAAAATATGTTCTGCCAGTTCTAAAGGATTTTCAACACGTACGCATCCTGAACTTAATGAGCGATTACTTCTGCCAAAATAATTGCGATGATTGGTATCATGTAAATAAACGCTATGATGGTTTGGAAATAAAATTTTCATTAATCCCAGTGAGTTACTATAACCCGGACTTTGTATGTAGCGGTAATTTCCAGGTTTATTTTCATTCCAAGCATTAGGATCAACCACATTTCCTGAACTATCATATATAGTAATATTCTTTTTGGCCAGGTAATTTCGATTTCGTTTCATGGCGGGCACAACATCTTCTTTTAAAATTGTAGGCGGAACAGTCCATGTTGGGTTAAAAACAACAGTTCTTAGCTTTGATGTTATGATAGGTGTTTTTCTCTTACTGGTTCCTACAACGATATTTCGGACTAAAGTAGTGTCCTGGTTTTCTACTACATTCAGACTGTAATCAGGGATGTTTATAATAAAATAATTTTCGGCCAGGTCATTGCTATACCATCTCCATCGCTCCAGATTAGCGATAATTTGTTGTTTTCTTTTTTCTTTGGAATAATTCAAAGCATTTATGGTTCCGGCTCCAATAACACCATCGGAGGCTAAACCATGTCTTTCCTGAAATTTCCTGATCGATTCAAATGTTTTTTGATCGTAAACCTTAGTCAGGCTATCTTTTCCGGACATATCTTTCCAGAATAAAAGTCTTTTTTTAATAGTGACCAAAGCTGCATTTGTATCATGTAAAGTGATTTTGTCTACAGATTCAATGTTTTTAATATCGTCGTCAGGAAAAGTATTGATGATTTCAAGCGCCTTTAAAAGTTGCTTGTAAGGATCTGCTTTTGATTGAATGTTGTCAACAACGCTATCAAGTTTGTTCTTATTAAACGCTTTTATAAGTACATTATTAACGTCAAATGTTTTTTCTTCTAAGTCCCAATCTGTATATAATTTTTTAGGATCTAATTTTCCTTTATAGAGATGGTTTAGGTATTTTTCAAAATTATAAGTAAGTAAGATATCATAAGTTGCAAGATCCTTATCATTTAAAGAACTCACTTTCTCTTCAAACTTTTTTAGTTTAGAAGCTTTGTAATCTTCCGGATCTAAGCCTAATTCTTCTGCTTTTGCTAATTGAGACAATACGTAAGTTCTCTTTTTAAGATTTCCCCAAACGGTTTTATTTTCAGATGAATTATAAAATTCCTTAAGGGTTTCACTTTTAAATGTACTTATTAAAGCAGTGTCTATTTCTACTTTTCTCTCGTCAGTAAGTATAATTGCCGGAGCGGTTTTTTTAACCACAACGGGAATAGTTTTGGGTGTATCTTTTTTACAGCCAATAAAAATGCATATTACCAATAAAAAGTAAAGTTTTTTCATTCTATAGTTTTTTAAACATTAAATAATGTTCGCCAGCGTCTTTAATGTCAAAATGGTTTACTCAGGGGTTAGTAATCCATTTTTTTTGTAAAAGCCAACAGCAGCGGTTCTGGCGTTAAATCAAATCAAATCGGCTTTTTGTATTGCAGTAGGTTTTACAATATTTAACTAAAGCCTTTCCAGATCTTTTTTTGATGTGTTTCTAAAACGGCCATCCCATAAATCTGAGCTTGATTTTGCACGGCAAATATAGGATTGATTTTATTGAATGGCGAAATAATTCCTGTTAAATTTTCGTCACCAAAAAGACCTAATGATGCGTGGCTTCCGGATTGTCTCCGCCAAAGATACGACTCTCTGTCGTTTTTCCTTCTTTGAAAATGGGTTGACATACGGGATAGGTTTCTTTTGATGGCATTTCTTTAATAGTATTCATGATTTTTGAAAAATAATTACTTCTATAACTTTTTAGTTTTAAATAGGTTATAAATTATTGTTGTTTTTAATTGATTTTTTTTGCGAAAAAGCTTGTTTTGAACTTAACTTATTTTTTATATTTGCACCAGTAATGCGAAAGTAGCTCAGTTGGTAGAGCTCCAGCCTTCCAAGCTGGTTGTCGCGAGTTCGAGCCTCGTCTTTCGCTCTAAAAAAACCGGAATTTTAATTGTTTCGGTTTTTTTTACCAAAGTTAAATAATTATTGATTTTTATTTTTTTAAACGATTTAATTATTTATATTTGCACCCTGTTAATGCGAAAGTAGCTCAGTTGGTAGAGCTCCAGCCTTCCAAGCTGGTTGTCGCGAGTTCGAGCCTCGTCTTTCGCTCTTCAAAATCCTCAAACAAATTGTTTGGGGATTTTTTTTTGATTTGATTTTACCATTAAGATGTTAAGTTTATTAAGGATTGAACTTAATATCTTAATGGTAAAAAAAAGTTATTTTAAATCGCTCAAATCGCTTTCGGTTTCTAGTTCTGCAGGACTTTCGTTTTGTTTGAATAAACGGGCTGTAAGGCTTCCTTTAAGAGTAACTTTGTTTCCTTTTACTTCAAGCCAGCTTCCTTCTCTTAATCCTAAAACAGGAATAGAATTGAATGCGTGAAATTCTTTGATTCTTGTTTCGCGGGTTTCTCCCATATGTTTAGATTGTGTATCAGGATCTAAATAATGAGGATTTAGGTTAAACGGAATTAATCCTAAAGTCTGAAAGCTTGGAGGGTAAATAATAGGCATGTCATTGGTAGTCTGCATCGATAAACCACAAATATTACTGCCAGCGCTTGTTCCTAAATAAGGAGTTCCGTTTTTTACAGTTTCAGAAAGAATTTGCATGCTATTATGCTTGTATAGCTGGGTAACCAGCAGAAAAGTATTTCCTCCTCCGGTAAATATTCCTTCAGCATCTTTTATTGCGTTTTCGGCACTTTCAAATTCATGAATCCCTTTTACGGAAATATTTATTGAAGCAAATGCCTCTGCTACTTTTTTTGTATAATCTTCATGAGAAATACCGCCCGGACGTGCAAACGGAATAAATAATATGCTTTTGCAGTTTTTAAAATGAGACTGTAAAGTAGGTAATAAATATTCTAAATAGCTGTCTTCGTGGAGTGTAGAAGTGCTGGCAATAATAATGCTTTTCATAAATTTTAACTCAAAATTGTTTAGGTTAAAGATATTAAAAACTCCTTTTTGACAGCAGGAAAATCGAGTTTAATTAACATATTTTTACCAAGTCATTAATACTAAATTTGGAGTACATTAAGATATTTTTACATTTTTAAGAACAAAACTAATTTTTTGTTATTTTGATTGATAAAGTTATATGTATTTTGATGGTTGTTTTGGGTCAGGCCACTTGGTCCCAGACTCAGGATGGTGTTGTTGTGAGTGGACGAATAATTTCAAATACGTCAGATTTGGAAGGTGTGTATGTGGTGAATGCCCAAACCGAGGTAATGACTACAACAGATGCTTCGGGTGCTTTTTCAATTGCGGCAAAACCCGGAGAAGTACTGGTATTTTCTTCTATACAATTTAAAGAAAACAGAGTGCTGTTAACTCCGGAGAATTTCTCAGATATTAACTTCACAGTAAAATTAAATATGATTATGCATCAATTACAGGAAGTTGTTGTTAAAAACTACAGTGGTATTAATGCAGTTTCGCTAGGGATTATCCCAGGAGATCAAAAAAGTTATACAGAGGCAGAAAGAAAATTGCACACGGCTACGGCATTAAATGCCACTGCAAATGCCGGAACAATGGCCGGAGGTTCAATTTCTGCAGATCCTTTATTGAATTTTTTCTCAGGACGTACGGCAATGCTTAAAAAAGAAGTTGCGGTAGAGAAAAAAGAATTTTTCATGAAGCTTCTGGAGCATATGTTTACTCTGGATCATTTTGTGGACCGATTAAAAATTCCTTTAGAATATGTAAAAGGATTTGAATATTATGCAGTCGAAAACGATAAATTCACAGTAATTTTGAACTCTAAAAATAAAACTTCTACGGAGTTCCTGTTAGGGGAACTGGCTGTAAAATACAAAGAAATAATTGCACGTGAAAATAAATAGCACTTTACAAATAATCCTTTTTTTATTGATTGTTCAGGTTGGTTTTGGTCAAAAAACGGCTTCGAAAGAAATTACGGGGCAAATATTTGAACAATCATCCAATGTTGAAGGCGTCAATATTATTAATAATACAACGCAGGTTACTGCAGTTTCAGATGTAAGTGGGATGTTTGCTATTCTGGCAAAAGAAGGTGATGTTTTGGTTTTCTCGGCGGTTAACCTGGATCCTGTCAAACGCCGAATTACAGTTGAAGATTTAAATGCAGGTTCTATTGTGATCAAAATGACCGCTAAGGAAGTGGAGTTGAAAGAGGTGATCGTAAATGAAAATGCAAATATTACAGCCGAAAATTTAGGGATAATTCCATCTGGTCAGAAAAAATACACGCCGGCAGAAAGAAAAGTGTATACAGCAACTTCGACTTCGGTAGATAAGTTGCTTAATAAGATTTCCGGCCGGACAGCGATGCTTAAAAAAGAGGTGAATGTCGAGAAAAAGGAGATGCTTTTTAGAAAAATGGAATATCTTTTTGATGAAAAATATTATACAGACAGACTGAAGATTCCTCAGGCTGATATCAAAGGATTTCAATTATATTGTGTAGATGATGCCGAATTTGCCTTATCTTTGGATACTAAGAACAAAACTATGAGTATGTTTTTAATAACAGATTTAGCAAGAAAATATCTAATAATTCTCGAAAATGAAAAATAAACTAGGAATAATTTTAGTGTGCTTATTTTGCCAGATTGCACTGGGACAAAATAATTCAAGGAAGCCATTGCATGGTCAGGCCGTTAATAATAGTCTGGCGATCGAAAGTGGTTACGTATTAAATGTCAATGCAAATGTTAGAACCTTTATTGGGTCAAACGGATTATTTGACATCATGGCGAGACCAAAAGATACTTTGTTGTTTACGGGAATAGCATTTCAGTCAAAAAAGATTATTTTATCGGAAAAAGATTGTGCACAAGTTCTTTTTTCTGTCCCTTTAGATTTGGTAAGTAATGAGTTGAAAGAGGTTTTGGTTCATAAAGATCTTAAAGTGAAAGCACTTGGTGGCGGTTCACAAAAAATTGTGGATATGCAGTTTGAAGATGATAAACAATCTACGGCGAAAAATACAGTAATGTACTCTGATCAGACAATTAAATACGGAACTGATTTTGTCAGAATTTTTAAAGATGTTAAAAAGCTTCTTTCTAAAAATGATGAGGTGCAAGAAGAGGTTGTATCAGATATGGCTTTTATAGAATATTCGCGAGCAAACTTTGAGCCCGTTTTTTTTACAAATACGTTGGGTTTAAAAGAGGATGAAATTGAATTGTTTTTAATGTATTGCTCAAACGATCCAGAATCAAAAAGACATCTTAACCCTGATCAAAAGTTTGAATTAATGGATTTCCTGATTACTAAAAATAAGGAATTCAAAAAAGTGAAAGCCTCTAAATAATGAAAAACAGGTTAATTTATCCCTTAATCGGGATATTGTTGATGTCACTTTCTTCTTTTTCATTCCATAAGTTTTATATGGGGGTGTTTCAGGTCAATTACGCGGCTGAAAAAAAGATGATTCAAATTACTTCCCGAATTTTTATCGATGACTTAAATAATGCAATGGAAAAGAAGTATCATCAAAAAACATTTGTAGGTACTGATAAAGAGACTCCTGCAGATCTTGATATATTGAAAAAGTATCTTTCTGAAAATTTCACTATAAAAGTAAACGGCCAGTCAAAACCCATTACTTTTTTGTCTAAAGAAGTAGAGGCTGGGGATGTTTTAGTGTGTTATTCAAGAATAAAAGACATTGATAAATTCAAAACAATCGAAATTTCAAATACGATTTTAGTCGATTGGAGTGCCGAGCAACAAAACATTACACATATATCAGCATTTGGCACAAAAAGGAGTGTTCTTTTTACAGAATCTTCAAGGAAAGAATTGTTAAAGTATTAAATAATAGTTAAAATTATTATTTTAATTGCTATTTTCACAGCCTGACAAAATTACCATTAAATTTTTATGAAAAAACTTTCATTATTATTGATTTTCCCTGCAATCTTAATCGCACAGGAGAAAACAGTCACCCCAAAACAACAAGGGAAGTACGATACAAACAAATTCAGCCAAATGTATGATTTGTTGGCAACACCTAATATGTTTCGTACAGCCTCAGGAGCTCCGGGGCCAGCATATTACCAGCAACAGGCAGATTATAAAATTGATGTTGAATTAGATGATAAAAATTCAAAATTAAACGGTTCCGAAGTGATTACCTATTCAAACAATTCACCGGATAGTTTAGAATATTTATGGATTCAATTAGACCAAAATCAGGCGAAAGCAAAAACTCAGACCTCTTTAGCCGAAAGTGAAAAAATCAGCCAGGTTTTACCTCTGGAAGGTTTTTCAAGTAAATATTTGAAAAAAGATTTAGAGCGTGGTTTTAATATAGAATATGTAAAGGATTCAAAAGGAAATCCAATGTCATATACAATCAACGAAACCATGATGCGTATTAATCTGGTTACGCCGTTAAAGCCGGGAGAGAAAATTTCATTGGCTATCAAATGGTGGTACAATATTAATAATTACAGAAAAGAAGGCGGACGTTCAGGTTATGAATTGTTTGAGAAAGACGGAAATAAATTATATGTAATTGCTCAGTTTTACCCAAGAATGGCGGTTTACAACGATGTTGAAGGCTGGCAGAACATGCAGTTCTGGGGTAGTGGAGAATTTGCACTTCCTTTTGGAAATTTTGACGTAAACATTACTGTTCCTGCAGATCACGTAATTGATGCTACGGGAGAATTGACAAACAGAAGCGAAGTTTTTACACCGGAACAGGTAAAACGTTACGAACAAGCTCAAAAATCATTTGATAAGCCAGTTGTAATTGTAACACAAGCTGAAGCTGAGGCAACTGAAAAAGGTTTTTCTGAAAAGAAAAAGACATGGAAATTCAGTGCTAAAAACGTACGTGATTTCGGAATTGCTTCTTCAAGAAAATTCATTTACGATGCAATGGCTGTAAAAATAGGAAACAGAGTAGTGATGGCTGAATCTGTTTATCCAAAAGAAGCAAACCCGCTTTGGGGCGAAACTTCAACGATGACAGTTGCACATACTTTAAAAAGTTATTCATCACATACATTCGATTATCCTTATCCAAAAGCAGTATCAGTTTCTGCCGAAGATCAGGGTATGGAATATCCGATGATTTGCTGGAATTTTGGTCGTCCTGACGAAAATGGCGTAACCAGTAAAGAAGTTAAAAATGGGATGATTGGAGTAGTAATCCACGAGGTTGGACACACTTTCTTTCCGATGATTGTAAACTCAGATGAGCGTCAATGGACCTGGATGGATGAAGGCTTAAACTCCTTTTTAGAATACATGACAGAACAGGAATTAGATCCAAATTTTCCTTCAAGACGTGGCCCTGCAAAAAACATCGTTCCTTATATGAGCGGAGATCAAAAGTTTTTAGAACCAATTATGTCGAATTCAGAAACCATTCAGCAATTTGGAAATAATGCTTACGGGAAACCTGCTACAGGTCTTAATATTTTAAGAGAAGTAGTAATGGGAAGAGAGTTATTTGATTATGCCTTTAGAACTTATGCAAACAGATGGAAGTTCAAACACCCAACGCCGGAGGATTTCTTTAGAACGATGGAAGATGCTTCTGCCGTAGATCTGGACTGGTTTTTTAGAGGATGGTTTTATTCAACTGATTTTGTAGATATCGGAATCAAGGATGTAAAGCAATATTATGTTTCTGAAACCCCAACAGCAGATCTTAAAGATGTAAAAGTTAAAAAAGGACGTTTTGGTTTTGAGAAAGGCCCATTTGTTTACTTAGTTGCAGGAGATAATGCTGAGGTAAATGCATCAAACAAAAAAGCATTAAAAGTAGAAGATGTAAAACCTTTGGCTGATTACGTAAATCAGACTTTTACTGCAGAGGAAAAAGCAGAATTAAAATCACCTAAGTATTTCTATGAAGTAGAATTTAATAAACCAGGCGGAATGATTATGCCAATTCTTGTTGAAATTACTTACGAAGACGGAACAAAAGATAATTATCAGTACCCGGCTCAGATCTGGAGAAAAAATAATGATACAGCTAAGAAAGTTTATGCAACTTCAAAAGCGATAAAAAGTATTCAGATAGATCCAAAATTAATGACTGCTGATATTGATGTGACCAATAATTCCTGGCCAAAAGTAGAAGAAAAGTCAAAATTTGATTAACAACAAACTTAAAAGACTCTGAAAAGAGTCTTTTTTTTTTAAGTTAATTTTAAACTTCTCAGTTACAAAATTTAATATCTTTGTGATACACAAAAATAAAAGATATGTTTGGTATAGGAGGAGGAGAACTAGTTTTTATACTGTTTATAGTACTAATGCTTTTTGGTTCAGATAAAGTTCCGGAAATTGCCCGCACAATGGGTAAGGCTATGGCGCAATTAAAAAATGCAACCAACGATATTAAAAGTGAAATTCAAAAAGGAGCTGAGGCTAATGGTCTCGACAAAAGTTCTTTGACAAGTATTACTGGTAATATCAATGCTCAGATTAATGAAGCTAAAACTAATTTGTTAGGAGATACTACAAATTTAAGTACAAATTTGTTGGGTGATACGGCTACAGAAATAGATAAAGTAAAAGAAGATATCGATTCTATCTCAGGACCTGTAAAACGCCAAATATAATGCTCGAAAAAATAGAGGAATTAGATACCAGTCTATTGGTATATCTTAACAGTTTAGGATCTGAAACATATGACAAATTTTGGTTGATTATTACCAATCAGTTGTATTGGACACCGTTTTTTTTATTTTTATTTTATCTTATTTATAAAAAAATAGGAGGTAAGCAAACTTTGTATTTATTATTGTTTATAGCAGTTTTAATTGCTTTTACAGATCAGACTACGAATTTGTTTAAATATACTTTTCAGCGTTTACGTCCTTGTAATAATCCCGAAATAAATTCGATTATTCGTGTTGTACAAGTTCGAAAATCTTATAGTTTTTTCTCAGGTCATGCTGCGAATACAATGGCCGTAGCTACTTTTTTATTCCTGGTTCTAAAACGCCATTTCAAGTACTTAGGATTTTTGTTTTTATGGCCGCTAATTTTTGCCTATAGCCGAATTTACTTAGGATTGCATTATCCGGGAGACATTCTTACAGGTTTTTTCTTTGGAGCACTTTTCGGGTTTTTAATCTATTTGGTGTATAGAAAGCTAAAGCCACAATATTTTCCGGGATAATTTAAAAAGAGTATTTAAGTCTCTGAGATGCTAAGTTTCTGAGCCTTCTCAATTTGAACAAAGTTTGATCTTAGTACCTCAGAATCTCAACAACTTTTTCTTCTAAAGTACTCTACTCACCGTCAGACCATCGCGAATTGGTAATAAAACGGTTTCAACTCTGGGGTCATTTTTTAAGAGTAAATTGTATTCTAAAAGTACTTTTGTGCTAACATCATTTGGATGGACAGGCTCTAAAATTTTTCCACTCCATAAAACATTATCAGATAAAATGATTCCACCCTGATTCATTTTTGGAACAATCATTTCCCAATAATTAAGGTAATTTTCTTTATCGGCATCAATAAAAACCAAATCAAATTTTACATCAAGAGTAGGAATAATAGCAACGGCTTCCCCTAAATGCTGAAAAATTTGTTTTCCCCAGGGAGATGCGTCAAAATATTTACGCTGAAAGTCAACCAGTTCTTCTTTTATATCAATAGTATGTAATTGTCCGTTTTGCTGCATTCCTTCACATAAACACAAAGCTGCATATCCCGTATAAGTGCCAATTTCAAGAATATTAACAGGGCGAATCAATTTGGATAACATACTTAATACTCGTCCCTGAAAATGCCCGCTCAGCATTCTTGGCAAAAGTATTTTCTGATACGTTTCTTTGTTTAGTTTTGCTAGTAATTCCGGTTCGTTTTCTGAATGTTGCTCGATATAATCTTCTAAGTCTTGTGATATAAAATGCATGTTATAATCTTCTAAATTTGAGTGTAAAAATACAAAAATATCAGTTCACTTTTGGGTATAAAAAAACCACTCGCCGCGACGAGTGGTTTCAATTTTGAATTCTAACAGAATTATTTTTTCAAAGCTTCATTAACTTCTTTGGCTGTTTTTACTGTTCCGTCTTTTGCAGCTTTTGCAGCATTTTCTACTTTTTCAGCGCCTTTTTTAGTCGCATCTTTTACATCTTCAGCTGCTTTTTTTGTTGCATCTTTTACATCCTGAGCGGCATTTTGCGAAGCTTCTTTAGCTTTTGCAGCGGCATTTTCTGCTTTTACTACAGCGCTATCTTTTGCTTGTTTGATGTCCGTTGTTAAGGTGTCTACCTTGTTTCCAAGCGTTAATTCATCTTCTGCAGGTTTCGGCTCCTTCTTTTCGCAAGATTGAACAGCGAATGCTAATAAAGCGATGACAGCTAAGCTTAAAATTTGTTTTTTCATAAGGATTGATTTTTTTTTAGGTTGATAAAATTTAAAGGTTATAAAGCTGAAAAATAAAGATACACATTTTAAAATGACTGAGCTCTTGTAAGGTTATTTTTCTGTTGAGAGCAAGACAATTCCCGTGCCAAAAAATCTGTTTTTTCAGATCTGCTAAATATTTTTTTTCAGTAGTACTGCCATTATCTTTATGTAAACCAAAAACGATCCCGATTTGATTTTTTCATGGTTATTGTTTCTCTATTTTTACCAGGGACGAAGTTTAATATTTGAAAGTAAATAATACATTATTTAATAACTAAAACATTATCATTTTTAGTCAGGTCATTTAAAGTAATGTTGAAAATGATAGTCAGTTCTTTTCCGGCTTTCACAACTCCAAGAGCCGCTGTTGGAGGTGACATACCAAAATCAGCAAAAGTAATCTGGTTAGATCCTTTCAAAACAAAAGTGCCATTGTTAGCTGTTACGTTTACCAGAGTTTTGTAATCTTTGCTCGTTCCTGCAATGGTATAAGTTCCGGTTACACTCCAGGTTGTTTCATTTAATTTATTTGCAGATTTTAAAACGTATTTAATGTTTTTGTGTGTTTTTGTATCCAGGGTTTCGTAGGCCACATCATCCATGCTTGTTTTACTGCTTTTTATGGTTTCTGCTAAAATTGTAATAGTAAGGTTGTTTATATCAGCCAGTTTAGAATCTGTAACAGTTAAATTGGCAATACCACTACCTTCGGTAGATTTCATCACCCAATCGTGTATATTTGAAGTTCCGGCAACTTCAAATGTTGATTTTCCCACAGTATAGTTTCTTTGCGCGTTTGTTTGTAATGACAATGTTATAAAAATCACGCTCAATAAAATTGGTTTAATTGTTTTCATTTTGATGGTATATTAGTTTGTTTTTGGAATCAGAAAAACTATAGTTCAGTTATGGTTTTTCAGAATTAAAGCCAGCCTTTATTTCTTAGATCAAATTTATTGCGAACACCTAACAAAGAGGATGATAAAAATCATTGTTTGGATTTTATTAAAGAGTTATAATTACTATAATGACTTTGTGTTGTATTCGAAAGAAAAATGATTAACCGTAAAAACAGAAAACTAGTATTTATAGGTACTAAGGCTCAGCACCTCGTCAGAAGTTTTAAGAAAAAAAGTAGTAACTTTGCGCCATGCAAATTGAGAAAAAAGACATACGGGCACTATCAAAAGATCAGTTACGCGATTTTTTTGTCGCTAATAATGACAAAGCTTTTCGTGGAAATCAGGTCTATGAATGGTTATGGAGCAAAGGAGCACATAGTTTTGAGGATATGACAAATGTTGCCAAAACAACAAGGTCTATGCTCGAAGACAATTTTGTGATCAATCATATTAAGGTTGATACCATGCAGCGCAGCAGCGACGGAACAGTAAAAAATGCAGTTCGTTTGCACGATGGTTTGGTAGTAGAATCAGTTTTGATACCTACAGAGACCAGAACAACGGCTTGTGTTTCAAGTCAGGTGGGTTGTAGTTTAGATTGTAATTTTTGTGCAACATCGCGTTTAAAAAGAATGCGAAATCTGGAACCCGGAGAAATCTATGATCAGGTTATTGCCATTGATAAAGAAAGTCGTTTGTATCACAATCATCCGCTTTCGAATATTGTTTTTATGGGAATGGGAGAACCTTTGATGAATTATAACAATGTCATTAAAGCCATTGACATGATTACATCGCCTGAAGGTTTAGGAATGTCGCCAAAAAGGATTATGGTTTCGACTTCAGGAATCCCTAAAATGATTAAAAAAATGGCCGATGATGATGTGAAATTCAAATTGGCGGTTTCTTTACATTCGGCTATTGATGAAATTCGTGCGCGGATTATGCCTTTCAGTAAAAACTTCCCATTGGCGGATTTACGGGAATCATTAGAATACTGGTACAGAAAAACGAAGAATAAGATTTCATACGAATATGTAGTCTGGAAAGGAATTAATGATGACAAGGCTTCAATTGATGCTTTGGTGAAATTCTGTAAATATGTGCCATGTAAGGTTAACTTAATCGAATATAATCCGATTGATGATGGCGAATTTCAGCAAGCTTCAGAAGAATCTATTATGGCCTATATAAAAGCTTTAGAAAATATTGGAGTAGTGGTAAAGGTACGTCGCAGCCGCGGAAAAGATATTGATGCAGCTTGCGGACAGCTGGCAAATAAAGAAGGTGAAAAATAGTCTCTTAGGGACTCATTTATAATGATCTAAATTTCAAACCAGCAAAAAAGCATTAAAAACGAGATTCTCTCTTGTTCTTAATGCTTTTTTTTTGGGCAAAAAGGATTCTGATTTTTTTACTTAATTTGATTTTATAATAAAAGAATCATAGGATTTACTTTTGATTAATAAAATTCAAATTTGGCTTTAAATAGAGAATGTTTTTGGCGTGTTTTCTTAATTAATCTATAAAATATTGATATACTAACGTAAAATACACAACGTTTTTTTATTTAAAATAGTATATTTGGGATCGAAATGAATATTACTTCTCAAATAAAACAGCCCATCTTTAACGAGATGGAACTTTTTGAAAAAAAGTTCCATGAATCGATGACTTCAAAGGTGGCTTTGTTAAACCGTATTACCTATTATATCGTAAACCGAAAAGGAAAACAAATGCGTCCGATGTTTGTTTTTCTGACTGCAAAAATGGTTTCCGAAGGTACAGTAAACGAAAGAACATATAGAGGAGCATCAGTAATTGAGCTTATTCATACTGCAACTTTGGTACATGATGATGTGGTGGACGATAGTAATCGCCGCCGCGGATTTTTCTCTATCAATGCACTTTGGAAAAATAAGATAGCTGTTTTGGTTGGAGATTATTTATTGTCTAAAGGATTGTTACTTTCTATTGATAATGGTGATTTTGATTTACTTCGAATTATCTCAGTTGCTGTCCGTGAAATGAGTGAAGGCGAATTACTTCAAATAGAAAAAGCACGAAGACTTGATATTACCGAAGATGTTTACTACGAAATCATCCGAAAAAAAACAGCAACACTTATTGCTGCCTGCTGTGCTCTTGGAGCAAAATCAGTAATTGAAGATGATGTTCAGGTCGAAAACATGCGTAAGTTTGGTGAATTGATCGGAATGGCTTTTCAAATCAAAGACGATTTATTTGATTATAGCGAAGAAGCTATTGGTAAACCAACCGGAATTGATATTAAGGAACAAAAAATGACTTTGCCTTTAATTCACGTTTTAAACACCTGTACTCCGCAGGAAAAAAAGTGGCTGATAAACTCCATCAAAAACCACAATAAAGACAAAAAACGCGTCAAAGAAGTCATTGCCTTTGTAAAAAACAATAATGGTTTGGCTTACGCCGAAAATAAAATGGTCGAATTTCAGCAGGAAGCACTTTCACTTTTAGGAAATTATGTTGATTCTGAGTTCAAAGCGGCCCTTACTTTGATGGTAAACTACGTTATTGAAAGAAAAAAATAATCTTTTTTATTAGATAATTAGAAAATTTTTTAATTAAATAATTGATTGCAATGTTTGTAAATCAATGACTTATTGCGCCTATTTGGAATTTGGAATTTTTTTATTGAAATTTTTTTAATCCCGATGCAACCATTTCGAAACGACAATCGTCTATGCTAATAGAAGTCTGTTACTAAACCAAAACCAAAAGCTTATAAATGAAAATTATTCATTTACATCAGGAAGAAACTGAAATTATAAAGTTGGCTGTCGAAAATAATCGACAGGCACAACAGCAAATATACAATCGGTTTTCTTCAAAAATGCTGAGTATTTGTCGGCAATATATAAAAGACATTCAGTTGGCAGAAGATGTAATGATAACAGCTTTCATGAAAGTGTTTACCAGCTTAAGCAAATTTGAACATAAAGGAAGTTTTGAAGGCTGGATTCGCCGAATCATGGTAAACGAATGTATATCTTATTTAAGAGTTCAGAAAAAAGTAAAATTTGCTGAAGATGAAATTTATATAGAAGAAAGTTTTAATGCAATCGACAGTCAGTTTACAATAGATCAGATTCAGTTTTTAATAGATGCTTTACCGGACGGATACAAAATGGTCTTTAATTTATATGCCATAGAAGGATACAAGCACAATGAAATTGCAAAGATGTTAGGAATTAGCGAAGGAACATCAAAATCGCAATTATCGCACGCCAGAAAAATGCTGCAAACACAAATTAATACACTAAAAAAACAAGATAATGGAACCGAATAATTTTGAAAAGGATTTCCGTGAAAAACTAAACAAACGTACGATTGAACCAAGCGATAAAGCCTGGGACAGATTAGATGCGATGTTGAGTGTTGCTGAAAATAAAGAACCAAAGAAAAAGAAAAACAGATGGTTGTATATAGCAGCAAGCATTGTTGGATTTTTATTAGTGGGAACTTTCTTTTTTAACCAAAAGAAAACTGTAATTGAAACTCCGGTAAACAAAGTTGTAATCGAAGATTTTGTAAAGAAGGATTCAGTTGTAAAACCAACTATAAACATACTAGATTCAGTAAAAACCGAAGTAGCAATTTCAGAAAAAGAAGCTGTTGCAAAATCAGGAAAAACAGAAAAACAAGATAATAATCAAAAAATAAATAAACCAATTAAAAATGAGCAAAATCAAATAGCGGAGTCTTCAATCATCAAAAATAATCAGGAAAAACAATCAATCAAGAATCAAGCGACAATTATCGAAACGCCTAAAAATGCAAACGCAGACCAATTGCTAAACGCAGCCGAAAAAACTGTTGTTGCGGAGAATTCGGTTAAACCAAAATCTAAAATTAAGATCAACGCCAATGATTTACTCAATCAGGTCGATGGCGAATTAGAACTTTCGTTTAGAGAAAAAATGATTACAAAAGTCAATAAAAACTACCAAACGGTAAAAGTGGCTTTGGCAAACAGAAATCAAAAGGAATAATTAAAAATTCAATATCAAAAAGCAGTATCAACAATTCACAATTAAAATAAATCATCAATCACAATCATCAATCAATTTAAAAATAAATCAATCAATCATGAAAAATTTTACACTTTATCTCGTTATCCTCGTTTTCTTATTTGTTAGTAAGGTACTGGGGCAGGAAACCTTTGAATCAAAAGCAAAAAGAATTGCTGATAAAATAGAAAAGGTGACCAAAGAACAAAAAGCAGCTTTGAAAGAAGAAGTAGAAGCTGTAAACGTTCAGTTATCTGAAGGGAAAATTACGCAGGAACAAGCAGACAAACGCAAAAAAGAACTGGCAGAAGCAAGAGCTACAATTATTGAAGAAAAAGTAACTGAGGCACAAAACGAATTAAACGATTTAGTTCAGCAAAAGGTTGATGGAAAAATCAAAGCAAAAGATTCTACCCGTACTTATGTGATTAGTTGGAATCCTAAAAGAGACAGGGATTCGATTCATGGCGAAAAAAGAACAACATCTCAATTTGTTTTTGCCATGGGATTAAACAATATGATGGTAGACGGAAAGCTTCAGGATTCTAATTACAGTTTTATAGGTTCGCATTTTTACGAATGGGGTTTTACTTATAATTCAAGGTTAATGAAAAATGATAATTTATTACATGCTAAATACGGACTTTCGTTAATGTATAATAATATTCGACCAACTGATAACAGAAATTTTGTTGTAAATGGTGATCAGACGGTTTTGCAGACAAACGCTGTAAATCTTGATGAATCCCGTTTTAGAAATGTGTATATCGTATTGCCGTTGCATTTGGAATTTGATTTTTCCAAACCTCAGGTCACTAACGGAAAAACCTATTTTAGAACCCATAAAAGTTTCCGTTTCGGAATTGGAGGTTATGCAGGAATTAACGTGAAATCGAAACAAATTCTAAAATATGACCAGGATGATTTAGATTATAAAACAACAATAAAAGGCGATTATAATGTAAATAATTTTATTTATGGATTAAGTTCTTACATCGGTTACAGGGAATTTAGTTTGTATGCAAAGTATGATTTGAACCCTTTGTTTCAGGATAATTTAGTGAAAGAAAATAATATTTCATTAGGAATAAGATTTGATTTGAATTAAGAATACAATTAATTAGTTAGTAGAAAAAGCGCTTCGAAAGAGGTGCTTTTTTTTATATAAAATCTCCAAATTTCAAGATTGATTTATGTACTTTTACAGACTTCAAATTTTTTAAATATTTTAGGTTTTGATTTCACAAAGTACTATTGATTCTGTTTTTGAAACTGCTCGTGTAGAGGAGGTTATTGGTGATTTTGTCAACTTAAAACGTGCAGGAAGTAATTTCAAAGGACTGAGTCCGTTCTCAGATGAACGCTCTCCGTCGTTTATGGTATCGCCAGCAAAAGGGATCTGGAAAGATTTTAGTACAGGAAAAGGCGGGAATTCGGTTAAATTCCTGATGGAGCACTCCCAATTTACTTATCCGGAAGCAATTCGGTATCTGGCCAGAAAATACAATATTGAGATTGAAGAAACAGAACAAACAGATGCTGAAAAAGCCATGACGGATGTTCGCGAAAGTATGTACCTGGTTTCAGAATTTGCAAAAGAATATTTTCATCATACACTTTTACATTCAGAAGAAGGAAAAGCAATTGGGCTTTCATATTTTAAGGAACGGGGCTTTACAGACGAAACAATCAAAAAATTTGGTTTAGGATATTCACCCGAAACCTGGGATGCGCTTACCAAAGAAGCTTTGGGTAAAGGATATAAATTAGAATTTCTGGAAAGTACCGGTTTAACAATTGCCAGAGAAGACCGCCCTTTTGATCGTTTTAAAGGCCGTGTAATGTTTCCCATAGAAAGTATGTCGGGACGTGTTTTGGGTTTTGGAGGACGTATTTTAACAAATGATAAAAAAGCAGCAAAGTATTTAAACTCTCCCGAAAGTGATATTTACCATAAGAGTAAAGTACTTTATGGAATTTTTCAGGCCAAACAATCAATAGCAAAACTAAACAATTGTTATCTGGTTGAAGGTTATACAGATGTAATTCAGTTTAATCAGGCCGGGATCGAGAACGTTGTGGCTTCATCCGGGACTGCTTTAACGCCAGATCAGATTCGTCTGGTAAATCGATTAACAAGAAATATAACGGTTCTTTTTGACGGGGATGCTGCAGGATTGCGTGCCTCTGTTCGGGGAATTGATTTGATTCTGGAAGAAGGAATGAACGTAAGGGTTTGTGCTTTTCCTGACGGAGAAGATCCGGACAGTTTTGCGCGAAAAAATTCTCATGACGATCTTGTTGCCTATTTAGAAGAAAACAGTAAAGATTTTATACAGTTTAAAGCATCACTTTTAATGAAAGATGCTAAAAACGATCCAATAAAAAAGGCCGATCTGATCAGGGATATGGTTGCCAGTATTTCGAAAATTCCGGATCGTATTCAAAGAGAAGTTTATATTCAGGAATGTGCCAGAATCATGGATATTTCTGAACAGGTACTTACAAGTACTTTGGCACAATTGATCCAGAAAGATCTTGCAGAAGTTAATAAAAGACAAAAGCAGGAACAAAAACCTTTTGAAGTTCATAGAAACCAAAACCCTAAACAAACTGGATATTCAGGAGGAGATCCGGAAGATCCAAGAAACGGGCCGCCGGAAGATTATTATCCGGGAGAACCGGGATACCCGGGCGAGCAGACAGAAAAGGTAGATATTCTGTATCGTTTAGAACGAAAAGTAATTGAGATTTTATTGCTTTACGGCGATAAAACCGAAGAATTTGAAGATGTACTTTTAAAAAATAATGACGAAGGTGAAGTTGTAATGGTCTCTGAAATGAGAGCGTATAAGGTATACCAGCGTATTTATTTGAGTTTGCAGGAAGATGAGGTAGAACTTTCTAATAATTTGTTCCGTGATATTTTTACAGACCTAATTGGGTTTTATAATCAAAATGAAAAATTTAGTCTTGAACAATACTTAATGCGTTTATCACCTGATTTTGCTCAGGAAGTTACTGATATTTTAATGGAAGATGAAAAATTGACGCTTCATGATTGGGAGGGACAGAATATTTTTTCGAAAATGAAACACGAAACGATTGCGCAATATGTTACAGAAACTATTATGTCAATGCGTTGGTTTTTGGTTGGTAAAATCATCGAAGAATTAAAAAGCTCTATACAACCTGATAATTCAGATAATACAGAGCTTTTGTCTATGGTTGTCGATTACTCAAAATTAGTTAATGCGTTCTCGAAAAAACTAGGAAGAGTAATGTCGAGATACCATTAAATAATTTCTAAAGTCTTCGCTTTGTTAACTAAGTCAACTAAATTAGTAACATTTAATTTAGTCAATAATCTTAATTTGTAAGTACTGATCGTTTTTTCGTTCAGATTTAAGATTTTAGAGATTTCATTGTTTTTCTTACCATCACTTAAGTAACGTAAAACTTCGATCTCACGATTTGAAAGTTTTCTGTACAAACGCTCACTTTTGCTTTGTTTAGCAATAAGAGCCATGTTTTTACGCACAGTTTCGTTGATGATAATTTTTCCTTCGTGTACTTTAATGATAGAAAGACCTAAAGTTTCAAGTTTTTCTGTTTTGTGCACATACCCGGAAACTCCTGCTTTGATAGCATTTGGAGCATACATTTGTTCAGCGAGGTCACTAAAAATTACAATTTTTGTTTTTGGGAAATTTTTCAAGATAGACTTGACTTCGAAGATACTTGAGAGACCTTCTAATTCCAGATCGAGAATTAGGATGTCAATTTCCTTCGTCTGAAGGATATCTCTAACCATTGAAAAATTGCCTACGTTGGCAACAATTGAAATTTGATCGTGGTCTTTAAAATAAGACTTAACGCCAAAGTGAGTCACAGGATGATTGTCTGCAAGACATACTTTAATCATAATTTTTACCTTTTTTAGAATTGTTCATGTTTTTGGAACTGTAAAATTAATAAATAAATTCTGTAATTAATTGCAGACAAATGTTAAAATGTTTTATTTTAACGTTTTTGGTATTATGCAGACCGGAATTGCATCCATTTTATGCTTGTTACTGGTGTTTAAACGTTTATAAATTTCAAAGACAGATTTTTCTCTCCCACTGAAGTCAGCTGGCGTGTTTCCTGACTCCGCGGCCAACATCGCCCATTCAAGTTCGTCGTAACTTGCACCTAATTGATCCTCATCGGTACGATTATCACCAAATAGTCCGTCTGTTGGAGCAGCTGTTAAAATTGATTGAGGAATTGTTAAAAATTCTCCAAGAGCATAAACATCTGATTTCATTAAGTCGGCAATTGGACTCAAATCGACTCCGCCATCTCCGTATTTGGTATAAAATCCTACACCAAAATCTTCTACTTTATTCCCAGTCCCTGCAACTAAAAGCCCGTGAATTCCGGCTAAATAATATAAAGAGGTCATTCTCAGACGTGCACGGGTGTTTGCTAATGATAAATTAACTTTTGTTGAATCTTTTGATGTAGGTACGGCACCCTTAAAAGCCTCAAAAGTGCTTGTTAAGTCAGTTTCAACATTAGACACATTTGGAAAACGTTTTTTTAATTGTTCAATATGTTCTCTCCCTCTTGAAACCTGATTTTCAGCCTGGTGAATTGGCATTTCTACACATAAAACTTCCAAACCCGTTTGAGCACACAGGGTAGAGGTTACTGCGGAGTCAATTCCACCGGAAATTCCGATTACAAAACCGTTTACTTTTGCATTGTTAGCATAATTTTTTAACCACTCTACAATGTGATTATTTACTTTTTCTGTCTGAATAGTACTTTTTTTAGCCATAATAGTTCAAGTTTTAAGATGCAGGGATGTATATTTGCAGAATTATTTTTAAGTATCCATTTACTTAAAATCCAGCAACACAAATCTAATTAAAATAAAATGAAAATTTATCGCTTTGTAGTGGTTCTGTGCTTGTTTTTTTTGTCCTGTGAGCAAAAAACCAAAGTCGAAAAAGCAGTCGAGGAAATCCCGGTTGATATTAAAGTAGAACGTTTTGATAAGGTGTTTTTTGAAACCAAACCGGAAGATTTAGCTCAGGTAAAAAAACAATATCCTTTCTTTTTTCCTGCAGGTAACGATGATAATATCTGGTTGAAAAAAATGCAGGATCCGCTTTGGAAAGAAGTGTACTCAGAAGTGCAGAAAAAATACGCCAATTTTGAACCGGTGCGAAAAGAGTTTAATACACTTTTTCAACATGTGAAATATTATTTTCCAAAAACTAAAACGCCAAAAGTTATTACTGTAATTGGGGAAATGGATTATAATGCAAAAGCTATTTATGCGGATAGTCTGGTAATCGTTGCCCTTGAATTATATTTGGGGAAAGAACATAAGTTTTATCAGTTTCCAAATTATTTGAAACAGAATTTTGAAGAGAAGCAAATTATGCCGGATGTTGTTTCAAGTTTTGCTTACAGAAATATTCCTGCTTTTCCGGATAAAAATTTAGTGTCTCAAATGATTTTTGAAGGAAAACAATTGTATGCAAAAGATTTGCTTTTGCCGGGTTATACAGATGCTGAAAAAATAGGGTATACACCAGAACAAATAAAATGGTCTCAGGAAAATGAAGCCTATATGTGGCGCTTTTTTATTGAAAACGAAATGTTGTACAGCGATGATCCAAAGCTAACAACCCGATTTATAGCGCCTGCTCCGTTTTCTAAATTTTACTTAGAAATAGATAACGATTCTCCGGGACGTGTGGGTGCCTGGTTAGGATGGCAAATGGTGCGATCTTATATGAAGAATAATTCTAATGTAACATTGCCGGAATTATTAAAAACGAATGCAAAAGAAATTTTTGAAAAATCAAAATATAAACCTAAGAAGTAATGTCAGATACAATAAACTCAGAAATTAAATTCAATATAGAATTAGACGAAAACCGTGTGCCGGAAAAATTAACATGGAGCGCACAGGATGGCGGTGTTCAGGCAGAAGAAGCAAAAGCGATTATGCTGTCTATTTGGGATAGTAAAGCCAAAGAAACGATGCGTATTGATTTGTGGACAAAAGATATGCCGGTTGATGAAATGAAAATTTTCTTTCACCAGACATTAGTGGCAATGTCAGATACGTTTAAACGGGCAACAGATGACGAAAAAATGTCGGATACGATGAAAGATTTCTGTGATTATTTTGCAGAAAAACTGGAATTGACTAAATAGCTTAAAATTCCAGTTTTTTGAAATTCCAAATTCCAACAGAGGAAAGAAATTCCAATTAAATAAAAAATCCCAAATTCCAAGTTTTACAATTGGAATTTGGGATTTTTTATTTGTTTTTTATTTGGAATTTGGGATTTCAAAAAAATGGAATTTCTAGAACTCACTATTATTTTTAAAAACCTCCTGATTTACGTCGTCTATATAATTTAAAACATCATCTTTTCCTGTAGATTCTGTAGCAGAAGTCACGAAATAATGAGGCATTTCTTCCCAGTTATTGGCAAACATTTGTTTTTTGTAAGCTGCAATATGGGAGTCGATTTTTGTCTTACTAATTTTGTCTGCTTTGGTAAAAATGATGCAAAACGGAATTTCACTTTCTCCCATATACGACATAAATTCAATATCGATGGCTTGGGCTTCATGACGAATATCAATCAAAACAAAAGCACAAACTAATTGTTCTCTGGTTTCGAAATAATCTGTGATAAATTGCTGAAAAACAGATTTTGTCTTTTTGGATACTTTTGCATAACCATAACCGGGTAAATCAACCAAAAACCAATTGTTGTTAATCTTAAAATGATTAATTAGCTGAGTTTTTCCTGGTCTTCCTGATGTTTTAGCTAAATTTTTATGGTTGGTAAGCATGTTGATCAACGATGACTTACCTACGTTTGAGCGGCCGATAAAAGCATATTCCGGCAAAAAATCTTTCGGACATTTTGAAACTTCAGAATTACTGATAATAAATTCGGCGGTATTAATTTTCATGTTTTTTGTGTTTAAGACCTCCTAAAGTCGAAAGTTAGATGCTATAAATTCTTTTTAACGAGCCATTCTTCAAGAATCTTATTGAATTCTTCAGGATGTTCCATCATAGCAGCGTGTCCACATTTGTCTATCCAGTACAAAGTTGAATTAGGCAATAATTTATCAAATTCTTCAGCCACATTCGGTGGTGTTACAGCATCATTTTTACCCCAAATGATACAGGTTTCCGCTGTCATCTTTGGTAAATCCTTAGCCATATTATGACGAATTGCACTTTTGGCAATCGTTAAAGTCTTGATTAGTTTAATACGATCGTTAACCGTTGCATATACTTCATCGATAAGTTCCGGAGTTGCTATTGCAGGATCATAAAATACATCTTCAGCTTTCTTTTTGATGTATTCATAGTCGCCTCTTTTGGGATAACTATCGCCCATAGCACTTTCATAAAGACCAGAGCTTCCGGTAATTACAAGTCCTGCTACTTTTTCAGGGTATAGCTTTGTGTGATAAAGAGCAATATGGCCTCCTAATGAGTTACCGAGCAAAATAACCTTATCAAAACCTTTAAAAGTGATAAAATCCTTAACGTACTTAGCAAAGCTTTTTACGTTCGTTTTTAAAATGCTTTGGGTATATATTGGCAAATCCGGGATAACAACTTTGTATCCTTTTGTTGGGAAATATTCCGCTACAGCATCAAAGTTACTAAGGCCTCCCATTAAGCCATGTAAAATAACGATAGGAGTTCCTTCTCCAGCTTCATAATAGCTGTATTTGCCTTCTTTTTTGTAGTGTTTGTCCATTTAATTTAATGCCAATTTCATTTGGGACAAATATAGGGTTTAATAAATAAAAATGAATTTTTGCTACCGTTTTTTAACTAGATAATTTTAGTAGAATTTGTAAGTGTTTAAAAATCAGCTTTTACAGGTGTTTTTGGTGTATTTCCTAAATGTTAAGAAATTAGCATAATGCTTAGTTTTTTAAGAAAAATAGTGTGTATTTTTTTTGATCCGGAACCAGATTTGTCAATGAACTAATTATTATCTAATGTATTGATTGTCCATAAATTAAGGCAGGTGGTAAGAAAGTGGTTAAACTTATTAACAAAGTGGTATATAGTGGTAAAATGTGGTAATATTTTTTATATTTTTGCTGTATAACATTTTAATGTATTTTTTTTGAACACAATTGTTGGAACATATGAGTGTAAAGTCGATGCTAAAGGGAGGCTAATGATGCCTGCGCCCTTAAAAAAGCAATTGGCTTCTTCTCTTCAGGACGGATTCGTCTTGAAGCGCTCTGTATTTCAACCGTGTTTAGAATTGTATCCAATGGAAGAATGGAACTTGATGATGCAAAAAATCAACAAGCTGAATCGTTTCGTAAAAAAGAACAATGATTTCATCCGAAGATTTACTGCCGGTGTTAAAATGGTAGAGATTGATGCATTGGGAAGGTTATTGGTCCCGAAGGATTTGGTAGCTTTTTCAAGTATTTCTAAAGATGTGGTTTTTTCATCTGCGGTTAATATTGTGGAGATTTGGGATAAAGATTTATACGAAAAATCAATAAGCGGCGAAGATATGGATTTTGCAGATTTAGCCGAAGAAGTAATGGGAAATATTAATGACGACGACAATGGAATATCATAATCCGGTTTTGCTTCACCCTACAGTTGATGGTTTAAATATTAAACCTGATGGCATTTATGTAGATGTTACGTTTGGCGGCGGAGGTCATTCAAAAGAAATTTTGAGACGATTAGGGCCAAACGGAAAATTATTTGCTTTTGATCAGGACGAAGATGCACTTGCAAATGCATTACCGGATGAACGGTTTACCTTAATTAATGAGAACTTTAGATTTATAAAAAGATTTTTGCGTTTTCACGGAGTTAAAAGTGTAGACGGAATTTTAGCTGATTTAGGTGTTTCATCGCATCAGTTTGATGTTCCTGAAAGAGGATTCTCGACAAGATTTGATGCCGAACTCGATATGCGGATGAGTCAAAAGAATGATTTAAATGCTTACCGGGTGGTTAACGAATATGAAGAACAGGATTTACGTCGTGTTTTTTTTGATTATGGGGAGTTGAAGAACGCTCCGGTTTTAGCAAGAACAATTGTAGAGGCAAGAGAACATCATCCAATTAAAACAACAGACGAACTGAAAGAAGTTTTAGCAAAATATTTACCTGAAAGAGTAAAAAATAAAATTTTGGCTCAGATCTATCAGGCGATTCGTATCGAGGTCAATCAGGAAATGGATGTTTTAAAAGAATTTATCGAGCAATCTCTTGAAATTCTAAATCCGGGCGGAAGATTCTCAGTAATCTCGTATCATTCTTTAGAAGACAGATTGGTAAAAAGATTTATTAAAAACGGAATGTTTGAAGGAGAACCGGAACGCGACTTTTTTGGAAACTTTTCTGTTCCGTTTAAAACCATCGGAAAATTAATTGTTCCGGATGATGCAGAGATCAAAATCAATAATAGAGCAAGAAGTGCAAAATTAAGAATTGCTGAGAAGATATAATATATATAGGTAGAAAATGAAAGGTGGAGTATTTGGCATATTAAAAGCAAGATTTTTATTAAACGATGACGCAATAAAGAACTGGCGTTTTATAGTTTTTATAATTCTGTTAGCTATTCTGATGATTGCCAATACACAGCGATACGAGCAAAAGGTTTTTGAAATAGCAAAACTCAACAATGAAGTAAAAGAATTGCGATCTGAATTTGTAGATCGCCGTTCAGAATTAATGAAGTTGAAGATGGAATCAACGATATCGGATAAAATGCTTGAAAAACAGATTTTCCCATCAACGGTTCCTCCGGTTAAGATAGAAGTTAAAAAAGAAGAAGAAAAAAGTTTCTTTAAAAGAATATGGCAGTAGACGATAAAAATATATCCTACAGAATTTACCTCGTAGCAGTTTTCATCTTTGTGATGGCAATTGCTATTGTCGTTAAGTTGACCAATATTCAATGGGTTGAAGGGGATTATTATAGAAAACTGGCGAAACAGCGTACGGTTAGAAATTTTGTGATTCCGGCAAACAAAGGAAACATCTATTCTGCTGACGGAAGTTTACTGGCAACATCAATCCCTAACTACGAGATTAGATTTGATGCTAAAGCGCCAAAAACAGAAACTTTCGAAAAATATGTAAAATCATTGTCAGATTCATTGGCGACAGTTTTAGATAAACCCGGAAGTTATTTTGAAAAAGAATTAAGAAAAGCAAGAGAGAATAAAAATCGTTACTATTTGATTGCCCGCAATTTGAGTTATACCGAATATGTAAAAATAAAAGGTTTTCCATTATTCAATTTAGGCGCTTTCAAAGGTGGGATTATAATCGAGCAGGAAACGGTTAGAAAACATCCAATAGGTAAAATTGCAGAAAGAACAATTGGTTACGATCGTATCGATCCTGCAACAGGAGTCGAAGTTGGAAAAGGAATCGAGTGGGCTTTTAAAAATTATCTGAACGGAAAAGATGGTAAAATTTTAAAGCAAAAAATTGCTAAAGGACAATGGAAACCTATTCGTGATGTCAATGAAGTGGATCCTCAGGATGGTTTTGATGTAATTTCTACGATAGATGTTTTTATTCAGGATATTGCACACCACGCTTTATTAAAACAGTTAGAAGAATACGAAGCTGATCATGGTTGTGTAGTGGTAATGGAAACAGAAACGGGTCATGTAAAAGCGATTTCAAATTTAGGAAGAGCAGAAGACGGATCGTATTATGAAACTACAAATTATGCTGTAGCAGAGTCTCATGAGCCGGGGTCTACTTTTAAATTAGTCGATTTAATGGCGATTTTAGACGATAAAGTAGCAGATACCAGTACTGTTTTTGATAGTCATAACGGACAAGTGAAATATTATGGACGTTCTGTTACTGATTCGCACAGAGCGGGTTATGGGAAAGTATCGTTAGCACGCGGTTTTGAACTTTCATCCAATACGGTAATGGTTCAGGCAGTTTATGATAATTACAAAAGCAATCCATCAAAATTTGTGAATCACATTAAGAGTTATGGATTAGATAAACCATTAGGATTGCATTTTAAAGGAGAAGGAAGGCCTTATATACCAAAACCTGGCGATAAACATTGGTCGGGAGTTTCATTGCCATGGATGGCATTTGGTTACGGGGTTTCGGTTACGCCAATGCAAACGCTGGCATTTTATAATTCGGTTGCTAACAATGGAGTAATGGTAAAACCTCAGTTTGTTTCTGAAATTAAAGAGTGGAACAAAACCATCAAGAAGTTTGATGTTGAAGTGATTAATCCAAAAGTATGTTCGCAAGAAACGATCAATAAATTACGAGCAGTATTGCTAAATGTGGTTAAAAAAGGAACAGGCTCTAAGTTGTATTCCAAAGATTTTTCGATGGCTGGTAAAACAGGAACAGCTCAGGTAAATTACGGAGGAAAAGAAGGGAAGTCGGCATTGTATTACGCTTCTTCTTTTGTTGGGTATTTCCCGGCAGACCATCCTAAATATTCTTGTATTGTGGTTGTTCATAAACCCAATACAGCAAAAAACAATTATTACGGAGCAGATGTTGCTGGGCCGGTTTTTAAAAGAATCGCCCAAAAAATATTTACAGATGCGCCTTCGACAAATAAAATTAAAAAACTGGATTCAAGGATTCCAAAACAAGAAGACAGTTATAATAAATACACGGCAGAGGCAAATAAAAAATCAAATCAGATTCCGGATTTAAAAGGAATGCCAGGCATGGATGCCATTGCTTTACTGGAAAACCTGGGTCTGAAAGTAAAGGTAAATGGAGTAGGAAAAGTAAAGAAACAGTCTTTACAAGCTGGACAAAACATTAGTAAAAACACAACTATAGTATTAGAATTATCGTGAAAATACTGAAAGACATATTATATAAAGTAGCTATTGAGTCTGTAACAGGTTCGACGGAAATTGATATACATAAAATTGATTTTGATTCAAGAAAGATTGAAGAAAAAGATGTTTTTGTAGCCATCCGCGGATCACTTTCTGATGGGCATGATTATATAGAAAAAGCAATTCAATTAGGTGCAGTTGCAGTTATTTGCGATACGTTACCAGAGCATGTTGAAAAAGGAATCACTTATATAAAAGTAAAAGATACCAATACGGCATTGGCTTTTATGGCGGCCAATTATTTTGGAAATCCTTCTGAAAAACTAAAATTAGTTGGTGTTACAGGTACAAATGGAAAAACAACCATTGCGTCATTATTGTTTCAGTTGTTTCAAAAAGCAGGTTATAAAGTTGGTTTGTTATCGACCGTAAAAATCATGGTGGATGAAACCGAATATAAAGCAACACATACAACACCGGATTCAATTACGATCAATCATTATTTAAATGAAATGATCGAGGCAGGTGTAACGCATTGTTTTATGGAAGTGAGTTCGCACGGAATTCACCAGAAACGTACAGAAGCTTTGCATTTTGTGGGTGGGGTTTTTACCAATCTGTCACACGATCATTTAGATTATCATCCAACGTTTGCAGAATATAGAGATGTAAAAAAATCGTTTTTTGATTCATTACCCAAAACGGCTTTCGCTTTATCAAACATCGATGATAAAAACGGACCGGTAATGCTGCAAAATACAGTGGCCAGAAAATTTACATATGCTTTAAAAACGTATGCTGATTTTAAAGCCACAATATTAGAAAGCCAATTATCAGGTTTATTGTTAAAAGTAAATGACAATGAAGTTTGGGTAAAACTGATCGGGACTTTTAATGCTTACAACGTTTTGGCGATCTACGGAACCGCTGTAGAATTAGGAATGGACAGCCTTGAGGCTTTGCGTTTATTGTCTGATCTGGAAAGTGTTTCGGGTCGTTTTCAATATATAGTTTCTGAGGGAAATATTACTGCGATTGTAGATTATGCACATACACCGGACGCCCTTGATAATGTTTTAAAAACAATAAATGACATCCGTACCAGAAACGAACAGCTCATTACGGTTGTAGGTTGCGGCGGAAACAGAGACAAAACAAAGAGACCAATCATGGCTAAAATTGCTACTGATCTTAGTGATAAAGCAATTTTAACCTCTGATAACCCAAGGAATGAAGATCCTGAAGCGATTCTTGATGAAATGGAAAAAGGAGTGGAAGCCCATAATTATAAAAAAATATTGAGAATTACCGATAGGAAACAAGCCATAAAAACAGCTTGCCAATTCGCTCAGCCAAATGATATCATCTTAATTGCCGGCAAAGGGCATGAAACGTATCAGGAGATAAATGGTGTTCGCCATCATTTTGATGATATGGAAACTGTAAAAGAAATTTTAGATCAATTAAAAAAATAAAGTTTAAATGGTTAATTGATTATTCGTTTAACCGAATAATGATCCAAAAACTAAGTAATAAACAAATCAACGATTAAACAAATAAACCAAGATATATGCTATACTATTTATTTGAATACTTACGAAAAACATTAGACATGCCGGGAGCGGGGGTTTTTCAGTACATCACTTTTAGGTCAGCTTTAGCATTTATGCTTTCGCTGCTTCTGTCGACTATTTACGGAAAAAGAATTATCAACTTTTTACGCAATCAACAAGTTGGAGAAACAGTTCGAGAGCTAGGACTTGCAGGTCAGAATGAAAAAGCAGGAACGCCAACAATGGGTGGATTGATTATCATTTTTGCGACTATTGTTCCGGTTTTATTATTCGCTCGTTTACAAAATATTTATATCGTATTGCTTATTGTAACCACGCTTTGGATGGGGACAATTGGTTTTATAGATGATTATATCAAGATATTCAAAAAAGACAAAGCAGGTCTTAAAGGAATTTTTAAAGTTATTGGTCAGGTTGGTTTAGGACTTATTGTGGGTACTGTACTTTATTTTAATCCTGCTGTTACGGTAAGAACAGATACAGGTTATAGCGGAGGAGTAAAAGCATCTTCTTCAATAGTTATGCCTGCACAAATTGAAGAAAAGTCAACAGCAACGACAATTCCGTTTGTAAAAAACAATGAATTTGATTATGCTGAGTTGCTTGCCTGGACAGGTGAAGGATACGAAAAATGGGCCTGGTTGATTTTTATTCCGGTTGTTATTTTTATCATCACAGCGGTTTCAAACGGAGCTAATTTAACTGATGGAATTGATGGTCTCGCCGCAGGAACTTCTGCAATATCCGTTCTCGCGCTCGGGATATTTACGTTTGTTTCCGGAAATATTATTTTTTCTAATTATCTGAATATAATGTACATCCCCAATTCTGGAGAGATGACGGTTTTTATATCCGCATTTGTGGGAGCGCTGATCGGATTTCTCTGGTACAATTCTTATCCTGCATCCGTCTTTATGGGTGATACAGGAAGTTTGACCATTGGGGGAATTATAGCAGTTTTGGCCATTGCAGTTCGTAAAGAAATATTGATTGTTTTATTCTGCGGAATTTTCTTGGCAGAGAGTGCTTCAGTAATTATTCAGGTGGCTTATTTTAAATATACGAAAAGACGTTTTGGCGAAGGCCGAAGAATTTTTCTGATGTCACCACTGCATCATCATTATCAAAAGAAAGGATATCATGAGAGTAAAATTGTAACCAGATTTTGGATTGTTGCGATCATGTTAGCCATATTATCAATTGTTACTTTAAAACTTAGATAACGTTTTAATTAAAAATTGAGAATTAAAAATTAAAAATTGTGCGTTCGGGTAGATGAAGGAGAATATTATTCAAGAGAAGTCATTTCTCTTTGCAGTTAGGGTAGTCAATTTATATCGATATCTAACTAATACAAAAAAAGAGTTTGTTTTAAGTAAACAACTTTTAAGATCTGGAACTTCAATTGGAGCAAACATTGAAGAGTCGATAAGAGGACGTTCTGATAAAGAGTTTTTATTCAAGCTTGAGATTTCATATAAAGAAGCTAGAGAAACAATTTATTGGTTGAAATTATTAAAAGCAACAGATTATATTTCTGTAAATGAATTCGGCAGTATTCATAAAGAAGCAGAAGAAATATGTAAAATATTAGCAAAAATTATAATAACCTTAAAAGGGAAGACGTGATGGAATTAGAAGCCTCGTATGTTAGATTTTTAATTTTTAATTCTCAATTTTTAATTTATAAAGTATGAGGTTAGTAGTATTAGGAGGAGGAGAAAGTGGTGTAGGCACCGCTATTCTCGGAAAGAAACAAGGATACGAAGTTTTTGTATCTGACTTTGGAAAAATAAAGGAGAGCTATAAAGAAGTTCTTATCATTAATAAAATTGCTTGGGAAGAAGAAAAACATACAGAAGACCTGATTTTAAACGCCGACGTGGTGATGAAAAGTCCGGGAATTCCGGAGAAATCTCCCATAGTACAAAAACTGATTGCTGCCGGAATTAAAGTGATTTCAGAAATTGAGTTCGCCAAACCTTTTACAGAAGCATTGACTATCGGGATTACAGGTAGTAATGGTAAAACAACAACAACTATGCTAACCCATCATTTGTTGAAATCAGCAGGTTTGAATGTTGGTTTAGGAGGTAACATCGGAAAAAGTTTTGCCTGGCAGGTAGCCGAAAATAAATTTGATGCCTACGTGCTTGAATTAAGTAGTTTTCAGCTCGACGGAATTATAGATTACAGGCCGGATATTGCCATTATTACGAATATTAGTCCGGATCATTTAGACCGATACGAATATAAATATCAAAATTACATTGATTCAAAGTTCCGAATAACAATGAATCAGACCGAAAGCGATTATCTTATTTACGATGCAGATGATGAGGCAATTGCAGAATGGTTAAAAAATAACAAAACAAAAGCAAAATTAATTCCTTTTTCATTGACCAAACAATTCGATGAAGGGGCTTCTATAAATAACAACAAAATGGAAATAAAGATCAACCAAGAAGAGTTTACAATGGAAACAGAATACATTGCGTTAGAAGGAAAACATAACATGAAAAACGCAATGGCAGCAAGCTCTGTAGCGAAATTGATGCAAATTAGAAATGCAACAATCCGCGAAAGTTTATCTAATTTTCAAGGTGTTGAACACCGTTTAGAAAAAGTTCTGAAAATTCAGAATGTACAATATATCAACGATTCAAAAGCAACGAATGTAAACGCTACTTTCTTTGCTTTAGACAGTATGAATGTTCCAACGGTTTGGATTGTTGGAGGGGTTGATAAAGGAAACGATTACAACGAACTAATGTCATTAGTTCGTGAAAAAGTAAAAGCTATTATTTGCCTTGGAGTTGATAATCATAAAATTATCAACGCTTTTGGAAATGTAGTTGATATCATGGTTGAAGTAAACAATATGAACGATGCCGTAAAAACAGCACAACGCTTAACAGAAAAAGGTGATGCAGTGTTGTTATCTCCAGCCTGCGCAAGTTTTGATTTATTCGAAAACTACGAAGACAGAGGAAAGCAATTTAAACAAGCGGTACACAACTTGTAAAAAAAAATAGTTTCAAGTTTCAGGTTTCACGTTATGTAGCAACCTGAAACTTGAAACAAGAAAAACCTGAAACTAAGAAAAGATTATGAAAGAGCTGGTAAACAAATTAAAGGGAGATAGAGTAATATGGTCATTTGTGGCTTTATTAGCGCTGTTTTCGTTTATGCCTGTTTTTAGTGCGAGTAGTAATTTAGCTTATATAGGTCATGGAACAGGAAATACATTGGGTTATTTAGTAAAACATCTGGCTCATGTTTGTATTGGTTTCCTGATTATTTATTGGGTTCATAGAGTGCCGTATCATTATTTTAGGGCGATTTCGAAAATTGCTTTACCTATTGTGTGGTTTTTGCTTTTATATACATTGTTAAAAGGAACTGTAATTGCAGGAGCAAATGCGAGTCGTTGGATTCAGGTGCCTTTTATTGGTATTACGTTTCAGACTTCAACTTTGGCGGCCAGTATATTGTTTATATATGTTGCCCGTTATTTGTCGAAAACCAGAGAAGAAAATGAACCTTTTCAAACGTCATTAATACAGCTTTGGCTTCCGGTGTTCATAACATTAGTTCTTATTTTACCGGCAAACTTTTCAACCACTGCGTTGATATTTTCGATGGTAATTATGCTAACTTTTATTGGCAGATATCCATTAAAATACATTGGGTTTATCATTGGTTCAGGGATTGGTATGTTGTTGTTTTTTCTTTTGGTGGCAAAAGCTTTTCCGGATTCAAGATTCTTTAGCAGGGTGTCAACCTGGGAAAGTCGTATTACGAACTTTACCACAGATAAACCGGATGAGGATGATTATCAAATTGAGAAAGCCAAGATTGCAATTGCATCAGGAAAATTGGGAGGTTTAGGCCCGGGGAAAAGTGTTCAGAAAAACTTTTTACCACAATCCTCTTCAGATTTTATCTACGCGATTATTGTCGAAGAATATGGTTTAGTGGGTGGAGTGTCAATATTGATTTTGTACTTATTGCTGCTGTTTCGATTTGTAATTGCATCGCATAAAGCAAATACACTATTTGGGAAGCTAGTCGTCGTTGGGCTCGGTTTTCCAATGATATTTCAGGCAATGATCAATATGGCGGTGGCGGTAGAATTATTGCCCGTAACAGGACAGACACTTCCGTTGATCAGTAGTGGTGGTAGTTCGATCTGGATGACGTGTTTTTCCCTCGGAATTATTATTAGTGTAACGAAGAAAGAAGAAGAAATTGCCGAAGAGCAAGAAGAAAAAGAAAGAAGAAAAGAAGCACTTCAGCGATTAATAGACAAAGAGCTGGCTGAGGAAGATCTAGTTTCTGAAGAAATATATGAAGAAGAAGGAATGTATTCGATTGAAGATAATTCAAGAAATCCGATGAATGCAGTATTAAATAAATAAGATTTAAAAGAATAATTTTTTAAAGCGAATAACTTTTAAAAAGATGGCAAATTATAAATTCATATTAAGTGGTGGCGGAACAGGAGGACATATCTATCCTGCAATTGCTATTGCTAATGAATTAAAAACACAATTTCCTGATGCTGAGTTTCTTTTTGTAGGGGCGCAGGATAAAATGGAAATGCAAAAAGTACCTCAGGCCGGTTATGAAATAAAAGGGCTTTGGATTGCCGGTTTGCAAAGAAAATTAACCTTGCAAAATTTGATGTTTCCGTTAAAACTGGCAACAAGTTTGCTAGAGTCAAGACGAATTATAAAACAGTTTAAGCCAAATGTGGTAATTGGTACAGGAGGTTTTGCGAGCGGGCCTTTATTGCAGGCAGCGGGAGGAGCAGGAATCCCTACCGTGATTCAGGAACAAAATTCATTTCCGGGAATTACGAATAAATTATTGAGTAAAAAAGCCAATAAAATTTGTGTTGCATATCAAAATCTGGAAAGATTTTTTCCTAAAGAAAAAATTATTCTGACCGGAAATCCGGTTCGTCAGGATTTAATCGATATTGAAAGCAAGCGTCATGAAGCCATTGCATTTTATGGCTTAGATCCCAATAAAAAAACATTGTTGGTTTTAGGCGGAAGTTTAGGTGCGAGAAGAGTCAACCAGTTAATTGAAAAAGAATTACACAATATACTTTCGCAAGATGTTCAGGTAATCTGGCAATGCGGAAAATTATATTTTGAAGATTATAAAAAACACAATCAGCAAAACGTAAGGGTAGTTGATTTTATTGAAAGAATGGATTTTGTATACGCTGCGGCAGATGTGATTATTTCACGTGCAGGAGCATCATCAGTATCGGAATTATGTATTGTTGGTAAACCGGTGATTTTTATTCCGTCGCCAAATGTAGCCGAAGATCATCAGACTAAAAATGCACAGGCAATAGTAGATGCAAAAGGTGCTATTTTGTTGAAAGAATCAGAATTAGACAGTCAGTTTAGTATTGTTTTTGAAGCTTTATTAAAAGATCAGGGGAAACAAAAACAATTAAGTGATAATATTAAAAAACTTGCGATGCCAAATGCAACAAAAGTTATTGTAGATCAGATTAAAAAGTTGTTATAATATAACTTTTTAAGAAAATTATAGAACATAATAAAAAAAATAGAACGCTATTTTTAAGCGTTTTGAGTTATTAAAGTAAGAAAAATACAAAGGTCTAATTACTAGTTTTTTAGAAAATAAAATAGCTTGTAAATAGCTCAAAAACAAATTGAAATGAATTTAAATCAAATACAAAACGTTTATTTTATAGGCATTGGAGGCATCGGGATGAGTGCTCTGGCCCGCTATTTCAAAAATATCGGGAAACAGGTTTCAGGTTACGATAAAACACCATCAATGTTAACAAACGAGTTGATAGAAAGCGGTATTGATATTCATTTTGAAGATAACATTAACCTGATCCCTTCTGATTATTTTGTCGAAAATACATTGGTAATTTTTACACCTGCAGTACCAAAAACACATTCAGAATGGAATTATTTCATAGAAAGACAATACGTAATTAAAAAACGTGCAGAAGTTCTGGGAATCATTACAAAAGACACTTTTTGTTTTGCTGTTGCCGGAACACACGGAAAAACCACTACATCAAGTATTTTAGGTCATATCTTATATGAAAGCGGAGCTGATGTTACGGCTTTTGTGGGTGGAATTGTAGAGAATTACAACTCTAATCTAATTGGAAGCGGAAAAACAGTAACAGTAGTAGAAGCAGATGAATTCGATCGTTCGTTTTTGCATTTGCATCCCAATATAGCCTGCATTACCTCAATGGATGCAGATCATCTGGATATTTACGGAACAAGTGAAGCTATTGAGGCTTCGTTTGTAGAATTTGCTTCGAAAGTAGAAGATAAAAATAAGCTCTTTATAACAAAAGAGTTGCCCCTTGACGGAGTACAATGTGCTATAAATGAAGATGCAGTATATAAGGCTTTCAATGTTCGTATAGAAAACGGAAGTTATGTTTTTGATGTGCAGACGCCATCAGAAATAATGAAAGATTTACATTTTGGATTGCCTGGAAAACACAATTTAATGAATGGATTGATGGCTATTGCGATGGCAAATACTTTTGGCACCCCGACCGGTTTGATTGCAAAAGCCATGGCTTCATTCAACGGAATCAGAAGACGTTTTTCCTATCAGATTAAATCTGAAAAATTAGTATATATAGATGATTATGCACATCATCCAACAGAAATAAATGCTGTACATCAGGCGGTTAGGGAATTGTATCCGGGACGTAAAGTTCTGGCAATTTTTCAGCCACATTTGTTTAGCAGAACCAGGGATTTTGCTGACGGATTTGCCGAAAGTTTATCTCAGTTTGATGAAGTGTTTTTAATGGATATTTACCCGGCACGCGAATTACCGATGGAAGGAATTACATCAGATTGGCTGTTGGGAAAGATGACAAATTCGAACAAAAAAATTGTTGCAAAAAGTGATTTATTAGCGGAGATCAAAGCCAGTGATGCGCCAATAATTGTAACAATAGGAGCTGGTGATATTGGTGAAATGGTTCCATCAATTAAAAAAATGCTAAATGAAAATATTTAATTGGACAAATATTAGATTAATTCTCATTTTAGGGCTTGTTCTCTTTTTATATTCTTTTGCGCAACATCGAAATGGAGACCGAAAATTAAAAAAATCCATGGTTGTTTTTGTAGGAGAAAATACGCTTTTTGTGAAGCCCGAAACGGTTAATAAATTGTTGATAGAAAATAAAAGAGACGCTTCCAGTATCCGAAAAGATGAGTTAGATTTGAATAAGATTGAGAAAACCCTTGATACGCAAGCGATGATTGAAAAGTCAGATGTTTTTGTAAGTATCGATGGTGTTCTAAAAGCGGTAGTAAAACAGAAGACACCAATAGCGAGAGTTTATGATGGTGTTACCTCTTTTTATATTGACTATGAGGGAAATAAAATGCCTTTATCAGACAATCATACTGCTCGGGTTCCACTTGTTTCTGGGGCAATAAATAAAAAAAATAACGAAGATTTAGCTGCTTTATTTCGCACAATTTATGACGATGCGTTTTTGAAAAAAAACATCATTGCAATTCAAATTATGCCTAATGGCAGCCTAAAAATGTTTAATAGAAATTATGATTACTTCATCGATTTTGGCAGAACGATGAATGTTGATAAGAAATTTAATAACTACAAAGCCTTTTTTCAAAAAGCGGTTTTAGATAGTTCGTTATATAAATACAAAAAAATTGACCTTAGGTTTACGGAACAAGTAGTTTGCACAAAATAATAGAAAATGGAAAAAGATAACATTGCAGTAGGTCTAGATATTGGAACGACAAAGATAGTTGCCATGATCGGCAAGAAGAACGAGTATGGAAAGCTGGAAATTTTGGGTATTGGTAAATCCAAAAGTTTGGGAGTTGCCAGAGGAGTTGTAAACAACATTACGCAAACGATTCAATCGATTCAGCAGGCAATACTTGAAGCCGAAAACAATTCAGGTTATAAGATAAAAGATGTTGTTGTGGGTATCGCAGGACAACACATCAGAAGTATTCAGCATACAGATTACATCAGCCGTAATAACCCGGAGGAGGTAATTGGCGAAAAAGATATTCAGCTTTTGATTGACCAGGTAAATAAACTGGCCATGTTACCGGGAGAAGAAATTATTCATGTTTTGCCGCAGGAATTTAAAATCGACGGACAATCGGAGATCAAAGAACCAATTGGTATGTACGGTGGAAGATTAGAATCTAGTTTTCACGTCGTAGTAGGCCAGGCATCATCTATCAGAAATGTTGGAAGATGTATTCAGAGTTCGGGAATCGAATTATCAGGACTAACACTAGAGCCATTGGCTTCGGCAGATGCGGTTTTAAGTCAGGAAGAAAAAGAAGCAGGAGTCGCTTTGATTGATATTGGTGGGGGAACAACAGATTTAGCCATTTTTAAAGATGGTATTATTCGTCATACAGCAGTAATTCCTTTTGGAGGAAATGTTATTACAGATGATATTAAAGAAGGCTGTTCGATTATCGAAAAACAAGCAGAGCTTTTAAAAATAAAATTTGGATCAGCCTGGCCGGGAGAAAATAAAGACAACGAGATTGTTTCTATTCCGGGATTAAGAGGCAGAGAACCAAAAGAGATTTCGCTTAAAAACTTATCTAAAATTATACACGCTCGTGTGGTGGAAATTGTAGAGCAGGTTTTTGCAGAAATTAAAGCTTACGGACACGAAGATCCGCGTAAAAAATTAATTGCAGGAATCGTTCTTACCGGTGGTGGAGCTCAACTAAAACATATTAAACAATTAGTAGAGTACATTACAGGTATGGATACCAGAATTGGATATCCAAACGAGCACTTGGCAGGAAATTCAAGCGAAGAAATTTCTAGTCCGTTATTTGCAACAGCTGTTGGTTTAGTAATGAACAGTATCGAAAATAGTACACAAAGTGCTATTAGGATGGAAGTTGTAAATGAGCAGCCAAAAGTAGTGTACAGAAATGTTCCGCCTCAGGTTCAACAACCGGTACAGCAACGATACGAAGTTGAAGAAAACTACGTTGAAAGAGTAGAAACTATTGATGATTCCAGAGAAGTCAGAAATACCGCAACGAAGGAAGAATCTACGGAAACTAAAATCAGAAGGTCATTTTTTGATCGATATGTCGATAAAATCAAAGATTTTTTAGACAACGCAGAATAAAAAAATAAGAGAAAAGGAATTACTTTTTGCCCCAAGTCAAGAAGTAAAAAATGTATTAAATAAGAATTTCAAAAACCAAAAAGATGATGAGCAACTCAGAATTTGGAAGTATTTCATTTGATTTACCAAAAAACCAATCAAATGTTATCAAAGTAATAGGTGTAGGTGGAGGTGGTAGTAATGCTATCAACCATATGTTTAAACAAGGTATTAAAGGCGTTGATTTCATCGTTTGTAATACTGATTCACAGGCACTACAGAACAGTTCGGTACCTAATAAAATTCAATTAGGTGTAAATTTAACAGAAGGTCTTGGAGCAGGAGCAAATCCTGATGTAGGGCAACAATCTGCTATTGAAAGCATTGCTGATATCGAAAAAATGTTAGACCGTGGTACTAAGATGGTATTTATTACCGCTGGTATGGGTGGTGGAACAGGTACTGGTGCCGCTCCGGTAATTGCGCAATTAGCCAAAGAAAGAGAAATCCTTACTGTTGGTATCGTTACGATTCCTTTTCAGTTTGAAGGAAAAGTGCGTCAGGAGCAAGCGCTTTTAGGAATCGAAAAATTGCGTAAGCAGGTCGATTCATTAATTGTAATTAATAATAACAAGTTAAGAGAAGTATACGGAAATCTTGGGTTTAAAGCAGGATTCTCTAAAGCGGATGAAGTTTTGGCAACAGCCTCAAGAGGTATTGCTGAAGTTATCACGCACCACTATACTCAAAATATCGATTTACGTGATGCTAAAACTGTTTTGTCAAACAGCGGAACAGCTATCATGGGATCTTCTGTTGCTGCAGGTGAGAACAGAGCAAAAGATGCTATCGTTTCAGCATTGGACTCTCCGTTATTAAATGACAACAAAATTACAGGAGCCAAAAACGTATTGTTGCTTATCGTTTCTGGATCAAACGAAATTACATTGGATGAGATTGGAGAAATCAATGATCACATTCAGGTAGAAGCAGGTCATAATGCTAATATTATCATGGGAGTTGGTGAAGACGAAACTCTTGGTGATGCTATTGCGGTGACTATTATTGCAACAGGTTTTGATGTTGAACAACAAAATGAAATTGTAAACACTGAGCCTAAAAAAATCATTCACACATTAGAAGATGAGCAAAGAAGTGTTCATAACCTAACGAATAAATTAGTTACTTCTTTTGACTTAAATGCTGAAACACCTACTGCAAAATCAGAAGAAAAAATTGTTTTTGATTTAATGGAAGATGAAGATACGGTAACGCCGTTTACACCTACCCAGATCGCTCCAGTTGAAGTTGCTCCAATTGAAGCTGCACCGGTTGCAGTGACTCCATCAATGAATAAGGAAGAATTAGTCGTGATGTCAGAGTTTATTAAAAACCTTGATGTAACGTTCGAAATTGTTTCGCCTATTACAGATATTGATTTTACGATTTCGGCTCCGGAAGCGCAGGCTTTTGAGCAGGCAAAACCAATTCAGCACGTTCAGCAACGAACTTTCGAAAGAGAAGAACAAACGACTTTCTCATTCGATTTGCCTCTTTTTAGATCAGAGCCAGAAGTAAAAAAACCGGCTGCAGAACAAGAAACTAAAATTTTATTCGAATTAACGAATGAAACCCGAAATATTAAAGTAAACGATCCTGTACAATTTGTACCGGTAACAGAACTTTCAGATAAAGGAATCATCAAATATTCGTTAGAAGAATATATGGAAGTAGAGAATGATTTAGTGGCGTCAAAACCTGTGGATAAAGTAGTAGAAGAAGTAATTCCGGCGGAATTAAACATTACTATGAAACCAAAAGTTGATTTTGCAAGTGAAGCTGCTTTTACAACTACTTCAGAAGTTTCTCCGATGGAACTGACAATTGAGGAAACTTTACGCTTAAGAGCTGAAGAAAGAAGAAAGAAACTAAAAGAATTTAATTATAAATTCCATAATAATGTTTCCAGAATTGATGAACTTGAAAAAGAGCCAGCGTACAAAAGATTGGGGATAGATTTGTCAAATAATCAGTCTAATACCACTAATTCAAGAATTTCTGTTGGAACAGATAGTAATAACGATTTGCAGTTGCGCTCCAATAATTCATTTTTGCACGACAACGTAGACTAATTTACAATCCTAATAATAAATATAGCCCGAAAATTGGATTTAATTTTCGGGTTATTTTTTTTATCTTCGCACAGAATTTAAAATTTGACTTCTTTATTTGACTTTTAAAGTTAATTTTATCGTCAGCTCGAAACTACTGGTTTCACTAAGTCGTCAGCAAATTTTAAAATACTGATATCAATTATAGGCTGTTGCCTATTTAAATAAAAAACTAAGATGAGTTTACAAACACTAATCATGGACGAGATTAAAACCGCCATGAGAGCAAAAGATACCGTAGCATTAGAAGCTTTAAGAGCAATTAAATCTGAAATGTTATTGGCTGCAACAGCATCTGGATCTAAAGAGGAATTATCAGAAGACGAAGAAATTAAATTACTTCAAAAACTGGTTAAAACCCGTAAAGAAAGTGCAAGAATTTTTACAGAGCAAAATCGTCCGGATTTAGCTGAGCCGGAATTGGCACAAATTGCTGTAATCGAGAAATTTCTTCCTGCACAATTAAGTGAAGAAGAAGTAGAAGCTGTAATCGCAAAAATTATTGCTGAAACCGGAGCTTCAGGCATTGCATCAATGGGTAAAGTTATGGGATTAGCTTCTGCTCAATTAGGCGGAACTGCTGAAGGAAAAACAATTTCTACAATCGTTAAGAAGTTATTAGTTTAAATAATTTTAGATTGCAGAGTTTAGATTTTAGATTACAATTAGCAATCTAAAATCTAAACTCATAAATCTGTAATAATAAAGACCACGTAGTTCAACTGGATAGAATATCAGATTTCGGCTCTGAGGGTTGGGGGTTCGAACCCCTCCGTGGTCACAATAGAGTTAAAAAAGCCTGAGGATTTAATTTCTCAGGCTTTTTTGGTTCAAAAGTACATCCATAACTTTGCCTTCAATATTGATTTACACAGTCAAGAGTCTTTAGTTAAAACGACATCATAGATCCAAAAGGATGACAAAAGAAGAATCTATTAAAGAGTATTACTTTAGAATAAATAAAAGTATAGATTATATTAAAGACAATCTTCATGAAGAACTTTCTTTAGAAAAATTGGCTGGTCTTTCTAATTTTTCAAAATTTCACTTTCATAGAATTTTTAAGTCAGTTACAGGAGTAACAATTAATGAATTTATTAAAAACGCAAAGATTGAAAGAGCTTTATTTTTCTTAATGAACAATACTTCCAAAACGATTAGTGAAATAGCTATTGAATGTGGTTTCTTAAGTATTTCGTCATTTTCAAGAGCTTTTCGTGAAGTTAAACAGTTATCACCTAGTGAATGGCGAAAGCATCATAAAAATAGCAATATTGGTATAAAAGATAGCAATATTGGGAAAATGCAGTTCGAAATCGAAAACTACCTTGCACTCAAATTAAATAATTTAAAAAAGATTGAAATGAGTGAAATTGTAAAACTTGATTTTGAAGTCAAAAAAATGGAAGAATTTAATGTTATTTATATCAGAAACCTCAATATCCACAATCATGATAGTGAAACATTTGGTAAAATGTTTGCGCAACTTTTTAGCTGGGCTACTCCCAGAAATTTAGTTAATTTTCCTGAAACCAAAGCACTAACTGTTTATAGAAGCAATGCTAATTTATCTGGAATGCTTCAAGCAGATGTCTGTTTGTCTGTTCCTGATAATATAGTCGGAGAAGGGATAATTGGCAGTACCAAAATAAGCGGTGGATTATATGCTGTTTTTCATAAAGAAGCACCAATGTCTGAATGTTTTAAAACCTGGAATTACATTTATGAAGTATGGTTTGAAGAAAATGGTTATCAGCCAGATAATAGAAATTTCTTTTTAAGTCATTTAAATGATCCTAAATTACATCCTGAAAATCATCACATTATAGACATTTATATACCAATAAAATTGCTTTGATAATTCTAAAGTGTACTAACTAAATTCAAATTTAATGAAATTGTCATTTATTGTCTCATTTTCTTTTACAGCTAATGGTTTGCAATTTAATTTTAGAATAAATTATTTTTAAAAATTATATCAAGGTATTTAAACCAAGGTGCCTTACTTAAATATGATAAAGGCATTAGATTAAACATCATTTAAAATCCTTAGATCTTCTAATAAAAGATTAGAATTCTGCACCGTCAAGGTCACAAAAACAAAACCTATTTCATGGCGAAATAGGTTTTTTTATGCCTTTTTGATTTTCATTTTTTAATTTGATTTTATAAAAAAGGTTAAAAAGTACTTTTTTTGTACTTTTAATGCCGGACAAAAGCAATTTTACGCAATGATATTTTACATCAATACAGAACATTTGACAAAGGAAATTGAATATCCCGGACGGTATCATTCTCAAAATCTAATCAGAAGTTCAGTTATTGTGTTTCTTATTATTCTGGCATTTCTTTTATTATTCAGACCATTTGGAGTTTATGATCCGGAACTCAGGATGCATTATTTGTTTATTTGTTTTTTTCATGCCTTTGCTCCCGGATTAATTCTATTCTCCTATTTTGGAATATTAAATTATTTTAGAAAAGCAAAAAATCTAATCAAATGGACTTTACTGCAAGAATACATTCAGGTTGGGGTATTATTATTGTTAATGGGTACAGTAAGTTTTTTAATGCGGGATTTACTTTATACTAATCCCAATAACTGGTCGTGGAATTATTTTTTTGAAGAAGTTAGAAATTGTTTGATTGCAGGTATATTTTTCTATTTTTTTCTCAGATTATCCAGTTTCTATTTTGAATCAAAAAAAGGATCTCCATTTGTTGTTCAGTTTACCCAGCTTGCCGTCGAACCTGAAAAAACAACTTTCAGATCCAATCTTTTTATTAGCACTCAGGTAAAACAGGATGATTTCAGCCTAAATGTTGATCAGTTACTTTTCGTAAAGGCAGATGGTAATTATATCGAGTTGACAAAATCAAATGGTAATGAGATTACCACCGAAGTAAAAAGAATTTCGTTGACCCAATTTGAAACTCAGATAAAAGATTATCCACACTTTTTTAGATGTCACAGAACCTATTTGGTAAATATGTTTAAGGTCGAAAAAGTATCCGGAAATTCCCAGGGATACCTATTATCTTTTAATGAAACGAACATACAGATTCCGGTTTCAAGAAAACAAATTGATAGCTTCAATAGCTATTATCAAGATCTTCGCAGCAAGTATGTTGCCTAGACTTGTTGCTCGTCACAAAAACTAGTTATCAGTAACAAGGCTTAATGGAGCTGTTTTCCCTTGTTGTACGTTTGCAGTCAATAACATTAAACCAATTTAGTATGTCAACTGCAACTGTTACCACAAATCAGGATTCTGGTTCTTCAAACAAATTATTATACATAGATAATATAAAAGTCTTATTAACAATACTAGTGGTGCTTCATCACACTTTTATTGCTTATAGTTCTTCTGAAGGCTGGTATTATAATGAACAAACCAGCCTTATAGGAGCGCGAATTCCCATGACACTGTTCGTAAGCATTAATCAGTCTTTTTTTATGGGGGCTTTCTTTATGCTGGCAGCCTATTTTAATAATGCTTCGTATTCCAGAAAAGGGGCATCAAAATTTATTAAAGACCGCCTTGTCAGATTAGGAATTCCTGTAGTATTCAATTCCTTTATTCTTACGCCGTTTATCTGCTATCTTGTTTACTATTTTGCAAAAGAGCATCATATTAACTATTTTCAATATTTAAGCTTATATGATAGCTGGATCGATTTAGGAGTTACATGGTTTATTGCTGCATTGTTGCTTTTTACATTAATTTATGCTGCAGCAAAAAAAGTATTTAATATTAGTTTTAAAAGAACTTTAGCAGTACCAAACACACGTAGCATATTATGGTTTGCATTAGCATTAGGAATCATTAGTTTTTTGGTCAGAATTGTATTTCCAGTGGGCTGGGTTCTCGAACCAATCGGATTTCAGCTGGGGCATTTTTCGCAATATATCGCCTTGTTTATTGTTGGGTTACTGGCAGCCAAAAACAATTGGTTTGAACAGCTTTCTGATAAAACAGGTAAACAACTTAAAGTATCGGCATTGTTATGTTTATTATTTTTCCCTGTATTTATTATTATCAAATTTAAACTAAACATGCCTTCATCCTGGTTTTCGGGCGGTCTTCATTGGCAAGCATTATTATATGCCGTTTGGGAACAATGGATTGGTATTTCTATAATAACAGCATTATTAATTAAAGGAAAAAGAAACTGGAACAATTCCTCAAAACTACTTAGTAAAATAGCACGCAGCAGTTTTGCTGTTTATATTTTTCATCCCTTAGTCATCGTTATATTTACGTTAGCCGTAAGAAATTGGGCTGTTGAACCGGCTATTAAACTTCTTGTTGTGGCGCCATTAATAGTTTTAGGCAGTTTTGTACTTGGGGCACTGATTATATTGATTCCGGGAGTTAAGAAAATTATTTAATAATATTATTTTAATCCTGAACTCAGGAGTATTTCAGGCTCTCTTAAAGTTTTAGGATTGCTATTAAAAATCCGAATTTTACAACAAAGTAATCCTTTAAAAAAAGAACCTGTTTCATTATAAAAACAGGTTCTTTTTTTATGTCCTTTTATTTTTGCAATTGTTTCTGAAGTTCCAACTCGGCAATAATTTGCTTTTTCATTGTCGTATGAATATAATCTTTGGCTTCTGCATAAGAAATATTGTATTTACGAGGGATTTCTTGTAAATGGGCAGGGAAGATCGTTAGTAATTTGTCATAATAAAGGTCCAGTTCATCTTCGTTGGGCATTTCAAATTGTAAGCGTATTTGAAATCTTCTCAATAGGGCAGTATCGATAGTATGATAATGATTTGTGGCGCAAATAAGCAAACTGTCTGCAGGGAAATAATCAATCAATTGGATAATCGTGTTCACGAGGCGTCTCATTTCTCCAACATCTTTATCGTCGCTATCACGGCTTTTTCCAATCTGGTCAAATTCGTCTAAAAATAATACGGCATTTTCCCTGATGGCTTTATCAAATATGGCTTTTACATTTTTTGATGTTTCCCCAATTCGGGCATTAATTAAAGTACTCAGGTTTATGATCACGATATTTTTATTCAAAGCTGTTGCAATAGCTTTTGCCGTGGTAGTTTTGCCGCAGCCCGAATGACCGTGAAGCAATATCTTATTATCTGCTTTAAGATTGTATTTTTTTAATTCTTCAAGATATTGATGCTCTTTGATGGTTTGCGTTAAAGCAGCTTTGTTTTCTTTGCTGAAAAGCAAATCGTTTAATGCTATTTTTTCGGTATCGTTTACGGTAAGCTCGTATAGATTCATTTGAATTTTATTTGATGCAAAATTAGATTTTATTCTGCAATATTTTCATTCCATATTTCTTTCCCTAAAAAGCGGTTTCCAAATATCGATGTTCCAATTCTAACCATATCTGAACCTTCTGCTATAGCCAGTTCCAGATCCTGTGACATTCCCATGGAGAGTTTTAATTTGTGTATGTTTTCAATTCCTTCAGCATAAATCCCATCCCTGATTTCTCTCAATAATTTTAAAGATGGCTGCATTTTTGCTTTTTCAACATCTAATAAACCAATCGTCATCAGGCCTTTTATCCTCAGGGTATCGTATTTTTTTATCTCCTTTATAAAAGAGATTACTTCATCAGGCGCAAGTCCAAATTTACTTTCTTCAAACGAAGTGTTTACCTGTATAAAAACATCCAGATTTCTGCCTTCTTTTTGTAATTGCCTGTCCAGTTCCTGTGAGAGATTCAGTCGGTCTAAAGACTGAATGCACGAAGCATATTTCAGGACATCTTTTATTTTATTGGTTTGAAGATGTCCAATAAAATGGCGTTCTATATTTAATCCTTTTAAGCCGGGATCTTTATCGCGTAATTCCTGCATTTTGTTTTCGCCAATTAAAGTTTCTCCGGCTTCAATGGCAATCCTGATTTTATCTGCGGGAACAGTTTTGACAGCCAATAATAATTGCACATCTGATGCGTTTCTGCCGGAAAGCCTACAGGCATTTTCGATTCGGTTATGAACCTCCTTTAAGTTGTAAATTATCATCTCTTTCATGGTGCAAAATTATAAGTTCTCCGGCTGGAATTGTAATCCAGTTTAAACATATGCAATAGCCCAGCATGTGCGTAATTCAGCTTAAAGAATTTATTATTTTTGAACTTTTTTGAAACACTTAAAGTTTTAAATTCCTATAATTTCTTTACCAACTGTATTTCAGGATCAATCGGGCATTAAACGGGGTTCCTGCGGTAAAATGTATTTCTTCTACGGGTTCAGTTTCATTAGCCAGCCTGGTTTCGGTTAAGAATTGTGTCTCTTTCCATTTAGTATCAAAAATATTATCGATGTTTATACCAATCGAAATCTTCCTGATTTGATAATTAACAGAGAAATCGGTAATACAATAGCCTTTTGCCACAACTGAATTGTCTTCGTTAGCAGGTCTGTCTCCTAAAAACCGGGTTCTTAGACTTCCGGAAAACCCTTTTAATTCTTTAACCGAAAGTCCGCTTGTTAAAGTATGAACAGGAGCAAGGGGCAAATAATCCTGTCCTTTGGGTTCGTCAATGGAGCGTGCATGTGTATACGTGTAATCTGTATTCCAGAATAGCCAATTGGTAAACTGGTATCGCAGGCCAAAATCAAAACCTTTACGCGCTGTTTTTCCACTTGGTTCTACTACCGCTTCATCGCCAACATATACAAATTCCTGCGCCAGATATAAATACCAAAGAGCCGAATTGACGATCATTCTCGGGAAAGGTTTCCAGTTAATTCCAAGATCGGCACCATAGGTTTCAGGAAGGATCTTCTGACCTTTTTGAGCCACTACAACACGGGCGTCATTGCTGTGAAAACCTTTTCCTAATTTTAAGAAATACTGTAAAGTATTATCCTGAGTATATAAAAAATTCAGTTTAGGACTAACGATTGCTTTCGTCTGTGTCTGATTACTGTAGGTTGGTGCCAATTGATCTTCGTAACCAAATTTAAAATAATCCAGGCGTAAGCCCGAATTAATAAGCCATTTTCCGGATGTAAAATCAGCACTGGTGTAAGAGAAAAGATTGGTTTGGTTTACATTTCCAAGGCTTAAATATTCCAAAACAGTTTTTCGGTTTACCGTATGCGATAACTCAAGGTCTTTATTATTGTCATTTCGTAATCCGGCGCCTAATTTAAAACTCCATTTGTCATTTATTTTGCGATTATATTCAGATTGAAAACCTACAATAGTGCGGTTGTCTTTTTGTCTGATCTGATCTCCGTTTACGGGATCGTTTAAGAAAAAGGTAAAATTAGAAAACAGTTCAAAATCGTATTTACTTAAATAAGCCGTGTTTTTAATTTGGGAATAATCATCAATTTTCGAATCGTATTGCAGGTTTACGTTTGTTCTTCCGGTATTTCCTCCTTCGTTTGGATCTATAGCTCCAAAATGTGAAATCATACCGCTATTTACAGCACGATCCGGAATTTGTCCGCTTGCATCCCATTGGCTTGTAAAATGGGATAAGGACACTGCAATCTTATCTCCGTTATTGATTTTGGCGGAATATCTTGCAAATAAATTAATGCGGTTAAAGTTTTGCGGTGCATCAAAATAACCATTTGTCATCATATATTCGCCGGCAAAATAAGCCGATTGATTTTCAGTATTTAATAAATCTAATAAGGCAACTGTTCTGTAGGTATCAAATTGTCCAAGTTCAAACGATACGGAGCTGTTTTTTAAGGCTTTTTTGGTATTAAAAGCAATATAACCCGCTGTGGTAAAATCACCTTTGTCAGCAAAATAGGCGCCTTTGTCAAAATCGATATTATCAACGGTTTCCGGAATTACAAAATGCAGATCAGCATAACCCTGCCCGTGTGCGTGAGAAACCATATTTACAGGCATTCCGTCAACAGAAACACTGATATCTGTTCCGTGATCACAATCAAATCCTCTTAGGAAAATTTGTTCTGCTTTTCCCCCTCCGGCATGCTGACCAATAAAAAGTCCCGGAACTTTACGCATTAAATCCTGTGAATTTGAGACAGGCTGAATTTCTAAATCTATTTTAGAAATCGTATTTAAATATTTCAGATTATTGGTAATCTGCACTTCTTCAAGTAAAAAAGGTTTTTCTTCTAATGAAATGGTAAGCAATTCGTTCGTTAAAATTTTTATGCCCTGAGTAATATAACCTTGTTTAGAAATTTGTAAACTATCTCCGGATTGCGTGTTTTCAAGTGCAAATTTTCCGTTGATGTCACTATGGGCATGTGCTTTAGATATAATATTATGAATCAAAACATCATTAATAGTTTTTCCGTTTGTATCGGTAATAATACCATTAATAACTTGGGCATTTAGGGAAAAAGACCAAATAAAAATTCCAAGAACAAAAAATAATCTCATGCGAATTGGGGTAATACTTTTAGTAATAATTAAAAATGCAAAAGTAACCAACAATTAGAGAATATAAAATATAATATGTAAGAAAAAGATTTCTTTGCAAAGTTTGTTGAGTGGAAGTTTTATTCCTCAAATATTTTTTCGGTATCAACCGGGTTTTTTTCCTGATAAAGTTTCTCTCCAATAATACCTTTGTCTCCAAGGGCACGACCTTTAACTAACCAGGCAATTCCGAACGCAAAAAGCGAAAGGGCCTCAAAAACCAGGGTAGAATAACGAAACAGTTTTAAAGCTTCTGAAATAGGCACTAAAACAACAAATAGAATAATAAGGTAACCACAAACTCTGTAAATATTATTTTCGTTCAGGATACTTTTAGGAGCTCTGGTTTCTTTTTCCTGACCAATGGTAAAAACATTAATGGCCAGTAAAGCAAATATTAAGAATAAAAGTGCCGCAAAACTATAGTGAAGCCAGCCCAGCCATTTTTCAGGATAAGGAATAAGCGTATAAATTTTGTCTTTAAGATTTTCAGGATTTGTAGGGAATAAAGCAACACCCAAAGCCAGGATTCCGGCGATATTGGTCAGTAAATTGTCATTTTTCCAAACCGAAGGATTATCATGACCTTTATACCGAATCAGAAATAAACCAACGGCGCATAAAGTTCCGGTAAAAATTTCTCTTAAATTAGTATAGTAATAGTGGCTGATAGAAGGCTGAACAGAAGTTTGAAAAAAGGAGATCAAAGAAAAGCCAACTAAAAAAACAGGAAGACTTATTCCTAAATATCCAATGGCACGCCTGATTCTTCGGTAAGTGAAAATGTCATAGTCTTCAATGTTAATGTTTTGATTATTAATTTTCATGTTGTTAGGTTTTGATTTAGGGGTAAATAATAAAGAGGCGTATTATTGTTTTATTCCCACGAGTTCTGTAAAACTCATAACGGGAGAATATTTTGGCAATCGGGCAGCAAATCTCAATTTTGGATCCAGAAAATGTATGGCATACGGATCTGAAAATAAACGGTTTTTTTTATGCAATCTCGTTTCTAAGGCTCGAAACAAAGCCATATTGAGCCGTGCTACTGGTTGTATCTGCTTTCATGAAAATGATTATTTTTTAGAAAACAAATTCTCTACAACCCAGGCCGGACCAATCATCAGGAATTGAAGATCTTTTAAGAAAGAAGGTTTTTTGCCTTCGATATTATGACCATAAAATTGCCCGATCCAGGCGATTACAAAAACACCAATTGAGAATATCCATAAAGGTACAATTTGCCCGATATAATAATTTACCACCAGACAAATTGCTGAGAAAATCGCAATTTTAATTGCCATGGCAACGGATAACCGAATGTAAAATATAAGTACAAAAATTAAAACTACAACTGCCCAATTTTCAATTATCGGTGCATTTAGTTTTAGCGTGCTGGCAATAATACCACTCGGGATACTCATTAATAATCCCACTATAGAAAAGAAAATCGCAGGAACACATATATAATGTATTGCCTTGTTTTTTGGGTTTTGATGACTTACGGCATATTCTGCAAACCATTGTTCTAAAGTTCTCATTGTTTTGGTTTTAAGGTTAGTTGCGTAAATCTAATGAAATTTCTTTTCGGTTGATCGGAGTTACTAAAAATGATTATGGAGTTTTAAGACATTGGTAAAATCCATAAAAAACTTATTTTCATACAGATCTTTTTATAGGATAAAAAATATGAAATTTAGAATATATCTTATTTTGTTGTTTTTAAAACTTATAAGGGGTTTGTGCTATTTCGTTCTTCTTTAATTTTAATTCGATTAAAAAACCGTAATTAAATATTCAAATATGGAATCAAAAGATTTAAGAAAACCATTTTATGTAATGCTGGGTATTAGTTTTGAAAACGAGGAAAATCGCCCGAGTTTAGCCGAAAGAAGATTTAAAGCGTATGATCATTATAAAACTAAAAGCAATACGCTCGAAAATAAAAGAGAAGCCCTAAAATTACTTTTTGGCTCGTTGTTAATTTTTACCGTATTGACTTCGTTTATAGCGTTACTTATTATGTTATGACGGTTATCACGTAATATTACTAATGCTGTTGCTGATTGTACTCAAAAACATTATCCCATAATTCATCAATGGTTATAAGCGCTTTGTCTAACGGAATAACTTCCCATTTTCCATTGGTTTCTGTTCCAAGACCAATATTTTTCAATTTCAACAGAGCATCTTTTACATTAAAATCAAGGTCTGTATTTAGCTTTTTCAGGAACCAGGATTCAATTTGATCATCAAGTTCACCGGCAGTTAAAGGTTGCTCACTTTGGTATAAAAAAGTATAAGCCAAGATGGTTTCTTTAAGCACTTCTTCTTCAGATGAATTTAGTAGCGAATAAAAGGCGCCACTGTTGTTACCAAGATTCTTAAAATAAAGACTATCTGAAAGTATTTTAGAATATTTAATCTTCTTGTTTACAAAATTACTGTACTGACGAAATAAGTAAAGTGACAAAATTCCCAGTGCAATTAAACCCTGGTTTAGGGATGCTTTACTGTTTAGCAAATCAATAGCTTCGCCAGATTGGTACGCGGCATACATACCAATTAAAGCCGGAATTACTGTTGTGCTTAATAATGAAATTCCGCCACCAATTCCAGGCACCCAAAAGAATAATTTATCTTTTGTAGACATTCTTGGAATCGCATTTGGGAATATCGTTTCGAGATCGTTTTTAGGAACACGCTTAAAAATCTTTAAGGCAATAGTTCCCGGGTCAATAGGCATTTTTCCTAATTTAACTTTTTTCTCGCTTAGGTAGTCTTTCTCATTATAATTAAGATAGATCATGACACGGTCATAATATTCAATCTCAACTTCTTTCTTCCAGAAAATAAATTTTTTGACTTTCTCCTTGGCTTTATGATGACCGCGAACATACAATTCGTAGTCCTTAAAAGCATTAAAATCTATAGAAAGATTTAGACCTATTAAATCCGAATCTTCAAAAGCCTTGTTTAAGGTTTCCTGATCAATACGACGATAATTTCCTTGCTCTAACACTTTAAGAAGCGTTTGCTTAAAAATATTAAAATCGCTTTTTCCTAAAAATCCTTCGCGCTCTTGCTGGCTTAAATCCGGATCGAATAAAGCATAGTTTTGTTTTAGATTTCGGTTGAGGTTAAAAGCTTCATAATGAAAATAATGTTCGATGATATCAAATAATTTCTTGAAATCTTCGACCTTTTTTTGATCGTCAGAGAAAGCAGTGATTTGTTCTTCGAGTAAGAATTCCTTGTTAAAGGGAATATAATGTTCTCGTGTCATATTTTTTTATAGGTTCTGAGGGAATAAGGGGCAAAGATACAAAGGTTTCTCCTAAAGGTTATTCAAAATTTAAATCTAAAAACCTTTAATAACATGGTTATTACACAACAATTCTGTGTAAAACCTGCAAAGCGTACCTGAGATATTATCGTAAATTTGACAGGTTCTGTTTTAAAATAAAGGACGTTTTAAAATTAAAACCTTAAATGATTAAATACTTCATATGGAAAATATAAACACTTCTAGAACTCAGAATTTTTTTAGAATACTACTTGGAATTTTTATGATAACAGCCGCCATCGGGCATTTTACTTTTCAGAGAACCGATTTTCAGGCGCAAGTTCCTAATTGGGTTCCTATGGATAAGGACCTGGTTGTCATACTATCGGGAATTGTAGAGATGATAATGGGTCTGAGTATGATATTTCTAACGAAGTATAAAGTAAGAGTTGGAATTGTGCTGGCAATATTTTATGTATTGGTTTTCCCGGGTAATATTGCCCAATATTTAAATGGTACCAGTGCTTTTGGACTTGACACCGATCAGGCCCGTTTGATCCGGTTGTTTTTTCAGCCTGTTTTGATCTTTTTAACCTTATGGTCTACGGGAGCCCTTACAGTAATAACAGAAAAACTCAAAGGATCTGATCAATATAAGTTTTAAAACTGCCAAAATTCAAAGTTTGTAATTTCTATGCCGGGATTTCTTTTTTTATTCACAATAAAAGCATAGTTCTGGCTGGAGCCATTTCTATTAGCCTACCTTACGCAAAAAAGATGGCAATAGAAGATAAGGTCCGACAGGTTGAAGCATTATTTGATCGTCTTGAAATTGAAATTACTGCTTTTAAATCTGATACGCATTTGTTTTGCAACGCAGGTTGTGGCAAATGCTGTACTACGCCTAATATTGATGCTTCGCCTTTAGAATTTTTACCCTGGGCATTTCATTTATTTTTGAATGGCAAAGCCGAAGAAACCTTGATTTTATTAAATACAACATCTTCCCACACTTGTTTAATATACCGTCCGCTTTCCGTTTTAGAACATCATAACGGAAGCTGTAGTAATTATCGCTATCGCGGATTAATTTGCCGGCTTTTTGGTTATGCTGCAAATACGGATAAATATGGGAAATTGCGATTGGCAACCTGCAAAATCATAAAAGAACAGCAAGAGCAAAACTTTATTGCGGCCGAAGAATCAATTAACAGCGGAAAATACGTACCCATTTTTACCAATTATTACATGCAGCTCGCGCAAATTGATCTTAGAATGGGAATTATCCTGCTCCCGATAAACGAAGCATTAAAAATAGCTATCGAAGAGGTTCTGCATTACTATGCTTACAGGCCATTTCCGGATGGGCTTGGAAATATTGCTTAAAGTAAATCGTAAATAGATTTATCAAATAAAAATGAGGGAGTAAGTAGGTAGCTCCCCCATTAAATACAACAATAGAGAAAACATGAACTTAAAAAAATTGTTGTATTGGTTTTGTAATTAAAATAAATTGTCATGTTTTTGAAATAATGAGCGCATTATACCTTGCAGAAATACCATCTGATAGTGATACGGAAATCTGTTTGGCGGCTTAATGATACGCGATTTGAGAATTAGGATATTTTCTATTTTTTATCAGGAGTTATTTTGTGGCTTATTGATGAAAACGGCATATGTAGCATTTAATTTTTTCTCTAATAAGGTGTAATCCAATTTTATGTTGTCAGCGGTGTTGCTATGAGAAAAACCGCTTAAACACTGACGAACATAGAAAGGAGTGACACTATATTTCTCTGCCAGAGCCTTAATGATACCCTGATCATAGGTATATTTCTTATTTTTTTTCGTAGGTTTGTCCATTGCTTACTTTGTTTCTTATTCAGTAGCAAATATAGTAGGATATTTCTTAAATAACAAATAATTATAGGATTTTTTCTAAAAAAATATTTTATGTCAGAAAATACAATACAGAGAATTAAACAATATATTGATTTTAAAGGGATTAGGGTTAGTGTTTTTGAAAGGGAAGTGGGCATGTCCAATGGCTCTTTTGCGAGTCAGTTAAAGAATAATAAGACAATTGGACTGGATAAATTAGAAAATATCATAAACAAGTACTCTGATATTAATTATGAGTGGCTTTTAACCGGAAATGGTGACATGATAAGATTGAATATCTTAGAAGAAAGCAAAGCTTCACTTTATAAAAAAACAAACAAAGAAGACAATGCGATAATTCCGCTTTACGATATACAAACCACAGAAGGAATTATTGATTTGTTTGGTCCTAACGAATATCAAAAAGCTACAGACTACATCAGGATTCCAAAAATTTCAGAATGCGATGGTGCAATCTACATCACAGGCGATAGTATGTCTCCTTTATTAAAAAGTGGTGATATTGTAGCGTACAAAAAAATATTTAATCTGGAACAGAATATTGTTTGGGGCGAAATGTACCTGGTTTATGTCAACAATGATGGTAATGAATCGTTTTTTACCCGTTTCCTGAAACAATCTGACCGAGAATCATACGTACAATTCGTAGCTCAGAATCCGCACCATCAAACAATCGAATTTCCTATAAGCAGTATCAAAGCGCTTGCTTTGGTAAAAGGTTCCATAAGGATTAATTCTTTGTTTTAAGTTTTTTTAGAGAAACAAAGGTTCAGAACTGCATTTAAAAGTTTTTTTGTAACCGAAGAGGAAGCAATAAAAAAAGTGAGACTTTTAATCGTTGGCTTCGATTAGAAATCTCACTTAGTTGTTCCAAAAAAAATGACACTATTTTAATAATTTCCCTTTTGGGAAAACTAAAATTTCAAGTAAAAATTATTTACTGCAATTTTACCACTAAATAAAGTTCTGACACCCCGTATTTATACCTGTTTTTGATTAAAGTCTGTCATTTTTTGTAGAGGCAGTAAATAACAATGTCTTTGTTAAGGGGTAATGCAGCGATTTAAATTTTACCACTCACGCCATTCTTCTGTAGTATCTTCATTGATATGATTGTAGCCTTTAAGATGTCCGGCTAAAATGATGATTTCGGCAATTTGTTCTCTTTGTTCGGTCTCTACGAGTTCGAATTCGCAATTTTCATTAAGAGCATTAATGGCCAGAACTGTTTTTTTTACCATCAGGATTCCGCTTTCTCTGGAGTCGGTTTTTGCGATTTCGTCCAGGAAATCATCCAGTAGCGAAAGACATTTTTTAACATCGGCCATGGTGTAGTCAGCTTCGCCAAGTTCTATAAATTCGATCATTCCCTTTTCTAGGCTTTTGTAGGTTTTATTTATATGGGTATTTTCTTTTAAATTCATTTTGATTTGGGAATTTGAATTTATTGATTAGATGATTTTCATAGGTATAACTGCTTGTTTTATAGTCTTTAATGGTAAAATCTAAAATTGAGCGACTACGCTAATTTAATTATTAATGTGCAAAAAGTAATTTTTTTTGTAGGATATTTTTTTGCGGAAAACAAGGTAAAAGATAAAACCGGATAGTAGTATTGTCTTGATTTTAACTGGTTTTGAGTTCATATTTTAAGAACTCCAGAAAAAGTTTTATAGAGAAAGAAAGAGCTGTAGAATTAAAATTTAGCACTTTTTATTTCGTGCCAGCGTTATGATCTTTTAGTTGGATTATTTTTTCAATATATTGTATCAGGTTCTTTCTTTCTAATGAAAATAATGCAGTTTCATCTTTGGTGCTGAGGTATAAATCAGCGATACTTTCGGCATCCATCTTATTATTTAGATACTGTTGCTCAATATATTTTATAAGATCGTCTAAAAAAAGTTCGTGAATTCTTCCTTTTTCGAGTGTTTCTTCGTCTCCCTCTTTTATTTTGTCCATTTCAGATTCCGGTAAATCTATGGTAAGGTAAGTATAATCTACGGGAACTTTTGAAAGCATTTCTGTAGCCACTTTTCCGGAACCCAAGCAATAAGCGCAGGGAGCGGGTGTCCATTTTAAAACTTTATTTAAACGACGTATATCGTCTAAATCAACAAAACCTTTTCCTAAACATCTGGGGCATTCTGTGTTTGATTTTCTAAATAGGAAATTAAAAATGGTCATTCTGTACAAGTAATTATAATTAGTGGCGTTGCTAATATAATTATTTATGTAAGAAAAATTAGTTCTGAGTCGGTTTTTTTTGAAGAAAAAATTTATGCTTGATTCAAATTAAAGCTTTTTAAAGCGTTAACCTGCACATATGTTTTTTATTGGTTAATCGTTTTCATGATTTGGCTTTTTAATCTATACTTGTCCCAATCAGCGCTATCAGGCTATTTAGACATGTTAAAAACCAAAAACAAAAAGAGGCCAATCAAAAAGTTGAGCTTTTCAAATTATGTAATTTTTAAATTGTCTAACAAAATCTGATATTTCCTTCCCACAGGAATAATTTCGCCATTAAACATGGTGAGGGATTTAAAAGTTACAGCTATAATTTTAGTCACATTTACAATAAACGAGCGATGAACCTGAATAAAATTAGTGCTGTCGATTTCTGCAGCAATACTCGAGAGCGAGCCGTAAATAATGATGGGTGATTTTAGTTTGGTACTGTAGAGTTTCATGTAGTTGCCCAAACTTTCGATATAGAGAATATCGGTTAACAGCGTTTCTGTCATTTGCCCGTTTACGCGGTGCGAGAGGACTTTTAAATTTGTAATATTTTCTTTTTTGGCGGTATTTCCCGAGAAATAGATTTTAGCCTTTTCGATGGCTTTAGAGAATTTCTCAAACGAAATGGGTTTCAGTAAATAATCTATAGCATCATTTTGGTAAGCCGAAAGTGCGAAGTCAGAATAAGCCGTGGTGACAATGGTAAGCGGTCTCTTGGGTTGTAATTCCATTAATTCTACTCCGGAAATTACGGGCATATTAATATCCAGAAAAATAATATCGTAAATGTTTTCGTTGAGCATTTTTACTGCTTCCATACCGCTAAAAGCACTTCCGGAATGTTCCAGGTCGTCAAATTTAGAGATGTGTGATGCGAGCGCCTTATGTGCGGGCGATTCATCGTCTATGATAAGACAGCGGTAGGTAAGTGCCATATTTTTAATTTTACGATAAAGGTATTCTTTTCTTTTTTACAGTCGAGTTCATGTCGTAAGCCGTAAACTTCAAGACGCCTTTTCAGGTTTTCGATTCCAATTCCGGTACTCGAAAGCCGCGAACCGGATTCTAGATAATTGTTCTTTAAGGTAAAAGACAATTGGTTGCATTTTACCTTTACATCTACATTAATAAAAGGTTTTGGGGTTTCGGCCGAGAATTTAACGGCATTTTCTACCAAAGGCAAAAAGAACAATGGAGGAATATCGATGTTGTCAAAATCGCCTTCAAAATGCTGGGTGATCTCAAGGCGTTCATTCTGAAAAGTATAATATTCAATATATTTTTTTATAAACGCAATTTCTTCATCTAATAAAACATAATCTCTTTTTGTGGCTTCGATCTGGTAACGCAGCATGTCTGAAAGATTCAGGATCCTGTCCGGCAATTTATCCGGATCAGACAGCGATTCTCCGTACAAATTGTTCATCGCATTGAGTAAAAAATGCGGATTAAGCTGTTGTTTCAAAAACGAAAGTTCTGACTTGAAATTGATGATTTCTTTGTTGGTTTCCGAGACTTTTTTCGTAATGACAATATGAATAAAATAAAAGAAAGTTCCGTTGATAATAAGGGATAAGATTTGCAGGGTTTTTAAGTTCCCGAGTCCCGCCATTGGAAAAAACCAGTTCATGAAAAAGTAAAAACCTGTCCAGTAAACGATCAGAAGGACAAAAAAAAGTTTAACCTTTTTCCGAAATAAAAAAGGCTTAATAATGAACATATTAAAAATGGTAATCCAGATAATAGAAGGGAAATATCCAATAGCAATTTTACTCAGAATATAATTCCAGCTGTGCCCGTCAAGCCTTATTTCGTCATAAACACAAGCCAGAATAATACAGTAAATAATGGCGTTTACGATGAGGTTTCGCAGAATAAAGTTTTGATAAATTTTAAGAATTGTCATAACGGCAAAATTAAGCTAATATTATAGTTTTTAGTGGTTTGGTGATTAAATTTATACAAACGCCATTCGTATAAATGATACGCCACTGGTATAAATATGCTATTATAATAAGGGTCTGTAAATTACTTTTGGCCTGAGTTTTCAACATAAATACCAAGAACAATCTTAATTTTTTTAAGTTTATGAAATCAAAAATCATTTCTTTAATCGTTTTGTTTACGTCTTTGCAAACGATGGCTCAGGAAAAAGAACCGGGTATAAAAACATTGGGCAAGGCAATAGTCGATAAATTCCCGACCACAAGAACTTTTGATGTACAATACGAACAATTAGGACCGTCGAATTACAATTCGGATTTATTTGGTAATAATTTTGAAAGAGGCCGAATCGAAAGCCACAATCGGTTAAAAGTGGCTTTCAACCTGCCATTTTATGCAACAAAGTCGAAGAGACTGGTATTGACAACTTCTCTTCGATATAAATATGAAAGTTATAGTTTTGGTGATATCTACAATTACAATAGTGCCCAGACGTATACCAGAAGCACACAGGATTTTAATTACTGGGCAGGAGGTGTGAGTGCAACTTATATGTCATCACTTTTTAAAAAACCGGTAATCTACAACGCAACCGTAAGTGTTGACGGAAATGAGGATAATCTGCAGCGGCTAAAAGGATTTGTTTCGGCAGTTATAGTGCTTAAAAGAACGCCAGGTACTACCATAACAGTTGGAGCTTTAGGATTACTGGACCCGTCTTCGATTGTTCCTGTGACGCCGCTTTTTTCGATAAACCACAAATTTAAAGACTCTAAATGGGACATGGATTTTATTTTGCCGCAACGTCTTTTGTTTAGAAGGGAATTGTCAGAAAATGGGAGAATTTCCCTTGGAACAGAGTTGAATTCTGAAAGTTTTTACTTAAATTTAAGCACCTCAAATTTAAATGGCGTTTACGAGCTCAATCAGCTGGAATTAAAATCCGGGATTACCTACGAATATTGCTTTACGCCAAAAATCATTGCATTTGTAAAAGCCGGTGTCAATAATGTTCTAAGCACGCGTATTACCGAAAAAGGAGAACGTACAAATCGTTATGTATATGATCATAAGGAAGATGCCCAGGGATATGTAAGGGTAGGTGTGTCATACAACCTTTTTCAGCAAAAATAATTCAGAAGCTAAAAATTAAATCAATAGTTATGGTTGTTGAGGTTTTTAAAACAAATGTTCAGAAAGAATCAGACAAAAATTATGTTATAGCCGTAATCCAGACTCAGTTCCCGGATTACAGAATTAATTTTGACCTGGAAGACTGCGATAAAATATTACGGATAGAAGGCGTTGATTTACAGTGTGATAATATTATCGATTATGTAAATTGTCTTGGATATACTTGTATTCGGTTAGATTGATTGTTTTTTATATTAGATGAAAAACAGGTATAAATACGCAGGTTTATATACCGTTTTATAAATAGTTTTGTGCGATAATTTCTTCTGAATAATTAGTTATGACAAGTTTTATTCTTTCGCTTCTTCTTTTGCTTTTAGAACAATTTAGTTAATAGTTTTAAACGCTTATTATTTTGTAATACTTTTTCAGCTTTGAAAAGGTTTGTGCTCTTTTGGGCATTATTTTCTACATTTGTGGTCTATGAAAAAGGCACTGCAACTCTTCGATTTTACCCAAAAAGTCAATTACAAAAATGAAATTCTGGCCGGTTTAACAGTCGCCATGACAATGATTCCTGAGTCATTGTCATTTGCTATTCTAGCTGGTTTTCCGCCTTTAACAGGTTTATATGCCGCTTTTATTGCCGGATTGGTTACCGCTGTTTTTGGCGGGAGACCCGGAATGATTTCAGGCGGGGCAGGAGCAACGGTGATTGTTTTAATTGCCTTAATGAAATCGCACGGTATAGAATATGTTTTTGCTGCTGTTGCACTTGGTGGTATCGTCCAGATTTGTATCGGACTTTTTAAACTCGGAAAATTTATTCGACTGGTGCCTCAGCCTGTTATGTTTGGTTTCGTAAACGGATTGGCGGTGGTTATTTTTATGTCGCAACTGGAGCAGTTTAAAACCGTTGTTAACGGACAAACTTCATGGCTGCAGGGAACGCCTTTGTGTATTATGCTTGGTTTGGTTGCATTGACAATTGCAATTGTTTTGCTTTTTCCGAAGCTTACAAAAGCAGTTCCGGCTTCTTTGGTTGCGATAATGGTGGTTTTTGCGATTGTACTAATATTCAATATCGAAACCAAAACGGTCGAAGATATTGCTTCTGTTCAGGGTGGATTTCCTCCATTTCATATTCCGGATATTCCTTTTTCTTTTGAAACTTTCAAAGTGATATTTCCATATTCTGTCATTGTTGCTGCTGTTGGTTTAACCGAAGGTTTGCTGACTTTAAATCTGGTTGATGAAATTACAGGAACGAGAGGAAATAGCAATAGGGAATGTATAGCGCAGGGAAGTTCGAATATTTTAAACGGTTTCTTTTTTGGGATGGGAGGCTGCCCGATGATTGCACAAACTTTAGTCAATCTTTCTGCAGGTTCAAGAGCGCGGCTTTCCGGAATTATTGCAGCGCTGACCATTTTGTTGATTATACTTTTTGGAGCACCTGTAATTGGCAAATTACCAATGGCAGCCTTAGTGGGCGTTATGATGATGGTTGCAATTACAACTTTTGAATGGGCGAGTTTCAGAGTTATCAATAAAATGCCCAGACATGATATTTTCGTTGGAATCCTGGTTGCATTAATTACAATTGTATTGCATAATCTGGCTTTAGCAGTTTTGATTGGCGTTATCATTTCGGCTCTTGTTTTTGCATGGGAAAGTGCAAAACGCATTCGCGCAAGACATTTTATTGACGAAGCAGGAGTAAAGCATTACCAGATTTACGGACCGTTATTTTTTGGTTCGATAGCGGCTTTTATCGAAAAATTTGATGTTGCCAACGACCCGGGTCATGTGATCATAGATTTTAAAGAAAGCCGCATCGCTGATATGTCGGCGATTGAAGCGTTGAATAACCTGACCAGAAAATACAATCAGATCAATAAAGTAATCGAACTGGAACACTTAAGTCCGGATTGTATTACATTACTTAAAAATGCCGAAGCAGTGATAAAAGTTAATGTGATTGAAGATCCTACTTATAAGGTGGTCTCTTAGGGTAATTAGATAATTAGTCGATGAGAAAATTAAATAATGTCGAAATGAAAGAATTAATTACTATCAAAAATACATTCCAATTTTCTCTAGAGACGGACTGCAATGCCTCTACTTCCAGCAAACCCGACAGGTTTTTAAAACCTGTCGGGTTTATTGCGTTATAATTATCACATTTTCTCATTGCCTAATTATTTAATTAGAAAGATTGATTTTTGTAACTTTGCGAAATGAAACTCAAAGAAACCCTCGAAGATTTTTATACCGTAAAAATAAAAGGAATGCCCGAGAATCTTAAAAAAGAAATTGGTCATTTTAATGTTTTTAAACTCGACGATTATATCGGTAGTACCTGTAATCCTTTGCCTTACACCCGAAAAGACTTTTATAAAATAAGTTTGATCATTGGCAAAAATAAAGTACATTATGCTGATAAAGTTGTTTCGATTGATGATCAGGCCTTGTTTTTTGCAAATCCACAAATTCCTTACAGCTGGGAACATATCGATGAAAATCAAACCGGATTTTTCTGCATTTTTACCGATGCTTTTTTCAGTCAGTTTGGGAATTTAAAAGAATATCCTTTGTTTCAGCCCGGCGGAAATCCGATTGTTCCTGTTTCAAAGGAATTAGCCGATTCTCTAAAAAAAGTTTATCTGAAAATGTTTGATGAGATCAATTCAGATTATGCTTTTAAGTACGATGTGATTCGCAATCTGGTCTTTGAGATTATTCATCTGGCTTTAAAGACACAAACTGTAACGGCTTCATTATACAGTAAATCGAATGCTACAATCAGGGTTTCATCTTTGTTTATGGAATTGCTGGAACGCCAGTTTCCTATTGAATCGGTTTCACAACAGATCAACTTTCGCTCACCGTCAGAGTTCGCAAGTCAGTTAAATGTTCATGTCAATCATTTAAATAAAGCCCTGAAAGAAACGACCGGAAAAACCACTTCGCAAATTATATCCGAAAGAATTATTCAGGAAGCGATGATTTTGCTCAAACAAACCAATTGGAATATTAACGAAATTGCCTTTTGTCTTGGCTTTGAAGAATTGTCCCATTTTATTAATTTTTTCAAGAAAAACACCCGGGTTTCGCCTAAAGCCTATCGCGTAACCGAAATTGTTTGATTTTCGTAACTTATGATTTGATTTCTTTAATTTTTCAGGAGCACTTCGCCAATACCTTTGTCCTGTAATTAAAATGTAAAAAAATTAAATCATGGAAAATAACAAAGTTTGGTTTATCACAGGTGCTTCAAAAGGACTTGGATTAGAATTGGCTAAAAAATTATTAAAAGAAGGTTATAAAGTAGCCGCAACATCAAGAAGCGAAGATGCGTTAGTTAAAGTACTTGGAGAGGCGTCTGAAAATTTTCTTCCATTAGAAATGGATTTGGTTGATGAAAAAAGCGTCAAAAATGCGATTGAAGTAGCGATAAGTTATTTTAAAACGATTGATGTTTTAGTAAACAATGCAGGTTATGGTTTGTTAGGAGCATTAGAAGAATTAACCGATGCAGAATCCAGAAAAAATTATGAGGTAAATGTTTTCGGGTTGTTAAATGTAATCAGAAACACCGTGCCGTATATGCGTGCGAACGGATCAGGATATATTTTTAATATTTCATCTGTTGGCGGCTACTCCGGGAATTTTCCGGGTTGGGGGATTTACTGTTCGACAAAATTTGCAGTTGCAGGTTTAACAGAATCATTGGCAGCAGAAGTTAAACCATTTGGAATCAATGCTACCATTGTATATCCGGGTTATTTCAGAACCGATTTCTTAAAAGACAGTTCTTTATTATTGCCGCAAAACCCAATTGCAGATTATAAGGAAGTAAGACAATCTGAAAGTGCTCACAAAGACGATATCAACCAAAATCAACCGGGAGATCCCGTAAAGTTAGCAGAAGCTTTGATCAAAATGAGTCACGAAAAAAATCCTGCCTTGCATTTATTTTTAGGCCAGGATGCCTATGATATGGCAAATTTAAAAATAGAAAGTGTTCAGAAAGATTTAGAAAACTGGAAAGCGGTTTCTGTTTCAACAGGTTTTTAATTTGATAATGTGCCAATGAGAAAATCAGATAATTTGAAAATCAGATAATGACTTTAGTTACTCATTATCTGATTTTCAAATTATCTAATTGACACATTCTTTAATTTTTCAACATATTCTGTACTTCCCTGAACTTTCCGTCAACTTCATCAATTTTAAGATTTAAAATATGTGCTATTAAAGGATAAACCGAAACATTCTGAAATGTTTTTACTTCTTTGTCTACTTTAAAAGCCGGGCCTTTTGCATAAAAAATGGCGTGCATGTCTTTCTCTTTATTATCATAGCCATGTGTTCCGCCTTTAATATTTTGAGTTTTGTCTTTTGCTAAGCTATATCCTTTTTTTGCTTCAATAACAAAATCATGCACACGCGGATTAGTTCCGTAATGCAATCTTTTTGGGACTTCGGCAGATTTCCAGAATTTAATATGGGGAACTTTTTTTAGGGCATTTGCAATCGAATCCTGATAGCCCGGTTTTGCCTGGAGGCTCATAATAGGATTAACTACTTCTTTGTAACCCAGCCATTCCGGTTTTAGGTAATCCAGAACAGCTACTTTTTTATCGTTGCTGATATCCGCCATTCCGTGATCTGAAACAATAATTAAATTGATCTGTTTCCCAATAGCCAATTGATCTAATCTTCGGGATAATTGCCCCATAATCGAATCCATTTTGATTACCATTTTTTTATTTTCAGGCGAAAGCGGGCCAAAATTATGTCCGGTATGATCTGGTTCGTCAAAATATAAAGTAATCAAATGTGGACGTTGTTTCTCAGGAAGCTGTAGCCATTTTAGAACCGTATCAATTCTGGCTCCGTACGGAATTTTATTGTCGTAATTTTTATAAATACCAGGATTTCTTTTGTCAATATCAGATCCCGGCCAAAAGAAAGAAGCCGTTTTTACACCTTGTTGTTCGGCCACATTCCAAATTGGATTTCCGCCATAAAAGCGCGAATCATTTTTAGCATCTGATGATAATGAAAAAGATTCGTTCAGTTGGGCATCATAAAAAACATTATTGATGATCCCGTGATGATCCGGATAAAGTCCGGTAACTATTGAATAATGATTAGGGAAAGTTTTACTCGGATAAGATGGTCGCATCGATTTGGCATGAACGCCTTCTTTAGCAATTTGCTTTAGATTTTGAAGGTTAAATTGCTTTTGGTAATCCCAACGAAATCCATCCATAGAAACTAAAACAACACAAGTGTTTTTATTAGTTTGAGAATAGGAAAAAGAGGTAAGAAGTAAGAATGTAAAAAGTAATAGGTGAGTGGTAGATTTTCTCATTTTGCAATTTTAATAGAACTGTAAATTTACTGATAAACGCTTTTTTAAAGAAAAAGACAATGTTAAACTAAAGAAAAGTTTGTCGCGAATTTATTTTATAATCTTTGTGGTGATAAAAAAGTTTGCCACGAATTCCACGAATTTTCACGAATGCTTTAAGTGAAAAAAGTTTGCCACAGATTAAGGGATTAAAATAGATTAATCTGTGAGAATCTTTTTTTAATCTATGGCGAAAAAAGATCATAAAGACTAGAAAAAATAATTCGTGAAAATTAGTGTAATTCGTGGCAAAAAAAAACGCCAGATTTTTATCTGGCGTTTTAATTTTAAGAAGTTAAGAACGATTACATCATTCCTGGCATACCGCCACCCATTGGCATTCCGCCTCCGTTTTCTTCTTTAATATCGATTAATGCACATTCTGTAGTAAGGATCATTCCGGCAACAGACGCAGCATTTTCTAATGCTACACGAGTTACTTTTTTAGGATCGATAATACCAGCTTTTAGCATGTCTACATATTCATCAGTTTTAGCATTGTATCCAAAATCACCAGAACCTTCACCTACTTTTGCTACCACTACAGAACCTTCAAGACCTGCATTTTCAACAATAGTTCTTAATGGAGATTCAACAGCACGGGAAACAATCTGAATTCCTGTAGCTTCGTCAGCGTTGTCAGCTTTAAGGTCAGCTAATGCAGCTTTTGCTCTTAATAAAGCAACACCACCACCAGCAACGATTCCTTCTTCAACAGCAGCACGAGTCGCGTGTAAAGCATCATCAACTCTGTCTTTTTTCTCTTTCATTTCAACTTCAGAAGCAGCACCAACATAAAGAACAGCAACACCACCAGCTAATTTAGCCAAACGCTCTTGCAATTTTTCTTTATCATAATCAGATGTTGTAGTTTCCATCTGACCTTTAATTTGGTTTACTCTGTTTTTGATGATATCAGCTTCACCGGCACCACTTACAATTGTAGTGTTGTCTTTATCGATAGAAACTCTTTTTGCAGTTCCTAACATTTCTATAGTTGTATTTTCAAGCGTATAACCTCTTTCTTCAGAAATTACAGTTCCACCCGTTAAGATAGCGATATCTTCTAACATTGCTTTTCTTCTGTCTCCAAAACCAGGAGCTTTTACAGCAGCAATTTTAAGAGCACCTCTTAATTTGTTTACTACAAGAGTAGAAAGAGCTTCTCCGTCTACATCTTCAGCAATAATCAATAATGGTTTTCCTGATTGAGCAACCGGCTCTAAAACAGGTAGTAATTCTTTTAAAGAAGATACTTTTTTGTCGTATAATAAGATGTATGGAGAGTCTAACTCAACTTCCATTTTCTCAGGGTTTGTTACGAAGTAAGGAGAAAGATATCCTCTGTCAAACTGCATACCTTCAACAACATCTACGAAAGTGTCAGTTCCTTTAGCTTCTTCAACAGTAATAACACCTTCTTTGCCCACTTTTGCGAAAGCAGTAGCGATTAGTTCCCCAATCACTTCGTCATTATTGGCAGAGATAGAAGCAATTTGTTTGATTTTGTCAGAATCACTTCCAACAACTTTAGCTTGTTTTGCAAGGTCAGCAACGATAGCTTCAACAGCTTTATCGATACCACGTTTCAAGTCCATTGGATTTGCACCTGCAGCAACGTTTTTAAGACCTTCTTTTACGATTGCCTGAGCTAAAACTGTAGCAGTTGTAGTTCCGTCACCCGCTAAATCATTGGTTTTAGAAGCAACTTCCTTAACCATTTGAGCGCCCATATTTTCTAATGGGTCTTTTAATTCGATTTCTTTTGCAACAGAAACACCATCTTTAGTAACCGTTGGTCCACCAAACGATTTACCAATAATTACGTTACGACCTTTTGGTCCAAGAGTTACTTTTACAGCATTTGCTAATGCATCAACACCACGTTTTAATCCGTCACGTGCTTCAATATCAAATTTTATATCTTTTGCCATTTTCTTTTTTGTTTAATGTTTTATTTGTTTCAGGTTTCCCTAATACTTAATTCTTGAGACCTATGTTTTTTAGATTATAGCTAAGATATCATCTTCACGCATAATCAAATAATCAGTTCCTTCAAGTTTTAATTCTGTTCCTGCATATTTACCATAAAGAACAGTATCGCCAACTTTTACGGTCATAGTATGATCTTTAGATCCATTTCCTACTGCAACTACAGTTCCTTTTTGTGGTTTCTCTTTGGCAGTATCGGGAATAAAAATCCCTGACGCAGTTTTAGTCTCAGCTGCAACAGGCTCAATAAGTACGCGGTCTGAAAGCGGTTTAATGTTTAAAGTCATGATTTATATTATTAATAGTTTATATTTTTTTAATGCTAAAGTAACTTTCAGAAATTGTGCCATGCTGGTAAAACTGACATTATTTCTTAAAAAAAATGCCAGCTTTGACAGGCTGGCATTTCTATTTTTTATTTCAAAATTATTATTTTGCTGCAGGAGTTGCCGGAGCAGGTGTTTGTTGAACCGGAGCTGCTGGTGTAGTAGCAGGAGCTTCAGATTTTTCAATAATTTTAGAGTCATTATCACTTAGTGATCCTGTAAAACTTAAGCTTGAAAGCAAAATTAAAGCAATCAGAATGGTAGCTAATGTCCAGGTACTTTTATCTAAAAAGTCTGTTGTTTTTTGTACTCCACCTAACATTTGAGTTCCACTAATAGTAGACGATAATCCGCCTCCTTTAGGGTTTTGAACCATAATTACTACGATCAATAGAAAACAAACTATTGTGATTAAAACTAAAAAAATTGAAAATGTGCTCATTGCTTAATTATTATTGTTATTTTGTTGTAAAATCTTTATATCCGAAATGCGGTCTGCAAAGAAACTAATTTTTTCTGGATATTTCAAAATTAATATTTCATATGCCTGTATTGCTTTTGTATATTTTTTTTGTTCCAAATATACTCTCGCCAGCGTCTCTGTCATTAAGTAAGAATTATCCTCTTTATTGAGGTCAAACTGTACCGCTGGAGTTATTGCAGTCTGTTTAATGGGAGAAATTTTTGGGTTTGTTTCTATAAACTTATCGATTATTTCTGCTTTTTTCTTTTTCTCTTCATCGATTTTTTCTGCTAAAATTTTTGGTTCAGCTGTTTTTTCGATTTCTTTTGCCTCTTTCGGACCTTCTACTGTTCTGTCAATTGGTTCTGTTCGTGACAATTGCAGCCATTCCTGAAAAGAATGTTTCTCATTAAAAGAAAAATCAAGTGGTTTTCCTATTTCCAGATTTTCTTCGGCAGTTTTTACATTTTGCGGAACTTCAGTTTCTTTAGGTTCTTCAGCTGTTTTTGGTTCTTCAAAAACTACTGTTGTGGCTTCTTTAATAGAACTTAATATAGATTGTTCGATCGGATCAACCCTTACGTCCGGAATTTCCTCTTCTACAAATTCATCAAAGAAGGTATGAGTGGTTTCTCTAACCGGAGTTAAAACAGGTTGTTCGATAATTGGATCAACTTTAGGTTCTTCGGTTTTTGCAGCTTCCTCAAAAGTTACGTTTGATGCTTCTTTAATAGATTCTAAAATCGACTGCTCGATAATTGGGTCAACTGTACTTTCTTCTGTTTTTAAAGGTTCTTCAAAAGTAGTTGGTTCTACTTCTTTAAAAGTATCTAAAATGGATTGCTCGGTAATTACCGGTTCAATTTTAATTTCCTCGATTTTTACGGGTTCTTCAAAAGTGACTGGTTTCACTTCTTTAAACGAATCTAAAATAGATTGTTCGTCAATCAGCTCAATTGGTGTGTGCACTATTTTTACAGGCTCTTCAAAAGTTGCGTTTGTTGCTTCTTTAAATGAATCTAAAATAGATTCCTCATCAATTAACTCAATGGGTTGCTCTGCTATTTTTACCGGTTCTTCAAAAGTTACGGTTGTAGCTTCTCTTATAGAATCCAGAATAGATTGTTCAATAGGATCAATTCGGACTTCAGTTGCTTTTTTAAATTCTTCAAAAGAAACAATTTCGCTATCGATAACTTTAATCTCTAAAAGATCTCTCAGTTTTCGATCGTAATATTCATTTTGGATAGAAGTAAACGTTTCAGAAGTAATAAAATCAAATAAAACGGCGCGATCAGTTGTATGAGCGGCTGTAACTTTTAATGCATAATTATACTTAAAGCTATTTTGATTGTAAAGCCCTTTTAATCGCAATGCCCTTGCACTTTGAAAATACGGAAATTCATTCAAAACACTTCCTAATGCATCCGCTTGCTTTTCTGTAATAGCATCGGGTTTGTTCATTAAGTAGGTATAATCAGTTACATTCATTTTTTTTTTGTTTAATCGTTTTTTTTTGTTCAACTGTTTAATCGTTTAAATGAATCGACTAAACCATTAACCGATTTCAACAAATAAACAATTTTACCATTTTGCTAATGACTCATTAAAGATATCCTGCGTGATTCTTTCAAAAATAGTCTGAAGTGCAGTATTTAATATGGCACCCGTTGGTAATCCCGTTCCAGGGAAATCATAATAAAATTCGAATGATTTTTCGAAATCATCAGTTTCTTTCTTTTTATTGGTAAACCTAACCTGCACACGTATTGTCAAACGGTTTTGCGCAGCCTGTTGATCGGCAGTTGCAGTCATTGGAGTTGTTCTGTAATCTACGATTTCTCCTTCATAAACTAAATCACCGCTATTACTTACCAGGTTTAGATTGGTTTGATTTTGAATTAAGTCCTGCAAAGCCAATGTAAACGTTCTGTCAATTCCCGGTTCAATCAAATCAGCGTTATTCTGAAAAAAGTTAACCTGAAAAGTTTTCGCATCAATTTTCCCTGTTTGTCCGGTAAAGTTATAAACTCCACAACCACTTAACATAAAGAGGCTCATTAAAGCTAATAAAGAATATATTTTTTTCATAAAATCAATGTAGGTGTGAAATACCAATCTCTAAATTCCAAATTCCAATTCTTGGGGAAATCCAATTTTTTTTCAAATATAACAATTTGGACCCGAGCGTTAGCGAACAGGCGGAGCAATTTGGAATTTATTTTTTGAAACTTTCTGTTTTATTTATAAATCGAATTGTTTAATTTTTCGGTATAAAGTACGTTCAGAAATGCCTAATTCGTCTGCAGCAGCTTTTCGTTTTCCTTTGTTTTTTTCTAATGACTTTTTGATCATTTCGATTTCTTTTTGCTCTAAACGTAAAACCTCTTCTTCTTCAATGGTTTCGGCAAACAAATAATTATCGTCCTGTATTTGATAATTTTCTTCGCGGGTTGCAGGTGTCATGACAGCAGTTCTTGGTTCCTCTTCAAAGTCTATTTCACTTTCGTTTTCCTGCGAACCATATATTTTCTGAATCAGATTAGGATTGATGTCCTGCACTTTTGAAGTCCCGTTCTTCATCAATTCAAGAGTGAGTTTCTTTAAATCATTCAGATCACTTTTCATATCAAAAAGTACTTTGTACAAGATGTCTCTTTCGGTACTAAAATCATTTTCTTTTTTCTTGTCGCTAATTACAGAAGGTAAGTTGCTTCCTTCCGTTGGTAAATACGATTTTAAAGTAGCTAAAGTAATATCACGATTGGTTTCTAAGACCGAAATTTGTTCCGCTACATTTCGCAACTGGCGAATGTTTCCGTTCCATCTGAATTTTTGTAAAAGCTGTACCGCATCATCGTCTAATTTCAACGGAGGCATTTTGTATTTATGCGCAAAATCGGCAACAAATTTTCTAAATAGTAAGTGAATGTCTTCATTTCTTTCACGCAATGGCGGTAAAGTAATTTCAACAGTAGTCAGACGGTAATACAAATCCTCACGGAATTTTCCTTTTTCAATGGCATTGAATAAGTTTACGTTTGTGGCGGCTACAATTCTCACATTTGTTTTTTGAACCTGAGAAGAACCTACTTTTATAAACTCACCATTTTCAAGTACACGAAGCAAACGAACCTGCGTTGTAAGTGGTAATTCACCTACTTCATCCAGAAAAATAGTTCCGCCATCAGCTACTTCAAAATAACCTTCACGTGTGCTTGTTGCACCTGTAAAAGCACCTTTTTCGTGACCAAAAAGTTCACTATCGATAGTTCCTTCCGGAATTGCACCACAGTTTACCGCAATATATTTACCATGCTTTCTGTGCGAAAGCGAATGGATTATTCTTGGAATATTTTCTTTACCAACACCACTTTCCCCGGTTACCATTACCGAAATATCAGTAGGAGCAACCTGAATTGCTTTTTCGATGGCACGATTTAATTTTGGGTCATTCCCGATAATTTCAAATCGCTGTTTTATTGCTTGAACTGTTTCCATTTATGTTTTTGTTTCAAGTTTTGCTTTAAGTTTTTTTTGTTTCAGGTTTCAAGTTTCAAGTTACGCAAAGAACCTGAAACTTGAAACCTAAAACTTGAAACTAATTTTCTTAATTCATTTCACTTAATCCAACCGCTTCACCTTTCAAAGTTCCGCTAGTACAGCTTGTGATTTTTACATTTACGAAATCCCCAATCTTGTAATTTTCTTTTGGGAAAACTACTGTGATACTTTGGGAATTTCTTCCTGAAAATTCTTCTGTTGATTTTTTAGAAACTTTTTCTATTAAAACTTCTACAATTTGTCCTACGAATTCTTCACTACGAAACCAGGCGTGTTTTTGTTGTAAGTCTACAATTTCCTGTAATCTTCTGGCTTTGGTTTCTTCGGCAACATCATCTTCCATTTTTCTTCCTGCCAAAGTTCCCGGACGCTCTGAATACGAATACATATAACCAAAATTATATTTCACATATTCCATTAGGCTCATGGTATCCTTGTGATCTTCTTCGGTTTCTGTAGGAAAGCCAGCGATCATATCTTGCGAAATCGAAGCATTTGGAATAATTGCCCTGATTTTATCAATCAAAGTCATGTATTCTTCGCGAGTATGCAAACGGTTCATTTCTTTTAGAATTCTGTTACTTCCGGATTGAACGGGTAAGTGAATGTGTTTGCAGATGTTTGGATATTTTGCAATAACATGCAATACACTTTCGTGCATATCCTGCGGATTAGAAGTCGAGAATCGAATACGCATTTTCGGAAATCCAACAGCGACCATCTCAAGCAATTGATCAAAATCAACGGCTGTCGCTTTTTGCATTTCAGAGGCATTTACAAAATCTTTTTTCAAACCGCCACCATACCAAAGGTAACTGTCAACGTTTTGACCTAAAAGCGTAATCTCCTTGAAACCTTTGTCCCATAAATCCTGAATCTCATTCATAATACTCTGAGGTTCACGACTACGTTCACGTCCGCGTGTAAAAGGTACTACGCAAAATGTACACATATTGTCGCAACCACGGGTGATTGAAACCAGAGCAGTAATTCCGTTGCTCATTAAACGAACAGGCGAAATATCTCCGTAAGTTTCCTCTTTTGATAAAATTACATTAATGGCGTCGCGGCCTTCTTCAACTTCTGCCAATAAATTAGGCAGGTCTTTGTAAGCATCAGGTCCAACAACAAGATCGACTATTTTTTCTTCCTCCAGAAACTGACTTTTCAAACGCTCGGCCATACAGCCTAAAACGCCCACTTTCATTTTTGGATTAATACGTTTGACTGCATTGTATTTTTCCAGACGTTTACGAATAGTTTGTTCCGCCTTATCCCGGATTGAGCAGGTATTTACTAAAACTAAATCGGCATCTTCAAGGGTTTGTGTCGTATTATATCCGTTTATTGATAAAATGGAAGCTACGACTTCACTGTCCGAAAAATTCATCGCACAACCGTAACTTTCTATAAAAAGTTTTTTAGTATTCTCAGGTTTATTTTCTAAAACAAGACTTTCGCCCTGTTTGCTTTCTTCAATAATCTTTTCCATTGTATAATTTCAAAGTGCAAAGATAACGTAAAAGGTATAAAGATGACAAGATGGCAGAGAAAGAATTAACAATTTAATTTTAGAATTTAGTCGTGAAACTTCGTGATAGGTTTTAGATTGTAGAAATGTTCTGCAGGTACTTCAGAAGTCACTTTTTAAAAAAAGGAAACTTTTGCATTTTTTACTCCACGTTTTTCCCTGTAATCAGAACTGGGGATTTTAAGGTAAAAAAAGAACATTTTCTGGTCGTAAACCTTTAAAAGTTATACCTATATATATAATAGGTAGGATTACAGATAAATCTGCAATTTTAGGAAACATAATATTAAAATAACTCAAAAATGCATTCACGAGGTTGATATTTAAAAAAAATAGATACTTTTGTTGCAGAAAAATAGAGCAATGGCAAAGAATTTAGTAATAGTGGAGTCACCTGCAAAGGCGAAAACGATAGAGAAATTTCTGGGAAGTGATTTTCAAGTAGAGTCGAGTTACGGACATATAGCAGATTTACCATCAAAGGAAATAGGAGTAGATGTAGAGAATGGTTTTAAACCTAAATATGAAGTTTCTCCGGATAAAAAAGCCCTGGTAAGCAAATTGAAAACACTATCTAAGAATGCCGAAATGGTTTGGTTAGCAAGTGATGAGGACCGCGAAGGGGAAGCTATTTCATGGCATCTTGCGGAAGAACTAAAACTGGATGTTAAAAAAACAAAGCGAATCGTTTTTCACGAGATTACAAAGTCTGCGATTCTTAAGGCAATCGATAATCCAAGAGAAATTGATTATAATTTAGTAAATGCACAACAAGCGCGTCGTGTTTTAGACCGTTTAGTAGGTTATGAATTGTCTCCGGTTTTATGGAGAAAAATTAAAGGAGGATTGTCTGCAGGTCGTGTGCAATCAGTTTCTGTTCGTTTAATCGTAGAGAGAGAACGCGAAATTCAAAACTTTAATGCAGTTGCCAGTTATTCTATCGTTGCAGAATTTGTGAATGAGGCAGGAAAAGCTCTTAAAGCCAAATTGCTAAAAAACTTTAATACTAAAAAAGAAGCCGAAGATTTTTTAAATAAAAATATCGGATCACAATATAAGGTAGCTGATTTAGAAACTAAACCTACCAAAAAATCTCCAACAGCACCTTTTACAACTTCTACTTTGCAACAAGAAGCAGCCAGAAAATTGTATTTGCCGGTTGGAATTACCATGCAGCTTGCACAACGTTTATACGAAGCGGGACTTATTACTTATATGAGAACCGATAGTGTGAACCTTTCTAAAGATGCTATGGATGCAGCAGAAGCTGAAATCATAAAATCATATGGAAAAGAATTTTCGAAACCGAGAGTTTTTGCCAACAAAAGCAAAGGGGCACAAGAGGCACACGAAGCAATTCGTCCGACTGACATGTCACGTCATACTGTAAATATTGACCGTGATCAGGCTCGCTTGTATGATTTGATCTGGAAAAGAACATTGGCTTCTCAAATGAGCGATGCGCAATTAGAAAGAACAAACGTAAAAATTGAAGCCAATAATCACAATGAAATTTTTACGGCTTCAGGAGAAGTTTTACTTTTTGAAGGTTTTCTTAAAGTATACTTAGAAGGTCATGATGATGATGAGGAAGAACAGGAAGGAATGTTGCCGGCATTAAAAGTAAACGAAAAATTAGTTAACAATTATATTACAGCAACGGAAAGGTATTCAAGACCACCGGCTCGTTATACAGAGGCATCTTTGGTAAAAAAGTTAGAAGAACTTGGAATTGGTCGTCCGTCTACGTACGCGCCAACGATTTCGACTATTATCAACAGAAATTATGTTGAAAAAGGAACCCTTGAAGGTCAGGAACGTAATTATACCCAACTTACCTTGCAGGCTAACAAAGTTGGTGAGAAACTGCTAAAAGAAAATACAGGTTCAGATAAAGGAAAATTAGTACCTACAGATATCGGGACAATCGTTACGGATTTCTTGGTAAAGAACTTCGGAAACATTTTGGATTATAATTTTACTGCAAAAGTAGAGCAGGATTTTGATGAAATTGCCGAAGGGAATATCGACTGGGCCATCATGATGCAGGAATTTTATAATAAATTTCACCCGAATGTAAAAGAGGTTGAGGCAAATGCAGAACGTGAAAGCGGAGAAAGAATTCTTGGTAAAGATGCTGACGGAAGACAAGTTTCGGTTCGTTTAGGAAAATTTGGTCCGATGGCTCAAATCGGAGAAGCGGATGATGAAGATAAAAAGTTTGCCAGTTTAATGTCAGATCAGAATATCGGAAACATTACTCTTGAAGAAGCTTTGAACTTATTCTTATTGCCAAAAAACTTAGGTGAATATAAAGGAGAAGAAGTAGAGGTAAGCAATGGCCGTTACGGTCCTTATGTACGTCACGGGAGTGTGTTTATTTCTTTGCCAAAAGGAGAAGATCCGTTAAGTCTTTCTAAAGAAAGAGCACAGGAACTAATTGATGAAAAAGCAATTGCTGATGCGCCAATCGCAGTTTACAAAGGTGAAGGTGTTCAAAAAGGGGTGGGACGTTTTGGTCCATTCATCAAATGGAACGGTATTTTTATCAACGTAAGTAAAAAATACAATTTCGATAATTTGTCACAACAAGAAGTTGAAGAACTAATTGAGGATAAATTGCAAAAAAATATAGATAAGGTACTCCACAATTGGGAGGATGAAGGAATTTTGGTTGAAAAGGCACGTTGGGGCCGCTCGGTAATTACAAAAGGTAAAATCAAAATAGAACTAAGTAAAGATGTTGATGCAACAAAACTAACATTGGCTCAGGTTCAGGAAATGATTGCAGCTAAAACACCGGCAAAAAAAACACCAGCAAAAAAAGCCACAACCGCTAAGAAAGCACCAGCTAAAAAAGCAGCTGCTAAAAAGAAATAATAAATGGAATTTGATTTTCTAGAACCAGTTAATGACGGAATTTTAAAATTCATTAGTTCATTGTCTTCACAAGAATTGGGTAGCAAAATAGTTTTGCATACTCAGGATCAGTTTCCTGATATTAGCAAAATAACAATTGCAATAGTGGGTGTTCTGGAAGACCGCCGCAATAGTAATGTGATTAACGAGGTGAATTTAAATGCAGTTCGCAAGAAATTGTATGGCATGTTTCCCGGTAATTGGGATGCCTCTATTGCAGATTTAGGGAATATCCTTGCAGGAGATTCTGTAGAGGATACTTATTTTGCCCTAAAAAAAGTAACGTCTACTTTAATTAAGAACAAAGTGATTCCTATAGTTCTGGGAGGTTCACAGGATCTGACCTATGCTTTGTATCGTGCGTATGATGATTTAGAGCAAATGGTTAACATGGTTGCGGTAGATAATAAGTTTGATTTTGGTAAAGAAAACGAAACGGTTTCGGCTAATTCTTATCTGACTAAAATTATTATAGATGAACCGAATAACCTGTTTAACTATTGTAATATAGGATATCAGACGTATTACAATTCGCAGGAAGAAATTGATCTGATCGAGAAATTGTTCTTTGATGCTTATCGTTTGGGTGAAATTTCGAATAAGATTGCTTTGGCAGAACCTGTTTTCAGAGATGCAGACCTGGTAAGTATTGATTTAAATTCGGTAAAATCATCAGTGTCCGGAAATATGATGTCTTTTGAACCAAATGGTTTCAATGGAAAAGAAATATGTTCATTGGCCAGATATGCCGGAATTAGTGATAAAGTTTCTTGTTTAGGGATCTTTAATCATAATAGTACAGTACCGGAATCGGCAATTATTGCGCAAATAGTCTGGTATTTTATAGAAGGGTATCATTACCGTTCGAAAGAATATCCTTTTGGTAGTCGGGCAACGTATTTAAAATATATTGTTCCGCTTGAAGATGAAGAGCTGATTTTTTATAAAAGTGACAAAACAGATCGCTGGTGGATTGAAATTCCGTTTGAATCAAACGGTCACAATAAATTGAAAAGAAATACGTTATTACCGTGTTCTTACGACGAATATTTGAGCGCTTGTAATCAGGAATTGCCAGAAAGGTGGTGGAAAGCACAGCGAAAAAATGCTTTGTAAAGGAAAATTTTAGCAAAAATCATAAATTTTTAAAATTTCAAAAAAATAGTTAAATAATATTAGTAGGAAAATAAATATAAAGTATAAATTTTAACGTTTTACGTCGATTTTTTCTGCTAGTTTATCGATCAAATATTTTTTTTTTATTTTATTTAACATTATTTTTGAACGGTAAAATAAATTTCGCAACTAGTATTGTTTTTTAGATAAATAATAAATACGTTTACGGACTTATAATAATGAATAGATAATCCCAAATTTATATGAAGAAGTTTATTGCATTTGCAGCAATGTTAACACTGGTAATTGGCTGTGGTAAGTCAGGAGACAAAGGAGAGTTAGTTGGTGTTACAGGAGGGAAATGGCATCCTGAAAAACCATATGGAATGACATTAGTTCCTGGTGGATCTTTTATTATGGGTAAATCAGATGCTGATTTAGCTAATGTAGAGGATGCTCCGACTAAAACGGTGACGGTTCGTTCATTTTATATGGATGAAACAGAGATTACAAACAGTGAGTACCGTCAATTTGTAGAATGGGTAAAAGATTCTACAATGAGAGTTCGTCTGGCTATTTTGGCTGACGAAACCGGACAAAAATCTACTGGTGACAAAGGTAAAAAAGGTGGTAGTATTGCAGATTATGCATTTAATGACTCAGAACCGGATAAAATGACGGCTTATGATAAATATATGTATGATAACTACTATAGTGTAGGGACAAAAGATGATCCTTATGCAGGAAGAAAACTGAACAAAAAAGTTAAGTTAATTAAAGATACAAAAGCTTATCCGGATGAATATTATGCTGAAGTAATGGATTCTATGTATTTGCCAATTGAAGAATCATACAATGGTTTAAGAACAATTGATGTAAATAAATTGAAATTCCGTTATTCATGGATGGATATTCAGGCTGCTGCAAAAGCTAAAGTAGGTAAGAGAAAAGATTTCGTTAAAACAGAGCAAGTTAGTGTTTATCCTGATACAACAGTTTGGATTAAAGATTTTGCTTACTCTTATAATGAGCCAATGCATAATGACTATTTCTGGCATAAAGCTTACGGAGATTATCCTGTAGTAGGTGTTACCTGGAAACAAGCTAAAGCATTCTGTGCCTGGAGAACATTAAATAAAAACAGCTATATCAAATCTAAGAAAAAAGGACGTGATTTAGTAAATGCATTCAGATTGCCAACAGAGGCAGAATGGGAGTATGCTGCAAGAGGTGGTCTTGAATCTGCTACTTACCCATGGGGAGGTCCATATACTAAAAGTGACAGAGGTTGTTTCTTAGCAAACTTTAAACCAAGCAGAGGAGATTATGCTGCTGATGAAGCTTTATATACTGTTGAAGCTAAGTCATATGAAGTAAATGGTTACGGATTATACAACATGGCAGGAAACGTTTCAGAGTGGACAGATTCAGCTTATAATCCAAATGCATACGAATATGTTTCTACAATGAACCCTAACGTAATTGACGGAAACAATCAAAGAAAAGTGGTTCGTGGAGGATCATGGAAAGATGTTGCTTACTTCCTACAGGTAAGTACCCGTGACCACGAATATGCAGATTCAGCAAGAAGTTATATTGGTTTCAGAACTGTACAGGATTACATGGGAACTCAAACAACAGGAAGCGGAAAAAAGAAAAGTAAATTATAATTAAATTCAAATTCAATAACCAAATCAAATCTATTTTAAATTAAAACCTAAAAAAAAGTATTATGGCATTATTAAGTAAAAAAGCAATGAATTTCGCTTATGGTATGGGAGCGGCAGTAGTAATCGTTGGAGCTTTATTCAAAATTACTCACTTTGAGATTGGACCATTAACAGGAACTGTGATGTTGTCAGTAGGTTTGTTAACTGAAGCATTAATCTTTGCACTTTCTGCTTTTGAACCAGTTGAAGACGAATTAGACTGGACTCTTGTTTACCCTGAATTAGCTAATGGACAAGCTAGAAAAAAAGCGGATAAAGTTGAAACTCCAACTGATGCCCAAGGATTATTATCTCAAAAATTAGATGTAATGTTGAAAGAAGCTAAAATTGACGGTGAGTTAATGGCAAGCTTAGGAAACAGCATCAAAAATTTTGAAGGTGCTGCAAAAGCAATTTCTCCAACTGTAGATTCTATTGCGGGACAAAAGAAATATGCTGAAGAAATGTCTATGGCTGCTGCACAAATGGAATCATTAAACAGTTTATACAAAGTACAATTAGAAAGTGCTTCAAGAAACGCACAGGCAAACAGTGAAATCGCTGAAAACGCTTCTAAATTAAAAGAGCAAATGCAATCTATGACTGCAAACATTGCTTCTTTAAACAGTGTTTACGGTGGTATGCTTTCTGCAATGAGTAACAAAGGATAATTAGTTTTTGACTATTATATTAAATTTATTAATAAAGAACTAATTAGAAAAAATGGCAGGAGGAAAATTAACCCCTAGACAGAAGATGATTAACCTGATGTATCTGGTTTTCATCGCAATGTTAGCAATGAACGTATCAAAAGAAGTTATATCTGCTTTTGGTCTGATGAATGAAAAATTCGAAAGTGCAAATACAAACTCTACTGAAACTAATGCAAGTTTACTAACTTCTTTAGATCAAAAAGCAGCGGAAGCAAAAGGAGAATTCGCGATTGCAGCAGTTACAGCTCACAAAGTAGAAGCAATCTCAAAAGAATTTTACGATTATATTGGTACTTTAAAAGCTCAGTCTATCAAAGGATTTGAGGTTGAAAAAGAAACTGGAAAACTTCCTTACGAGTCTATGGACAGAGGTGACAATATCGACGACTGGTTTACAGGAGACGGTTACACTAAAAAAGGTAAAGAAATTATTGCTAAAATCGAGAAATACAAATCAGATATTAAAGCTGCTTTAGGAACAGATAAAAAATACGCAAGTATTATCTCTGAAGTTGAGAAAAAATTTGATGTTTCTGACGTAAAAAACAAAGAAGGTATAAAAGAAAAATACTTAGAATATCACTTTAAAGGTTTTCCTGCAATTGCATCAGCTGCTAAACTTTCAGCTTGGCAAAATGACGTTAAGAAAACTGAAGCTGACGTTTATAACAGTGCATTAGGAAAAGCGGCTGTTGCTGCTGCTTCTTACAGCAACTACCAGGCAATTGTTGTTTTAGACAAAAATGCTTACTTCCAGGGAGAAAAAGTAACAGGTAAAGTAGTTTTAGGTCGTTATGACGAAAACACAAAACCAACTTCATTCCAGGGTCCTGGACAAATTGTTAACGGACAAGCGGTTATCTCTTTAACTGCCGGAGGTGTAGGTGAACAAAACATTAATGGTCAATTTACATTCTTAGAAGATGGTAAAAATATTCCATTAAAATTTAAAGGAACTTACGTAGTAGTTCCTAGGCCAAATTCAGCTACAATTTCTGCTGATAAAATGAATGTTGTTTATAGAGGTGTAGTTAACCCAATCTCTGTATCATTCGCTGGTGTTGATGCTAACAAAATTGCTGCAAGTGCTCCTGGATTAGTTTCTGCTGGTAAACCAGGGAAATATAACATGAGCCCGGGTTCAGGTACTGAAGCTACAATTTCTGTTACAGGAACATTGCCAAACGGAGATAAAGTTACAGATAAGAAAACATTTAGAATTAAAGGTATTCCTGGACCAACAGGTACAATTAGAGGTGAGATGGGGGTTGTTAAAGGACCTAAATCTAACTTAGAAATTGCTACTATTGGTGCTAAATTACTTGATTTTGATTTTGAAGTTGGTTTAGATGTTGTTGGATTTAATTTAAAAATTGCAGGACAACCTACAGTTGTTGTTTCTGGAAATAAATTGAATGCTCAATGTAAAACGATACTTTCAAGAGCTGGAAAAGGAGACCAGGTTACTATTTCTGAAATTAAAACTAAACTTGTTGGAGCTGGTAGTTATTTATTACCAAGAACTGCTCCGGTAATTTACGAAATACAATAATATAAGTAGTTAAAACTACGTTCAATATCTTATAATGATATCATGATGAAAGTAAGAAATTTTTTAATAGCTATTGTTTCTATCGCTGGAGGGCTTTCTTCTTATGCGCAATCTAATTTGCTAAATGCGAAAACACCTGCTCAGATAGGACTTAAAACTCCTGCGCAACTTATCTCAGATAATGATAAGCCTTTAGCTTATGGTTATGTAGATGATAGAGATATATTGATGGGGAAAACTACTTGGGAAATCATTGATTTAAATGAAAAAATCAACTTTCCATTATATTTTCCGGTAGATACGGCTAATATTGGTTCTGACAGACGTTCTCTTTATGACGTTTTGACGAAAGCTGTTAAAAACGGCAAAATAACTGAAGTGTACAGCGACAGTTATTTCAATACTAAAAAATCTTTGAAAGATATTCAAGGTGCATTATCTCGTATTGATACAACAGACGCAGGTAGAGAATTAATCAACCAATACCCTGATGACTACAAAACACGTGTAGTGAAGAAAAAAGTAGTTACAGGTACCGGTAAAAAGAAAGTTGTTACTTATGTTGATGAAACAGTTGGGCCAACAAGAACGGTACCGGCAGAGTATATACTAAAACAAGACTTAACTGCAGCTGACGTTACACAATATAAAATTAAAGGATACTGGTATTTTGACAAACGTCAGAGTGAACTGAAATATCGTTTACTTGGAATTTGTCCTGTAACTCCGGATGTTTACACAATGAATAGTGACGAGAAAGATTATATTGAGTTATTCTGGGTTTTCTTCCCTAATTCGAGAGAAGCATTGCACGAAGCAAAAGCTTTTAACGACAGTAACTCTGCGCTTCCAATTTCATTCGATCAGATCTTAAATTCAAGACGTTTTAATGCAGTAATCTACAAAGAAGAAAACTTGTACGGAGATCGTGAGATCAAAGATTACATGAAAGATAATGCACAAAACCAATTGTTAGAATCTGAAAGAGTAAAAGAGAAGATTCGTAACTTCGAACAAGATATGTGGAACTACTAAGTACCCGATTTACATTATAACTAAAAACTCTTACTGCATATGCAGTAAGAGTTTTTTTATTTTATGGATATTTAAAATAGTTGTATATTTAAGTGAATTTATATGGTTTTGTTATCGATGCCTTTGCAGCATAACAACAAAGTAATTGAAGCCGTTTTAAGATTGTATAAACTATAATTCTTCAATGTTTACGCAATTGTCTACGGATAGGTGGAAATAAGAATCATTATGAAGTCTAAGATATACTTTGGTCAGAATAAAATAATAAACATGGTTTCAGTTAAAGTTATCATTTCTGAAATGTAATCTTTATTTACTAGTTCTTAAACTTTATTTTAATGTAGGAAAAATAACAATAAAACAAATAAAACTTCGTTATGTTTGTTATAAAAAATATTGTGATGATAGGGAAAAGTTTTTTAATAGTTATTGTTTTGATTGCAGGAGGTTTTACTTCTAATGCACAATCGAATTTACTTAATGCCAAAACGGCAAATCAGATTGGCCAAAAAAGCGCGGCACAGCTAATTTCTGATAACGATAAGCCTTTGGCTTATGGTTATGTAGATGATAGAGATATCCTTATGGGTAAAACTACCTGGGAAATTATTGATTTGAATGAGAAAATTAATTTTCCGCTGTACTTTCCTGTAGATACTGCTAATATTGGTTCTGACAGACGATCACTTTACGACGTTTTGACAAAAGGAATTAGAAATGGCAAAATAACTGAGGTGTACAGTGATAGTTATTTTAATACCAAAAAATCTTTAAAAGATATTCAAGGTGCATTATCCCGTATTGATACAACGGATGCCGGTAGAGAATTGATCAATCAATATCCGGATGATTACAAAACACGTGTTGTGAAGAAAAAAGTAATTACCGGAACCGGTAAAAAGAAAGTTGTTACTTATGTAGATGAAACAGTTGGGCCAACAAGATCAGTGCCGGCAGAATATATTTTGAAGCAAGATTTAACTGCAGCAGATGTTACACAATATAAAATTAAAGGATACTGGTATTTTGACAAACGTCAGAGTGAACTGAAATATCGATTACTTGGAATTTGTCCTGTAACTCCGGATGTTTATACAATGAATAGCGATGAGAAGGATTATATCGAATTATTCTGGGTTTTCTTTCCAAATGCGCGTATTGTACTAAATGAAGCAAAGGCTTTTAACGATAAGAACTCAGCAGTTCCTATTTCCTTTGATCAGATTTTAAACTCAAGGTATTTTAACGCTGTTATCTATAAAGAAGAAAATATGTACGGAGATCGTGAGATCAAAGATTATATGAAAGATAATGCACAACAGCAGCTGTTAGAATCTGAGAGAGTAAAAGAAAAGATCCGTAACTTCGAGGAAGATATGTGGAACTACTAAGGATCTAATTACATTATAACAGAAACTCTTATTACCTTTGTAGTAAGAGTTTTTTTTATTACTTATTACAAATATGATTGATTATCTCATTGTCGGATCCGGATTGGCTGGTATTTCTTTTGCAGAAGTTGCCCTTAAAAACAATAAAACCATATTGGTTGTTGATAATAAATCTCAAAACTCATCAAGAGTTGCCGGAGGTTTATACAATCCTGTTATTTTGAAACGCTTTAGTGAGGTTTGGAAAGCTCAGGAGCAACTTGTTTTGATGAATGCTTTCTACAATGAGATTGAAGATAAATTGCAAACCCAGTTTAATTTTAAGCTTCCCATTTTAAGAAAATTCTTTTCGATTGAAGAGCAGAATAACTGGTTTGCTGCTTCAGATAAAAAAAACTTATCCCCCTTTTTATCAACCAAACTTATCACAAAAAAATACAATAGTATTGATTCTCCTTATGATTATGGAGAGGTATTATCTACCGGATATGTTGATACTGCTTTATTACTGGATCATTATAAAGAGTATTTGCAGCAAAATAATCTATTGCTTGAGGAGTTTTTTGATAGTAGTTATATTGAGTTTTTTGATTACGGTATCCAGTATAAAAATATTCAGGCGCGTCATATTATTTTTGCAGAAGGTTTTGGATTGCATAAAAATCCTTTTTTCAATTATTTGCCTTTGGATGGAACAAAAGGGGAGCTGTTTGTCATAAAAGCACCTGATTTAGATTTGGATGTTATTGTAAATACAAGTGTTTTTATACTGCCATTGGGTAATGATTTGTTTAAAGTTGGCGCTACATACAACTGGCAGGATAAGACTGATGCACCAACTGAAGAAGGGAAACAGGAACTGGTAGAACGAATCAGGGAAATTATTACCTGCGATTTTGAAATCGTAAAACATTTTGGCGGAGTTCGTCCCACAGTAAAAGACAGGAGACCTTTGATTGGAACGCATTATGAACGTAAATCGCTCCATATCCTTAACGGATTAGGAACACGTGGTGTGATGCTGGGTCCTGCAATGGCAAAGGCACTATACGATAAGATTGAAAATGAAATTCCTTTAGATCGTGAAATTGACATTCAGCGATTTCATAAAAAATATGTAAAGACTCTTATTGCTGACCGGCCCTAGGATCATAAGAAACAAACATATTAATGTATAGATTTCTGGAAAGTCGTAAAACAAACGGAAACAATACAATCAAAGTAATAACTATAGATACAAATGATTCTTCAATTGAGGTTTTAAAAAACACAAAAGAAATAATAAAAGCGGCAATTCCTACGGCAACATTTAGTCCGTAACTCACATACATTGCACCATAAAAAAACGAAGGTTCAATTTGATATTTTAATCCGCAATGGCTGCAATGATCGTTCATTTTTAGAACTTTAGTCAAATGAAGCGGATTTTTGTCCGAATACATGCTTTCATTTTGGCATTTTGGACAACTTCCTGTTAAAATACTATTTAGTTTCGATCCTTTTTTTAACATTTGCAAAAAATTAAATTACCCATTGAGTTGGGAGTGTAAATTTACACAATCAATTAGTTATAAAATAACATTACATGCTTAATATACACAATTTATCGGTTTCTTTTGGTGGTACTTATTTATTCGAAGAGGTAACTTTTCGTCTGGGTGCCGGAGATCGTGTTGGACTGGTCGGGAAAAATGGTGCTGGAAAATCAACTATGCTTAAAATGCTGGCAAGAGATTTTGCCCCTGATTCCGGAGTTATTTCTCAGGAGAAAGATATCCGAATGGGCTTTTTACGTCAGGATATTGATTTTGAACGAGGAAGAACTGTATTGGAAGAAGCTTATGAAGCTTTTACCGAAATTAAAGTTGTAGAAAAAAAACTAGAAGAAATCAATCATCAATTGGTTACCAGAACCGATTATGAAAGTGAAGAATACGGACAAATCATCGAAGATTTATCTGATTACACGCATCGTTTTGAACTTTTAGGAGGTTATAATTATGTAGGAGATACAGAGAAAATTCTTTTAGGACTGGGTTTTAAAAGAGAAGTTTTCAATAACCAGACCGAAACATTTTCAGGAGGCTGGAGAATGCGTATCGAACTGGCTAAATTATTATTACAATCCAATGATGTTTTATTGCTGGATGAGCCTACCAACCACTTAGATATCGAGAGTATCATTTGGTTAGAAAGTTTCCTGCGCAATTATCCCGGAGTTGTGGTAATCGTTTCTCACGATAAAATGTTCCTGGATAATGTTACGAATCGTACCATCGAAATCTCGTTAGGAAAAGCATATGATTTTAATAAACCCTATTCTCAATATTTAGAATTGCGTCATGAAATTCGCGAGAAGCAATTGGCAACTCAAAAAAATCAGGCAAAGAAAATTGAAGAAACAGAAAAATTAATCGAGAAATTCCGTGCAAAAGCTTCAAAAGCTTCGATGGCGCAATCGTTGATTAAAAAGTTAGATAAAGTAGAAAGAATCGAAGTTGATGAAGATGATAATTCAGTAATGAATATTTCGTTTCCGGTTTCAAAAGAACCTGGAAAAGTGGTAGTTGAAGCCGAACACGTTACAAAGGCTTACGGAGATAAAGTTATTTTAAAAGATATTGATTTGTTAGTAGAACGCGGAAGCAAAATTGCTTTTGTGGGACAAAACGGGCAAGGGAAATCGACTTTCATAAAAGCTATTGTAAACGAATTTGAATACGAAGGAAATATCAAATTAGGTCACAACGTACAGTTAGGATATTTTGCCCAAAATCAGGCAGAATATCTTGATGGCGAAATTACCTTGCTGCAAACTATGGAAGATGCTGCAACAGATACCAACCGTTCTAAAGTTCGTGATATGTTGGGTTCGTTTTTATTTCGCGGAGATGATGTAGAGAAAAAAGTAAAAGTGCTTTCAGGAGGCGAGCGTAACCGTTTGGCACTTTGTAAGTTGTTATTACAGCCTATCAACGTTTTGCTGATGGATGAGCCTACGAATCACTTGGATATTAAATCTAAGAACGTTTTGAAAGCAGCACTTCAAAAATTTGGCGGCACTTTATTACTGGTTTCTCACGACAGGGATTTCCTGCAGGGAATGTCGAATATCGTTTATGAATTTAAAGATCAAAAGATCAAAGAATATTTGGGCGATATCAATTATTTCCTAGAACAGCGCAATCTTGAAAACATGCGTGAAGTAGAGAAAAAAGATGTTGCAAAAGCTGCTGCTCCAAAAGAAAGCAATAAAACATCATACGAAGACCAGAAAAAAGGGAAAGCATTACAAAACCGATTGAGTAAAGTTGAAAGTCAGATCAAGCAATTAGAAAAAGACATTCAGCACGACGATAAATTACTGGCTTCTAATTATGACAAGCATATCGAAGACGCTTCATTTTTTACCGCATACAACAAAAAGAAAGCAGACTTGGATCAGTTACTTCTCGACTGGGAAGTTGTTCAGGAAGAGATCGATAATTTTAATGCTTAATATTTGATTTAGGAGCTATTTCCAGCTTTCCGTTACAAGTCCTCACAAAAAAAATGCATTTCTAATGTTGCAAAAAGAGCTTCTTTCAGTCGCTTTTTTTCAACAAGAAATGCAATTTTTTTTGCTCCGGGCTTTCCTCTGCAATCTGGGCTAAAAAAAAGAAGTTTCAAGTTCTTTTTGTTTGCTTCGCCAATTCGACTAAAGCCTCGTGTCAAGTTTCAAGTTTTCACAAGGAGAAAAAAGAACGAAACGGAAACAAAAGAAAAATCTGTTAAAATCCGCGTCATCCGTGTGCCAATAGCAATAGTGTTCTCACATCCCGCACCTCACATTTCACAAAAAAAAGCCTAAATAAGTCCAATACTTTTAGAATGCATAATCGCTTCACTGCTATGTTTATAATAACAAACAGCAACTTCTAAAGCTTCTAAATTTTTCATGATTTTTTTAGTAGCTTCTTTTTGGTGTTTTCCGGTTTGCCTGATGTAAACTGCTTTTACCGTAACAGGAAATATTTTACAGATTCTCTCATATAAAACAGGATCGTGTTGCGAATCATCTCCCAGTAAAACATATTTTAGATTAGGGTAAAACTCCAAAACGTGTTTTATTTTATCAAACTTATGATCGTGATTCCCGCGTCCGCTCATGAAAAAGTCAGTGATGCCTCTTTTAATATCTTTCAATAAAATTACGGCTCTTGGCAGATTATGTATTTTAGTGAATTTTACAATAAACCGGTATAAATTCCATTCACTGCTCGAAACATAAAAAAAAGCATTTTCTTCTTCTTTATTATGTCGCCCTGCCGAACTCAAAGCTTGATAATGAGGTACGACATCGGTAAAAACTTTGCGGTCATTTACGTTTTTGAACAAAAGAATGTAGATTTTTTTAAAGAAATTCTGGGTATGCGAAATCAAAAAAGTATCGTCAATATCAGAGATTATTCCTAGCTTTCCTTTATGAGGTCTTATAAAACTGCCTTTTTCGGTGATGGTTTCGTTTTCATCTTTAATACTGACCTCATATTCCATCCATCCAAAATTTGTTTCTGTTTCCAGCGGGATACAAAACTTAAAATAACCGTCATCTAGTGTTTTGGTGTGAATTTCCTGAGTACCGCATTTTAGATAAATATCAAAATTTTCAAGTGTTTTTATCCTAAACTGATTTATAATTGAACGTGCATTTTTTAAGTTTTTCTTCTGAAAATCATAATCATACGTTCTTTTAAAAACATGACCCATTACAATTAATTCTTCTTCATTTGCATAACCCCGATATAATTGTAAAATTGGTTTCATTAATTGCGTATATTTATATAGATGCTGTAAATTAATTATTTTAATTGACTTTAAAAATAAAATTTTGAAAAAGAATATCCTATTTGTTGTAAACCCTATTTCCGGAGACCTTGATAAATCAGATTTAATCGGGGCTGTGGAAGAATTTGCAACTACGAATAATTTTGACCTGGAAGTTTACGAAACTACAGGCAAAAATGACCAAAAAGAAATACAATCACTTTATAATCAATTACAACCGGAGCGCATTATAGTAGCTGGCGGCGACGGAACGATTAAAATGGTTGCCGAAGCGGTAGAACAGTTTGATGTTGTTATAGGTATTTTGCCCGCCGGATCGGCAAACGGCTTATCTGTAGATCTTAATTTACCCACTACCATCGAGGAGAACCTGAAAATTGCCTTTCTAAGCCGTTATATCGAAATGGACATGATTTGCATTAACGGCAAAAAAAGTATTCATTTAAGCGATATTGGTCTTAATGCTGATTTGGTTAAAAACTACGAACAAAGTAATCTTAGAGGAATTTGGGGATATGCTTTACAGGCTTACAATACTCTTGTTGATTCGAGCGAGCCATTTGTTGCCACAATTGCGGCAAATAATGAAACAGTTGAGCATACGGCAAGAATGATTGTAATAGCCAATTCTAAAAAGTACGGAACGGGGGTGACAATTAATCCAAATGGCGCGATGAATGACGGAAGATTTGAATTGGTTGTTTTAAAAAGTCTGGATTTGTTATTACTCGGAAAAATCATTACCGGAAATATGCCAATTGATTCTGATGATATTGTGATTATCTCTACAGACAAAGCCACTATAAAAACAAATTATCCGGTTAATTTTCAGATTGACGGCGAGTATTGTGGAGCACAGACTTCGTTAGATATTCATATTCTGCACAAACAAATGAAAATTGCGATTCCTTAAAAAAGTGATTTTACAAAGTTTGAAACCAGAGGCAAAGAGGCTTTAGGTTTACATAAAATAACCACACTCATTCTCATTTCGACGAAGGAGAAATCTCCGCAAGTAATTCCGCAACGAAAGTACAATCTTTGTCGAGCTTCTTGCGGAGATTTCTCCTTCGTAGAAATGACAAAATGCGCAGGCCAACTTTGTAAAAGCTATTTATTTAAAAGGATTTCGTTCCTGCCAGTCGGTTTTAGGTTCCAGGTAATTGAATAGTTTGGCAATATTATGATTGATCAGGGCATTGCTATGTGTAATTAATCCGTACATTTTTAGAGGTTTTGCACCAACCGAGCTCTTGATTTCAAGTGCAGTTCTGGCAAAAACAATTTCAGAGAAACCCTGATTAATCGAATAGGCTATCATGTCGTATAACATATTTAGATACAACATTTTTTCACGCTGAATGGTTTCGTCGTAGCCTAAAAAATAAGTATCCATTACATTTCCGTTTTTAATCAGTGTATTGAACCCGATTAGTTTTTCATCTAAAAAATAGCCATAAAATAAAAAATCATCTTTCATAATTTCCTTAAAAAAACTAAAGTGATTGCGGGCTAAGAAAAAAGTATTGAAAGGTGCATTTTTAGCCACATGAAAATAAAGGTCATAAATAACATCCTCATATTTTTTAATGTCGGCCAAAGACATTTTTTGTTTTTCGATTCCGTCCGCTTTTTTTCGGGCGCGTTTATACTGATCCCGGTATTTTTTTGATAAAGCATCGATATAATCCTGCTCTGTTGTCCAATTTTTATTGATTTCAAAAATCATATTGGGTTGGGTCGAAAATGTATAATTATTCTTGAATTCAGCTTGTAATGGCTTAATTTCATTTTCGGTAAAGTCTTTGATACTCGTAATATGAACTTTTTTTCCACTCGCTTTCAGGTCTTTTTTAAGCTGGTTAATTGCCTTATGAAGTGTTTTAACTGCTTTTGCCTGCTTTATCGTTTTATCAAAAGCAAAGGCATTTTGTCCTGTGAGCATATTGTTACCTACGAATAATACATGCGAAGCAAAATTTTTGAAGGCAAAATTGCGTACAGAAGTTTTTAAGCACTGATCGCGTTCTCCAAACGATTCCAGTTTTTCTGCAAATAAAAATTGAGTTAAGACAATTCCGGCTAATTTATCTTCATTGAAAATCCCGATAAAATGACAAAGCATATTTACCGGACAAGAATTTTCCAGTACTTCGAGATATTCTCTGGTCAAAAAAATATTATTTACAGCCAGCAAATTCCATTCTAAAGGCAATGATGACGTGCTGTTGTAAATTTTAAAAGAATAAGTTGTATTCAAAAGTGTGCGCTAATTTTTTCAAAATTAGGTAATATTTATAATAACTCGTCCGGTTTAAGTTATTATTAAGAAAAACCCGTCTGATTGTAGTTTCAAACGGGTTTCTGTTTTTGTAATTATGCATAAGCACAAATAATTCCGCCCATTAATGTGAGGGTTAAAATCCAGTATCCGGCATTTATAAAAGTATATTTCCAGGATTTTCTTTCGAATAAGCCATTGATGGCCAATATTGGAAATGCAAAAAATAAACCCGAAATAAACCCATGAAGCGAACCGTGTTTAAAAGTTCGGTAAGCTGTTCCGTAATCCGCCATAAAAGCAGCAAAAGATGGTTTTGCACTTGCTGCTAATTGTGGTCCGCCAACCATTCCTATAGCGCCGGACTGATGAATTGTCAGTGCCGAAATAATCACTGTAATCATTAAAGAAAAGATATAAGTTAACCCGAAAATTTTAATCATATTTCCGTTCTTAAGAGACTCCCGGTTTAATCCGGCTTCTCTCATCCAGATCGTTCCAAAGACTTTTGGGTTGTACCAGATAAAACCGGTAACAAGTGTAATTATTGCCGAAGCAAAAAAGGGTAATAATTTCATTTCCATGAGATTAGGTTTTTAGATTAGTTCTTCAAATTTAATAAAAAAATGTTCAGGTTTAATTTTATTACTAATATGTAATATAAATACGGTTAATTTTATTTTTATCAACACTTTATCGACATTATGTGTTATATAGCTATGAAATGTATAATTTTATACCTGAACAAATTCCCCAATCTGTTATGAAAAGCTTAGCCACATTTTTTCTAGCTTTTGTTTTTTCTTTAAATATTTTTGCTGATACTGTTTCAGATAAAGAAAAAGACGCACTCATTAAATTATATCATGCAACAAATGGCTCACATTGGAAAATAAAGTGGGATTTATCACTTTCGGTATCAACATGGTATGGAGTTGAAATTGAAAACGGAAAAGTGGTAGCAATTAATCTTGACAATAATAATTTGAAAGGATCATTGCCAAATGAAATAAATAATTTAAAAGAGCTTAAAGTCCTGGATCTTTCTTCGAATAAAATAGCAGGAGAAATGCCATCAGATATTGGAAAATTAAATAAGTTAGAGATTCTTTCTTTATTCAATAATGAAATTCATGGACAATTGCCGGGCTCAATTTATAAGATAACAACGCTAAAGGTTTTACTTTTAAATAACAACAAATTATCAGGGAGTCTGAGTAAGGAAATTATAAACTTTAGCGCTTTGCAAAACCTGAGTTTATTTGATAATAATTTTGAAGGAGAAATTCCGGCTGAAATTGGAAAATTACATACTTTAACCGAAATAAATTTATCTTATAATAAATTTAGAGGAAGCGTTTTAAAAAATCTGGCTTTATTAGATCCTTTAAATATGACCATGTTTGATGAAAACGGCAATCCTTTTTTATTAGAAATCAACACCGAAAAAGAAACTACAATCGTTACCCAAAATTAATCGTGCTTATGAATGAATTTTACACTCGTTAAAAAAAGTTGATTAAATATATTTAGTTAATTGTTTAAAAACCGTAATTCGTTACGGTTTTTTTACGCCCGTAATGTACTGATTTTGAATAATAAAAATATAACATTTAATTTAGAGGTATATTTTTATCAATTTGCTTTTTTTTCATAACTTTAATTCTTCAATTTGCATAATAAATAATTGAATAAAAATAATCTAACCTTTAATAATAAAAATTATGGTAGTACAGTATCAAGGTGAACAATACGGAAAATCTACAACATTTACGATAAGAATCATAGGAAACAATTTGTCTAAAAGCAGTTCAAACTATCAAATTGATTTATTGGTAGGAGATAAGCAATTGCCAACTTTTACGACATCGATTCACCAGAGTTTATCAAATTGTTTAAAAGAGATTTATCTTTTTAGAAAACATAACGGAATAAAATTTAACGCATCTTCAGAGAAAATAGCAACACCTTTAGTGCCGTATGATTTGGTTTTATACAACTATAACAAAGGAGCTTTGTTTATGGCGTAAGCTATTTTATACTATTAAAATATATATATAAAAGACTGTTCGTAAGGGCGGTCTTTTTTTTTTGGATGTTGTATGATTCTCGTTGTGTTCCTGTGACTTCGCTCATTTTGGCGGTAGATCATGAAGCGCATATAATTTCGGATAGAAATAAAAATTCCTCTATTAATGTGTCGCTTATTTTAGAAACTGCTCTTCAGATGTTTCCTTTGGATGAATTTGAACTCTTAAGTGAGCTTAATGAAATTCTTATTGCAGATTCTGAAAGTAATAAATGATGTCATTTGCAAAAACAAAAAATCTCCGTAACGTAAACCCGCAACTAAAGTAGTTTACGAATATACATTACGGAGATTCTTGTTTTCTCTCTGGTTAAGCTAAGAAGATACCTTAAAAATTAGTATTTACTTTTTTAGAGCGATCTGCAATGTTTGAGATAAGCCATGTTACTTGCCCGTCTTTAACAAAATATATTTTTTTTGTATCTAAATTTGGAATGCTTTCCAGACAGGTCAATAATATGTTATTTGCCGAAATAAGGTATTTTTGATCGTATGTACTTAAAACTCTGGCTACTTCTTTGTTGGTTTTAGAAAGGGTAACAAACTTATTGAAGTTGTTCTTTAAGATTGCATCATAATTGATAACGTCTTCTAGAGTTAACGGAATGTAATGATTCTTCACGTTTTCATCATAGTATAAAGTCGAAAAGGCCCACACAGCTCCACCTGATAAATAGATTTTGTCTTTTTTTAATAAAAGAGGATTTGCATCAAGCATTTCCTTTATCTTCTTACGTAAAACAGGGTTAAAATCAAAAGCTTTTTCCTGAAAAGTCGACATATCATTTGCCTGGTTTGGATTTGCAACGGTTTTCTTTACTGCATCAGTAAGTGTCATTGTACCAAAATCAAGTTCAAGAGGGATAAACTCTAATTTGTTATCTTCAATCTCATCAATGTAACCTCCTTTAGTAGTTTGGGCGCCAATATCTAATAACAATGCGTTAGCATAATCAACCGGCGGTATTGCGCCTTTAACTAGTATTTTAGCTTCTTCGTCGACATTAATTACATCAAAACTTTTGTTAGTCTGGGTAGTAATTTTATTTTTCAAAACGTCAATGTTGCGGGCAGATGAAAAAACAGGGGCAGCAACTATAAATATATTTGCTTCTGGAATTTTAAACTCTTCTCTTATTTTCTTCAATTGTTCAACCACTATAGCAGTAGTTTTGGTAATATCTTCCTGAGGAAGTTCGCCGTAGCTGGCGATATGGTCGGCAAGGCTAATTCTTTCATTTGAAAAGTAGAGAATTTTATAGTCAGCTTTCTTGATATTATTTACATCCAGAATTGAAGTTTTTATTGCTCTTCGTCCGATTTCAATTCCGGCATAAAGATTTTTTTGAGAAAATGAATTAATGGAAAAAAATAAATTTAAAAAAATAAAAAGCAGAATTTGGGATTTGTTTTTCTTAAGCATTGGATTTAATTATGGTTATACTATAATTTGTTTTTGAATAAAGACTTTAAGTAGTTATTGTGGTATTTATATGAAAGTCATAATTTTAAATTAAAAATAATGGGTCTTGATATAAGATTGCAAATTTATAAAAACATTTAGTAACATAAACGCAGTTATTGTAAAATATAGATTAATTATTATGTAGCTTTTTAAAGCTAATAATAAACGATTTTATATTTCTAATGTGTTGAAAAAGAATCATAATCGGGAATGATTTAGTAAATGATGATTGATAATGTCTATTAATTCCCAGGATATTATGCATAAACAAAGCTTTAGATTTCTCTGAAGCTTTGTTTTATAGTTCAATTCTTTTTTTAATTAAAGTTAACTTTATTAATTACTTAAGGTCCTAAAAAGTATATAAGTATCTTAAACTCATTAATAGTTAATTGTTTGAAGGAGTACTTTCTTTCCAAAATTTATTAAATAAGGAGAAAAGTGCATTCGGATCAATATCAATTTCAGAAGACGAATACATTAAGGTTAGCTGATTTGTATCTTTGCTATAAGCTATATTCCAGAGCATTTTCGAAAGTCTTCCTTCGTATTTTTCAGGATTGTTAATACTAACAACCACCAAAATATCTCCTCCGGTTTTTTGTGATTGTATATCTGCTACATCTTCCCAATTAACAATGCCAAAAGATTTTGACATAGGGGTAGTCTTACCATAAAAATTTTTAGTGTTGAATTCAATTAATGGGCTTTTATCTTTTAAACTCAGCAAATTTTTTAATAGAAGAATAAAAATGATTAAAAATGCTCCAGCCGAAAATACAAGTGGTTTAATCTTTAACTCATTGTCAAATATTCCGGCACTATAAAAAATAACAAGAAGCAAAATAATACAGACCCCTGAAGTAGTAAATAATAGTTTTCTTGTTTTTTTTAAATTTCGATATAATTTTATTTCCTTTTCCATTGCTTTTATTTCTTACGGTTTAGATTTGATTGCTGTTTATCAGAAGTTTTATAATTTATTGAGCAGAAACTCTTATATAAGGTAAAATAATTTGAGCTAAACGCGATTGAGTTGTATCGTGTTTTTTACTTAAAATAAAAAAAGTGCAAAATCAATTGATTTTGCACTTTACTTAGTAGCGGGAACAGGACTCGAACCTGTGACCTTCGGGTTATGAGCCCGACGAGCTGCCTACTGCTCTATCCCGCGATGTTTCGGGTGCAAAGATACACAGTAAATACGGTTATGCAAAGAAATTTCGGAATTATTTTTAAATGAATGTGTTTTTGTAGTAAATATCTAAAATATAGCTCTTTAAATGGTTTAAATGCAAAGCCTAAATTTTATAATCTAATAATTTTTTATAAGGATCTCCGTTTAGGCCTAATAAAAAAGCAAAAGCAGGTTCAGTTTTGTACCCGTTTTGTTTGAGTTTGATGATTTCTGACCTGAAGCTTTCTCCTTTTGATTGTAGAATTTCATGTTCTATAATCATATGTTTATAGCCATTCTGATTTTTGGTTGGAATATTTTGACCAAAAATTTCAATTTCAAAATCATCCATTTTAAAGTTTGCAATAACAGATTCTGTATTGTCAATTAATACTTCTCTGATTGTGAATTCATTTTCGTTTCTAAAAAGAAAATTTAGCTTTTCTATAAAGTCAGTTTTGTTTCTCCAATAACAAACAATATCCAGATCACTGTTTTCGATATCAATATTGATCGGAATTGTTCCGACGAGAATAGGATCAAATTCGGCTAGATTCAGTATGATTTTATTTCTAGTTAAGATTTCAAACGCCTGAATTTGTTTTTGATTTCCGTTTTTTAAGTATTCAATAGTACTAAAGTCTTTCATTACTATAATTTGTCAGGATTACAATTGTTACTAATCTTGATTCAACTATTAATCTGCAAAAGCAATAATGCCACTTTCTCTGTTTTCGGCAAGGTCAAGTAATTGGTTTAATTGCTTTGTATCAGTATCTTCCTGTATGCATAATTTTATGCTATTTTGACGAATTTGCAATATTGTTTTGGTATTCCATCTAAAGTCTGAGTAATAATCATAACGTTTATCAATAATTCCTTTAGTTTTTAAATTACGAAATGTATTATCGCCAAGTTGACCAATAAATTCAAGTCCTGTTGGCGAATCGGGAGTAATTTGCCCGTCTTTTATGATATAAAAATCTAACATAGGATCTAATTATTCTTTGATATAATTCTTTTCTTCTTTAATCTCGTCTTCGATTCTTTTATTGATGTTGATTTTAGCATTGGTAAAAACGTAAATTGTAGTTCCATATTCCCGGGCATATTTATTGGTTACTTCGCCTGCAATAACGGAAGATTGAAAGAATGGGCCGGTTTTCTGAAATTCAGTATTGTTTTTTTCATAGTTTTTAATCCTGATTAAGTTCTTGTATTGAATGTCAAGATTGAACCAATTGACATAATCGGCATTAAAAGAAACGGCTTTTATTTCTTTTTTTGTGTAATAATTAATGGCTCCGGCTTGTCCGTAATTGTCACAAAGAACAAGTGTTTCTTTTTTGTTTGGGATTAAAGCATAAACAGAATCGGTTTTTCTGGCCAGTTCTTTCCATCCCAGCATATCGGCGAAGTCCTGAGGTAAAGCATGATCTTTTCCGTCTTCCCAACGTAACATTCCCATCTTTTTATACTTCTCCGGATTTTTCGCCATATATTCCGGGCTTTTATTTGGGAAAGCAATATTGTACATCGGAATAAAAAACAATAGCGGAATAATGATAAAAACCGGTTTTAAATATCGTTTCCAGCCTGTTTGTAAAATTTGAGAAAGAAAAGCAGCTCCAAAAGCAATATAAACAGGATATATACCAATAGCATAATAAGCTTTGGCCTTGAAATAAATAAAAACGACAAGTGTAAAAACGATGGAAGCAAAAAAGAGCTTGTATTTTTCGAAAGGTTTGTAAAATAGCAACGCATACAAAGCTGCAAGGATAACAAAAAAGCCTCCGATAAAAAATAAGATTTGTTCTTTTAAGAAACCTAGGCGATCCACATTGACGAGTTGTGTTTCGGCCAATTCTTTCATATGATGTACAATCGGGAAATGATTGTTGTATTGCCATAAAAGATTAGGCAGCACTAAAAGCAAACCTAAAATTAAGGCGAAATAAAGTTTTTTCTCTGCCAGGATTTTTCTTTGGTTTGATAATAAAAGGGCTGGTAAAAGACCAATAAGCAGAAACAAAATGTTGTATTTGTTCAGAAATCCAAATGCAAATACAAGGGCACCTGTAAAGAACCATTTTGGTTTTTTTGTTGTAATATATTGTATGATTATGTGATAAAATGCTGTCCAGCACAATACATCTAAAGAGTTTGGCTGATACAATGTATTAAGTCGCAGTAATGATGAAAACAAAATACAGGTTGCACCTAAAATCAATGCATATAAATTTCCTTTTAAAATTTCGATCGTTTTCCAGACAATTAAAAGTGTCAAAGCGCCAAAAAGGGCAGGGAAGAACTTTATCCAAAAAACAGTATTGCCCAATAAAAATATAATATACGAAATCCAGGATGTTACCGGTGGAACTGATAAATATCCCCAGGCCAAATGATGCGCCTGATCGAGATGTAAATATTCGTCACGTTGCAAATCATATTCAGGACTGATTAATATATATTGTAAAACAAATTTCAGGAGAATAAATCCAATTAAAATGATGGTTTTTTTGGTCATGGAGATTTTGGTTTACACGTTGTTAATGGTTTGGCTAATTTATAATTTATTTTGATTTTAGAATAAGACAGAATATTATCCTAAATGTTACAAAACAAAAAAAGCTCCAGATTTCTCTGAAGCTACTTTTATGAAAATTTCAATATTGAGAATTGAAGTTCTTTTGGAATCTGGAATTTTTAGAAAATTTATTCCTCTATTGCAGTTTCAAATTCCATATGATCGACTTTTTCTACTTCTACAGGTCTGGAAGCTTTTAGTGCATTGAATCTTTCTAATTGTTCCGTTTCTCCTTCTTCGCCGCTGAAATAAGGAAAAACGTCCATAATTGGAGATTCAGAAACAGCCGGGATAGAATATTCTCCCATTGTGCTTTGCATTACATGAAGGGTGTTGTCGTAAGCTTCTCTCACATCATTCGCCTGAACCAACATATACATGTTTGATTTTCTTTCTTTACCGCTTTCTTCGTCATAAGCCAGCAGCGAAACTTTTGATTTAAACCAACGATCTGCATTCTCAAAAGGATGAATTTCGGCATAATTCGCCACTTTTATATTGGTGATTTTAAATTCTTCACTTATATATGCCGCCATCTCTTCGTTAATTCTCTTTTCAGCTTCGGTATACGATAAAGCATCAACCAAATAAGGTTCGGTTAAAACTTTTTGTCCTCCGGTTTCATCTGTCTTTCTGTATTTTACTTTGCATTCGTACCAGGTTGCGCTCATCTCTATTGTTTTTTTAAGGATGCCAAAGATAGATTTTACAGAAAAAAAAACGCTTAATTCCTGAAATAGATATTCACAATTTTTATTGTGTTTTGATAAGTTTTTGAAAACTAATATTTTAGTGATGAAGGGCTTTTTTGAGATTCTTTAGCTTTGTTCAGAATAATAATGGGTTTTTCATCTTAAATTTCATGGATACACATTTTTTCTGATTCCGGTATTTCCATTTCATAAATTTTATTATGTTTGCTAAATCGATTTAGCAATTATTATAATCTTCTTTGGTTTATGAAAAATATACTTTTTATCCTCTTTTTTATTGTCACCTCAAATGTATTTGTAAATGCTCAGGAATTAAAATCTCCCGATGGCAATTTAGTACTGACATTTCATTTAAGTAAAGACGGAACGCCAATTTATACTTTGAATTACAAGAAAAAAGAAGTAATCAAAGAAAGCAAATTAGGCTTTATGATTAAGTCGGATATTATACTCAACAAGGGTTTTCAGATTGCAGCTACCAAATTTGGGTCGGAAAACAGTATATGGAAACCGGTTTTAGGAGAGCAAAAAGACATACAAAATCAGTACAATGAATTAAAAGCAGATCTTGTTCAGGAAAAGAGCAACCGAAAAATATCAATTTATTTCCGTTTGTTTAATGATGGTTTAGGGTTTCGATATGAGTTTCCGGTACAGGATAATTTACGTCATTTTATTATTCAGGAAGAAACGACCGAGTTTAATTTAACCGGAGATCATAAACTTTTCTGGATTCCGGGAGATTATGATACGAACGAATATAGTTATACGACTTCTAAAATATCTGAAATGCAATCTTTGGTAAGCGATGCAATTCATGTACCGCTTGCTGCGCAATCAACGATTAAAAATTTAGCGACACAAACGCCGTTAATGATCAAAACCAATGATGGGCTTTATATTAATATTCATGAAGCTGCTTTACAAAATTATCCGGCAATGTGTCTTAATGTCGATGATAAAACGTATTCATTAAGTTCTCATCTTGTTCCGGATGCGGTTGGAAATAAAGGATATATCCAGACAGGAAGTTTTACGCCCTGGAGAACAATTGTTGTTAGTGACGATGCGAGAAATATCCTGGCTTCAAAAATGATATTGAATCTTAATGAACCATGCAATTTTGATGATACTTCGTGGATTAAACCCGTAAAATATATTGGGGTTTGGTGGGAATATTTTACAGGAGGCGGATCGACCTGGGCCTATTCTAATGATCAGGATGTTGTGATAGGTAAAACGGATTTCTCTACATTAAAACCGAATAATACGCACGGAGCAAACACAAAACATGTAAAAGAATATATCGATTTTGCCGCCAAAAATGGCTTTGATGCTGTTTTGGTAGAAGGATGGAATGAAGGCTGGGAAGATAATACGGCTTTCAAGAAAGAACGCATTTATAGTTTTACAAAAGCCTATCCGGATTTTGATGTTAAAGATTTAAGCGAATATGCCAGTAAAAAGAAGGTGAAAATCATCATGCATCACGAAACCACATCTTCGGCTTCGGAGTATGAGCGACAATTAAATGATGCCTTGAATTTCATGGTCGATAATAATTACAACGCAGTAAAAACAGGATATGTCGGGCCTATTATTCCGAGAGGTGAACATCATGACGGACAGCAAATGGTCAATCATTATACGTATGTAGCCAAAGAGGCTGCCAAGCATAAAATTATGGTAGATTCTCACGAAGCCGTTCGCCCTACAGGATTGCACCGTACGTATCCCAACTGGTTTGCTCAGGAATCGGCACGAGGAACTGAGTTTGAATCTATGGAAGGAATTCATCCGGATCATACCACAATATTGCCTTTTACACGATTAATGGGAGGGCCTATGGATTATACGCCGGGAATCTTTCAGGGCGATTTATCAGTTTATGGAGCTAAAAAGAACAAGCTAAGTACCACACTTGCAAAACAATTGGCATTGTATGTTACGATGTACAGTCCGCTGCAAATGGCTGCCGACCTGCCTGAAAACTATATACGTTTTAATGATGCATTTCAGTTTATAAAAGATGTAGCGCTGGATTGGGATGCAACTTATATTCTTGAAGCAGAACCGGGAGATTATATTACGATTGCCAGAAAAACCAAAGGAAAACAGGAATGGTTCATTGGCGGAATTACAGATGAAAACCCACATATCGCTACAATAGATTTTAGTTTCCTGCCTGTCGGCAAATCATATACGGCAACAATTTACGAAGACGGAAAAACAGCAGATTATAAAACGAATCCGCAATCTTACACTATTCGAAAAGTAACCGTAAACAGTACAACCAAATTAAAGCAAAAACTGGCTGCCAGTGGCGGAGTAGCTATTTCTATAAAGTGAAAAATGTGAAATGTGAAATCGTACACGGATGACACTTATTTGCTAAAGCGAAAAACACGGATAAACACTTATTTTTTCCTTCTCGTATTTGCTTAAAAAATCTGCTTGATCTGCCAAATCTGCTTGAGAAAAGTTTAGCTACCTCCCGATAGCTATCGGGATAAAAGATTGAAATGAATTAGACACGTTTATTATTTAAATGAGTCAAATTAATTAGTGGAAATTCGTGTAATTAGCGGCGAAAAAAAAGTTTCTCGCAGATTAAGGAGATTTTAAAAATCATTTTTAATTGTTTAATCTGTGGCAGGAAAAGAAATACTAACCTGAGGGCGAGATTGCTTCGTTCCTCGCAATGACATAAAAATGAGTATAAAAATTTATCCTTTACAATTTGAACCCATTCTAAAAGACAGAATTTGGGGAGGCAAAAAATTAAACACACTTCTTAATAAACCTATCACATCTGAAATTACAGGAGAAAGTTGGGAATTATCGACCGTACAGGGTGATGTAAGCGTTGTTGCTAACGGAGAATTAAAAGGAAAATCATTAGCAGAATTAATTAATGAGTCGCCAAATCAAATTTTAGGAACAAAAGTTTACGAACGGTTCGGGAATCAATTTCCGCTATTGTTTAAATATCTGGATGCACGTGAAGATCTATCAATACAAGTACACCCAAATGATACATTGGCAAAAGAACGTCATAACTCTTTTGGAAAAACCGAAATGTGGTACGTAATGCAGGCTGATCAGGATGCAAGGATTATTGTAGGTTTTAAAGAAGATTCAAGCAAAGAAGAATATCTGGAAAACCTGAATAATAAAACTTTGGTTTCTATTCTGGATGATGTAAAAGCCAAAGCGGGTGATGTTTTCTTTTTAGAAACCGGAACGGTTCACGCCATTGGTGCAGGACTGGTTGTGGCGGAGATTCAGCAAACATCTGATATTACGTATCGTTTGTATGATTTTGACAGGGTAGATGCGCAAGGAAACAAAAGAGAATTGCATGTCGATTTAGCCCTTGATGCAATCAATTACAATAAAGTAGATACGCATAAGAAATATGAATCGGCACCAAACCAATCGAATGTAATTGTAGATTGCCCCTATTTTACAACCAATTTTATTCCGCTTGACGGAAAAATTGAAGCAAGTAAAAACGGAGAAACCTTTACTGTGTATATGTGTATTGAAGGCTCATTTGAACTTAGATATGAAAATGTGACTTACCAGTATAAAAAAGGAGATACCGTTTTGATTCCTGCTGATATTCGCAGTTATGTGTTAAATGGCTCAGCATCAATCTTAGAAGTGTTTATTTCGTAAACCTTTTTATAGAAATGATATTAAGTTGCTGAATTTTATATTAAAAACCAGAGTCGCAAATAAAATAAATGATAAAAAAAAACAATTTTGCGGCTCTGTAAATAGCCAATAACAGATTATTCATACTAAAATTATAATTTTCATTTTATGATCAATAAAATGATTAATCGTAGAAATACCTGTAAATACTGATGATTGTATTTGTAATTAACTTTAAAAAAATGATATGTTCAAAAAAATAATTACAAAATCGTTTTAGTAACTATTTTTATATATATTTGTGATATAATTAATAACAGCTTAATAAAAAATTAACTCATTAGATGAAAAAGATTACTATTAAGGATATTGCCACAGAGGCGCAAGTGTCTATATCTACTGTATCTTTTGTCATCAATGATAAGGGCGAGAAAATGGGAATCAGCCCGGCGGTAATTAAAAAGGTGCAGGAAGTTGCAGAAAAACTTAATTATCGGCCAAGCATGATTGCCACAAGTCTTAGAACCGGAAAAACAAGATCTATCGGATTAATTGTTGAAGATATTTCGAATCAGTTCTTTGCAGACCTTGCCAGAGTGATTGAAGATGAAGCTAAAAGTATTGATTACAGAGTTTTTTACTGTAGTACAGGAGGAGATGATGAACGTTCTGAAGAGTTGATACATAGTCTTTTGCAGGCAAATGTTGATGGTTTTATTATTACGCCAACAGAGAATTTTGAAGACAGTGTTGATCTTCTTTTAAAATTAAAAAAGCCGGTTGTACTAATAGACAGGTATTTTCCAGGCCAGCGTGTAAGTCATGTGGTAATGGATAATTACGAGGCATCTAATACGGCTACAAAGTTTATAATCAGTAAAGGATATAAAAATATTGCTGTCGTTAATAATGAATCTGAAATGATTCAGATGAAATTAAGAGAAGATGGCTATCGTGATGCGCTAAAAGAGGCAGGGATTTATAATGAATCACTGGTGCTTCATATGGATTATTACAGTAATGAAGAAACAAGAATTGCAACAATAGTTAACTTTTTTAAAAAGAATCCTGATATTGATGCTGTTTTATTTTTGACGAATTATATGGGACTTGCAGGTCTTCAGGCTTTTAAAGAAATGGGAATCAGGATTCCTGAAGATATTTCGGTGATTAGCTTTGATGATCATGACAGTTTTAAGCTGCATACGCCGCCAATCACAGTTATTGCACAGCCTATTGAAGATATTGCTGTTAAATCTATACAGTTATTAATGAGTCAGATGACTGATATGGCCAAATTTGAAGTAGAAAAAAGTCTAAAAAAGGGCAAATTGATTATTAGGGAATCAGTTTAAATAAAGACATTTTAGAATAAAAAAAGAAAAGAAAACGATACGTTTTTTTTTAGTTATTTTACTAAATCGTTTTAGTAAGTTTTAGATGAATTAAACTGATAATCAGTTAATTTTTTTAAGGATTTTACTATATCGATTTCTTAAAAACAGAGGAGAGTATACATGACTATAAACCATAGTATCTAAAGGTGGAGACCTTTGGATACCATATTAAAATTGAGTTCAAATTTTTTATTAATTTTTTAAAACAATCACGTTAAAAACAAAACAAAATCAAAACAGATAACCAAAAAAAAATGCTTATGAAACGAATATTGGCAGTGTTAGGAATGGTATTGTTAAGCAGCTTAGGAGCTGTGGCTCAAAACCGATTAATAACAGGCATAGTGGCTGATGCAGAGAACAAGGGAATTGTTGCTGCATCTATCGAGGTTCAGGGAAAACCGTTTAGTGCAATTACAGATGCGGAAGGCCGATTTAAAATGAATGTTCCTGAAGGGAAAGTTACCTTAAATGTATCTTCTATTGGTTTTGAATCAAAATTAGTAGTACTTCAGCAAAATGAAAACAGAGTTTCGGTTGTATTGATAGAAAATACACAGGAATTAAAGGATGTGGTAGTAACTTCATTTGGAGTTAAAAAACAAAAGAAAAGTTTAGGTTATGCAGTCGGAGAAATAAAAGGAGACGAACTAACTAAAAACAAAGAAATCAACTTAGGAAATGCCCTTCAGGGAAAAATTGCCGGAGTTAACGTTTCTGCACCGGTTTCAGGACCATCTGGTTCGAGCCGTGTTGTAATTCGTGGAGCAACTTCTGCTTCCGGTCTTAACCAGCCTTTGTACGTTGTAGATGGTATCCCAATTGATAATAGTCAACAAGGAAATGCCGGAATGTACGGAGGAGCTGACAAAGGAGATGGTATGTCATCTTTCAATCCGGATGATATCGCCTCTATGTCAGTATTAAAAGGTAGTGCCGCTTCTGCTCTTTACGGGTACAGAGGATCTAATGGTGTTATCCTTATTACGACTAAAAAAGGTAAAAACGGAACCGGGATTGGAGTAGACTTTAGTACAAATTCTACATTTAATACTCCGGTAAGTCTTTTACACTGGCAGGATCAATACGGAGCGGGAGCGCCTGTAAATGGTGTTGCAACAAGATTTACGAATTTGCAGGAACTTAGGGATTCGTACTATTTTGCCTGGGGAGATAAATACGACGGAACACCTTCTCTTGCAATCGACGGAACTACTAAACCATACAGAGCATACGGAAAAGACAACGTTGAGAATTTCTACAGAACAGGATATTCTTTCAGTAATACTTTGGCAATTTCTGGTGGAAATGAAACTACTAATTTCAGATTGTCTTTCGGAAATACTAAAGACGAGTCTATTATGCCGGGAACAAACTTTGGAAGAAATAACGTGTCTTTGAGTTTAAATTCGGCACCAAACAAAAAAGTAAGTGTTGAAACAAATGCACAATACATTACAGAGAAAAGTCATAACAGACCTTATTTGAATGACTCTCCAAGAAATGCTTCTTTCCCAACTACTTTTATGACTCCGGGAACAGACATTAGATGGATTAAAAATGCATATGATGAAAACGGAGGTGAAGCAGATTATTTTGGAGCCAATACGTACCAGACAAATCCTTATTTCGCTACACAGGAAGACTTAAATGATGACCTTAGAAAGCGTTTTATTGGTTCTGCAAAAGTAAATTATAACATTACAGATAAAATCTACGCAAAAGGAGTTATTGGTATTGATGACATCAATTATGAATATACTGAAATTGAGCCAACAGGAATCAACTATAATCCTGGAGGATCTTATGAAAACAGAGTAGAAAGCCGTTCAGAATATAATGCATCCGGTTATTTAGGATATAAAGGCGATATCGCAAAAAATCTTTCATTAGATGCTTTCGTTGGAGCTAACCGTCAACACAACAGATACAGTGGTATTAAAATGAAAGGAAATAATTTTATAGTTCCGTTCAAATATTTCTATGGAAATACACAACCTGATAAAACAGAAAAATTGTTTTCAGAAAGTGAAGTAAACTCTCTTTTTTATTCTGCCGACTTAGGATACAAAGATTTCTTATACCTGAGTTTAACAGGTCGTGAAGATTGGTTCTCTACTTTAGATCCATCAAATAACAGTACTTTTTATCCATCTGTAAGTTCAAGTTTTATTTATTCTGAAGTAATCAAATTACCGGAATGGATGTCTTACGGTAAAATTAGAGCAGGCTGGGGGAACGTAGGAGGAGCTTTGCCGGATGCTTATGCTTTAGCATTGACTTATACAGCACCGGACGGGCAAACAGATTCTCAAGGACAGCCAATTTTAGGTGTTAACGGAGAAACAGTTCCAAACAGAACTTTAAAACCATATAATGTAAGTACCATTGAGTTTGGTTTTGAAAATACATTCTTTAATAACAGAGTAAGTACAGATTTGACTTTCTACCAAAAGAAAACAACAAATGATATTACTGATGCTGATATTTCTCAGGCTTCGGGATACAGAACTACGAAAATCAACGTAGGAGAAATCATGAACAAAGGGGTGGAATTTGCTGTGAATGTAAAAGCAGTAAAAACACCAAATTTCTCCTGGAGCGTTGGATACAATTTTGCTTACAACAATAGTGAGGTAATCAATTTATCTGATAAAATTACAACCAAATCACTAGAAGGAAACAGAGATGCGAGAGCTTCTGTAGTGTTAGAAAAAGGACAGCCTTTTGGAGTTATCAAAGCTTACGATTACCTAAGAGATGCAAGCGGAAATATTGTACTTGATACAAACGGTAAATTTATGAGAGGAAATTTAATTATTGCAGGACAAGGTGTTGCGCCAACATCAATGGGGCTTTCAAATGACTTCTCTTATAAAAATTTCACACTTTCAGTTTTTGTAGATGCTAAATTTGGAGGAGAAATCTACTCTGCAACAAACCAGTTAGGAACTCGTTACGGATTGTCAGAGCAAACACTTCCTGGTCGTGAAGGCGGAGTGGTAGTGTCTGGTAAAGATATTAACGGAAATGCTGTAAACACAACGGTTTCTGCATACGATTACTGGAGAAGTTATAGTGATGTAACATCAAATTTTGTATACGATGCTGATTTTGTTAAGCTGAGAGCCATCTCTTTTAGCTATAATTTCCCAAAAACATATCTTTCAAAAACTCCGTTTCAATCCATCAGTTTAGCATTTTCTGCTCATAATTTATGGACAATTTATGACAAAGTACCAAACATCGACCCGGAGTCAAACTATTCTAATAGTAATGCACAAGGTCTTGAGAGAGCATCTATGCCTTTGACAAGAAATTATGGTCTAACTCTTAATGTTAAATTTTAATATTAAAAACTGAAAGATGAAAAATAAATTTATAAAAATATTCGCTATCGCAATTGTTGGTGCAATGACAATAACTTCATGCGATAAGGGATTCGAGGAAATGAATACGAATCCAAATGCTTTGACAGATCCGGCTGTAAAATCAATGTTTACACTTGCCGAGATTTATGTTGACGGACAAGATTTTTCTAATACCAGAGGAAATAATTATTATGCAGCCCAAATTGTACAGCAATTTTCTTCATTAGGAGGTCCGGGTTCAAAATATACTTATTCTTCTGAATATTCAGGTTCCCTTTTTGGAGAATCATATGGTAAAGGTCTAAATCAGATTTTTCAGTTGATGTCGGTTTTAAAAGACACACCGGAAAACGCAAATATGATTCAGGCTTTAAGAATCATGAAAGTATTCATGTTTCAAAAATTGACAGATACTTATGGTGAAATTCCTTATTTCGAAGCTGGAAAAGGATACAACGGAAATGTTTTTGCCCCAAAATATGACACACAAGAAGCAATCTACAATGATCTTTTAAAAGAATTAGACGAAGCAGGTGATGCTTTAGATTCAAATAAAGCATTTGCAGGCAACGCTGATTTATACTACCAAAGTGATGTTGCTAAATGGAAAAAATTAGCTAACTCACTAATGTTGAGAGTTGCGATGCGTTTGTCTAAAGTAAATCCTGCAAAAGCAAAACAATATGTAGAAAAAGCAGTTACCAAAGGTGTTTTTGCTTCTAATGATGACAGTCTTGTTTTAAAACATGATGCAGGTCCTGCAGGAGTTAAAACAAACCCAATAACTTCTTCATGGGTTAGAAACGATTTAAATGGAGGAGATGCAAATGTAAAATTCAGTAAAACGTTTATCGATCAATTGAAAAACAATAACGATCCTCGTTTAAGAATCTATGCAAAATTAGAAGCAACAGGAGATAATTCTCCGGCAAGCCAGCAAGGATTAGCAAATGATGCAAAAGAATTTCCGGGCGGAGACAAAAAATTATTCTCTGATCCTAATACCTCAACAGTATTGCGTTTAGATGCACCAACTTTGATTATGTCTTATGCTGAGGTACAATTTATATTGGCAGAAGCAGCTGTAAAAGGATGGAATGTTGGCGGAAATGCACAAGGTTTTTACGAAAACGGAGTAAAAGCAGCTATGCAGGTATTAACTATTTTTGGAGACAAAGTACCGGCTGTTTCAACTGCTGAATACAACACGTATATAGCGGCACATCCATTTAAAACTGCTGGAACTGAAGCAGAGAAAATCGAACAAATTATAACTCAAAAATGGATTGTATTGTTATTTAACGGTTTTGAAGCCTTTTCAGAATACAGAAGAACAGGATATCCTGCTATAGTTCCGGTTAATGATCCTACGGGAGAAACAAAAGGAACTGTACCAAGAAGATTAATCTACGATCAGTCAGAATTGATTACAAACGCTGCAAATTATAAAGAAGCGATATCACGTCAGGGGCTGGATTTAATGACAACCAGAATCTGGTGGGATAAACAATAGTTAAGTTTGGTTAGAGTTAGTTGAATTAAGCCGGGTAGGAATACCTGTACCGCCCGGCTTATTTTTAAATTTTGATTTTCATTAAATTAGAACAGTTATATCAGGAATGGTCTGTAGTTTTTAAATCTTTTTTTTCGCAAATGATTAAATTGCTTTTGCTGAAAAAAAGGAATTACTCTCAAAAGAACATAAAATGTATGATTGACTTTTTTAAATAATCTAAAATATAAAATCAGCAATCTAAAATAAAACAAAACCTGGCAGCCGTAAAAAGGAAATGATTTCTGGATATTTTGTTAGTTACCTTTTATTCTGATATAAAACCTGAGAAGGATAATTGAGAAATCAATTCTCCTTCTCAAACTGCCAACGGTAAAATTGAAATAATAATTTAGGATTCACTAAAGATGAAATATAAAAAAAACGTTTATTGGTTTTTGGGCATGTGTCTTGCAAATTTTTCATTTGTAGCAAGTGCCCAGAATATTGATATACAAAAAGGTTGGCAATACCGCGAAACAAAAACTACAAAATGGTATCCTGCAACAGTTCCGGGAGAGATTCATACCGATTTGCTGAATAACAAATTAATACCGGATCCTTTTTACAGAGACAATGAGAAGAAATTAGTATGGATCGAAAAGAAAGATTGGGAATATAAGACCACTTTTCAGGTAAGTCCCGCCACACTAAATAAAAAAAATGCAGAACTTGTTTTTGACGGATTAGATACTTATGCCACTGTTTACCTCAACAATAAACTGGTTTTAAAAGCTGATAATATGTTTCGTCAATGGCGCGTTGATGTAAAAAAGCTAATTAAATCCGGAAATAATGATTTGGTAGTCGTTTTTAAATCGGCACAAAATGTTGTGGATTCACTTGCCAAAAAAGATCTTCCGTTTGTAATTCCGGATAATCCCCGTGCTTATGTGCGAAAAGCGCAATATCATTTTGGATGGGATTGGGGACCAAAATTCACCACTTGCGGAATCTGGAAAATACCACGATTAGAAGCTTATGATAAAAAAGCTCCGGAGAAACCTTATGTACTAGATCGCAAGATAGAATTGGTACAACAACCGGATAGTTTGGGTAAATCATTTTATTTTAAAATAGATGGAAAACCGGTTTATATGAAAGGTGCCAATTATATCCCGTCAGACGCATTTCTATCAAGAGTAACCAAAAAAGAATACGAAAAAGTAATTGGTATGGCCAAAGATGCCAATATGAATATGCTGCGTGTTTGGGGCGGAGGCATTTATGAAGACGATTATTTTTATGATTTATGCGATAAAAACGGAATCTACGTCTGGCAGGATTTTATGTTTGCAGGAACAATGGTACCGGGGGATGATGCTTTTTTTGATAATGTAAAAAAAGAAGTTCAGTATCAGGTAAAACGCCTTCGTCATCATAAAAGTATTGTTTTATGGTGCGGTAATAATGAAATAGATGAAGCTTTTAAAGATTGGGGGTGGCAAAAAAGCATGAAAATGCCAAAACAAGATTCTATCCGTTTATGGAAAGATTATGTTCGTTTATTTCAGGACAGTATTCCTAAATGGGTAAAAGAAGTCGATACTAAACGACCATATATTAGTTCATCGCCCTTGTTTCACTGGTCAAGAAATGCCAGTATTACCGAAGGTGACAGTCATTATTGGGGAACCTGGTGGGGATTAGAAGATGTAGAAGCTGTACAGAAAAAAACAGGCCATTTTGTGAGCGAATACGGAATGCAGGCAATGCCAACATATTCTTCTGTCGAAAAATTTACGTTGCCTGAAGACCGATATTTATATTCGGATATTTTGCAGGCACATCAAAAAGCCGGAAAAGGATTCCTGAAATTAGATTCGTATTTGAATCGTTATTTTATAGATTCTACCAAAATAAAGAAAATGAATGTTGAGGATTATACCTACCTCACGCAATGTTTACAATATTATTCCCTTAAAAATATTATCGGAATTCACCGTTCAAAAGCGCCTTATAATATGGGAACATTAGTTTGGCAATTGAACGATTGCTGGCCGGTAGCAAGCTGGAGTGTAACCGATTATTACGATCGTCAGCCCAAAGCAGCGTGGTACGCCATGAAAGAAGCCTATCGTGATGATGTTAAACCTGAAATTGATTTGACCCGTCCGATAAATTTAAAACTGGAAGATCCAAAAATAACGTGGGAAGTAAAAGGAAATAAAGTAATTTTAAGAGCTTCCAAATTTGCAAAATATGTAAATGTTTCCATAAAAGGATATACCGGAAAATGGAGCGACAATTACATCGATTTAAAACAAGGAGAAGAAAAAATTATTACGTTCGAAGGAAAAATAATAAAGCCGGAAGTTAGAGTTTATTCTCTTTATGATGTTTTGAAGAGGTACTAAAAAAAGGCACTAAGGCTCTGAGGTGCAAAGGGACAAAGGTTTTTGTAGAGGCGCACAGCAGTGCGTCTACTTTGTGAACTTTGCGTAAATCCTTGCGTACTTTGCGGTTAAATTTTTATGTTCAAAGATTAAAAAAAATCTCTATAAACCCGTTTAATCCGCGTCATCCGTGTATCATCACACAAGTAAAATAAAAAATGAATAACATGATTACAAAATATAAACACATTGTTTTCGCCATAATTATGCTAATTAATTTACCTGTAATCTCACAGGAAAAGAAAGCAAAACAAAACAATAGAGATTACACCCAATATGTAAATCCATTGATAGGTTCTGCTGGTCACGGACACGTATTTGTGGGGGCCAATGTTCCCTTTGGAGCAGTACAATTAGGACCCGTAAATGTTTTTGAAGGCTGGGATTGGTGCAGCGGATACAACTACGCCAGTAATACAATATTAGGATTCACGCATACGCATTTAAGCGGAACAGGAATTGGGGATTTAAACGATATTCTTTTGTTACCCCTATCAGGAAAAGTACCCCTTACCAAAGGAACAAAAGAAGATATGACAACCGGTTACGGATCTTATTTCTCTCATAAAAACGAAGTAAGCAAACCAGGATATTACAGTGTTTTATTGGATAAATATAAAATTAAAGCTGAGTTAACAGCCAGCGAAAGAGTAGGTTTTCATAAATATACTTTTAATACTGCTACAGATAATCATGTATTATTAGATCTTGCAGACGGTATTGGGTGGGACAAACCGGTAAAAACGGTCATTAAAAAACTAAACGAAACCACTCTTGTAGGGTATAGATATTCTGCAGGCTGGGCAGCCGATCAGCGTATCTTTTTTACGATCGAATTATCTGAACCTATTTCAAATATTGCTTTATACGATGATAAAACTGTTGTTGCGGGAAGCGAAGGCGAAGGGTTAAAAATGAAAGCAGTTTTAGATTTTAAAAGTTTAAAAAACAAACAGGTTTTAGTTAAAGTCGGAATTTCTCCTGTAAGTTATGAGAATGCTTCTCTGAATATCAAAGCCGAGATTCCGGGTTGGGATTTTGATGCTGTAACAAAAGAAGCCACTGCAAAATGGAACAAAGAACTAAATAAGATTCAGATCAAAGCAGATGATAAAACAACAAAAGTTTTTTATACTGCCTTATATCATACCATGTTTGCACCTTTTATTTTCAATGATGTAAACGGAGATTACAGAGGAACAGATAAAAAAGTATACGAAAAAGCAGGTTTCACCAACTATACTACTTTTTCACTTTGGGATACGTATCGGGGTTTGCATCCATTATACACGATTACACAACCGGAAAAAATCAATGACATTGTAAAATCATTTTTGGCCATCTACGAACAACAAGGGCGATTACCGGTTTGGCATTTAATGGGGAATGAAACCAATACCATGAATGGAAATCACTCCATTGCCGTTATTGTAGATGCATACTTAAAAGGCTATAGAGATTACGATACCGCACTGGCATACGAAGCCATCAAAAAAACAGCCATGCAAACGCGTGACGGAATGGATTACGTTCAAAAATTAGAATATATCCCTGCTGATAAAATGTTAGAATCGGTTGGTAATGCGTTAGAATATGCCATTGATGATTATTGCGTAGCGCAAATGGCAAAATCTTTAGGTAAGACAGAAGATTATGATTATTTCACCAAAAGAGCCAATTTGTACAAATTGTATTTTGATAAAGAAACCACATTTATGAGAGGAAAATTAACCGATGGAAATTGGAGAACACCATTTAATCCACTTTCATCAGCGCACCGTAAAGACGATTATGTAGAGGGAAATGCGTGGCAATATACTTGGTTAGTTCCTCAGGATCCTTACGGTTTAATTGATTTATTTGGAAGTGAAGATAAATTTCTTGCCAAGTTAGATTCATTGTTCCTAATAACAGATAAAGTAGAAGGCGAAGAAGTTTCACCGGACATTAGCGGTTTAATTGGGCAATATGCACAAGGAAACGAGCCAAATCATCATATTCCGTATTTGTATGCCTACGCAGGACAACCTTGGAAAACGGCAAAACTTATTCGTGAAATCGATGATAAATTCTATTCGACAAAACCGGACGGATTATGCGGTAATGAAGATTTAGGGCAAATGTCTGCCTGGTATGTTTTTTCTTCAATGGGATTCTATTCGGTTAATCCGGCAAATGGAATTTATGTTTTAGGAAGTCCATTAGTAAATACAGCGACAATTCATCACAAAGAAGGTATTTCGTTTACATTGAATGCAGTCAACAATAGCAAAACCAATATCTATATTCAAAAAGCAGAGTATAACGGAAAACCGTATACAAAATCATACATCACGCATGATATGATTGTAAAAGGAGGGGAGCTGAAATTGTTTATGGGAAGCAAACCATCGGCAACTTTTGGAGTAAAAAAAGAAGACAGACCGCAGTAGATTAAGAAGTAAGAACGTTGAGTTTCCTAACAGATTTTTAAAACCTGTTAGGTATAGTTTTTAAGGCATGGTTTTTAAATTTTACAATAAATACATAATACCTAACAGGTTTTAAAAACCTGTTAGGATAATAAAAAAGAATATGAAAATAAAGAGTTTAATTTTTTTAGGGGTATTACAATGTTGCGTTTTTGTAAATGCACAAGTTAAAATATTAGATCCTGTAGAATTTGTAAATCCTTTAATGGGAACACAATCTTTGCACAGTCTTTCGAACGGAAATACCTATCCAGCGATTTGTCGGCCTTGGGGAATGAATTTCTGGACACCGCAAACAGGGAAAATGGGTGACGGATGGGCGTATATTTATACCGCAGAAAAGATTAGAGGATTCAAACAAACGCATCAGCCTTCGCCCTGGATGAACGATTACGGACAGTTTTCGATCATGCCGGTAACCGGTAAACTAAGTTTTGCCGAAGACGAAAGAGGAAGCTGGTTTAGCCATAAAGCTGAGGTTTCGAAACCATATTACTACAGCGTATATCTTGCCGATTATGATGTGACGACCGAAATTACAGCAACCGAAAGAGCAGCACATTTTCAGATTACATTCCCGGAAAATGAGCAATCTTCAATTGTAATTGATGCATTTGATAAAGGTTCTTATATCAAAATCATTCCGTCAGAAAATAAAATTATTGGTTACACCACCCGCAATAGTGGTGGTGTTCCGGAGAATTTCAAAAACTATTTTGTTTTGCAATTCGATAAACCATTTGCAACCAATTATACCTGGCACGATAAAGTTTTAGAAAAAGACAAACTAGAATTAAAAGACAATCATGTAGGCGCAGTTGTAGGTTTCAAAACTAAAAAAGGAGAAATCGTAAACGTAAAAGTTTCTTCTTCATTTATAAGCCAGGAACAAGCAGAATTAAATTTAAAAAATGAATTAGGAACAGCATCATTTAATGAAACTGTAGCACAATCAAAACAAGAATGGAATAAAGTCTTAGGAAAATTAGCTGCCGAAGGCGGAACCGAAGAACAACTAAAAACTTTTTACTCCAGTTTATACCGTACTGCTTGTTTTCCGCAAAAGCAATATGAAGTAAATGCAAAAGGAGAAATTGTGCATTACAGCCCATATAATGGTCAAGTTTTACCGGGCTATATGTTTGCTGGAACAGGTTTTTGGGATACTTTCCGTGCTCTATATCCTTTGTTAAATTTAGTTTATCCTTCAATCAATACAGAAATGCAGCAAGGATTAATCAACGATTACAAAGAAGGTGGTTTTTTGCCGGAATGGTCAAGTCCGGGATTCAGAGATGTAATGGTTGGGAATAACTCAGCGTCTGTAGTTGCTGATGCTTATATCAAAGGATTACGTGGGTATGACATCAACAAATTATACGAAGCTTTGTTGCACGGAGCCAATAACGAAGGACCGCTAGAAGCTGTAGGCAGAAAAGGAGTGGAGTATTACAACACTTTAGGCTATGTTCCTTATGATGTAAAAATCAACGAAAATGCAGCCAGAACATTAGAATATGCTTACGATGATTTCACGATCTGGAAATTGGCGAAAGCCCTAAACCGTCCGAAAAAAGAAATCAGTTTATACGAAAAGCGAATGATGAATTATAAAAAACTTTATAATCCTGAAATTGGTTTAATGAGCGGTAGAAATAAAGACGGAAGTTTCCCAAAAGATTTCAATCCGTTTAAATGGGGAGATGCTTTTACCGAAGGAAATGCGTGGCATTACAGCTGGAGTGTTTTTCATGACGTACATGGTTTGATCGATTTAATGGGTGGAGAGAAAAATTTCACAGCAAAATTAGACGCTGTATTTACAACTCCACCGGTTTTTGATGATAGTTATTACGGAGCTGTTATTCATGAAATACGCGAAATGCAAATTATGAATATGGGACAATATGCTCATGGAAACCAGCCTATTCAGCACATGATTTATTTGTATAATTATGCAGGCGAACCATGGAAAACACAATACTGGTCTCGCGAAGTAATGAACCGTTTGTACAAACCAACTCCGGACGGATATTGCGGAGATGAAGATAACGGACAAACTTCGGCATGGTATGTTTTCTCAGCAATGGGATTCTACCCGGTTTGCCCGGCAACAGAAGAATATGTTCTTGGAGCACCATTATTTAAGAAATTAACTTTAGAATTAGAAAACGGAAAAAAATTAGTGATCAATGCGCCAAATAATTCTGAAACCAACAAATATGTTCAGGAATTAAAATGGAATAATGCCACTCATACCAAAAATTTTATCAATCATTTTGATGTATTAAAAGGTGGCGAATTAAACTTTGACATGAGCAGTAAGCCTAATTTACAAAGAGGAACTTCAGCAAGTGCCTATCCATATTCTTATTCAACTTCAAAATAAAACGATGCAATCACGTAGAAAATTTATAAAAAACACAGGGATTTTTTCAGCAGGACTATTAGCGCTTCAAACCGATGTTTTCGGAATGCAAACCGATGCTTTCAATTTTGCCTTAAAAGATTTTATTACCAAAAGACCTCCATTAGCCGAAAGAAAATTTACAAGTAAAGCTGTTGAAGCCGCAATTGTTAGGATCAAAAAGCAAATTGCAAATCCGGAATTGGCGTGGTTGTTCGAAAACTGTTTTCCAAATACTTTAGATACAACCGTAGATTTTGAAATTATTGACGGAAAGCCTGATACGTATGTCATTACAGGTGATATCGATGCGATGTGGCTGCGTGATAGCACAGCACAAATATGGCCGTATATTCCGTTTGTAAAAGAAGATAAAAAACTGGCAGAACTGGTAAAAGGAGTAATCAATCGCCAGACCAAATGTATTTTATTAGATCCTTATGCAAATGCTTTTTACAAAGATTTCAATCAGGTAAGCGAATGGAAAAACGACATGACCAAAATGCAGCCGGGTATTCACGAACGCAAATGGGAAATTGACAGTTTGTGTTACCCAATACGACTGGCACACGGATATTGGAAAGAAACCGGAGATATCAGTTTATTCGACAGCAAGTGGAAAGAAGCCATGCTTTTGGTTATTCAAACTTTCAAAGAACAACAACGCTGGACGGATAAAGGACCCTATAATTTTCAGCGAGTAACGGCTTGGGCTACAGATGGAGTACCTTTAGGCGGTTACGGTTATCCTGTAAAACCATGTGGATTAATAGTTTCGACTTTTAGACCAAGTGACGACAGTACTTTGTTCGGATATTTAATTCCGAGTAATATGTTTGCGATCGAAGTGCTTGGATATCTTCAGGAAATTTTCTCTTTACCGGCATTAAAAGACGATAATTTAGTAGCCAAAGCAAAAGAATTACAAGGACAGGTTCAGAAAGGATTAGAAGAAAACGGAATCATAGATCATCCAAAATTCGGAAAAATCATTGCTTTTGAAGTAAACGGATACGGAAGTTTCCATATGATGGATGATGCCAATGTTCCTTCCTTATTATCATTACCTTATTTAGGTGCAATTGAACCGGATAATCAGCTTTATTTGAACACCAGAAAAGTAGTGCTTTCAGAAAACAATCCATTTTTCTATAAAGGAAAAGCAGGCGAAGGAGTTGGGGGACCACATACCGGAACAGATACCATCTGGCCAATGAGTATTGTTTTAAGAGCGATTACCAGTGTAGATGAAAATGAAATAAAACATTGCATCAGTAACTTGATTAAAACAAACGCCGATACCGGATTTATGCATGAATCTTTCCATAAAGATGATGTAACCAAGTTTACCCGAAAATGGTTTGCCTGGGCGAATACATTATTTGGCGAAATGATTGTGCACACGAGTATCCATTATCCTCAAATTTTAAAAGACAAAAACATTTAAAAAACTAAAAATATTTACCATTAAGGAATTAGTAAAACTAGAGATAAAATAAAAATATTTACCATTAAGAAATTAAGCAGTTAGACTTAATAAACTTAATTTCTTAATGGTGAAAAAAAATAAAACTAAATTTTTTTTAATCCCTATATTGGTTCAAATCCAAAATACAAAAGAATGAATAAAGAATATGCCGTTGGATTAGACATTGGAGGCACACATATCACTGCTGCAATTATAGATATAATTAGTATGAAAGTGATTGACTTTTCGTTGCACAAAGAATCATTCGATTCTAATTTGCCAGTCGAAGAAGTAATGACTATTTGGGAAAAGGCAATCAGGACTTCTATCGAAAATTCTAAAGTCGAAAATACTACGGGATTAGCGGTTTGCATGCCGGGTCCGTTTGATTATGAAAATGGGGTTTGCTGGATCAAAGACCAATCAAAATACGAGCATTTTTACGGATTGAATGTGCGTGATTTGTTTCAGGACAAGTTGAATCTTTCCAATGATTTTCCGATTCTTTTCGAGAACGATGCAGTTTGTTTTGGCAAAGGAGAAGTTTTTAAAGATGCTGGTAATCTTTCTAAAAAAGTAATGGCAATTACGTTAGGTACCGGACTTGGTGCTTGTTTTATAGACAAAGGAGAATCGATCAGTACAGGTGATTTAGTACCAAAAGACGGTGAAATATACGACCTCCCGTACAAAGAAGGAATAGCCGAAGATTACGTTTCAGCACGCGGACTCTTAGCGGGTTATTTTGCTTTAAGCGGAAAAAAACTGAACAACGGTTTAGAGCTTTTTAATTTGGCTAAAACAGGAGACGAAATGGCAATAAAAGTATTCGGAACAATGGGAGAAGATCTGGCTTCAATTGTTACACCGTGGTTAGAAAAATTTTCTGCCGATAGTTTTATTATTGGAGGGAAAATAGCCAATGCAAGTGAATTTTTCCTGCCGGTTTTCATCAAAAAAATAAAAGAAGCAGGAAGCAAAGTCAATGTTTCTATTTCTACAGATAATGAGATAGCAGCATTATTGGGAGCTACAAGTTTACTTTATACAGCTTAATTCGTTAAACCATATAAGTTATATAAGTTCATGGAAAAGAATTTTTGATAACTTGGTTTTATTTTTTTAGTAGATATAAATAACTATAAATGTTCTGAATATTACTTATATGATTTAGTTTTGAGTAGCTTTAAAAGGCCAGCTTAAATGATCTTACATAACTTATATGGTTTAAAAATATTTAATATGACAAATTCAAATCGCAGAAATTTTATAAAAACGGCAGCAATAGCTTCAGTTGCTGTTGCATTGCAATCTTTTAATTCTGATTCAGAAGAAGAAAAAATATTGGTATCTAAAAAAGGAAAGAAACCTATTGTACTTTCGACCTGGCGATTTGGAATCCCTGCAAACGAAGCTGCCTGGGAAGTTCTAAAAAAGAATGGAACGGCGCTTGATGCTGTCGAAGCAGGAGTGAAAATCCCGGAAGCTGACCCAAAAGAAAGAAGCGTAGGTTATGGCGGACGTCCGGACAGAGATGGCCGTGTAACGTTAGACGCCTGTATTATGGATGAAAATGCCAATATAGGTTCTGTTGCCTGTTTAGAATATATAAAACATCCAATATCAGTTGCAAGAGCAGTAATGGAAAAAACACCACACGTAATGTTAGTGGGTGATGGCGCTTTGCAATTTGCATTAGAACAAGGTTTTAAAAAAGAAAACCTCTTAACAGAAGAATCTGAAAAAGAATGGAAAGAATGGCTGAAAGACAGTAAATACAAACCCATTGCGAATATCGAAAATCACGATACCATTGGAATGATTGCTCTGGATGCCAACGGAAATCTATCAGGTGCATGTACCACAAGCGGAATGGCCTTTAAAATGCACGGACGCGTTGGAGATTCCCCAATTATAGGAGCAGGTTTATATGTCGATAATGAAATTGGCGCAGCTACGGCCACAGGTCACGGCGAAGAAGTAATTCGTATTTCGGGCTGTCATCTGGTTGTAGAATTAATGCGACAAGGAAAATCGCCCCAAAAAGCCTGCGAAGAAGCCGTTGCCAGAATTATAAAACTAACAAGGAACAGAAACAAAGATTTAAAAGACATTCAGGTTGGTTTTATTGCCTTAAACAAAGCTGGCGAATATGGTTCGTACTGTGTTCAGACTGGTTTTAATTATGCCGTTTATGATGAAACCGGAAATAAATTAATCGACGCTGATTCTTTTTTAAAATAAGATATTAGTTGTACTCTCAATAAGAGTAATTGTTTTGTGATGCGTAAAAGTCTTTTGATTTTTACGCATTTTTTTATGTTCTAATCTGAATGTATAAATTTAATTCTTTAGTTATCATAAGAGATAACCGATTTTGGTAAATATATGGCAACCTTTGAATATAATAAAAGATGCATCATGGAAACAAGTGAAACTAAAAAATTAGAGAATATTAAAAAATTAATTGCGCCGTATTTCAATACTTTAAAATCGGAAAATGATAAGTCTCAAATTAAGCTCGTAAATTATTACGAAATAGGTTGTGTTATTAGCAATATGCTTAAAATGTGTATTTTGTCACTGGAGCATGATGCGGATAAAATGTCAAGTACAAATAAAAATCCTATAAATGTTTCTCTTATTTTAGAAATGATACTTGAAATGTTTCCTTTGGATGAACTTGAGCTTTTAGGTGAAATCAATCAAATTCTAAATTCAGACTCTTATAATATTAATGAATAATACGCATTTGATCTCTCTGAAAGATGAGGTTTTATAAAAATTGCTTTCGATAAGACTGAGAAAAACTAAACTGCATAAATAAAAAAAGCTCCAGATTTCTCTGAAGCTTGTTTTAGTAGCCCGTAGCGGAATCGAACCGCTCTTACATGGATGAAAACCATGCGTCCTAACCGATAGACGAACGGGCCTACTTTGCTATTGCGGGTGCAAAAATACAATCAATTTTAAAATACACAAAAATATTTTTTCTAAAAACTTTTTTACGATTCTCAAAATATCCTGTTTTGAAATAATCAATCCTGGATAGTATTGCATTCATTAAGATGTATTTGTTTGATTAATAATTGGTTGTTTTGATTAAGAAGAAAGGAGTAAAGAAGATTTTTTTCTTAAAATAATAATATTAAAAAATATTGCTAATTATTTGTTTTGAAAGAATATTTTTATGGTTTTGCTATTGATATTTTCTAATTTTCTTAAAATGCTGGCGCAAACATCTTACTTGTGATAACAACAAAAGCCTGTAAATGGGTATAAAAGAAAAAGCTCCAGATGTCTTTGAAGCTTTTTTTCTTAGTGGCGGGTGGTATTTGAAATATCTAACTAGTTTTTTGAAGATTATTATTCTATTGATACTTACTCAAATCTAGATTAAGAATAGTGCCTACTCTGCTAAACTCTTCATTAATCTTTGCATTCAGGATTAGTTGTTCATTTTTTATTGGATGATTAAAAATTAACTGATGTGCATGAAGCATCATTCCTTTCAGGTCATAATTTTCCAGCCATAATTTATTTTGTTTGTTACAGCCATGCGGACGACTTCCTAAAATGGGATGAAAAATATGTTTGAAATGTTTTCGTAATTGATGCATACGTCCAGTTTCAGGAATCGCTTCTACCAAACAATATCGAGATGTTGGTTTGTTGTTAAATTCTAACTCAACTTCGGCATTTTGCAAACGATGAAAGTATGTTATTGCATTTTGTGTAATGTCATCATCATTGGTTAAATCATAATCAATCGTTAGTACTTCGGGCGACCAGCCACGTAAAATTGCCAAATATTTTTTTTCGACTTCGCGTGTGGCAAAACGATCATTCATAATTTTCAAAACTTCCTTATCCAACGCAAATAACAAAACACCGGATGTTTTTCGGTCTAACCGATGAATAGGATAAACGTGTTGCCCTATTTGATTTCTCAATTCCTGAATAGCATAAACTTTTGCATCGCGCGCATAAAATGATTTGTGAACCAACAATCCACTTGGTTTATTAATGGCTATAATATATTCGTCCTGGTAAAGAATTTCTAACATTTGGCAAAAGTAGAAGAGATTTCCATTAAAATCATTTTTATTATTTATTTCTATACTTTTCTCCGTAGCTGGCGCGAGAACGCAAAGTAATGGAAACAAAAAAAGCTCCAGATTTTTCTGAAGCTTTTATCGTTGTAGCGGGAACAGGACTCGAACCTGTTTCCGCCGTGGTGGATAAGCCCGCTCGATATGATTTAAAATAAAAAACCTGCAGTCTAGATTGGAATTTTTTTTGTGTATAAGTGCATAAGAAATATTATTTTGACATAAATAAAAAATATCCCTATGAAATATAGAGTATATTTGTAGAAAAAATAATACAAATAAGCATGAGCAGATTAAAGACAATAGTCGCATTTTTACTTATAATTTTTATTTATTCATTTAATCAGAAAGCTAAAAGTGCCGATATAGAAAAGCTAAAGACAACAACTAAGGTTGTAATAAAGAATATCAGAAAAACTGAATCAAAACCTTTCAAGAAAGATATTCAAAAGACATCCCAAAACATTGAAAGTTTTGTACCAAAAAATTACACCATTTTAGATAGCACTTCCGGAGATCTAAATTTAGATAATTACAAGGATATGATTTTGGTTTTGAGTAAAAATGGTGAAGAACAAACATCTGATGTAGTAGATCATCCGGAAAAAAGACCACTTTTAATTTTAATTGGTCAGCCAAATAATAAATACAAACTAGTTTCAAGAAATGACAATACCGTTTATTGTTTTGATTGTGGCGGAATAATGGGCGATCCTTATACTGGAATTACTATAAAAAACGGCTATTTTTCAGTTAAACATTATGGAGGAAGCAACTGGAGATGGACTAGAATTATAACTTATAAATATTCAAAAAAAGAGAATAATTGGTTTTTGTACAAAGATGGCAGTGAAAGTTTTCATGTTTCAGATCCTGAAAAGATTACAAAAACTATTTTGACTACAAAAAATTTCGGAAAAGTACCTTTTAAAATTTTTGATATCTATAAAGATAAATAATTTTTATCGTCAGTATATCATTAGTTTAATATGATATTAGTCGAGAATTTTACTGACATAGCAACCCAATTCATGGTAGGTAAGTTGTTAATTTTCCCCTGCTGGCGCAAGCGTCCCGTTCGTGAACGCAAAGTAATGGAAACAAAAAAAGCTCCAGATTTCTCTGAAGCTTTTTATTTAGTAGCGGGAACAGGACTCGAACCTGTGTCCGCCGCGGCGGATATGAGCCCGACGAGCTATTAGTTTTCAATAAGATTTTTAATGAATTCTCTTCCAATTCCTGTTTTTAAATATTTTTCTCTTTTCATCGCTTCAAATTTTGAATTAAAAAATTCTACATGAATTACTTCCCAAGGTCTAAATTTTAAAGTATAGCCTTTCGTTTCAAGAAGATTGTGAGATTTGAATCTTTCTATTAAATTAGAAGTGTAACCAGTATAATTTTTATTGAATTTTTCAGAATAAAGAATGTAAACAACAAATTCTTCCATATTACAAATTGTTATAAACGAAAAAAAACACCAGCTTTTTCAAGTGGTGTTTTCTTTTTAGTAGCGGGAACAGGACTCGAACCTGTGACCTTCGGGTTATGAGCCCGACGAGCTGCCTACTGCTCTATCCCGCGATGTTTCGGGTGCAAAGATACGTCGTTTTTTGAGAAATCCAACGAAAACTTTAAAAAATGTTTTATTTTCTGTATTGAGTTGATATGACTACCTTTGCACAATAAATTAATACACAAATGTCACATAAAGCAGGTTTTGTAAACATCATCGGGAATCCAAACGTAGGGAAATCAACATTGATGAACGCCTTTGTTGGAGAAAGATTATCGATCATTACATCAAAAGCACAAACAACTCGTCACCGTATTCTTGGAATCGTGAATGGCGAAGATTTTCAACTTATATTATCGGATACTCCCGGAATCATCAAACCCGCTTATGAAATGCAGGAATCGATGATGAACTTTGTAAAATCGGCCTTTGAAGATGCTGATATTCTGGTTTATATGGTCGAAATAGGAGAGCAGGACTTAAAAGACGAAGCCTTCTTTAATAAAATAATCCATGCTAAAATTCCGGTTTTATTGTTGTTGAATAAAATCGACAACTCAAATCAGGAACAATTAGAAGAACAAGTAGCATTCTGGACGGCAAAAGTGCCAAATGCTGAAATTTTCCCAATCTCTGCTTTACAGAATTTTAATGTACCGGAAGTTTTCGGAAGAATTATCGAATTGTTGCCAGAATCTCCGGCATATTACCCAAAAGATCAATTAACAGACAAACCCGAACGTTTTTTCGTAAACGAAACCATTCGTGAGAAAATCTTGTTGAACTACAGCAAAGAGATTCCATACGCGGTTGAAATCGTTACGGAAGAATTTTTTGAAGACGAAAAAATTATCAGAATCCGTTCTATTATTATGGTGGAACGCGAAACGCAAAAAGGAATCATCATCGGACATAAAGGTGCTGCCCTTAAAAAAGTAGGTACCGATGCTCGTGCTGATTTAGAGAAATTCTTCGGAAAACAAATTCACATTGAACTAGTTGTAAAAGTGAACAAAAACTGGAGAAGCAATGCCAATATGTTGAAACGATTTGGTTATAATCAGTAATATAGTTTGGGCGTGTCCCTTCGGGTCGGGCTATCCGTTGCAATCTTTTGTTTCATTTCATTACACAAAAGGATTTCCACTTCTATCCCTCACGCATACAGAACTAAAAAAGAATTATAAAAATAGATAACAACACGATATTGAACTGATTAAGAAAAGGATAGTAAATTTAATTTTATAAACTAAATATTCTTGAACCCCTGAAGTTCTAGCCCAGATGGAAGCGGCATCCTTTTTCTGGCTCCTTTAGCCAGGAAAAGATATAGCGGACAGCTGGAAATAGCTCCTTAAAATAACAGGAAAAATAATAAAAAACTTAGGTACTTAGAAACTTAGCGACTTAGTCACTTTTTTACCTACCTTTGCAAAAAATTAAAATAAAGCATTTTGGACTCCAAGTGATTAGGTTTTTAGGGAACTAAAAATCTGAAATCTGAAATCTAAGATCTAAAATTCAAAAAAATGAATAACATTGTTGCGATAGTAGGAAGACCTAATGTAGGGAAATCAACCCTTTTTAATAGGCTGATACAAAGAAGAGAAGCTATTGTAGATTCGGTTTCTGGAGTTACCAGAGATAGAAACTACGGTAAAAGCGAGTGGAACGGAAAAGAGTTTTCTGTAATTGATACCGGCGGATATGTTCGCGGATCTGATGACGTTTTTGAAGGAGAAATTCGTAAACAAGTAGAGCTTGCTATCGACGAAGCTGATGTTATTATTTTTGTGGTTGATGTTGAGGAAGGTATTACACCAATGGATGATGTTGTTGCGCGTTTGTTGCGTAAAGTAACGAAACCGGTTTTATTGGCTGTAAATAAGGTAGATAACGCAATGCGTGAAAAAGATGCGCTTGAGTTTTATAATCTTGGTTTGGGAGAATATTTCACGTTTGCAAGTATTTCAGGAAGCGGAACCGGAGATTTATTGGATGCTTTAATTGAAGCTTTTCCAGAAAAACCAGAACCAGTTCAGGAAGAAGTAGTTTTACCTCGTTTTGCAGTTGTAGGACGTCCAAATGCTGGAAAATCAAGCTTTATCAATGCTTTAATTGGTAAGGAACGTTTTATGGTTACGGATATTGCAGGAACTACACGTGATGCAATTGATACAAAATTTGACCGTTTTGGTTTTGAATTTAACCTGGTTGATACTGCGGGAATCCGTCGTAAGGCTAAAGTTAAGGAAGATTTAGAGTTTTACTCCGTAATGCGTTCTGTACGTGCGATTGAGCATGCGGATATTTGTATCTTGGTTATCGATGCAACCCGTGGATTTGAAGGTCAGGATCAAAGTATTTTTTGGCTGGCAGAGAAAAACCGTAAAGGAGTTGTAATCTTAGTAAACAAATGGGATTTGGTTGAAAAAGATACCATGTCGACTCGTGATTACGAAGAGAAAATCAAAAAAGAATTAATGCCTTTTACAGATGTGCCAATTTTGTTCGTTTCGGCTTTAACGAAACAACGTTTATTGAAAGCATTAGAAGCTACGGTTCAGGTTTTTGAAAACAGAAAACAAAGAATACCAACTTCTAAATTCAACGAATTTATGTTGAAGGTAATCGAAGCATATCCGCCACCAGCGACAAAAGGTAAATATGTAAAAATTAAATATTGTATGCAGTTGCCTACTTTAACGCCGCAGTTTGTGTTTTTTGCAAACATGCCGCAATATGTTAAAGAACCATATAAGAGATATTTGGAGAATAAAATTAGAGAGAATTGGGACTTTTCAGGAGTGCCAATCGATATTTATATCAGAGAAAAATAAAAAATAAATACCCGATATATGTTAAACCCTTATGAATGTTCAATTTATAAGGGTTTTTTCTTGTTTCTGTTAAGCCAAATGCCAAAATCCGTTAGTGGCTGTTGTAAGCAGGTTTTATTCTTCTGTTCGGATAAATTTTCCACTTCCACATTGAATGTGTAAATCTATTCTGCAGACAAAATAATACACGTTTGCTTCAACTTTCGTTATTTCGAAATATGGCTTTTGTTTAGCTAAGATTCTTTGAACTTCCGTAAGTTTAGATTCGTCAACTTTATCATTATTTTCAAGTCGGAAACTGCAATTACTTAATATTTTAATTTCACAATCCATTTTTTCGCCATTTTGGAAAGCGTAATACTGATTTTCGTTTATTTCAAAGAAGCTTAAATTTCTGTCTTTTGTGTCATATTGCATTTCGTATTTTCCATTTTTTAGCATAGAACAATTCTGTCCAAAAGAAGCCAAGCTTAAACTCAGAATAATTATAATCAGGTATTTTTCCATTTTCGGTTGGTTTTTTGCAGTTTAGTGTAAACTTGCTTACAACGTTCTGGTACTATATCGGATTTGGGACTAAATTAAGCCCATTCTTCGGATTTGCCAAATATTCCAAATACAAAACTAACTTCAAATTAAGCCAAATACCCAAATTGCTTGTAGCGTGTGTTAGTGGCTGGCTTTGTTTAGTTGCAGTTTTTCATTTAATATTTGAGTTATGTATTTACCTAATAGTTTTGCTTCTTCTGAATTGATTTTTTCGGTCTGAAAGTTTAGGATTTGTTTTCGCTTTTCATGTATTAATAAATAATGATTTACATGTATGAAAGATGATCTTCTTATATTTAAAATTTCAGTTTTCATATCTATTGTCATTTCGTTATTAATAGGTATTGAAAATGATCTAAGATTATATACAAAATTAATTTTCCCATTTTTGATTGTAGTATGATCAGTTGCTTGTCTAATCAAACTTAACAATGATAGACCAAAAAATAAAAGTCCAAAAACTGCACAAATAATTAATGAGCTAATATCTGTTTTTTTACCTAAAAAAGGAAAAGCAAAGAATGTAACACCTCCCATTAAGAGCAAAATCAATCCAATTGTACTTTTATTTTTTAATTGAAGAATTTGATTAACCGAAATAGTATTTTCACTCAAAGATATTCTAAGTCCAACTTTGGATTCTATTTTTAGAAGTTCTTTTTCAAGGTTCGTCATTTCTACGATTTTTTGAAGCTTGCCACTAACGTTTTGCAGATTTGCGATGGGCGGGCTTTTCAGCACAAATGTTCATTCGGAGAACTGAACTTTCTTTAATCACAAAACTGCCTACGGAGTACGAAACCCCGCCTATTGCAAATCTGCTGTTATGCGTTCGTTCCATATTCATTATCTGTCGAGACTATTTTGTTTTTTACGTTCTTCCATCTCCTTTAAAGCAATGTCAAGTTTTTCCTTGTTTCGTTGCATTTCCAATTGTGCGTCAAAAATGTTGTCCTTACCGAAAGTAAATAGGTCGTCATGATGGAATTGTAAAGCCCAATTCAATGTCCTGTCACGAACGACTTGGTTAAAAGCAAAAAATAAATTGTGAGAATATTTAATTACCATTTTCCAAGTCAGGACAAAACCAAGATGTGGCTGCATTGCAATAAATACTTTCTGACTAAAAGGAATTCCCAAGTTGTATAAATACTTTTTGATTGTCGTCTGGTCAGCCGAACTACTGTCAAAAGTTGTGATTGTCTTAAAATATTTTTCCGTGCAGTGAATTCCGAGTTGCAGATCAAAGTCCCAAAGGAATTTAGCCGCTTGTTCCGTTAGCGGAAAAATTTGGTCTTTATGTTCGTCAGAAGCAAGTTCACCAATCTCGTCAGTGAAAATCCATTTAGCGATATAGTCATCAAGCGATACCGAAAATTGTTCTATGTTGTCAAGCGTTATTTTCATTTCAGTCAATTTGCAATTTGCATGGTCGCCAAGCATGACGCATAACTAGTAAATATGTGTGACAAAACCACACAAAGCCACTCAATTTTGGCTAGATATGTATGACAAGCGTCCTACTTTATTTAAAGCAAATATAGAGATAATTCTTAATAAATCATCAAATGTTTTTTTAGGTTTTAATTTTGAATACCTTTTTTTCAGGTAATAGGTGAATTATTTAGAGAAATGTAGAAACAACAATTAAACCTTTTGACTCTACCTGAGTCTTACTGTTTCTAACCAACTATTTTATGACCAAAATTTTCTCATTTTTAGTTCTTTTCCTTTTTTGCTATTCAGCTAATGCCCAAAATGATATTGTGCTTAAAGGAACCATTGTTGATATTAATACACAGCTTCCGCTCGAAATGGCAACTGTTTATTTTTCAACTGTTAAGGATTCTACAGTTATCGAATATGCAACAACGGATAAAAATGGTGTCTTTAGAATAAATACAAAAAAAATAGATAAACCCGTCTTTCTAAAAGTAAATTATATGGGATATCAGCCTTTGGTTGAAGAACAAAAGGGGCTTTTGGAAAGCAAGGATTTTGGTAAATTATATCTACTTGAAAGTGTAAATGCCTTAGATAATGTGGTGATCAAAAGTGAAGCTCCGCCCATTACAATCAAAAAAGATACTTTAGAATTTAATGCTTCTTCTTATAAAGTACGTCCGGATGCAAATGTCGAAGCTTTATTGAAACAATTACCAGGCGTTGATGTTGATAACGACGGGAAAGTTACTGTAAACGGAAGGGAAGTAACACAGTTTTTAGTCAACGGAAAAACTTTTTTTGATAGGGATGGTGCCTTGATTTTAAAAAATTTACCAGCAGAAATCATTAAAAAAGTTCAGGTTTCAGATTATAAAACCAAGAAAGAAGAACTTGCAAAACAAGAATCGAGTTCAGATTATTCCAGTATAAACTTAACGATCGACGAAAAGAAAAACAAAGGCTTTTTTGGTAAAGTGCTGGGAGGATATGGTTCTGATGATCGCTATGAAAGCACTCTGATCATGAATTTTTTTAAAGATCAGCAAAAAATAAGTATTCTGGCTTCATCTAATAACATCAATTCTACAGGATTTTCTATGGATGATGTATTTGATAGTATGGGCGGTGGCAGAAATAGTAAAACAAATAATCAAAGCTCCGGAGGAGGAAAAGGAATTACACAGTCTAATTTAGCGGGAATTAATTATTCTGATGCATGGTCTAAAGATTTTGATGTTTCGAGCAGTTATAATTTTTCGAATACGATTAATAATAATGAAAGCAAATCAAATCAGATTATTTTTTTACCAACAGGAAATATTCTCACTTCATCAGATTCTAAAACCAGAAATGAAAATACCGGCAACAAAGTAAATCTGGAATTAGAGTATAAGGTTAATCCAAGTACACGACTTTTTATTACGCCAAAATTCAACCAGACCAGATCAAATAGTACGTCAAACTCTTCTACATCTTCTGAAGATGAAAGTGGGCAGGCTTTAAACGAAAGTACTTCAGAATCAAAAAATGAAAATACCAGTACAAATTTCGCCAATACGATCAACTTTAATAAAACCTTCGAAAAAAAGTCGCGTAATCTAAGTTTCGTTTTCGATAACAACAATACCAGAAGCGATGCAAATGCATTTAATCTTTCAGAAACGATTTTCTATCAGGATAACAAACCAAATGATGAGAGAAATCAAAACAGTAAAAACAATACAAGTTCAGATGTATACTCGGCAGATATTGAGTATACTGAACCTATAACAGATTCGTTGAGAATTAGATTTGGTTCTGATTTTAACTGGACAAAAACGATAAACGATCAAAAAACGTACAATTTTGATTCAGGTACCAATTCTTATTCAGACTTAAATGAATCTTTGACGAATTATATTACATCAAGTCAGAATTCGGTTAGTCCGAAAATGGGGATTACTTTGCAGAAAAATAAATATACAGTTAACCTGAATACAAAAACGTCTATTGTTGATTATGATAACCACTCTTTATATTTAGGCAATTCAACCGATTTGAATAAAAAATATGCTTTGCCTTTTGCGAGCGCTCAAATGCGATATAAATTCAGCCGATCTAAAAATCTGACTTTAAAATACGATTATTCAAATGCACTTCCAAGCGCAACCCAATTATTACCGGTTTTAAATTTGATGAATCCGTTAAATACCGTGATCGGAAATCCAAATTTAAATCCGATCGAAAAAAATAGTGCAGGAATAGATTTCAAAAACTTTGATTTTCGAACAAGGTCAGGTTACAGTATGTTTATAAAAGCAGATTATTATAATAATGACGTGGTTTCGACTTCAGTTTATGATGATAGTGGAAAAAGAACCACTACTTATGCCAATATATCAGGAACGTACATTGCTTCTGTTGGAGGAAACTGGAACCAATCTATAAAAAAAGATGCACATACACTAAGATATGGTTTAGGAATAAATGGTAGCTACTCTTTTGATAAAGGTTTTACAAATGCTGTTTTATATAATGCAAAGTCAACAGCTATAACTCCAAGAGTTTATTTAACCTATGAGTACGGAGAATTACTTACCGTCTCTCCATCGTATAGTTTATCTTATAACGAAACCAAATATGAGAATTATACCCGTGATGCAAGTTCGAATGTAGTGCACAGAATCAATTTGCAAACAACGAGTTACTGGCCGGCAAATTTTATTTTTGGAAATGATTTTGGATACACTTACAATTCTAATATTTCGGATGATTTCAAGAAAGATTTTTATCTATGGAATACCAGTTTGTCTTACGGTTTCTTTAATAAAACAGTGTATGCAAAAATAAAAGTTTACGATGTCCTCAACCAGAATCAAAGCGCTACAAGAACGATCTCTGCAACTTCTATCCGTGATGAAGAAAACACGGTTCTTAAGCGTTACGTGATGTTTTCAGTAGCGTATAAAATTGGAAATTTTGCAGGAAATGAAAAAGGAGGAAAGAGAAGGCAAAGAGAGTAGCTTTTTGAGGCTCAAAGGGGCAAAGGTTTTGTGTGTAGAGGCGCACAGCAGTGCGTCTTTTTTGTCTAAATATTGAGTTGCCTCCTGCTTTAGCCGGAGGTGAAAAAATAAGATTGTAAAATGGCTTTAGCCAAATTCAACAATCTACAATCTACAATCTGCAATCTGCAATCCAACAATCTACAATAAAAAAAACGAGATAAGTTTAATAACCTATCTCGTTTGATGTGTGTAAAATTAACTAATTGCTTACAACGAATATTTAAAAGTGATTCCATAAGTTCTTTGATCGCCAATTACTCCTGCATATTGTCCTGTGTTTCCACCGGCTGGCAATAATTGCTCGTAATAATCTTTATTCAAAAGGTTACGTCCCCAGAAGTGAATCGATAAACCTTGTGAAGCGCGGAAACCTAAACGGGCGTTAAAAATAGCATAACCGGGAACGACTAAGTATTTTGAAGCCGATGGGCTTGATGAGAATTCAGAACGTGCGTAAGAATCAAGAGCAACAAAAACTTTTCCTGAATTTCCGAAGAATTTTGCATTATTAGAAAGTTCACCTCCCAAAGATCCTGCCCATTTTGAAGCACCAGGTAATTCAGTTCCCGAAACATCTTTATACGCTACCGGAGCTCCGGTTTCTTCTAATGGAAGTGGTGCATTTGTAAATTTCACATATTTACCATCTGTATAAGTTGCAGCACCATTTATCGTTAAATGTTCACTTACTACAAAACTTGCGTCAAGCTCAGCACCTCTTACACGAACTTTATCAGCATTAGCAAGATATCCGCGATTTACACCTAGCTCAGCTGCCTGAACATTAGTTTGAAAATCTTTGATATCAGTATTAAAGAATGCAAGGTTGAATACAGAATTTTTAAACGGAGAAGTTTTTATCCCTATTTCGTAATGGTTTACTTTTTCCGGTTTAATTACTGCAAGATCAAGTAACGGAGCACCTTTAGAGTCAGTTGGAAGTCCGGCTACGTTTACGCCAACAGGTTTGTAACTTTTTGCATAAGTGGCATAAGCATTAATTCTGTCTGAAACTTTATAGGTTAGTGTTAAGTTTCCTGAAAAATCGGTATTGTCAGTACTAGAATCAAAAGCCTGATCAGAATACACTAGTTTTTTCAAAGCTAATAAGGCAGGATCTGTCGTTTGTAAACCTCCGTATGTTGTACGGGCATAATGCGCGTCTTTTTTATCAAAATTATATCTTAAACCTGGTAAAATATGCAAACGATCTGTTATGGCCCAGTCAATCTGACCAAATACTGCTGCACTTGAAGATCTGATATTGGCATCCGTTTTAATTCCGTATCCTTCAAAAAGACCCGGAGTTTTCCATAAAGCACTCGTTGTACTTTGTGCAAATCTCCATTGTGCATTACCGGATTCTTCTGTACCATCTGTTTGAGAGGTCTGGTCGATAAAAAATGCACCCACTACACCGCTTATTTTAGAAGTAAGCTGACCTGCATAACGAACCTCTTGTGTAAATTGAGTTTGTCTTGTTGGATTTTGAGATAATGCCAGTACTTGTAATCCTGTAAAATCCCTGTCATTCGATGGATCCCAGTTCCAGAAACGCCATGCTGTAGTTGAAGTAAGGGTTCCGGATCCAATTTTTGTATCAATATTAAGAGAGATTCCGCCTATATCTTGTCCTGAACGCCATGGAGTATCGTGATCTATTTTACGATCAAAAGCATTTAAACTTGGTAATTGGTAATTTAAATCTTTAATAATGGCATCAAACTGACGATAAGCCGGTCGTTGTGTAGGAGCAACCCCTGCAACAACTTGCGCATATCCGTCCGGACGCTGTGTTGTAATATCTGCGGCTAATATAATATTTGTATTTACAGTTGGAGTCCAAAGTAGCTGACCTCTAATTCCCTGATTGTTTAAAGTGTTTGTTGGTCTTCCTGTTACAACATTGTCGATTAATCCATCACGTTGTGTACCGGAGAAAGATAAACGGCCTGCCACTTTTTTACCTAAAGCTCCTGTAACAGATGCCTTGGCTTGTAGAAAATTATAGTTTCCGTAGCTCACTTCAAAATCAGCACCAGAAGTAAAACTTGGTTTACGGGTTGTAATGTTAAATGCACCTGAAGTTGTGTTTTTACCAAACAATGATCCTTGTGGTCCGCGTAATACCTCGATCTGTTCTACATCAATAAAATCTAAGGTTGTTGCAGCTGGTCTGGCGTAATAAACACCATCAACATAAAAACCAACTCCAGGATCAATTCCGTCATTTGTAAGGCCAAAAGGAGAACCAAGACTACGAATATTGATTCCGGTATTTCTTGGATTTGATGAATAAAGTTGTACTGATGGAACCAATTCTTTGATGCGGTTTACGTTAAAAGCTCCGGTTTGTTCAGCTTGTTTACCTGTAATAACAGATATGGCAATGGGCACATCCTGAACTTTTTCTATTCTTCGTCTTGAAGAAACAACAACTTCAATAAGTTCATTTTCTTCTTTAATTGTTAATTGTAATGGAGTTGCAGGGATAGCAGTAAGTTCTACTTCTGTAGTTTTGTATCCTACATATTGAATCAAAAGGGTTACCGGAAGTTTGCCTTTACTGTCAATAATAAATTTTCCGTTGTTATCTGTAGTGGTGTTAGAAGTTGTTCCTTTTATAACAACGTTAGCAGCTTCTAATGGAATGTTTTCGCTGGTTTTAACTACACCTTCAATGTTTTGTGCAAATGATACTGAGAAAGTTAAAACAGATAGTATTGTAAGTATATTTTTTATCGAATTTTTCATTTTTATATTAAGTATATGTGATTAGTAGAATTTAAAATAAATTTTTTTACCAGCACATACACATCATAGAAGAATTGTTTTTCACGGTTGTGAATTGACTATTTTGATTTCTTTGCAAAAGATTTTTTGATACATCCGATCGATTGTAATTTACTTTCATATGGTTAAAATTTGTAAATTGGTTAGTTGATTTTTTTGCAAATATATGTAAATTCTATAGATTTACTAGGAATTATGAAATATTTTTTTATTTCTTTACAAGTGAGGCGATTGTGATGCCTTGCATCGCTTTAAGAGTCTCATCGCGAATGATCATTAAGCCATGTCTTAAGCTGCATTCTTCCTCGGTTTTGCAATCTGAGCATGGTTCGTAGAAGTTTAACGAAGCGCAAGGTAAAAGCGCAATTGCACCGTCAAATAGACGGTGAATTTCTGCCAAAGTAATATCATTTTTTGAGCGTATCAGATAATATCCGCCAAATTTTCCCTGCTTACTGCTCACAAAACGTCCTCGTTTTAGATCTAATAAAATTTGCTCTAAAAACTTTTTAGGAATATTGGCGCCATCAGCAATTTCTATTGTTCTGGAAATGTGATTTTCGTCCTGTTCTGCTAAATAAAGTAAGGCCTTAAGGGCGTATTTTGCTTTATGTGATAACATCTATTTTGAATTATAAATTGTGATTATGAATTATAAATTTTAAGACTGCAAACTGCCACTGCAAACTGCGACATTGTTTTACCAGCCTCCACTGGAACCTCCGCCGGAGAATCCGCCTCCGCCAAAACCACCGCCAAAGCCTCCGCCGCCACCAGATGATCCGCCGCCAAAGCCTCCTCCAAATCCGCTTCCGCTGCTTCTTCCAAGATTGCTTAGAAGAATAACATCAAGCAGGCTGGGACCTCCACCGCTATTGTTGCCTGAATTTCCTCCACCGCCTTTATTTCGAGACAGTAAAATTAATACAATTACCACAATTACAATAATTGGAAATATCGGAAAATCTTTTCCTTTGGTTTGCTTGCGCTCTCCTTTGAATTTTCCTTTAAAAACATCAATTATGGCATCTGTTCCTTTGTCAAGGCCATTATAAAAACTTCCTGCTTTGAATTCGGGAATAATAATATTTCGGATTATGGTTCCTCCAATTCCGGCAGTCAGACGATCTTCGACTCCGTATCCGGGATTAATGGCTATTTTTTTCTCATTTTTTGCCAGTAAAATAATAACACCATTATCATCTTGTTTTGTTCCGCCAATTCCCCAGGTTTGTCCCCATTTTGTGGCTAACTGACTAACATCTTCGCCTTTTAAGCTTTCGATTGTGATGACTACAATTTGTGTAGTGGTAGAATCTGAATAACGAATTAGCTTCTCTTCAAGTTGTGCTTTTTCTTGAGCGCTTAAAATATTAGCATAATCGTATACTGATGTTTGTTTTTCAGGTATTTTAGGTATTTCAAACTGTGCAAAAATACAATTGGTGGTAAAAAAAGCGATTAACAAAAAGGTAAACTGAAAAAGTCCTTTTGAATGAGATATTTTGTTTTTGGAATTTTTCATCATTTAACCTTTTGATATTTCGTTTGATAATTCGTTGGTATCACCTTCAAACCATGGAAAATTATTTTTTAATTGATCGCCGGCACTTAAAATTCCGTCTACAATACCTTGTTTAAAGTTTCCTGATTTAAATTGTGCTGCCATTTTTTCTTTGGTTGAATCCCAAAAATCTGATGCAACAACATCATTTATGCCTTTGTCTCCGCAAATAGCAAACGCTTTGTCTGCCACGGCAAAGTAAAATAAAACCCCGTTTTGAAGCTGGGTTTCATTCATTCTTAATTCATGAAAAACTTCTAAAGCCCTGTCAAAAGGAACTTTAGAAGTTGTTTGTTCTATATGTACTCTAATTTCGCCAGAAGTGTTCTTTTCAGCCACGCGAATAGCTTCAACAATATCTTGTTCTTCTTCCTTGGATAAAAAATCTTCTACTTTTGACATTGGAGTTTTTTTTAGATATTAAATAATTAGATATTAGATTTTTAGACTGAATCTTAGATTCTAAGAAGTCTGATAATCTAAAAATCTAACTTTAGAATTTTACTTCAACTGGTTTATCAGCACCTGCAACAGCTTCAAAGTATGGTTTTTCTTTGTAACTTAGGAACCAGCTGTTTGGAATAGCAAGAACATAACCATTGTAGTCCTGTACGGCTTCGTTAAAACGTGTTCTGGCCGTTAAAATTTGATTTTCTGTACTAGCCAATTCGTCTTGTAATTTTAAGAAATTCTCGTTTGCTTTTAATGTTGGATATTGTTCAACAGAAACTAACAATCTTGATAAAGAGGATGATACACCACTTTGAGCCTGATTGTATTGCGCTAATTGTTCCGGAGTTACATTACTTGGGTCAATTGTTACTGAAGTAGCTTTTGCACGTGCTTCAATTACAGCTGTCAATGTTGATTTTTCGAAATCTGCAGCACCTTTTACAGTGTTTACTAAGTTCCCGATAAGGTCATTTCTTCTTTGGTAAGTTGTACTCACATTTCCCCATTCTTTATTGACTGCCTGATTTTTTTGCAAACCAGTATTTTTAATTCCAATTGACCAAAAAGCAATAATAGCAATTAATACTACTATAATTCCTACAGGGATTAACCATTTTTTCATATCCGTTTTAATTTAAGTTTGTTTCTAATTTTTTAATAAATATACTATAATTCGTTTTTAATTTCGTTTAATTGTGTTTTTATGGTCTCTAATTTACGTATTATTTCGAATTTATCTAATGTTTTCTTTTGTCCTTCTTTCAAATGTGTTCTGGCGCCATCCAGTGTAAAACCTCTTTCTTTAACCAGATGATAAATCAATTGCAGGTTGGTAATATCTTCCGGAGTAAACATTCTGTTGCCTTTGGCATTCTTTTTAGGTTTTAAAATATCAAATTCACTATCCCAAAACCGAATCAATGATGCATTGACATTAAAAGCTTTGGCTACTTCGCCAATGCTATAATACCTTTTATCTTTTGAAAGCTCAATATGCATGATTTTTAATTTTCTATTTTAATTCCAAAAATACGACTTTTTGGAGTATTAATCTAATGACTGATTTTCCTGGTTTGCCATTTGCGAAATCGCCACATATTCTACTGCCGATATATTTCCGTAATAAAAATTCAGCGGATTTACTACTTTTCCGTCTTTATGAACTTCATAATGACAGTGTGGGCCTTCGGATCTGCCGGTACTTCCTACATATCCAATAACATCACCACGTTTGACATGCTGTCCGGCTCTGCAATTGTATTTGCTTAAATGAGCATACAAACTTTCGTATCCAAAACCATGCCTGATCACAACATGATTCCCAAATCCGGAAGCCGAGTTATCTGCCCTTTCTACAACGCCATCGCCTGTAGCGTAAACCGGAGAACCTGTATTGGCGGTGAAATCCATTCCGTTATGCATTTTTCGCACTTTCGTGAAAGGATCCGTCCTGTATCCAAAACCTGAAGCCATTCGTTTTAAATTCTCATTCCTGACAGGCTGAATTGCCGGAATTGCCAATAATAAATTTCCTTTTACGCTGGCCAGTTTTAAAATTTCATCTAATGATTTGGATTGAATGGCTAATTCTTTCGATAACCGGTCAATTCGTTTTGTGGTATTTAAGACTAATTGAGAGTTGTTATATCCTTCCAGGTCTTTATAACGTTTTGGATCTCTAAAACCTGCTTTTCTGATAGAATCCGGAATCTCTGTTTTATTAAAATAAACCCTGTAAATATTATTGTCCCTGTTTTCTAATGCCTCGGTTACATCATCAATTTCATCCATTTTTTTATTCAGAATAGCATATTGCAATTTCAAATTTTCTATTTCGCGTGCCTGTAAACGATCTTTTGGAGTTTCGAAGTAAGGTGTATTGATTAAAAGCACAAAAACCAAAAATCCAAACAGAGCAGAAGCCAGCAAAAACAGTAATGCGTAGCCGATTTTGATTCTTTTTCTGGTTTTTATTTTCGTATAAGCCAGATTTTCTGAGTCGTAATAATATTTTACTTTCGCCATATTTTAAAATACCCTATTTTTGCAGCTTGTAAAATGAGTTAGTCGAACAAATTTAATAAATGTTTCAGTTGTTCGAAGCTTTTTTTCAAGAATAAAATACAATTAGGTAATGTGTCAATTTGATAATTAGATAATGTCTTTAAAGTGAAATTTATTGCTTTGAACGATAAATTTCTAATTAAAAAATAACATTAACATATTTTTCAGATGAAGTAAATTATCTAATTGACACATTATCAAATTATCACATTATTACATTTCTAATTATAACATGAAATCACAAGACGTACGTAAACAATTTTTAGACTTTTTTAAAAGCAACGGGCACTTAATTGTTCCGTCGGCTCCTATTGTGCTTAAAGACGATCCAACCTTAATGTTCAACAACTCGGGAATGGCCCAGTTTAAAGAATATTTTTTAGGAAACGGAACACCAAAAAGTAAAAGAATAGCCGATACGCAAAAATGTCTTCGTGTTTCAGGAAAGCATAACGATCTTGAAGATGTAGGTTTTGATACCTATCACCACACCATGTTTGAGATGTTGGGGAACTGGTCTTTTGGCGATTATTTCAAAAAAGAAGCAATCAACTGGGCCTGGCAGCTTTTGACAGAAGTGTATAAGATTCCAAAGGAAAATCTTTATGTTTCTGTTTTTGAAGGAAGCAAAGAAGATAATGTTCCGTTTGATCAGGAAGCCTGGGATATCTGGAAAACATTAATTGATGAAGACCGAATTATCCTTGGAAACAAAAAAGACAATTTCTGGGAAATGGGAGATCAGGGACCATGTGGACCTTGTTCTGAAATTCACGTTGATTTACGTCCGGAAGCTGAAAAAGCATTGGTTTCAGGAAAAAGTCTGGTAAATAATGATCACCCTCAAGTAGTTGAAATCTGGAATAATGTATTTATGGAATTCAACCGTAAAGCGGATGGATCTCTTGAAAAACTTCCTGCACAACACGTAGATACCGGAATGGGATTTGAGCGTTTGTGTATGGCTTTGCAAGGAAAAACATCCAACTACGATACCGATGTTTTTACACCGCTTATTGAGAAAGTAGAACAAATTACAGGTCTAAAATATACATCTGACGAGGTAAAAAACATCTCAGAAGAACAAAATAAAACGAATATTGCGATTCGTGTTGTGGTAGATCACGTTCGCGCGGTTGCTTTTGCAATTGCTGACGGACAATTACCATCAAACACGGGTGCAGGTTATGTAATTCGTAGAATTTTGCGTCGTGCTATTCGTTACGGATTTACATTTTTAGGTACAAAAGAACCTTTTATCAATAAATTGGTAGAAGTTTTAGCAAACCAAATGGGAGAATTTTTCCCTGAGATTAAATCACAGCAACAATTGGTTACCAATGTAATTCGTGAAGAAGAAGCTTCTTTTCTGAGAACTTTAGATCAGGGTTTACAATTATTGGATAACGTAATTGCACAGACTACTGGTTCAGAAGTTTCCGGAGCAAAAGCATTTGAATTGTACGATACTTTTGGTTTTCCAAAAGATTTAACCGCTTTGATTCTTAAAGAAAAAGGCATGTCTCTTAATGAATTAGAATTTGATGCATCAATGCAGGAACAAAAAAATCGTTCACGTGCAGCATCAGAAGTTTCAACAGAAGACTGGACTGTTTTGATTCCAGGAAATGTAGAAACATTTGTAGGTTATGACAAAGTAGAAAACGACGTAAAAATTACCAGAATTCGTAAAGTAGATTCTAAAAAAGACGGAATTTTATACCAAATCGTTTTAGACAATACACCATTTTATCCGGAAGGCGGAGGACAGGTAGGAGACAAAGGAACTTTAGTTTCTGCAAATGAAACGATCGAAATCATTGATACGAAGAAGGAAAATAATTTGATTTTGCATTTTGCAAAACAATTACCGGAAAATATTGAAGCTGGTTTTACAGCAAAAGTAAATACCGATTTAAGAAGTTCAACTTCTAAAAACCACTCTGCTACGCATTTAATGCATTTGGCTTTGAGAAACCTTCTTGGAACTCACGTAGAGCAAAAAGGTTCATTGGTAAATCCGAACTATTTGCGTTTTGACTTTTCGCATTTTTCTAAAGTTTCTGACGAAGAATTACGTCAGGTTGAAGCAAGTGTAAATGCGCAGATTGAAGCACAATTAAATTTGGTAGAACACAGAAATATTCCAATTAAAGAAGCATTAGATAAAGGTGCGATGGCTTTATTTGGAGAGAAATACGGAGACAATGTCCGTATGATTGAATTTGGTGACAGTAAAGAACTTTGCGGTGGAATTCACGTGAAAAACACAGCAGAAATCTGGCATTTCAAAATCATTTCTGAAGGTGCAGTAGCGGCTGGAATTCGTCGTATTGAAGCAATTACAGGTGATGCAGTAAAAGACTTTTATAAAAATCAGGAGAATACGTTATCTGAAATAAAAGAAACATTAAAAAATCCACAGGATATTTTAAAATCAGTGGCTTCTTTACAAGATGATAACGCTAAACTGAAAAAGCAAATTGAGCAATTGCTTAAAGAAAAAGTAAATGCTTTAAAAGCTGAATTGGAGAAAGATTTTCAGGAAGTAAACGGAATCAATTTCCTTGCAAAACAAGTAGATTTGAGCATGGCATCGACTAAAGATTTGGCTTCTGCCTTAGGAAGTTCAAAAGCTGATTCCTTTGTATTTTTAGCTTCTGTAGAAGATGGTTTGCCAAATATTCACTGTTATATCTCGAAAGAATTGGTAGCAGGCAAAGGTTTAAATGCAAACGCAGTGATCAAAGAATTAGGAAAATACATTGAAGGAAACGGAGGAGGGCAGCCTTTCTTCGCATCTGGAAAAGGTAAAAATGCAAACGGAATCGCGGAGGCTTTGGTTCACGCAGTTGATTTCGTTAAATAAGTTTTTTTATTTCGCGCAAAGACGCAGAGTCGCAAAGTTTTTTAAGCTTTGCGATTTTTTTTGTTTTGGAAAGTTATATTTGTAAGTTTATACTTTAATTTTTTAAATATGACCGAAAACGAAATTTCAGCTATCGTAGTTGATATCTGTTACAAAATACATGTAAAACTTGGCCCAGGTTTATTAGAATCTGTATATGAAACAATTTTATATTACGAATTAATTAAAATGGGATTAGTCGTAGAAAGGCAAAAACCGCTTCCAGTTGTTTGGGATGAAATTACACTTGAAATTGGTTTTCGCACTGATTTAATAATTGAGAATAAATTGATCTTAGAAATTAAATCAATTGAAAAAATAACAGAAGTTCACGCCAAACAAATTATGACATATTTAAAGATTACAAAAATGAAATTAGGTTTGTTGATCAACTTTAATGTCCCCTTGATTAAGTTTGGTATTACAAGAATCGTCAATAATCTTTAGAGAAATTTACAGAGTCAAAACTTTGCGCCTCTGCCTTTTCGCGATTTTTATTTATAAAGTTTACGCTCAAAAGTATTTATAAAAAAAAGCCGCAAAGCTTAAAAAAAACTTTGCGGCTCTGCGTCTTTGCGCGATTAAAAAACTATTTACGTTCCCCAATTTGCTGACGCCACATAGCGTAATACAAACCTTTTTCGATTATCAAATCATCATGTTTACCGGATTCAATAATTTTACCTTGTTCTAATACAAATATTTTATCAGCGTGCATCACGGTAGACAACCTATGAGCAATTAGAACCGTGATTCTGTTTTTGTCGGATATATTTCTAATAGTCGTATTAATTTCTTCTTCGGTGATAGAATCCAAAGCTGAAGTCGCTTCATCGAAAATCAATAAATTCGGATTTCTTAAAATGGCTCTGGCGATTGACAAACGTTGTTTTTCACCACCGGAGACTTTAATTCCGCCTTCACCAATTGTAGTATTTAAACCGTCTTCAGCACGTTTTAATAATTTGTCACAACTTGCTCTTGTTAAAGCATCATACAAATCTTCGTCGGTTGCATTTGGTTTTACAAACAATAAATTTTCACGAATTGTTCCGGAGAATAATTGTGCGTCTTGTGTAACGAATCCCAGTTGTTTTCTTAAATCTAACAAATCAATTTCGGTAGAATCAATGTCGTTATACAGCACCTGACCTTCGGCTGGCGTATATAATCCGACTAATAATTTAACCAAAGTTGTTTTTCCGGAACCGGACGGACCAACAAAAGCAACAGTTTCTCCTTGCTTAATTTCAAAGTTGATATTTTCTACTGCTTTAAATTTTGCTGTTTTATGCTGAAAGCTCACGTTAGAGAACAGCAACGATTGAATTGCTCCAACATGTTTAGGGCTTTTTGGGCGAAATTCTTTTGGGGCGTTTAATAAGGTTTTAAAGTTTTCCATCGAAACTTTAGTCTCATTTAATGCAATAATAAAATTTCCCAGTTCTTGTAAAGGTCCAAAAATAAAGAAAGTAAAAAATACCATCGTTAGTAAATCACCCACGATAATTTTCTGTCCAAACAAGAAATAATATAAAGTAAAGACAACACAAGTTCTTAAAAAGTGAACCGTTGTTCCCTGAATAAAACTCAAACTTCTTATAAAACGGATTTTCTCCAGTTCGAGCTGTAGAATTTTGAAGGTGTTTAAATTTAAACGTTTTTCTTCCTGATATGTCAATCCAAGACTTTTTACCAATTCGATATTTCTTAAACTTTCGGTTGTAGAACCCGCTAGAGCATTCGTTTGATTTACAATTTTTCGGGAAACAATTTTTATTTTTTTACCCAGATAAGAACTGATTAAAGCGATAATTGGTGCCGTAATCAAAAAGATAATTGAGATACGATAATCGATTCGGGCCACATAAACAATTACAAATATGAATCCGATAATGGTTTGAAAGATCAGAGAAATCGAAAGCGTAATTAATTTTTCAGAATCAGATCGTACTTTCGTCAATTTGCTTAAAGTTTCACCGCTTCGCTGATCTTCGAATTCGGCATAAGGCAAATCGAGCGATTTTTTGATTCCGTCCGTATACATTTGAGCTCCGGTTCTCTGAATCACCACATTCGTAAAATAATCCTGAAAGTTTTTGGTAATTCTGGAAACCATTGCTGCACCAAGCGAAAGACCAAGCCAGAATGATAAAGATTTTAAAAATCCTATTTCGTTTCCTGCATATTTATGCAAACCAACACCACAATCCTGCATTAATTTACCGGTAATAATAGAGTCTGATAAGCTGAAACAAATGTTTATAGAAGCCATAATCAAAGCAAAAAGCAATAGCATTTTGTGTTTGATTATATAAGAATATAATAATTTCATATGTGAGTTTAAATTTATTGAAGATGCAAAAGTAGTGAATAGTTTGTCTTTGTAAAGTTGCTTTTAGTTATTAAAAAACTAAATTTTTTTGCAACTGAGATTACCGGTGTTTTTTTAGTGTTGAGCGCTTTAATTTTTTTGTGAATATTTTTTATCATTGGACTAATAAAAAGAGCTAATTTTCTAATTAAATAATTATTTGTATACATCGTTTGTTATTGCTGCATTAAGAAATCTTTGAGCTATATTATATGTTTTAATGTGGAATTCCGTAAGGTTTTGATTTTGATGTGTATTACGTTTACATCATTAACAAATTTAACTTATCAAAAATGAAAAAAAAATTATGTCTTTTTGCATTATTAGCTTTAATGCTTGGTTCTTGTTATAATGAGAGTAGTTCTGCAAATGAAACAAATGTTGTTTTACCCAAGTCGGTTATTTACGAATATTCTAGCTCTCCCGGAGATAACGATGTGGTATCTATTACCTATGTTGGAAATAAAATAGTGAGTGCTGGTTATACACAGAATGATAAACAAGTTTATACTTATACCGGAGATTTTATAACTAAAATTGAAGATTTTGCTGAGGAAGGAAATATTAGTTCCACAAATGAATTTACCTACGAAAATGGAAAATTAAAAATAGATTTGTTAACAGAAATAGGGATTCAGACCTATGTTTCTAAAAGTGTATACACATACAATACAAATGGTACAATATCTTTTATAACTTATTCTGTTGACTCGAATGGAATAGAGACGAAAAAATCAGAAGGAGTTTTAACTTATTTAGATGGAAATCTTACACAAAAAACAGAGGTTTATCAGGGAAGTTCGTATACCAAGACATACGAATATGATGTTAAGAATAATCCGTTCAAAAATATTTTAGGTTATAACTTGCTTATTGATTCAGAAACGAGCACAAGTCTTAATAATGTAACCAAATTGACGTATGTTAGTATATCTAATGGGAATACTACAACTACTATCTTTAATAGTTTCTATGAATATAATGAAAAGGATTATCCTGTAAAGCAAACACAAACGAACTCTTCTAATAATGATGAGATAACGGAGTACACCTACTAATCTTACATAGGTTTTTAAGCTTTATAACAACCAAATACTTTCTGTATTTGGTTGTTTATTGGTAAAAAAAATCGTGTTTAAAATTTCAACAAATGCAATTAAGAATTGAAATAGGCACTTCTAATTGATTGTAATTCGAAGATAATTTCTATTGTTTTTTGTCTTACAGAAAATATGACGGAGAAATTCTACACTCTTAAATTTAAATATGGCAAGTCAGGATAAGATCATCTTCTGGCAGCAACAAAAGTTTTTTTCTTTCTTAAGAAAATAGCCAGATATTTATACGGGATTTTGTTTTTTGACTAAATTTTATTACTTCCCTATGTTGTTTTCCATTAGTCTATTAAGAAGTGTTTAAATTATATTGTCTTTTTTTAAGTTGCAATGTGGTATCCCGTAAGGATTTGATTTTAGGTTGTATTAAGTTTGCGGCATTATAAATTTAAACCAATCAAAATGAAAAAATTTTTATGCCTTTTTAGTGCTTTATCGATGGTACTGATTTCTTCTTGTTCTAATGATGATTCTCCTAATTCATCTGACTCAGTTCTACTTAAAAAAGTAGTTTTAACAGGCAGTGGAGGAAAAACAACGGTAAATTATAAATATGATGGAAATAAGCTCGTAAGTGTAATTGATGATTCTGGAGAAGTTAATTTATATTATACTTATACTGGAGATGTAATTACTAAAATAGAGTTTAAACTTCCTAATGGAACTACAGAACAAGTAAATACCTTTTCATACGGCGCTGATGGAAAATTAGCAACTTTTGTTAGAGTTGAAAATGATGAAGATGTAAAAGGATATAAAGAAGTTTATACTTATAATGCAAATGGTACAATTTCAGTAAAATCATATAGTGGAGATGATAAAACTCAAACTACTGCTTCAGGAACATCTACAATAACATTTGTTAGCGGAGATGTTAGCGAAGTAACCAGCACTAATTCGCCAAATCGTAAATACGTTTATGATGATAAAAATAATGCAGCCAAAAATGTTCTGGGTTTAGATAAAATTTCTTTTGTAGATGGAGAAGGAACTGGTGTTTTTCATAACGAAGTTTCTGAGACTACAGATGGAAAAGTAAGTGCTACTTATAATTATAATTATAATTCAGTTGGATACCCTGAAAAAAGTACTGATAAAATTGATGGATTTTCATATACTTCAGAGTATTTCTATTAAGAAATAAGTTAAAACTTAAAATTAAAAGCCGGAAGCATTTGCTTCTGGCTTTTTTTGTTTGTAAAAAATAACCGAAATTTACACAAAACAATCTTATGCAATTCAGAACCCAAATACCAATTTCTAAAACCAATAATCCAATTGATTATAATTCGAAGATAATTTCTATTGGTTCATGCTTTGCAGAAAATATGGCAGAGAAATTCGATTATTTTAAATTTCAAAATTCGACAAATCCGTTTGGGATCATTTTTAATCCGTTTTCAATCGAGAAAATAATTAGTCGAATTGTGAAGGATGAATTTTATACAGAGAAAGATATTTTCTTTTATAACGAACGCTGGCATAGTTATGAAGTGCATTCGGATTTAAGTAATTCAGATAGACAAGAATTGCTGGAAACTTTAAATAAAGCTGTTTCAGAAACCAATAAGCAATTAAAAGAAGCTACACATATTATTATTACCTACGGAACTTCCTGGATTTACAGAAATATAGAAAGCGACGAAATTGTTGCCAATTGCCATAAAGTACCTCAAAAACAATTTTTAAAAGAGTTGTTATCTGTTGATGTAATTCAGAAAAGCATTCAAAATACTATTGATTTAATACAAGCTTTAAATCCTGCTATAAACTTCATTTTTACCATTTCGCCGGTACGGCATATCAAAGATGGTTTTGAGGAAAATCAATGGAGTAAATCACATTTATTTGCAGCAGTTCATCAAGTTTTAAAAACTCATACCTCACAACTCATACCTCATAACTACTTCCCCTCATATGAAATCATGATGGATGAACTTCGCGATTATCGTTTTTATGCCGAAGATATGTTACATCCCAATCCGGTAGCAATCGATTATATCTGGCATAGATTCAGTGAAAATTATATTACCGATAATAGTATTTCTACTATGCAGGAAATCTCAGAACTACAAAAAAGCCTGCGTCACAGAAGTTTTAATCCAGACTCAGAGCAACATCAAAAATTCCTGGCTAAACTTCAGGAGAAAATAAAAATTGTCGAGAAAAATTGGTCACATATTAAATTTTAATCAAAATCTTTGTGTATTCTGAGCCTATTTAAAAGTAAGAAAATAATTATTTGTCCGTAAAATTTTAGAATAATTGCGCATAATTATGTAAATTGTTAAGGTTTAAAATTCACAATTTTGTAGACTGTAGCAATACAGCCTTATAATAACGCAACTTTAATCTAATCCGTGTTTTATTGACTTATGAATAAGAAACCAATTCATTTTCTTAAAAAAACACTACGTATACTACTTTGGTGCGTGGTTTCTATCATTGCACTTTTATTGCTTCTAATTGTTTTAATCCAGGTTCCATCCATTCAAAATTATGCTAAAGACAAGGCGATTACCTATCTTCATAATAAGATCAAAACCAAAGTTTCGCTAGATCATATTTCGATTAAATTTCCTAAAGATATAGTTTTGGAAGGTTTCTATTTTGAAGATCAAAAAAAAGATACCCTTCTGGCAGGTAAACGTTTAGAAGTCGATGTCGATTTGTTTAAACTCGTAAGCAGCGAACTCGAAATCAATTCGGTTTCACTTGAAAATGTCAATGCCAATATTTCAAGAAATAAAGACGGCGTTTTTAATTTCGATTATATCATAAAAGCTTTCGAATCAAAAGAACCAAAAGTGGAAGATCCGGACAGTAAACCTTTTAAAATATCAGTTGTAAAAGTAAATCTGGATAATGTCAAATTCAATTTTAAAGACAATTTTTCGAAGAATGATATCAAAGTCAGACTAACACATTTTGATACCAAATTCAAGAAGTTTGATTTAGATAAAATGGATTTCGATATTCCGAACATTGCTTTAGATGGATTAAAATTAGTCTTAAATCAGGATGCAGTAGAAAAAATTGCCGAAGTATCGGTAGAAACCGTTGATACCATTTCGAAAAGAAAAGATTTTAATTTGAAATTAGGTAAAATCAGTTTGTCGAAAATTGACATTGCATATGACAATAAAGATTCAAAATTAGATTCAGGGATAAAATTAGGTAATCTTGATTTATCAGTTAATAAAATAGATCTAAACAATCAGCTTTTAGATTTTGATACTTTCGAACTGAAAAATTTAAAAGGAAACCTAAGATTAGGCACAAAAGACAAGCAAATAAAAACACCAAGCTTAGACTCAACTGCAATTAAGCAGGTTGGCTGGAAAGTAAAATTAAATGATGTCAATATACAGGATATCGCTTTCAGGTTCGATGATATGCAGTCAAAACCGGTTCTAAAAGGAATTGATTACCGTCATCTGGATTTAGATAAATTCAATTTTAAAGCAGAGAAATTATATTACGGAAACGATACCATTTCCGGAAACATAAAAGCATTAACCGCAAACGAAAAAAGCGGATTACAGATTCAGTCTTTAAAAACCAATTTCTTTTACGGGCCTAAAAACGCATATCTGAATGATTTGTATTTAAAAACGCCGCAAACATTACTTCAAAACAAAGTTAAAGTAGCTTATTCTTCAATTGCAACGATTTCTAAAGACTTAGGAAACCTTTCTTTAGATGCGAATTTAAATCAGTCGAAAATAGGCTTTAAAGATATTTTACTTTTTGCTCCTGATTTACAAAAAACAAATCCGTTTAAGAGTAATCCGAATGCGATTTTGTATTTGAATACACGCTTAAGCGGAAAAATAAAAGATCTTGATATCCCACAATTCGAAATGAGCGGAATAGGAACGACAAGAGTTTCTCTTTCGGGAAAAATAAAAGGATTGCCGGATGCACAAAAAGCATATTATGATTTAGATATTAAAAAAGTATCCAGTACTTCTAAAGATATTTATTCGTTTATTCCTGCCGGAACAATTCCAAAAAACATGCAGTTGCCTTCTCAATTGAATTTACAGGGAAAATTTAAAGGTTCAGTTCAGAATTTTAAAACCAATCTGGCTTTAAACAGTAGCTTCGGAAATGCTAAAGTCGATGGTTTATTTGATCAGCGCATTAAGAAAAAAGAGAAATACGATGCGACCGTTTATTTGTTAGATTTCGATTTAGGAAAATTGATCAAAAACGATTCGATCGGAAAAATTACGCTTAAAGCGAAAGTAAAAGGAAATGGACTGGATCCTAAAACGGCACAGGCACAATTTGATGGATTGGTTCAAAAAGCAGTTTTCAATAAATATACTTATAGAGATTTAGCTTTAAAAGGAAATATCGAAAACGGATCATTTGCCGTAAAATCCGGAATGAAAGATCCTAATTTGCATTTTGATCTAGTTGCCAGCGGAAATACAAAAGATAAATATCCGTCAATACAATTAAAACTAAACCTTGATATCGCTGATTTAGAGAAACTGAATCTTCATGCCGGACCAATGAAATTAAGAGGTAATGTAGATGCCGATATCGCAAATAGTAATCCTGATTTTTTAAACGGAAAAGTATTTCTGTCAAACATTCAGGTTTTACAGGATGCAGAACCAATTGTTCTGGATTCTGTTCGTGTAGTTGCTTTTTCGGATAATACCCGAAATAATATCAAAATAGCATCCCAGTTTTTAAAAGCTGAAGTTGATGGAAAATACAAACTGACAACTTTAGCGGCGGCAATAAAAAAATCATTATCAAAATATATGGATTTAAAAAATCCAAAGGTAAATGGAGAATCAGATGAGCAACGTCTGGCATTTACGGTAAAAATTGATAATGATCCGATACTTTTTAAACTAGTCCCAAAATTAACGGGCTTAGAGCCTCTTACGATAACCGGAAAATACAATAATGTTGCAGATTCTTTAGAAATAAAAGGAACTATACCTAGAATTGTGTATGCAGATAATACAATTGCCGACGGAAAAATAAATATAGAAGCTAAAGAAAATGCTTTAGAATATGTGGTTTCTGTGGCAACCATTGAAAGCGGATCATTGAAAATTCCGTTTACAAGTTTATCCGGAAAAGTCGAAAATAATATTTTGACTTATGCACTTGAAGTGAAAGATGTAAAAGACAAACAACAATATTTTATTGCCGGAGAATTTAAAACAGAAGATTCTAAAAACATCTTTAAAATCGATGCAGAAAATTTTGTATTGAATTATGATAAGTGGACTGTTGATCCTGAAAATGTAATTGAGTTTGGAGGAAAAAGGCTTTACATCAATAAATTTGATCTGGCAAATTCAGGAAACGAATTAAAAATTCAGTCGCAGGGAAATCAGGATAATGCACCATTAAAAGTTGATTTTGTAAACTTCAAAATCGAAACCATTATGAACATCGTCAAAAAAGACAAACTTTTGATGCAGGGTTTGATTAATGGAAATGCATTGGTTGAAAATGTAATGACAAAGCCCACTTTTACATCAGATTTAAAAATAGATCAATTTGCTTTTAAAGGAGAACCTGTTGGTGACATTGCAATAAAAGTTGATAATAAAACGAATAATTTATTAGCCGCAAATGTTATGCTTAGCGGAGAAGGAAATGATGTAAACCTAACAGGAAATTACAAAATTGACGATGGAAATCTTGATTTTAATTTAGATTTAAATAAACTGAATATTAAAAGTATTCAGGGCTTTAGTATGGACAACATAAAAGAGGGAACGGGATATTTAACAGGGAATTTTAAAATTACCGGAAATGCAAGCGCGCCAAAAGTCAATGGAGAATTAGATTTTAAAGACACAGGTTTCAGAGTAACAAAACTAAATTCTTTCTTTAAAACACAGGACGAAAAAATCACGCTTCAAAACGATGTCATTACGTTCGATAAATTTACTTTTCATGATGAAAATGATAACGAGTTAACGATAAACGGAACTATAACATCTGCTGATTACACCAACTTCGATTTTGGCCTGACTGTTGTCGCAGATGATTTCAGAGCCATACACTCTAAAGAAACAGACAACAATTTGTTTTATGGAGACCTAATCTTAGATACCAAATTAAACATTAAAGGGACACTTAAAAATCCTGTTGTTGGTGGAAATTTAAAAATAAATAAAGACACGAAGTTCACGGTTGTTTTACCACAATCAGATCCTTCAATCGCAGATAGGGAAGGTATTGTAGAGTTTGTTGATGAAGATAATATGTTGCTGAAACAAACTGTTGAGATGGAAAACAAACTGAATCAGTCCCAACTTATTGGTATGGATGTTAGTGTTGAAATTGCTATAGATAAAGAAGCTGAACTAACATTGGTGATCGACAAAGGAAACGGAGATTATCTGAATCTAAAAGGAGAAGCGCAACTTACAGGAGGAATCGATCCGTCAGGAAAAACTACTTTAACCGGTAAATATGAGTTCTCTGAAGGTGCGTATGAAATGAACTTTAATATGATCCGAAGAAAATTCGATATTCAAAAAGGAAGTTCTATTACCTGGAATGGAGAACCAACAATGGCAAGCCTGAACATTACAGCCATTTATAAAGTAGAAACAGCCCCAATAGATTTACTTGGCAACCAGTTAGGAACAATGAGCCCAACGGTTAAAAATACATACAAACAGAAAATTCCGTTCCAGACATTATTAAAAATGAATGGGGAATTACTGAAACCGGAAATTACTTTTGACATTATACTTCCTGATGGTAATTATGATGTTTCATCAGATATTGTAACGGCTTCTCAAAATAAATTAGAACAATTGCGACAAGAGCCAAACGAATTGAATAAACAGGTTTTTGCGCTTTTATTATTAAACAGATTTATTGGTGAAAACCCATTTGCAAGCGAAAGTGGCGGAACAAGTGCCGAATCTTTAGCCAGACAAAGTGTGAGTAAAATATTGTCACAGCAATTAAACGATTTGGCGGGAGAATTAATTACCGGAGTTCAGTTAGAGTTTGACCTGGAATCGACAGATGATTATACTACCGGAAACAGAGAAAACAGAACCGATTTGAATGTTGGTGTCTCTAAAAAACTGCTGGATGACAGATTAAAAGTAACAGTAGGAAGTAGTTTTGCAGTTGAAGGCCAGGAAAGAGCCAACGAAGAAAGCACCAATATTGCAGGAGACGTCGCATTAGATTATCAACTAACCAAAGACGGCCGTTATATGGTTCGTGCGTATCGAAAAAATGAATATCAGGTTGCGATAGAAGGACAGGTTGTTGAAACGGGAGTGGCCTTTATTATCACCATGAGTTATAATAAATTCAGAGAGCTTTTTCATCGTAGTGCAGCAGAAAAAGAAATGATTAAAGAAGAAAAACTACGAAAAGAGAAAAAAAAGCAAAAAGAAAAAGAAGAGAAGAAAAAAGAAGAAAACGAAGAAAATAAAATTGAAGGAAATGAGCAAAAGACATAGCAATATGAAAATTAGATATGTAAAATATTTTATAGCGCTATCCTTATTTTTTGTTTTTGGATGCAGCAACACCAAATATTTACCCGAAGGAGATTTATTGTATACGGGAGGCTCCGTGACAGTAAAAGATTCTATTATTAAAAAGAAAGAAAGAAAAGCGCTGGAAAAAGAACTGGAAGATTTATTGCGCCCTAAGCCCAACAAGCAAATATTGGGTTTACGACCTAAATTATGGATTTACAATCTTGCCGGAGAACCTAAAAAGCAAAAAGGAATTCGATACTGGTTACGCAATAAAGTAGGAGAGCCACCGGTACTTTTCAGTAAAGTCGATTTAGATTATAATGCTTCGGTGTTGCGAAATTTTACCGAAAACCGAGGTTATTTTAAAACCCGTGTCAGTGCAGATTCGACTGTGAGAAACAAGAGAGTAACCGCAGAATATACCGTTGTACCTAAAAAACAATATATCATTAAAAGTGTGACTTTTCCGGATGACTCTTTGGCCATGTCAAGAATAATTGGAAAATCAAGCCGAAGAAGTTTATTAAAAGTAGGGAAACCATATGATTTAGATATTATAAAAGCTGAAAGAGAAAGGATAGACGCCAGACTGAAAGAAAAAGGCTATTATTATTTTAACCCGGACTATATTTTGGCTCAGGTAGACAGCAGCAAAGGGGATCATGAAGTAAAAATCAAATTGGTAATAAAACCCGAGGCACCACCAAAAGCTTTGACCGCTTATAAGATTAATAAAATAGTTGTGTATCCGAATTTTACCGTTTCGAAAGATAGTGTGAAATACATCAGTAAAGATATTGTTCAATACAAAGATTTTACAATTATCGATACGGCAGATACTTTTAAACCCAGAGTTTTCGATCGGGCAATCTATTTTAAAAAAGGAGATGTATACAATAGAAAGAACCATAATCTGACTTTAAACCGTTTCGTAAATCTAGGGACGTTTAGTTTTGTAAAAAACGAGTTTAAACCTTCTGATAGTATAAAAAATGCCCTGGATTCGTATTATTACCTAACGCTTTTGCCAAAGAAGTTTATTCGTGTTGAGGTTTTAGGAAAAACAAATTCGGCCAGTTATACCGGGACAGAAATTAATGTAAACTGGAACAACAGAAATTTATTTCGTGGCGCTGAATTGCTTACAGTCTCTGTTTTTGGAGGTGCCGATTTTCAGCTTGCGGGAACTAATAATGGAAAAAACATCTACAAACTGGGTACAGAAACCAGTTTGACATGGCCGAGATTTATCGTTCCGTTTTTTCATATCGAAGGTTCCAGCGAATATGTGCCCCGAACCAAAGCCACAGTGCGATATGAATATCAAAACAGAACACAATTGTACGCTTTGAATTCATTTCAGACTTCTTTTGGTTATTTATGGAAAGAGAACATTCGTAAAGAACATCAGTTTAATTTAATAGATGTTACTTATGTGAGTCCAAATCATGTCACAGCGGAGTATTTAGCAGATGCCGCAACTGATGAATCACTAAAGAAAATAATCGAAAAGCAATTGATTTTCGGACCAACATATTCGTACACTTATACGAATACCATGCAAAAACGTAAAAAGAATACATTCTATTTTAACGGTGAATTAGACTTAGCAGGAAATATTACAGGTCTGGCGACAGGAGCCAATGTCAGGAAAAACGATACCATAAAAATATTCGATGTCCCGTTTAGTCAATATGTAAAGCTAAAAGCTGATTTTAGACATTACTTAAAACTAGGAAAAGAAAGTGAATGGGCGAGCCGAATTATTGTAGGTGCCGGGCTTCCATACGGAAATTCGGGAGCTTTGCCTACATCAAAACAGTTTGTTGTGGGTGGAACCAATAGTATTCGTGCTTTTAGAGCAAGATCTCTTGGTCCGGGAAGTTATCTAAATACCGTAACTGATAATTCATTTTTACCGGATCAGTCAGGAGATTTAAAATTAGAATTTAGTACAGAATACAGGGCGAAACTTTTTAGTATTGTGCGCGGGGCATTATTTGTTGATGCCGGAAATGTCTGGCTGATGAACGCTGATCCCAATAAACCAGGTGGAGAAATTACCAAAGATTTCATGAAAGAAATCGCAGTTGGTGCCGGAGCCGGATTACGTTTTGATTTGTCTTTCTTAGTTTTAAGAACCGATTTGGCATTCCCGTTAAGAAAACCCTATTTACCTGAAGGCGAAAGATGGGTAATCAAAGATATTGACTTCGGAAGCGGCCCGTGGAGAAAAGACAACCTAATTCTGAATATCGCTATTGGCTATCCATTTTAAAGAAGTTTTTTTTGCCACGAAGTTTTTTTGCCACGAATTTCACAAATTTTCACTAATTCATAGTTTGTGTTATTAATATTAATTTTGCAAATTAAAAATTCGGAAAATTCAATTTTACAGTCAATCCAATTCGTGTTAATTCGTGAAATTCGTGGCGAAAAAAACTAAAAAAAGAAGTAAATTGGTCTAATAAAATAATAGAATGCAAAATTTAGTAAAGAGAATAATAGTTTTCGCTGCAGTCGTACTTTTAATAGTTTTGGCTTTCAAATACTGCGAGTTCAAAAAAGACGACGATTCTACAATTGATTATAACACCAATCTAATTCAGCAACAAATTCTTAATGTTGGTAAACTGGTAGTTACCGAAGGACATTTTTCAGAAGTTATCACCTATAAAAACCAACAAAAGTATTTGATGGACATGGTTTCTTTTGAGAAGAAAGCACTTGTTGTGGTAAATGCAAATGTTACCGTAGCGTATGATTTGCATAAAATGAAATACGATATCGACGAAAAAAATAAAACTATTACGATCTTAAATATTCCAAAAGAAGAAATAACCATCAATCCGGATATTCAGTTTTATGATGTAGAACAAAGCAAACTGAATCCGTTTACGGGAGATGATTACAATAAAATCAACAAATCAGTAAAAGCGAACCTGGCCAAGAAAATCGAAAAATCGACTTTAAAAACAAACGCTCAGAACAGATTAATCAGCGAATTATCGAAAATTCTAATTCTAACCAATTCAATGGGGTGGAAATTACAATACGAAGGAAAAACAATAGAGTCTGATAAAGATTTTAATGAAGATTTGAAATTGTAAGAGGAAAGGTTCAGCGGTTCATAGTAACAAAGGGTCAAAGGTTTTTTTGCCACAGATTAAGGGATTAAAATGACTTTTTGCATTTGAAAATAATCTCAAAAAGATTTCCACAATCTTGTCATTTCGAGGAACGAGAAATCTCCACGAGTAACTCCGCAACGAGAATCGAATCTTTGTCGAGCTTCTGGTGGAGATTTCTCGTTCCTCGAAATGACAAACAGTATTCTTAAACAGTTTCTTTATTAAAAATCAAATCTAAACCACCAGCAATTAAATGGGCGATTTCCGGACGTTTCACTTTCAATTGATCCAGATAAACCAATACTTCCTGTAAAAGCTGCTCTTCATTTGAATTTTTTAAAAGTTCTGCAATTTCAACAGAAAGCAACCAATCATTAGCGTGGTTTTTTTGAAGTTTTTCAAAGACAGCTTTTAGTTCTGCTTTAGCATCTTTATTTTCTCTGATCATACGAACTGTTTGATAAAGAATCTCTAAATCATCACGTTCGTCTGTATGTTTGGCTTTTATAGTCGTTGTTTTTGGCACAGAATTAATCAAATCAAAACTATTCACATCGGCTGGGCCGGAAAAAGCAGAAACTACTTTTTTACCAATTGCCATATCATAATTTCCCCATTCCGGTTGAAACAAAATGGTTTCGCCATGCGTTACGGTACAATTTCTAAAACTGATCAGGATAATTTCTCCGTGCAGGTTTCTGGAACCGGTAATAATTTCACCCTCAACAATAATATTGCCTTCAAACTCGAGTTTTACAGTTTCATTTTCAACGATGCTGTAAGCCTGTAAATCCTTAGGGCTCATATCTTCAATGGCTAAATTAAATCCTTTCAGTTTTCCAATCGGGCTTCCAAATCCTTCCGGATGTGTTAAAGTTCCATGACCAACCAATTCTTTTTCGCGATATGATAAAGCAGTTTTTCCTGTTGTTTGAATGTAAACAGGTTTCCCTTCCTCTTCCAATACATTGGTAAAAACTCCTGAAATTTGCAGACCCGTACTCAATTCAATAGTTCCTAAAGCATTAGAATGAATTAGTTTCTGAATTCCGGAAAGTCCTCCTGTTCTTAAAGCCATTTTATTTGCAAATTCTTCCAGAATCAAACTTAAATAAGAAAAATTTGGTGTTACATAAAGTTGAGGTTGCAACTGCGTAATATCAAAATTTTGATTTGCAGCTGATATATCATAAGGGATTTTCTTTACGTTATCCGTCATACACCAGGCGCTTTCACCAATAGAAGAAAGTAATCCGGCACCATATATTTTTGGGTTTTCAACAGTTCCAATCAAGCCATATTCTACCGTCCACCAGTGTAAATTTCGAATTTGAGCCATTTCAGACAATTCGCCCATGTTATTTTGTAAATCAGCAACTGCTTTTTCGGCTTCGTCTATTTTTTCCTGAGGAGTATCTTCAGCTTCTTTTAAAATAGAAAGTAATCGAATCGCTTCATACATCTGATAATCTTTATGAGAGGAAATCGCTTTACAGCCAATTTCACCAAAACGGCGCAAATATTCTGCATATTCAGGATTTGCAATAATAGGAGCATGGCCGGCACCTTCGTGAATAATATCCGGAGCAGGCGTGTATTCAATATGTTCTAACTGGCGAATGTCTGAAGCAATAACCAGTACATTATAAGCCTGAAACTCCATAAAGGCATTTGGTGGAATAAATCCGTCAACAGCAACCGCAGCCCAGCCAATTTCAGTGAGAATTCGGTTCATTCCGTACATACTAGGGATAGAATCAATTTCGATTCCTGTTTTACGTAAACCATCCAGATACGAACTATGGGCAACTTTTGATAAATAATCTACATTTTTACGCATTACATAACGCCAAACCGCTTGATTTATAGGAGTGTAGTCGCTATAATCCTGGGGTTTAATAAATTGCTTTAAATGTTTAGGCAATCGCTCTAATAACGGATTTGTTTCAATACTTGCATTCATTTCGAAAACGTTGTAGATTAAGAATGTAAAATTACGAATTAAGACCGCTATTTTTTGCTATTCGTTACAATTTTTTTGATTGAAATGATTTTTTATTGCGTTTTTCGTTAAATGTATTGGTAAGGATAGGAAGTTTTTTCGCCACGAATTTCACAAATTTTTACGAATTAATATTTTAAATTTTTTAGCCACAGATTAAAGGATTATTTTGATTTTAAATCTGTGAAAATCTTCTAATCTGTGGCAAAAAACATCCCAGTTTTTGTAGAAAAAGATTCGTGAAAATTTGTGTAATTGCTTCGCCTGCTCGCTATCGTTCGAGTTGTGGCAAAATTCTTTTAATGATTCTCAGTATTTCAGGAATATTCGAGTTTGTTCATTTCAAAAAATTCGTGATAATTCGTGAAATTTGTGGCGAAAAAAACTAATGATTCTCAGGATTTCTAAAATATTCAATTTTATAATTGAACATGTACGCCATATTTGCAGCACGAACTTTGGCTTCTTCGGCTAATTTTCCTGTAAACAAAGTATCAAGTGTTGTTGTGAAAATTTCCATCCAACGATCAAAATGAGATTGATTTACAGGTAATTGTTTGTGTGGCGGAAAAGGGCTTCCGGAATAGGTATGTTCTTCTAAAAGAATAGTTTGCCAGAATCGATACATTTTTTCTAAATGTTCAGGCCATCTCCCTAACATTTTTTCATTGAATATCGGACCAATCAAATCGTCTTTTTGTACTTTATCGTAAAAAGTGTTTACTAAAATTTTAATATCTTCTATGCTTGAAATATCTTGAAGAGGCATTTTTTTTCAGTTTAAAGTCAATTGCAAAAGTACGATTTAACGAGCTTTTTATTTGATGATATTTATCATTTTCAATTATCTTTTTATATAAGTAATTTTAAGTAAGAAAAGTTTAATCAGTCATTTTTCTTACTTAGAATGATCGGTTATGTGTTTTTTTTAAATCATAAAATTTAAAGTAAGATTTTTAGTAGTGTTTTGTTTTTTAAGTTATTGATTTTGAGTATTTTGTGAAATATTTAGATAAGTTTTTGTAAAGGTAAAATTTTTGGATGATGTGTATTTGTAAAGTCTTAAAATTATCAATTAAAAGAAAATTAACATAATATTGATATGAATTAATAAAATTAATCTTAAAAAAAGAGAAAAATTTAATTATCAAAAACTCAAAAAATATGAAAAAAACTACCCAAAATCGAACAACCGGAATGAATTTTAGAATAATGATATATTTCGTTATTATGATTTCATTTATTAAGATGAATGCCCAAACGGTAACTCCATGGATAACCAGCGGAGACCAGACGAAACTGCTGCAACAACAAGCTAGTGTTAGTTTTGGTACAAATTCAGGAACTAATCCTTCAACTGTTACCATTAATGCAGGAACAACGTATCAAACCATGGATGGGTTTGGTTATACGCTTACCGAAGGTAGTTGCGAAGTAATTAGCGGAATGGCTGCAACTCAGCAAAATCAATTATTAAATGATCTGTATAATCCCACAACAGGCTTAAACGCCAATGTAGTTCGTATTAGTATAGGGGCTTCTGATTTAAGCAGTTCTTCTTATAGCTACAACGAAACTTCCGGAGATGTTAATATGAATAATTTTAGTCTTAACGGACCGGATTTGACGTATTTAGTTCCAATCTTAAAAAAAATTCTGCTTATTAATCCAAACATCAAAATATTAGCAACTCCATGGTCAGCACCCCGCTGGATGAAAACTAATAATTCATGGATTGGCGGAAGTTTACAAACGCAGTATTATGCTGCTTATGCAAGATATTTTGTAAAATATTTTGCTGCAATGCAGGCGCAGGGAATTTCGATTTGGGGAATCACACCACAAAACGAACCTGAAAATCCAAATAATGAACCAAGTATGTTGATGAATTCTACAGAACAAAAGAATTTTATTAATCAACAACTTGGGCCACAAATGGCAAGTGCAGGTTACGGAAATGTAAAAATCATTGCTTTTGATCACAATTGCGATAATACAGCATATCCTATTGATGTTTTAAACAACAGTAGTTATGTTGATGGCGCAGCGTTTCACTTGTATTTAGGAAACATTTCAGCCATGTCAACAGTACGAAATGCAACCAATAAAAACGTTTATTTTACAGAACAATACACGGGTTCAGGCGGAAGCTTTAGCGGGGATTTTGGCTGGCACATGCAAAACGTCGTTATAGGAAGTACAAATAACTGGGCCAAAACTGTTTTAGAATGGAATGCGGCAAATAATTCAGGTTTAGGACCACGTACTCCTGGCGGATGCAGTACTTGTTTAGGTGCAATTACAGTTAATAATAGCACAAGTTATACTAAAAATGTTGCCTATTATATTATTGGACAGATCTCAAAATTTGTAAAACCAGGGGCTTTAAGAATTTCATCTTCGAGTACAAATGGCAGTATTGTTTCAGCCGGATTTAAAAACCCTGACGGATCTATTGCGCTTGTGGTTTATAACTCCGGATCAGCAAATACCATTAAAGTAGTTTCAGGATCATCAGCATTTAATTATACAGTTCCGGCTTCATCAGCTGTTACTTTTAACTGGTCAGCAGGATCACCGCCATCCTCATCATTTCCGGGTTTCTACAACATTGTTTCAAGAAACAGTAACAAAGGATTAGATGTTGCTGATAATTCGACTACAAGCGGAGGTCGTATCCAGCAATATGATATAACTAACGGAGGAGGAAGCAACCAACGCTGGAAGTTTGTTCCTGACGGAAGCGGTAATTATTATATCATTGTAAAATCGACCGGAATGTATCTGGCTACTGAAAATAACAGTACGGCTGATGGAATAAAAGTGCAGCAAAGGACACAGTCAGCTTCAAATGAATTCAAATGGACGGTTAACAGTCTTGGTGGAGGTTATTATAGTATCATCAATGTCAATAGCGGAAAATCACTGGATGTTGAAAATGTTTCTACAGCAAACGGAGCGAATATTCAGGTTTGGACTTATACGGGAGGTTTGAATCAGCAATGGCAATTCGTGCAGGTTGAAGCTTCTGCAGCTAAGAAAGCTGCTACATCAGAAATAAATGCAGTACCTGATTTTTCGCTTTATATCAATTCGACGAATGATTATTTAAAAATTAATACGCCAAATTCAGGTTCAGGACAAGTTGAGGTTTATTCTGTAGCCGGTCAAAGTGTACTAAAAAGAACAGTTAATTTTGAAAGTGGAAATGAAGCTGAAATAGAAATTTCGAAATTACCAAGAGGACTTTATGTTGTTAAAGTTAATGATAGTAAGAGATCATATTCTAAAAAAGTGCTGAAGCAGTAATTATAAATTTTGGGAGTTTAATTAGTAATTTTATTTCTCATGTAAAAAGGCTGTCTGATGTAAAATACGGACAGCCTTTTGTATTTTATCCTATTAATTGTGTAAACAAATCCTGATTGTCATTCAGGTATTGAAATTCAAAACCATTTTTTGTCATATTCATTTTAATCGCCAGAACGTCTTTTTTATTTTTCAATTCTAGTCCAACCACTACAGAACCTACTTCACGACTGTTTTTCTTGGCAAACTGAAAATAAGTGATGTCATCGTCTGGTCCTAAAATGTTGTTTACAAATTCTTTTAAGGCACCCGGGCGTTGCGGAAACTGAATCATGAAATAGTGCATTAAACCTTCGTAAAGCAAGGAACGTTCTTTTATTTCAGCTGTTCTTTCGATATCGTTATTGCTTCCGCTTACGACACAAACGACTGTTTTGCCTTTTATTTTGTCTTTATAAAAATCTAAAGCGGCAATGGTCAATGCGCCGGCAGGTTCTACAACCATGGCTTCTTCATTGTATAAACGTAAAATTGTGGTACAAACTTTTCCTTCGGGAACCAGAATTATATCTTCCAGGTTATAACGGCAGATTTCAAAAGTTTTATCACCAACTTGTTTTACAGCTGCGCCATCTACAAATTTATCAATTGTTGTTAAGGCGGTATTTTTATTTTCTTCGATCGAAGTTTTCATCGAAGGCGCACCTTTTGGCTCAACGCCAATAATTTTGGTATTCGGGCTCAAATGTTTAAAAACTTCTGATAAACCGGAAGCCAGCCCGCCTCCGCCAATCGGAACAAAAACATAATCAATAGGTTCATTATAACTTTCCAGAATTTCTAAACCAACAGTTCCCTGACCGGCAATTACTTTTTCATCATCAAAAGGATGAATAAAGATTTTATGATTTTTGATGGCATCTGCAGTTGCTGAAGCGTAGGCATCATCAAAAGTATCTCCGGTAAGTACAATCTCTACAAACGATTTCCCAAACAACTGAACTTGTTTTACTTTTTGTTTTGGAGTTGTTTTTGGCATATAAATTTTGCCTTTGATTTGCAAAAGATTACAGGAATATGCCACACCTTGTGCATGATTCCCGGCACTTGCACAAACAATTCCCGTTGCTTTTTCTTTTTCATTTAATGAAGAAATCTTGTTGTAAGCGCCTCTGATTTTGTACGACCGCACAATTTGTAAATCTTCCCGTTTCAATAAAATAGTTGATTGAAACTCGTCTGAAAGATTTAAGTTTGGAGTGAGTGGAGTAGCGGCAACTACATTTTCGAGTTGCTTTTTAGCAGCAAGTACTTCGTTAAATAGATTCATTTTGTTTGTTTTTTTGCCACGAATTTCACGAATTAGCACTAATTTTTATTGTTTGATTTTGAAAAAATAATTCGTGTTAATTCGTGAAATTCGTGGCGACTTTTATATTCGCTAAATAAAAAAACCTCCCGGTTTGGGAGGTTTTATAAATTGTATTTTGTTTACTTATTTATATAATACCTCGCCATTATTGCTGAATTGCAATAATACTAATAGAGATAATAATGATATTTAAGTTTTTCATTTCAGATATTTGAAAGGCAAATGTATTAATTATTTTTTAACAGGAGGATATTGTGCCAAAACTTTTGATACAATTTCTTTTACTCTTGCATCTTTTTTATCAACGTTTTTAGTTAAAGTTCCAACTCCTTCTCCTTGCCATATCATTTCTTTCTTTTTAGCATCGATCAAATCAATGAATAAAGTTCCTTCTGTAGAAGTTGATACCGTGGTCTGGTTTCCTCCGTACATCATGTAAGGATTCCATCCCCAACCCCAACCGTAGCCCCAACCGGCGCTAAATTGGTTTACATTAACCTCTTCTCTTGATTTTGTAAAAATATTTACTAATAAATCCGGGTTTTCACTTTTTGTAAAACCTTTGGCTTGCATTTGTTCGTCTATGGCATGCAGAATACGTCTTTTATCCAAATCAGAAATTTCGACCTTATCAATTCCGGGCTTAAAAAAAGCATAAGTCTTATAAGGCGCAAAATCTACGTTTTTATCGTAATCAGAATATACACTAACTGTACTGCATGACGCTAGTATCAAAAGCAAAAAAACGGGCACTAATTTGAATGTTTTCATATGTTTAAAAATTTTTAATGTTCTCATTTTTAATTAAATACGAAACTTTGCCTAAAATAGATTTTCATCTACGATATTAGGTAAAGTTACCTTTAATAAAGGCTGAACTTCCATCGCTCTTTTTATGGCAAAAACAGCTTCGTCATTTCGGGCCCAGCTTCGTCTTGAAATTCCGTTGTTAACATCCCAAAAAAGCATTGATGCTAAGCGTTTTGAAGCCTCTTTAGAACCATCAAGAACCATACCAAATCCGCCGTTTATAACCTCTCCCCAGCCAACTCCGCCGCCATTATGAATAGAAACCCAGGTTGCTCCCCTAAAGCTGTCCCCAATCACGTTTTGAATCGCCATATCAGCCGTAAAACGGGATCCGTCATAGATGTTTGAAGTCTCTCTGTAAGGAGAATCAGTTCCGGAAACATCATGATGATCGCGCCCTAAAACAATCGTTCCTATTTCGCCTTTGGCAATGGCCTGATTAAAGGCTTCTGCAATTTTAATTCGGCCTTCAGCATCAGCGTACAGAATTCTGGCCTGAGAACCTACAACCAGTTTGTTTTCCTGAGCTCCTTTGATCCATTTGATGTTATCCTGCATTTGCTGCTGGATTTCATTTGGAGCTGTTTTTGCCATTTCTTCTAAAACCTGACTTGCAATAGTATCTGTTTTTTGTAAATCTTCCGGTTTTCCTGAAGTACAAACCCATCTAAAAGGACCAAAACCATAATCAAAACACATTGGTCCCATAATATCCTGAACATAACTCGGATATTTAAAATCGATATTATTCTCCGCCATTACATCTGCTCCGGCACGGGAAGCTTCTAATAAAAAGGCATTTCCGTAATCAAAAAAGTAAGTTCCTTTTGCGGTATGTTTATTAATCGCTTTTGCTTGACGGCGTAACGATTCCTGTACTTTTTCTTTAAATAAGTCAGGATTTTTTGCCATCATTTCATTGGCTTCTTCAAAAGAAATTCCAACCGGATAATAACCGCCTGCCCACGGATTATGAAGCGAAGTCTGATCAGAACCTAAATCAATTTTGATGTTTTCCTTGTCGAAACATTCCCAAACGTCAACCACATTTCCTAAATAAGCAATCGAAACCACTTCTTTATTGGCTTTCGCCGAATTCACTCTCTTAACCAATTCTTCTGTCGAAGTTACGATTTCATTAATCCAGCCTTGTTCGTGGCGAATTTTGGTAATCTTCGGATTTACTTCGGCGCATACCGTTATACAACCTGCAATATTCCCGGCTTTTGGCTGCGCGCCTGACATTCCGCCCAATCCGGAAGTAACAAATAAATTACCTTCAGGATTTAGTTTTATTTTTCTGAACCCATTCAGAACGGTGATTGTAGTTCCGTGTACAATTCCTTGAGGTCCAATATACATATAACTTCCTGCGGTCATTTGTCCGTATTGCGAAACACCTAAAGCATTCATTTTTTCCCAATCGTCCGGTTTGGAATAATTGGGGATGACCATTCCGTTAGTCACCACAACTCTTGGCGCTTCAGCATGCGAAGGAAATAATCCCATAGGATGTCCTGAATACATTGTTAAAGTCTGTTCGTCAGTCATTTCAGATAAATATTGCATCGTCAATAAATATTGTGCCCAGTTCTGAAAAACAGCTCCGTTACCACCGTATGTAATCAATTCATGCGGATGTTGCGCCACAGCATAATCCAGATTATTCTGGATCATGTGCATAATCGCTTTTGCCTGCAATGACTTTCCCGGATATTCGTCAATTGGTCGCGCATACATTCTGTAATCAGGACGAAAACGATACATGTAAATGCGACCGTATTTTTCTAATTCTTCTGAAAATTCTTTGATTAATTCTGCGTGATGTTGAGGTTCAAAATAACGCAATGCATTTTTTAAAGCCAGTTTTTTTTCTTCTGCCGAAAGAATTTCTTTTCTTTTTGGCGCATGATTAATGGCTAAATCGTATTGTTTTTTTGGAGGTAATATTGAGGGAATTCCTTGTTTTATTTGTTCTTGAAAAGTCATTTTTTTAAGGTACTTAGTTGCTAAGATAATCTAGCAAGATTAACAACAGATTAATTTTTTGTTTTTTAAATTATATCGCCCCGCTAGGGCTCAAATTTGGATCGCTAATTTTATTTCTATAAATATATAGCTATAAATATGGCACTCCTAACGGAGTTAATCTAAGCCTTGGAAAGACGTAATATTTATAGAAAATAATAATTACCCAATACAAAAGCTCCATAGGAGCGAAATATAAAGTCAGTATCAAAAGAATTATCTAATTATCAAATTGACACATTTTCTAATTTAGATAATTTTCTAATTAAACCTAGGGATAGCGAATATCCGACCTGTGATAGGATTTGTGGATTGTAATCCTAAATTTTCTTGAGCGAATATCCATGTATAATTTTAGAGTTTAGATTGATGATTTTAGATTGCTGAATTATCTAATTGGCACATTTTCAAATTGACTAATTAAGAAATTTTCTAATCAGCCTTTTTCCTTATTTCTCCCGTTCGTTTATCAAACCCATACGGACAATGACGACAGCCACTTTTGCAGCAATAACCGCGTTTTAGATGGTGTTTTTCAGTAAAGCATTTATAACCTTCGGGTGTATAATAAAAATCTTCACCTTCGATTAATTTATTTTCATTACTTTGCTCTTTCATAAATCTGCTTTGGGTTCTTGTTTTATTTTCAAAAATCAAAAATAAATAATTGATTATGATTTTATTGAAATCAAACAATTTTATAGCTACAAATTTATAAATTTTACAGCCAATGTTTCTGATTGTTGCTAAATATTTAATTCCGAAAGGATATCGCGGAATGGCTGTATTTCCATTTATTTTAGTAAAATATGATTTTGATAAAATGAATTCAACTTTTGTGAATCATGAAAAAATTCATTTAAAACAACAAAAGGAAATGCTGATTCTGCCTTTTTTTATCTGGTATTTTTTAGAATATTTAGTACGTTTAATTCAATACAGAAATAAGGATTTGGCATATCGGAATATTAGTTTTGAAAGAGAAGCTTATGCAAAAGAAACTGATTTTGAATATTTGAAAAACCGATCTTTTTTTCAGTTTCTAAAATACATCACATTAAAATAAAACCAATTTTGAATCAAGATCTTCATATCTATTTTCCCAATGAAATTTCTTTAACTATTAAACGTGAAGATCTCAATCATCCGTTTATTTCAGGGAATAAATTAAGGAAGTTAAAATACAATTTACTTCAGGCGAAAGCCGAAAACAAAACAACTTTACTGACTTTTGGCGGTGCTTTTTCAAATCATATTGCAGCTGTGGCATATGCCGGAAAAGAGCAGGATTTTAAAACTATTGGTATTATTCGTGGTGAGGAACTTTTTGATAAAATAGAAGAAAATCCAACCTTGAAATTCGCTCAGGAAAACGGAATGCAGCTCAAGTTTGTAACCAGGGAAGATTACAGGCACAAAAGTGAAAGTTCCTTTACAGAAAAGCTAAAAGATACCTTTGGAGATTTTTATTTAGTACCAGAAGGCGGAACAAATGAATTGGCAGTAAAAGGCTGCGAAGAGATTTTGACTGATGAAGATGCCATTTACAATTATGTTTGTTGTGCAGTAGGAACGGGCGGAACAATTTCCGGATTGATCAATAGTGCGTGGCCAAATCAGAAAATTTTAGGGTTTCCGGCGTTAAAAGGTGACTTTTTAACCGATGAAATTCGTATTTTTGCAAAACAAGATAACTGGAATTTAATTTGTGACTATCATTTTGGAGGTTATGGGAAGATAAATTTAGAATTAATTGAATTTATCAATGCTTTTCTTGAAGAAACAAAAGTGCCTTTAGATCCAATTTATACAGGAAAGATGGTTTTTGGCGTTATAGATTTAATATATAAAAACTATTTTCCCGAACATTCAAAAATATTACTCATTCATACCGGCGGATTGCAGGGAATTGAAGGAATGAATATAAAGTTGAAGCAGAAAAAATTACCAATACTTAAAAGCAATGTTTAAAAAAATTATAATCGTTTTCATAATCGCAACATTGGCAAGTTGTTCGTCTAGTAAACCTGCTATTGCAACAACCAAAAAAACTGCAGCGGTCCAGAGGCCACGAACGGTTCAGGCAAAGAAAACGGCTGACATTAAGCCAATTGGTAAAAAATATCCTTCTACAAATATTACAACTGAGGTTATTCAATCTACTTCAAAAACAGTTGTAACCAGCGATTTAATCAACAACTATATTTTGCAATTTAAAGATATTGCAATGGGAAACATGCAGAAATATGGCATTCCTGCAAGTATTATTTTGGCCCAGGGAATCCTGGAATCTGGTGCCGGAAGAGGAGATTTGGCTTTGGAAGCTAATAATCATTTTGGGATAAAATGCCATAAAGACTGGTTGGGAGAAAGTGTTCGTCACGATGATGATTCAGCTCAGGAATGTTTCAGAAAATATAATGAGGCCGCAGAATCCTATAGAGATCATGCTTTGTTTTTAGTGGGTAAAAATAGATATGCAACGTTATTTACTTATGAAAAAGACGATTATAAAGCCTGGGCAAAAGGTTTGAGAGCGGCAGGTTATGCTACGGATCCTAACTATCCGGATAAATTAATTAGTTACATCGAAAGATATAATCTGCATCAGTACGATTGTCAGGTTACCGGAAAAAACTACAAACCTTTTGAGAAGTCAACTTCAGTTAAAAATTCTTCAACTCCGGCTAAAAGTGCATCAAATTCTAATGCCAGCCAGAACGATCCTAATTTATACGAAGTTCAAAAAGGAGATACCTTATATTCGATTTCAAAAAAATTCAACGTATTGGTAGATGATCTAAAACAGAAAAATAATCTTTCAGACAATGCACTTTCTATTGGGCAGAAGTTGAAAGTCAAATAATTAATAATGGTTCTTTGAATTGTGAATTATTTAGAAACTATTTCATCTTGCGTTTCGTAGTTGAAAACTAAAACAAAATTATAAATAGGTATTAGAGTAGATGTCTTGAAAAATCTAAGAAGTCTAACAATCTAAAATCTAACAATCTATAAATAAAATGATCTATAAAAGAAGTAGTCAGCTTTTTGCTGAAGCAGAAAAAGTAATTCCGGGAGGAGTAAATTCACCAGTTAGAGCCTTTAAAGCGGTTGGGGGAACTCCTATTTTTGTAAAAAGTGCCAAAGGTGCTTATTTGTATGATGAAGACGGGAATAAATTAATAGATTATATCAACTCATGGGGGCCAATGGTTTTAGGACATGCATATCAGCCGGTTGTTGATGCTGTGATCGAAAAAGCAAAGTTGGGAACTTCATTTGGAATGCCAACAGAACTGGAAACCCAAATCGCGGCTTTAGCGGTTTCTATGGTTCCGAATATCGATAAAATAAGATTTGTAAATTCAGGTACAGAGGCGTGTATGAGTGCGATTCGTCTGGCTCGCGGATTTACAAAAAGAGATAAAATAATAAAATTTGCGGGTTGCTACCACGGACATTCTGATTCATTTTTAATTCAGGCCGGAAGTGGCGCTGTAACATTCGGATCTCCAAATAGTCCCGGAGTTACAGAAGGAACTGCAAAAGATACTTTATTGGCAAAATATAATGATTTAGAGAATGTAAAAACTTTAATCGAAGCCAATAAAGGAGAGATCGCAGCGATTATTATCGAAGCAGTTGCAGGAAATATGGGTTGTATTCCGCCACAAAAAGGTTTCTTAGAAGGTTTAAGAGAATTGTGTACAGCAAACGGAATCTTATTAATTTTTGATGAGGTAATGACTGGTTTCCGTCTGGCTCGTGGAGGAGTTCAGGAATTGTATAATATCAATGCCGATATTGTAACTTTTGGAAAAGTAATTGGAGGAGGTTTACCGGTTGGTGCTTTTGCTGCGCGTGAAGAAATCATGAATTATCTGGCACCGCTTGGTCCGGTTTATCAGGCAGGAACGTTATCCGGGAATCCGTTAGCAATGGCGGCTGGATTGGCCATGTTACAGGCACTTGATAATGATCGTGAAATTTTTACCCGTTTAGAAGAAAAAACAGCTTATTTAGAAGCAGGAATCGATAGGGTTTTAAAAGCAAATAATGTTGTTTTTACGATCAATAGAGTAGGTTCTATGATCTCTGTTCATTTTGATGCAGATCCTGTTGTTGATTTTCAAACAGCTGCAAAAGGAGATAATGAAACATTTAAGAAATTCTTTCACGGTTTGTTGCAGGAAGGAATTTATATTGCACCATCCGCTTACGAAACCTGGTTTATTACAGATGCATTAACTTACGAAGATTTAGATAATACAATAAATGCAATTGATAAAGTTTCAAAAACATTTTAAATCTAAAAACCAAAATATATTTTTTTCAATTCGAAGGTTCAGCTTTTTATTAAAGCTGGACCTTTTTTATAATCAGAACCGAATTAGTTAATGAAATGTTAATAAAAATGTTTTTCTGCATATATTTAGAATAAAAATTATTTTTGTTTATTAAATAACCATTAAACCTACAATAAATGAAGAAATTTTTCATTTTTATTACAATGACAGTTTTTATGCTGTTTACTACTAACCAATTTGCACAATCTAAAAAGAAAGACGCTAAAAAAGGAGAAGCTGCAATTGCTGCTCCACCGGAAAAAAAATCGGAATCTACAATTAAAGAGTATGGTAAGGTAATTACCAAAGATGCGGTTTCTGATCCTGGACTTTTTACAGTTCATAAAGTCGACAAAAAATATTATTTTGAAATACCCAATAAGTATTTAAATAAAGATATGCTTTTAGTAAGCAGGCTTTCTAAATTGCCTTCAAACTTAGGCGGGGGATATGTAAACGCAGGATCTGAAACTAATGAACAATTAATAGTGTGGCAGCGTTTTCAGGATAAAATCCTCATCAAATCAAAATCATATAATGCAGTTGCAAACGATACTTTGCCTATTAGTATTTCGGTAAAATCAAACAATTACGAGCCTACTTTATTTGCTTTCGATATTGTAGCTTTTAGCAAAGATTCAGCTAACACTGTTATCGATGTTACTAAATTTTATAGTACAGATGTCAAAGCAATCAGCGGAATATCAGCAGAAATGCGCGAAACTTATAAAGTAAAAGGACTTGACGATTCAAGAAGTTTTATTAATACGATTAAAAGTTTTCCGATGAATATCGAGGTCATTCAGGACATGACGTATAATGCATCGAAACCATCGATGTTAGAAGATACAGAATCAATAAGCATCCAAATGAATCAATCGATGATTTTATTGCCGGAAGTACCAATGAAACCCAGATTAGCAGATCCCAGAGTAGGATGGTTCACTGTAAGCCAATACGATTACGGAAGTAACGAACTAAAATCTGACCTTAAAACGTACATTCGTCGTTGGAGATTAGAACCTAAAGATCCTGAAGCTTACAACAGAGGAGAATTGGTTGAACCTGTAAAGCCTATTGTTTATTATTTAGATCCTGCGACGCCCGAAAAGTTGAGAAAATACATCAAACAGGGAATCGAAGAATGGCAAAAACCTTTTGAAGCTGCCGGATTTAAAAATGCCATTATTGCAAAAGATGCACCAACAAAAGACGAAGATCCGGATTTTAGTCCTGAAGATGTTCGTTATTCTGTTATTCGTTATGTAGCGAGTACAACGCGTAATGCGGTTGGCCCAAGTGTTTCTGATCCAAGAACGGGAGAAATTATCGAAAGTGATGTAATTTGGTATCACAATCATTTACGTTCTTACAGAAACAGATATTTGTTAGAAACCGGAGCTGCAAATCCGTCAGCCAGAACTTTGCAGACTAGCGATGAAGAAATGGGAGAAATGATGCGTATGGTAATTGCTCATGAGGTTGGCCATGCTTTGGGTTTTCCTCATAACATGGGAGCAAGTTGTGCTTATGATGTAGAGAGTTACAGAAATGGAGACTTTACACAGCAAAACGGAATTTCGGCAAGTATAATGGATTATGCCCGTTTTAATTATATCGCACAGCCTGATGATAAAAACATTCGTTTTATTCGTAAAATGGGGGCTTATGATCAATATGCAGTAAATTGGGGGTACAGAGTAATTCCGAATGCTAAATCTCCTAAGGATGAGGCCGCAACTTTAGACAAATGGATACTCGAGAAAGCGGGAAATCCTTTATATAAATTTGGAAAACAAAGCAGTGCTTTTGATCCTACTACCCAAACAGAAGATATCGGAAATAATTCGATGAAAGCCAGTTCATACGGACTTAAAAATCTGGAATATGTAGCAGGTCATTTAAATGAATGGACGAGTAATGTGACCAATAATTACGAGGATTTAGATGAATTGTACAAAGAAATGCTGGAAGCCTGGAGCAGATATGTAGGTCATGTTGTAACCAATGTTGGTGGTGTTTATGAAAATACTAAAAAGCCAAATCAGGCAGGAAATGTTTATGATGTGGTGCCTAAAGCAAAACAAACAGAAGCAATGAATTGGCTTCAGGCGAATGCCTTTGCTTCACCAACATGGATTGTAAATGTGAATACCTTAAGAAATACTGATTTTGCAGGTTATGCAGAAAGGTTTAGAAATTTACAGGTGAGGCATTTAAATAGTTTATTAAGTATTGGCCGAATTGGCCGATTAATGGATAATGAAATTCTTGGTGCAGATACTTATAAAGCTTTGGATTTATTGAGAGATACGCGAAAAGGAATCTGGAAAGAAGCTGCAACACCAGTAAATGTAACAATATACCGAAGAAATTTACAACGTGGCTATATTGACAGAATGGGAGCTTTAATGACAGAAGAAATTAAACCTACAGACAGATCAACACTATATTATAATGTAGGACAATCAGATGTCAGGGCTTTGGTTCGCGGAGAATTGACCGCTCTAAAAACGACACTTTTAGCAGCAAAAGCAAGACCTGTAAATACAGAAACAAAATACCATTATGAAGATTGTATCAAAAGAATTGATTTAATTCTTAATCCGAAATAGAAATGTATAAAAACAAAAAAGAGGCTTTAAAGCCTCTTTTTTTTATCAGGAATATTATTTTTTATCATTTTTATGCTCTTTCATTTTGTCCTGATGTTCTTTTTGAATTGCAGTCCATTTTTTGTATTGGTCAGCATTCAGAATTGTTTTCATTTTAGCGTCTGTTGCTTTATGATCTTCTTCCATTTGTTTTTTCATGGCTGCCTTTTCAGCATCAGTTGGTTTTACATCTCCTCTGCTTTTTTTAAGCATTGCCATTTTGGTACTTCTGTCAGATAAAAGTTCACTTACTTGTTTTTGCTGATCTGCATTTAAGTTTAAATCCGCAGTTAATTTTTGTAAATGTGCCTGATCACGTTCCTGAGGAGATTTTAGATCTCTCTTACCTTTGTGGTGATCTTTTCCTTCGTGTTCTTTTTTAAGAGCCGTCCATTTAGTGTACTGATCCGCATTCAGGATTATTTTCATTTTAGCATCGTTTACTGCTTTTTCAGTTTCCATTTGTTTTTTAAAAGCATCTTTTTCTGCTGCAGTAGGTTTTGTTTTACGGTCTTTATTAGCCTCTTTAAACTTTTCTGCTTTGGCACTTCTTTCAGCCAGTAATTGTTTTACCTGATCTTGTTGTTTCTTATCTAAACTCAACTCAGAAGTTAATTTTTGTAGATGTTTTTCATTACGCTGTTCCGGAGTTAATTTTTCTTTTTGATCACGTGTAGGTTTCTGATTGATGTCCTGTGCAAAACTTACTATTCCAACGAATAATAAAGCTGCGATAAATAATTTTTTCATAATTCGTTTTTTTTTAAAGGTTTATATCCTTTAGACTTCAAGAACTTTGCTAAGTTTAATAAACTTGTCAGATTTATCTTTTAATTAACAGAAAGTATTAACGAAAGCATAATACTTTTGAAAATAAAAAAGAGGTCTAAGTGACCTCTTTTTATAAACTATAATTAGTTATTTTCTTTTCGATATTCTTTCATTTTTTCTCTGGCTTTATCCCTGTTTTCTTCCTGAATAGAGGTCCATTTTTTGTATTGATCTGCATTCAGAATGGCTTTCATTTTAGCATCATTTGCGTCTTTTTCATCCATCATTTGTTTTTTAAAAGCTTCTCTTTCTGCTGCAGTAGGTTTTACATCATTATCTTTTTTCGCCTGACGTGCTTCTCTAAATTGTTCTGCTTTGGCACTTCTGTCAGCTAAAAGTTGCTTTACCTGCGCTTGTTGATTTGCATCTAAATTTAAATCAGAAGTCAGTTTCTTTAATTGTTTGTCATTACGCTGCTCAGGAGTTAGTCTTTCTCTTGGTTCGCGGATTGGCTTTGAGTCTGCGTCTTGTGCAAAACTTGCTACTCCAATGAATAACAAAGCTGCAATAAATAATTTTTTCATGAGGTAAGTTTTTTAATTGTTATAGTAATTAGACTTTATCAAATTGAATAGGTTTAATCTGATAATCAGAATTGTAATTTATTTAACAAAATGGAAAATGTTTTATGAATTGTACCGGATCTTTATTAATCTTTTTAATAGATATAATTATGTCTGTTTATTATGCTATTAAACGAATATGGTTTTTAAATTTGTTATAATAAATCAGAATTTAGAATATATTATTATTAAAGAATGGAACAATTATTCAATAAAAAAAATAAAAACCGCGTTCTTAAAGCAGTCAACGGCGAACTATCCTATCAAAAGCTAACTAATGCCGAATTACATCAGTTTGTGCAGCATTGGAACTATGATGACGGGATTGAACCTTTTAAATGGATTATTAAGCAAAAATACCTGGATAAAGGAACAGCACTTTGCCTGTATTGGATGTTGCAGCCGGATTATTTCTGCAAATTCAAAAATGAAGAGGAGTTAAAAGAAGACTTCAATTATGAAACCTACCTATTAGTAAAAGATATTCAGGAAAGATATACTTCCGGTTTTTATCAAGAGGAGAATTTTTCTTTTGATCCAAAGGAGGAGTTTCTCGATGAACATTCTAATACTACGTGTATTCCTTCAGAAATGCTGATACAATCACCAGGAATTATTTTTGAACGAATAGATATTGAATTCGCTTTTTTAAGAAACCCAAACGAAAAAGAATTAAAAGCTATTAATACAAAAATAGCAGATGCCGTAAAGATTATTCAAATCTCAAATCCTGATTTTATTTATGATCAAACCGATACTGCAATACAAGCCATAATAGAAAGTATTGAATATTGGAAAACGAAAGAATTAGGAAAAATTAAAATTAAGAATCTATCGTATTTATGGATGGATTGTATTCACAAGAAACACAATTGGGATTGGATTATTTGGGATTGGGAAACAGGAAATAATATTGGAGTTACCAATACAACAAAAGAATTAACGTGTTTGGCAGATACTATTATCAATCATACCATAGACGGATTTCAGCAATCTTCGATAATTTCAGATTTATATAAAGATTTGGCTGGTGTAAATGATTTTTATGACTTGAAGAGAGATTCTTACAGTGGAATTGGTTTACTCTTTAGTACAGATCATTTGAAGTTTAGAGAATAGTCATGGCATTAAGAAGAATTACAGTTGAAGATAATGTTTATCTATACAAAAGCATAACAGGATTTGGGCTTACTACAGAGTTGGCAACATTTGAAATAACAATATTCTTAGAAGATTTTAAACAAACCCCGCTAAAAATTACTTTCATTACTTGGGAAGATTTGTACGCTGGGAATCCCTTAAATAATGGTATAAACTTAATTAAATTAGGTACTAAAAAAGAAGAATTTGTCAATTTGAACAGACCTAAATATATTAGAGAATGTATTTTGTATGGTTTAAAAATGGGCTGGAACGGGAAAAATAAATTAGTACCTATTGATGGTTTGGAGATACTAACGAGTTTAGGTTTTGATGTTTCCGGACTGCATCCAAAAGATGGATTTATTACAGCACATGGCAAAGAATATCTAAAATAAATTGATTTTTTATGATCAGAAATTTACTTCAGAATTAATTGCGTACTTTAGTAAAAGCAGAAGTTAAACCCCAAAACAAACAATCATGAGTCTAAATGCCACATCAAACAATAATAAAATCGCCTTTTTTTCGACACAGCCTTACGATAAAACTTTCTTTAATAAGTACAATGAAAATTTTGGTTTTGAATTGGATTTTTTCGAAACACAACTCAATCCTCAAACCGTAATTCTGATCGAAAATGCCTCTATCGTTTGTGTTTTTGTAAATGATATTGTAAACGAAGCGGTGATTAAACAACTGGCAGAAAAAAATGTAAAAATTATTGCGTTGCGTTGTGCCGGTTTCAATAACGTCGATTTAGAAGCAGCAAAAAAATACAATTTAAAAGTGTGTCGCGTTCCGGCATATTCTCCACAAGCGGTTGCTGAGCATGCAATGGCGATGATTTTAACTTTAAACCGAAAAACACATAAAGCCTACAATCGAGTTCGTGAACAAAATTTCTCCCTAAACGGATTACTAGGTTTTGATTTATTCGGAAAAACAATCGGAATTATTGGGACGGGAAATATCGGGAAAGCTTTTGCAAAAATCGCCTTAGGTTTTGGATGCAAAGTTTTGGCCTATGATATTATCACAAATGATGAAATGATAAAAGACGGAGTAAAATTCGTGTCTCTGGAAGAGATTTTTAAAGAAAGTGATATTATTTCATTGCACTGCCCATTAAACGAACAAACCAAACACATCATCAATAAAAATTCAATTGATTCGATGAAGGATAGCGTAATGATTATCAATACAAGCCGTGGCGGATTAATAGAAACAGCTTCTGTAATTGAAGGTTTAAAAGAGGGTAAAATTGGATATCTGGGAATAGATGTTTACGAACAGGAAGAAAAACTATTCTTCAGAGATCTTTCAGCTGATATTATTCAGGATGATGCAATTCAGCGTTTAATGAGTTTTCCGAATGTTTTGGTTACAGCACATCAGGCCTTTTTTACCAATGAAGCCTTAACGCAGATTGCTTTGGTGACTTTCAATAATATAAAATCTTTGCTGACTAATAATAATATTGAGAATAAAGGCGCTTTATTAGTCTAAAATCTTATAAGGATAACAAACCCGACAGTTTTTAAAAACCTGTCGGGTTTAACAAAACGTAATATTGGGAATTTTAAAAAAGAAAAATTATGAAAAGAAAAATTTTAATGGCATTGATGATCCTGGGAATGATTTCATGCCAAAATAAAGATAAAAAAGAAGAAAAAAGTATCATCAAAACAATTGCTGAAGATACCTTATCAAAAACAGCTGCAGGAACTGCCGATATAAGTGACGCTCCTGCAAAAGAGGACAAAGCAGTCGAACTGATTCGCAAACAATTGAATATTCTGTTGAAGAAAGATTTGCCGGCAATGACAAAAGACGACCGATTTTTTTATTACGATGCTTTCGATTTGAACAATGATCAGAAAAACGAATATTTTGTAGGTTTCTCTAATCCATATTTCTGCGGAAGCGGAGGTTGCACCGGATATATTTTAAACAATGACGGAAGTGTAATCAACAAGTTTACGGTAACGGATTTTCCGATCTATGTAACGACTTCAACATCGGATAAATTTTATGATCTAATAGCTGTAAGTGGAGGGAAATTTCATCTTCTAAAACTGAAAAACGGAAAATATCCGTCAAATCCGTCTGTTCAGGAAGTTGTCAAAGAAGAGACCACAAGAGAAAGTGCAAAGGTTTTGGATATCGATGGGAAGAAATTAGAGAAGTATTCGTTTTAGGATAAAATAAAAAACCCGACAAATTTTTAAAAATTTGTCGGGTTTGAAATTATAAAGACCAATTTTTGGAATTTGGCATTTCAAAAATTTAAATTTTAATATGTTACTCTACTAATTCCACAAATTTAAACTCACCTTCAACAGCCACTTTAGTCAAGCCGTGTTTAGATAAGTTTTTCATAGATGCATCCCATTTTTTACCACTTAAATTTGCAGTAATTTTTAATTGCTGAAGATCCATTTTATTTTCATTTCCTTTTAATAGGTCTACGATAAATTTCTCTTCGTCAGAAAGTTCTATTGACGCTTGTTTTTTCTCCGGACGCATTTGCGGGAACAATAAAACTTCCTGAATCGATGCATTGTTTGTTAAATACATAATCAAACGATCCATACCAATTCCCATTCCGGATGTTGGAGGCATACCGTATTCTAATGCTCTTAGGAAATCTTCATCGATAACACCATTTGCTTCGTCATCACCTTTTTCAGCCAAACGCATTTGATCTTCAAAACGCTCACGCTGATCAATAGGGTCATTCAATTCAGAATAAGCATTTGCAATTTCTTTACCACAAACCATCAATTCAAAACGCTCAGTAAGTTCAGGATTATCGCGGTGCTCTTTACATAAAGGAGACATTTCTTTAGGATAATCCGTGATGAAAGTTGGCTGAATATAATTCCCTTCACATTTAGCGCCAAAAATTTCATCAATCAATTTTCCTTTACCCATTGTTTTATCAACGTCGATTCCCATTCCTCTGGCAGCGTCAAACAATTCCTCTTCCGTTTTACCCGAAATATCAAAACCGGTAAAATGTTTGATAGAATCTGTCATCGTTACACGGGCATACGGTGCTTTAAAGTTAATTTGGTGTTCACCAAAAGTAACTTCGCTGGTTCCGTTTACGGCAATGGCACAATGCTCAAGAAGGCCTTCGGCAAATTCCATCATCCAGTTGTAGTCTTTGTAGGCTACATATATTTCCATAGCGGTAAATTCAGGATTATGCGTTCTGTCCATACCTTCATTTCTAAAGTTTTTAGAGAATTCATAAACACCTTCGAAACCACCAACAATTAATCTTTTCAAATACAATTCGTTTGCAATACGCATATAAAGCGGAATGTCAAGCGAATTATGGTGTGTGATAAACGGACGTGCCGCAGCTCCACCAGGAATTGACTGTAAAACCGGAGTTTCTACTTCAAGATATCCTGCATCGTTAAAATAACCACGCATTGCAGTATACAACTTTGTACGTTTGATAAAGTTTTCTTTAACTTGCGGATTCACGGTTAAATCTACATAACGCATTCTGTAGCGTAACTCAGGATCATTAAAAGCATCGTGTACGTTTCCGTCTTCATCTACTTTTGGTAAGGGTAACGGACGTAAAGTTTTACTCAGGAAAGTAAATCCGTCAACACGAATACATTGTGCACCAACTTTAGTCGTAAACAATTCACCTTCAATACCAATAAAATCACCTAAATCAGTCAGTTTTTTAAATACCGTATTGTATAACGTTTTATCATCACCTTCACACAAAACATCGCGATTCACGTACAATTGTATACGTCCTTCGCTATCCTGCAATTCAGCAAAACAAGCTTTTCCCTGATCTCTCACACTCATCAAACGTCCGGCAACAATAACCTTTTTACCTTCTTCAAAAGACTCCTTTATTTGCTTTGAAGTATGATTTACTGGAAAAAGATTAGCAGGATAAGGATTGATTCCTAAGTTGCGTAAGTTTTGAAGTTTTTCTCTTCTGATGATTTCTTGTTCTGATAATGCCATTTTGTGCTCTTTTTTAAGTGTGCAAAGATAAAGAAAAGAATGTAGATTTTAGAATGCACGTTTTAGATTTTTTGTAGCAGTAATTTTCATGTTTTCAATCTGTTTAAATCCATCAAATTCGAGGGCAATTTTCGCATAAACAATTAAACAAATCCACGATTAAAAAATAAAAATAGTCTTCGTATCTTTGATAAAAAATTAGTCCTATGAAATTATATAAATTGCTTTGTTTTTCTTTTTTACTCGCAACATTAACAAGTTGTACTTTTACTGAAAACATTTATGTAAACGATAACGGAACCGGAAAATTTTCTGTTGATATGGATGGTTCCTCTTTAATGGCAATGGCCGGCGATCAGATAGGAGACCAGATAGGAGCCGATGCCAAGAAGAATATTGATTCGACTTTTACTTTTAAGCAGTTATTTGAAGAGAAAAAAGACAGCATTGCAAAATTATCTCCAGAAGCACAAAAAGAGCTTAAAAAACTTGAAAATTTTGTGGTAAACACCAAAATGAATGGAGAAAAAAAAGAGTTTTTAATGACGCTTTCGACTGATTTTAAAAATGTAAATGAATTACAAGATGTACTGCAGGCTATGAGTGCATTTCAAAAATTAGAAGGCGGAGGAAATCCTTCGGCACCATTTGCAGGAGGTTTAGGAAATAACAACAGCAAATTGAGTTATAGTTACGACGGAAAGAAATTTAGCCGTAAAGCGATCATTGATAAAAAAGCTGCTGAAAAAGTAAAAGACTCTGCCGCCGATATGTCTAAGATGATCTTTGCTTCATCAAATTATATTATAAAGTACCATTTTCCTAAACGTATCAAAAAAGTATCGAACCCAAATGCTTTGTTTAGCGACGATCGAAAATCAATTACAATTCAATACCCTTTTACGGATTATATGGAGAATCCGGACAAACTCAACTTTGATGTAGAGTTTGAAAAATAATTAAAATGAATAAAAAAATTCAACTTCAGGATTTAGGAAGTAAAGATTATAAATCGACCTGGGAATATCAGGAAGAAATTTTTAAAAATATAGTCGACTTAAAAATCAGGAACAGACGGGAAGAACTCGAACTACCAACTCCAAATTATTTGCTGTTTGTAGAACATCCTCACGTTTATACATTAGGTAAAAGTGGAGATCTTGAAAACTTGTTATTAAACGAAAAACAGCTTAAGGCTAAAGGAGCAACTTTTTATAAGATCAATCGTGGTGGGGATATAACCTATCATGGTCCGGGACAAATTGTGGGTTATCCGATATTAGATCTTGAAAATTTTTTTACAGATATTCATAAATATTTGCGTTTTCTTGAAGAAGCTATTATTTTGACATTAGAAGAATACGGTTTAAAATGCGGACGAAGTGAAGGCGAAACAGGAGTCTGGCTGGATGTTGGAACTCCATTTGCACGCAAAATATGTGCTCTTGGTGTACGCGCTTCCCGCTGGGTAACCATGCATGGATTTGCCTTAAATGTAAATGTAGATTTGGGTTACTTTGATAATATTATTCCGTGTGGGATTCGTGGAAAAGGTGTTACTTCATTGCAGGTAGAACTTGGCGTAGAAAAAGTAGATGAAGAAGAAGTAAAAGCCAAAATTGTAAAACATTTAACTCAATTGTTTGAAGCTGAATTTATTTGAATAAGCTTTTAAAATATAGAGTATGAAAAATGCTGAAGAAAATAATAATTACAGAATTGCTGTTCCTTCAGCATTTGAAAATGTGTTTTCTCATTTCTATTTTGCTGAAAATAAGACCGCTTTTCCAATAACAAAAACATTATTGCCAAGTTTTCAGACCATTCTGGTTTTTAATTTCGGGGCATTTGCGTCCTTAAAATCGCAACAAAACAACACTCTTAAGGTAGAAAAATGTCTTGTTTTAGGGCCAATAAAACAGGCGTTTGATTATACTTTAGAGCCTGATTCACAGATTTTAGTGGCTAATTTTAAAGAAGATGCGTTTTACAGATTCTTTGGTAATGCCCTTTTAACGCATTCCTTGCCTATTCATCCTGATGCTTTCCTTCCTGAAAATTGTTTTTATGCTTTATGGGAGGAACTCAAAAAAATAGAGAAGACACAAGAACGTGTTGATTATATTTTAGATTTTTGTAAGCCCTATTTAAAAGAACAAAATGCGATTACAGCACTTTTAACGGATTTTAAAGAAGAAACTTTGAATCGGATTAAAGCAATTGCTTCTAAAATAAATCAGAGTGAAAGAAATATTCAGCTTAATCAAAAGAAACTTTTTGGATATACGATTAAAGAAATCAATCGTTACGAACGTTTTTTAAAAGCTGTTGAACTGATTCAGGAAAGTACTGTTATTTCAGATAAAACAGATTGGATTTTTGTAGTCGACCAATGCGGGTATTATGATCAAAGTCAGCTCATTCACGACTTTAAATATTACATGAATATTTCTCCAACGAAGTTCGTAAAGTTTCAAAACGATATTTGTGCCTCAAAAGCAGACTAGAATCCTTTTTCGTTTTCTTACAATTGTAGCCGGCCCCTGCGTTTTACATTTGTCATGTTCAATCTTAAAAAACAGAAAACATGAAAAATTTAATTGTTTACGCGCATCCAGATTCAGGCAGTTTAAATCATTTTATTAAAGAAACCGTAGCAGATAATCTTCAGGAATCAGGTCAGGAAATTGTAGTTCGTGACCTAAACCAAATCAATTTTAATCCGGCTCTTTCTTTAGAAGATATGAGCGGACAAAGAATAGGGCAGGTTGCTGAAGATATTAAAACGGAGCAAGGCCATATTGCCTGGGCAGATCGTATTATTTTTATTTACCCAATTTGGTGGACAGGTATGCCTGCGATTATGAAAGGGTATATTGATCGAGTATTCAGTTATGGATTTGCTTACAGATATGATCAGGGTATTCAAAAAGGATTATTAACGGGAAAACAAGCGATCATTATCAATTCTCATGGAAAATCAAATGCAGAATATGAATCAATCGGAATGGATAAAGCTTTAGCCTTAACCTCTGATACCGGGATTTTTAATTATTGCGGATTAGAAATTCAACAACATTTTTATTTTGACAAAGCCGACAGGGCTTCTTCGGAAAGTATTTTAGAATGGAAAAACCAGTTAATTTCTATTATAAAAGAAAATAAAATGGATGTAAAAACTTTAGAAATCTAACGAAAGCTGCTCCGGTAAGAGTCTAAAACTCATTCTGTGGTATTTTGTTGTGCCGTATTTTTTTATGGCTTCCCGATGTTCTTTGGTTGGATAACCTTTGTTTTGTTTCCAGTTGTACATCGGGAATTCTTCGTGAATTTGATCCATGTATTCATCGCGATAGGTTTTGGCTAAAACAGAAGCTGCGGCAATACTTAAAAATTTTCCATCTCCTTTTATAATGCTCTGATTTGGAATTGATTTTAGTAACTCTATTTCTGTTATAGAAAATTGTCTTCCGGAATTATTCTTCAGGCCTAATTTTGCATTCAAAGCGCGATTTCCATCCACAATAATAAACTCCGGAACCTGGTTTAACTTTAGAATACATTCCTGCATTCCTTTCATAGATGCATTAAGTATGTTTATTTCATCAATTTCATCCGGATGTAAATGGGTAACAGAAAAACAAAGTGCATGCTGTTCTATAATTGGTTTTAGAAATACTCTCATTTTTTCAGACAATTGCTTACTGTCATTTAAAAATTCATGCTCAAAATGAGCGGGCAAAATTACTGCAGCAGCAGTGACCGGACCTGCCAGACAACCTCGGCCAGCTTCATCTGTTCCGGTTTCTAAATCAAATCCTGAGAAATTTTTTGCAAGCATTTCTGTCTTTTTTGTTTTAATTCACAAATATTATAAAATTTTCTAATAAATATTGTGGTAATTTTTTAAATAAAAAGCTTGGAATTATCAAAAGTTTAAAAAAGATACTGATTTTAATGATCTTGATAAAAGTTATTATTGTTTTTTATGAGGTTCAATGATTCTATGCTATTGCTGTTAAAAAAATGTTAAGTGTTAAATTCACATAAATTTAAATTTTGATTAAATTTTACAGAATATTGCTATTAAAAATCATAAAAAGTGTGCTTTTTATGACAGAAATTAAAGGATGTTAAATAGTTTGCGATAAAATTAAGTTAAAATGATTTGTTATTTTAAGAAATAATTAAGATGTTTGTCGCATACTAATTCAAAATAAATTAAAATGAAATTAAAATTACAATGGATCTTTGCGCTATTAATAGCGTTGTCTATTCAGTTTTCTTACGCTCAAGAGAGGACTGTTACGGGTATTGTTTCTGGAGATACGGGAGTTATTCCAGGTGTTAATGTTAATGTTAAAGGATCGAAAATTAGTGCTCAAACTGATTTTGATGGAAGTTATTCTATTAAAGCAAAAACCGGTGATGTTCTTGTTTTTTCTTATGTTGGAATGGAGGGAATTACTGCTATTGTAGGTCCGGCTTCAACAGTTAATGTAAAAATGAAAGATTCAGGAAAAACTTTGGAAGAAGTTGTTGTTGTTGCCTATGGTAAAGCAAAAAAGAGTTCTTATACCGGATCAGCAGTTTCGATTAAAGGAGAATCTTTTGAAAATAGAGCCGTAACTAACGTTTTATCTACAATTGAAGGTGCTTCTGCAGGTGTTCAGATACAAAGTGCTTCAGGACAACCTGGTGCAGCTCCTGCGATTAGAATTCGTGGATTTAGTTCTATAAATGGATCAAATACTCCTTTATATGTTGTTGATGGAGTTCCTTTTGCGGGTGATATTAGTAACTTAAGTTCGAATGATATTGAAAGTCTGACTGTTTTAAAAGATGCGTCATCAACTTCACTTTATGGTTCAAAAGCAGCAAATGGAGTTATTATCATTACCACAAAAACTGGTAAATCAACAAAAGATAAGTTTTCATTAAATGTAAGTCAGGGTATGACTTCAAGATTAATTAAAGAATACGATAGAGTAAATGTTTACGACTATTATCCTTTAGAGTGGGAAGCTATCAGAAATAGCCGTCCTATGGCAAATCAAACTCAAATCGATGCAGCAAATACTTATGCTTCTGGAAGAGTTCCGGTAGTTTTAGTAACAAACCCTTTTAATGTTGCAAATGGACAAATTGTTGGTACAGATGGAAAATTAAATCCTGCTGCTAAATTATTGTATCCTCAGGATTTAGATTGGGCAGCACCATTAGAAAGAGCAGGTGTTCGTCAAAATGTTGATTTTAACTATCAGGGAAAAACGGAGAAATCTAATTATTTTGCTTCTATTGGTTACCTTAATGAAGAAGGATATGTGCAAAAATCTGATTACGAAAGAATTGCTGCACGTTTGAATCTTAATACTTCTTTAAAAGAATGGTTTAAAACAGGAATCAATTTATCCGGAACAACTACAGACTCTAATTTAGCAGTTAACGGAGTTGATAATACAAGTTCTTTTAATAATCCATTTAGAACAATCAGATATATGGGACCAATTTATCCTGTTTTTGATCACACGGCTAATGGAGATTACGTTTATGATGCTACAGGTAATAAAGTGTATTCAACTGTTAGAGGTTCTGGAGCTTCAAATGGTAGAAACATTGTTTACGAAACATTAAACAACACTGATAATCAAAAAGGTTTGGCGCTTTCTGCAAGAACATACGCTGAAATTAAATTTTTAAGAGATTTTAAATTCACATTTAATGCCTCTTTGGATAAATCATATTACAACAGAACCTATACTTATAATACAGAGATTGGTGATGGAGCCCCTACAGGATTAATATCAAAAGAAGACAGAGTTTTAACAGGTGTTACTTACAATCAATTGTTAAACTATAACAAAGAAATTGGAAATCATACAATATCAGTTTTAGCAGGTCACGAAAGTTTTGACTATGAAAGAAACTGGCTAACTGGTACTAAAACAGGACAAGTTTCTCCTGATAATCCAGAGTTTATTAACTATGCTACAACTACAGATTTAACATCTTATACTAGAAATTACGGTACAGAATCTTATTTCTCAAGAGTAGGATACGACTATAAAGATAAATATATTCTTTCAGGATCTTTTAGAAGAGACGGTTCTTCAAAATTTGCAAAAAATAATCGTTGGGGTAATTTCTGGTCAGTTGGAGGTGCCTGGGTACTTTCTAGAGAAAGTTTCTTAGAAAATAGTTCATGGATCAATGATTTGAAGTTAAGAGCTTCGATTGGAGAAGTTGGTAATGATTCTCATATCAGTAATGATGATTTAAGCTTTTATGTAAGTCAGCCTACATTTAGCTTAGGATATGACAATGGTAGTGAAGGTGGTGTTGTGACTAATGCTGCAGGTGCTGCAGATTTGAAATGGGAGAAAAATACACAAAAAGATATTGCTGTTGAGTTTGGATTGTTTAAAAACAGACTTAGAGGTAGTGTTGAATATTACAACAGAAATACAGACGGTTTAATATTTTCAGTTCCAAACCCATTATCTTCAGGATTAGATAACAGAGTTGAGAATATCGGATCTATGGTAAACAGAGGTTTTGAAGTTTCATTAGATGCAGTAGTTTTAAAAACAAATAGTTTTTCTTGGGGATTAAGTGTTAATGCTTCGACAATTCAAAACGAAATTACAAGTTTACCACAAAAAGAAATTATCAACGGAACTAAGAAATTAATGGTTGGACAGTCTCTTTATGATTATTGGTTGAGAGACTGGTATGGTGTAGATCCAACAGATGGATATGCTTTGTATGTTTCTGACCCAACTTTAATCGTTGCTGGTGATGCTACTCAAAGAGTTGTGAATGGTGTTAATGTAACAACAGATCAAAATAAAGCATTATATCACTACGCTGATTCAGCAATTCCTGATTTATTTGGAAGCTTTGGAACTAACGTAGAATATAAAGGTTTAAAATTAGAAGTTTTATTTGCTTATCAAATAGGTGGAATGATGTATGATTCTAATTACGCAGCTTTGATGCATACTGGAAACAATTACGGATCTGCTTTGAGTGTTGATGCACTTAACAGATGGCAAAAACCTGGAGATATTACAGATGTTCCTAGAATGGATATCAACAGAAATACACAGTCAACGGCAGCTTCTGACAGATGGTTAATTGGTTCAGATTATTTATCTTTGAGACAAGTTAACTTATCATATAAAATGCCTTCTGAGTTAATTTCTAAATTAAGCTTAGATAATGCTACCCTTTATGTTAACGGTGAAAATTTATTGTTACTTACTAAACGTCAGGGATTAGACCCAAGTCAAACTTTTAATGGAACGACTCAAAATAGATATACTCCTTCTAGAGCTATTACATTAGGTTTAAACTTAAACTTTTAAAAAATAATATTATGAAATCAAATTATATAAAACAGATATTTTTTGCAATATCGTTGTTGGTACTCTCTTCTTGTTCAGATGATTTTTTAGATAAAAAGCCTACTGAATTTATCGATTATGATGGTGCTACAAAAACTACTGATAATTTAATGACCCTTTTAAACGGTATTCATAGATCTCTATATGTGAGATATGAGACTAATCAAAATGAGAACGGGTTGGGAAGTATGATGCAACAGGTTGATATCGCTGCAGATGACGTTGTTTTTCCTGTTACAAACGGATGGTTTTTAGGAGTTTATAACTGGACAGGTCAGGCGAATGAAAATTCTCAGGATATAAGATTCCCTTACAGAACTTATTACAGAATCATTAGAAATGCTAATACTATTATCAATGCTGCAGATGCTGCTATTGGTTCTGATGCAGATAAAAAAATAGTAAAAGGTCAGGCTTTACTTTACAGAGCTTTCTGTCACTATCAATTAGTTCAGTTATTCGGAAAAAGATATGTAAATGGTGTTGATAATACTCAACTTGGCGTACCAGTTGTTTTAACAGTTGGGAATGATAATTTCCCTCGTTCAACAGTAGAACAGGTTTATACTCAAATTAATAAGGATTTAGATGATGCAAATATTTTATTAGTTGGTTACGCAAAACCAAATAACTCACATTTAAATTTAAAAGTTGCTCAGGGTTTAAAAGCGAGAGTTGCTTTAACTCAGGGAAATTGGGCTATTGCTGCAGATTATGCTGCTAAAGCAAAAGCTGGTATAGCTTTAATGAGTACTGATGAGTATGTAAAAGGCTTTAATGATTTTACAAACAGAGAATGGATGTGGGGAAGCCATATTAATGAAGTTCAGACAGATTACTTTGGTAATTTTGGAGCTTATATGTCTAGAAATTACAATTCAACAGTTATTCGTTCTTGTCCAAAAGCGATCAATAGCAAACTTTATAATTTGATCCCGACAACAGATGTGCGTTCAAAATTATTTGATAAAACGGGTGCTCATACTGCATTAGGTCTTCCTTCTACTTATGCTAAGTTTCCTTACACAAGCCAGAAATTTTTATCAATAAGTACTGGTGACAGTAGATGTGATGTTCCTTATATGCGTGTTGCCGAAATGTATCTTATAGAAGCAGAAGCAAAAGCAAGATTAGGATTAGCTGATGCAAATACAGTATTGTTTACATTGGCAAAAAGCAGAGATGCATCTTATGTTTTGTCTACAAAAACAGGACAAGCATTAGTGGATGAAATCTGGTTTCAAAGAAGAATTGAATTATGGGGTGAAGGATTTAGATTTTATGACTTAAAGAGAACAAATTCTCCTCTTGACAGATCTGGAGCTAATCATGATTCAGCAGTTGTAAATGGAGTTATTAATGTTCCTGCAACAGATAAAAGATGGCAATGGTTGATTCCTAGAGCTGAAATTAATGCTAACCCATTAGTTGTTCAAAACGAACTATAATCATTTTTGATAAATTTTATAAAACTGCCCAATTTATTGGGCAGTTTTTTTTATGTTCATTTCTCAAATTTTACCAATACAGATTGAAGTGTTTTTTTATACGTTTTTATCTTTTACCTTTGCTTGACAAATTTTGTCGAAATAATTACATATAAAGCCATCAAATGAGATTATTCTTTTTTCTATACCTATTAGTTGTACCAACTTTATTGTTTTCTCAGCAAAAAACTACTTCTGGAAAAAGTTTAGATATGAATACAAAATATTCAAGCATAACGGATACTTTAAAAAAGAAAAAAGCAAAAATTGCTACAATTGATCAATATAAGATCATCACACTTCAGCATGATACTACTTATGTAGATACTTCGCTAACTTTAAAGAGTGCCTATAAACAAAACCATCTTCGAAAAGATGATTTTGGACTTTTGCCCTTCTCAAACATCGGACAAACTTTTAATACGTTACAATATAGTCTGACCAGTTTTTCTCCTTATCCTGAAATAGGTTTTAGTGGTAAACATTTTAATTATATAGAGGCGGACCAAATCAATTATTATTCAGTAGCCACTCCGTTAACCGAATTGTTTTTTAATACAACAATAAATAAAGGTCAAAACGTAGATTCATTTATTACATTAAACACTTCAAAAAATCTTAATTTTTCTATTGCCTACAGAGGTTTGCGTTCAGAGGGGGATTATATAAATCAATTGGTTAGTGCCGGGAATTTCAGGTTTACCACAAGTTATGCTACAACCAACAGAAGATACGCTATAAATGCTCATTTTACGTCTCAGGATATTTTAAATGAAGAAAATGGAGGTATTACCTCACCTAATGATTTTGAGAGTGATAATAAAGATTATAAAAACCGTCAGCGTTTACAAGTATACCTCACAGATGCAAAATCATTTTTGAAAGGAAAACGTTTGTTTTTTGATCATGCCTTTAGAATAAATCCAACTGATGGAAGCAATAATTTATATGTAACACACCAGTTTAATTACGAAAGTAAATTTTTCGAATACAATCAGGCAACTGTTTTGTCGACAGTTGGTACTACGCAGGTACAAAGATTTGGAAAGTCTTATGTTACTAATGGGATAAACGATCAGACCAAATATGAAAGATTATATAACAGGGTAGGAGTCGCATATGAAAATTCTCTTTTAGGTAAATTTAATTTTTTCGTAGATGATTACAGATCAAATTATCAATATGGAAGAATTATAATTGATAGTCTGAAGAATGTTATTCCGGATAACTTATATCTTCAAATTAACAATTTTGGAGGCCAGTATGAATATCAAAAAAACAAGTGGAATGGACGTTTTTTATATTCAAGATCAATCACAAATCAGTCATTGTCTAATTTAGATGCCAGATTAAGATATGATTTTAGCGATAAAATTCAGTTTGATTTTAGATATCGTAACATCAATAAATTGCCAAACAATAACTACAATTTATACCAAAGTAGTTATGTACAATATAACTGGTCGAATAATTTTAAAAATGAAAAAATTAATTCTCTTAGTGCTAGTGTCTTAACTTCCTGGCTGAATGCAGAAGTTCAGTATACGGTTCTTAACGATCATTTGTATTTTGCAGATGTTTCTTCACCGGCACAGATTGCTGCGAATACACAAATTATAAATCCTGCGCAATACGGAAATGCGATTAATTACCTGGAAATCAAGGCAAGTCGTGAATTTAAATTTGGCCGTTTTGCATTAGACAATACACTTTTATATCAAAAAGTAGATCAGTCAGATTTGATTTTAAATGTACCGGACTTTGTAACAAGAAATACTTTTTACTACACAGGTTACTTTTTTAAGAAAGCCTTATTTATGCAAACGGGAGTTGTTTTTAACTATTTTACAAAATATTACGGAAATGGTTATAATCCTGTAATTGGAGAATTTTTTGTTCAGAAAGATAAAGAAATTGGCGGCTATCCGTTATTCGATTTATTCGTAAATGCCAGAATTCGCCAAACCCGAATTTATTTTAAAGCAGAACATATCAATGCCCTTTTCTCTAAAAGCGATTATTATTCGGCTCCTAATAATCCTTATCGTGATTTCGTGATCCGATTTGGTTTAGTCTGGAATTTTTTCCAATAAAATCAATTCTTAATTATATTAAAAACCAAATATTAAAATTCAAATAAAAATGGACTTTTCAAATAACATTTTAGAAACAATTGGTAATACACCATTAGTAAAACTCAACAAGATTGTTGCTGAAATTGATGCGTTAGTATTGGCAAAAGTCGAAACTTTTAATCCTGGAAATTCTGTAAAAGACAGAATGGCTGTAAAAATGATCGAAGATGCTGAGGCAGATGGCCGATTAAAACCAGGAGGAACTATTATTGAAGGTACTTCTGGAAATACAGGAATGGGATTAGCTCTTGTAGCGATCATTAAAGGATACAAACTGATTTGTGTAATATCAGACAAACAATCTAAAGAAAAAATGGATATTTTGCGTGCCGTTGGTGCCAAAGTAGTAGTTTGTCCTACAGATGTTGAACCAACAGATCCAAGATCATATTATTCGGTTTCAAAGCGTCTGGCAGAAGAAACACCAAATTCCTGGTATGTAAACCAATACGATAATATGTCAAATTCGTTGGCACATTACGAACAAACCGGTCCGGAAATCTGGAAACAAACTGATGGAAAAATCACTCATTTTGTGGTTGGGGTAGGAACAGGAGGGACTATCTCAGGAGTTGGAAGATATTTAAAAGAGAAAAATCCGAATATTAAAATTTGGGGAATTGATACTTACGGTTCTGTTTTTAAAAAGTATCATGAAACCGGGATATTTGATGAAAATGAAATTTACTCTTATATCACGGAAGGAATTGGAGAAGACATTTTGCCTAAAAATGTTGACTTTTCTTTAATTGACGGATTCACTAAAGTAACAGATAAAGATGCAGCGGTTTATACCAGAAAAATAGCTCTGGAAGAAGCTATTTTTGTTGGTAATTCTGCCGGAGCCTGTATCAAAGGATTGTTACAGCTTAAAGAGCATTTTAAACCTGATGATGTTGTAGTTGTTCTGTTTCATGATTCAGGAAGTCGCTACGTTGGTAAAATGTTCAATGACGACTGGATGCGTGAGCGTGGCTTCTTAGAAGAGAATATAACAAAGGCCGAAGATGTTATAAAAGATCATATTGATAAGGAATTAATCGTTGTTCGTACAGAAGAATTGGTTTCGCATGCCATCGAACGTATGCGTAAATATAAGATATCACAAATTCCGGTTGTAGACATTAACGGATTTGTAGGTTCTGTAGATGAAACAGACTTATTTAGAAGTTATGTTGCAGATAAAAATGTAGCAGAAAAGCCAATAAAGGAAGTAATGGGAAAACCTTTCCCGATTGTAAAATTAGGAACTCCAATCGAAGAAGTTTCTAAGTTATTTACCAAAGAAAATGATGCAGTTTTAGTTGATCTTGGAAATGGAAATCATCATATTATTACAAAATATGATATCATTGGATCAATAAAATAAAACGATTTTAATAATGATACAAATCCATAAATCTAGTTTGATAATTAGGTTTATGGATTTTTTACTTAATACATTTTAAAATGAATTTTACCGCAATAGATTTTGAAACGGCCACCGGTTACCATCCTTGCTCTGTTGGAATTGTTACTGTAGAGAACGGAATAATTGTAGAGGAGTTCGTGACATTAATAAAACCTCCAAAGAATGAATACAATCCCTTTACGATTCGGGTTCATGGAATTTATCCGGGTGATACTGTAAACGCAAAATCATTCTTACAGGTTTATCCGGAAATCGAAAAAAGACTAAAAAACAGGGTAGTGGTAGCGCATAATGAAAGTTTTGATCGAAATGTTTTAACAAAATCTATGTCGCTCTATGGCTTGGAGTACGAAGATTTGAATATAGCTTCGAAATGGGAATGTACAGTCAAAATATATAAGCAAAAGGTTTTAAACCTACTAAACTAAGCGATTGTTGCCGCGAAATGAACATTCAGTTAAATCATCATGAAGCATTATCTGACGCAAGGGCTTGTGCTAAATTATACATGTTAAGATAAAAAGACAATAATTGTAAGATAAATATTATTTTTTAATTATATTTAGGTTTTTATAATCATAGTAAAAGCCAAAAAATGAAAGAAGATTTTCTTCATTATCTCTGGAGATTCAAGAAGTTTGATACTTTAGATTTAAAGACAACCCAACACGACGAATTAACGATTATTAAAACGGGGGATTATTTAGAGCTTGCCGGACCGGATTTTTTTAACGCTCAAATAAAAATTGGAAATCAAAAATGGGCCGGAAATGTAGAAATTCACCTAAAATCTTCAGATTGGTACGTTCATGGTCACGAGAATGATATCGCTTATGAAAATGTAATTTTACATGTAGTCTGGGAGCATGACACAGAAATATTTGGCAGAAATAATAGAGAAATTCCTGTTTTGGTTCTTAAAGATTATGTTTCTTCGGAAATTATATCAAATTATAACTCTTTAGTAGCGCCCAAATCCTGGATATCTTGCGAAAAAAACATTAGGCAAATTGATAATTTTATTTTCAAAAATTGGCAGGAAAGACTTTTTTTTGATCGCTTAGAACGCAAATCAAAATTTATCTACGATTTATTAGAAGAAACAAATCAGGATTGGGAGGCAGTACTGTTTTTGTTATTAGCCAAAAATTTTGGTTTGAATACTAATAATAATGCTTTTTTTCAAATTGCGAAAGCCATACCATTTTCCGTTGTTCGAAAAGAAAGCTTTGAAGTAGAAAATCTTGAAGCATTATTTTTGGGAACTTCAGGTTTATTAGATGAAGAAAAAGAAGATGTTTATTTTTCAGATTTAAAATTCCGGTATTTTTATCTTTTACATAAGTACCAGTTAGAAAAAAGTTACGTCGATCCGGTTCAGTTTTTTAAGCACCGACCAGACAATTTTCCCACTATTCGGCTTTCGCAATTAGCTAATTTGTATGGAAAGCATCAAAATTTATTTTCTAAAATTATTGCTTTAAAATCCGTTAAGGAAGTCTATGCTTTATTGACTGTTTCGGCTAGTTTATATTGGCAAAACCACTATCAGTTTGATAAAGAAAGCCCGAAGAAATCGAAAATATTATCCAAATCATTTTTAGATTTAGTAATTATAAATACGATAATTCCGCTTCAATTTGCTTATTCAATGATATTAGGGGAATCTATTTCAGAAGATTTAATCGATTTTATGAATCAGGTTTCACCCGAAAAAAATGCCATAATAGACAAGTTTGATTCCTTTGGGATTTCATCAAAAAATGCTTTTGAAACTCAAAGCTTACTAGAACTTAAAAATGAATATTGCAATCATAAATCGTGCTTAAAATGTGCCTTAGGTATGGAATTGCTGAAGAGTAATTAAATAATTGAGATAATTAGAAAATGTGATCATTGATAATTTTGTACTTTTGTTATTCTTATTGAAGCCAAATAATCATCCTGAGCGAAGTCGAAGGATAAATCTAAAATCTAAAATCTAAAATCTAAAATCAGTATGTCAGCAATTTTAAAATTAAAATTCTTTTTCGAGAAATACGGTTTTCATGTTTCGTCAAGATTGGCAGATAAACTGGGAATGCGCGTAACAAGCGTGAGATTGTTTTTTATCTACATTTCGTTCGTTACGGCAGGTTTAGGCTTTGGAGTTTACCTCACTTTAGCCTTTTGGATTCGTTTAAAAGATTTAATCCGTGCCAAAAGAACATCAGTTTTTGATTTATAAATCAATTTAAAGCATAAAAAAAGGATCATAAAGTAATTTACTTCATGATCCTTTTTTAATTTTATATAGAATATTATTCTTCTGAATTATTCAATTTACTGTGTTTTTTACCATAAGTAAAGTAGAAAACAACCCCTATTGCCATCCAGGCAAAAAGTCTTAACCAGTTTGTCCAGCCTAAACCGTACATCATAGCGCAACATACTAATACTCCTAATATAGGAACTAAAGGAACAAATGGAGTTTTGAATTCACGAACCATATTTGGCTCTTTCTTACGTAAAATAATAACAGATATACATACCAGAACAAAAGCAAATAAAGTCCCGATACTTGTCATATCTCCTACAATATCCCCAGGGATAAACGCAGCAAATGCACCAACGATTACCAAGATAGCAAGATTCGCTTTGTATGGAGTTTTGTATTTTGGGTGAACATCGCTAAAAGCTTTAGGAAGTAAACCATCTTTACCCATTGCATAAAATACTCTTGATTGTCCTAATAACATTACCAGAATTACAGAAGAAAAACCTGCAAGAATAGCAACAGTTACTAATTGTCCTAACCATTCGTATCCAATCATATATTTATTGATAGCAAAAGCAACAGAAGCTTCTTTACCACCAGTTCTAAAATCTTCAACAGTTGCAACACCAGTAAGTACGTGAGCAAAAAGAATGTATAACAGCGTACACACAGCTAATGATCCTAAGATTCCAATAGGCATCGCTTTTTTAGGATTTTTTGTTTCCTGAGCAGCTGTACTTACAGCGTCAAAACCAATAAAGGCAAAGAAAACAGTTCCTGCTGCTCCTAGTATTCCCATAATACCACCATAACTATGATCAATTCCGTGCTCATCTGTAAAGATAGATGGAGAAGGAATATATGGTGTATGGTTTACCGGGTTTATAAAATGCCATCCAATTACAATAATTAAGATAACAATAGCTACTTTAACAATTACAATGATTCCGTTTACAAAAGCAGATTCTTGTATACCTTTTATCAATAATAAACTAATGGCAGTAACGATAAAAAGGGCAGGAAGATTGATGATTCCGTGTGTTACTTGTTGTGTAACAGGATCAACTATTTTTTGAAATGGAGAGTGCGAAAATTCAAAAGGAATTGGACTCACATGAAACACCGTGACCAGTAAATTATTGAGATATTCACTCCAGGCAATCCCTACTGTTGCTGCTCCTACAGCATATTCAAGAATTAAATCCCAACCAATTATCCAGGCAAGAAATTCACCCATAGTGGCATATGTGTACGTATAAGCACTACCAGAAATTGGAATAGAAGAAGAGAGTTCTGCATAGCATAATCCGGCTAATGCACAACCAATAGCAGCTACAATAAATGCAATGGTAACTGATGGACCAGCATTTTGCGCGGCAGCGGTAGCAGTTCTAACAAATAATCCAGCACCAATGATGGCGCCAATACCTAAGGCGATTAATGACCAGGCGGTCAAGGTTCTTTTTAAACCTTTTTCAGAATCAGCAGCTTCTGCTAAAAGCTGTGCTAATGGTTTTCTTTTCCAAATTGACATATTATTATATTGGTTTATTGTTATTAAGCTCCAAATGTATCGTTTTTTGTAAAAAATAAAAACAATTATCTCTTTTTAAGTTACAAAATGTTGAAATTTTTGATAAAACCTTCGCTTATTAATCTTTAAGAGCTGAGATTCATTAAATTAATTGAGCTTTAATAGTGAAATATGTAATTTTATAAATTTAAATTTTTTTAATACTATTCTTACTAAATGATTGTTTTTTCCCTTAATTTAGGCCATTAATTAAAATTAAAAATTACAATTGAAATGAATTTAAAAGGATTTATAAAATATTTGAAGTTTACAAATCATCAACGCACAGGAATTTTTTTACTTTTTGGCATTATAGTAGTATTACAGACAGTTTATTTTTTTGCCGATTTTAATTTGCCTAAACAATCATTTCCGGAAAAAGAACAATGGATTTCTTTGCAAACTGAAATTGATTCTTTGAAACTTGCAAAATCTAAAGAAAAACCTAAAATATATTCTTTCAATCCAAACTTTATTTCAGATTACAAAGGATATAAATTAGGAATGTCTGTTCAGGAAATTGATCGGTTGTTAGCTTTTCGTAAAGAGAATAAATATATAGGTTCTGCAAAAGAGTTTCAGGAAGTAACAAAAATTTCGGATTCTTTATTAAATGTGATATCTCCGCTTTTTAAATTTCCGGATTGGGTTCAAAATAAAACAACTTTCAAAACAGAAAGGAAAGAATTTGTAAAGAAAGAATTCGCTAAAAAAGAAAAGATCACCGTTTTAGATATTAATCAGGCAAAACAGGAAGATTTGATTAAAATTTATGGAATTGGGGAAGCATTATCAGTAAGAATTCTAAAGCAAAAAGAAATTTTAGGTTGTTTTGTTTCTATGGAACAAATGAATGACATTTGGGGGCTTTCTCCAGAAGTAATCAATGAATTAAATACTCATTTTAAAGTTGTAATTCCATCAACTTTAAAAAAAATACCCATAAATGAAGCGTCTTTAAAAGAGTTATCTCAGTTTTCTTATTTCAGATATGCATTAGCAAAACAAATTGTAACTTATAGAAGTATGAACGGAAATATTAATAATATTGAGGATTTATCAAAAATTAAAGGTTTTCCTGTTGATAAAGCAAAAATAATTAGTTTATATTTGGAGTTCTAAAATAAAAGTAGTGTACAATGAATTTTGAATATAACGAAACGCAGTCGATGATTGCACAATCTATAAAAGATTTTGCCGAAAAAAATATCAGACCTAATATTATGGAATGGGATGAGGCTCAGATTTTTCCAGTTGACCTATTTAAAAAATTAGGTGAAATGGGATTTATGGGAGTTTTAGTACCTGAAGAATATGGAGGATCAGGATTAGGGTATCATGAATATATTACAGTTGTTGAAGAAATTTCAAAAGTAGATCCTTCAATAGGTCTTTCTGTTGCGGCCCATAATTCATTATGTACCAATCATATCCTGACTTTTGGAAATGAAGAACAAAAGAAAAAGTGGTTGCCTAAACTAGCTACTGCTGAGTTTATAGGTGCCTGGGGTTTAACAGAGCACAATACAGGTTCTGATGCCGGCGGAATGAATACAACAGCAGTTAGAGATGGTGATGAATGGATTGTAAACGGAGCTAAAAACTTTATTACTCATGCTATTTCCGGAGATATTGCCGTTGTAATTGTTCGTACCGGAGAAAAAGGAGATTCAAAAGGAATGACAGCTTTTGTTTTTGAAAAAGGAATGAAAGGATTCACATCGGGAAAAAAAGAAAATAAATTAGGAATGCGTGCCAGTGAAACTGCTGAGTTGGTTTTTGATGGTTGTCGTGTTCCTGATGCAAATAGATTAGGAGAAGTAGGGCAGGGATTTGTTCAGGCTATGAAGATATTAGACGGAGGCCGAATTTCAATAGGGGCTTTATCATTAGGAATTGCTAAAGGTGCATATGAAGCTGCGCTTAAATATTCAAAAGAGAGACATCAGTTCGGGCAGCCTATTAGTAGCTTCCAGGGGATCTCCTTTAAATTAGCTGATATGGCAACAGAAATTGAAGCTTCAGAATTGTTGTTGCATAAAGCAGCTTTCTTAAAACAGCAGCATAAACCGGTTACAACACTTGGTGCAATGGCAAAGATGTATGCTTCAGAAGCCTGCGTAAAAATTGCCAACGAAGCCGTTCAGATTCATGGCGGGTATGGTTATACCAAAGATTATCCTGTAGAGAAATTTTATAGAGATTCGAAGTTATGTACTATAGGAGAAGGAACTACTGAGATTCAAAAGTTGGTTATTTCCAGAAATTTATTGAAGTAATATAGAGTAGAATCATAATTTGGGCGTGCCCTCAAAAAAGTAAAAAAGCCATTCACTAAACGTTGAGTGGCTTTTTTACTTTTTCGAGGTCGGGCTTTCTATTACAATCTTTTATATTCTTAAAGAAAGAATATAAAAGGATTTCCATTGCAATCCCTCACGCACTCAGCGGTAATATAGAGGCGTAGTGAATTAGTAGGTTCTTTTTATAGGAGTAATAATTATATTTGCTGTGGAGGTTTTGTGAGATCAAAGACAGTCTAAGGTCTGTTTTCTATATTCTTTTCTCTATCCTCAAAAAAAAATAATAATTCATAACTCATAATTCATAATTAATACATACTTTTGCACCCTTAACGAGAGGAGGTGTCAATATTATGTTAATTATACCAATTAAAGACGGAGAAAATATCGATAGAGCATTAAAGCGCTATAAAAGAAAATTTGATAAAACAGGAACTGTTCGTCAATTAAGAGCACGTACTGCTTTTATTAAGCCATCAGTTGTTAAAAGAGCTCAAATTCAAAAAGCTGCTTACATTCAAAACATGAGAGATAGTTTAGAGAGTTAATATATAGCTTTTCAGAAATAATTACCGTTAGTTATCAATTTTTGATACTAACGGTTTTTTTATGCTTAATTTTGAGATAAATAATATTCTTTATATAAGTAGAATATGGGATTGTGTAATGAATAGAGTGTATTCCTATGAAATCAAATAAAGAAGCGTTTCGCGATTATCTTCAATTAGAAAAAAAATATTCCCCTCATACAGTCAATGCTTATTTGAATGATATTTTATTTTTTGAAACATTCAATAAGGCTCATTTCGAGCAGGAAAATATCGAGCAGGTAAATTACAGTCAAATCAGGAGTTGGATTGTTTCGTTAGTTGATCAGGATATTTCTAATGTTTCTGTAAATAGAAAAATGTCTTCTTTAAAAGCGTTCTATAAATTTCTTTTAAAAACAAAGCAAATAGAGGTGAGTCCAATGCTGAAACATAAAGCATTAAAGACGCCTAAAATTGTTCAGATTCCATTTTCTGAAAAAGAGTTAACGGATTTAATGAAGGAAGTTGGAAATCCTTCCGGATTTGAAGAAGTAAGGGACAAGTTAATCGTGGATCTTTTTTATACTACGGGAATGCGAAGAGCTGAGTTAATACATTTGATGAAGTATAATGTCGATTTATCTTCGAATGTGATTAAGGTTTTAGGAAAACGAAATAAGGAACGTATTATCCCGGTTTTGCCAATAATTGTGGAACAGTTTAATTTGTATTTGCAGGAAAGAGCTTCGGTTGAAAAGATAGTTGATGAGGATTATTTTTTTATTTCAGCAAAAGGGTTAAAATTGAGTGAATCTTTTGTGTATCGATTAATAAATTCATACTTTAGTAAAGTCTCTGAAAAGGTAAAAAAGAGTCCGCACGTGCTTCGGCATACATTCGCAACTCACTTATTAAATAACGGAGCAGATTTAAATTCAGTTAAAGAATTATTAGGACATTCGAGTTTGGCGTCTACGCAAGTTTATACTCATAATAGTTTAGCAGAGCTTAAAAAAGTGTATGGTGATGCGCATCCAAGAAATAAATAATAATTCTGAAATGTTTAACCCTAAAATTTGTATTATGAAGGTAGATGTTCATGCAGTTAACTTTACTGTTGACAGAAAATTAGTGGATTTTATTCAGGAAAGAATGGATAAATTAGAAAAATATTACGATCGAGTTGTTTCGGCTGACATTTTTTTAAAAGTAGAGAGAACAAGCGATAAGGAGAATAAGGCAGTAGAGATTAAGATTAATGTTCCCGGAGATGATTTTTTGGTTAAAAAGCAGTGCAAAACGTTTGAAGAAGCAGTCGAGCTTTCGGCAGAATCTTTAGAGCGTGTATTGGTAAAAAGGAAAGAAAAAATAAGAGCACACATATAATTGAAAATTTTTTTCAAAAAATGTTTTGATTAAAAGATAAAATAGCTACATTTGCAGTCCGTTAGAAATAGCGGACTTTTTTATTGATATTGCCAGCGTAGCTCAGTTGGCTAGAGCAGCTGATTTGTAATCAGCAGGTCGTGGGTTCGAGTCCCTCCGCCGGCTCAAAATATTTCAAATGCGATTTGAAATTGTTCATACAATTATTGATAAAAAATGGGGAGATACTCAAGCGGCCAACGAGGGCAGACTGTAAATCTGCTGTGTGAACTTCGCAGGTTCGAATCCTGCTCTCCCCACTAAAAGAAGTTAAGATTTCGGGTTGTAGTTTTTGGATTTTAAAAATCTGAAATCTAATTCAAGAATCTAAAATCAGAACTCTCTGCCGACTTAGCTCAGAGGTAGAGTGCTTCCTTGGTAAGGAAGAGGTCACGGGTTCAATTCCCGTAGTTGGCTCAAGTAAGTAGGAAATTGAAAATTAATATATAACTAAGATTAAAAATTAAGTAAAATGGCAAAGGAGAATTTTAATCGTTCCAAACCGCACTTAAACATAGGTACAATTGGACACGTGGATCACGGAAAAACTACATTAACTGCAGCAATTACAAAAGTATTGTCTGATGCTGGTTACTGTCAAGCAAAATCGTTTGATCAAATCGATAACGCTCCAGAGGAGAAAGAAAGAGGTATTACTATTAATACATCACACGTAGAGTATGAAACAGCTAACCGTCACTACGCTCACGTTGACTGTCCAGGTCACGCGGATTACGTAAAGAACATGGTTACTGGTGCTGCTCAAATGGACGGAGCTATCTTAGTAGTTGCTGCTACAGATGGTCCAATGCCACAAACTCGTGAGCACATCCTTTTAGGTCGTCAGGTAGGTATTCCAAGAATCGTTGTTTTCATGAACAAAGTGGATATGGTTGATGATGCTGAATTGTTAGAGCTTGTTGAGATGGAAATCAGAGATTTATTATCTTTCTACGAATATGATGGAGATAATGGTCCTGTAGTTCAGGGTTCTGCTTTAGGAGGATTGAATAATGATCCTGCTTGGGTACCAAAAATCATTGAATTAATGGAAGCTGTTGATGCTTGGATCGAAGAGCCAGTGCGTGACGTAGCTAAACCATTCTTGATGCCGGTTGAAGATGTATTTACAATTACTGGTCGTGGAACTGTTGCTACAGGTCGTATCGAAACAGGTATTGCTAATACAGGAGATCCAGTTGAAATCATTGGTATGGGAGCTGATAAATTAACTTCTACTATTACAGGAGTTGAGATGTTCCGTAAAATCCTTGATAGAGGTGAAGCTGGAGATAACGTAGGTTTATTGTTAAGAGGTATTGATAAAGAATCTATCAAAAGAGGAATGGTTATCATTAAGCCAGGATCAGTAAAACCACACGCTACTTTCAAAGCTGAGGTTTATATCTTGAAAAAAGAAGAAGGTGGACGTCATACTCCATTCCATAATAACTACCGTCCACAGTTTTACGTACGTACAACTGACGTAACAGGAGTTATTACTTTACCAGAAGGAGTAGAGATGGTAATGCCAGGAGACAACTTGACAATCAATGTTTCTTTATTAAGCCCAATCGCAATGAGCGTAGGTTTACGTTTCGCTATCCGTGAAGGTGGTAGAACAGTAGGAGCAGGTCAGGTGACTGAAATCGTAGGATAATCCTATAAAATATTATAAAAAGCCAGTTGATTTTCTTAACTGAAATCACTGGCTTTTAATTACGGGCGTAGTTCAAGGGTAGAATAGCGGTCTCCAAAACCGTTGATGGGGGTTCGAATCCCTCCGCCCGTGCAATAAAAAATATATCAAATGACAAAAGTTACGAATTATTTATCAGAGGCTTTCGAAGAGTTAAAGTCAAATGTTACTTGGCCTGCTTGGGCTGAGGTTCAAAAATTGACAATTGTTGTGGCTGTATTTTCGGTTTTATTTGCCTTGGCAACATGGGGAGTAGACGAATTTTTTGCAAAAGCTTTGGCTGGATTTTTTAACTGGTTAAAAGGATAATTTTTTTGTGATGGCAGATAATAATGTGAAAAAATGGTATGTAGTTAGAGCAGTAAGCGGACAAGAAAATAAAGTCAAAGCTTACATCGAAACTGAGATTGCCAGACTAGGTATGGGTGATTATGTTTCCCAAGTTTTAGTACCTACAGAAAAAGTAGTTACTGTAAAAGAAGGAAAGAAAATGTCTAAGGATAAAGTTTATTTCCCTGGATATGTTATGATCGAAGCCAACTTGGTTGGTGAGATACCTCATATTATCAAGTCTATTACTAGTGTAATTGGATTTTTAGGTGAGATCAAAGGCGGGGAACCTGTTCCTTTGAGACTTTCTGAAGTAAATAGAATGTTAGGTAAAGTAGATGAGTTAGCTGTAAATACAGATACTCGTGCTATTCCTTTCAACTTAGGCGAAACTGTTAAAGTGATCGATGGTCCATTTAACGGATTTAATGGTACAGTTGAAAAAATCAATGAAGAAAAGCGTAAACTTGAAGTAATGGTTAAGATTTTCGGAAGAAAAACACCACTTGAATTGAGTTTTATGCAAGTTGAAAAAGTATAATTTTTGTTACATCTATAATAACCACTATAATCGCTTCCAATGATTATGGTGTTAAATTTTTTAAAAAATGGCTAAAGAAATTAGTAAGGTAGTTAAACTACAAGTTAAGGGAGGTGCTGCGAATCCGTCGCCACCGGTTGGACCTGCTTTAGGAGCTGCTGGGGTTAATATCATGGAGTTCTGTAAGCAGTTCAATGCTAGAACACAAGATAAACCTGGCAAAATATGCCCAGTACAAATTACTGTGTATAAAGACAAATCATTTGATTTTGTTGTTAAGACTCCTCCAGCTGCTGTCCAATTATTGGAAGCTGCAAAGCTAAAGTCTGGATCAGGTGAACCAAATCGTAAAAAAGTAGCTAGTGTTACTTGGGACGTTATCAAAGCTATTGCTGAAGATAAAATGGTAGATTTAAATGCATTCACAATCGAATCTGCAATGAGCATGATCGCTGGAACTGCTAGATCTATGGGTATAACTGTATCAGGAGATGCTCCTTTTTAATTAAGAGAAAGAAATGGCAAAATTAACAAAAAAGCAAAAAGAGGCTGCTTCAAAAATTGAAAAGAACAAACTATACTCTTTAAAAGATGCAGCTGCATTAATTAAAGTTATAGCTTCTGCAAAATTTGATGAGTCTGTTGATATCGCAGTTCGTTTGGGTGTAGATCCAAGAAAAGCGAATCAAATGGTTAGAGGTGTAGTTACATTACCTCACGGAACAGGTAAAGACGTTAAAGTATTAGCATTGGTTACTCCGGATAAAGAAGCGGAAGCTAAAGAAGCTGGAGCTGATTATGTAGGTCTTGACGATTATTTACAAAAAATTAAAGATGGTTGGACAGATGTTGATGTTATCATCACGATGCCAGCTGTTATGGGTAAATTAGGTCCATTAGGTCGTATTTTAGGACCTAGAGGTTTAATGCCAAACCCTAAAACAGGTACTGTAACTATGGATGTTGCAAAAGCTGTTGCAGAGGTTAAAGCTGGTAAAATTGACTTTAAAGTTGATAAAACTGGTATCGTACATGCAGGAATTGGTAAAGTTTCTTTTGGAGCTGAGCAAATTTATGACAATGCACACGAAATTATTCAAACATTAATCAAACTTAAACCAACTGCTGCTAAAGGTACCTATATTAAAGGTATTCACCTTACAAGCACTATGAGTCCTGCAATTGCATTGGACCCTAAAGCAGTATAATTGGTAGTTAATAATTTTTAGTATGACTAGAGAAGAAAAATCAATCGCGATTGAAGATTTAACTGCACAGTTAGCTGGTACAAATATTATTTATGTATCTGATATTTCTGGATTAAACGCAGAAACTACTTCAAGCTTGAGAAGAGCTTGCTTTAAAGCAGGTATAAAATTAGAGGTTGTAAAAAACACTTTGCTTGCAAAAGCAATGGAAGCTTCTGCTAATGATTATGGTGATTTACCTTCAGTATTGACTGGTAATAGTGCTATATTTATTTCAGATGTTGCAAATGCACCTGGAAAAATAATTAAAGATTTCAGAAAAAAATCAGCTAAACCTGTATTAAAAGGAGCTTATATTAACTCTGAAATTTATATTGGAGATGATCAATTAGATGCATTAGCAACTATCAAATCTAAAGAAGAACTTCTTGGAGAACTTATTGGATTATTGCAATCACCAGCACAAAGAATTATTTCTGCTTTACAAAACAAATTCGCTGGTAGCGAAGAAGAAGCTGAAGCATAATAATTCATACGAGGAATTGAATTTCCTGGTAGCTTAATTAGCGCACAATAAATAAATTATATTTTACAAATCATTTTAAACGATAGAAAAAATGGCAGATTTGAAACAATTCGCAGAACAATTAGTTAACTTAACAGTTAAAGAAGTTAACGAATTAGCAACAATATTAAAAGACGAGTATGGTATCGAGCCTGCTGCTGCAGCTGTAGTAGTTGCTGCTGGTGGTGGAGAAGGTGCTGCTGAAGAAGCACAAACTGAATTTACAGTTGTATTAAAAGAAGCTGGAGCTTCTAAATTAGCAGTTGTAAAATTAGTTAAAGAACTTACAGGTTTAGGTTTGAAAGAAGCTAAAGATGTAGTTGACGGTGCTCCAAGTAACGTTAAAGAAGGTGTTTCTAAAGAAGAGGCTGAAGGTCTTAAAAAATCATTAGAAGAAGCTGGAGCTGTAGTTGAGCTTAAATAATTCAACTCAGTTTTAAGAACTAGGTTTAGGTCTTGAGTCAACGCTCAATGGCCTAAACCATTTTTCGTATAATAAAATATATCAAGTTTTATTATCAAATAGTTTAAAATACGAAAAAGTTTTTGATCAATACGAAGAAAAAAAATTGAACCAAATTTTACTGGTTTATTTTTAAAGATGTATTGATTACAATAAGAAAGTATAGATTAAACAGTGTGTGTTTACACAAAAAATTACTTTTTTTTAATCAAAATTTTGTCCATTGATGATAACAAATCAGACTGAAAGATTGAATTTTGCCTCTACAAAAAATATTCCTGACTATCCGGATTTTCTGGACGTTCAGGTTAAATCTTTTAAAGATTTTTTTCAATTAGAAACTAAATCTGATGAAAGAGGCAACGAAGGGTTATACAACACCTTCATGGAAAACTTCCCAATTACAGATACAAGAAATAACTTTGTATTGGAATTCCTAGATTATTTTGTAGATCCGCCACGTTATACAATTCAAGAATGTATAGAGAGAGGTCTTACTTATAGTGTGCCTTTAAAAGCCAGGTTAAAACTATATTGTACAGATCCGGAACACGAAGATTTTGAAACTATTGTACAAGACGTTTATCTTGGAACAATACCTTATATGACTCCAAGCGGTACTTTTGTTATCAATGGTGCTGAGCGTGTAGTAGTATCTCAACTACACCGTTCTCCTGGAGTTTTCTTTGGTCAGTCATTCCACGCAAATGGAACAAAACTTTATTCTGCCAGAGTAATTCCTTTTAAAGGTTCCTGGATAGAATTTTCTACAGATATCAACAGCGTAATGTATGCTTATATCGACAGAAAGAAAAAATTACCGGTTACAACTTTATTCCGTGCAATTGGATTCGAAAGAGATAAGGATATCCTTGAGATCTTCGATCTTGCTGAAGAAATTAAAGTTTCTAAAACAGGTATTAAAAAATATATTGGAAGAAGACTTGCTGCGCGTGTATTGAACACTTGGCACGAGGATTTCGTTGATGAAGATACCGGTGAGGTAGTTTCTATCGAACGTAACGAAATCATCCTTGATCGTGATACTATTATCGACAAAGATAATGTTGAAGAAATCATTGATTCTAACGTTAAATCTATTTTGTTACATAAAGAGGATAATAACCAGGCAGATTATGCTATTATCCACAATACATTACAAAAAGATCCAACAAACTCTGAAAAAGAAGCTGTTGAGCATATCTACAGACAATTGCGTAATGCAGAACCGCCTGATGAAGAAACTGCTCGTGGTATTATCGATAAATTGTTCTTCTCTGATCAACGTTATAACTTAGGTGAAGTTGGTCGTTACAGAATGAACAAAAAACTTGGTTTGGATATCCCAATGGAAAAGCAAGTGCTTACCAAAGAAGATATCATTACCATTGTAAAATATTTGATCGAGTTGATCAACTCTAAAGCAGAGATTGATGATATTGATCACTTATCAAACCGTCGTGTTAGAACAGTTGGTGAACAATTGTCTCAACAATTCGGTGTTGGTTTAGCACGTATGGCGAGAACTATTCGTGAGAGAATGAACGTTAGAGATAACGAGGTGTTTACACCAATCGATTTGATTAATGCTAAAACATTATCATCGGTTATCAACTCTTTCTTTGGTACGAACCAGTTATCTCAATTTATGGATCAAACGAATCCACTAGCTGAGATTACACACAAAAGAAGACTTTCTGCCCTTGGACCTGGTGGACTTTCGAGAGAAAGAGCTGGTTTCGAGGTTCGTGACGTTCACTATACACACTATGGTCGTTTATGTCCGATTGAAACTCCAGAGGGACCAAACATTGGTTTGATTTCATCTCTTGGTGTTTATGCAAAAGTTAACGGAATGGGTTTCATCGAAACTCCTTACCGTAAAGTTACAGATGGTGTAGTTGATTTAGAAAGTACACCTATCTATTTAAGTGCTGAAGAAGAAGAAGGAAAAATGATTGCTCAGGCAAACATTGAAATGGATGAGACAGGAAAAATCACGGCAACGAATGTTATTGCCCGTGAGGAAGGTGACTTCCCGGTTGTTGAGCCTTCTGCAGTACATTATACAGACGTTGCGCCTAACCAAATTGCTTCGATTTCGGCGTCATTGATTCCTTTCCTGGAGCATGATGATGCGAATAGAGCCTTGATGGGATCTAACATGATGCGTCAGGCGGTTCCTTTGATCCGTCCGGAAGCACCAATTGTTGGTACAGGATTAGAGCGTCAGGTAGCTTCAGATTCCAGAGTATTGATTAATGCTGAAGGAGATGGAACTGTAGAATATGTTGATGCAAACATCATTACTATCAAATACGACCGTACTGAAGAAGAAAGAATGGTAAGTTTTGATGCTGATGAAAAAACATACAACTTAATTAAATTTAGAAAAACCAATCAGGGAACAAGTATCAACCTGAAACCAATCGTAAGAAAAGGTGACAGAGTAGTTCTTGGACAAGTATTATCAGAAGGATATGCTACTCAAAATGGTGAATTAGCTTTAGGTAGAAACTTAAAAGTTGCGTTCATGCCATGGAAAGGGTATAACTTTGAGGATGCGATTGTAATTTCTGAAAAAGTAGTTCGTGATGATATTTTTACTTCTATCCACGTTGATGATTATTCATTAGAGGTTAGAGATACTAAGTTAGGAAATGAAGAGTTAACAAACGATATTCCTAACGTTTCTGAAGAAGCTACTAAAGATTTAGATGAAAACGGTATGATCAGAATTGGAGCAGAGGTTAAACCTGGCGACATTTTGATCGGAAAAATTACACCAAAAGGAGAATCAGATCCTACTCCGGAAGAGAAATTGCTTCGTGCAATCTTCGGGGATAAAGCAGGTGATGTAAAAGATGCTTCATTAAAAGCTTCTCCATCTTTACACGGTGTAGTTCTTGACAAAAAATTATTTGCAAGAGCCGTAAAAGATAAACGTAAACGTACTCAGGATAAAGATGCTTTAGGCGCTTTAGAAATGGAGTTCGAAACTAAATTTGTTGAATTAAAAGACAGATTGGTTGAGAAATTATTCCTGATCGTAAACGGAAAAACATCTCAGGGTGTAATGAATGATTTGGGTGAAGAAGTTTTACCAAAAGGTAAAAAATATACTCAAAAAATGCTTTACGCAGTAGAAGATTTTGCTCACTTAAGCAAAGGTCAATGGGTTGCTGATGATGCTACAAATAAAATGGTTAATGATTTAATTCATAACTATAAAATTAAGCTGAACGACTTACAGGGATCTTTAAGAAGAGAAAAATTCACTATTACAGTTGGGGATGAATTACCATCTGGAATCTTGAAATTAGCGAAAATTTATATCGCTAAAAAACGTAAACTGAAAGTAGGGGATAAAATGGCAGGACGTCACGGTAACAAAGGTATTGTTGCAAGAATCGTTCGTCATGAAGATATGCCTTTCCTTGAAGACGGAACACCGGTAGATATCGTATTGAATCCACTTGGGGTACCTTCACGTATGAACATTGGTCAGATTTATGAGACTGTTCTTGGATGGGCTGGACAAAATTTAGGTAGAAAATTTGCTACTCCAATTTTTGATGGTGCTTCTTTAGACCAAATCAATGCTTTGACTGATGAAGCTGGAGTACCACGTTTCGGACATACACACCTTTATGATGGTGGTACTGGAGAGCGTTTCCATCAAGCAGCAACTGTGGGTGTAATTTACATGCTTAAATTAGGACACATGGTTGATGATAAGATGCACGCACGTTCTATCGGACCATACTCGTTGATCACTCAACAACCACTTGGAGGTAAAGCTCAATTTGGAGGTCAGCGTTTTGGAGAGATGGAGGTTTGGGCACTTGAAGCTTATGGAGCATCAAGTACACTACGTGAAATCTTAACAGTTAAGTCGGATGACGTTATTGGTAGAGCTAAAACTTACGAAGCTATCGTTAAGGGTGAGTCTATGCCAGAACCGGGATTACCTGAATCATTCAATGTATTAATGCATGAATTGAAAGGTCTTGGACTTGACATTCGTTTAGAAGAATAAATAAAAGTTATCAGTCACAGTCTCAGTATTCAGCTCAACACTGAAAACTGGGACTGAAACTGTTTACCAGAATTAAAGTTTTTAGGATTTATACCCGTAAACCGTTCCGATTTTTTATAAACCCTAAGAGTTTTATAATTAGCACTTCAAAATAATAAGGTTTGAAGTTTAGAGAAGTAACCCGAGGTAGTGTTTAAGTCGAAAGTTTGAAAGTCCAAAGTCTAAAGTCATTCGTGACTTTAAAAACTTTATGACATTTGACTTTAGACTGGAACAAGAATCAATTTTTAATTGCAAATAAATCAATAGTAAAAACTATGATGAATAATAGAAACAATAATAAAGATAAAAATCCGGTTAAAAGATTTAATAAAATCTCAATTGGATTGGCTTCACCTGAATCTATCTTGAAAGAATCAAGAGGAGAGGTTTTGAAACCGGAAACTATCAACTACAGAACGCACAAACCAGAGCGTGACGGACTTTTCTGTGAAAGAATCTTCGGACCTGTTAAGGATTTTGAGTGTGCTTGTGGTAAATATAAAAGAATTCGCTACAAAGGTATCATTTGCGACCGTTGTGGTGTTGAAGTTACTGAGAAAAAAGTACGTCGTGACAGAGTAGGACACATCAACCTTGTTGTGCCAATTGCTCACATCTGGTACTTCCGTTCTCTTCCAAACAAAATTGGTTATATCCTTGGTCTTCCATCTAAGAAATTAGATATGATCATTTATTACGAAAGATACGTAGTAATTCAGGCTGGTATTGCTAAAAATGCAGATGGAGAATCATTACAAAGATTAGATTTCTTAACTGAAGAAGAATATTTGAATATCTTAGATACTCTTCCACAGGAAAATCAATATTTAGATGATATGGATCCTAATAAATTTGTTGCCAAAATGGGAGCAGAATGTATTATGGATTTATTAGCACGTATCGACTTAGATGAGTTGTCTTACCAATTGAGACACAGCGCTAATAACGAAACATCTAAACAACGTAAAACTGAAGCTTTAAAAAGATTACAAGTTGTTGAGTCATTCCGTGAGTCTAACTTAAACCGCGAAAACCGTCCTGAGTGGATGATTATGAAAGTGGTTCCTGTTATTCCACCAGAATTACGTCCGCTTGTGCCGCTTGATGGAGGTCGTTTTGCAACTTCAGATTTAAATGACTTATACCGTCGTGTAATCATCCGTAATAACCGTTTGAAAAGATTAATGGAGATTAAAGCTCCTGAAGTTATCTTAAGAAACGAAAAACGTATGTTGCAGGAATCTGTAGATTCATTATTTGATAACACACGTAAAGCTTCTGCTGTTAAAACAGAATCTAACAGACCATTAAAATCATTATCTGATTCCTTAAAAGGTAAGCAAGGACGTTTCCGTCAAAACTTACTTGGAAAACGTGTGGATTATTCTGCTCGTTCGGTAATTGTTGTTGGACCTGAATTAAAATTATTCGAATGTGGATTGCCAAAAGATATGGCATCTGAATTATACAAACCTTTCGTAATCCGTAAATTGATTGAAAGAGGTATTGTTAAAACAGTAAAATCTGCTAAGAAAATCATAGACAAAAAAGAGCCTGTAGTTTGGGATATCCTTGAAAATGTAATTAAAGGTCACCCAGTATTGCTTAACCGTGCTCCTACGTTACACAGACTTGGTATCCAGGCTTTCCAACCAAAATTAATTGAAGGAAAAGCAATCCAGTTGCACCCATTAGTATGTACGGCTTTCAACGCCGATTTTGATGGGGATCAGATGGCAGTTCACTTGCCATTAGGACCAGAGGCTATTTTAGAAGCACAATTATTAATGTTGGCTTCTCACAATATCCTTAACCCTGCAAATGGTGCTCCAATTACTGTACCTTCTCAGGATATGGTCTTGGGTCTATATTATATGACCAAAGAACGTATCTCTACACCAGAACATGTAATTTTAGGTCAGGACTTAACATTCTATTCTGCTGAAGAAGTAAATATTGCATTAAACGAAGGAAGATTAGAATTGAATGCTCGTGTAAGAATCAGAGCAAAAGATTTTAATGAAGCTGGAGAATTAGTATACAAAATTATCCAAACAACTGCAGGACGTGTATTATTTAACGAAGTAGTACCTGAAGCAGCCGGATATATCAATGATGTATTGACTAAGAAAAACCTTAGAGATATTATTGGACACATTTTAAGTGTGACTAATGTACCTACTACTGCTGCTTTCCTGGACAATATGAAAGATATGGGGTATAAATTCGCATTTAGAGGAGGTTTATCATTCTCTCTTGGTGATATTAGAATTCCAGAACAAAAAACAAAATTAATCGCAGATGCCAGAGAGCAAGTTGAAGGTATTTCTGTGAATTATAACATGGGTCTTATTACCAATAACGAGCGTTACAACCAGGTTATTGACGTATGGACTTCTGCAAATGCTCAGTTGACAGAATTAGCAATGAAAAATATTAGAGAAGACCAACAAGGTTTCAACTCTGTATATATGATGCTTGACTCTGGGGCGAGGGGTTCTAAGGAACAGATTCGTCAGTTAACTGGTATGCGTGGTTTGATGGCGAAGCCTAAAAAATCTACTGCCGGTGGTGGTGAGATTATTGAAAACCCGATTCTTTCTAACTTTAAGGAAGGTCTTTCGATCCTTGAGTACTTCATTTCTACTCACGGTGCCCGTAAAGGACTTGCGGATACGGCTCTTAAAACTGCCGATGCCGGATACTTGACAAGAAGGCTTCATGACGTATCACAAGATGTTATTGTAAACATCGAAGATTGTGGTACTCTTAGAGGTGTTGAAGTTTCTGCTTTGAAGAAAAATGAGGAAATTGTTGAATCTTTAGGAGAAAGAATTTTAGGACGTGTTGCATTGCAGGATGTTATTAATCCTCTTACGAATGAAGTTCTGGTTCAGTCTGGTCAACAAATTACTGAAGCAATCATGAGAGTTATTGAAGCTTCTCCGATTGAAAGAGTAGAGGTTAGATCTCCATTAACTTGTGAAGCTTTAAAAGGTATTTGTGCTAAATGTTACGGTAGAAACTTAGCTACCGGAAAAATGACACAAAGAGGTGAAGCTGTCGGAGTTATTGCAGCTCAGTCTATTGGAGAGCCGGGTACACAGTTAACACTTCGTACGTTCCACGTTGGAGGGGTTGCAGGAGGTATTTCTGAAGAATCTAGTATTGTTACAAGATTCAACGGTAGACTTGAGATTGAAGATTTAAAAACTGTTAAAGGTGAGGATAGTGAAGGTAATGCGGTAGATATCGTAGTATCACGTTCAACGGAATTAAAATTAGTTGACGAAAAAACTGGAATCGTTTTAAATACACACAATATTCCTTACGGATCTAGTATTTTCGTTAAGGATGGTGAAGTAGTTACTAAAGGATCTGTGATCTGTAAGTGGGATCCATATAATGGTGTAATTGTTTCTGAATTTACTGGTAAGATTGCTTACGAGGATTTAGAGCAAGGACAATCGTTCATGGTTGAAATCGATGAGCAAACAGGATTCCAGGAAAAAGTAATTTCTGAAGCAAGAAATAAAAAATTAATTCCAACTTTATTGGTTTACGGTAAAGAAGGAGAATTGATTCGTTCGTATAACTTACCAGTAGGAGCCCACCTTATGGTTGAGAACGGTGAGAAAATTAAAGCAGGTAAAGTATTAGTAAAAATTCCACGTCGTTCTTCTAAAGCAGGCGATATTACAGGAGGTTTACCAAGAATTACAGAGTTGCTTGAGGCTCGTAACCCTTCAAACCCAGCGGTTGTTTCTGAAATTGACGGTGTTGTATCTTTTGGAAAAATTAAAAGAGGTAACCGTGAAATTGTTATCGAATCTAAATTTGGTGAGATTAAAAAGTATTTAGTTAAACTTTCAAGCCAAATCTTAGTTCAGGAAAATGACTTCGTAAGAGCAGGAGTACCATTGTCTGACGGTGCAATTACACCGGATGATATTTTAAGAATTCAGGGACCGGCTGCTGTTCAACAGTACTTGGTAAATGAAATTCAAGAGGTATACCGTTTACAAGGGGTAAAAATTAATGACAAGCACTTTGAGGTAGTTATTCGTCAAATGATGCGTAAAGTAAGAGTTCAGGATCCGGGAGATACATTATTCTTAGAAGATCAATTAATTCATACTAAAGATTTCATCGTTCAAAACGATAAATTATATGGTATGAAAGTAGTTGAAGATTCAGGAGACTCTGCGGTATTGAAACCAGGTCAGATTATTTCTCCTCGTGAATTGCGTGATGAAAACTCATTGTTGAAACGAAATGATAAAAATCTTGTTGTAGCAAGAGACGTAATTACTGCAACTGCAACGCCAGTTCTACAAGGTATTACAAGAGCTTCGCTACAAACTAAATCATTCATCTCTGCTGCTTCCTTCCAGGAAACAACAAAAGTACTTAACGAAGCTGCTGTAGCTGGTAAAGTAGATGATTTAGAAGGATTAAAAGAAAATGTAATTGTTGGACACAGAATTCCTGCAGGAACTGGTATGAGAGAATACGATAACACTATCGTAGGATCGAAAGACGATTATAATGAAATGATGGCTAATAAAGAAGAATATATCTATTAATTAGGAAACTATGAGTAATCCGAAACAACAACAAGAGCAAATCAATATTGAGTTAGACGAAACAATTGCAGAAGGAATTTATTCTAATCTTGCAATTATTAACCACTCATCATCAGAGTTTGTTTTAGATTTTGTGAGCATTATGCCGGGTATTCCTAAAGCCAAGGTAAAGTCAAGAATTGTTTTGACACCACAACATGCTAAAAGATTATTGAAAGCAATTGGTGAAAATATTCATCGTTTTGAGGCCGCTCATGGCGAAATCAAAGAGACGGAACAAGCACCAATACCGCTTAATTTTGGTCCAACAGGACAAGCATAAATTAGTAAAGCCCCATTTACAAAATGGGGCTTTTTTATTATAAACAGGATCATGACAAAACAATGTAGTTCAACCGATTTAATTTTACTTTCGTCGACTATATTTCCTGTTGAGATTTTATTATCCTAAATTGGTTCTTCCTAATAAAATGGGATTAATTTGTTGGATATAATAAACTATTAAGGTTGCATTAATTCAAATTAAAAAAAAGCGCTAACGATAAATTAGCGCTTTTTTTATATCATGATTTTTCCTGTCATGAGATGGTAAAAATCTAAAGAGAAAATAAAATTGTATCTTCTTCCCAACCTTTTTATGAAAAAAGTACTCTATAGAAGTATAAGCATCTGCAAAAGATCTTAACTTAAAAAAGTACACTATGAAAAAGAAATTCACCTTAGAAATAGCAAGCCCTTGTTCTGAAAATTTTGATAAAATGATTCCGAATGCCACGGGTTCGTTTTGTAACTCATGTGCAAAAAATGTAATTGATTTGAGTAAAAAATCGAATGCTGAAATAGCTAAATTTATTGCAGAAACCAAAGATCAAAATATTTGTGCCCGTTTAAGAGTAACACAATTAGATCAGGAATTTGCATATAATGAAACTTCTAAAATTAATAATCTGAAATATGCAGCAGTAGCCGCATCACTTTTATTAGCGTCAAATGTTAGTGGACAAGAAAAAACAACCGTTAAAACTGAAATAGTGAGTCCAAAACCAAGTAACCATTTAATGGGTAAAGTGGCCTATAATCATACCGTTAGGCAGGAATTATTGATCACAGTCCAAGGAAAATTATTAGACGCTACAACAAATAAACCATTTGAACGCAAAATGTATCCAAATTTGGTACTAAGAATTAATGATTCTGAAAATGCATTTAGAATAAATTCTAAAACGGGAGCGTTTTCCATTCCTGTAAAAGTTTTAAAAAGCAGCAAAAGCCTTATAGTTACGATTACCGGAGATGATTATTATCTTTCAAAAGAAATACCTTTTGCGATACAAGCTGTTAAGAATAATGTTTTAATGCAAGATATAATTATTGGAGAAGGGGAACTTACTAAAGTTATGATTGCCGGAGGATTAGGGATTAACTATAAGTAATGTTTTGGAATTTAATGAACATAAAAAAGGCTGGCTAAATTACTTTAGACAGCCTTTTTTTTGGTTTTTCTTTCAAAGAAAATATTAATCAAATTCTGAAGTAAAGAATAACTTCACACTTGGATATTTATTTTGGGTCATTTGAATGGTAAAGTCAGAATCGGCTAAAAATACTAATTGACCATATTTATCGTGAGCTAAGAATTTTTGTTTAATACGTTTAAATTCTTTGAACTCATCATTCTTTGCATCGTCAGGTTTTACCCAGCAAGCTTTATGAACAGGAAAGTTTTCATAGGTACATTTAGCGCCGTATTCGTGCTCTAAACGGTACTGAATTACCTCGTATTGAAGCGCTCCAACAGTTCCGATTACTTTACGGTTATTCATTTCAAGCGTAAACAACTGTGCAACACCTTCATCCATTAATTGGTCAACACCTTTGTCCAATTGCTTGGCTTTCATTGGATCAGCGTTATTAATGTATCTAAAGTGTTCCGGAGAGAAACTTGGAATTCCTTTGAAACTCATGATTTCACCTTCGGTTAAGGTATCTCCAATTTTGAAATTCCCGGTATCATGCAAACCAACAATGTCTCCCGGATATGAAATGTCTACAATTTCTTTTTTCTCTGCAAAAAAGGCATTTGGGCTAGAGAATTTTAAATTTTTATTTTGACGTACGTGATAGTAAGGTTTGTTTCTTTCGAAAGTTCCGGAAACAATTTTGATAAAAGCTAAACGATCCCGGTGTTTAGGATCCATGTTTGCATGTATTTTAAATACAAAACCGGTCATTTTTTCTTCAGTAGGATCTACTAAACGAGTTTCAGAATCTTTTGGTCTTGGTGATGGGGCGATAGTAACGAAACAATCTAACAATTCGCGAACTCCAAAATTATTTAAAGCCGAACCAAAAAATACAGGCTGAATTTTTCCGTCTAGATAATCCTGACGATCAAATTTTGGATACACTTCATCAATCAATTCTAATTCTTCACGAAGTTTATCAGCCGCTTTTTGACCAACAATTTTATCTAATTCCGGATTGTTTTGAACATCAGAGAAAGCGATAGTTTCTTCTATGTTTTTACGGCTGTCACCACTAAAAAGGTTGATGTTTTCTTCCCATAAATTATAAATCCCCTGAAAATCATATCCCATTCCGATAGGAAAACTTAAAGGTATAACTTTTAAGCCCAATTTTTGTTCTACTTCATCCATTAAGTCAAAAGCATCCTTTCCTTCACGGTCTAATTTATTGATGAATACAATCATCGGGATATTTCTCATTCTACAAACTGCAACCAATTTTTCAGTTTGTTCCTCAACTCCTTTTGCAACGTCAATTACCACAATAACGCTGTCTACAGCCGTTAAAGTTCTAAAAGTATCTTCGGCAAAATCCTTGTGACCCGGAGTATCAAGAATGTTAATTTTTTTGTCTTTATAATTAAAAGCAAGTACAGAGGTTGAAACCGAAATACCTCTTTGGCGTTCGATTTCCATGAAATCACTCGTTGCTCCTTTTTTTATTTTATTGTTTTTAACGGCACCTGCTTCCTGAATTGCCCCTCCAAACAACAATAATTTCTCAGTTAAAGTTGTTTTACCGGCATCGGGATGCGATATAATTCCAAATGTTCTTCTGCGTTGTATTTCTTTTAAAAAGCTCATATTTCGTATAAATAGGTTGCAAAAGTACTATTAATTACGGCTTAATAAAAATATTCACTTCTTAAATTAGGAAGTCTTTCGTTTTATTAAAGATAAATTCTAAACAAAAAAAAGCAGGGCTGTTTTCATAAAACAGCCCTGAAATTATTTTTATTTAATTATTGATTGAGTGACCAAACCGAATATCCTTTTGGCGGACATTGAATTTTTACCCATTTGTCAGCTTGTGTGGTTGGATACCAGGTCGATGCTCCTGTGAAATCCTTAATTTGAGCATTTGCCCAATTTGTCTGAATCCATCTTTCTTGCCAGGAATTTGAATTGTTGATATAAACTACTAATCCGGGATTTCCGTTGTATCCATTTCTTCGGGCAACATATTCATCATCATCAGAATATAAAATTGACGTTGTGCCAGTTGCTTTGTTGTTATGAATCCAGATCAGGTTGTTTAATTTATTTTTGTCCAGCCACTCTTCATAATCTCTGTAGAATATTGTTGGATATCCTTCGTGCGTTAAAATATAAGAATAGGCTAGTAATTTATTCGATATTTCATCTGTATCATGATTGGTAACAAATGTAACGGCTTTGTATGGATTTCTTTTCCACATCATGTCATCGTTTAATAATGCCAGATTATTTCCATCAAAAGCATCGTTCATTTTGTAATAACAGGCAAAATCAAAAACAGAACTATTAGCGTTATTCGCCCAGTCATTTAATACGTTTACATTCGAATCCCATAATTCCCCAACCGAAAAGCCGCCTACATTCGCATTCCATGAGTTTACAACCCAAGCGCCAAATCCTTTTACATAATCAAATCTCCAGCCATCAAATTTCATGGTATTTTTATAATATTTACCAACTCCGTCAGCTCTTAGCCATAGCCAGTCCTGTACATGAGGATTTGCATGGCATAAGTCCGGAAAGCCACCAAAAGCACCTTCATCATTATTACCGTAACTGTTTTTATAGAAATCATTGTAGTTACGTGTAAATTTGCCGGAAGCTACTCCGCTAAAGTTTGTCCAGGTATTGGTTCCTGTAAATGGATTTGCTTCTGATTGTCCGCCACTATTATGATTTATTACAATATCAGCGTATACTTTTAAGTTTTCAGCGTGTGCATTTGTGATTAGACTTACCAATTCGGTTTTTGAACCAAATCGCGTTTCTACAGAGCCATTCTGATTATAATCTCCAAAATCAAAGTAATCTGTTGGGTCATATCCCATAGAAAAAGCACCATTTTGAGCTTTAGAAGCCGGTGGCAGCCAGATTGATCCAATTCCTGCATTGCCCCAGGCAGCTACTTTACTGCTCACCGTATTCCACCAGGTTCCGCCGGCCGGGACATCCCAATAAAAGGCCTGCATCATAACACCACCACCCGGATTGTCAACATACTTTCCTGTTTGAGATGAATTGGAAGTTCCTGTGCTAAATGGTTTTCCGTCGTGATGTGTAACATTAATAATTTCAAATTGCTGACTCTGAGCTTTTGAGTCTGTTTCATTTGGTTCGTTTTGCGAGCAAGAATAAAAAAATGCTGTTGCTGCCGCAAGTAAATAAAGCTTAAGAATAGGTTTTTTCATAATGTAGATTTGGTTAAGGTTAGATAATAAAGTTTTATAATTTGATATTTATTAAGTTTTAAAAAGAGTTATTCGTAATTTTAAGACCTATAAATTATCAATTATTCATCTAAAGTATATTTTTTTTGATTCGATTGCTTTTTATAAGAAAATAATTATACTACGAAAACGTTGTAGTATTGATAACTTTTTTATTTAAGGCATTCGCTAGCCGTTTAAGATCTTTTATTAGTATTAAAAATATCTCTTTATGAGATTTACTTATACTATTTGTAACTTTATTAAGCAAGTTAATCTCTTAGTAAACAGACCTCAGTTATGAAATTTAAGTATGATCCATATAATTTTTTGTTAATAGTATAGACGATAGTTGTATTATGTAATTGAATTGTTATTTTTGTTCGTTATAAGTTAAAAAGAACTATATCTTAGTTATTAGTATTTTCATGTGAATTCATTGGAGGTACATTTTAAAATGATTTTAGTTTAAACGAAATTCTAAAGCAAGATCTTTACATTCAAATTAAATTTTAAATAATGTTATTAAAAAAATTACAGTTAAAAACAATTGATTACAAGTTAGTGTTGACAATGTGTTTTTTATTTTTTTTCAACTCAATCATTTCGGCTCAGGAAATTATTAAGGATGTAGTAGCTCAGAAACCGGTTGAAGTACCATCCGGACAAAAGCAAAAAATTGACGGTATTATTGCTACAGTTGGAGATTATATTGTTTTAGATTCTGATATTGATAAAGGATATTTAGAAATTACAGCAAGTGGAGGTTCTACGAAAGATATTACCAGATGCCAGATGTTAGGAAAGCTTTTAGAAGATAAACTTTATGCACACCAGGCAATTCAGGATAGTATTGTGGTTAGTGATGCTGAAGTAAGAAGTATGATGGATGACCGATTGAATTATATGATTCAGCAAGTTGGAGACATAAATAAAGTGGTTGCTTATTATAAAAAGAATTCAGTAGAAGAGTTTAAGACTTATTTTGCAGATATCTTAAAAGAGCAAAAACTGGCATCAGAAATGACTAAAAAAATTGTTGATGCTGTGGAAATTACCCCGGAAGAAGTTCGTAATTTCTTTAAAAAAATACCAAAAGATGAATTGCCAACTTTTGGAGCTGAGATGGAAGTTGCACAAATTGTTGTAGAGCCTAAAGTTTCAAAAGAAGACGAGCAAAAGGTAATCGACAGATTAAATGCGATCAGAAAAGATGTTCTCGAAGGTTCTAGTTTTGCAACCAAAGCAGTTTTATATTCACAGGATCCGGGATCTTCACCAAATGGAGGTTTTTATAAAATGACGAGAAAAACTCCTTTCGTAAAAGAGTTTAAAGATGTTGCTTTTAGTTTAGGTGAAGGAGAAATTTCAGAACCTTTTAAAACTAGTTTTGGATACCACATTATTATGGTAGATAAAATAAAAGGACAGGAAGTAGAATTGCGTCATATTTTAATTTCGCCTACAGTTTCTGAAACGGCTTTGAAAGATGCTAAAGAAAGAATTACGAATATTAGAAATAAAATAGAAAATAAAGAAATTACTTTTGCTGAAGCGGCAAGAACAGAGTCTGACGAAAAAGAAACAAGAGCAAATGGAGGAACTTTAGTGAATCCTAATACGCAGGATACCCGTTTTGAGTTGACTAAAATGGATCCGACTTTATACAGCCAGGTTTCTAATCTAAAAGATAATGAAATTTCTCAGCCGATTTTAAATACTGACGATAAAGGGAAAAAAACATACAAATTAATTACTATTACCAATAGAATTGATGCGCATACTGCTGATTATGCTAAAGATTATACCAAAATTAAAGAATTAGCATTGAAAGAAAAACAAATCACAACGATCTCAAAGTGGTTTGATACTAAAATAAAAGACACCTATATTAAAATTATTGGAGAGTACAGAGATTGTAATTTCGTGTACAATTGGTTGAAAAAATAATTTTTATTAAATAAATAAAAAGAGTTAGTTTTATGAATTCATAGAGCTGGCTCTTTTTAATTTTAAAAACACATCTAAATGTCTGACGTAGCAGCAATTCATAATTTAGTTCAAAAAAGAAATGAATTAAAAACCGAAATAGCAAAAATCATTGTAGGGCAAGACGCCGTTGTAGATCAAATTTTACTTTGTATATTTTCAGGAGGACATGCACTTTTAATTGGTGTTCCTGGTTTGGCAAAAACATTAATGATAAACACTTTGTCTCAGGCTTTAGGTTTAGATTTTAAAAGAATACAGTTTACCCCGGATTTAATGCCATCTGACATTTTAGGGAGTGAGATTTTAGACGAAAACAGACAGTTTAAATTTATTAAAGGACCAATCTTTTCGAATATTATTTTGGCAGATGAGATTAACAGAACGCCGCCTAAAACCCAAGCTGCTTTGCTTGAGGCTATGCAGGAACGTTCAGTAACCATTGCCGGACAAAACTATAAATTAGATTTGCCTTATTTTGTATTAGCAACTCAAAATCCAATTGAGCAGGAAGGAACATATCCTTTGCCTGAAGCGCAGTTAGACCGTTTTATGTTTGCTATCAAATTAGAATATCCAACTTTTGAAGAAGAAGTTCAGGTCGTTAAACGCACCACATCTGATGCCAAAACAACTATTAATCCGTTATTTACTGCTCAGGAAATTATTGATTTTCAGCATTTGATTCGCAGAATTCCTGTGGCGGATAATGTAATTGAATATGCAGTTACTTTAGTAAGCAAAACACGTCCGGATAATGCCTTATCAAATGATTTTGTAAAGAATTATTTAGACTGGGGAGCAGGTCCGAGAGCCTCTCAGAATTTAATTTTGGCTGCAAAAGCGCACGCTGCATTTAATGGTAAATTTTCACCTGACATTGAAGATGTAAAAGCAGTTGCAACCGGAATTTTACGCCACAGAATTATTAAAAATTACAAAGCAGATGCTGAAGGAATCACAGAAGAAATTATCATTCAAAAGCTGATGTAGAAAATATAATATCATTTTTAAAAAAGCCTGACAGATTTTAAACCTGTCAGGCTTTTTTATTTCTCTTTATAAATTATAATTCTGGTTGTCTGAAAATCCATGAAGTAGCGGCAAAAAAGACAACTATAACGTTGTAATTGCTTATTTAGAAAGATTCTTAGTCAAAAGTGAGGTAAAATCTGACTTCATTTATAACAGCAAATTCCGACTTTGTTAAAGAAAAGATCTTAAAATATCAATAATTCATTTTTTTAATACAAAATTGATATTTTGTTAAAAACAAGCAGTCAAAATCATTTTTTAACAATAATAATTTTTGAAAAGGCGACTTCTATTATATTATTTTTAATTATCGGCTTTAATGTTTAAATTTGCGTAAAAAAAATAAATCTGCCTTAATTATGAATATTTATCAGGATTACATCCAAGAGATTGAAGAACGAAAAGGTCAAGGGCTTCACCCGAAACCAATTGATGGCGCTGAATTATTAAGCGAAATCATTGAACAAATTAAAGATTTGAATAACGAATACAGAGAAGATTCTCTTAAGTTTTTTATTTATAATGTTGTGCCTGGAACCACTAGTGCCGCTGGTCTTAAAGCCAAATTTTTAAAGGAAATCATTCTTGGTGAATCCTTAGTAAAAGAGATAACCCCTGCTTTTGCTTTTGAGCTATTATCACACATGAAAGGTGGACCTTCAATTGAAGTATTACTGGATTTAGCACTTGGTAATGATGCTGCTATTGCAAAAGAAGCGGCAAATGTTCTTAAGACACAAGTTTACCTTTATGAGGCAGACACAGACCGTTTAAAAGAAGCGTTTAAAAATGACAGCGCAATTGCAAGAGAGATTCTTGAAAGTTACGCAAAGGCAGAGTTTTTTACTTCACTGCCAGAAGTTGTTGAAGAAATTAAAGTAGTTACATATATCGCTGGTGAAGGAGACATTTCAACAGATTTGCTTTCTCCGGGTAACCAGGCTCACTCACGTTCTGATCGTGAACTTCATGGAAAATGCATGATCACGCCTCAGGCACAAGACGAAATCAAAATGCTGCAAGCTCAGTACCCTGACGCAAGCGTAATGTTGATTGCCGAGAAAGGCACAATGGGAGTAGGTTCGTCAAGAATGTCAGGTGTAAACAACGTGGCGCTTTGGACAGGTAAACAAGCAAGTCCATATGTTCCATTTATTAATATTGCTCCAATCGTTGCAGGAACAAATGGTATTTCTCCAATTTTTCTAACAACTGTTGATGTTACAGGTGGTATTGGTTTAGATCTTAAAAACTGGGTAAAAAAACTTGATGAAAATGGTGATGTTATTCGCAATGAAAATAATGAACCAATTCTTGAAGAAGCTTACTCTGTTGCTACAGGTACTGTATTAACAATAAACACCAAAACGAAAAAGCTTTATAATGGCGATAAAGAATTAATTGATATTTCTAAGGCATTCACGCCTCAGAAAATGGAATTTATAAAAGCTGGTGGATCTTACGCAATTGTATTTGGTAAAAAACTTCAGACATTAGCAGCAAAAATTCTGGATATTGAAGCTCCTCTTGTATTTGCTCCATCAAAAGAAATTTCTATTGAAGGACAAGGTCTTACAGCAGTAGAAAAAATCTTCAACAAAAATGCTGTTGGTATAGCTCCGGGTAAAGTGTTACACGCCGGTTCAGATGTTCGTGTAGAAGTTAATATTGTAGGTTCACAAGATACCACAGGTCTTATGACTGCTCAGGAATTGGAGTCTATGGCTGCTACAGTTATTTCGCCAATTGTTGACGGTGCTTACCAATCTGGTTGTCATACAGCCTCAGTATGGGATAAAAAAGCTCAGGCAAATATTCCTAAATTGATGAAATTTATGAACGATTTCGGTTTAATCACAGCACGTGACCCGAAAGCTATTTATCATTCAATGACAGATGTAATTCATAAAGTTTTAAACGATATTACAATAGACGAATGGGCTATCATTATTGGTGGTGACTCTCATACAAGAATGTCAAAAGGTGTTGCTTTTGGTGCTGACTCAGGAACAGTTGCTCTTGCACTTGCTACAGGTGAAGCTTCAATGCCAATTCCGGAATCTGTTAAAGTGACATTTATTGGAGAAATGAAAGGGTATATGGACTTCCGTGATGTAGTTCATTCAACACAATCTCAAATGCTTAAGAAATTTGGTGGTGAAAACGTATTCCAGGGAAGAATTATTGAAGTTCATCTTGGAACTCTTACTGCTGACCAGGCCTTTACCTTTACGGATTGGACAGCAGAAATGAAAGCAAAAGCTTCTATCTGTATTTCTGAAGATGATACTTTGATTGATTCACTGGAGATTGCAAAAGGAAGAATCCAGATTATGATCGACAAAGGGATGGATAATCACAAACAAGTTCTTCAAGGGTTGATTAATAAAGCAGATAAGAGAATTTCTGAAATTAAATCAGCTGAGAAACCAGCATTAACTCCAGATGCAAATGCTAAATATTATGCTGAAGTAGTGGTTGATCTTGATCAAATTGTGGAACCAATGATTGCTGATCCGGACGTTAATAATGTTGATGTATCTAAGCGATATACGCATGATACGATCAGACCTTTATCTTTTTACGGAGGAGTGAAAAAAGTAGATCTTGGATTTATCGGTTCTTGTATGGTTCATAAAGGAGATATGAAAATCCTTGCTCAAATGCTTAAAAATATAGAAGATTTACATGGTAAAGTTGAGTTTAGAGCGCCGCTTGTAGTAGCGCCACCAACTTATAACATAGTAGATGAACTTAAGGCAGAAGGAGACTGGGAGGTTTTACAGAAATACTCAGGTTTCGAATTTGATGATAATGCTCCTAAAGGTGCAGCACGTACAGAATATGAAAACATGTTGTATTTAGAACGTCCTGGATGTAACCTTTGTATGGGTAACCAGGAAAAAGCGGCAAAAGGAGATACTGTAATGGCAACTTCTACCCGTTTGTTCCAGGGAAGAGTCGTAGAAGATACTGAAGGTAAAAAAGGAGAATCATTGCTTTCTTCAACACCAGTAGTAGTTTTGTCTACAATTCTTGGTAGAACTCCTACTATGGATGAATATACAGCTGCAGTAGAAGGTATTAGTTTGACTAAATTTTCACCTTCTAGTAAACAATTAGTGATGTAATACATCGATTAGTTATAATCATTATATATAAAAAGCCCGAGCAATAAACTCGGGCTTTTTTCTTTTATAGCTTCTCTATTTTTTGTAACTTGTGATGATCAAATAAAAAAAAACAAAACAATTATAAAACTTATGGCTTTTGATATTGAAATGATTAAAAAAGTGTATGAGAACATGCCAGGTCGTGTTGATAAAGCACGCGAGATTGTTGGTCGTCCACTTACATTAACAGAGAAAATTTTGTACAATCACCTTTGGGATGGAAATCCAACTCAGGCGTTTGGCAGAGGAGTAGATTATGTTGATTTTGCACCGGATCGTGTGGCATGTCAGGATGCAACTGCTCAAATGGCATTGTTGCAATTTATGCACGCCGGAAAAGCTAAGGTGGCAGTGCCTACAACGGTTCACTGTGATCACCTGATTCAGGCAAAAGTTGATGCTGCGACCGATTTGGCCAGGGCAAAAACACAAAGCAATGAAGTTTTCGACTTTTTGTCATCAGTTTCTAATAAATACGGAATTGGTTTCTGGAAACCGGGAGCGGGAATTATTCACCAGGTAGTACTTGAAAATTATGCATTCCCTGGAGGAATGATGATTGGTACCGATTCCCATACTGTAAATGCAGGTGGTTTAGGAATGGTCGCTATTGGTGTTGGTGGAGCCGATGCTGTAGACGTTATGTCTGGTATGGCCTGGGAATTGAAATTTCCTAAATTAATTGGAGTAAAACTAACTGGTAAATTATCAGGATGGACTGCTCCTAAAGATGTTATCCTTAAAGTTGCCGGTATCCTTACTGTAAAAGGTGGTACTGGTGCAATTGTTGAATATTTTGGAGAAGGTGCAACTTCTATGTCTTGTACAGGAAAAGGTACTATTTGTAATATGGGTGCTGAAATTGGAGCAACAACTTCGACTTTTGGTTATGATGATTCTATGAGTCGTTACCTTCGTTCTACAAACAGAGCCGATGTTGCTGATGCTGCAGATAAAGTAGCGTCTTACTTAACCGGAGATCCTGAAGTGTACGCTAACCCGGAACAATATTTTGATCAGGTTATCGAAATCAACTTAACGGAATTAGAGCCACACTTAAACGGACCTTTTACACCGGATTTAGCGACTCCAATTTCTAAAATGAAAGAAACAGCCATCAAAAACAACTGGCCATTACAAATTCAGGTAGGTTTAATTGGTTCATGTACGAACTCTTCTTATGAAGATATTTCTCGTGCAGCTTCTTTGGCGAGACAAGTAAGCGCTAAAAATTTAAAAACCAAATCTCAGTTTACCATTACTCCAGGATCTGAAGTAGTTCGTTATACAATTGAAAGAGACGGATTTATCGATACTTTTGAAAAAATTGGTGCTACCGTTTTTGCAAATGCCTGTGGACCATGTATTGGTATGTGGGACAGAGACGGTGCAGAAAAGGAAGAAAGAAATACTATTGTTCACTCTTTCAACCGTAACTTCTCAAAACGTGCAGATGGTAACCCAAATACTTTAGCCTTCGTAGGTTCTCCGGAATTGGTGACCGCTATGGCTATTGCAGGAGATTTAGGATTCAATCCATTAACGGATACATTAATCAACGAAGATGGAGAAGAAGTAAGATTGGAAGCTCCAACAGGAGATGAATTGCCTCCAAGAGGCTTCGATGTTAAAGATCCGGGCTTCCAGGTTCCGGCAGAAGACGGTTCCGGAGTTCAGGTTGTGGTAAGTCCAACATCTGAGCGTCTACAGTTATTAGCTCCGTTTGATGCCTGGGATGGTAAAAATATTACAGGCGCTAAATTGTTAATCAAAGCATTCGGAAAATGTACTACGGATCACATCTCTATGGCTGGACCATGGTTACGTTTCCGCGGACACTTGGATAATATTTCTAACAACATGCTGATTGGCGCGGTAAATGCATTCAACCAAAAAACAAACTCGGTTAAAAATCAATTGACTGGAGAATACGATGCAGTTCCTGCTGTAGCCCGTGCATACAAAGCGGCCGGAGTTCCATCTATCGTTGTGGGGGATCACAACTATGGAGAAGGTTCATCTCGTGAGCATGCTGCAATGGAACCGCGTTTCTTAGGTGTTAAAGCAGTATTGGTAAAATCTTTTGCCCGCATTCACGAAACAAACCTTAAAAAACAAGGGCTTTTGGGATTAACGTTCGCTAATGAAGCTGATTACGACAAAATCCAGGAAAACGACACCATTAATTTTATTGATTTAACGGAGTTCGCTCCAGGAAAACCATTAACATTAGAATTCGTTCACGCTAATGGTACAAAAGATATTATCCTTGCAAATCATACTTACAATGCTGGTCAGATTGGCTGGTTTGTTGCAGGTTCAGCATTAAACTTAATTGCTGCCGGAAAAGCTTAATCTTTAAGATTTAATTATACTAAAAACGCGCTGTGAAAACAGGGCGTTTTTTATTTAGGAGCTAATTCTCCTCAAGCTTCGGAATCTGCTGTATCTTTTTTTTGATTCAAAAAATAAAAGAATGCCCTTTCATCTGGGTTAAGATACTCGCTTTCATAAAAGATCACTTACTGAGGTTTTTTGATTAACTTGTTGGATATGATGGGTTATTTGTAAGAAACAGAAAGCTTACTCATTCATTTTAATTGAATTTATCCCTAAGGTTTTAGTTTGAGTTGGTTTTGTAGTTTCAAATTCTTCAATATCAATGCTGAACACATTTGCAGAAGGAGTTTTAGAGTAATAATTTTCTGTGCGTCCTCCTAAAACATATAATTTATTATTATAAAAATACATGGCCGGATATTTAAGCCCCAATTCAATTTCATACTCTTTTAATTGTTTTGTTTTTAGATCATAAACATACATTTTTCGATCCTCAAAAAAATAAATGATATTATTATGATATGTTATGGCGGGTCTTTCTAATCCTGAAAATAATTCACCTTCCTTTTGCCATTTTTCGGTTACCAAATCATAAGTTTCTATTTCAGGCAAAGGTTTTCCGTTATTCCCGCCAATGAGATAAATTTTGTCATCAATCAGGATTCCGGAAGCCTCTTGAGCTGTTGGCATATTGGCAAGTTCGTACCAGTATCCTGAAGTGATATTGTATAAATGTACCTTGTTGGTAAACTCTTTTTTGCCGCTTTCGGTCATTCTTACAGAGCCTCCCATTACAATAATATTGTCTTTATAGGTAAAAGAAGCGAAATTAGCTGCCTGATGTGGATTGGTATTATCAACTTTAATAATTTTTTTTTCAATATCTAAAACTTCAATCTGATCTTGTAAATACTCAAATTTTCCATTTACAGAAATTCTTTTTCCTCCTAAAACATATATCGAATCGTTGTAGTAATGAATATTATGATAAGCTCTCTTTTTAAATTTTAAATCCGAAATTTCCCAGGAGTCTGTTTTGATATTATAAATAGAAAAATCTCCTTTGTAATATTCAAGTGTAGTATTACTTCGAATTTCATCAAGGTATTCTTTCATGGTAAAATCTGGTTTTTCATAACGGACTTTTTCCCATGGATCTGCTTCAAAAGAGGCATTCCCGCCAATAATATAAATTTTATCATCCTTTAAAAATGAACCAAATGCAAAAATGGGATGTTTTAGTGGTGTTAGTTTATTAAACGCAAGTTTCGATTTTAACTTCAGTTTCTGATTTGCGGAAATAGTTAGTCCGGATAAATTTTGAACTTCCTCTTTTAAAATAACTTTATAATTTAGCTTTTTTAAATCCTGTAAAGAAATCTTAGCTGTAATATAGCCAATATGAGAAAATTCTAATATTTCATTTTCTTTGAATTCAGGAGAAAGCTTTAAAAAGAATTCTCCTTTTTCGTTCGTTAAAGTTCCGGCTTTACTCAATAACGATAAAACATTAGTGTTATCTACAGGGAGGTTGTTTTCATAAGATAGCACAAGACCTTTTATGTTTTGAGCAACTGAAAATAATGGCAGGAGTATAAAAGTTAAAAGTAGTTTTTTCACAAAGTTTTCGAATTTAAATTGCTTTTTGTTTAAAAATATAACTGTGTTTATAAAAAGCATTGTTTCAAACTGTTGGCACAATTTTTATGCCGCGTTCATTACTTTGAGGTAAATTAGTTGTTAAAAAACGTGTATCTTTTACTTTAAAAAGTTAAATTCGCTTTTTAGGTAATATATTTGCTTTTTCTGAGTTTAAATTATTGTCTTAACTTAAAAAAGTATTCATTAAACTTTAATAGGTATGGTTTTTAGATTAATTATAGTATTGTTTTTTTTTAGTGTAGGTGTCTTTTCTCAGGAAAAATTTATCAGGCACAAGATATCAAAAGGAGAAAATCTTACCGTAATTGCTAAAAAATATGGTGTAAAAGCTAAAGATATTCAGGAGGCTAATCCAGATGCTCCTAAAGTTTTAAAATTAAATTCGGTTTTATTAATACCAAATACAAACAAAAAGGGGACTGCGAAAAAAACCGAAATTGTTGCCAATACAGTTCCTGCAGCAACTTCAGGTCTGCACGAAGTAGTAGAAAAAGAAACCCTTTGGGCAATCTCAAAAAAATATAATGTATCTGTTGATGATTTAAAAAAAGTAAATCCATCACTGGAAAGTGAAGGATTGAAAATAGGGCAGAAGCTTAATATTCCGTCTACTGCTATTGTGTCTTCTGAAAATACGACGAAAAATCAGGACATCGAAAAACCGGAACTGATTCCTGCAACAGACGTTGAAGTTGTCGTTGAAGTAAAACCAAAAGAAACGAAATACCTTATTGCTAAAAAATACGGAATAACCGTTGCGGAGCTGGAAAGACAAAATCCATTTATTAAAGGAAAGCTACCTGTAGGGTATATTTTAAAAATTAAAACTTCAAAAGAAAAGGCAAATCAGGAAATAAAAGATATTTCTAATGCATCTCAAACCCAGATTGCCGAAAAGACGGTATTGACTCCGGAAAATACAAGTAAAACGGATGAAGTGAGACCTGAGATAATGTCCACAAAAAACGTCGAGGTAGTTGTTGAGGTACAGCCAAAAGAAACAAAATATGCAATTGCAAAAAGATACGGAATAACTGTTGCAGAGCTGGAAAAACAAAACCCATTTATTAAAGGAAAGTTACCGGTTGGTTATCTTTTAAAAATTAATACTTCAAAAGAAAAAGCTGATGCAGCATCTGCTGTACAAGTAACACCTGAAATTAAAGAGAGTACAGCAATACAAACTCAGGTGGCTGATAATTCTGGTTCAGAAGTTAAAAAAGATTCGGCTACAGTATTCAGAGTGAGCAATCATTCTGAATTAGTTGATCAGTTAATTGATAATGCAACTGAAAATATTGGAACTCGTTATCGATCGGGCGGTACCACAAAAGCCGGCTTTGATTGCTCAGGTTTAATGATTTGTACCTTTAATAATTTTGATATTAAACTACCAAGAAGTTCTATTGAGCAATCCCGAATTGGTACAAAAGTTGGAACTGAGGAAGCTCAAAAGGGAGATTTAATTTTCTTTAAAACTAATGGGAGGCGTCATATAAATCATGTAGGTATGGTAGTTGAGGTAGCTGATGGAGAAATTAAATTTGTTCATTCCTCAACTCACGGTGGTGTAATGATTTCTTCTACTAAAGAGCCTTACTATCAAAGAACCTTTTCGCAGGTAAATCGTATTTTACAGTAACTTAAAATTATTTAATTCAAATTTATTTCTGAATTCTTCAATAGGAAAAGGCTTGTTTAAAAAACCGGTTACGTCATTATTCTTATTTATGTGTTCAATTTCTTCAGGATCTAAGGTGGATGAAAGCACATAAATTTTAGTTTTTTTTCTGATCTCTTTATCCAGTTTATGAAATTCTTCTAAAAATTCAAAACCATTCATTACTGGCATTTGGATGTCTAGTAAAATAATTACTGATTGACTGCTTTTTCTTATACTCAGCCATTCAATTCCTTCTTTACCATTGTTTGCAATAACAATTTGGTCTATATCAAGTATTTTCTTTAGCAATTGTTTAATAACAAGCTGATCAATTAAGTTGTCCTCAATTACGAGAAATACAGGTACAGATTGCATATTAGTTGGGTATTGTTACAATAAACTTACTTCCAATATTACATTCAGATATTACAGAAATGTTTCCCTGAATATTTTCTACTGCTTCTTTAACAATATAAAGTCCTAATCCTGACCCTTTATTTTTGTTTGTGCCAAAATACATTTCAAAAATATTATCTTTAAATTCTTCTTTAATCCCAATTCCATTATCTGTTACTTCTATTTTATTGTAGCCATCATCAAAATAAGTTTTAACGGTAATAAACATCTCCTGCTTACTTACATCAGCGTATTTTATGGCATTAGAAAGTAAATTAGAAATTATAATTTTCAGTCTTAAAGCATCACTTTGAATTTCGTCTACTAATAATTCTTTTGTAAAAGTTATTCGGCTGGCATTTTCAATATGCATTAATTGCGAAATTGCTTCGTCAAATAATTCCTGTAGACTTACAGGCTCCATAACCACTTGTTTTCGCTTATTTTTAGAGTAATCTATAATGTCAATAATAAATTGATCCTGTTTTGTAAGGCTTTGATGCATCAGTTTCAGATAATCTTTTATCTGGTCAATATCATCTTCCAGTTGGGTAATTTCAATCAAGCCTTTTAAAGACGTTATAGGCGATCTCAGGTCGTGTGATGCACTATATACAAATCGGTCCAACTCCCGGTTTACGATTATTAGATTTTCATTTTTAACTTCGATTTCTTTTTTAGAAACCAGTAATCGTTTTACCATTATCGAATAGTAGGAGCATACGCTTAGTACAATAATTAAAATGAATACCATATTGGTTATGATCAGAAGACTTTTAATTTTTCTCGTTCCTTCGCCTAAAGTATTTGAGAAGTTGCGTTCATTAATGGTGAGCTTGTCACTAATAGAACTTATTTGTTTTAGAAAATTTTGCTGACTGGCCGGAGTTAGAATATCGTGTTTTATTTCGGCATTAATTTGTTGTCCAACAATGAATAGTCTGAATATTAAATCATCACCTTTTCCCCATTCATGAATTGCTTTGGCTAAAAAAGATACCTGCTGGAAATTTACAAATAGCCAAACAAGATCGTCTAAATCGTCTTTATGATTTCGGCCAATTAAAAAACCTTTTCGGGCTATTTTATTATCACCTGCTTTTAAAAGTGTTTTTCGGGCGATACCATCACCTTGAGGGACTTTTAATTCCTGTAAGTATAACTTCCATTGGTTGGGGTCTTTAGTATAAAGGTACGTAATGAGATGCCTGGATGCATCTTTTTGTCCTTTTGAATAATGAGATTCACCATTCACATAGGCACGATTGGCAGATAAAATTTTGATCGTAAAAAAATTGATACAAATTAGTAAAGCACAGGAAATGAATACAATTAACAAAAGAATGAAAACATTAGGTAGACGTATGTTTCTAAAAAACGGACTCTTAAACATAATTTTCAGATTTGTAGGTTAATAGTTTAATTCTCTGCCCTTATAAAGTCGTTTTTAAGTTCGTCTCCCATTATAAATAATCGTTTGGGTTCGATTATGGTATAGGTAAAATAAATAAACAATTGTTAATAAAATGTTTATGTTTCAGAAGTAATTATCACTTCTATCAAATTTAATAAAAAAAGGATAGAGTTTTACATACGAGCTATTTTTTCTTGTTAAATTTATTTTATTCATTCTTGTTCAGGGTAAAATGCTGATTTATTGTGGTCTTTTTATTGTTTTTGATTTAGGATATCTTTTTTAGTATAATATTGAATATAAATAGATACGATTGATTAAGTGTAAAGAAATTTTAATACACGTAAAAAAAATCTTAGAATAGGCTATTTTTTGTTTAACTGTATTTACTATGTTTAGAAAGAAATAGAGGAATTGTTAAAGCAAAAAAAGCTACAATTTTTTGGGATTGTAGCTTTAAAATATTACTAATAAAGATGGTCTTTTAAATAATAATAGAACGTTTACCTGTTAGCTTATCATTTGATGAAATGCCCCAGGAAATTCCAGATGCCGGGACAGCTCTTTCTCGTCCCCAAACTCTAATGGCTTCAATTTTTTCAGGAGCTGTTTTGCTTAAAGGAACGATATTTTTAAAACATTTTTCAAAAAGGGGATCGTCTACAATGTTGTCTCCGTGTATTACTGCTTGGATTGCAACATCTCTAACGGCACCTTCAAGATCAGATCCGGCAAAACCTTCCGAAATTTCAACAAGTTGATCCAATGTATTAGGAGAAGGCTGAAGTAATAAATTACGTTTTATATATAAATTTATAATATCTTTTCTTTCGTCTTCGCCTGGTAAATCAACAAAAAATAATTCATCAAATCGCCCTCTACGCAAAAGTTCAGGAGGCAATTTAGTTACATCATTTGCTGTAGAAACTACAAAAACTTTTGCCATACTTTCCTGTAGCCAAAATAAAAATTGACCAACCATTCTTGTAGACGTACCACCCTCATTTGAACCTGAAGCTCCGGAAAGTCCTTTTTCAATTTCATCAATCCAAAGTATACATGGTGCCGCATTGTCTGCGGAAGCTAGCGCTTCTTTTAATCTGTTTTCAGATTGTCCCAGGTATTGGCCTTGAATAGCAGCTAGATCGAGTCTGTATAGAGGAAGATTCCAATTTGCGGCAATAAATTTGGCAGATAAGGATTTACCACAACCTGGAACACCAACTAATAAAACGCCTCTTGGAGGTCTCATTTTTCTTGCTTTCAGGTCAGCTGTTAAAAGTTGTTTTTGGTTATCAAGCCAGTGTTGCAATCCACTTAATCCAGCAACTGAAAGAGTAGAAGAATCAAGTTTTACTTTTTCTAATCCAGATATATCGCTAAAAAGCTTGTCTTTTGCATTACTAAGTTCTTTGATATCCTCCTTTGTCAAGGAACCTTTGGCCATTTGTGTTGCCAAAACATTTTCGGCTTCGATTTTAGTCATATTAGCCAGGATTGTTGCGGCCATTTTGTAATCTGTTTCATCCCACTCTAGCGGAATAGAGCCTTTGTAAGGTGTAACACACTCTTTAACGACTTCAAGCATTTCCTCTTCATTAGGAGCATCAAGAGTAATCGTCATGCCCAAACGTTGCAATTGTGGCCAAATAGTTTTAGTTGTAATTAAGCAAATACTTCCACCTCTCTCAATGGCTTGAACAACACAATCATAAAGGTGTCTTGAAACCAAATTATCATCTTCAATATCACTTACTTCAGTAAAAACAAAAGTTAAGTTTTGTCTTTGAGAGATATTTTGAACTGCAAAATCTAAGCCTCCGGCAACTGAACGATCGTCATTTACGCTTTTTTTTGATTTAATATCCATCGTTCCATGGGATAAACTATGAAAATAAATTGGAATATTGATTTCTTCTGCTAATTGTTGAATTACTTCTAAAACCCTTGCACGTTCAATGCTTCGAATGGATATAAAAGGTATTCTTGCCCTAAACATTCGTAAGAGCGAAGTTTTAAATTCTATTTTATTTGCCATTTTTAAAATATTATTTTTCTGCCTGTTGCAGCAATTATTTCATTTGTGTTTTTTGTGCTATTTTTTGAATTCGTTTTTATTTCTTTAGAAGTGCTATTGAGATCAAATGAGTTTAATAACAATAGCATTTTTTCCCTTCCTCTCGAAATTTTTGAAGTATTGGTTTTTAATGAGGTTTTAATCTCTGTTACAAAATCTTCAAGATCTTTTTTTAATGTTTTTCTTAGATCCTCCGGAAAGCCTTTTATAATAATAAAGTTATTCAATGTTGAAAGATTTTGTTTGCCATTTCTCAAGGCAATTTCAAAATCATCTTCGGTTTTAAAGTTCTGCAACTCAAATGATTTTTGAAATTTATCCAACCAATTCTGTTTACGTTTTTTGTAAACTTCTTCTACTTTGGTATAAAAACGTGTTGCTGTTCCGCTGTCAACAATAAAAGTGCCTTTATTCAATTCTTCTAAAACAGAATCATCTCCATCTCCAAATTGTTCAAGTAGTTTTGTCCATTCTGAGTAAGTTGTAGGTATGGTTATCATTGTGGTTTAATTCTTGGATTTATGAATTGATTGGGTGGTATAATGTCCCAATCCGGAAATTTTGCATTGCCTAAGTCCGATTCTGTTCTGCCTTGGAATAGATTAGGTTTTATGATGTTTTCGTTTTTTGTTTCTTGTGAGGTATTTTCAGATTCTTCTGAATGATTACCTAAAATTATTTTTGTCATTTCTTTTAATTTAAATGTTAGATAATATTTCTTACTGTTTCTTTTGATACACTTGAAAAATCTTCAGGAATAATAGAAGACAAAAGTTCTTTTACAGCTTCTGCTTTACTATCTTCAGTGTTATGCTCTTTTCTATAGTCTACAGTTTCAGCAATACAACCTCTCAACACTTCTTTCGCTTTTGTTTTTCGTTCTTCTATATTTTCGATGATTTTGGTTTTTGCCTTCTTGTGATTGTTTATAGAATTCCAAACTATAACACCACCAATACCAATTCCTAAAAAGGCAACAATTGGCTGAATAGTAAATGCCCAGAATCCAAGTAAACAAATTAATATTCCTATTATAATTCCTGCATAAGGAAATGAGAGGGCAGCAAGCTGATTTTCTAAAATATGACTATAAAATTCTTCTTGTTTTTTCAGGAGTTCAATTTCTTCACTTCCATCTTTTGTTAAGGTTTTAAAATCATCTATAGAAAGTTCTACATATTGAGGTATTTTATTTCTGCTTTGCGCAGTAAAAGTGTTGTGCGCTTCAACAATCCAGGGCTGACTTATTGAAACAGCAAGTGCTTGGGTTACCTTTGTTGCTCCGGATAATTCCGGGTTAAAGGAAGCGTTTGTAAGCAACTGTAAAAAATCGACTTGCTCGTCAAAAATATGTTTTTCAGCATCCATAATAGCTTGTGCGGCTAATTTGTCGCCATCCATTTGAATGATAAGTTGATTGAATCTAACTTGTTCTTGTAGTGGTAATTCTTCATCATCAAAGTTTGTAACTAATAAAGATAAGATTTCATCTAATTGTACTTTAACGCCTTTTGAAAAATCTGATGACGATGAAATTATACTTTTAAAATGCTTATCCAGGATATCATGTGTTTTGGCTTCTTTTAAAGAATTTTCTAATAAATTCCAGTTGAGGGAGAATTTTTCAAGTAGCGGATATTGGCTATCTGATAAAGGTCCTAATGCTTTAAAAAAATTAAGCCATTGCGATTTTTGTTCATTTATAAAGGTATCTCCCTGAGTAAGTTGATCTAACCAATTTTTGACATTAATCATCATTAATTGTCTTGCTGCAGGAGGAAATACTCCAGTTGTAACGGCTTCGAGTATAATTATAAATTCCCTGTCAAGATTATGAGGATTTTGATGCATAAAATAACGTTCAAGCCATTTTAAACTTGCATTATTTCTGGCTAATCTACGCATTACCATCATAAAAAAAAGAGTTGTTTTATAATCGTCTCTCTTTAGAGCTTCATTTAATGATTTTTCGGTTGTGTTTTTATCATTTCTAACCCACGCTGCTAAAGATACCAGGGCAGGAGCCAGCCAATACCCGGGGGCTTTTATCATTACTTCTTCTGTGGTAAATTTAAGAGTATCATCGCTAATTATTCCTGTGTCTACTCCTTGAAGAATTCCCGTAGCCATTCTTCGTACTTCGGCATAATAACCAAATCTGATTTGCAAGTCCTGTTTTAGATTTCCTTGTCGAGTTTCTGCGAGTTGTAATGCTTTGTGTTTTAAATCAGCTTCTACAAAATCAGCAAAAGAATCAGCTAGTTTTACCAGTTCACTTTCTAACTGGTCTTGTTTAAAATTTAATGTTCCTAATTCAGAATGTACACCTGAAATATCTGATTTTATTGACCTTAAAGCACTATTTATAATGGAAAGGTCTGCGTAAGAGATTACTTGTTGAGACATAGTTATTTTAGTTTATGGGTTATAATTTTGTTGCAGTTCCATCTTCACGAATTAAAATGATTTTGTCTTTATATATTTCAACCATTGCATAAGCATTATGTTGAGCAACAGTTCTGGCTTTTTCAAAGTCGGCTTCCATTATTTCTGTCGCTTTATAGTGTTTAATAATTTGACTACCACTTAAATCAAGCGTATGGACTTCATAAGGATGCCCAAGAAAGCATTTAGCAATGATTCCTAATGGTAAACTTGCGAGTTCAGCTGTACCGAATTCTTCCTGAATTGCTTGCATAAGTTCGTTCATTCCTTTTGTATCTGATAAAGTTTTGTAATCAAGTCCGGCAATAAGGTCTAGATATTTTTTTGAACGTTTTTTTAGAACATCTCTGTCACTTATAAAACCAGCGGTTACATTCTGTTTTTTATCTGTATAAAGATCTATATCGTTGTTATGTAAAATGATTCTCGCCATGCTATTTATTATTAACTGTTTCTGATTTTCAAATGTAAACAGATGAAAAAGTATAATTTTATGGAAAACCGTAAATGCAGTTGTTACGCAAAAAAACTTTTATAGAATGAGGTATGTACTAAAGATTTTAGATTTTTCAGATTTGAAATTTTACTTCTTAAAATCAGTATTAACTCTACTCATTTTTAAATATTTAAATAAGAATTTGAATTTGAAATTTCGCGATTTGGAATTTGAGAAAAAAGTATATCTTTAGCCAACCCAAAAAACTAAAACCATGCAGGAAAACGACCAGGAACATTTTAAAAGAGAACTCGGATTATTAGACGGAACTATGCTTGTAGTAGGCTCCATGATAGGCTCCGGAATATTTATCGTAAGTGCCGATATTGCCAGACAGGTAGGCTCGGCGGGATGGCTGACACTGATTTGGCTCATCTCAGGATTAATTACTATTATTGCTGCAGTGAGTTATGGCGAGCTGAGTGCGATGTTCCCAAAAGCAGGTGGACAATATGTATATCTAAAAGAAGCCTACAATAAATTAATAGCCTTTTTGTACGGCTGGAGTTTTTTTGCTGTGATCCAGACCGGAACGATTGCTGCTGTTGGAGTAGCTTTCTCGAAGTTTGCAGCTTATCTTTATGAACCATTAAGCGACGAAAATATATTGTATGAGTTAGGATCTTTTAAACTTAACGCAGCGCAAATTGTTTCGATTCTTACGATTGTTTTGCTAACATTCATTAACAGCCGTGGTGTTAAAAACGGAAAAATTCTACAAACAGTTCTTACTATTATCAAAATTTTATCATTGCTGGGTTTAATCGTTTTCGGATTAACATTAGCTGCAAAAGCTTCGGTTTGGGATGCGAACTGGGCTGATGCCTGGACAACACGTTCATTTAATAAAGATACCGGTTCATGGCTGCCTATTAGCGGAACGGCTTTGATTACCGGAATTTCAGCAGGAATGGTAGGATCATTATTTTCCAGTGATGCCTGGAATGGGGTTACTTTTATTGCAGGTGAAATTAAAAACCCGAAACGTAATGTTGGTTTTAGTTTGTTTTTAGGAACTTTTATTGTAACAATTATTTATGTTTTGACCAATTTGATGTATTTGGCAGTAATTCCGTTAGACGAAATTGCAACAGCGAAATCAGATAGGGTAGCGGTTGTGGCTTCGCAATATATTTTTGGTAATATTGGAACCTTGATTATTGCCATTATGATTATGATTTCGACTTTTGCGTGTAATAATGGATTAATCATGGCGGGTGCGAGAGTATATTATACAATGGCAAACGATGGGTTATTCTTTAAAAAAGCAGCTGTTTTAAACAAATTCAGTGTTCCGGCCTGGGCTTTATGGGCACAATGCGTCTGGGCTTCGGCTTTGTGTCTGACAGGGAAATATGGTGATTTATTAGATTTTGTAATCATTATTGTTTTGATTTTTTACATCTTAACCATCTACGGAATTTTTATTTTACGTAAAAAAATGCCGGATGCAGAGAGGCCTTATAAAGCTTTCGGATATCCGTTTTTACCACTCTTATACATCGTGATTGCGACTGCAATTTGTATTTCATTATTAATTACAAAATTCTCGACCTGTGGTTGGGGCGTTTTGATTATGCTAACAGGAATTCCGATATATTACCTGACGAAGCCAAAAGAATAGTAACGGTTAAAAGGTTCAGAGGAACAAAGCTTCAAAGTTTAATTGCCCCCGGGCTTTACGGATGAAACGGGTTTACACTGAATTTTTATTACTCAAGATAGAATACAAAAAATGCCTTGCTAAAAACAAGGCATTTTTTTATATCTAAAAAGAAGTTACAAAGTTAAAAAAGGAAACCCGTGTAAACCCTGTTCATCCGCCAAATCCGTGGGCCCAAAAAAAAGACATTACCAATCTGCAAAAGCAAAAAGTGTAATGTCTTTAATTTAAATAATCTAATGGGATGTTAATGGAAATTACACCATTTCAGGTTCAGTAGACGATTTTATTGTTGAATTAATAATAGACAAAGTTAGTGGATCTGATTCTCCTGAGAAAAAAGCTTCTAATACCTCCTGAAATATCGGGTTTGTATTTTCTACTAAAGAAAACAAAGTCATAGAAGAGCGTAATTTACGTGCATCTAAATCTCCTAAAATTCCATCTGCTGATTTTCTTTTAAAAGTCAAAAACAGTTCTGAAATTTCTATAAGATGTTTTCCTAAAATGGGATGTTCAAGGAATTCGGTTGCTTCTTTTAGATCGTTAATGGCGTAATAATTTGCAGTATCGCTCTTGCCTAATCCTTTAATCTGAGGAAAAATGAACCACATCCAGTGTGTCTCTTTTTTCCCTTTTTTGATTTCAGAAAGAGCAGTAAGATAAAGTTTGTTTTGCGCATCTAAAAAACGCAATAAATCATTGTTTGAATAAGCCATTGTGGTAATGTATATATAAAAAAAGGTTGCAAAAGTAGTAAAAAAGATAGGTTCTGCCTAATAAAAGGTTCATACACTGAGTATTTTAACTTTTAGAGGAGGAATTTTCCTCGTCGTTACAGGGTAAAAAAAACTCGTTTAAGTTATTTATAATCATTCACTTCGATTCGTTCGTCTAAATGTCAAATTGATTCTGGGCAATACATTTTTAGCTGTTTTTGGAACCTGATGTTGCCAAAAACTATTTGTTGTTCCTGCCATCAGTAAAAAGGATCCATGATGCAAAGGAATCTCTATTTGCGGAATCTCTTTTCTAAATTTATGACGCAATTTGAACATTCTGGTCTCTCCAAAAGTTACCGAAGCAATTATAGGATTTGGTCCTGTATTGTGTTCTTTGTCGCTGTGCCAGCCAACACCATCATTTCCGTCCCGATATAAATTGAGTAACAGACTATTAAAATCAAGCTGTGTTTCTTTTTCTACACGGCTTCTAATAGTCAATAATTCATAAGTCCAGTCAGGTCCGTTTGGATCTGCTCCGGGATTATCCTTGTCTTCATACCAGGAAATCATTCGGGGAACAGTATAGGTTTTATCATAAATTTCCATTTCATATTCTCGCCATTTGGTCTTGTGGAGTATTCTTTCGTAAAAACGATCAGATTCTTCTTTAGTGAAGAAATTGTCGATCAAAATCAATTCGGAATCCGGAATGTCAAATGTTTTTTTTCCTCTCAAACCCGCAGTAAATAATTCGGTGTCGTTAAATAGTGTCATTGTTCCATTCATTTTGTATCAATTTCAATCCATACCGGAGCATGGTCGCTTGTTTTTTCCCATCCCCGCACATGGCGGTCAACTCCTCCTGCAAGCAGTTTTTTTGCTAATTGCGGACTTAGCAAAAAATGATCAATTCTAAGGCCGGCATCCCGCTCGTAAGCCTTTCTGAAATAATCCCAAAAAGTGTAAATTTTCTCCTCAGGGTATAACTTTCGAATCGCATCTGTCCATCCCTGTGCTACAATAGCTGCAAAAGCTTTTCTGACTTCCGGTAGAAAAAGGGCATCTTTTACCCATTTTTCCGGTTTATAAACATCCAGTTCTGTTGGCATCACATTATAATCCCCAACCAATAGTACCGGAACTTTTAAACTCAATAATGTTTCGGCACGATTAGCCAAACGATCAAACCATTTTAGTTTATATTCTAATTTTGGTCCCGGAGCAGGATTTCCGTTTGGGAGATAAAGACAAGCGATTACGATTCTATTAATCAAAGCTTCGATATAACGGCTTTGAATATCCTCATCGTCTCCCGGAAGAATGCGTGTTATTTCTTCAATTTCCATATTACGGGCGAGAATAGCAACGCCATTCCATTGCTTTTGTCCATGCCAAATAGCATTGTAACCCGCCTCATTAATCGCTTTAAGAGGGAAATTATCCTGTGGTGCTTTCAATTCCTGAAGGCACACAATATCCGGAGTGGTTTCTTCAAGCCATTTCAATAAAACATTTAAGCGTCCGTTGACTCCGTTTACGTTATAAGTAGCTATTTTCATAGTAGATTTAATTAGTTGTATTATTAAATTTACAGCTTTTTGCGCCTTTATAGTTACACAAAATCATTTTCTTATTTCAGAAACTGTTTGTTAAAGAATACTTTACGCGGATTTTTTTCTGCGTAAGCAAAAATCAGCTGCACAATGTATTGATTGCTTTTATAAGGCGTAGCATAATTTTTTACTTCTGACGGATCCGTAATCGCAACATCTAAAGGAATATATCCCATACCATAAAAATGACCGTTTTCGATCCAGATGCAGCTTCGTTCTTGTGATGTTCTGCCTTTTTCTATAATTGCAAAAGTGGGCCTGTTGCTTAATAAAAAATCAATCGCATTGTCGACCTGCTCATTGTGGAGCGAAACATCCGGCAAATCTGTGATATCCTTATTTTGAAATATTTCTCCGTCTTCAGGTCTTAGATATTTACAAAATCGATAATCAATTTCAAATTGTTCAGCCAAACCCCGCAATATATTGGTGCCTTCGTGTATACTGCTGAAATGCTCAATGCACGACTGAAATTTATTGAGCTTGCCGATTGCCAGATATTTGTATCCGTTGCGGGCTTCGTATTGATACAATCCAAATTTGGGTTCAAAACGTTTTAAAGCTCTGTTGTAAGTGGGCCAAAGATGCTTGATCTCTGTACATTCTAACAAGAGCGCCATTAACTCGTTGCCACAAACTTCAAAGGAAATGGAGTGGATATCTCTTAAGAAATGCTGTCTTTGCGGATTAATCTTATGTCCGCTAAAATGAGAAGCGACACGTTTTTTTAAGTTAATCGCCTTTCCCACATAAATTACTTTTTTTACCTCATTATAAAAATAATATACCCCTGGTTTTTCAGGTAAATTATTAAAATCTTCTGGCGGAAGATTAGGGGGTAAACGCTGATCTTGTGACGTGTTTTTGATCATTTTTTCGATATGGCCTTCATCATCCCATTCGAGTAATCGCGAAAATAATATGGCTGTAGCATCTGCATCACCACCCGCACGATGTCTGTTTTCTAAAGATATATCCAATGAATTACACAGATTTCCTAAACTGTATGACCCTAAACCGGGTCTGATTTTTCTGGCTGCGCGAACCGTACATAACTTTCTGGCCGTCCATTTAAAACCTGCTTGTTCCAGTTGATGACGAACGAACGAATAATCAAAGTTGACATTGTGTGCTACGAATATACGATCAGTAAGCATTTCCAAAACCTTATCTGAAATATCATCGAAGATTGGTGCATTAGCGACCATTTCATTATTAATTCCTGTCAGGGCAAAAATCGAAATGGGTATTTCCTTTTCCGGATTAACAAGCGTTTCATAGCGGTCAATCACGTTTTCTCCGTCATGAATGATAATGGCAATTTCGGTAATACGGCTGCCACTGGTGTTACCACCTGTGGTTTCAATATCTACTATGGCGTATTCTTGCTTTTTCATCTCATTTATATAACGTGAAATCTATTCTTATTCTTGTCAAATCTTAGAATTATGTGTTTTGAAATTTCATTCGGTGTCTTGGCAAATTAATTTCATGTGCCTGCGGATAAGGTTCCCGATGTGTTGGACTCACATCTTCCTTGATTAAGCGCTGTGTTTTATATTGATCTTTTGCATCCATATAACGCGGATCAGGAATAAAAGGCATTTTTGCCATTTTGGTAATCGTGATCGTCGGGAAATGATAATCGACTTCGACAGTTCCTAAGAGGAGATAACAACCTCCGCCCTGAAAAGGAAATTGTGCCAGACAATCGGGAAAATGTGCTGTATCAAAATAAGTACCTTCATGATCTATCCAGGTCCCGAAATACATATTGCCTTTTTTGGTCGGAACTTGCTTTCTTGAAATTAAATACGCCAGCATACGAACTTGTTTTTTATGATAAGCCACTAAATCTTTGGCCATAATATCGCCGCGATGTTTGGTTTGAAGTAAATCAAAAACAGTACAGGATACAGGGAAACTCAAAAGCTCGATTTCATCAAAAGCATCTTCATATAAAGAACGTTCCAAGGTAGGAAGTTTGTATTCTTTAACGGGTTCCTGTAATAACATCAAACTTCTGTTTTCTGGTTTAAAATTATTTAAAAGTAAACTGGCAACGACCAAAAGCTGATTTTTGGTTTTTCCTGTAAAACGGAAAGCATCTATAAAAATCAAAATTTTCATGCTTTCAATCCCAATTGGAATCCGATTAATGAAATCCTCCAAAGAAAGAAATTCTCCATTTTTCTCCCGATCTGATTCGATCAAATGAGCGGTTTTAGATTCTAAACTCTGCAAATGCATAAAGCCCAAATAAATATCTGTGCCATAAACCGTAGTTTGATATTCACTCTTATTCACACACGGATTAAGAACTGTTCCGCCGGACATTCGGGCTTCGTGTACATAAACCTCGGTTCTGTAAAATCCACCCTGATTGTTGATTACCGCTGTCATAAATTCTACAGGATAATTGATCTTGAGATACAAACTCTGGTAACTTTCTACAGCGTAAGAAGCCGAGTGCGCTTTGCAAAACGAGAATCCGGCAAAGGATTCAATCTGGCGGTAAATTTCCTGACTGAGTCCTTCAGGATGTCCTTTCTCGGCACAACAGGCAAAGAAATTATCTTTTACTTTTTGTAAAGCCTCCATAGATCGTCCTTTTCCCGACATAGCGCGACGCAGGATATCACCATCAGGAGCGGGAAGGCCTCCGTAATGCTGCGCAATTTTGATTACATCTTCCTGATACACCATAATACCGTAAGTTTCCCCTAGATGTTCCTTAAATACCTCATGAAAATATTGAAACTGATTCGGATTGTTATGACGAAAAATATACTCTTTCATCATTCCGGATTGTGCCACGCCGGGACGAATAATAGACGAAGCAGCTACCAGAATCTTATAATTATCACAATTCAATCGGCGTAATAATCCGCGCATGGCAGGACTTTCGATATAAAAACAGCCAATGGTTTTGCCTTGTGCCAAATGAACATTACAAATGGCTTCATCTTTAGAAATCGAAGTGTCTCTAATATCAACTTTAATTCCTCGGTTTTTCTCAATCAGTTTGACGCTGTCATCAATATGACCAATACCACGCTGACTTAAAATATCGAATTTTTCGAAGCCAATTTCCTCGGCAATGTGCATATCAAAAAGTACAATAGGAAATCCTTTTGGAGGCATTTCCAGTGGCGTATAATTGGTAATCGGTTCTTCAGAAATAATAATACCACAAGCATGCATACTACGCTGATTCGGGTATTTTTTGTTGATCATCATCTTGCTATATTCCTGAACCAGTTTTACGATAGAATTGGTTTCGTGTAATTCTTCAGGATTTTTGGCGAGCATATCCAATTCTTCTTTTGGAAGACCAAACACTTTTCCAACTTCCCTAAAAATAGAGCGATGTTTGAATTCTACATTGGTTCCGCAAAAAGCCACATGATCACGGCCATATTTATCGAAGATATATTCTAAAATGGTATTGCGTTCTTTCCAACTCCAATCGATATCAAAATCGGGAGGACTTTTTCTGTTTAAATTCAAAAAGCGTTCAAAATACAAGTCCAGTTCTATTGGGCAGATATCGGTAATTCCTAAACAATAGGCAATAATACTATTGGCGCCGCTGCCCCGGCCAATGTGCATGAAACCCAAACTATTGCTATGCCGAACAATATCCCAGCTAATTAAGAAATAACCGCTGAATTCTAATTCATCAATAACTTTGAGTTCTTTTTCAACACGCGCTTGTGCCAATTCATGGTTTTCACCATAACGCCAAAGGAAACCTTTGTAAGCGAGTTTGCGTAATAGTGCTATATCACCTTCACGATTTTCAGTAAAAAACTTCTTGTTTTTAGGTGTTGAAAAATCATATTCAAAATTACAAGAATCGATTATTTGTTGTGTGTTGGCTATAATTTCAGGATAACTTTCATAATAAGGTAAAAGATCTTCTAAAGGCAGCATTTTCTCCGAAGTTCTACAATAATCAGATTCCGTTAATTTTGATAAAATAATATTGGTATCAATCGCACGCAGAATTTTATGCAGATTAAATTCTCTTTTATTGCTAAAAGTCACTGATTGAAGGACAACCATTTTTGCTATTTTATTTTTGTGTTCCGAAGTAAGAAGCCTTAAAACTTCATCCGGACGAATTCCGATAAATTCATTTTCACGCAATGTTGCCGGAGCATTTTCCAAAGTATAAATCACAAAAACCGAATTAAATTCCGAAGCAATCAATGGCAAAGATTCTCCGCTGAAATTATAATCCGTCAAAAAGCGATTCATTTCAGCCAATCCGCTGGCATTTTTAGCTAAACCAATATATCGGAATTGATGATTAGAGCGAAATTCCATACCAACTAAAGGTTTAATCCCTACTTTGTCACAGGCTCGTATAAAATCATAAATTCCTGTCACGGTATTAATATCCGTAAGTGCCATAGCTTTTACGCCAAAAGAAACAGCCTCCTTGATAAGATTATCAAGAGAAATCGTGCCGTAGCGGAGTGAATGATAGGAATGACAATTGAGATACATTTATTTGATACGTTTTAAAATTTCATCTTTATTATTAGGTTTAAAATGGGCTCCTGCACAGCGCATTACGGCATCAAAACCATAACGGCTTTTCATTTTATCCATCGCTGCATATAGTGATAGCATTTCTTCGGTATCTTCAAAGAGATCAATTTGATAAGTGCCGCGAACCAATCCGCTAAAGCGAATACCAATCAAACGCAATCGCATGCGACGCTGATACACTTTATCAAATAGCTCCATTACATTTTTGGTCAGAATATGATCTGCTGAAGTATAGGCGATTTTGCATTGTTTGGTTTCGGTATCAAAATTGGCATAACGTATTTTAACTGTAATAGTTGAGGTTAACCATTGCTCAGAACGTAATTGAAAAGCCAGTTTTTCTACCATCCCAATCAATATCGATTTTAGCATGATAATATCGATTGTGTCCTGAGAAAAAGTATGTTCAGTAGAAATAGATTTTCTTTCGGTATAAGGTTCTACAGGAGTGTGATCAATTCCGTTGGCTTTTTTCCAGATATCCAGACCGTTTTTACCGATCATTTGCTGTAAAACTTCGGGAGGCATTTCAGATAAAGTCTGAATTTTACGAACGCCAATTCGGGATAAAAGCTGAAAAGTCACATTACCCACCATTGGTATTTTCTGGATCGATAACGGATTCAAAAAGGATTGTACATTGCCTTCCGGGATTTCTAAATTTCCTTTTGGTTTGCCTTCGCCGGTTGCAATTTTAGAAACCGTTTTATTAATAGATAATGAAAAACTAATAGGCAATCCTGTTTCTTTAATAACAGATTGTGCAAGCTCATCTGTCCATTTATAATTGCCGTGAAACTTGTCCATTCCGGTAATATCAAGATAAAATTCATCGATACTGGCTTTTTCCATTATCGGTGCTTTTTCCTGAATCACTTGCGTAACATCGTGTGATAATCGGGAATACAATTCCATATCGCCTTTGATAATTTTGGCTTGCGGACAAAGTTTCATCGCCATCTGAATAGGCATGGCTGAGCGTACGCCAAATTTTCGGGCTTCATACGAACAAGAGGCCACAACACCACGATCACCGCCACCAATAATCAAAGCTTTTCCTTTTAACTCTGAGTTGGTTAGTCTCTCGCAGGATACAAAAAAGGTATCCAAATCCATGTGTACAATTGCCCTTGCCATTTCCTTGTTTTTGTATGAAACAAAATTAGTACAGATGATAACATTTTTTTGTATATTTGTTGTTCCAAATTATAACAAATTAATTATGTCCTTATTTTCAGATAACATCAGAGCATTGAGGGTTAAGCATAAAATATCTCAGGAGAAATTAGCTGAAAACCTTAGAATTACCCGAGGAAGATACGTTAAATACGAAGATGGAACCTCCGAGGCACCATATGATATTTTAAAGCAGATTGCTTTATATTTTCATATGAGTATTGATTTACTATTGTCTGTCGATATACGTAAAATCAATATAGAAAACCTGATAAAATTAGAAGGCAACCGACTTATTTTACCCATACAAGTAGACAGTTTTGGGGAGAATTATATCGAAATTGTATCCCAAAAAGCAAAAGCAGGTTACCTAAACGGATATGCCGATCCGGAGTATATTGAAAGTCTGCAGCAGGTTTCCCTTCCGTTTTTAGGACCGGGAAAACACCGCGGGTTTCCTGTAGAAGGCGATTCGATGCCGCCACATGAAGACGGATCGATTATTATTGGCCGTTATGTCGAAAGGCTGGGAGAGGTCATGGATGGTAGAACCTATATTCTGATTACCAAAAATGAAGGGATGGTCTACAAACGTCTCAACAAAAACAAAAAGAATGCTTTGGTGCTGGAATCAGACAATCGTTTTTATCCGAATTATGAAGTGAAAGCCTCTGATATTTTAGAAATCTGGGAATACGAATGCAGCATCGGACGCAGCGATAAACGTCATGAGGTGACAGAATCTCAAAGTATGAAAGATTTGCTTCTGGAAGTTAAAAGAGAAGTGATGGAGATTAAGAATAATACTTCAAATACGTAGAAAAGTTTTTTGTCACGGATTTCACAGATTAAAAGGATTTTTGAATAGCTTTGTGTAGTTTGTCTGCCACGAATTACACGGATTTTCACAAATTTCATTTAAAATATAATCAATATAATTCGTGTAAATTTGTGTAATTCGTGGCAAAAAAATTAAAAAACCTTCACAAAACCCAACCCATATTGCTGGCCATTATAAAAAGGCATTATCATAGAAGTTGAATTAGTTTCAGATGACGATTTGAATAGTTTTCTGGTAATATACGGATTCATCCAATACGCCAGTTTGGTACTCAAAATCCCGATTCCTGCTCCGGCAGCAACATCTGTTAACCAATGACGATTGTTGTAAATTCTAAATAATCCCGTTCCGGTGGCTACGGCATAACCCGCAATTCCGTACCAAATTGATTTGTCTTTGTATTCCTGCCATAAAAATTCGGCTCCGGCAAAAGCAGTTGCGGTATGTCCTGAAGGGAACGAGTTGTTCGAACTTCCGTCCGGTCGTTCTTCATGCACAATCGACTTTAAGCCCAAAACGGTTGTAGCCATGATAGCATATGAAGTTACAAATATCACCGAACGATCCCGCATATTGTTCTTGCCTTTTACGCCAAAAGCATTCAAAGCATATACAGATGCCGCAGGCGCATATTGCGAGAAATCATCAATCGTAATCTTCTCATCAATATCTTCGGTAACTTCATTTTTGATTTGATGATTGAAGCTTAAGAGCTGATCATTTCCAATACCAATAACACCGTAGCCAATTAATACACCCGGAATAATCAATTGTTTGTAATTGAATTTTAAATGATTTGAGGTACTGTCAATTTTTGTTATGGAATCATTTTGTTGCGCATTTGCACTCAAAAAACCGAATAAAAATACCAGAGAAATCGTTTTGTAAAACATCTTTCGTTATTGTTATAAGTTGCAATAATAACGAATGGCTGATCTAAGTATTTTTGACTTAATTTAATCTTAAGCAAATATTAGTTTGTTGGGTTTAAATGAGATAGTTTGATTAAGATTGGCTAAATATTAGAAGGTAAAGATTCAATATCAATGACAATTTCAATATCAAATGAAAACAAAAAATATTATTTATGTAGTCCCTACGCGCAATGTCATTAAGTTAAGGGGAAATCTATAAAATTACTTAACAGTTTAATCAAGAAAGTAATTAGAAAAATCCGTTTTTATCCGCGTTTTCGCTTTAGCGAATCAGTAAAATCAGCGTCTAATTTTGACGCGGATAAAACAGATTTACTTCGTAAAAACGCGGATAAAAACGGATTTTATTTGCTATTTTTTTTTAAATCTTAACTTAATGACATTGCGCATAGGGACTACACCTACACCTCGTAAAGTTTTATAGAAAAACTAAACTTTCAACGAAAACCAAAAAGTACTTCCCAGTCCTAAATTACTTTCAACACCAATATTACCATTTTGTGCTTCAATAAATTCTTTGCTGATTGCCAATCCTAATCCGGTTCCTGATTTTTGACTTCCGGGAATCTGAAAATATTTATCAAAAACTTTGTCTTTATATCTGGCGTCAATTCCTTTTCCGGTATCGATAACCTGAAATATAATTTGATTATTTTCCTCTTTTAATCGGATGATAATCGTACTTTTTTCAGATGAATACGTAATGGCATTTGAAAGATAATTAATCAAAACCCAGCCTGTTTTTTCGCTGTCGGCTTTTACATCCTGCAGGTTTTCATCAGCTTCAATTATGAGCTTTATTTGTTTTTGATCTGCCTGCACTTTTACAGCTTCGGTAGCATAATTTACAATAGCGTACGGATTACTTTTTTCGATATTCAACTGAATATTTCCGGTTTCTAATTGAGACAAATTGAGCAATTCGCCTGTAATTTTCAATAAACGCTGACTGTCATCTTTAATGCTTTCGACCAATTGTTTTTGGTCGTCATTCATGTCGCCCGTTTTGGTATTTTGAAGCAATTGAAGACTTAGTTTTATAGAAGCGATTGGCGTTTTTAATTCGTGTGAAACTGTGGCAATAAAATTGGTTTTGGCAAAATCAAGTTCTTTAAATAAAGTAATATTTCGCAGAATAATGACATCGCCAATATTGATTTCTTTTTCTTCTCCGGTTGGCGTTATGGTAATAGTAATGGTTTCCTTATCAAAATAACTTTCTTTTCCGTTAGCAAAAATTTTCAAAGGTTGTTTTTTCTGCGAATCAGGAGCTAATTCTTTTACTATTAAAGAACGGATTAAATCATTCGACAAAGCAAGATTCGAAGCCGATTTTCCAATAACATCTTCCAGTTTAAGGCCAATAATTTTTAAGGCTTCATTATTTGTAAACAAAACCACACCTTGATTATCTAACCCAATTATAGGATCGTGCATATTATTGATAAGCGTTTCCAGTCGTTTTTTCTCAAAGAAAAGTTTGTACAGATTACTATTATTATATTCCTGAAGTTTTTGCGCCATTGTATTAAACGATTTGGCCAGATCTCCATACTCGTTATGATTGGTAAAATGCACACGTTCTGAATAATTTTTATTTGCAATTTCCTTAATACTCAGTGTTAATTCCTTAATTGGATTAGCAATATTGTTAGGCAAATTAATCAGTAAATTAAAAGCAATCAAAAAGCATAAAGTTCCCACAATCGCAATCCATAAATTAGCCGTTTCAGCAGTATGTTTGGCGATATCACTTTTTTGCTTTATGGCATCCATATTGAGCTTCATAATAGTGAAAATATCCTGTCTGATTTGAGTTTTTAGCGCTTCATCAGCGCTGTTTTTTTCTAAAAGAACAAAATTTTTCTTCAGACTATCAGTTTCTTTTTTCTCACCGGATTCCGTAACATTCTGCGTTTGTTTCTGAAGATTTTCTTTAAAAGTAACAATAGCATGATTAGTATCATGGCTAATTTCATCTAAAGACAAAAGCATATTTCTGGAATATTCCAGCGTATTATAGTTCGCTTTCAGGATATTCTCCGTGTCTGCTTTTATCAAAAAAACAGAATAAGAACTCACTAGCGAAAGTATGATGATCATTAAAAATAATAATCCAACTCCCAGATTCAATTTGGTTTTAATTCTCATGACGTTTATTTAAAAACAAGTTTTTTTTATTTGAACCATATTAGTAATATAAGAAAATATAAGAAGAAGAAGAATACTTAAGGAAGATGCGAGAAAGCAAAGAAAATAAACTTTGCGACTTTGCGAGCAAAAAAAACTCAGCGAACTTTGTGTAAAACCTCGCGTTCTTTGCGGTTAAAATTTCACGGATCCTATTTAAATGAACTTATATAACTTATATGGTTAGATTTTTTTTAAGACAAAATAACAAGGTCTACATTCGATAAAGACAGACTATTTAGCAAACGTCTGAAAATCGTTGTAGACAAAATTACTTTAAATAAATTCAAATGCGGTTTTCCGATGCACACAGTTGTAATATGTTTTTCTTCAACGGCCATCAGAATAGCATCTGCAATATTTTTGTTTTCTAATTTAATAACTTCTGCACCCAATTGTACTGCCAGTTTAAAGTTATTAATCAAATGGCGCTGCTTGTCCAATGCAATTTTGGTGCTGCTTTCTTTCGGTGTTTCTACATATAAAACGTACCAGGATCCGTTGTAATAACTCGCCAGACGCGCTGCCTTTCTAATCACAATTTTGGCTGTTTTATCATTACTGCTAATACAGGCCAACAATTTTTCGTGTCTTAAAGCGTTCAGTTGAGGCACTTCGCTTTCCACTTTCCGTACTACCTGACTGGCTACTTCTTTCAAAGCCAATTCACGCAGTTGTAAAATTTGATCTGACTTGAAAAAGTTTGTTAAAGCCGTCTGAATTTTATCAGCTGTATAAATTTTTCCTTCTTTCAAACGCGCGATCAAATCTTCAGCCGTCAAATCGATATTGACGACTTCATCTGCCAAACGCAAAACATTATCCGGAATACGTTCCTGAACATCAACGTTTGTAATTCGTTTTACATCTTCATTCAAACTCTCAATATGCTGAATATTTACTGCCGAAATTACATTGATTCCTGCTTCCAGAATTTCCAGAACATCCTGCCAGCGTTTTTCGTTTTTGCTTCCTTCAACATTCGTGTGCGCCAATTCATCAACAATCACCACTTCAGGTCTAAGGTTTATAATCGCTTGCACATCAAGTTCTTCAAGCTCTTTCCCTTTATAGAAAATGGTTCGCCGCGGAATAACGGGCAAACCAGACAAAAGTTCATGCGTTTCCTTTCGCATATGTGTTTCGATGTAACCAATTTTCACATCAATTCCGTTTTTCAACAGCGAATGTGCTTCCTGCAGCATCCGGTACGTTTTACCCACACCGGCGCTCATCCCAATGTAGACTTTAAACTTTCCTTTTCGTGATTTCTGAATTAAATCGAGAAAGTGCTGCGCATTATTTTCTTTTTCCTGTTCCATAATTTTGACCGAAGGTGCTAAGAGTCATAAAATTTTTTAAAGTTTTTACCATTAAGATATTAAGAAAGTTAAGCTTTGGACTTAATGAAACTTAATATCTTAATGATAAAAAACAAATTTTTAATGTTTAAAAAGAAATCGCCAGCGAAGTCGTTACAAACGTATTGTTATCCGTTGGAAGATTGTCTTTCGTAAATATTTCATCTTTACTCGAAAGATTTCTTGCTTCGATTCTAAACATTACATTATCAGTAACTAAGTAATCAAAGTTAGCTGAAAATCCGTAAGTTTTAAAACCGTTTGGAGTTTCCGTTGCGATAATAACTCCTTTTTCATCACTATAATATTCGCCGCGAGCCGCAAGCTGAATTTTATCCGTTGGTTTGTATTGCAGAATCAAAACTGGCGAAAACCAAGTGTCGTATTTATTACTGTTTTTAGCCGCTTGTTGTGAACCAATATCAAAACCAGCCGTAACATTTGTTTTATCCGTTACCTTAAATTGCCCGTAAAAGTTATTAAAATAACGCCATTTTTTGTCGATATCCGGTTGCTCATTTCCAACATAAGTACTCCAGTTCAAAACCACTTTGTCTGATGGTTTATAGGTAACCTGCGTTCCAAAAGCAGGCGTATGATTGCCTTCCACTTTCTCAATACGCTGCCAGCCATTCAAATACATTCCGGCCAAATACCATTGTCCAGATTCAGATGTGTAACCAATTTTTACTCCCGTTTCATAATACGGCGAGTTTTCAGCCAAAATACTTCGGGTTAACGTCTGGCAATCTTTACCAATCGCACTTTCGAAACCTATGTGAGCCGGCATAATTCCCGCATCAATCCATAAATTATGGCTTTGCGAAATCTTCACGCCCACATTTGCTTCATATACATTTTTCAATAAACCTTGCTCAGCCGACATATTATATTCAGCATAAGTTCCGGCCATTAAAGCAAAATTTCCACGAACATTATCTTTCGAATAATTCACTTTTGCCAAACCCAAATTCAGGTTTACTTCATTACTTTTATTATAATTATAAAAAAAGCTTGGGCGCGTATGATTATCCGGTTTCCCAAAATCATAACTATAATAGGTTTCTACATATCCCGAAAACGTAAACGGACTTTTTGTTTCTTCTTGTGCATGCAAATTGCTATAACCAAAAGCGATTAAAGCCGTAAGTATTATTTTTTTCATTTTTTTAATGTGGTATTCAAACTTGACAATTGTTTAAACTTGTCACGTTTAATTAATTTTATTAGTAGATTTTTTAGGAGCTATTTCCCGCTATCCGTTTCAATCTTTTGTGCCGAACCCCGGCACAAAAGGATTTCCACTACTATCGGGGCTAGGCCTTTTGGGGTAAAAAAGGGCATTCATTATCCTAACAGATTTTTAAAACCTGTTAGGTATTTATTTAATTAAGCTTTTAGCTTTCCAATAGATCAGCGTATAGTTTGTCATCCCGAGGAACAAGGAATCTGCGCAAGTAGCTCCATAAAGTGCATCGACAATCTTTGTCGGGTTACGAGTGCGATTTCTCCTTCGTCGAAATGACAAAAGGAACGACAATCTTTGTCAAACCCGACAGGTTTTTAAAACCTGTCGGGTTTAAAAACTTAGAACCTTAGTAACTCAGAGCCTAAGAACCTTTTTTAGAAAGCTCATCCAAAGCCACATTCAATTCCAAAACATTAACTGTTTCAGGTCCCATCACAGCTGTGTTAATTTTAGATTCCACCAAAGCTTTTACTTTATCTTCAGCTAGTTTTCTTTCTTTGGCAACACGTTTTACCTGAATCAAAGCGCCTTGTGGAGAAATATTCGGATCTAAACCACTTCCGGAAGCCGTAACCATATCTGATGGAATCTCCGATTTTTTCAAATAAGGGTGAACAACTAAAAACGTATCAATTCTTTTTTGAACCAAAGCCAAATATTCAGCATTGCTTGGTCCTTTATTACTACCGGCACTTCCTGCAGCATTATAATCAACAGCCGAAGGACGTCCCCAGAAATAATTCGACTTATCGAATTTCTGACCTATTTTTTGGTATCCAACCACTTTTCCGTTAACCAGAATAGTTTCCCCTTTTCCGTGATTAGGAGCAAATTGTGCAATTCCGTAAATCGCAAGGGGATAAATAACTGCAAACAGAATTACGGTAAGCAGTGTTAATTTTAATAGTGAAAATATATTTTTCATTGTTTTGAAGTTTCTAAGAGACTAAGTCTCTAAGTTTCTAAGATTTTTTTTTGAAGATTTTGAGCTCTAAGTTTCTAAGGCACTAAGAAAAAAACTTAGAACCTTAGCAACTCAGCACCTTAGCAGCTTACATAAAAAGTGCTACCAGTAAATCAATTAATTTAATTCCGATAAAAGGGACAATCAATCCGCCTAAACCATAAATCAACAGGTTTCTTTTTAGGATCGCACTTGCACCAATTGGTTTATAATCAACACCTCTCAATGCTAAAGGAATCAATATCGGAATGATGATCGCATTGAAAATTACGGCTGATAAAATCGCACTTTCAGGGCTGTGCAAACGCATGATGTTCAATCCTTCAAGCGCAGGAATCGCAGTAATAAAAAGAGCAGGAACAATAGCAAAATATTTCGCAACGTCATTTGCAATAGAAAAAGTAGTTAAAGTACCTCGGGTCATTAAAAGCTGTTTTCCAATTTCGATAATCTCGATTAATTTGGTTGGATCATTGTCAAGATCGACCATGTTTCCGGCTTCTTTCGCAGCCTGAGTTCCGCTGTTCATGGCAACACCCACATTCGCTTGCGCAAGGGCAGGAGCATCATTGGTTCCGTCACCCATCATGGCAACCAGTTTACCCAGGTTTTGCTCGTTTTTGATGTAGTTCATTTTATCCTCAGGTTTCGCTTCGGCAATAAAATCATCAACTCCGGCAGCTTCGGCAATAAACTTCGCCGTAAGCGGATTATCTCCGGTAACCATCACCGTTTTTACACCCATTTTTCTCAAACGGTCAAAACGTTCTTTCATGCCGGTTTTAATGATATCCTGCAATTCGATAACACCCTGAACCTGATCGTTTTTAATTACGACCAATGGTGTTCCTCCGTTTGTAGAAATATCAATTACTTTTTGTGCAGTATCTTCAGGAAAAGAATTCCCGGCTTGTTTTGCAATATTTTTTGCAGCATCCTGAGCACCTTTTCTAATATTGGTTCCGTCTTTTAAAATAACTCCGGAAGTTCTGGTTTCTGCGGTAAATTTGATTAAAGTAGCACCTTCAATTGATAATTTATTGGCAGTTTCGGCTCCTGCCAGTTCCACGATACTTTTCCCTTCCGGAGTGTCATCTGCTAATGAGCTTAACACAGCAGACTTTATAAAATCTTCCTGAGAAACGCCTTTTGCAGGATAAAAATTCGTTGCTTTTCTGTTTCCTATTGTGATGGTTCCGGTTTTATCCAAAAGCAATACATCAATATCTCCGGCAGTTTCAACCGCTTTTCCTGATTTTGTAATTACGTTAGCACGCAACGCTCTGTCCATACCCGCAATACCAATTGCTGATAACAAACCACCAATTGTGGTTGGAATCAAACAAACAAACAAGGCGATGAAAGCAGCAATTGTGATCGGCGCTTTCGCATAATCTGCAAATGGTTTTAGCGTAACACATACAATCACGAAGATCAATGTAAAGGCAGCCAACAAAATAGTCAAAGCAATTTCGTTTGGTGTTTTCTGACGGCTTGCACCTTCAACCAAAGCAATCATTTTATCCAGAAAGCTTTCGCCAGGTTCAGAGGTTACGATTACTTTAATTTTATCAGATAGTACTTTTGTTCCACCTGTTACAGATGATTTATCACCACCGGCTTCCCGAATTACCGGAGCACTTTCTCCTGTAATCGCACTTTCGTCGATAGTCGCTAAACCTTCGATAATTTCACCATCGGTTGCAATTAAATCTCCGGCTTCACAAACGAAAATATCTCCTTTTTTCAATTCAGATGAACTGATATTTTTGATATCTCCGTTAGGCAAAATTTGTCTGGCAGGAGTTTCTTCACGTGTTTTTCTTAAACTGTCGGCTTGTGCTTTTCCTCTGGCTTCGGCAATAGCCTCTGCGAAATTGGCAAACAAAAGTGTTGCTAGTAAAATTAAAAACACAATTAAATTATAAGTAAAACTACCCTGATCTGTTGCTCCCATTAAAATGGAAATACAAACGGCGAACATAATAGCAGTTCCTATTTCTACGGTAAACATTACCGGATTTTTGATCATCATTTTTGGATTCAGCTTCACAAAAGATTGCACTAAGGCTTCTTTTACTTGCTTACTTTCAAACAATGATGTGGATTTATTAGTTGTCATTTTTCTTGATGTTATTTTGTTTAGCGGAATATTTAGTTAAACACATAGAGACATAGTTTTTCGCATTGAGAGTAAGGCGTTTCACTTGCATACAAACACATAGCTATGTGCGAAAACTAGTTTTCTTAATAGTCTTTTTTATAGATAATCAATTCTATGTTTCTATGTGTTTAAAATATTCAGCATTCTTATTTTAGTGTAAAATATTCTGCCAATGGACCTAAAGCCAACGCCGGGAAGAATGATAAAGCAGCAATAATCGCGATTACGGCAAAAACCATAATTCCAAAAATAGAAGTGTCAGTTTTTAAAGTTCCGGCACTTTCAGGGATGTATTTTTTATTCGCCAATAATCCTGCAATTGCCAATGGACCAACGATAGGAATGAAACGGCTTAATAGTAACACAATTCCTGTAGTGATATTCCAGAACGGATTGTTATCTCCCAAACCTTCAAAACCAGAGCCATTATTAGCAGCGCTCGAAGTATATTCGTATAACATTTCAGAGAATCCATGGTGTCCGGGATTGTTCAGCCAACCTGTTGCGTTTCCGCTAAACCAATATCCCATTGCAGTATCGTTTGCAGCAAAATAAGATGCTAAAGCTGTTCCGGCTAATATTAATAAAGGATGAAGAATGGCAATAAAGGCAGCAATTTTAACTTCCCGCGCTTCGATTTTCTTTCCTAAAAATTCCGGTGTTCGACCTACCATTAATCCGGAAATAAATACCGCCAGAATGATGAAAATATAGAAGTTCAGAATACCAACACCACAACCACCATAAAACGCATTAACCATCATGGCAAGCAATTCCATAGCACCTGAAACAGGCATTGAACTATCGTGCATACTATTTACAGAACCTGTAGAAATTACCGTTGTTGCAATGCTCCAGAATCCTGAAACGGCAGGTCCAAACCGAACCTCTTTTCCTTCCATAGCTCCGGTTGTTTGGGCAATTCCCATTTTTTCGATAGCCGGATTTCCGTTCATTTCTGTCATCATTGTTGGGATAACCAGTAATAGGAACCCAACGGTCATGACTCCGAAAATTACGTAGGATAATTTCTTTTTCTTTAGATAAAAACCTAAAGCAAAAATCATGGCAAACGGAACTATTAATTGTGACCAAAGCTCAACTGCATTGGTAAAGTAAGTTGGATTTTCTAAAGGATGCGCTGAGTTGGCTCCAAAGAATCCACCACCGTTTGTACCTAAATGTTTAATAGCGATAAAAGCAGCAGCAGGTCCGCGGGAAACGTCAACGTGATCACCTTGTAAAGTCGTGATAGAATCTTTACTGTCAAAATCCATTGGTGTACCGCTGAATGCTAGAATTGTAGCTACAATAACTGAAAGTGGTAATAAAATACGAGTACAGCTTTTGATGAAATAATTATAAAAGTTACCTAGTTTTTCTGTCGTTCTTTCTTTCATTGCATTAAAAATGATTGCTGCAGAAGCCATACCGACACCAGCGGAAACAAATTGCAAGAACATCAAAAACATTTGTGATAGGTAAGAAACGCCACTCTCGCCTGAATAATGCTGTAAATTACAGTTCACTACAAATGAAATGGCAGTATTAAAGGCCAAATCAGGCGTCATGTTTGGATTATTGTCAGGATTTAAAAACAACGATCCCTGAAATAATAGAACGAAAAAACAAAGAAAGAACCAAAGCATATTGATACTTAAAAGTGCTTTTAAGTGTTGTTTCCAGTTCATTTCTTCAGAGGAATTGATACCGCTGATTTTAAATATAAATTTTTCAATTGGATTGAAAATCGGGTCAAGCAATGTTTTATCTCCCAAATAAACTTTAGCGATATATTTTCCTAACGGAATGGCTAAAACTATCGAAACGATAAAGATACTGATGACGCCTAGTAATTCTGTGTTCATAATTTTTTAAATTTTAGTGAAATGCCAGATGTGATTTGTAAAAGGAGATCGACGTATAACATCTAACATCTCACTTATAACTTTTAACATCATTAAAATTTTTCGGGTTTAATTAATACATAAACCAAATAGCCAAAAACGGCGATGGAAACAATAAATAGTGCAGTCATGATTTAGATTTTTTCAAAAAATTCAACTGATTTAAAACAAATGGCAAAAAGCAAAACAGCCAATGCGAGTAAAAGAAAAGTGATTAACATAGGTTTTAGAATTATTTAGATTATTGGATTTTAGATTTTTAGACGATTAACCAAATAAACAGTTAACCGATTCAACTTTTATACGCCCGAAGTATTAACTTGTTTGATATATTCCGCTTTAAGCGTTTGAGGAAAAAGATGTGATATATTGCAGTGGCGAACCTCCATAAATGAAGAAACCGAGAAAACATACACATTAGAAATGGCATTTTTAGTTTCGATACTTCCGGTAATAAAAAGGCGTTCAGCAAGTGCCAGACATTTTTTTGCACGGACGATGTTACCAGAAACAATAGATTTTTTGGTAATCTCTGCAAAACGTTCCGCTTGTTTGTAAATTGAAGTGACTTGATTTTTCATGAGAATGAATTTTTATGTTCTTCCCACTTATGCCAAAAGTCAGACCGAAAAAGTATAACAATGGGTAAGGCGTTGCCAGTGAAAGGATTGCGGTTTCGTGCCAAAAAGCAGGCATAAAAAAAGCCTATCAAAATGATAAGCTTTTATTGAAATGATAGGTTTATTTAATTAAAAATTAGGAATTAAAAATTAAAAATTGTCATTGCTGATGATTGGAATTTGGGATTTAAGTCCCAGCGGGACGTCATATTTACATATAGATTACGTTCGTAGAACCCCATCGGGGGTGACATATTTTGGTTTCAAAAGAAAAATTAAGATATCGCTCCGCTGGAGCTTTTATAGAAATTTGAAATTGAATTTGAAATTGTCATTGGAATTTATCCCGATAGCAATCGGGATTGGAATTTATAATTATTGTATACTATATTCCTCCAGTTTTCGATATAAAGTCGCAATTCCAATTTCCAGCAAACGTGCCGTTTCAGCCTTATTACCCTTCGTATAATTTAAAACCTTCTGAATATGTAGTTTTTCAATACTTTGCATCGAGAAAGCCGACATCGATTTGGTAGCTTTTTCCGGTTGATGCTGCATTTCATAAGGTAAAACGTCAGCGGTTAACGTATCTCCATTGTTCAGAATAACAGATCGTTCTATGACATTTTTAAGCTCACGAATATTTCCCGGCCAGGAATAATTTTCTAATTTCTGAAGAAAATTATCTGAAATATTCAAGGTTTTTTTATTCGTTTTTTCAGAAAATTGTTTGACAAAATATTGCGTAATGGGAGCAATATCTTTGATTCTTTCACGCAAAGGCGGAAGTGTAATCTCAAAAATATTCAAACGAAAATACAAATCAGAACGAAAACGATGTTCGTCGCTTTCTGTTTTTAAATCTCTGTTTGTTGCAGCAATTAATCTGAAATTTGATTTTTTGGGAGTTGTATCACCAATCGGAATGTATTCGCTGGTTTCTAAAACACGTAATAATTTGGCTTGCAGTTCAATTGGCATTTCACCAATTTCATCCAGGAATAAAGTTCCGCCATTCGCTTCTTCGATAAAACCTTTTTTGTCTTTTAGAGCTCCGGTAAAAGCACCTTGTTTGTGGCCGAAAAGTTCGCTTTCCAAAATTTCTTTACTAAACGTACTGCAGTTTAAAGCCACAAAAGATTTCCCAACACGATTACTATTTTCATGAATGGCTTGTGCAAAAACTTCTTTTCCTGTTCCCGTTTCTCCGGTAAGTAAAACGGTCGAATCGGTTTTAGCAACTTTTTTGGCAAGATCAATAACTTGCTCGATTCCTTTTGATTTTCCTATAATGGTATTGAAAGAATATTTATCGCCAATACGTTTTTCGAGTTGTTTTACCTTTTTTTGCAAATGAACTTTCTCAACGGCTTTGTATAAAAGCGGAATAATTTTGTCGTTGTCATCGCCTTTTACGATATAATCAAAAGCGCCATTTTTCATCGCCTGAACACCATCAGGAATATTTCCGAAAGCAGTCAGTAAAATAACTTCTGTCAAAGGAAAACTTTCTTTAATATTTTGAAGAAAATCAACACCATTTCCGTCGGGCAATTTGACATCACACAAAACAACATCAATATCTGTTTGTTCGAGTTTTTTAAAACCTGATTTTAAATCTTTGGCTTCGATAACTTCAAAACCTTCTGATTTTATAATGCGTGCCAATAGACTTCTGAGTTTTTCTTCGTCGTCTATAATTAAAATTTTATGTGTCATTTAAGGAAAAGTCTAGGATCGAAATTTGTTTTTGGAAGTACAAATTTAGGGTTTAAATTAGTTCTCTTTTTTGATTCAATGGAAATTCTTGCGAAAAAAATAAATATCAAAACCGTTCCATTGTTATTTCTAATGATGAATTTAGCAAAAGAACCGTATCTTTAAAAACTCTAAATCAGTTATTTCAAATGAAAATATTGCAACCTGTTAGAAAAACATTTTTGTTCACAACACTTTTTATTAGTAATGGAGTATTTCTTTGTTCAGCAAACAATGTAAATAGAGCAATTGATCCTCCAGCATCGAAAGTGATTTCATTTAAAATCAAAACAAAGTCAGCTGATAATATCAAAATTCAACCTTCATATTTAAAATTCAACAAACATTTAGCCTACAGTTTTACAGTTGATGACGGATATCGATCAGCTTATTTAACAGCTTTTCAGTTATTCAACGGAGGAAAAATTAGCGGGCCAGTAATAAGCGAATGGAAAAATGATCAGGGCGGAGACGGAACAAATTCAAAAGGACTTTTCTACACAGATGGATTAGGAAATAAAATTCCGTTCAAATTAGGATTAGCAATAAATGGCGGAGCAATTGGTGATTTACCAGCGAATCGCGGACATCTTTCGTGGCCGGAAGTAAAAGAAATGTACAATGCAGGCTGGGATATTTTGAATCATGGGTTACATCACGCGACCAAACACGGCACCAACTTTTTGACCGAAGTAACCGAAAATACAACTTCAGTAAAGCAAAACCTAGGATTCAGTATGTCACAGTTTGTGGTTCCAGGCGGAGAAAGTGATCCCGGATATCAGTTAGAATATGAAAGAGATGCGTTAGCAAACGGTTCATTTTCGGTTGCATCTTATGTAGGTTCCGGACCTGCAATTAATGTAAAAGAAAAAGTGAATCTCGATAAAATGATTTATGCCAGAACGTTTCTTCAAAGTTCAAAAGACACGGTTGGCTTTAAAACAATGGATCGTTTTTTGAAAACGTTCGATTCAATTGCAAAATCACCAAATCCGGTTTGGTACAACGAATTCACGCACGGAGTCGGGAACGGAAATCTTTGGAATTTAAGTATGCGTTTCCCTGATTTTAAATATTACATGACAGCTATTGCCAATAAATACGGTTCAAAAGGAGATGATAGTATTTGGATGGCGCCGTGGCAGGAAGTTTATGAATATATCTGGTTGCGCGACAGAATCAAAATCAATTATACACAAAATAATAAGGAAGGAATAGTAACAATCGAACTTCCTGAAATTCCGAAAACATTCAGATATCGCGCTATTTCATTAGCTATTGATACACCAGCTAAATTTGAAATCGAATCAAATTCACCGGATTTCAAGATTTCCAGTGACGGAAAAACCAATCATAAATTGATTACGATCCAGTTGAAATAAGTTTTTTTTTGCCACGAATTACACGAATTCCCACAAATTAAATTCATCTCAAACTGAATAAAAATTAGCGAAAATCCGTGAAATTCGTGGCAAAAATAAAGCTTAATTAATTTCCTTTTCGTTATCCTTATAAAACGTGTCTATATTCTTTAAATACGGATCAACAACAATACGTTGAGGTTTGGTTTTGAGTTTAATTTTCCCTTCAACCGAATTATTTTTTATGAAGAAAGGATAAGAAAACAACTTTCCGTTTTCATCATAAACGCCAATATCTAGTAAAGCATCATTCGGGATCAGTTTTCGTTTTCCGGTTGCATTCTCAGAATACTTTTCAGAATTTACTTTAAAGGAAACTTCATAAAAATGATTCTTTTGCTGACTTTCAACCGAAACTACATTTGACGAATAAGTGATAATTTGTTTGAACATTTCATCTAATTTGTAATGCAGCTTAGGATCTGTAACCAAATAAATTTCCTTTAATAAATCTTCAGAATCCGGCGTTTGATTTGGGTATTTATAATGATTTAAGAAATGCTGCAAAGCAAGATTCACTTTTTCTTCTCCAATTAGCAATTGCAATTGATGCATCACGAGTATACCTTTATCATAAGGCAAATGTGGCGTATCATAATTGGTTTTATAAAGAGGCGTTTCAGGATCGTAACTTCGGCTGCTCAAATACAAATCCAAATGAATTTTTAAAGTTTCCAGACCTTTCTCAAATCCGTGTTCTTTTTCATAAAGCATCAGTTCCGTGTATTGCGCTAAAGTTTCGGTCAAAATCCAGCTTCCTTCTTTTTGTTCCGGGCTAATTTGTGCATTTCCCCACCATTCGTGCGACAATTCATGAGCTGTCAATTGGTTAATCACATCTTCCTTATCTTTATGATTTAAGTCACTATAAAAGCCAAAATTTTCTTTCATAAAAACCGTAGAAGGATAAGAAGTCGCTGCAAAACCATCGGCGAAAGCAGAAACTTCGGCATAACGAATGGTTCGGTACGGATATTTACCAAAATTGGTTTGACAATAATTCAACGTGTTTGCTACATCTTTAATCAGTTTCGGAACATTTCGCGAATGTCTGGCATCATAATAAACTTCAATAGCAATACCTTTATAAATTGTTTTTTGAATTTGGTATGCAGCAGAAGAAAATGCAAATCGAAACGGAATTTTTCCATTAGATTTATAATGAAAATAATTGCGATCGTCTTTTTTCCATTTTCCAATTAAATCTCCAACTCCAATTGCTGTTTGATTTTCAGAAGTCGAAACAACAGTTTCATAATCAATAAAGTTTTGCGGAACTTCTGATTTATCTTCTAATTTTTTAAGCGGACTTTGAGCCGGTAGATGTCTTTTTAAACGTTCTTTTTTACTTTCAATTTCATTAGAATCCTGATAACCAAAAGTCGGGTAATAACGACTTATTCGCATAAAAGAACCATTTTCTATAATCGAATTAAAGGAAGTATGCCCTTTAAACGGCGACCAGCTTGATTCAAACGAAAACGAAATTTTCATTTTTTGCTGAGGTTGAAGCGGTTTTTCTAATCGAAACCAATAATGATTGAATGCTGAAACATCACTTAATTTTTCAGCATTCGAAATTTCAACTGAATTAAGTTTCGAATTTCGATCTATATATAGGAGTAAACTATCAATTGGTTTTTCAGTATTATTGATCAATTGATATGTCCCTTTTACTTCATAACGATTTTCAGCAGGAAATAAATCCACGTTACTTTTAACGGAAGTTATGGTAGGTTGAGGTAAATCAGCATATTTTTTAAATTTCAACTCATATTGTTCACTCCAGTTGTTTTGATCTTCTTCAGTAATATAAGGATATTCAATATTAGTTTTATAAAACAGATAACTTCCAAAACCAATGAAAAGAATAATTCCCAAAGTAAAAACTGCTTTTTGAATAGGATTAAATGAATGTCTTCGAAATGATTTCAGGATAGAAGTATTTCGTTTCCATAAAATTCCTGTCAGGATTATTAAAATCAAAGCCAATCCGGAATTGTACAACATCGAAATATCAAACGCAAAAGTGTATTTTCCGAAACCATTCAAATCAAAATATTCTCTTTTGAAAGAATCTCCAAATCGTAATAGAGGATGAGAAACGCCCAATTGTTCTCCAATTCCTGTACTGATTAAAATCGTGATAATCGTTGCGGCAGAAAGTCCCAGATATTTATTAGAAATAGCAGTCTGAATAAAAATAACTAAAACAGAAATCAATAAAATAGGCAACCCAAGATAATAGAATAACGAAAAATAAAGTCCAAATTCTATAGGAGCATTGGCATGAACGATTTGAAAACCACAGCCAATCAAAATGCTCAAAGCAATTATAATAAGCGGAATGGTAAAAAGCGAAATGATTTTTGAAATTAAAACCACGGTTTGTTGATAAGGCGTAGTGTTTTCCAGCATTTCAAATCTCGAAGTTTCGCTTCGGTTTATCAATTCGTTGCTATAAAAAAGCAGAACTAAAATCAAAATAAAAGGCAAACGATCCATAATTGTACTAATCATCAAGGCCGTATTTGTAATATTTTGTGCCAATCTGATTCCGCCGTCAATCTCATCTGAAATTTCAATTGCAAGTAATCCCGAAACTAAAAGTACAATTAATAGAAACGGAATTCCTTTCACGATTAGGGAAACATCCATTTTGATATAACTTTTAAGAACTAATAAATTATGCTTGAAAGTTCTGAATTCGATATTTTTGGGCACTTCCGTAGAAAAAGGAATCGTTTCAGTTTTTAGAACTCTAGTTGGTTTTACCTTTTTAGTTTTCGTTTTTCTAAAAGAAAAGAAGTGGTACGAAATCAAAACCAATACAACGGAAACACTTAACCAAAGAACTCTGTTAAGCAGAAAATTGCCTGATAAATCAAGAAGTTCGTTATTCTTTTCAATAGCCGTCCAATATCGGGTTTGCTCTAAAAAAGCCGCTAACCCAAACGGATCAACTTTTGCAGCAAAAGACATGGCAGCCGCTGACGAAGGAGAAGCATTCGCAAAAATAGGAGAATTGGAGAAAAGCGAACCGGCGATATATAAAATGTAAACCAGAAAACCGCCTACATATATAAAGAGTTTGCTTCTCGTTAACCATGCCAAAGTCGTTAAAATAGAAAGACACAATAATATATTCGGAATCACTAAAACAAAATAAGGCCAAAGGTAATTTAGAAACGAAAATGGTCCAATTTCATCTTTGGATAACCAGGGCATAAAATGACCAATCATCATCCCGATGATAAACATCCCGAAAGAAACAACAGCAACTCCAAAAGCAATAATAAATTTGCTGCCTAAATAATGAAACTTAGAAATAGGAGTGGTGAAAATAATCGCATCAAATTTGGTTTCGTATTCTTTCAGGAAATTTTGTGCCACCTGAAGTGTGATCGAAAATATCGTCGTCAAGGAAATTAAACCTATTGCATAAGTCAATACAAAAGGACTGTTTTTATAAGCGCCCGAAAAAGAGAAATTAGCAAAAGCGCTAACAAAAAATCCCAGGATCAAATAAACTAAAAATGTGGCATAAAAGCTCCGGTTTCTGGTATTGTCATGCCATTCAAATCGTAATAATTTTGAAAACATAACTTTATTTTTTAGGTTAATTTTGAACTAAAACAGAAAAGTAAACATCACTTAAATCCGGAGATATTAAGCCAAAACCAGAATCAGGCTGCTGATCTGAGAAAACATGGATATTCAATTTTCCGGAATTCAAATGCGAGGAAATGATATTGAAATTCGTTTGATAGTCTGTTAATTCGGCTTTGAGAATTGCTTTCATCCAGATTTTATCCTTTAAAGAATCAACAGCGTCGTTAGGATTTCCTTCAGAAATCAATTTTCCATTTGCAATAATCGCCATTTTAGTACACAGATCGCGAACATCTTCGACAATATGAGTCGATAGCAATACAATAATGCTTTCGCCAATTTCACTAAGCAAATTATTAAAACGGTTTCTTTCTTCAGGATCAAGGCCTGCCGTAGGTTCATCCACAATAATAATCTTCGGATTTCCCAGCAAAGCCTGTGCAATTCCAAAACGCTGACGCATTCCGCCAGAGAAAGAGTGAACCGCCTTGTCCTTATGTTGCAGTAAATTAGTTTGTTGCAATAAAGTCAAAATCTGGTCGTGTCGCTCTTGTTTATGGACAATTCCCTTTAAAACAGCCAAATGATCCAACAATCGATAAGCAGAAATTTTAGGATAAACACCAAATTCCTGAGGTAGATAACCAAGATTTTCTCTTATAAACATAGGGTTTTCGAGAATATTGATTCCGTTAAATTCAATTATTCCATAAGTAGGTTCCTGCAAAGCCGTAATAGTTCGCATTAAAGTTGATTTTCCGGCTCCGTTAGGACCAAGTAAGCCAAACATTCCGTTGGTAATTTCCAGCGATACATCAGCCAGCGCTTGTGTACCATTCTCATACGTTTTGCTGAGATTTTTGATTGATAAACTGTTCATTTTGTGATTGATTTAATGATTATATAAATGATGATTGAGAAAAAATTAGGCAATAGAATTCCTGCCGACCTCGAAAAGTCGATTTTTTATAATAGATTTAAAAAGATTTATTCGCTTACGTACTCTAAAATATCACCCGGCTGGCAATCCAGTATTTTACAAATCGCTTCCAGAGTATCAAATCGAATTCCTTTGGCCTTTCCGGTTTTAAGTATCGATAAATTGGCTGGTGTAATATCTAGTTTTTCAGCCAACTCTTTACTTTGCATCTTACGTTTCGCAAGCATGACATCAACGTTTACAATTATTGGCATGATTATATAAATAAGTCTTGTTCGTTCTGAAGGTTTAATCCCTGTTTAAAAATAGCAGCTAAAAAATAAGCAAATACGCCCAGCATAAAATGTAGCACAATAAATATAGACACCTCATTATCTAGCGGAACAAAAATAGAAGCAATAAAAATGGTAATACCCGGCAATAATAAATTAGCCAGATAAAATTGCCTTAAATGATTAATTCCGTTTTGAGTAAACAATTTGGGCTGAAAAAATACTTTGAATACATTACTAATCAGTAAAAAGAAAAGTCCGTAAAGGCTCAACGGAGCCAAAAAATCAAGAATAATATAAGGAAGGTTATAATCGCCCAGCATAAGCGGATGATTTGTGAAAGGATAACAAACCTGAAAATACGTTCCGCTATTCTTAAAAGTTAAAGACCATCCCGTACTCAAAGTTAACACAGAATACAGCGCCAATATAAAATAGACAATAGCTAAGAATCGCGTAACATAAAATAAGATTTTCGAAACAATGTAAGTGGTTCTCATTTGTAACTAATTTAGTTTTGATATTGCAAATGTATAATTAATTATCGTAAAACAATAATTAATTATCAATATTTACAATTTGAGTATTCTTTTTCTTTAAAATAAAAACATTATAATTCTATTAACACTAGAAAAGAAAAGACATCCCTATAAATGAGTTAATTTTGCATACTAGCATTTTTTATATGAAAAACCCAATTTCAGTCTCTCTATTAGAGCTCGCTATCATCACTCAGGATAGCAACGCCACAGAAACATTTCAAAAAACAAAAGACATAGCGCAATTAGCAGATAATTTAGGATACAAGCGATTTTGGCTCGCCGAACATCATAATATGGCACATGTCGCAAGTACCGCAACAGTAGTTTTAATAGGCTACATTGCTGGTAATACAAAAAACATCCGTGTAGGTTCTGGCGGAATCATGTTACCCAATCATTCTCCTTTAATAGTAGCCGAGCAATTCGGGACATTAGAAACGCTTTATCCAAACCGAATCGATTTAGGATTAGGAAGAGCACCGGGAACAGATCAGCCAACTGCCGAAGCAATCCGAAAAGATTTTTTTGAGCAGGCACAGCGTTTTCCTCAAAACGTAAGCAAGCTTCAGGATTATTTTTCAGCCGAAAATGCAACAGCAAAAGTTCGTGCATTCCCTGCCGAAGGAACAAACATTCCTATCTGGATTCTGGGTTCAAGTATGGAAAGCGCCGCTCTTGCCGCAGCTTATGGTTTGCCGTATGCCTTTGCCGGACACTTTGCGCCACGCCAAATGATACAGGCTTTCGAGTTCTATCGCGAAAATTTCCAGGCATCAGATGTTTTAGACAAACCCAAAACTATGGCATGCGTCAATATCGTAGCTGCAGATACCAATGAAGAAGCCGAATTTCTCTCCACCAGTTTGTATCAAATGTTTCTAAACTTAATTCGCGGTGATCGCAAAGGACTTCAGCCGCCAGTTCCGTCTTTAGAGGATATCATGAGCGAGGAAGAACGTTTTCATGTTGACCAAATGACCGCGTGCACCTTTACAGGAAGCAAAGAACAATTAGCAATAGATCTTAAAAAGTTTATCGACTACGCCAGAATAGATGAGTTAATGGTAACCAGCCCAATCTTCGATCACCAGCTTAAATTAAAAAGCATCCAGATCACCAAAGAAGTAATTGATAGCTTAAATTAAGCATACATATATAAGTACAATTTAACGCTACTATATATAAAGAGTAATTCCATCCCACAACCCGACAGTTTTCGAAACCTGTCGGGTTTATTTTTGATACCCATATATAAGGAGAGGTTTCTACCATAATATATAAGAGTAATTTTGAGGTCAACCAAACCCGACAGGTTTTAAAAACCTGTCGGGTTTATTATACGCACCTATTTGGAATTTGGACTCGATAGATAGCGAACAGGCGGAGCAATTTAAAAATATGGAATTTAAGAATTAGGAGCTATCTCCCGCTATGCGTTCCAATCTTTTGTGCCGAACCCCGGCACAAAAGGATTTCCACTGCTATCGGGGCTAGGGCAGCGGTTTCCGGAAGAAAATAAAGCGCAAGGAAGCAAACCTGGTGCCTTTGCGTCTTTGCGCGATTAAAAAAACAGCAAAATCAAGCTTTGCGGCTTTGTGCATACAGCGGAATGAGGCGAAAATGCAGCTTTGCGAACTTTGCGCATCCCCATTTCCAAAGAAAACTTTGTGTCTTTGCGGTAAAATCAGCCCAAAATAACCACTCCCGGAAAAAAGACCAAAAAACTTTGTATTGTAAAAAACGAGAAACCAGCGAGTTATAAAAAAGATTGAAATTATATAAATAAAAGTCTTGTAAATGTAAATAAACTCACTACTTTTGCACCCGCAAGAGCGACAGACGTTCCCTGAAATACTGACAAGCATTACAAATCAAAACGAAAAAATATTTTCAAAAAAAGATTTAGAAAAGCTTGTGAGATTTGAAAACAGATGTTACATTTGCACCCCGCAAACGAAGTTCACCGAACACTTTTTTAGATAAGAGTTAAGTGAGGTAAAACATGGAAAGTTCATTGAAAGATTGGTAAGGTTTAGAAGAAAAAGGAAAGTAAAATTTCTTAAAAAAAACTTCAAAAAACATTTGCCAGTTATAAATAAGTTTTCTACTTTTGCACCCGCTTTG